>Ga0209097_10000005_pt1 | contig 434605 bp, 327 predicted proteins | sample AD_UKC052_MetaG_FD_184419 | JGI IMG/M metagenome (GOLD analysis project Ga0209097, IMG submission 184419) | Active sludge microbial communities of municipal wastewater-treating anaerobic digesters from USA - AD_UKC052_MetaG (SPAdes) (version 2) | ecosystem: Engineered > Bioreactor > Anaerobic...
GGGTAAATAGATCAACATTGTGAATTTTATTGCTGCGCATCGAGGCTCTCCCTGATTGTTTGGATACGCAGCTAATATACAAAATAGGCTCTATTAATGCAATTTTTCAGAAGTTTCTATTAATTAATTGAGAGTATTATGGCGAATCAACAGGCACGAATGCGCAATATCGGAATCAGCGCTCACATCGATTCCGGCAAAACCACCCTGACCGAGCGCATGTTGTTCTATACCAATCGCATCCACCAAATTCATGAAGTCCGCGGCAAAGACGGCGTCGGTGCCACCATGGATTCGATGGAGTTGGAGCGTGAGAGAGGTATTACCATTCAATCGGCTGCAACTCATGTCGAGTGGAAAAAGCATTGGATCAATATCATCGATACACCTGGACATGTCGATTTCACCATCGAAGTCGAACGCGCCTTGCGCGTTCTTGACGGCGCCGTCCTGGTTCTGTGTGGGGTTGGCGGTGTGCAATCCCAATCGATAACCGTCGATCGTCAGATGCGTCGCTATAAGGTGCCGCGCATCGCGTTTGTCAACAAACTCGATCGCATGGGTGCGGATCCTGAAAAGGTAGCGCAACAAATGCGCGATAAACTGAACCTCAATGCCGTGCTCATGCAAATACCGCTCGGCCTGGAATCTGCCTTTTCCGGCATTATCGACTTGGTAACCATGCAGGCCATCTATTTCGACGGCGACCATGGTGAAAAACTTCGCGTGGAAGAAATACCCGCCGACAAGCTCGCAGAAGCGCGCAAAAAACGCGATTTGTTGATCGACAGAGCTTCCCTGTTCAGCGATGAACTCGCCGAGGCCTACCTCGAAGACCGAGTGACCGAAGCCTTGATCCATGAAGCGGTGCGTCGCGGTACTCTGTCGCTCGAGCTGACCCCGGTTTTCATCGGTTCAGCATTTAAAAACAGGGGAGTGCAGCCGCTTCTCGATGCGGTGATCCGCTACCTCCCCAATCCAACGGATATCAGCAATTCAGCCCTGGACCTCGAAAACGCCGAACAAGAAATAGTCGTTCAAGGAGATCCCGACAAACCTACGATTCTTCTGGCCTTTAAGCTCGACGACAGCCGTTTCGGTCAGCTCACCTATGTTCGCATTTATCAGGGAAGGATCAAAAAGGGCGACGAGCTCCTCAATGTCCGTTCAGGTAAAAAGGTGCGTGTTGGCCGACTCATCCGCATGCATGCCGATGAAATGGTGGATATCGAAGATGCGATTGCTGGAGATATCGTCGCGCTCTTTGGCATCGAATGTGCCTCTGGCGACACTTTTACCAGTGGAGAACGGATATCGATGTCGTCGATGTTTGTGCCGACGCCGGTCATTTCCCTGTCCATCAAAGCAGAAGACAACAAATCGAACGAAAATATGGCCAAAGCGCTCAACCGTTTCGGCAAGGAAGATCCGACGTTCCAGTCCGGCATAGACCCCGAGACCAGTGAAACGATCATCCGGGGCATGGGTGAGCTGCATCTGGAAGTCTATGTTGAACGCATGCGGCGCGAGTACAACATCAATTTGACCACGGGAGCGCCACAGGTTGCCTATCGGGAGAGCATCAGCCAGAGCGTATCCTTCAACTATACGCATAAAAAACAAACCGGTGGCGCCGGCCAGTTCGCCCGTATTGCCGGGATCGTCACGCCCAAACCGGAAATCGATTTTGAATTTGTCGACGAAATTAAGGGCGGCGCGATCCCGACCGAATTTATCCCGTCGTGCAAGAAAGGTTTTGAACGAGCGCTGGAAAAAGGTCCGATCGTCGGTTTCCCGATTGTCGGAGTGCAGATCACCATCAACGACGGCCTGCACCATCCGGTCGATTCCTCTGATATGGCTTTTCAGACCGCCGCCTTTTCAGCTTTTCGCGAAGTCTATGGGCGCTGCAAGCCAATCATCCTGGAGCCGATCATGCGGGTGGCGGTCGAAGGACCCAGTGAATTTCAAGGCAATATGATTGCCACCCTGAACCAGCGCCGCGGCGTAATCCTCAGCGCCACCGACGACAATGCCTTTACGGTTGTTGAGGCTGAAGTCCCGCTGAGCGAAATGTTCGGCTATTCAACCGTGATCCGCTCAGCCACACAGGGCAAAGCAGAATTCACCATGGAATTCGCTCGCTACAGCAAGGTGCCGGAAAGCATTGCGGAAAAATTGAAAAAAGAGTATAGCGAAAATAACAAAAAGTAGTCCGATTCTTTTTGCGTTTGACACGGTAAACTCTTATTTTGCAACAGCCGTCAAGACGAAATCACAGATTTATTCTTTCTCATTCCCACCTGGGGAGAGATTATCAATCAGTCGAGGATTTTTATGTTGACCAAAGATATGTTCAACAAAAGCCCCATCCGTGTTTTGGATAAAACCATCAACGGCGGTTTGGGAAAAGGAAACCTGGGGGTCTTTGCCGCCCGCAAGGGCGTCGGCAAAACGGCGACGCTGGTTCATCTGGCAATCGATCGAATATTGGGCGGTGAAAATATCCTGCACATCTCTTTCGCCGATGATCCGCGCCATATCGAGAACTGGTATTTACAGGTATTCAATGAGCTGGCCGGCCTCTACCACCTCGAGAACAAACTCGAAAATTATAACTCTTTGCGCAAAAACCGGCTGATTCTCCATCTCAAAAAAAGTGCGCTGCAGTTCACCGCAATCAGAAGCAGCATCGAACAGCTGATCACGCACGCCGACTTTATCCCCAATGTCATCATCACCGACGGCTATCCCTTTGCCGATGCTTCAACCACTGAGTTGCAGGAATGGAAAAATCTGGCGCAACAGAGACAGGTCGAAATCTGGTTTTCCGCAACCCTGCATCGAGACAATATGGCGTTTGATGAACACGGCATACCGTTTCCGGTCAATCGTTTCAAGGATCTCTTCTCGGTGATTATCATGATGCAGCCGGCACCCGAACATATCGACTTCAAATTGCTCAAAGTGCACGACAGCAAAGATCTCGACAAACTGCGCCTGAAGCTTGATCCCAAAACACTCCTGGTTTCCAATTATCGCGCCTGATAGATCGTCCACCAAGAGATATAAAATGCAAAAAAAGGCCGCCTTTGAGGCGGCCTTTTTTTGCCATCATCAGCGCGTCCGAAGGGATTCGAACCCCCAACCTTCTGATCCGAAGTCAGAAGCTCTATCCAGTTGAGCTACGGACGCATATGATCGATCAATTTATCACTTTTTTCCTTTTTACCAACAAAAAAATGCTACTATTCCTTTTAAACAGCCCTTTGTTGCACAGTACAAAAAATGGCAAAGCGGCTTGCTATGAATGCGTAGGGGGGTTGCATTCATTAACAATCTACCGCCTTGCCATGTCTAAATTATACGAACAACAACTCTGTTTTGTTTCATGGTTTTTGGGGTTCTTGCTCGACCTGCAGCGCGATCACGCCATCACCCGGATCGTATGCTCTCTGCCGGGGTTGCGGCTGAACGGTGATTCCGACTTTTACCGTCGCCATCGAGGTTAACGCCCGGCCAGGCGCGATTTCCATCTCATCGATATAGCGGTATTCATAAGACACTCGAATTGCCAGCGGACCAGCAATTTTTCGTTCGATTCCCACCTCCAAAAGCGCAGACGGTTTTTGCACAGTTTTTCGCACCGGCGCCTCAGATAGGTTGTCGATATCCGCGCGCAGGACCCCCAGACCCAGTGAAAAAAAGGCGTAATTTTTCCCCACCAACCGGGGAGCAAATTCAATTCGTGCATCCGCAGCCAGCAAATTGGCCTTGGGATCAATGTAGAGCTCTTGCGGAGTCAGTTGGACCGCAGTAAGAGTCATCAACAATCGCATATTGGAAAAAACCGTGGTCCCCAACCACACCTGACTCGCCGTTCCCGTCCGGGAGTGATCGTAAGCTTGGCCGGGCAGGCCAACACCCAGGTTCATGCCCATTTGCCAACGACTGTTGATGTGGTGTGGCAGGATATTGGACTGGGGGGAAGAAGGCAATCCTGGTCGTGCAAAGCTGTTCGCTTGTTCTCGCTTCACGCTCAATCCAACTTGGTGGGCTGACAACAGAGCGCGCATTTCAGATCCAACTTGCTTTCTGGCTTGGCGAATATCCCAATCCCGGCGCTTGTCTTGTGTTGATGGACTGTTGCCGCCCCCGGTTGATCGTACAGTTGAATCCGGTGACATCGACAACGTGGTGGACTCTGCTCTCTCTTCTTTGCCACGCGCTGATCCGGCAGGGCCGGTCACCTGCAAAGCCTGCACTGCGGCCACCTGATTCAGAGTCGACGAGGCTTTCTGCGCTGTGGCAGCATCTGAATTGGCTGGCAAATCCAGGCTGTCAATCGATTGGCCAAACATTGGCCAGATCGGGGTAAAAAATTGCCCTTCGAGTTCAATCGATTGGCCAGCCCCTGCCTCTCCACCAACCTGTGAGCCGCTCGACACCTCTACGGGTGGCATTTTCGGTTGCACTTCGATCAAGCACAAAGCAACCAGAACCACAACAAAGATCCAGACAACACCCCCCCGAACCGATCCCACGCGCATCGCTCAACCCTCGAAATTGTCCCTTTTGTGTCCCGACGGATTACCGAAAGGACATCATCGTCACAAGATTGACAGATTAATGTTGGCTAATTTCTTGTTTTTTAATTGTACCGATCAACTGCTGATTTAATCCATGCAATAACTATGCCGCCACTGAAACCCAGATTCGGTGCTGCGCACCGAATCTGGGTGAAAGAATAAAAAAAAGGGCGGGTTGCTCGGCAACCCGCCCTGGTGTATTCTCAGATGATGACATTGGACGATCGCGCAGACTCCGCAATCGAGGCCAATCTCCTAAGATTCAGTATTTTGTTTTTCGATTTTGGCCCAGGTGTCTTTTAAGGAAACAGAACGATTGAACACCAATGCGCCTTTTTTGCTCGATGGATCGACATTGAAGTAACCCTGTCTCTCGAACTGAAAGTGTTCGTAAGGAGAAACGTCGGCCAGTTGCGGCTCCACATAGCAGTCAGACAGCACCTGTAGCGATTGCGGGTTTAGGTAATCGCGAAAATCTTTGCCCTCGGGTATTTCAGCCAAATCGGGCAGCGTAAAAAGATGGTCATAAAGACGCACTTGCGCCGGCACCGAATGATCAGCCGACACCCAATGCAAAGTCCCTCTGACTTTGCGGCCGTCCGGCGCATCGCCGCCGCGAGTTGCCGGGTCATAGGTGCAGTGCAATTCGGTGATTTCGCCGCTCTTTTTGTCCTTGATCACATCAACACAGCGGATAAAATAGGCGTACCGCAGTCGCACCTCTTGGCCTGGTGCCAGCCGAAAGAACTTTTTCGGTGGATCTTCGCGAAAGTCTTCCTGTTCGATATAGAGAACCCGCGAAAAGGGGACATTGCGCGTTCCCATGGAAGGATCTTCAGGATTGTTGATGGCAGGCAACTCTTCGGTCTGACCCTCGGGGTAATTGTGCAGAACCACGCGCAGGGGGCGCAAGACCGCCATCCGGCGCGGGGCGACCTTGTTCAAATCTTCGCGCAAACAATATTCGAGCAATTGTACATCGACCATGCTGTCGCGTTTGGCAACACCGATACGTTCGGAAAAATCGCGGATCGCTTTGGGCGTGTACCCCCGGCGCCGCATTCCCGACAGCGTCGGCATGCGCGGATCGTCCCAACCTGAGACGAGTTTTTCCTGCACCAGGGCCAACAACCGCCGTTTGCTCATCATGGTATAGGTCAGATTCAATCGCGCAAATTCGATCTGCTGTGGATGGCAAGGCACCGGCAATTGATCCAGCACCCAATCATAGAGCGGCCGATGATCTTCAAACTCAAGTGTGCAGATCGAATGGGTAATTTCTTCCAGGGCATCGGAAATGCAATGGGTAAAATCGTAAGTGGGGTAAATGCACCATTTGGCACCCGTGCGATGATGTTTGGCGTGCAGGATGCGGTAGATCACCGGATCGCGCATATTGAGGTTGGGAGAAGCCATATCGATACGGGCGCGCAGGGTTCGCGTTCCGTTGGGAAATTCCCCGGCGCGCATTCTGGCGAAAAGATCGAGATTTTCTTCGACAGAACGATCGCGAAAAGGGCTGTTCTTTCCCGGCCCGGTTAAAGTGCCACGATATTCGCGGATTTCATCCGGACTGAGGTCACAGACATAGGCTTTTTCCGTCTTGATGAGATGGACGGCGTAATCGTATAACTGATCAAAATAGTCAGATGCATAATAGAGATGCCGACCCCAATCAAAACCCAACCAGCGCACATCTTCCATAATCGACTGCACATATTCGTCTTCTTCTTTGGTTGGGTTGGTATCGTCGAACCGCAAATGGCAACGGCCGTTGAACTCTGCAGCCATGCCGAAATTCAGGCATATCGACTTGGCATGGCCGATATGGAGATAACCATTGGGTTCAGGTGGAAATCGCGTGATCACCCGCTCGGTTTTTTTTGTGCGCAAGTCTTCTTCAATAATGGTGCGGATAAAATTGGGCACCTTGTTGTTCGTCTCTTCCATAATCAACCTCTGCACCTCTTATTCAACATCCGCCTTTTGGCTTGTTGAGTGATTCATTCTCTGGTTAAAAACAAAACGGCCATCATTGCATATGACGACCGTTTCTTGTGCTGGGGAGCAGGGATTCGAACCCCGGTTCCATGATCCAGAGTCATGTGTCCTGCCACTGGACGACTCCCCACTATTTATTGCTGTTGAAGCGCCGGAATGACCTCCACCGCTTTCGCAATCCTTTTCACCACAGTATCCTTGCCGAGCAATTCGAGCAATTCAAAAAGCCCCGGCCCGACGCTGAAACCGCTTACCGCCAAACGGATTGGATGGATGATCTGGCCGCCGCCGACTTGATGGCGCTCGGCAACACGGCGAAGCACCTCCTCGATCTCGGCCGCAAAAAATCTATCTAATTTATCAATTTCTCTGACAAATTCAAGCACTAAATTTGTGGTTTGCGCCTTCCAGTATTTTTTAAGAGCTTTATCGTCGTACTCAGTCGGATCCTCGAAGAAATAGGTGCCATAGGTAAAAAAATCATGCAAAAACCCAAGCCTGGCTTGCAGCAGCTCGATAACCGCCAGGCAGTAGGAATCCGGTTTGCGGTTCCAACCCCGCTCCTCCAACCCCGGCCGCAGCCGATTCAACAGGACATCTGCAGGCTGTTTCTTGAGTTGCTCCTTGTTCAGCCAGCGCAGTTTCTGCAGATCGAAAATCGCTGCAGATTTGTTGACCCGCTCCAGGCTATAATTGCTGATCAGTTCGGCCAGTGAAAAAACCTGCTGATCATCGCCTTCGCCCGGATTCCAGCCGAGCAGCGCAATGGCGTTCAAAATTGCATCGCATTCAAAGCCGGCGCGGATATAGGATTCCACATCCGGATCGACTTTGCCTGCCGGCAACTCGCTTAGATTGGTGATGTCGCGCTTGCTCATCTTGCTGCCATCCGGATTGAAAATCAACGGTAAATGCGCCATTTTGGGCGGGGTCCAGCCAAAACATTCGTATAAAAACAAATGCTTGGGAACACTGCTCAACCACTCTTCCCCGCGGATGACATGCGAAATTTGCATCAGATGATCATCGACCACATTGGCCAAATGATACGTTGGATAGCCATCGGATTTGAGCAGAATTTGATCGTCGATCTCCCGGCTGTCAAAATTTACCTGGCCGCGCACCAGATCGTCGACGTTAAAGACCCGTTCTGCAGGCATCTTGAGCCGTACGACATGGGGTTCGCCGGCAGCGAGCAGTTGTTCGACCTCCGCAGCGGACATCGCCAAACTGTTGCGCATCGATTGGCGGATTTGATGGTTGTAGCGGGTCGAGATCCGGCTTACCGCCAGTTTTCCGTTGCGCATCTCTTCCAATTCAGCCGGCGAATCAAAAGCCAGATAGGCGTGTCCCTGTTCGATCAGCTGCTGTGCAAAGCGCTGATAGATCTCGGTGCGTTCCGATTGAAAATAAGGGCCGAATGGTCCGCCTTGCTGCGGACCTTCATCCGGCATCAAACCCGCCCAATCGAGCACACGGATCATATTTTCCGTCGCGCCCTCAACAAATCGCGTCCGGTCGGTATCCTCAATGCGCAGGATAAAAGTTCCCTGGTGTTGGCGGGCAAACAAAAAATTGTACAACGCCGTGCGCAACGAACCAATATGCACAAAGCCGGTTGGACTGGGCGCAAAACGCACACGAACAGCAACCACGTGAGAATCCTCTTGTTGGCAATGAAAAAGGCGCACACCATTGCAAATTGTTCTGCAGAAATGGGTGCGCCTGCAAGCGGAGAGGGCGGGATTCGAACCCGCGGTAGGGAAAATCCCCTACAACGGCTTAGCAGGCCGCCCCGTTCAGCCGCTCCGGCACCTCTCCTTTGTTGCTTTGGGCTCTTTGAGCCGCGGAGGGCGGGGGACTCGAACCCCCATGGGCTTGCGCCCGGCGGTTTTCAAGACCGCTGCCTTACCGATTAGGTCTAGCCCTCCAATTCATAAATGTACGAAGTTAAACATCTTTAGTCAACTCTTTTTTCCCGCTCCCCCCAATATCGATCCAAGCGCCTGTTTCAGGTGCGGATATAAAACTTGCCCGGCAGCTGCTTGATCACTCCTTTGAGTTCCAAATTGAGCAGCAAGGTGTGCAGCCGATTGACCGGAAAATCATTCATGCGCAGCAAAGTATCGATCTGCTGCGGTTGGTCGGTCAATCTGGACAGCACTTTTTCCTCATCCTCATCCAGTGTCAACAAGGGCAATTGCTGACCTGCTGGGGCTCGTGTTCCCTGCGGTTCTATCTCTTCAACAATATCATCGACCGAACGCACCAGTTTGGCTCCTTGTTGAATCAACATATTGGTGCCAGAGCTCTTTTCGCTGTTGATATTGCCCGGCAGAGCCATGACTTCCCGTCCTTGTTCAACGGCAAAATCTGCAGTGATCAAGGCACCGCTCGATTCTCCCGCCTCAATCACCAGAACCGCTTTGGACAATCCGGAAATGATGCGGTTGCGGCGGGGAAAATTCATCGCTTCCGGCAAGGTCCCCAGGGGATATTCGGACACCACCGCTCCGCCGGCAGCAACAAGCGCTTCCGCAAGCGAACGGTTTTCCGGCGGATAGATCTGGTCACAGCCAGAGCCGAGCACGGCGATCGTCGCGGCCTGGGCTTGCACACAGGTGCGATGCACCAAGGTATCGATTCCGCGCGCCAATCCGCTGACCAAAGTATAGCCGCGCTGTATCAATTCACGGCTAAACTTTTCGACCATCGTCGCGCCATACGCCGATGGCTTGCGGGTGCCAACGATCGCCAAATTCGTTTTGGAATCAAGGACTCCGAAAAAATACAAAACCAATGGAGGATCATAAATCTCTTTCAATATCGAGGGATAACCCGCATCCCAAAAGGTAAGCAACTTTGTGCCGCTCTTTTGCAGCAGGTGCATTTGCTTTTCAGCAAATCGGCTGTCTGCCTCGTTTTTGATATACTCCGCCAATGTCTGTTCAATGCCATGCACCTGAACGAGCTGGCGCAGCGGCGCCCGCAATACCGCAGAGGGAGACTGAAATCTCTGCAACAAAAGCCGGATCTTGTGCGGTCCGATGCGCGGAACGCTTATCAGCCGAAAGAGAGAAAACAGCTCTTCAGCAGACCATTCGGTCATGACTAGACCCTTTAACTAGCGGGAAAGTTCAGCGAAGCGATGCAGCAAGAGATCAATATTTTCTCCGCTGACAGCGGAGATCTGCAGCGAAGGCACATCGCCTATCAACTCGGCGGGCAGGGGTTCCAGTTCAGAGGTAAGAAGGTCGATTTTGCTGTAGACGATGATGCGCGGTTTTTTCACCAGATCTTGATTGTAAGAACGCAACTCCTGCACGAGGGTGGAATAATCGTCCTGCAGCTGTTCGCTGGTGGCGTCGAGAAGAACAGCGATTGCGCGTGTTCGCTCGATGTGGCGCAAGAATTGCGTGCCCAAACCTTTTCCCGTATGAGCGCCTTCGATCAGACCAGGAATATCAGCAACCACAAAACTGACATCATCGACGCGAACCAATCCAAGATGGGGCACCAGGGTGGTGAAGGGATAGTCGGCGATTTTGGGCCGAGCGGCGGAAATACGCGCCAGCAGAGTCGATTTTCCGGCATTTGGCAAGCCGACCAGCCCGATGTCGGCGAGCAGTTTGAGCTCGAGTTCGATTTCGCGTTCCTGGCCTGGATAGCCGGGCTCGTGATAGCGCGGAGCGCGGTTGGTTGGGGTGGCAAATCGGGCATTGCCCCGGCCGCCGCGACCGCCAGTTGCGATGATGGCTTGTTGACCGTCTTCGATCATGTCGACAAGCACAACACCCTCTTTCGTATCGCGAACGATCGTGCCTACCGGCAAGCGAATGATCACATCCTGACCATTTTTGCCGGTTTTGTTGTCGCCTTCGCCATGCTGTCCGCGCTGCGCGGCATAATTTTGTTGATACTTGAAATCCAACAAAGTGTGGATATGCTCGTCAGCGATGACAATGACATCACCGCCGCGGCCACCATCACCGCCGCTGGGGCCCCCTTTGGGCACATATTTTTCGCGTCGGAAAGCCAGACAGCCGTTGCCGCCGTCCCCGGCTTTAATAAAAATCCGAGCACTATCGATAAAAGTCATTGAATTGGTTTACCGGCAATCGAACTGTCCCGCTGCGACCGAATTTGTTTAACCTCTTTTTGTCAATTGCTGGCGATTCTTTTTCACCAACAAATCCATATCTTTGAGGATTTTTCGCAGACCAAACCAACCGATCTTAACATGGCCGAACTCTTCTGTATTGAGAATCTTGGCGATTTGGCCTGTTCCCGCTTGCGGATGTTTGCGAATGATCTGCCGAATTTTGTCTTCCAATGTCACCACCGCAGCCGGCTCGCTGCGCGACGGCTCTGTATGGGTTTCCACCGGGCTGGCCTGGGCAGCTTCCCGCACTGGAGTCGACTTGACGGTTGATCCCAGACCACGCTCAAAATCCTTGATCGCATCTTCCAGAGTATCAAAGGCTTTGAGAATATAATGGAACTCGAGCAATTCAAACACTTCATAGACTTCGGGAATCATGCGCACCAATTTCAAATCGCCGCCCTTTTCTCGAATCCCTTTAATTTCGCTGATAAATATACCCCAACCTGCACTGCTGACATAATCGACATTGCCTAAATCAATGACAATGTTGAAGGAACCCTGTTTCAGCAAACTGCTCAGAGCATGCTCAAGTTCCGATGAGGTGGTGGTGTCGATGTAACCACCCACCTTGATCACGGAAATGCTATTGCCTATGCCGGTTTTTTCGATGGACAATTGAATACCTTCCATTTTAATCTCCAATTCTTGCCCCTCGCTGGGTTTCTGACCCGCATTCGGCGCCAAGCGCTGAATCGCCAACCCGCTTATAAGGGTGCGATCACCCGTTGGTGGGAAGAATTCATCCACCCCACATAGAGAATTAGTCTGATGTTTTTCGCTGGCCCTGGTTACCGATCGATCGCCGCATGACAAGCAAAAATTCCAGTTTTTTAATACTTTATGAAAGCAATGCAACTTTAAATATAGCGGTTCAGTAAACAAATGTCAATAAAAAAATGGCTGTGCAAGACGAACAAAGCGGTTGCTGATCAATGAAGAAATTTCTTTGCCCTTTCTATGCTGCGGCGAATATCGCTTCGGTTGGGCGCAATCTGCAACAGCTTTTCCCATTTTTCCACCGCCCGCAAAAAATCGCCCTGGTTGGCATAAACCACACCGAGATTCTCATAGGCATTGGTGTTTTGTGGATCGATTCGCAGCACATTTTCATAAATTCGCTGGGCCTCGCGATATTGCTGCATGCGAAAATAAGAGTTGCCCAACAGCATTTGGGCGTGATGATCGTCGGGGAAATCCTTTAAAAACGATCGGGCCGTGTCGATCGCCAGGTCAAATCGTTCTTCCTCATATAGCTTGCGCAAATATTTAAACTGGGAATCGCGTATCCCCTTCTGGTCGACTGGCCGTTCTCGGGTGACGATGACAGGCTCCGGAACTGGCTTCTCGACGTCACTGTCGAATTGAGTCGGTTTTTGATCCAACAATTCGATCAGATCGTCGAAATCGAGTTTCCGTTCCGAATCAACGGCGCTTTTTTGCGCCGCCGGCCGTTGTGGCGGTGCCTGTCTGTCGGCATCATACTTTTGCAATTGGCGGTCTATCTCTTCGTGCAAAAGATTGTCGCTGATCTGTTCATGAAACTCTTCCGCCGCTGAAGTGAGGTCTTGCCCTTCCTCGATATCCACAAATTCATCGAAAACATCCTGCAAGAGACCATTTTCGCCGGAAGATCGATCTTCATCCGTGACAACGATTGCTTCTTCAACAGCGCTTTTATCGATCGGAACCCGGTCGAGATCTTTATTTTTCTTCGGCTCTTCCAGTCCCTCGCCCATCTGGATCAATTGAACAAAATCGAGTTCCTCAATATCCACTTCACGGTTCGCGTGCGGCTCGATATCAATATCCTGCTCGAGGTTTAAATTTGCAGCATCCGTTTCGGCGGCTGTTCCGATGCTGGCCAAGGATTCGGTTATTGCAGAATCATCTGACAACCCGGAATCCTCGTCCGCAGCCTGCTCTGCATCCGCCGTCAACAACTCATCCTCGCCGAAAAACAGGGTGGAATCGAGCCCTTGTGGTGCTGCTTCTGGTTTTTGTTCGCTTTTCTGAAGGGATTCCGGCTCCTCCTTAACCTGTTCTTTTTTAGCCAGGACCGTAGAACGCTGGTAGAATTTGCGCTTATCCAGCAAATCCTCCAATGTTGCGGCGAACAAATCTGCCGGCTCGACAGTCAGCAGATCGAATGGCGCTTTCGGTTCGCGCGATACAGCTTCATCTTTGGGCGGTTCGGGCATAGCCGCTCTTGCCTCTGCAGGCGCAGTCGTCTGCCTGGGTGTATCGGCCATGACATATTTTTCCTCTTCTTCCCCAGGCGGATTATGAAAGCCGGCTTTTTGAATGATTACCCGGCCGTCAATCGTTAGCATCGGTGTGCCGGGCGGTTTGATGCGCTTGCGCTTGCGGCCGCCGCGCATGATAAAAGCTTCGCGCAATTCATGGGTATTCAAACGCGAACGCACCAACTCTTCATAAATCCGCGAAGTGCTGATTTCAACATTGCCATAGTAATCGGTATTCAACTCTTCAGCGATGCGTTTGGCGCCATATTCCGGAAATCTCCGAATGATATCGTAGATCTTCGTTTTTTCTTCAATGCTGAGGTGACGCGCTTCTATCGGCTCTTCTTCCGGAAGAAGGCTTTCGTCGACCTCTATCCCTTTTTGCTCGAATATTTCTTTATATTTGTTATAGGCATAGATGGAGATGCCCGCTTTTTCGCACGCCTCTTTGATGGTCCCGCCAGCCTGCACCGCTTGATAGACATCTTTGGCGCGTTTGCGTTCGAGTTTATCGGCTGTGGTCTTTTCTTTGATGCAAACCAGAGTGATATCATCGTTTTGTGGATTGCCTTCGGTAAAAGAAAGAATCTCTTGATGCAGACTGTCGACAAACTCGTCGGCCGGTCTTTTTCCCATAGTTCGTATCGACTGCAGAAACCGTTCTTCGCCGAACAGATCGCGCTGTCCGTTCATCGCTTCGGTGATGCCGTCCGTATAGATGATCAGGATATCATCCTCATTCAACGAAAGCGTATCGGATTCGATCGAATTGCGAAAAAGGTTGTTGTCGGGCAATGAGATCCCGATCGGAAATCCGCGCGGATTGAGGTAATAGGTCTTGTTGCTGCTGGCGCGAAACAGAATCATCGGATTGTGACCGGCGCTGGCATAATTCAAGCGCCTTCGTTTGGAGTCGATGATCACATAAAAAAGGGTGACAAACATACCCTTTTTCATATCGTTGACAATAAAATCGTTTACCCTTGCCAAAACCTCGGCGGCATCTTTGACGCCGCGCGCTTCTGTGCGCAGAGCGGTGCGAATCATGGTCATGACGAGAGACCCGGGAACGCCTTTGCCAGAAACGTCGCCGACAACGATCCCGAGGCTGTCTTTGTCCACCTCCACAAAGTCAAAATAATCGCCGCCGACCTCTTTCGCCGCCTCATAGTAGGAGACAATCTGATAACCTTCGATGTCGGGAAATTCCGAAGGCAACAAGGTCTGCTGAATTTCCTGGGCGACCTGCATCTCCTTTTGCAGGCGTTCCTGCTCAGCCAAATTCTTTTGGGAAATGCGCAATTTTTTCGTGATGTCGCTGAAAGCCTGGGCGATTTCGCCAACCTCGGTGGAGGAGTCGATGTCCATTTCGTCGACCACCCCGGGTTGTCCCATCTGCTTGACCCATTCAGCCAGCCGGCGAAATGGATTCATGACCACATAGATCAGCACAAACAAACCCGCTGCACCAATGGCCAAAATCAAGAGCACAATTTTCAGCATTCCCATTCGATTGGCGACGATTTCGGCACGGATTTGCGCATACTCGATTAAAAAATGGGCGGTGCAAAGCGGATTCGCCTCGACGCTTTTGACCGGATAGACAATATCGATCACCTTGCCATGATCTTGAAACGAATAGACCACTGCATCTTGCGCCACATATCGGTGATCAGATGGAAGCGTGAAACGGTCAATGAGCGGCTGCAAAAACTCGCGATTGCTGCTGGCCAACACCCGAGAAAAATTATCAACCACAAAGGCGCTGTGCATCAAATCGCTGTGCTTGGAAAGAATGAGAGAATTGATCGGTTTGGCCGCACTTTCCAGAACTTCCAGATCATAGCTGCCTTCGAGCAACATCTCTTGCAATTGCGTCTGCGATAGGGCGCTCATGTTGTTGGATATTTCACCTGCCAGATAAGAGCAGGCGTTTCGACCCTGGTCGAGATAGGCGTCCATCACCTGGTGGCGCGCCTGCAAAAATGTAAACGCATACCCGGCCGCCAGGATAGAGGATAAAACAGCAAGAGAAATCAACCAATAACGAGCCTTCAAGCTCAGCGGAATGGCAGAGACTGAAAACCGGGTTTTTTTCCGCTCATCAAAATGCTTGGTCAACCACAGCTCGTTGCCTTCTTCACTCTTGCGATAATCGATGTTGTCGAGCAACCGCCGCATGATAAAAATACCCAGTCCCCCCTTTTTGCCGATTTCGACATAGCGCTGGAGGTCTGGATCGTTTACCTGGCGGGGATCAAAATATTTGCCTTGATCGATCAGCAGGATGGTGAGGCTTTGTTTCTTGATGATGGTGCGAATGGTGATGTCGCCGTCCCAATCGCGATAGGCGTGCTTGATGATATTGGTCGCAGCTTCATCGATCGAGAGTTTGAAGGCGTTTATGATGCGGTCGGGAATACCATGCCGTTTGCCCACGCGGGTCACAAAATCCCGCAGGTCGCCGAGGAAATCGATTTTTGCGGGAACACGCAGCTGTTCTTTTATCACACTCCGAAACAAGAACCGTTTTCCTTTTTATCTGTTCGAGGAAGAACCGGATTGCTGTTTTTGCATGCGTTCGCGCACCACATCGATACCGCGCAAAATGGCGCGATTGTTCGGCTGCAACTTTAACGCCTCTTCATAATAGCGGAGAGAAGCTTGATAATCCCCGCGCACAAATGCATCCGACCCTTTGGAATAGAGTTCGAGCACTTCCGGCGTCATCTCCATATCGCGGGCATTGGCGCGGGCAAAGGTTTCCTGATATTTTTTCCGCAAGGCATTGTTTTCCGGATCATATTGCAGAGCGTTGCGGTAGAGCTCTGCAGCGGCTGCCCATTCCTTGTTCTGCTCCTTGATCACGGCACGGCGAACCAGATCATCCTTATCGAGCGATTTTTCGAGGGCCCGAATGCGGTTTTCGATGAACGATTCTGCTGTCGGATTTCCGCGCGCCAATCGCTTGGCCTGGGTAAAGGTGTTGATCGCTTCAGAAGTTCGGCCTTGCTGGGCCAACTCAATCCCTTGCGTGGCCAGGCGATTGATCTTTTGGCGCAGATCCGTTTCGGCCTTGTCTTTCAAATCTTGAATATCGGCACGACCAGGGTCTAAATCAAGTGCTTTCTGGCACTCATCGATGACGGCAGGATAGTCCTCGTCTTGATAGTAAGCCAAGGCCTTCTGATGGTGGTCGCGAATGGCTTGCTCACGCAGCCGCCGTTGCGACTCCGCTTCATCCCGTTGACGGGCCAATCGCTCCTGCTCAATCCTTTTGTCCTCGATCGCTTTCTCGATCTGATCGCGCATGGCGCGCGCTTCACTGAAATCCGGATGATCACCTGTCTCATCAAAAGCGAGGACTTTATAGATTTCATTCGCCGCGCGCTCAAATTCACCGAGGTTGATATACGAGCGGGTTTTGCTCATCGACGTGTTGATCATTTCCTGTTGCGCCTGGGCCATTTGTGTGCGGATTTCCCGTTCGATGCGTTCCATTTCCTGCTGGCGATAATCGGCCAGGCGTTCACTGCGGGTTTTGCCCACATTGATGATCGCTGAAATGCGGTGGCTGTTGCCCAGCACCGCATCATAGCCGCTCCAGTACGAATAATCCAGCTGCATGCCGATCACCTTGAGCCCCACTCCATAGGTGAGCTGCCCATCATACAAGCCGGTGCGCACCATGGCCGTGCCGCGATAACCGTATTCAATACCGGCAAAGAAACGGGCGGGGACGCTCCGTTCTTCGCTTTTGCTCAGTTCCAGGGCCAGCTTGAATCCCGAATCCTCTGCGCCCAGCGGAAAATTCCGCATCACCCCGACGCGAAAATTGCGCGGGGTCACATCTTCGTAATCGATGATCCGCATCGAGCGCGGCAACAGGTTTTGCGCGTTGATCCCCACCACGGTATGGCGTAAACCCAAATAATCAAGTTGCGGCATAAAAAGGAAGCCCAGATCGGCGCCAAACGCACTCCCTACCAGACTCGATGGCTGCATCGTCGCGGCGTCTTCAGGGCCGGGAAAAACCGCTCGTTCAAATTTCAGCGTCGAGCCGATTGCCAGCCAATCGAACACATGCAGTCCGTAACCGAGCAAAAACAAGGTGCGGCTGTAATTCATTGTCCCCAACAACGCCGCGCTTTGCGTTCCCCGACTCTCGATATCATCGCTGGCCAAACGCAGCATGCCAAAAGAAAGTGAACCCCGAAATAGAGTGGGATAGGCAAAAGCGATACAATTGTACTGCCCACCATAGGGCAAATTCTGCATATAGAACGCCATGCTCATCTGCGGCACTTGCTCAAGGGCGGCAGGATTCCAATAGAGCGCAAAGGGATCGCTGGCAGCAGCCACATTCGCACCGCCTATCGCCATGGCATTGGCCCCCACCGGCAGATCGAAGATGTCGAGCGTCCCTCCCCATCCGCTCGATCGCTGAGCCCGGCCAACCGCAGCAAGAACAAAGAGACCGATGCATATTTTTATCAGAGTTGTCTTCATCTTCGTTGTTGTTGCCTCGATTAAAAACGCCTATCGACGACTGTCATATGCCTGTTTTTCATTTGACCACCGCAATTTTGCTCTTGGCAGTGATCCCGGAATTGACCGCCGTAATATAGGCCAGATAAATGCCGTTCATCACCCGCATTCCGTGGTCATTGAGACCGTCCCAATAAACATCGTTCTCATGCAATCCGGCACGGGTTTGTTGAAAATCGACCTCTTGATCGAAATAATACGACTTGACCAATTCGCCGGTCAAGGTGAATATTTTGATTTCCACGTCGCTCGCCTCGCTCAAGGCATAGACAAGCCGCGTGTTGGGACGACCGCTGCTGCCAAAAGGATTGGGATAATTGAAAAAGGTCTTTTGCAGATCTGCATCGACAATCACACAAACACCCGAATGCAGGTTCAAATAATCCATGCGGTTACCTTCAATGTCGCCGATCAGCACCTGGTAACCTGAAAGCGCGTCGACTGCATAGACATGCACGGCTGAATCGAGCGCAACTGAAAATTCATTGTTCGCCGCATCGGCAGGAATATCCACCTCGATACCCAGTTCGCGCTTTTGAGTACCGCGAATCGTGTCTGCAGCGGCAAATCTGATTTCCACATAGCGGTTGTCCGGGATACTGCGCGTTTCCGCAAGGATGGTCTGTGGCGTGCCGCGTTCATAGAGAGCCACTCTCTCGACCACGCTGGAGGCAGGAATCGGCTCTCCAAGCTTGTTGCGAAAGGTCAGTTTCAGGCCTTGCAATAAAGTGCGGGTGCTGCTGCCGATATCTTGGTTTTGCATTTCCACTTCGAGCAAGTTGCGGTTGCTTTGACCTCTGGCGACCAACGATCCGGTAACCGTCGATGTCTGTCGCACAATCAGCATTCCCGATTCCGTCGATACGATCACCTGCGCCGTGTCCTCGATGACCTCCGCGGTTTGCTGCGAATAGCGGTCGAGCGGAATTCTGGTTATCTCCACTTTGATCGTGTCGGGGCCGACGATATCGACGGGCGCGTTGATTCGCCAACTCAAGAGTGTGCCGACGATCGTTTTTTCCAGGCTCTCGCTGGTCTCAAATCGGCTGTCACCCAACAACAATCGCGCACCAAAAGTGCCGACGCACTCGGCGTCTCCCAAATTTTCCAGTTCAGCCCGCAGATCGAATGAACTGCCAATACGCACTGTTCCGATCGAGTTCTTTTCTTCATCGAGATAAGCGCGCAGCGCCAGACGACTCTTCGCCACGGTTTGCAGACGAAAAGAGACGGTGCGATTCTGCACACGCGCTTCCTGGCCGGTGTTGACATCCGCAGGCACACTCTGTACCTCAAAAACAAATTCGGACAACCCGTTAGGTTTTTGCGATGGTGCCAGCATCCGCCAGATCAGCGTATCGTTGGTATCTGTTTTTAAAAAAGTCTCGCCGGCCTTGAACTGAAAATCAGCTGGTTTACGCAGTAGAATGGAAAATTTGTCATTGGTTTTATAGTTTGCGCCCTCGTGCTCCATGATGGCTGCGAGATGAAACTCCTGGTCAGTGGAAATAAAGTCAATCAAACCAGTCGGAAAAACAATGGCTGGCTGCAGTGAAAAAACAGCGCTCTCCTCTGTGCGCACATGCAGCGAACGGGACGAGGTCGTCAGTTGAGCACCAGAGCGCTTGTCGTATCCGACGACCGTTATCCAGAGACTGTCGGCAACCAGCCGCGGTGTTTGTGGCGCGGTGATCGCCCAGGTCACGGTCTGATTGGCGCCAACAGGCACACCGACATTCCGGACCGCGGCCAAAAACTCCGTCGAACTGAAATGGATGGTGGCGACAATTCCTTCGCGGACTTTATCCGGATCAGAACTGATTTCAGCGCCGATGACAAAGGATTGGCCCGTGCTAAGGGTGCTGTCCTTGGCGCCTGCCGGAGAAGAGATAAAGATTTGCTGGACAGATAACTCGCCGCGCCTTTGAGTCTGCACGAGCAGTTCGTTGGGCGATTGGGCGGTTTCTGCCGGGGTGCCACTGTTTTCGTCATTTGGGATTGCGGTGACCGCAACTCGTATCTCGCGCAACGCCGTGGCGGTGTCCGGCGCCACAACCGTCCATTCAAAAACCGTATCGATTGGCCCTTCTTTGCTCAACGGTTCGGAACCGGATTTTGTCCTGAATCCGCTGCTGAGAAAATCGATGGCGACTCTGACGTTGCCCAACACCCCGGCCTGCCCCTCATTGATCACTCTGGTGCGCAACTTGGCTTCCTGGCCGATGGAAAAAACGGCTATGCCATCCTGGACCAACCCCGGCGGTGAAGCGACACTCAATTTTTCCAACAACAAGCTGGCGCGTTTTTGCACCCGGGCAAGTTCCAGGGTATCTTTAATCGCGACTCGCTCGTCGAGATCCAAACCCTCTAGAGTCACCGTAAACCGATGGGCGGTGTCCACCTGTTCATCAGGTGCCCGCACCGTCCATTCCACCAGGCGATCGGCGGAAAGCAATTCAACGCTCTGCGGTGACCGCAGCTCGTATCCCAGTCCGGTCGGCAATTCCAGCCGGGCGCTCAATTCGCGCATGGTTTCGCTGGCGTAAAATTGGGTGCGCACCGTAAACAGCTGCCGCGTCGATAAAACACCATCGCGTGCACCGGCCGGCAGCGTCACCCAGGTCGAGTCGATCTGAATGGTGGTGCTGAGGGTGCTGACCTGAATTTCATCTTCCCCTTTTTCGACAACCGCCAGAGCGTTGGAGTTTAAATCTGTTGGAACTGAAGACAGCTCGAGGCGCAAAACGTCATTTTCCGATGGCGTCGAAGGCGCCTTGAGAACAAAAGCCAGGTCGACTGTTCCGTTGGGAGAATAGATAAACCTTTTTTCGACCGGATCTTGGGTAAACAACTCCTGGCCAACCTGTATCTGATAGCCGGCAGCCGGAATCAAGCGAACGCGGCCGCTGTCATATAACGCCGTGCCCAGATTCTGGATCCTGCTGCGGACAGTGAACTGTTGATCCAAAGTAACCAGCGTATCGGTGGTCAAAAAGGCCAAACTCAAAGTCGCCGGTCGCTGAATCCGCAGGGTGGCGGTTGAGTCCAGAGATGCGCGTATTTGTGCCGACAGCGCGCTACCCTGCGCCCGTGCCGAGAGAATGCGGGCAGTCAATCGTTCCATTTTTTCACCTTGCGCCAGCGGCCAGGAGTTGTCCGCCTGGAAATCGAAACTCTGCTCGACGGTTGTTTCGCTGGCAATAGTGTCGATTGTGCGTACCGTTGGGCCAACACCGAGCGAATTGCCGTCGGAACGCAACTCATAGATCACTTCATCGACGCCGGCCAATTCGCCGGTTTCCAGGGCAACCGTGAGCTTGACCATCTGGCCGCGGTTGACGTGGTTTGCGCCGTCCGGGCTTGTTACCGGCGTGGTGACCCAAACATTCTTGACCCTTACCCAGGCGCGGTTTTTGACAAAGACCGCTGCGCTTGCTTTTCCGGTCTGCACTGCAGAAGTGCGGCCGAGATTTCGATCGACCGCCCGCAAATTGATTTCGATCGCGCTCGAACCGGCGATTTTGCCATTTGTGCTGATCACATAGACCAGGGTGTCGATCTCAACGGCTGCCGGCAGCACGAATGGCTGGTCTGCAGACGCCCGTCGCAGCTTGAGCGGCGGCCGAACCTCGTAATCCGGATCGATCTGTCCATCGGTTGTGAATCGCACATTTTCCGCGCCGATATCGATCAACTCGAGATCCGCCCCACCTTGATTGCGGACTTGGACATATAATTGCCAGGGATTGCGGCTGTCGCCGGCACTGATTTCTGCCGGGGAAAGAGAGGGGGTGGCGCTGAGAACCTGCAATTGCGCCCCTTGCTGAATAATGACCGCCGTCGAATCTTTGTCGCCGGCATCGACAATGGTCGCCGGAACGCCGCTGTTGGCGCCGATGGCAGCGTCGATCTGCGCCAGGAAATCAACATGGCCGCTTCTGTTGCCCGCAGTGATGGTGAACTCGACCATTTGCGTGTCGCCACGGCTAAAGTGCGGTTCGATAGTCAACAGACTGTCAGCTACAACCACCAGACTATCCGGATCAGCGCTTAATTTGACCCGCACATCTCTGACCATCTCGGACTGCAAATTGGTCAGCTTTACCTGTACCGGGAAAACCTGTCCAGTGCTGACCGTGGTCTGTCGCGGTGCACCGACCTCTGTCTGGACAATCACCACTTCCGCCGGACTAAAAATTTTGATGAACGCTGTGCTGTCATCCGCCGGGTTGATTCTTGCCGTCGTTCCATCGATGCCTCTTGCCTGCAGAATCGCTGCACGAAAGGTTTCGCCCTGGGTTAAATTTTCAACATTATCGGTCTGCACATCAAACCAAATCGTCCGCTTTTCGCCGTTCAGAAAATCATAGACCACGGTGTCAGGATGGATAATCCTGGATCGCTGGCCCTGCAGTTGCAGCTGCACCGAGTTGAGGCGTTGCCCGCCTTCGTTTTGAACTGTCACGCCGATCTGAAAATCCTGGCCCACATTGACGGCACCGATCTCGCCGGGCAGGACGTTGAAGCGCTGTGGATCGATAAATGTCTGGACCAACCTGACAGCGGCATTGGTTTCGACCATCACGTCAACGCTTAGAGTGTCGGTCGACGGCGCCTTTTGCGGATCATTCTGATCGGTTCCGGCAAGTTGCACTGTTATTGTGGTTTTGCCGCCGTACTGAGTGGTGGCGGTTACCGTATAGATCAATTTTCTTTCCTCGCCGGCGAGCAAGAGTCGTTCTTCAGCGCTCAAAACCGGCGGTTCGACCACATACCCCCGCTGGCTGAATTCGACATCCGCAATCTTGGGTTCGGTCAACAACAGCGGCGCCGTTCCGGTGTTGCGCACGCTGGCTGCGATGGTCCACGGCTCAAGATAACTCGCCGGAATCACGCTCAGAGAGGTCTTGAGGCTGTCGATCACCACTTTTGCGGGAAGTTGGGCCGCCATGGTCAAGGTGTCGACAAGGGCTGCGTCGATCATCGCTGGTTCGCCGGTATTGCGGTTGAGAGCATCCTGCAGCTCTACGGTCAGGTGCGAGGTGAATTCTTCTGCCGGCGACAAGATTTCCCTGGTCTGCACGAGAAAGCCCGGATTCGTCCACTGGCTCTCCCCTGCCGGAATGGCAGTGAGGTTGACGATCGAATCGGCGGCAACCATCAAGAGTTCCGGATTTTCGGAAACCAACGAAACAGCCACCGATTGCAGCAGGTCGCCGTGCTCCGCCGAGACTGGATTGCTGATCTTGGCGCGCACGTAAAAGGCCTGGCCGCCGCTGACGAAATTGGGTCGCGCCACCACGGCCTGCAGGCTGTCGATGCGTGCCCGGGCATTGTCCTGTATGAACACTTGCACAAATGCTGAATCGCCGTTTGCCAGCCGGGTGACGGTATATTCGCGGCCGCTGGTCACCTCCTGCGCCGTCAGAGTTGCAGTGATACTGCACGATCCCAGCAATTGCGCGTTCGTGTCGATGCGGGTGATGGTAAAGACAAACTCATCGCTTGCCCCGGGCGCCAACAAAAGGGGCGCGGCAGGCAAAGAGTAGGCGAAAAATGCATTGCCGGCGCTGAAATCGAGCCTGTTTTTGAGCGTATCGACTGGAAAACTGAGAGCGCTGCCGCCGCTGTTTTGCACGGTGACCGAGACGGTCCAGGGTTTCTCCTGGCCGCGGGTGACCGTGGTTTGACTTGCGGAAATTTGGGTCAAAACCAGCTGAGCGGAACCCTGGACAGTGATGAATCCCGCGGTTCCCTGATCGGTCCGCGCGTTGACCTGCCGGGTCGTTTGCACGGCATCGATCATATCGATGCGGGCATTGACGAGAATCTTGCCTTCTGGCGCCGATTCGGAAACAGCGGTTATCGGAATCCGCAAAATGGCGCTTTCATTGCCTGCCAGCCGCGATCCGCCGCTTAAAAAGGTATCCACCACCACAAAGGTAAAGGCTGAGGTTGCCTGTTCGGTAACCAGCGAAAAAAATTCAAGCTGAACGTTCTGCAGATCCAATGGATTGACACCGTTGTTCATCACCTCGATATCGATCCACCACGGCACCGTCTGTCCTGCGGTAACCACGCTGACAGATGGACGAACCGCCTGGATGGACAATTCGCCGGCATCGCCGACGGTTACCAGGTTGTCGCTCAGCGTCAGAACCGCCGCAAACGGATTGTCGTTTTCTGTGCCGTTGAACGTCAATTGCGGGGTGTAATTGCCTGGTGGAAAGTCCGGCTGAATCTGATTGACATTGAAATACAAACGGACCGGATCACCGGGCGGAATCGTGGTGGAAAAACCATCGTCCAGGGTTGCAGAAAAATTGTGCTCGACGAACCGGATTCTGCTTTGTATCGGGGTCAGAACAACTGTCGAACCGCCTAAATTTTGCACGTCGACTTGAAACTTGACAAACGTGCCCAGCCCGACATAAGTGGGCTGCAAACTCCCTGGCAGATAGGTGATTTCCGGGGGCAATTGAACCTGTAAAATGCCGGCTTGCGCCTCGGTGAGCGCGGTATCCTGCAATGCCACATTGCGGTTGATCTCCCACCCGCGCACCTTGGCCCGCACATCGATCAGCGGCTCGACGTTCATGCCGATCGATTCAATCGGAAAGATCAAACTGCCGGTGGAATTGGCAGGCAGGATCAATTCCCCCGGTGCCGGACGGAAGTTGATGTCTTGTGCTACAGCGAATTCAGTGTCGAAGAAATAAGGCCGGGTATAAGTGGAATCAGCGTCAATGCGGATGTCAGCGCCGCCGCTATTCTGCAAAACCAGCTCAACGTGCCAGTTGGGCACGGCACCGGCCGTAACAATCGGTCGGCTCGGATGGACATTGACGATGGACAAGCGCGCCGGGGTTTGTACCAGGACAACACCCTTGACCGCTTCAGAAGCAGTTATGCTTTTGACCTGGCCGGTGGTCATGACCCGATAAACCACACGGCAGCCGATTCGGCGTTCACCGGTTTGTTCGGCAAAAAGCAAACTTTTAACCGGGAAAAAATGCAGGGTGTCTTGTTGTCCTGCCTTCAAAGTGGAGCCGCCGCTGCTGAAGGCAGAGGGGGTGAGGTAGGAAAATTCGGCGATCGGCAAATCCAAAGCCAGACTATCGAAATCGATCTGCACCTCTGTGCCGCCCTGATTGCGCAAAACCACGGTCACCGTCCATTCGTAATCCTCTGCCCCCAAAGTGATGCTCGGCTGCGAAGGCTGGATGGAGACAAACCGCAGATTGTCCTCCGTCAGCACTTCCACTGTGCCGACGATGTTGCTGCTCAAGGAGGTGCTGATCACCCCGCTGACGGTCTGTACCGTCGCCCAAATGCCATAGACGCCGGCCAGTGGAGAAGTCGTGGCGACCGTGTAAACAATCTCTTTGATTTCTCCGGAATCGATGGTGTCGGATCCGTCGCCGAAACTTGTGGGATAGATAACCGCAAAACCGGGATCAGCAGACGGACCTGAACGAAACTCGATAAAAGTACGGCCGGGATTGAAATCTATGGCGACTGGAGTCGGGCCGCTGTTGCGCACAGCGACTTCAACCGTCCATGGTTCGGTTTGGTTCCGGGTCACCAGACTTTGCGACGGGGTGATGGAGACAAGCTCGATGAGGTTGCGGGGCTCGACCCAAAACCGGTCGCTTTCGTCATCACCGGCAAAAGTTCCGGCGCTGCGCACCATGCCCGAAACCGCATCGGTATAAGGGAAATCGGTCTGCACGACGATCTCTCCCTCTGGCGCGTCAGGGGGAACGGTGAGGTCAAAAAGCAACGACCGCAGCGCACCAGCAGAAATCAGGGTGTTTTGCTCCGACTGCATGCGCACGGTATAGGTTGCAGGCGGCAGAGTGGTGCCGCCGCTGGTCCACATGAAAGGATTAAAATCACTGCTGTTCGCGACCAGAGCGTCCGCCACCGCGCCGTTTTCGGCGGTGCCGATATTGCCCACGCGCAGTTCGATCTCGATATTGCTCTGGCCCTGATAGATCGTGTCGGCCTTGACGTCGATTGATTCGACATCGAGGACCGCCTTGCCGAACACCTGCCAGGTGTGCATGAGCGACGCTTTAAGCTCCGGCGACACCAGAGAACCGTATTTGCCATACAACGTGCCACCGACAACCACATCACAGGTTTTCGCATCGTCGGTTACCGTGACATCGAAATCGAGGGTAACAGTCGTGCCAGGCGGAATCGATTGGCCGGCATCCAAAAATGTGAACGAATAGTCGTCATCAAGCTTCGGCTCTAAAAGATGATCTTCAGTAAATTTTAACTCTGCTTTTTCAATCAGAAACGCTTCGGTGCCCATGTTCTGCACTTGCATGGTGACGCGGATGTTGGTTTGCCCCTGCCCGACCTGGGTTCTGAGACTGCTGACACTGCGCACAAAGACGGCATTGACCGAAATCGGTGCAGAGGTTACGCTTAGCCCGGCGCTTTGGTCGGTGACGGTAAAGGTCTGCATGCCGGCGGTGTGAAAGGTGAAATCATCGCCTGAAAAGGATTTCGAGGCACCACTCACAGCAGTCGAACCCGGCAGACTGGCGCCGATATCGGTGGCGCTGCTGAACACCAGGTTGCCCAGATAATCGGTTTTGCTGTTGCCGAAGCCGTCGAACAATGCCACCACAATCGTGCCGCTCAACGGTTGATCGATCACCGCCTGGCCGGGCACACCGCTCAATGCCAGCCGCGCCAGCGGACCGGGAGAAACCACCACATTCACATCATGGAAGGTCGAGCCGGCCTGGCAGCGCAAGACAGCCGGCGCGGAGGCAGGCCGCGCCAACACCAGCACCTGCGAGGAAGTGCCGGTCCCCAGTTCTTTGGCGTTGATGTCATTGATAATCGCCGCCTGACCGTTCGGCGAATTTCCTGCGCCGCTGACTGCGGTGACGGCAATCGTGCCGGTGGTCAGATTGCCGTAGGCGTCGATCACATTCGTCGCCGGCAACGCAAATTGGGCACCGGCAGTCGCGTTCAGTGAGGCAGGCACCGTGAACTGGGCGATGGCGGCCGGATGCACCAGTATCGGCGGCGATGCGGTCGAAATGCTCGCCCGATCGCTCACCGTGATGGTGCGCACACCGGCACGCTTTAGCGTAAAATTCGAACCGTTGATGGTCACCTGACCCTTGACGAGACGAGGTCCCGGCAGAACGTCGATGATATCCCCGGTAGAGAAATCAACATCTTCTTCAAAATTGGTTTTAATATTGCCCCAGCGGTCCAGAGCGGTAATGGTAACCAATACCAAACTGCCGAAGCTCGTTCCGGCAGTGGCTTCAGTCGGCAATCCGGTCATGGAAAAGGCGTTCAGATCGCCGGGATCGACCGCAAAGGTCAGGGTTTTGGTCTCTGCGGCATAAGCCGAGGCTGAGAGAACGACCGAGGATTCTCGTTTGTACAAAACGATATTCGCTGAACCTGAACCGTTGCTGACGACGATATCGTTCAGCACCGGCAGGGTGCCGTTGGGAGAGGCGTGCGCTTCCAGTCCGCCCTGCAGGCTCAATTGCACGGTACCATCGCTCGTTATATCTCCCAGCTTGAAATCACTGACCGTGACCGTCGCCGGCTGGCCGGCGACCACCGGCAAAGTAATGGATAGGCTATAGGTGTAAGGCGGAGTAGTCCTGACGTCAACGATTTTTTTTGTTGTAACCAGGTTAGCCGGGTGATCGCTGACCTGCAGGGTTTGGTTGCCTAAAGCTTGCAGCACGAAACTGCTGCCGCTGAATGCTGCCCGACCCCGGTCAGTTGTCGGGTCAAAGGTATAATCCGCAGGCAAAACGGCGGCAAGATCAAAACTCGCAAAATGCACAGTGCCATCATAGGTGCGAGCGCGATTGCCGAGACTGTCGAGCGCCACCACAATGACCGAATCCGGAAAGGGTTGGCCGGTCTGGATCGCACTGGGCACGCCAAACAATTGAAAGGTATCGAGAACCGCATGCTGCACAACAAAAGGATCGGTTAGCGTGCTGGCGGCGCCGGAAATGCCGCGCAATTGCACCGACTCGTCCGCTTCGACCAGCTTTTGCGCCACCGGAGATGCAGATGAGTCGCCGGAGACGTAGATCGGATTGAGATCGGGCTCGCGGCCGTTTGGCGAAATGCCGTCGTCGCCCTCGATGGAGACAAAGACCCAGCCGGACGCGCGGCCGCCTGATCCGTCGTCGGCATTGCTCACGCCGAGGTCGAAGTACTTCCCGGCAACAACCGACGCTGGGGCTGCAGGATTGAAAATAAACGAATCGATCGGGCCGAAGATATTGACATTATCGCTTCCTTGCGAAATGTCTGTATCATCACCTTGTTTTAGAATGATGGTAATTTTTGATTGTTCGTCTGTATCATATAACCGTATAGATGGGTTCCGTATCAGTGCAACATTGATTTCAACTTCTGTCGATATGGGGATTTCTATACCTTTGCTGTCTCTTTGCAAATAAAGACTATAATCGCTCTTTGTGATTGATGAAAATCCGCCAGCCCCTGCAGCTGCATTTGCCGAGCCAAACGAAGCCATAAATACATTATTTAAATTAAAGCCAACTTCATTATTAACTTTATTGAATTTAATCTCAATCTTGCCGTTGTTGGGCCATGCGCCATCGCTCGCGGTGGTAAATCTGAGGGTATAAACAGTGAAATCATTGACACGATCAGACTGAGGGATAACCGTGACATTGCTTAAGAGCCCTGCTGCGAAGACAACTGAGGGTAAATGAGCCAGCAGAAACAGCAAAAGAGAGAGTTTTATGATGGCTTTTTTCAAATCTTGTTCACTTTTCTCTTAGAATTTCGCTCTCGAGCGTCTGCAGCAGCACCGGCGCGCGTTCGTCGCGCAACAAAATCTTGAATTCATACGGCTGATCCGGAGAAACCGGATTGAACACCGAGGCGATCTTGATTTCCACGCTGTCGCCGGCCGCCAGTTTTTCGCCCAACCCCGAGCGCTGCACCCAGACCGTGTCGCCGGATACGTTTACCATCAGCCCGCCGTTCAGTTGGCGGGAATCGGCCATGATCACCTGGCTGAGGTTACAGGCCCTTGGAAAGACGACCCCGATTGCCGTATCCGCAGCGATTTCGCGGTCAGCCGTCCAGGTGACCGAATAGACCGTCAATTGCCGCGGCAACGGATCGATCGCCCTGATCAGCGCGCGCTCTTGCGCCGACACGGCTTGAAACCACAGCAGCAGGCTTAAAAGGAATATACGATTCATCGAGTTCTCGACACTTTATTCACATCACATTTTGGGTCATTTATGTCTCTGTGCGGATCGCTGTACAACTCTCGTTAGGAGCGCTGCAAATCGCGCCGTTAGCAAATAGATGTTCTCGATTGACGCACAGGCTGAATTTTTAATGCCTTAACGCCTCACAATGTTTCATCGCATCGCTTAATGTGCAATCGCGATACACATTGCCAGCCGCGTTTCAGCAAACATCCCCGACATCATTGTTTTTGCAAATATTATACCACGCACGAAAGACAGCCGGTTGAAGAAGGCCATGGTGCACAGAGGACGGAAGTGGAGTAAGCGGAGTGTCGTCAGATTTGCCCGATCCATTGGCTGCCTCACGGGTGCGGTTGCGTTAGATGTCGGTTCGTTCTGCATCGTCTGGAGCGGATCCAGCAGCACAGCTCGGCTTATTTCAACAGGGCTTGCAGGAGGATTAAAAATCCGCGGCTGTCATTTTCCAGCAATTTGAGATGATTGACCGCTTTTTCAAATGCCGGATTGATCTGCACGGCGCGGCGGTGTTCTTCGACGGCCAGGGTAAAGAAATGCCAACACTTGATCAAATATGCCGTGCCGAGGCTCTTGTGCAGATCTGCATATTCAGGGTTCTTTTCGATCGACTTTTCGATGGTGCGGAGAAAATGGTCAAGAGCCTTGTTATCGCGATCCAGACTGGAAAACATGAATTTGAGATAAAATTCCTGATCGGCGATCGAACTCGGGCTTACCCAGTGATGAGTTTGGCTCGCTTGCAAGAACAGATTGTAGCCGGCTTCTTCCTTGTCCCGCAGCTTGAGCTTTTCAAATGCCTCTTCCATCAGTTTGAGGTCATATTCCTTGCTGAGCGATATGGCTTTGCGCAGATGGAGTTCCGCATCCTTGATCCGCTCGATCGGCGGCTTTAGGTCGACATGTTTCGGTACCTCTGTCTTGCTCTTGAGCAGGATTAAACCCAGGGTAAAATAAGCTTCGTGATAATCAGGATTGAGATCGAGCGCTTTTTGCACCGTGCTGATGGCGAGCGGGTAATCGCCCATCTGCCAATGACATTTGCCGATGGCGAGATGAACATCGGGATAATCTGGATTGCGCTCAGCCGATTTCATGAGGTTTTCCAGGGCCTGACTATACTCGCCTTTGCGAAACAAGGCCTGACCGAGATTCAAAAAACAATTCGGCAAGTCGGGATCCATTTTGACAGCATTGCGCAGTTGCTCTACGGCTTCATCGATAAATCCTTTTTCCAGAAAGAGCACACCGAGTTTTTGGATCGAGTCCGGAATTTTGCTCTGCTCAACCTTGTCCTGGACAAAGAAGAGCATTTCCAAATCCGACAACACCAGTTGATGAAATTGCTTGACCTCTTTTTCCAGATCCGCGGCTGCACTGTCGAAAGCGGTTTCGCGCTTATCGATCAAACGGCCATTCTCAAATACACTGGAGGTCGCTTTCTTCTCTTTGGCCAGAAAGACGGTTTGTACGTGCAGCTTGCGTTTGCCGACTCGCAGATTGTTGTTAAAACCAATTTCTTGGCTTGTCTGATCAGTCATGCGAACTCATTTCTTCTGGGGTTCGTTTTCTTTGCCGGCGCTTTTTGCCTCCGGTTTGGCCTTTTCACCATTGCCGTTGGAACTCGAGGTGTGCGAATTCTTGTAATCGGTGATATAAAAACCCGAACCCTTAAAAATCAGGCCGGCGCCGCCGCTGACCAGGCGGACCAGGCTATCTTTTTGGCAAACCGGACATTCTTTAAGCGGTTCTTCCTTCATGCTTTGAAATTGCTCAAATCGATGTCCGCATTTCTTGCAGAGATATTCATAGGTAGGCATTCAGTTGACTCCGTTTCTTTAGCGCAAAGCCTGGATTCCGCGTTCAATGCGGTCAAAAGCTTTATGAAGATTGGCCATCGATGTGGCGAAAGATAGCCTAAAATGGTTATCCATCCCGAAAGCTGCTCCGGGTACGACCGCCACATCGTGTTGGCTCAATAAATAGTTGCATAAATCCATCGATGTTTCAATGCGTTGGCCGCCGCCTATTTTGCCTTTGTGGGCCGAAAAATCAGGAAAAGCATAAAATGCGCCATGCGGCCGATTGAAGGTCAGACCCGGAATTCGGCTCAGTCGTTCGATCACCACTTCACGGCGTTCGGCAAAAGCCTGTACCATCGTATGCAAAAAATCCTTCTCGCCGCGGTAAGCCTGTAAAGCCGCCATCTGCGAGATCGACGTCGGATTGGAAAGCGTATGCCCTTGATAGCGTTTGGCGCCGGCGATCAGCTCCACCGGGCCGGCCAGAAAACCGATTCGCCAGCCGGTCATGGCAAATGTCTTGGAAACGCCGTTGACCAACAACAACCGCTCTTTGATCCGCGGGTATTGTGACAGACTGGTAAAGGTTTCTCCTTCGTAGATAATCTGGTCGTAGATTTCGTCGGAAAGCACGAAAATCTGGCGTTCAGCCAACACCTCGACCAGTTCGTCGAGTTCCTTCCGGCTGTAAACCGCACCTGAGGGGTTGCTGGGGCTGTTCAAAATCAGCAATTTCGTTTTTGCGGTCACGGCTTTGTTCAGTTGTTCAGCGGTGATTTTGAGCTCGTTTTCCGCTTTGACCGGCAACACTTTGGGGATGGCGCCTGCCAGTTTGATCTGCTCCGGATAACTGACCCAGTAGGGAGCCGGCAAAATTACCTCATCGCCGGGATTGCAGACCGCGGCGATTGCCATGAACACTGCAAATTTCGCACCAGCGGTCACCAATATTTCATTGGCATCGTATTCTGCGCCATACTTTTTTTGCAAATACGCACCGATGGCCTGGCGCAATTCGAGAATGCCTTCCGCAGCGGTATATTTGGTAAAACCGTTGCGAATCGCTTCAATGGCGGCGTTTTTGATCGTCTCCGGAGTATCAAAATCCGGCTCACCTGCGCCAAGGGCCACCACATCCCGACCTTCGCGGCGCAATTTGGCCAACAAACCGGTCAACGCGACTGTTTGGGATTCGCCGATGCGGCTAAAAGAATCGGACAACAAGGGCATGGACAACTCCAGAATTACGATCGTGAAATTACACTGCACAGACACGCGACATTGACGATATCTTCGGCTTTACAGCCGCGCGACAAATCATTCATGGGTTTGGCCAACCCCTGGATCACCGGCCCCACGGCTTCGGCGCCACCCAGGCGTTCGGTCAATTTGTAGCCGATATTGCCCGCCTGCAGATCGGGAAAAATCAGCACATTGGCGCGCCCGGCAACCGGGCTTCCCGGCGCCTTGCGCCGGCCGATGCTTTCAACCAGCGCGGCATCCAGCTGCAATTCTCCGTCCAATGCCAGATCCGGTCTCTTGGCTTGCGCCAATTTGGTCGCCTGCTGAACCTTGTCGACCAACTCATGCTGGGCACTGCCCTTGGTCGAAAAAGACAACATGGCGACGATCGGTTCTTCGCCCGTCAATTTCCGATGGGTTTCGGCAGAAGCGATCGCGATGTCTGCCAGCTGTTCGGCAGTGGGGTCGGGATTGACCGCACAATCGGCATAGCTCAAGACGCGGCCGTCCGGCAAGACCATCAGGAAAACACTCGAAACCAGGGAAAACCCCGGTGCAACGCCGATCGCCTGAATAGCCGCGCGCAGCACATCACCGGTCGTGTGAGTCGCACCTGCAACGCTGGCATCGGCGCGCCCCAGTTTGACCATCATCGCCGCATAATAGAGAGGATCGGCCACCGTCTGTTGCGCCTTGGCCAGATCGATGCCCTTATGTTTTCGCTGTTCATAAAATGCTTGCGCCACCTGATCCCTTTGCGAATCGACAGCCGGATCAACAATCTCAATTCCGGTCAAATCAACACCGCTCTTGTGGGCGGCATTTTGGGTTTTTTCGCGGTCACCCACCAGAATGGGGATGACCAGTTTCTTGTCCCGGCATTCTTTTGCCGCCGTCAAAGTGCGCTCGTCTTCGCTTTCCGGCAAAACCACGCGCTTGATGTCAGCTTTAGCTTTTTCCCGAATCGTTTGTAAAAAGGTCATTTTTTCCTCAACTTGTCGTATAACCGTTCCTTGACATATGCCGGTACAAAACAGCCAACGTCTGCACCCAGTGAAACCAGCTCTTTGACGATGCTGGAATTGAGATAAGAATACTTGTCATGCGTCATCAAAAAGACGGTAATCAAGTCTTCGCTGATCTTGCGGTTGACCAACGCCATCTGGAATTCATATTCGAAATCAGAGACCGCCCGCAAACCGCGGATCATGGCGGTGGCGCCTTTTTTTCGCGCATAATCGACCAACAATCCGTGAAAACAATCGACCTCAACGCCAGGCAAATCGGTCACACAGTTTTTGATCATCTCCATGCGCTCCTGCTCGGAGAAAAGCGGCCTTTTCTCCCGGTTGCGCGCGACTGCCACAATCACCTGGTCGAAAAGCATGATCGCACGACGAATGATATCCAGATGGCCAAACGTAATCGGATCAAAAGATCCGGGATAAATGGCGATCTTGGGGTGATTCGGATACCCGGTTTGGGCGGTCATCTTCCCCACCTCGGCTGCCAAGAGTTTGCAGGAGACGCTTGCGGGCTGAAAAAAGACAGCCGGACAAATCAAGGCGCTGGCGCCGCCTGAAAGTAGGTAATGCGGGTTTCTCCCAAGATCTGTTCGCGCCAAACCAGCAATCCAGCTGGCGCACTCGGCCGGGGAGCCCGCATGCTGTTTTCATAGATAATCCACCCCTCTTGCTCAAGCCATCCGTTTTCGATGATGCGCAGCAGAAGCGGTTGACTGCGTTCATAGCGATAGGGTGGATCACAGAAAATGATTTCAAAGGGCGTTATGGTCGAAGCCAATCGGTTCAAAAAAACTTCGGCGGCAAATCGATAGACCTTGGCATCAACCCCGATTGCCTGGAGGTTTCGCCTGATCACCTGTACCGCCTGCAGCGATTGATCGTTAAAAACTGCATCGCGCGCCCCCCGGCTCAGAGCCTCAAGTCCGACAGCTCCGCTGCCGGCAAACAAATCGAGAAAACGCGCATCGACAACCGCCGATCCCAAAACCGCAAACAGTGTTTCCCGCACACGATCAGATGTTGGCCGAACCGCCAACCCGGCGGGAGAAAACAATCTGTGCCCTCGATATCTTCCGGCAATGATTCGCATGGCCTACCAATAACAAACGCCCAATAGTCAGCATCACTGAACAGCGTACTGGTTCCTAGAGGGCGTTCACTTGCTCCCTGTGACGGGTCTATCAAAGTGCCCCGTTCACCTCAAGACGCAGAACGAGATCACTCTGTTGATCTGTGTTCGACAGCAAAATGACTTTGGATACCCGCACAGCGCCGTTCTCTTGTGCGATCCGTCGGATAAAATTCAGACAGCCGTTGTTGGTGCCGCGCACCTTGACAAAAAGCGGAGTCACCGTTTTTTGATCCGCTCTTTGGCGTGGCGAGTCGGCTCCGCTGTCTATAATCTGCACGCCGGTTGTGGAAGCATGGCTCTGCAAGTTTGCCAGAATCCCTTGTGCAGTGGCCGCGCTCGCCGAGACTGGGGCAACAGGCGAATCGTATAACCCGCTCAACAGAGTTCTTGTTCCACTGGTTCCGCTCGTAGGAGAAAAAGTGACTTTGCCGGGAAATCGATCCTGGAGTCGTTGATAGAACGCATCCAAGGCTTGGCGATCAGCAGCCGAGATCTCGGCAGAGAAAGAAGTCTCATCCATGATCAGGGTCGTCAGACGCATATCCTTTGGCAGTGCCTCGCTGAACCAGCTCATCAGTTGAGCTGTTCGCCCCAACGCGCCCGGAATAACAGCAGTCGGCTCGAGCGTCGTCTCGGACCCCACGCCAACCGCCCCGGGTACCACCAGCTCCTCAGCAGGAGTTGTGGTGGTTTGGCCGGCTTTGGGCTTGACATCATCCGATTCCTCGATCTGAACAGGCGAAGGCTCTTTGGTAAAAAGAGAAGATAGATCATTCTGATCCCGCAGAAAACCCCAGTAGATGGCTGCACTGATCAACAGCAAAAGCGCCAAGATCAACCACCAGGGAGAGCGCGATCGCCGACGATGTTGGGGAAACTCCGGCAGGCCACCAGCGCCCGCATTTGGGGAGATCGTTGGCTTCTCCTCATATTCAGGCTCGGCAAACGGATCTTCCCTTTCATCTTCGTGATCACTCTCTTGCTGTTCGCGATAGTCGGAAATTAGATTCATAACAGCCCTCTTTGCTCGCTCTTGTTTTGCAACAATACCCGCATTGGATTAGAAGACCATGCCGGCAGTGGCGAGAAATTTTTCTGGCTTGTTCTTGACCAGTGGATCGGTCTCTGCTTCAAGATAGAGGTTAAAATGTTCAAAGGGATCGGCAAAACGAATATCAGCGGTGTCCTGCAAGCCTTGCAGATGGGGAATCACTTCAACATCAGCCTGATCGCCGCACAGATAAATGCTTTCGAGCGACTTGGTCACCGTGTCTTCGTCCATTTGCTCCATCAAGTGGTTGAGCGCGTCGCTGATCGTATGGGCAACCGGTTCTGCCCCGTTGTCTACGATTTTTGTCGCTGATGCGGCCGATGCAGGGATCTCTGTCGATTCTGCAAATTTGCCATCTTTGATGAGGGTCAAATCGATCCCATACTCGTTGAAATCGACCAATGCGGACAGCATATCAGGCCGTCGATTTTCGGATGCATAAAGTGCGCGAATCGAAGAAAGAATATCGAGATCGACCACTTGTAGGGTCAAAGGTGTATGAGAAAATATTTCGTTCAGGTAGTTGATAACATCTTTGCGAACCGCCGCGATCAACAGGCGATTGTATTGATGGCCGTAATCGCCCAGGCGTTCGTGTCCAATATTGTAGTTGTTGCGGGGCAAGATGAGCATCTGCTCGATCTCCCACTCAACATGGTCGCGGACCTGGGTTTCTGACAGGCCTTGATCCAGCTTGATCTTTTTAAAGAAGAGCATGCGCCGGTCCAAAGCCAAAGAGACCGTCGTCGTGCGAATGGCTTTTTGATCCAACATCTGATTGATTGCGCCGGCGAATAACGCAGCATTAGCTTCATTTCCTATCGCGCGCAAATCAAAAGGCACGCTGAGGATTCGTTCGCTGACCGTGCGTATGGCAAGACGCTCGCCATTCTTTTCAGCCTCGATCATGCGAAGATTCTTGCCAACCAGATGCAAACCCAAACGGATCTGGCCATGGACAGGCGTCATCCCTCACCCCAATTTTTGGCAACATCCAGTTCAAAAACTCAGGATTTCAAAATCACTTTTTCCAAGTGGGTGAACCATTATCGATTTTGCCATGATTGCTGATTACAAGCCCACCCAGACGATGCAGCTTAAAGTTAGAATGGACCTTCAAGCTGTCGAGCGAATCGATCGGACAGGTGATGACCAGCTGCTTGATGACCGAGGTGTCAATCACCGCGATTTTATAGGGCTTTTGCAGAGTCGGGCATTGATTGAACGTGTTGATTGCGGCAACCGCCATAGAGTCGACAAAACGGGAATATTTCGGATAGCTGCGCAGAGAGTCAAGAATCAATGCGGCGGTTGTGTCGATATTCATTTTATAGGCAAACCGCTTCAGGGTGTCGATGATGGCGGCAGCCTGTTCATCGCCTTTCATCTTATCCATAATCTTGAACGCCAGGGTGGAGTCGAGATTGACAAAGAGACGCAGCCGCCTGCCGGTGGTATCGGCATTGATAAAATCAACCGCCTTTTGCAGAGTGTCGGTATAGGTGGAGTTTTCATTGAGATAGACCAACTGCGCGTAGAGGATATGCATCATGTTTTCGCGACAACTTTTGGTGTTCTTTTCCTCTTTATCCCACAGTTGTTTCGGATAAATAATCGTGCCGATCAAGAGAGCCGCCAGCACGATGATCAATAATTTGTAAACAATTGATCCTTTTGGCGTGACATAAGTGGCCTTTGCCATTTTTCCTCCTGGTGATTTTGCAACGCCCGCCTGTTTGTTTAGCGAATCTGTAAAGTGTCGGCACTCCGCCAAACCTTCGGATTCGATTCGATCTGGGGCAAGTTAAAATCAGTTGATTGTTATCGGGATTCCGCGTAATCCGGGAAACCCGGCCTATTCCACAGTGATATGCTCTTTGATGTTGGCAAAGGTTTTAGGGCCTATACCTTTAACCTTTTGTAAATCTTCAATGGTCTGAAAAGGACCTTGTTTAGCCCGGTAGTCCAAAATCCGTTGTGCCAACGCTGGACCGATCTTTTTCAACGTCTGCAATTGTTGCGCTGAAGCGGTGTTGAGATTGATCCGGTTGACGAGATCTTGCTTTTTTACACCTGTCTCCGACGGTGAATCGATGGCCAACTCTTCTTCCTTGGCCTGTTGTTGAAAAAACGCGAACAGCTGATCCCGCTCAGCAAGCCATCCATCATCGACCTGTTCGAAACGGCGATTTCGAATAAGTTTAATCGTCCCGCCAACCACTAAAGCGGTTAAAAGAAAAAGAACCGCTCGTTGTTCCTGTCGATTCAGGGCCCACATGACCAGACTCAGTCAAAAACTTCTTTGACTCGTTCAAAAAAACCTTTTTCGCCCTTTGGTGGATAGATGCAGTCGCATTTGCCCAATTCACGCAAGAGCTGTTTTTCTCGTTCGCCGAGCTTTTTCGGAACATAAATATTGATGCGGACCAATTGATCGCCTGCGCTGGTCGCGTTCAGATGGGTGATTCCTTTTCCGCGCATCCGCAACAATTTGCCGTTTTGTGTGCCCGGTGGAATGGTTATTTTCGCCTTGCCCTTAAGAGTCGGCACTTCCACCTCATCTCCCAGAGCGGCCTGGACGAAGCTCAAGGGCAACTCATAGAGAATATCATCGCCATGGCGTTCAAAATAGCGATGCGGCGCCTCTTCCACCAGAACAATCACATCTCCGGCACTGCCGCCGCGCAACCCTGCGTTGCCCGCCGCGCGGATGGTTAAATATTGACCACTCGAAACCCCGGCGGGCATATCCACTTCAAGGGAGGCTTCGCCGCGCACACGGCCTTCTCCTCGACAGGTTGGGCACGGATGTTCGATAATTTCTCCCATGCCCTGACAGGCGGGACAGGTCCGGCTGACCGAGAAAAGCCCCTGCCGATAGGCGACTTCGCCGGCACCTCGACAGGTCGGGCAAGTGGACATCGAGCTTCCCGGCTTGCTGCCGCTTCCATGGCAGGTTTCACAGACCGCTTGCTTGCGGATCTTTACTTTTTTCTTGACGCCGGCAGCAATTTCTTCCAGGCTGAGGCGCAGCTTTATCTGCAGATCATTGCCTCGGCTGTGTGAAGACCGCCGACCGGCTGAGCCCCCCATTCCGAAAATGTCTCCGAACCCGCCGCCAAACACCTCGCGAAAGATATCGAAAGGATCAAACCCGCTGCCGCTGGTGGCGCCGCCAAAGCCACCTCCCATGCCGGTATGACCAAATTGATCGTATTGTCGCCGTTTTTGTGGATCCGAAAGAATAGAATAGGCTTCGCCGATTTCCTTGAATTTTTCTTCAGCGCTTTTGTCGTCCGGATTCTTGTCCGGATGATATTGCATCGCCAATTTGCGGTAGGCGCGTTTGATCTCTCCCGCATCGGCATTTCGATTGACACCGAGTATTTCATAATAGTCACGACTGGACATACACTAACCGACTCTCTCTCTATATCCCGGATTCTGGGTCAACAAAATCCAATAAAAAGTATCTTTATAATTCTATGTTGTTTACAGAAGCCACCATTCGCACCCGATTGGTGAAAACATAGCATTGTATTTATTGGGGATTCGGTGCTTCGCACCGAATCCGGGTATATGATAGAATCAGCTATCGGCTTACCACCACCCGTGCGTGGCGGATCACTTTGCCGTTAAGCTGATAGCCTTTCTGTTGCTCTTCAACAACACAGTTCGATTCGACGCCTGGGGCATCGACCTGCATGATGGCCTCATGCTGCTCGGGATCGAACTCCTGCCCCACCGATGCGATCGGTTCAAGACCGCGCTCAGCAAGCAGACGCATGAAATTTTCGCCCACCATGCGCATGCCAGCGATCACCGCTTCGGCATCGTAACCCTGCTCTGCCGAAGCCAGACTGCGCTGCAGATCATCCACAATCGGCAACAGCGCTGTGATCAATCCGGCATTGGCCTGTTCGATCAGTTGAAGGCGTTCTCTTTCAGAGCGTTTGCGAAAGTTATCAAATTCCGCCATCAAGCGCAATAGCCGATCGCCGAGTACCTCGCGCTCTTTTTGGCTTTTTTCAAGCTCTGTTTGACTCTTTTCGAGCTCTTTTTGCAGCTCCAGCAGCTCATCGACCTTGTTTGTATCGGTCGCTTCTTGTTCGGCAGTCGATTTGCGCAGTTCGTCTTCCCAATCTTTTTCTTTTTTTTCCATCATCACAAAATCGTGTTAACCAAGATTTTACTTCCGGCGGATTCGTGGCCAGATTCTCTGCTTATTTCACTGCTTGGGGCTTAAAATCGCCCCGTCCAACCACAGGATCGCTTGCTCCGAGTTGCGCCATCGATCGGACCCTTGCTGTCAAATCAGGTCTATAAAGCATTTTGTGGATGAGCGATCATATGGCTGAGCGCTTCAGACATAAACTGCACCAGAGCGATGACCTTGTCATATTTCATCCGCACTGGTCCAATGACGCCGATTGTCCCAATGGCGTCCTGATATTTAAATGTGGTTGTAATTAAACTGCAATTTTTCATCAACTCGATTTCGTTTTCTTCACCGATGACAATCGAAACCCCTTCTGCCTGTCGATCGAGCAAAACTTTGATTAAAACGTCTTTGCGCTCGATCAATTCGAGCATTTTGTCGATCCCTTCGTTGGACTGAAATTCAGGCTGAATCAGGACGTTACGGGCACCGAACAAATGAAAATCGCGGCTGGAATCGATGTTGAGCACACCCAGCGCGCTGCGGCGGATCAAATTGATGACCATGCGCCGACGAGAATCCAAATCACTGAAAATATCGCCAAACGAATCCTGCAACTGCTCGACCGACAATCCGTAAAGCCGTTCGTTGAGGATTTCATTGGTCGCCTCAAGCAAATCCTGAGGTATTTCTTCCTCGATTTCGAGAAAAATCGTCTTAACCAATCCCGCCTGAATCCGCAGCACCATGAGCAGCTTGCCGTCCGTCAATCTGACAAGCTCGATTTTTTCCACTTTGCCGCGATTGAACCGCGGGGCAAGAGCAACACCAAGAAGGCAGGAAATACCCCCCAATACCTCAGAGGCTTTTTCCACAATCCCGTCGAGATCCAGCGCAATGCGGGTCAAATGGTTCAAAATCGCCCGCTTTTCGGTGCCGTCGAGTTTCGTCACACCGATCAAATTGTCAACATATTGCCGATATCCCAGGGTGGTGGGAATGCGCCCGGCCGATGTGTGCGGTTGATCGATTAACCCCTTATCTTCAAGGTCAGTCATGATATTGCGAATCGTCGACGGACTGAACTTGAAGCCATATTTTTTCACCAAATAACGGGAACCGACTGGCTCGGCCGTTTGGATAAAACTATCGACAATCGATAAAAAAACCTGGCGCTCGCGTTCTGTTAGTTCATTTAAGGCCATTTTTTGCAAAACCGGATATGATTTAACTCATCCTATATTGAAGAACAGTTCCCTGAATTTCCGATGCAAAACTCTTTGCCACCATTGCGGTGGCAAATCAGTTCGCGATGGTAAATACAGAGAATACGATTCTAGTAAAGTGAATTAAGATAATGATTTTTCGCAGACTAGTCAAGCAAAAACTCGGATCTCCCGCTCGGTGTGGCACACCGAATCATCAATAAGATCAAACACATACGATCGACACGCGACCCGCTCGCCGGGGCGCACGAGGTGAAGGATGCGATCACGTATTCTGCACAGCCGCCTTCGCCCGCTCATGGTTATTTCACGCTAGGTCTTCAGAAAGCGTCGGACAGACAAGACACTGGCAAACACTCCCAATCCTGCACCCACCAAGACCGCCAACAGCAGGGTGTTTTTCGAAGTGATCAGGACGCCGGGGGCTTGAGCCTGCACAAATCGCACGACCAATGCCAACAACAAGAATGCCGCTCCGCCACCAAGCGCGCCTTGCAACAAGCCTTGCAACAGATAGGGCAAACGTATCAGCCAGCTCGTAGCACCGACAAGGCGCATGGTTTCGATGATCTGCTGACGACCAAGGATCACCAACCGCACCGTATTGGAAATCACCAGCAAAGAACCCAGGACCACAAAAAGCAAAAGCACCCAATTGGCGGTTTGGACCACACGAGAATAGCGGCTCAGCGTGCTCACCATCTCGTTTTGATAGATCACCTCATCCACGCCTGGGTACGACTCGATTTGCGTGACAAGCACCTTGACTTGTTCCGCATCGCTGTGCCGGGCATCGCAGCGGACATTGAAAGATGACGGCAGCGGGTTTTCTTCGAGAGCCTGAAAAATTTCATCGCCAAATTCCCGCTTGAATTCTTCAGCAGCAGCATCCTTGGAGTAAAACATCACCGCTTCGATTCCCGGGATGTTCTGCAGCCGGCGCCCGAGAGCGCTGATTTCAGCATCGTTGCTTACCGGTGAGATAAAAACCTGCATCTCAAATTCGGCATTCATCGATGCCAGTATGCGGTCTGCATTTTGTGAAAAGAGAAAAAGCAATCCCATGAGAATCAACAGGAAACCAACGGTCAAAACCGAAAGAAAAAAGGAGACCTTTGCACGGCACAAACCGGCCAAGGTTTCCTGCAACAAATAGCGCAAATTGCCCATATCAAATCATCCGGCCATTTTTCATATGGATCACTCGTTCGGCAAAATTTTTAACCATTTCATAATTATGTGTTGCCATGATTACCGCAGTTCCGCGGATGTGAATTCGATGCAAAACATTCATAATTTCAAGTGCTGTCTGTGGATCCAGATTTCCCGTTGGCTCATCTGCCAGCAGCACATAGGGTTCATTGGCAATTGCCCGCGCGATGGAAACCCGCTGTTGCTCACCGCCGGAAAGTTCATTTGGCATTTTGCGCGCTTTGTGGCTCAGTCCGACATCGGCCAGGGCGCGCAGTACGCGTTTTTTGATCTCCTTTTGCCGGCGGCCGGTAACCTGGCAGGCAAAAGCCACATTCTCAAAAACATCTCGATCCGGTAAAAGCCGAAAATCCTGAAAAACAATGCCCAATTTACGGCGCACAAAAGGGATCTCGCGCTTTTTCATGAACAGAGAATTGTATTCCGCAACCTGAACACTGCCTTCCTGCGGCCAAAGATCCAAGTAGATCGCCCGTAAAACCGTGGTCTTGCCCGCACCGCTGGGGCCGACAATGGTCAGAAATTCTCCTGGCGCCACCCGGAAAGAGATATGTTCAATTCCTTCACCCGTGGGATAGACGATTCGCACATTTTGCAGTTCGATCATGCTCGGCTCGTCGAAGTTTTCACCGTTCGCTCCTGCGGTTTTTGCAGCACAAAATGAACTCGCTCGGATTGATCCGATCCGGCTTGCAGAGAGAACCCGTTGTACTGTCCGAGTATGGCAAAGGGAGTCTCTTCGATCAACTCTTCGATCTCCGCCAGCGAACGAATGCGCTGCCGGTGGTGTTCGTGGTAGATCTGTTGGGGGTTGTTGCGAAACGTGATGGCGAATTCATTGTGCTGGATTTTTTGTCGTTCCTCAAAATAGCTTTTTCGTCGGTAAACAACCTGTTGGTTTTGCTCTTTCTGAACGAACCGGTTAAAAAAGTCGCGTGAATTTCTCAGCGTGCTGACATCAAAGATAAACACCCCGCCCGGCTCCAGCGCCTCCTCGACTCGCAGCAGACACTGCCGCCATTGTGATTCTTCCAACAGGTAATTCATGCTGTCATAGAGGGAAACAACACAATCAAAACGCCGCCGGGAAGCAAACGCGGCCATGTCGGCACACCAAAACAGAGATCGTCGGCGTTTTTTTGCCGCCTTGCAGATCGCCTGGCGAACCATTTCAGACGAACCATCACAGCCATACACCTGCAGCTTGTTTAAAGCCGTGGACAAGCAGAAACTGCCGGTACCGCAGGAAATGTCGACAAGCGACTGTGCGGTCACTTGATGGTGACTCAGCAGACGCGCGATATATGCAGCCCAAGCCGCATAATCGACATGATCCATGACAAAATCATAGATCTGCGCCAATATGGAGTATGGCGCCGACTCTTGCTCTTTTTTTGCCAATTTGAGCACGATAAAAAGCCCTGCGCTGCCTTGATCAAACGGTCGTCGAGCGGTGCTTTCAGCTTTGCCGCCGGTTTCCATCTCTATTGGAATGTATCACTTTTCGCACAGGATACAAACAAAATTCCGCTTGTGAACAGCCGTCGAGCCCCTATCGCTGCCTGCCGGGCGTCATGTTTTGAGTTTCTTCTTTTTTGCCGCCGGAAAGAGGATATTGTTAAGAATCAATCGGTATCCCGGCGATTGCTTGTGAAGATCCAGTTGCGTCGGCGGGTCGTTGACATAATGTTGATAATCCTCTGGATCGTGCCCAGCCAGAAAGGTAAAGGTCCCCTTGCCATAATTGCCATGCAAATATTTGACCTGGTCGCTTCCCTCGGCTTCAGCCAGCACCACAACCGTGTTCTTGATGCATTGCTTGCGAAACCCCGTAGTTTGGCCCATAAAGCCCTTGATCGCAGATACATGGTTTTGGGTCAACATGGTCGGTACCGGATCATATTTGGCAGAGAATTCGAACAGGGTAAAATGCTCGGCTTCCGGGCCGAGCAGCGGCGCCGAAAAACTCGGCGGTAAGTCGATGGTCGAATATTCGTATACATAGGGATCGGGGATGAGCTCGAAATTTTCAAATGCGAAGCTGCCGGCAAAATTCAGCTTTTTCTGGGCTTGCGGGTCAACCGGTGTGCCATCGAAGACCGCCGGACAGATATCCACATCCAGAGAGGCAAGCGCCAAATCGATTGTATCGGTCGCCGAACACATCGCAAAAAGGAATCCCCCTTGCGCCACATAATCCCGCAGCGCGCTGGCAACCGCTTTTTTCAGCAGCGAAACCTGGGCAAAACCGAGTCGCGCAGCCATCTTTTCATTTTTTTCGACTTCATCATGGTACCAGGCTGCCTGGCGATAATTTGCCCAGAATTTGCCGTATTGCCCGGTAAAATCCTCATGGTGCAGATGAATCCAGTCGTATTGTCGAATTTCACCGCTCAACACTTCGGCATCCCAGACAACTTTATAGGGAATTTCAGCATAGTCGAGAGCGAGCAAAACCGCATCATCCCAAGCCTGCTTGTTGGGCGGCGCGTAGATGGAAATTTTTGGTGCTTTTTCAAGCCGTATGGTTTCCATGTTTCCGGTTTCAATCAGCATCATGATCTGCTCTCGCTGGGCGGGAGCAACCATTTCAAAGGCTACGCCGCGCAACAGCAGCTCGCGCTCGACTGCGGCTGATCGGGGAACCAAAAAAGAGCCGCCGCGGTAATTCAATAACCACTCCACTTCAATGCCTTGCTGCAAAGCGAGATAGGCAATTCCATAGGCTTTGAGATGGTTGCTCTGCTGCAAATCCATGGGAACCAACAACCCCTCGGCTTGCAGTGTGCCCAGGAACAGCAGAAAAAAAAGAAACAGGACGATATGGCGTGAAACGTTCATTGCCTAAATTCCTTGATTCGTCGCAATTCATTGCGTATTGGCTCACTGTAGATGCTGGCCGGAAACTTGAGCAAAAATTGTTCGTAAATTTTTTCTGCCTCCCGGGGCTGCTCTGTCTTTTGAAAAACCTCGCCGATCTGCAGCAAGGCCCACTCCTGATAGACTCCCTCTGATGCAGCCAAATGTCCCAGAACTGCGCGCGCAGAATCATATTTTGCCTCGACGAGGAACGCATCAGCCAGCAATCGCTGCCACTCCTCGCGCAACTGCGGATTTTGCCCTTCTTGTTGCCGAATCCAACGCCGCGCTTCTCCAGTTTTTCGCTGTTGCAGCAGAAAATCCGCCATTCCCCAGGCGCTCAGCGCCGAGGAATCGAAGAGAGCGCTCTGCATCAGCAGCATGATTTCAAAAGCATCGTTGATTTGGGGTTCATCGAAATTGCTTTGGGCGGCCGAGACCATCTGCGACAATTGCTGGCGAGCATGGCCTGGCTTGCCGCGGTATAGAGAGATCTTTGCCAAGGCAAGGAGAGCGAGTGGATTTTCCTGTTGCCCCGGCTGATCGAGAATTGAACGAAATTCTTTCTCGGCAGCGCGCAAATCGCCGGCCGCGATCGCACACCTTCCCAGCCGTTGGTGCAAGGCGATAGTTTCAGGCGGCTGCAATGAAAAGCGCGATGCCTCGTTGTACAGCTCACGCGCTTCATCCAAAGCAAACAGATGATCAAAGGCCAGGTCGCCGGCATCGACCAGCGCTTGCACGGCCTCGCGAGACTGTGGAAAGCGGCGGGCAAAATCGCGCAGCGCGCCTATCGACTCGCCATACAGCTTTTGATTGGCCAGCAATCTGGCCAATCCGAGTTGAGCGCGAAGCGCAAAAGGTGACCCGCCAAAGCTGTCGATGACCGCGGCATAGGCCTTCTGTGCCGCAGCCAGCTCGCCGTGATTGCCCGCGGCTTCGCCTAAACTCAACAACAGGGGAGCGGCTTGAGATCGATTCCCTGGCGGCAAAAAATGCAGATACTGGAGATAGCTTTCTACTGCCTCTGCATAGTCGCGGCGTTGCTGATAGAGCGTTGCGGCAATGCGCAAAAGATCCGTGCGCAGCTCTGGTTGCGCCTCGGCCATTCGTTCCAGTTCGCGATGAATCGTGACCGCCGCTTCGCCGTCTTTTTGAATGATATCGATCAGACGCGACTCGACGTAGGAAAATTGCCGTGGATTTTTTGCCAAAAAAGCAACTGCCTCGCGAACCGCCGGGCCATAATCGCGCTGCAATGTATAGAGCTGAGCAAGCTCAAAATGGTAGAGGTGGTTTTGTTGGAAAGTTTTTCGGGCGCGCAAATAGACTCCGATGGCTTCCTCGACTAAACTGTTCTCCATCAGAGCTGCGGCGATCAAATCATAAACAGACTGATTCCTGGAATTGTCATTGAGAATATCCTGCCATTGTTGACGAGCCGAATTGCGCTGGCCGCGTCGATAAGAGATGTCTGCCAGATCGATCCGGTAACGAACATCCTGACGTTTGCTCTGCAACTGTTGGATCAGGTCTTGCCATTCGTCGAGTCGATTGAGCTGCAGATAATTCCGTCTGGCACCGCTATAGCTGACGATGTCGGCGGGATCGTCCAAAACGATCAGGCGATAATAGGCGGCAGCCTGCTCGTGCCGACCGTCGTGTTCAAAACTGCGCGCCATTTGGGTGTAATTGCTCCGCGTGCGCTCGTCCAACTTCTGCGAAGGCTGTCCAACTGCAGCTCCGCTGCAGATGACCAAAAGCAAAATGGCGACAGCTCTTTCAACGCCCTTCTTCATCGGCCCTCTGCATCAACAGTTTGAAATAGGCATGGATAAGATCGAGAACCTCCTTGCTATAGCCCTCGGCTTTGGCGCGCAACAAATCCTGCTGCAAGGCATGCACCTGATCGATCTGTTCACTCCGCAACGCCGGCGGAGAAGCTTTGGGATAGTATTTGCCGCTTTCTGCCTGGCGCTGGCGGCTAAAATCTTCTCGCTGGAGAGATTTTTGCGCATCCAACATTCTGGATAAAATGCGATTCTGTTTCTCCAGCATTTCTGGTGTGATGCGATTCTGGCGCAGGTCGTTTTCCACTTGCCCCATCTCTTCCGCCAGCTGGTCAAGATCGCCCAGGGCGCCGGTCAACTCTGTCGATTCTTGCGACAATTTTTGCATCGACTTGCGCACGCGTCCCTGCGACTCGGCCAGGCGAGACATCGCTTGCCTTTGCGCCAGAGCCTGTTGTAAACCTTGTGCAAGGGCCAGGGATTCCTGGTTGATGCCCTGTTGCATTTGGGCAGCTTGTTGCATCTGCTGCATGAACTGCTCAAAGGACATGCCGCCGGCTCCGCGATTTTGCATCATCTGGTCCATCTGCTGCTGCAAATCAAACAGCAGGTGGTTGAGGCCTGCAAGCGCTGCTGCTTGTTTGCCGTTGGCGGACTGGGTTTGTCGCTCTGTCAAAAATTGCCGGGCGGTCTGCATATTCTGAAACGCCGTCCCCATCTCGCGCATCGACCCGGGATGTAACGCCAGCTGCAACTTGGCGGCATCTTGGGCGCGTTGCCTGAGGCGCCCCAACGCAGCCGACAAATCGTTCTGCTCTGACGCCAATTCGGTGGCTCGCGGATCGCTGCTTGTCAGTTGTTGCGTCTTCTGCAAGAGATCTTCCTGCCGATGCGACAAACGCAGCAAATCGCTGGCGAGCATTTGCATGGCCTGCATGTTGACCTGCTGTTGCTGAGCGGATGTTTTCTGTTTGGCGGCAGAGAGTTTTTCACCGATCTGCGCCAGCGTTTGCCTCGCCTGTTGCGATTGCTGTTGAAAAGGACCTGTTTGCTGATTCGCCAACAGCTCTTTCATCTGCTGAAATTTTTCCGGCAATCGCTCTCCGCGCATTTGTTCGGCTGCCGCATGGATATCCGCGTGTGCATCGTTCCAGGTTTCCTCTGTGTTGCGGTCCAGCTCCTGCAAGACATCTTGAAGCTGCTGACTGATATCTGCAACCATCGCTTGCTCTCGCTGCAGCGCCGACATCTGCCCGGCATGGTCTGCCACGCTGGATTCGATGGCTTCTTGTTGTGTTTGCGCCGCTTTGGCCAGAGTCATGCCCTGGTCCAAAGCCTTTTGCAGTCGCAAATTCTCCATCAACGCGATGAGGCGATCCAGATTTTCCTGCAGTTCCTGTTCGTTGTTGCGCATTTCTTTTAGCGCAGCGACCATTTTCTGGGGGTCAAAAGAACGCATCGCTTCAGAGAGCTCTTTCATCGCTTCCTTTAGTTCCGCTGACAACAACTCCTGCATCAATTCACCCAGGGCCTGATATTTTTGCAGCGTTTCCTCTGACACCAACTGGTTGGATTGCAGCTGATCTTGCAGGGTCTGCAGATCTTGCGCCGATTGCTCGAGATCGCGATACAACTGCTCTTGGTCTGCCAACAGCTCTTCAACCTGCTGCCGCTTCTGCCAATCCAGATTTTCTGGTTGGCGATACAACTCCCAGGTCAGTTCATCCATTTTTTGCTGCAAATCTTCGGCGCGACTGCTCAGCTCCACCATCTGGCCAGCAAGGTCGTCATGTTCGTCGGCGACATCGCGATAAAGCTCATAAAGAGATGGAAAGCGAGCCTGAAAAATCGCGCTGCGCGCTGATTTGGGCCCTGAAATGCGGTCATTGTCCCAAACTTGAATATAATAGAGAAGCCTGTCTTTGGGAAAAAGTTCAAACGGCTGGGCATCGAGGACAAACTGATATCGGAACTCGCGCTCGTCTAGCGGCGCATGGCTGAGATCGCGAAAATCGAATGGCCCATCTTCGTCATCCTCAGAATCATCTGCCCGCCGCACCCGAGTGGCCAAGCTGATACGCGAAAAACCATAATCGTCCTGCGCCTGAAAGATGACTGCGATCCGCTGATCTTCCGGCAGCTCGATATCCCGGTCCGGCTGTTCGATTTGCACCAGCGGAACATGATCCGGGAGACAATTGATCTGATAAACGATTGGATCAGGTGTCTGCAAGCTGTCGACATCCGTCAAAATCAGGCTATAACGGTCATCTTTTTCAACGGTAAAAACGGTTTGGACCGTCTTGCCGTTGGTCGCAGCCGACTGCCGCGTGTCATCGAAACGAATTTCCGCCGCCTGCAGCGGCTTGTCAGCAGAGGCGCTGAGTGATATGCGAGAACCTCTCAGCGCGGTGATATCGCCGATGTTCTCCGGCAGCAATGACGGTGCAAGGCCGGAATAGGCCGGCGGAGCGATTTTTATCTGCAACCGCCGCAATACCGGATAAGCCAGAACGCGGACCGCATAAGCCCGGCTTTGTGCATCAGCCGCGCGAATCGCGTAACTGAGGGTGTCTTCAATACCGAGAAAAGTATAACGGAAAGTGTCATCCACAGCTCGCTGCAGAGGGATGGTTCGCGACTTGAACGAACGCGCTTCGAGCAATTCGATTGAATCGATTTCTGGTTTCGAGAGCCAGATTCGAATCGGCAGGTCCTGGCCTTTTATGATGGTGCAGTCGCCTGGAAAGACCTGCCAGAATAAATCTGCAAAGGGGGAAAAATCGCGTTGCGGGTGACTCAACCGTTGAGCTGCAGCAGAAAAAAAGGAGGGAAACAGCAGCAGCAAAAAGCCAGCCAGCGCCGCCACAACCGCGACTCTGCGTCCCAAACGCCGGATCGGCACAAAATCGATACAATCGCGAAATGATCGCCTCTGCAAGCGCTCGCCGACATCCTGCAGAGAAGCTTCGATCAGAGATAACGAATAATTTTCCGGATTGGCGGTGCGTTTTTGGTAGAGCTGCAAGGCGTTGGCCAATCGGTCATCGACTTGATTAAAGTGTCTGCCAACCTTTTTCGCTATGGTGTTGAGGTCTGGCGAATTCGGCTGTGCAAGCAACCGATAGAGTGGCACCAGCACCCAACAAAAAAGCGAGATGAAAGCCGTTAAACTAAAAACGCCGACCAATGAAATCCTCACGGCCGGCGTCAGATAAAAACTCCCGGCATACAACAAAAAGACTGTGATGATTGAGATCATCAAAGCCAGCCAGCGGCACAACCCGACGCCGAGTTGGACCAATTTCTCCTCGCGGCGAAAAACTTTCAGGTTGTCGACCAGCCGATTGTAGATCGGGGTATCCGTCTCACCACCTCTATTGAATCAACGCATAAACAACGATGTTGGCGCCCATCTTGAGGGCCGACAAACGAACCTCCTCATCGTCACCGTGAACCTGGGCATCTGCCCAGCCGTCGGTGATGTTCGTATTCAAAGAATAAAAGACCACCATTCTGCCTTGTTCAAACAGGGCCAGTCCCTGCGGCGGCCCGGGATCATGTTCATGAATTTTAGGCAGACCATCCGGAAAAGGGTAGAGCACCGAATAAATCAGATGGGAAAACGGCAATTCCACCCATTCTTTATCTGGAAAGACCTGTTTCATTGCCTCTCGGAATGAGCTGTCCATGCCATAATCATCGTCCGCATAGAGAAAGCCTCCATGCAACAAATGGCTGCGCAGGTTTTCGGCATCCTTGTCGCTGAAGCGGATGCGGCCATGGCCGGTCATAAAGAGAATTGGATATGAAAAGAGCTTCGCATCGCTCGGTGCGACCCGCGCCTCCTGGTCGGCAACCGCGATGTTGGTCTGTTGGTGGAGAAATGCCAAGAGATTGGGAATACTCGACGGATCGTTGTACCAATCTCCGCCGCCGCTGTAATGCAGCCTCGCAAGGGTCAAGCGATTGGATTCAGCCCGGGTTTCGGTGAGCGTTCCACAGCTCATCAACAGGACAACGAGCAACTTGAGTGCGGTGTTCACGCCAGGACGGTCACGACGCAATTTCTGGCTTGATTTCGATATAGATGGTCTTTTTAATTTCATCCAGCCATTTCTTGAATTCATTTTGTACTTTATATTCCAATGCCATTTTTTCGATGCGGTCCCAATCCTTTTGCAGCTCCAAATTGCGCGGCGCTTCGCGGGCGTTGAGGCGCAAAATATGGTAGCCATAAGCCGTTTTCACCGGCTCGGCCAACTGGCCGGGTTGGATGCCCGTCAAAACATAGGTAAATTCCTTGGCGGTTTCGCGCAATTGGTCCACTTCAAAAATGCCGAGCTTGCCGCCGCTATCGCGGGTAGATTCGTCATCTGAATGTGTTTTTACCATTTCTTCAAAGTTCGCACCTGCCTGCAGTTGCTCATAAAGTCCTTTGATTTTTTGCACCGCCTGCAATTCATCCTCTTCACTCGGTTTCGGCACGATCAAAATATGGCGCACATTGATCTTTTCTCCACGGCGTTCGAGCATTTGAATCAGATGAAAACCGAATTGGGTCAGGACAACATCTGACAGCTGCATGGGTTCAAGTGCAAAAGCAACCTCTTCGAATTCGCGGACAAAATCGCCGCGCGACACAAAACCGATCTCGCCGCCGCGCTGGGCGCTGGCCGGATCTTCTGAATTCTGGCGCGCCAATTGGCCAAAGTCTGCCCCGGCTTGCAGCTGATTTCTGATCTCAATCAGCTTCTGTCTGGCCAGGTTAACCGCTGCTTCCCCGGCTTTGGGACTCACCAACAGATGACTGATATCGACGGTCTCTTTGATCGCGGCCAGGCTGTCGCTTTGGGTGCGAAAATAGTCCTCGACCTCCCGCCGACTTACCTTGATGTTGGCCATTTTGGTATTGCGAACCGCAGAAACCCGCAGCTCTTGCTCGATTTGCTCGCGATAGCTTTTGCGAATTTTGGACATGTTCATGCCGAAATAGGCTTCAACTTTGTCTTCGCCGCCCAACCGTTGAACGATCGACTGCATCTGCTGCTGCAAATGGTAGTCGATCTGACGCTGATCGGCTTCAATCGTGTCTTTCTTCGCCTGTATCAAAAATACCTGTTTGTTGATCAGGTTTTCCAGGCTGGTGCGTTTATACTTTGCGAACTCTTTTTCAAAAAGCTGGGGGTTTTTCACCGGGTCAAGACCATCCTGCAGCGCCATCAGGTAACCGTTTTGAATGATTTCAGATTCCAGGATGATCGCATCATCGACAATGGCGACCACTCGATCCAAAACTTGTTGTGAAAACACCCCCGAAGTCATCAGAAAAATGGCCAGAAATCCGATACGCCGGATTAACGATTTGTTGTTCATATTCAAAACAGCTCTCCTCATTCCATGGTTTGCTCTGCACTGTCGGCAAATGCCGATTGAATCACGGAAAAATAGCTTTCCACATCACTGTTTTCGCCGAGTTGGGAAATCAACTTGCGATACATCTGCTCGCGCTTGCGAACCTGCAGCTGCCAAACGAGTTTATCCCGCACCTCTTCCAGTTTTGCCGGTTCCCCTTTCTTGCGCTTGTCGAGAACCCGAATCAAGGCATAGCCAACCTCGATTTTTACCGGCCGCGACAAGCGTCCGATCTCGAGCTTGGCGATGCGATCCGCCAGAATCCCTGAAAGCCGATCGAGGGCAATCCACTCAACCCGGCCGCCGTTGTCCTTGCTGACATCGATCGAATTCTCGCGCGCAGCTTCGGCAAATTCAAGACCGCTGTTGATCTGCTGATAAAGCGTATTGGCTTGGCGAAAAGACTCTGTGACCAAAAACTCGAAAAGATAAAGATCCTCTTCCCGGGTGAACTCTGCAGCCTTTTCCGCATAGTAATCCTGGATCTCTTTCTCATCAACTTGAACATGGCGATCGACAAAGTGTTCCAAATAACTGGCCACGATATACTCTTTGCGCAAGCGCGCCATTTGTTCCTGGATTTGCGCCTGTTGATCGAATTTTTGCCGCACCGCTTCCTGATAGATCAATTCGTTTTCCGTCCAGCGCTGCACAAACTGCTCGATCTGTACCCGGCTGATTGGCAGGTACGACGCAGGCAACATTGCCTGCAAATCCTCCAGCAACAACCGCTCATTGCCAACGCGGACGACCATCGGGCTTTGCGCTTTTTTATCGCCGCAAGACACCGCCAGCCCCAGCAAAATGACAGCAACAGTCAATCTAAATAACTTCTTCACTCTTATCTTTCCTGTATTGGGTTCGATCGGGTTTTTCAATTCGGCCATTCCTCGACCATCATCGGCTCTCTGTTAAAGTGGGTAACTCTGCACGACAACGCCTTTTCGAATCTGCTGCAGCCATTCCGCCTCATAACGCCGGCGAAGCTCGCGCTCCAACTGTACCGCCACCCGCGGTTTTACTTCTGCAAAGGAGAGCTGCACCGGTTCGCGGATATCCGACACCTGGATCACGGAATACAGCCCGCCGTTCGGGATGGGTTGTGAAACCTGGCCCACCTGCATCTGCGCCGCGGTTTTGCCGATGGCGCGATATTGATCCTCGTTGATATAACCATCGATCCCCTTGCGCGCGGTATCGACCTGACCGCGCAAAACGGCAAAAGATGTATAGCGGCTGCTCTCGATCACTCCTTGCGCTTCGGCTTCGGTGCGCACCGCTATCTCGGTCACCTTCATTTGCCGCGGCTGTACAAAGTGCTCCAGATGTGTTGCATAATAGTCCCGCAGATCGTCTTCGCCTGGCTGAATTCTCGACCCAACCATGTGCTGCTCCGCTTCCCGGATCAGAATTCGTTCCAGCTGTGGCTCAACCGTCTGCCGATATTCGAGAGTGGAATCCAGGCGGCGGTCCTTTCCATAGCGGACCAAAAGAAGAAAGGGAACCCTGCGCTGCAATTGGCTGCGGATCTGTTCCGGATTGCCGATTGGCGGCCTGCGGTTCGGTGGTATTGCGCGCAGATCGTCGAGAAAATTTTCAATCCGATAAGAGCCACCGCGATAGCTCAGCAAAGACCGCTGGCGATCGCCTGGCGAAAGCAAGGCATAAAGAGAATCAGCAGCCGTCTCTCTTTCATGCGCAAATGCTCGACTCCTGTTCGCCAGCAAAGCAATCGTTTCGTCTTCGAAACACAATCGGTAGTCTTTTTGCAATCGATCCACCAATTGAGCAAAAACAGTTTCCATTTCGTTTCGCCGGCGGCGATAGCGTTCAGCCAACAATCTATTTTTATACTGCGCAAAGGGCGGCAGGTTTCGGTTGCGCTTGGCCAACACTTGCACCAGATGCAAACCGCTGTTGGAAAGCAATGGGGTGGAAACTCTACCGTACGGCAAACAGGAAATCTCGGTATAGAAACTGTCGCCGTAATCGCGGTCGCCCCAGGTTAAATACCCCTCAGTCCTGGCGACAAGTCTGCTATCCGGCACAGCGGCCAGCGAATCGACCAGTTCAGCAAAAGAGCCGCGGCCGCGAAAAAACCGCCCGCGAATTTCGTTCAAACGCCGGCGATCCACTTCCTCGGTGACGCGGTCGAAAGGCAGAGAGATATGGCGAAAATGGATTTGTTTTATTGCTTGGTCGTAGAGCTTGCGCAACTCTCTTTCAGAAACAACTTTTTGCGTCACCTCGCGTGCAAAGACCAACCGATAGAGTTCCTGGTCGCGGGTGGCTTGCAGTTTTGCCTGTACAGCCGGCAGCCGGTCAAAATCCCGGCGATAGGCATCATACACTTTGAGTTTTGCCTCGATCATGCGCGCCAGAAGCGAATCCTTTTTGGCCGGCGTCGCCTCTGCCAGATTTTCCCGGCGGAGATAATTCTCCACTTCGGCCTTAAATGCCCGTCGACTGATGCGCAGATTTCCGACTCGAGCCACCAGATCGGCTTGCTGACAGGAAAACGCAACCGCTGCCAGCACGACCAGGCAACAAATACGCTTCATGAGACCTCCACTGAAGCTCGTTTCCGCTCTTGTGGTTCAAATAAATAGCTATAAAAATCAGTTTACAGGTTTAAATATCGTTTTGCAAGAAGATTTTAATCTCTTCCATGTGGTCGGCGGTGACCAACGCGAGCTCGAACCGCAGATCACTCTTGTCCTGTTTGAGGGTCAATCGCTCGCCGCCCTTGGCAATCCAACGCCCAATCCAGGGTCGAAAAGCCTCTCCTTTGGGAATGGCGTCCGGCAGAAACTTGCCAACCAGAAGCGAGTCGCGCAGCATCACTTCCTGCATTTGTTGTTTCCTGGCCAGCAATTTGATCTCGATATAGGACAGAAGATGTCGCGCTGCAGCCGGCAATGGACCAAAACGATCCTTCATCTCTCCGCGAATCGCCTCGATTTCAGGCAAATTTTTCGCCAGAATGAGACGTTTGTAGAAATCGATTCGCTCCGCTGGTGAAGAGACATACTTGTCGGGCAGGTAGGCTTCAGCGTGCACCTCGACCCGCGGTTCAAATTCGGGTGCTTCAGCAGCCGCACTCTCTTCGGGCTGCAATTCGCTGCGCAGTTCCTGAATCGCCTCCTCGATGATCTTCAAATACATCTCATAACCGAGAGCATCGACAAAGCCGCTTTGGCGCGCTCCAAAAATGTTGCCAGCGCCGCGAATTTCCAAATCGCGCGCAGCTATTTTATAGCCAGAACCCAAATGCGAGTATTCTTGAATGGCTTGCAAGCGTTTGATCGCCGTCCGGTTCAGGCGCTTTAACGGCGGAATCAGAAAATAAGCATAGGCTTGCTGCGATGCGCGGCCAACCCGGCCTTTGAGCTGATAGAGCTGGGAGAGTCCAAACCGATCCGCGCGATTGACGATCAGGGTATTGGCGTTGGGAACATCGATTCCCGACTCGATGATCATGGTGGTGATCAGACACTGAATCTCGCCAGCCATAAAATTCATCATTACCTTTTCCAGCTGACTGCTTTCCATCTGGCCGTGCGAAATGCCAAAATTGACCTCCGGAACCAACTCGCGCAAAAAAGCATCGATGGCATAGATGCTCTGCACACGGTTGTGGACGAAAAAAACCTGGCCGCCGCGATTGACTTCCAACAAAATGGCCTGGCGGATCAAATCACGATCAAAGCGCAAAACTTCGGTTTTGACTGGTATCCGGTTGTGCGGCGGTGTGTTGATGATGGACATATCGCGTGCACCCATGAGCGCCATCTGCATCGTGCGCGGAATGGGAGTGGCTGAAAGCGACAAGGTGTCGACGTTGTCTTTCCACAGCTTTAATTTCTCTTTTTGCAGCACACCGAACTTTTGCTCCTCATCAACAATCAACAGACCGAGATTGGCAAATTGCACATCGCTGGAAAGAAGCCGGTGGGTGCCGATGACCAGATCGATGCGGCCGCCGCGGATCTCTTCAGCCGTTTGCTGCTGCTGCCTCGCATTGCGAAAACGCGAGAGCATTCCAATCTGTACAGGATAGGGAGAGAGACGATCGCGAAAAGTTTGGTAATGCTGTTGCGCCAAAACAGTCGTCGGCACAAGAACCGCGACCTGCTTGCCGTCATTGATCGCCTTGAACGCCGCGCGAATGGCCACTTCCGTTTTACCGAATCCCACATCGCCGCAGATCAAGCGATCCATCGGCCGATCGCTTTCCATGTCTTCCTTGATTTCCTGAATCGCATTCAACTGATCCACGGTTTCATCGAAAGGAAAACTCGCTTCGAGCTCGTTCTGCCAAACGGTATCCAGGGAATAAGCATAACCTTTTTTGATCTGGCGCACGGCATAGAGCTTGATCAACTTTTCGGCAATTTCTTTCACTTGCTGTTTGGTGCGCGATTTCAACCGCTGCCATTCGCTGGTACCCAACTTGCTCAAGGACGGAACCGTGCTCTCTTTTGAGGTGTACTTTTGTACACAATCCATCTTTTCCAATGGCACATAGAGCGTGTCGCCATCGCGATACTCGATGATCAGACACTCGCGTTCACGGCCATACGCGGATATATTTTTCAGACCGCGATAAAGACCGATGCCATAATCGACATGCACCACGTAGTCGCCGTTTTTCAGCTTGAGCAATTCCTGAAAGGAGACCGGGCGAGTTTCGAGCGAGTCGAGACGGTTCAATCGCCGGCGATTGTAAAGCTCGTGATTCGTAAAGAGAAAAAGGCCGGCATCACGCCAGAGCAAACCTTGAGCGACATTGATCGCGCTGATGCAAAGATCCGGGCAAACCTCCTCCCGCAACAGAATGTTTTGCAGTCGTTCCGCTTGTGAAGGCGAATCGGCGAGCAAAGCGACCAGCGCTTCTCCTGAACTGGATTGTGTTACACGCTCGAGGTCCTGGAGGAAAAACGCGCTGTTGCCGTGGTAGCTCGGCGCGTGTTCGATGGCCAAATCGATTGCCGCGTCCATGCTTTCGAGGATCGGAAATTCGATCCGGCTGCAGTGCTGCAGTTCGCTTTGCAGCTCTGCGGCTGAAAATAAGAATGCGTTGTTTTCGAGTTCTCCTGTGGGGTGATGGGCCGGCGCTTGGCGGCCAAATTCTGCGCTTTCCTCGCCAGGGAGGCGTTCCGGGTCGAATAGCAGCACCAGGGTATTGGCGGGCAGGTAGCGCAGCAAAGAACTTTCAAGGGGCAGACTTTTGAGGTGCGGTTCATCCGGCGGCCCGAACGAGCCGGCAGCGCTGAGCGGCACAACAACGAGGCTATCGAGCGGCTCGATGGAGCGCTGTGTTTCGACGTCGAATCGGCGCATCGATTCGATCTGATCACCGAAAAACTCGATGCGCACTGGAGCAGATTCGTGCAAGAGATAGATATCGATGATTCCACCGCGCACGCTCAGCTCTCCGGCCTGGTCAACGCGCTCCTCCCGCACATATCCCATGGACACGAGCCGTTCGATGATGTCGGCGAAATCCATCGCCTTGCCGACCTGCAACCGCAGCGCCTCGGCGCGGGTGCGCTGCGGAGCGGCGACTTTTTCCAAAAGTGCGCTCACCGAGGTCACCGCAGTAGGCAGCGGCGATTCGAGCAGTTGTTGCAAGGCCTGCAAACGCTTGCCGACCAGTGAAAAGGCGGGTCCGATCTCGTTCCACCGCTGATCGCCGAGCGGGGGGAAATAGACCGCCGGCCTTCCTGGCAGCCACTCAACGAAATCTTCCTGCAAACTCTTGGCGTCCGCTTCATCGGCGCAGATCGCCAAAAGCGGTCTCGACTGTTGGTTAGAGAGAAGTGCGAGCAGCAAACCGCGCGCCGGGGCGATGGCACCGCGAACCGCAAATACAGAGCCAGCAGGCAAGGTGGCGCCCTGTTGCAGCAGCCGGACAACAGCGGGACACGTGCGGGCGCGCTGCAGCACTCGCTGGCGCAGATCGTCTGTGTGGCAGATCAGAGAGCGATCATTCATGGTTTTGCACTGCTCGATAGATGAATCCGTCGTTTTTGCGCAGCCGTTCGTGAGCGGTCGTGCGGTCACAGCTGGTAAGGCGCATGACAATCGCTGTTTTGACATGTCCGGCAGCCTCTCTGAGAAGCTTATCCGCCTCGTCGTAGGAAAGACCAGGGAAAACATGAATCAGAGTGCGTTTGGACCGCTCTTCCAACTTTTTCGAGGTCATCTGCAGATCGACCATCATATTTTCATAAACCTTTCCCAGACGGATCATCGCGGTGGTGGTGAGCATATTGAGGACGAGTTTGGTCGCGGTTCCGGCTTTCAGGCGCGTCGATCCCATCAGAACTTCCGGTCCGGTGAATGGGCAGATCGCCACATCGACCTCGATGTTCATTTTTTGCCGCTGTGTGCAGGTGATATAGAGAGTTTTGCACCCGACGATGCGAGCCTGTTCGATTGCACCCACCACATAGGGCGTTCGTCGGCTGGCGGCGATGCCGCAGACCACATCCCTGGGCGTGACCTCTTTGGCCATAAGATCTTCGGCGCCCTGTTCATAAAGATCTTCGGCGCCTTCCTGGGCGCGCACCAGCGCTTTTTGTCCACCGGCAATCAAGCCTTGCACCATCTCGGGATCGACGCCAAAGGTCGGCGGGCATTCAGAGGCGTCGAGCACGCCGAGTCGGCCGCTGGTTCCGGCACCCACATAGATCAAGCGACCGCCGGCCTTAAACGCGCCGAGCAAAATTTCCACCGCCCTTTCTATATACGGAATCTCGTCGCGTACCGCAACCGCAACCCTGAGGTCTTCGTTGTTCATCATCAGCAGAATGTTGTGCGTGCTTTCGCGGTCGATGTTGCACGTCGCCTGGTTGCGCTGTTCCGTATCGATCGTTTCAAGCTGATCGAAAATCTCTTTGCTCACCGTGGACTCCTTTCGGATGGAGGTGATTGCCCCCGGACATCGACTTGACCATGAACAGGAGGCGAGGGACTGAATCGATGACCAGCGGAAAGAATTGTATATCGACTGCGGTTTTCTTCTGCAGCAGCCGCGCCTCTTCGTGACCGCCTTCGCCTTTAAGGGCCAACAAGAGAGTATGCGGTTGCCGGAAGGGTTCGCTCCATTGCCAAAGATCGATCAACGGAGCGACGGCTCGTGCCGCCACCAAGTCTACCGAATAGCGCCCCGGCGGCACCTTTTCAGCCCGCTCGTTCAGGACAACCGCGTTTTCCAGGCGCAGGCAATCGATTGCCTGCTGCAAAAAAAGCGCTTTGCGCTGTTTGGATTCGGCCAACAGCAAAACCATCGATGGTTCGAAAATTTTGAGCGGAATACCGGGAAAGCCCGCCCCAGCCCCCAGATCCAACAGCCGGCAACCGGCTCGCCAGATCGGCGCTTGGCGAAAGGCCAGCGAATCGCGAATATGGCGGGAGACCAGACGCCTGGCGTCTTGCGCCGAGACCAAATTGGTGTGGCGGTTGTAATTCTCGAGCAATTCGATATAGAGCGTCAGCTGCCGTTCTTGTTCGGGGGTCAGCGAAAACTCGATTACCAATTGCTGGAGAGCTATGGCGTTTTCAGCAAACATACCCGTCACTTTCCGCTATCATCGCGGTCGGCGCAAGTGGTTTCACGTGAAACATCACCGCGGCTTACCGCTGCGCAAAGCCATCATCAGAATGGCCAGATCGGATTGCGACACGCCGAGTATTCGACTGGCCTGGCCGAGCGTTGCCGGCCGAATGCGCGACAACTTTTCCCGACCCTCCGTGGATAGCGATGCCAGGCGCTGGTAGTCCCAATGCTCGGGAATGCGCACCTCTTCCATTTGCCGCATCTTTTCCACTTGATTGCGCTGTCGCTGCAAAAAACCCTCATATTTGATTTCGATTTGGATTTGCTCGCGCACGCGCCGCCAAAAGGGATCCGCATCGACACGAAAGAGCGGGTGTTCGGAAAGGCCGGCAAAATCGGTCAATTCGATCTCCGGTCGTTTGAGCAATTTGGCGACCGATTCTTTGCCTTGCAGCGGAGCGCTGTGCCGTTTTTCCAACACCGGCGCCACATCGGCCATCTCGGGTTTGAATGTCTCGAGTTGGCAGCGTTGCTCGTCGATCGCCGCTTGCAAGCGATCGACCTGCGAGTTGGCGCCATCGGAGATCAATCCCAGGCGATGACCGCAGCGCATCAACCGCAGATCGGCGTTGTCTTGCCGCAGCAACAGACGGAACTCCGCGCTCGAGGTAAACATGCGATAGGGTTCATGCAGTTCTTTGGAAACCAGATCATCGATCAAGACGCCGATGTAGGCCTGTGAACGGTCGAGGATAAAGGGCTCCTCGCCGCGCAGCTTGAGTGCTGCATTGATGCCGGCCACCAACCCTTGTGCCGCTGCCTCTTCATATCCTGAGGTGCCGTTGACCTGGCCGGCCAAATAGAGGCTTGCCGCGGTTTTGCATTCCAGCGTCGGATAGAGCTGCGTCGGCGGAAAATAATCGTATTCGACTGCATAACCCAGACGAGTGATATGGGCGCGCTGCAGGCCGGCCACCGAGCGCAGGGCGCTGGTTTGGATGTCTTCCGGCAGGCTGGTTGCAAAACCGTTGACATAGTATTCTGCCGTCTGGCGGCCTTCCGGTTCGAGAAAAATCTGGTGCTGCTCGCGGTCGCTGAACCGGACGATTTTGTCCTCGATAGACGGGCAATAGCGGGGTCCGACCCCCTGGATCACACCGGTGTAAAGCGGCGAGCGGTCGAGTCCGCTGCGCAGGATTTCATGGGTTTTGGGATTGGTGCGCGTCAGGTAGCAGGGCAATTGTTCGATGTCGAGCCTTTCGTGCCGATAGCTGAAAGGCTGGGGATGGGGATCGCCGTCCTGGCGTTCGATGGCGGCAAAGTCGATGGTGCGGCCGTCGACGCGGGGCGGGGTGCCGGTTTTGAGTCGGCCTTTCTGCAAACCGAGCCTTTCCAAACTCGCAGTCAAACCGCAGGCGGCCAAATCACCCGCCCTGCCGCCACGGATTTGCCGCAATCCGACATGCATCAGGCCGTTGAGAAAAGTGCCGACCGTAAGAATAACCGCATGCGATGAAATTTCGCCGCCGACATCACTGCGCACGCCGACCACTTTCTCGCCGTCCCACAGCAGATCGACCACTTGCATCTGCCGTAAATCGAGCCGCTCTTGCGATTCCAGGCTCTGCATCATTTCCCGGCTGTAAAGGAGTCGATCGTTCTGGGTGCGCGGAGACCATACTGATGGTCCTTTGGCGGTATTGAGCATGCGGAACTGCACAGCTGAACGGTCGGCGATTGCGGCCATCTCACCACCCAGGGCATCGATCTCTTTGACCAGATGGCCTTTGGCCAAACCGCCGATCGCCGGGTTGCAGGACATCTGGGCGACGGTAAAGAGATTGATGGTCGTCAGCAGCGTTCTGGCGCCCATGCGGCTGGCGGCCAAGGCCGCTTCACATCCGGCATGCCCGGCACCAACGACGATGATGTCGTAATCGATGTTCATGCTCCGATTCCGCACTGTTCCACGTGAAACATCTATTTGCCTATACAAAAACGAGAAAAAATATCGTGTAAAATTTCTTCAGAGGTCACTTCACCGGTCAATCGCCCCAGGGCGTCGAGCGCTTGGCGCAGATCGAACGCGATAAATTCACCGGAGAGTCGGCTTTCAACGGACTGCTCAGCGTTTTGCAACGCTGTTTGACAATCCTGTAGCGCGTGCAGATGGCGGATTTTGCTGATCAGTGGCTCTTCGCGCAAAACTGCAAGGGAGGGAGCCCACGCGAGCATCGCTTGTTTGAGAAGATCCATGTTCTGGCCGGTTTGGGCCGAAATGGACAAGGCCGGCAACGGCAACGCTTGCAGGGTTTGGCGGTTTTCCGGCATAAGCGAGATGTCGCTTTTGTTGAAAACGGCGATGGCGCGATCGAGTCGTTGTTCAGCTGCCTGCAACAACCGGCGATCATCACTGTCCAGAGGTTGGCTGCCGTCCACAACAACGAGCCACAGATCGGCGTTTTCCATGGCAGAGGTCGCTCTTTCGATGCCGATTTTCTCCACCGGATCGTCGCTGTGCCGGATGCCGGCAGTATCGATCAAGCGGAAATGCACTCCGCCCAAATCGATTTGTTCCTCCAGGGTGTCGCGGGTGGTGCCGGGAAATTCGCTGACGATCGCCCGGTCGTGCTGTAAAAATTGATTGAGCAAACTGCTCTTGCCGACATTGGGACGGCCCAATATGGCGGTAGCGATTCCTTCCGCCAACAAACGGCCATGTTGATAACCTGACATCAGACGGCTGATTTTTGCACGCAGCGCCTCGATGTTGATCTTGAGCTTGCTGCGGTCGACAAACTCAACGTCTTCGGAAAAATCGAGTTCCACCTCCAACAGCGCACACTGCTCCTTCAGGTCGTCGCGCAAATGGTGCAGATCCCTCGACAACCAACCCTGCAGATTCTGAAGAGACAATCGGTGCTCTGCTGCCGTCTGCGCGCGGATCAAATCATCGATCGCTTCAGCTTGCACCAGGTCGATTTTGCCGTTGATAAACGCTCGGCGGGTAAACTCTCCCGGTTGCGCCGGCCTGGCGCCCGCTTCGCACAGGCGCTTGAGGATTTGCTGTACGATATAAGGGCTGCCATGGCAACTGATTTCGACCACATCCTCGCCGGTGTAGCTGTGTGGCGCGATAAATTTGCTCACCAACACCCGGTCGATCAACTGATCCTGTCCGCCCGTTTCGCGCAAACTCGCGAAAATCTGCCGATGCGACGGCAGTTGGTCGAATTCTCGTTTTCGCTTGAGCAATTGGCCGGCAACGGAAAAGGCCTGCGGTCCGCTGACACGGATAAGGGCCAAGGCCGCCATGCCCGCGGCGGTCGCCGGCGCGGCGATCGTATCGCCGAGTAGCAGATCTCTCATGGTGTTGGGCATTTCTGCGCGAATCTTACATAAAAGCCCTGCCTGGGTTCGTCACAAGCAGGGCGTCGATTTGCGTTGGCCAAACCGCGTTCACCGCTGTTTCAGTTTTTTCGCTTTGTCGTTGATTTGCGGGGCCGGCGTTTTTTGACTCAATTTTTGCTGCAAAATGGAGAGAACATTAAAAAGCGCATAATAGAGATTCAATCCGGATGGAAAGGTGTTGAACAAAAGAATAAAAAAGATCGGCATCATGTAAACCATGGCCTTTTGTTTCGGATCGGTAACCGACATCTTTTGTTGCCAGATCATGGTGGCACCCATCAACAAAGGCAAAACGTTTACCCCGTTGCCGTAGATCGGAATGGAAAAGGGCAACGTGTAGACGGTATCGGGCATGGAAAGATCTTTTATCCAGCCGATAAAACCAGCGCCGCGCAATTCAATGGTGCTGCGAAAGACGATGAAAAGGCCGTAGAGCAATGGCATTTGCAGCACCATCGGCAGACATCCGCTCATCGGATTGACTTTTTCGCGCTTGTAAAGCTCCATCATTTCTTTTTGATAGCGCTGCTGATCGTTGCCGCACTTTTCTTTCAGCTCTTCAAGTTTTGGCTGCAACAGCTTCATTTTGTTCATCGACTCATAACTCTTGTGAGTCAATGGCCAGACGATAAGCTTGATCAAAAATGCAAATATGATCAGGACCACCCCATAGTTCGGAACGACGGTGTGTATTTTCTTGAAGGTCCACAAGATGGCGATGCTGAAGGGTTGAATGATTTTGGCGCCGAAATCCATTGTTTTTTCTAGATTGCGCCCATAGCTCTTGAGCAGATCATCATCCAGTGGGCCGACATAGATGCGGAAATGATCGCCTTCGCGCGGAGTGTTGAGAAAAGGCATGCCAAGCGAGATGGCAAACTTTTTCCATTTCTCACCGCTTGGCTTTTGCGCCACTTCCTGTAGAAAGACTTTCGCAGAGGTCGCTTGCCGATTCTCCGGCATCATGACGAGAGTGAAATACTTGGTGCGCACAGCCATCCAGTCGAAGGAGCCAGCTTCGTGATAGAGTCGCCCCTTATCTTTATAGTCCTTTTCGATTCGTTTTCCGGAAGCCAGAACAACTTTGGCATAGTGCATATCATCTGCCAAACGCTTTTCTGTGGACATTAAACCGGTTGGCGAGTCGAGATAGTATACTTTTTCATCGACATGGTGTTGCATGTTGATAAATTGCACTGCCAGATCAAAATCGTAGCGGTCGCCGTAAAAAGTATAGACCTTTCTGATCTGCGCATCTCCCGACCAGGGCAAAACAAAGGATACGGTGGCACTTGCTGTGCGGTCGAGCGTCAGCAACGTGTCGCTGTCGCAGGAAAAATTCCACTCAAGGGTGTTGATCGTATCTCCGTCGACGTGGTAATAACTCAGTCCGAGATTTCCTTCGTTCTGCGCCGGCAGGAGATGAACAAATTGACCCTCTGAATCGGTATAGTCTTTCAGTATCGCCTGTTGCAGGGACGCACCTTTGCTGCTGATCTCAATCCTAAAAAGCGGTGTCTCGACAGCTATGGATTTGGCCGCAATGTCATGGTAAGCCTGCGGAGATCTCTTCGTCGCCGACAGCTGGGTTTCGTGGGATATTTGATCCATTGCTTTGGGAGAAGGCCGTTCTTGTTCTTCTTGACTAGAGGCGGTCAGTGTGTCCTGTGCGGCGATCTGATTCTGATTCCTCTCGTAGCGGTCAGGGGCGACCCACTTCTGGTAAAAAGGCGAATAGACAAATGCAAGGACCAGCCCTATCAAAATAAATGCCAACAGTGTTCTTTTATCGAATTCCATGATCATCCTGCTGTTGAGTTTGTTCGATGTCGGTAGCCAAAAGAATTGTTGATACCGCGTGTTTTAAACCGGGTCGTAACCCCCTGGATGAAATGGATTGCAGCGCAGCAAGCGGGTTAACGCTTTATACAATCCGGCGAAGAACCCATGTTTCTCCAGAGCTTGGATAGCATAATTCGAACAGGACGGATAGAAACGGCAGGTACGCGGCAGAAAGGGAGAAAGGCATTTTTGGTAAACGCGAATGATGAAAATTAACGCTTTTGCCGGGCAACTTTTTATTTTCAGCAGGTCAGACATAGACAAAAAGGGTTATTGTTGCCAATGCGATTCGCGCAGAGCGGATTCGATCCGGCATAATCCTGCCATAAAGTCTTCCGTCAACGGTTTAAAAGAGCAATCGAGAACAGATTCTCCAGCAGCGACGATTATTGACGCGGATAGAGAAAAAAGCGGAGAGCTTATGCGCCACAACTCTCTCTCTATTCTCTTGATTTTATTTCTTTTAACTGCAGTTTTGCGGTTTTTTTTCACCACAAACCCTATTTTAACCGATTCCGCAGGCACAAAGAGAAACAAAAAATATTTTTGCCGCAAAGAATAACCGTTGGCGAAAATTGCGGCAAATTCATCACTCTTCAGAATTGAACTCTTGTGCAGGGGATATTTTTTACCGGTTGGATTCATCACTGACGGTCAACCGTTTGCGGCCTTTTGCCCGACGTCGTTTGAGGACGATTTGGCCACCTTTGCTGCTCATGCGGGCTCTGAAGCCATGGACATTGATGCGCTTCCTGCGACTGGGCTGGAACGTTCTTTTCATAGATTCCTCGCTCTTTCTGGTTGTTGAAGACCTTTCCGTAAAGCCAGCGCCGATAAAACAGTAAAAAGATCGAACCTGCGCTTGGGGGCAATCAAAATAGAACCGTAAACGGGCCCCGGCTGTGTGATCGCGCGAACCGGAATGGCGTATTGTCGACTTGTTTTTAATCTAAATCATTTATACTAAAGCTTATAAATTTAGAATATTTTTTTATTTTTTGCAAGATTTTTATTCTGTCTTTCCCTTTCTGGATAAGAATTGTCGCGTTGCGGCAGAGGAATAACCCTTGCAAAAAACGTGCTTGGCAAATGTGGATAAACTATTTTTTCGTCTTGACATTGAAATGCGATTTATCTAAGTTTGATCAGCTCTCCTGCTGCTATAACATCTTGTGGATAAGCCTCTAATTCTCGTTTTGCCATTCAGCGAGTAAAAATCGAGAGCGTTGCATGCCTTGTGGATATCTTTTATTGCTTTTTTTATAATTTGCTGTTTTTAATCAACTTTTGGTTTTTTGCTAACCTGAGTTAATGTGGAAAAGCCAAACAATAATGTGGATAACTCTGGGGATTCAATTTTATAGGTGTCGCAATGCGAAATGAACTAGATGTTGATAATTCGGACCTTTTTGTCCAGGAAACAAAGGAAAAAACCATGGATAGTGCGGTCATCCATAAATGGAATGAAATTCTGAATATCGTCAAGGACGGCACCCCGTCGAACAGTTTTGTCACCTGGTTTAAACCTATCAAGCCCGTTAAGCTCGAAAACAATTCCTTGACCATTCAGGTGCCCAGCCAATTCTTTTATGAATGGATGGAACAGCACTATAGTGTATTGCTCAACGATGCCATCCGCCTTGTTTTGGGTCCTGACCACAAATTGCTCTATTCTATCGTGATGGATTCTGCTACCACGCCGGTGCAACTGCCTTCTTTCAATAAAAAAATTCTGCCAGGGCGTCCGCAAAATGGACATGATAATCTGAGCACTCGCTATACCTTTGACTGCTTTGTTGAAGGAGAAAGCAACAAGTTTGCCAAAGCGGCTGCTCTGGCAGTGGCAAAATCCCCAGGTAAAACCACATTCAATCCATTGGTGGTTTACGGCGGCGTTGGACTCGGAAAAACCCACCTGATTCAGGCTATTGGCAATTATGCAAAAGTTGATACAGCGACAACCCGAGTCCTCTATGTGGACAGTGAGCGTTTCACCATGGATTTTATCAGCAGTATTCAGAAGAATAAAACCACCGAGTTCAGCGACCTCTACCGCAATGTTGATCTTTTGTTGGTCGACGATATTCAATTTTTCGCCAATAAAGAAAGAACGCAAGAAGAATTCTTTCATACTTTTAATACTCTGCATCAAAAAGGCAAACAAATCGTTCTCTCCTCAGACCGTCCACCGAAAGAGTTGCAGGGAATGGAAGAGCGGCTGATTTCGCGCTTTCAGTGGGGATTGGTCGTCGATATTCAACCTCCTGATCTGGAAACAAGACAGGCAATTTTGCAGCGCAAGGCCGAAGAAAATGGTATTGTCATGACCACTGAAATTTTCCATTTTATTGCCACACATATTACCTCCAACATCCGCGAATTGGAAGGCGCTTTGATTAGATTGCTCGCTTATGCCTCATTGAATGGGATCGATATCACCCTCGATCTGGCAAAAAATGTTTTGAAAGATGTCTGCATCAAGAAAAGCAAGGCCATCAGCATCGAATTGATCCAAAAGTTTTCCGCCGAATTTTTTGGTTTTCCCGACGATCTTTTGCGTGCCAAAACACGCAAAAAAGAAATTGCCCAGGCCCGCCAGATCTCGATGTATCTCTGCAAAATGCTGACCGACAACTCTTTAAAAACGATTGGCCTTCATTTTGGCGGCCGGGATCACAGCACTGTCATTCATGCGGTCAATACCATCGAACAGAGCAAAGATCAAGATACAAAAATCCGCGAGGCGATCGAAAAAATCGCTTCAAAAATTGAAATTTCTCAGCTTTAATATCCAGGGTGAACAATTTTTCTAAAAAGATGTTAACAAACCCTGTGGAAAACTCGGTCTTTTTTCTGGATAACTTGTTGACAGAATGTGAATGATTTTTTTTGCAACAGGGTTTAAAATTGCAGTCGGCGTTTTTCCACAAAAGAAATGAACTTTTCACCAACTTTTTCACATCCCCATTATGACTAAAAAACAATATTTTAGAACAATAATAGACGGCTTATCAACATATCAACAGCCCCTACTACTACTATTTTTATTCGCTTGAATTATTATTATTATTGTACTAAGTTTATCACCATAATTCAGAGTCAGTAAAATTCGTGCAAATTTGTTTGCTTGCTAGGTGTCTGGCGGTGGATTTGCTTTCTCAGGATTTGCCGCAAACCCATTTTACAGTGATTTTTCAAGGAGGGCAAAATGAAATTTTCTGTGGCAAAATCTGAATTGTACAATTCCTTGCATAAAATTATCGGTGTGGTTCCGCAGAAAACCACCATTGCGGTTCTCAATTGCCTGTTGATGGAAGTTGAAAACAACCAGCTGAATTTAACTGGAACTGATCTGGAAATTTCGGTTACCACTTCTTTGCCGGTGGAAGGCAGTGAAAACGGTATCATGGCTGTACCGGCACGATTGCTGGCAGATATCGTCAAAGAATTGCCCGATGTGCCTTTAACCTTGTATTCTCATGAAGGAAACAAATTGGTGATTGAAACCGAAAAGGGAGAGTACAAGATAGCCACACAACCAAAAGAAGATTTCCCAAAAATCAATGTTGAAGAAAGTGTTCTTACCCTTGACCTCAGCAGCGATAAGGTGATTCATCTGATCAACAAAACGATTTTTGCTGTTTCTGCGGACGAATTGCGGCCTGCGCTGACTGGAATCAATATGGAATTGTTGCCCGATGAACTGCGTTTTGTGGCAACAGATGGACATCGCCTTTCGAAGATTGTTTTTTCAAATTTTGATTCGCCGGTTAAGGAAAAAAGAAATTTTATCATTCCGACCAAAACCCTCAATTTGTTGTTGCGCAACGTTGAAAACGACGATCGGGTTAATATTCAGATAGGTGAAGATCACATTGTTTTTCAGCTCCAGACCGCGACGATCTATTCCAAGTTGATCAACGGAGCTTATCCCAATTATGAAAGAGTGATTCCGACCGACAACGACAAACGGCTGGTTGTTAACCGCGACCTGTTGTTGGCAACGCTTCGCCGGGTTTCCATTTTTTCCAGCTCATTGACTCGTCAGGTTCGCCTGGTTATCACCCCCAATGAACTGACCATCCGCAGCGAAGATATCGAATTCGGTGCGGAAGCCAAAGAAATGATTCCAGCATCGTTTTCTGCGGAATGGATGCAAATCGGCTACAACTCGAATTATTTTATTGATATTCTGCGGCATGTCGATGGCGAAGAAGTTATCATCGAACTCAAGGACAGCATGAGTGCAGCAGTCATGTTTCCATCTGAACAACAGGAGAAAGAAGAGCACCTGATGTTGTTGATGCCTATCCGCATCAATGAAGAATCATACGAAGGGGAGTCCAGCTCCGAGGAAAATGAGTAAGAACAGGCGATGCGACTCAACCGACTTTGGATAAAATCGATTCGCAATCTTTGTGAGATCGATCATCTGTTTTCTCATTCCAAAACGTTTATTTATGGCGAGAACGGTCAGGGAAAGACCAATCTCCTCGAAAGTATTTATCTGCTCTGTTTGGCAAAAAGTTTTCGCACTCGTGATGATGCGGATTTGCTGCCGATCGAAGCGGATTTTTTTCGTGTGGAAGGAGAATTGGCGGATACCAACGGCAGCAATCACCGCGTGGTTGTTTATTTCAGTGAAGCAACAGGTAAAAAAATTCAACTGGACGGAAAACCACTTCGTCCGTTTTCCGCATTGGTCGGCAAATTTCCAGTGGTTGCTCTCTCGGCCGGAGATCAATCGATCACCCTGGGTCCTCCCAGTGAGCGACGTCGTTTTATCAATATTCTGCTTTCTCAAAGCTCCCATCGTTATTTGGACGATCTAAAAGAATACGAACGGATTCTCAAACATCGCAATGCGCTGTTGAGCCGCTCCTTACAGGGTGAGCGTATCTCTGCGCAGCAAATCGATCCCTGGGATGAAAGATTGGTGTGTAAAGGCGAAGCGCTCGTTCTCAGCCGCGAAAAAATGACCATCGAACTCAATGCGCTCTTGTCTTCCGCTTATTCCTATTTGACCGGTGGAAACCAGGTTCTCTCGTTGTCGTACAAGCCGAATGTCCCGATGATCGCAGGACAAGAGCGGCGGGAAACGTTTTTTCGCCGCTTGAAGACGGCCAGCGCGAAAGAAAGAAAACAGGGAATTTCTTTGGTCGGTCCGCATCGCGATGACTTTGTTTTTATGATCAGCGGTCGCGATTTGCGCCGCTTCGGTTCTCGAGGCGAGCACAAAAGCGTTCTGGTGAGCCTCAAATCAGCTGAAGCATTTTTTTTGCAGGAAAAAACGAACACTGCGCCGCTGTTGTTGCTGGACGATCTATTCGCAGAACTGGATGAAATGCGGGGAAAAAAGGCGATTTCTTTGTTTTCTCAGTCATGCCAGATTTTTATAACCGGCACGACCGCTGACTATATGGCATTGAAACCCTTTCTGGAAAAAGAAGGCGAATTCGACCCCTTGTTTGTGCAACAGGGAAAGGTAAACAAGCAAACATGACAGTGAAAAGTCTCGCAGAATCCTTGCAAGAGCTGTTCACAGAACTCGGCCACGCGAAGAAAATCAAACAAGTAGAAATCCTGCAAAAATGGCCGGAGATTGTCGGCGCGCAGATCAGTGCCATAACAATTGCCGAACAGATCCGTGACGATGTTTTGTATGTTCGGGTTAAAAGTATGACCTGGAAGAGCGAATTGGTGCTGCGCAAGCAGGAATTGCTGAGCAGAATTGCTGAAAGCGTGGGAAAAAACATTCTCTCCGATATCCGTTTCACCATTTAATAATGATCAGCGAGTAAAAAATTATGGTTGATGAAAAACAGAATTACGATGCCAGTCAAATCCAAGTTCTGAAGGGCCTGGACGCGGTAAGAAAGCGCCCGGCCATGTATATCGGCGATATTTCCATTCGAGGATTGCATCATCTGGTTTATGAAGTCATCGACAACAGCATCGATGAGGCATTGGCCGGATTTTGTGATGACATTCGTGTGGTCATGAATGCGGATGGCTCGGTAACGGTCAGCGATAACGGCCGCGGAATACCGGTTGATATTCATCCGGAACAGCAACGTTCGGCGTTGGAAATCGTCATGACGATGCTGCATGCCGGCGGCAAGTTCGACAAAAAAGCATACAAGGTCTCCGGCGGTTTGCATGGGGTTGGTGTGTCTGTGGTCAATGCCCTGTCTGAATTTTTGATCGCCGAAGTATCGCGCGACGGCAAAGTCTATCAGCAGCGCTATGAACGCGGAATTGCAGTAACTCCTGTGAAGGTGGTGGGACACCGAAAAAAAACCAGCACCAGTGTCACTTTTTTGCCAGATGGTGAAATTTTTAAAAAGCGAAAATTCAGTTTTGAGGTTTTGGCCGAACGCCTCCGCGAATTGGCTTTTTTAAATGACAACATCAAACTCACGATTACCGACAGTCAAAGCGGACGGGAAGAAGTTTTTAAATATAAAGGCGGGTTGGTTTCTTTTATCGAGTTTTTGGACCAGGGGCGCACACCAATCGTGCGAAAACCCATCTATATCTCGGCGGAACGCGATAATGTGCTGGTTGAGATTGCACTTTCGTATAACGATGGTTATACCGAAAACCTTTTTTCTTATGTCAACAATATCCACACCATCGAAGGCGGCACTCATCTGATCGGTTTTAAGACGGCGCTGACCAGATCGCTGAACAATTTTGCTGTGAAAAACAAATTGCTAAAAAGCGGCGACGCCAATTTTTCGGGTGATGATGTCAGAGAAGGATTGACGGCGGTGGTCAGCATCAAGGTAGCAGAACCGCAATTTGAAGGACAAACCAAGACACGTTTGGGCAACAGTGAAGTGCGGGGCATAGTCGAAGCGATCGTCAATGAATCTCTGCTGAAAGAGTTCGAAAAGAACAGTTCGACTGCGCGCAAGATAATCGACAAATGCAAGTCGGCGGCGCGCTCGCGCGAAGCAGCCCGCAAGGCGCGAGAGTTGACGCGCCGCAAATCTGCCCTCGAAAGCGACACACTGCCGGGAAAGTTGGCGGATTGTTCTTTGCAGGAGACCGAGCATTCTGAATTGTTTATTGTCGAAGGTGATTCCGCCGGCGGCAGCGCCAAACAGGGTCGAGACCGTCGGTTCCAGGCAATTTTACCTTTGCGCGGCAAGATTCTGAATGTGGAGAAATCCAGCATCGATCGCATGTTGTCGAATGAAGAAATTCGCACATTGATTTCAGCTTTGGGTACGGGTATCGGCCACAGTGAATTTGATATCGAGCGGTTGCGGTACGGCAAGGTGATTATCATGACGGATGCAGATGTGGACGGTGCTCATATCCGCACCTTGCTGTTGACCTTTTTCTTTCGCCATATGCGCCCGCTGATGGAAAATGGACACCTCTACATCGCCCAACCGCCGCTCTACCTGCTGAAAAAAGGAAAAGACTCTGTCTATATCTATGATGAAGATGAAAAAGAGAACATTTTAAAATCGATTACCAAAATCGAACGCGAAAAGATCGAAATGCAGCGCTATAAAGGTTTGGGAGAGATGAATCCCGAACAGCTTTGGGCCACGACCATGGATCCCAAGAATCGAACGCTGTTGCAGGTTACGATCGAAGAGGCGTTTGTGGCTGATCACATTTTTTCGACTCTGATGGGCGACAGCGTCGAATCCCGGCGCAAGTTTATCGAAGAGAACGCGCAATATGTGCGCAATCTCGATGTTTGACAATCACAAATCAATTGCCAGTCATATTTTCGAGTCTAACTGCTGATCGAGTGCGATAGACGATAGGAAATCCCGCGACATGGAAAAGAATGAGAAAATTGTCCCGATTTTAATCGAAGAAGAGATGCGCCATTCGTACATCGATTATTCGATGTCTGTCATTGTTTCACGCGCCTTGCCGGATGTTCGGGATGGGCTAAAGCCAGTACACCGACGCGTTCTTTACGGTATGTTGGAGCTCGGTCTTCGACCCAATTCAGCCTATAAAAAAAGTGCCCGCATCGTGGGTGAGGTTCTCGGCAAATATCATCCGCACGGTGATACGGCAGTCTACGATGCCATGGTTCGCATGGTACAGGATTTTTCTTTGCGCTATCCTCTGGTCGATGGCCAGGGCAATTTCGGCTCGATCGATGGCGACTCGCCGGCGGCCATGCGATATACGGAAGCGAAATTGGCTCAAATTGCGGATGAAGTGCTGCGCGATATCGAAAAGAACACCGTTCCCTTTGTCCCCAATTTTGATGACACCTTGAAAGAACCTCTGGTTCTTCCCTCGCTTTTGCCGATGCTGGCGGTTAACGGCGCTTCCGGTATTGCGGTCGGCATGGCAACCAATATCCCGCCACACAATCTCTCCGAGGTCATTGACGCGTTGGCTTTGATTATTGAAAAACCAAACATCGCTCCGGAGAATCTGCTCGATACAATTAAAGGGCCTGATTTTCCAACCGGCGCAATCATCGTCGGCAATGAAGAGATTGTTGAATACTTTAAATCCGGCAAAGGCAGACTCGAAGTGCGCGCACGAGTCCATATCGAGGATTTGCGCGGTGGGCGAGAGCGCATCGTGGTCACCGAGATTCCCTACCAGGTCAACAAAACCTCCCTTATCGAGCGTATTGCCAGCCTGGCACGCGACAAACAGATCGAAGCCATCAGCGATATCCGCGATGAGTCTGACCGCGAAGGCATGCGCATCTCCATCGAGCTGCGCAAAGACGCCAATGTCGAAAAAGTGGTCGAATTTCTTTACAATCACACGCAGATGAAAATGACTTTTGGGGTGAATCTTTTGGCCCTGTCGAATGGCAAACCCAAAGTCATGAACATCAAAGAGATGCTGGTTGAATTCCTCAATTTTCGCCACGAGGTGGTGTTCAAGCGGCTGACCTTTGATCTGGACAAGGCGGAGAAGCGCGCCCACATCCTTGAGGGATTAAAAATCGCGCTGGACAATATCGAGGAAATTATCGCTCTCATCCGCAAGTCGCGCTCGGTCGAAACCGCGCGCGCCAACCTGATGAAACAGTTCAAACTGTCCGAAATTCAAGCTCAGGCGATACTCGATATGCGCTTGCAAAGGCTGACCGGTCTGGAACGCAAAAAAATCGAAGATGAATATTTGGAAATCATCAAACTGATCGAGAAATTGCGCTCGTTGTTGGCCAGCAAGTCGCGCCGCCTGCAGTTGATCAAGGAAGAGCTGCTGGAACTCAAAGCCAAGTACGGCGATACTCGACGAACCCAAATCATCTCCGGCGAACAAAAAAAGAACCTGCAAGAAATACTCAAAGAGGAAGAGGTGCTGGTGTCGATCAGCCACAAGCAGATGATCCAGCGCTATGCCGCACACGAGCTCGAACGAGCGAACGATCTGCTTAAAACCGGAATCGACAATCAGGATTTTATCATCAAGCTCTTTAAATCGTCTGTCAGCCACTATGTCCTGAATTTCACCGATACCGGCATTTGCTATATGCTGCGCACCAGCGCCATTCCACTTGCCAACAACGGCAACAGCACCTCATTGTTTCGCATGCTGACAATCGCCGAGAATGTCAAAATTATCGAACACATCGAAATAGAAAAATTTATTGAAGACCGCTTTATTTTTCTGGTAACCCAGGAAGGCCTGGTGAAAAAGATTGCTCTTTCCGAATTGGCAAAACGCAAAGAAGTCGGAGCATCCGTCATTTCTTTAAAAGAGAAAGACCACCTGGTTTCTGCCTTTATCACCGATGGTGAGCGGGAAATCCTGCTCGCCACGCGGGAGGGCAAAGCCATACGTTTCCAGGAGAGCGATGTTCGCGATATGGGATTGGCGGCCGGCGGCATTCGCGGCATGACCCTGGAATCGGGTGATGAGATCGTTTCTGCTCTGCCACTCACCCTGAAAAAAGCTTCGACCCTGTTGACCGTGACCAGCCTGGGTTACGGCAAGCGCTGTCAGCTGGATGAATACAGCCTGATCAAGCGCGGCGGCAAGGGTATCGTCAATACCAAAACGAACGAAAAAGTCGGTGAGGTTGCCGGCGTGATGGAAGTGAATGAAAAACAAGTTGTGGTTTTGACCACCAAGAAAGGTCGACAAAAACGAGTCAAAATAAAAGACATCAAAATCATGGGCCGCGCATCCATGGGCATGGTTGCCGCAAATATTGCCAAAGGAGATCAGGTTATCGACTTGAGCTCATTACCGGTATATTGATGGCCGCAACCGATTTCTGCACCAATCGCTCCGGTCAGAACCCATAGCCAAACTGCAGATAGAACTGCTCTCTGCCCAAACTGGCCTTACCATAGGCAACGGTGAAAGGGCCGGCAGGTGTGGCAAAAGAGAGGGCCAGACCTTTACCGCTTATAAAGTCCTTCGGTTTGATATCCACCGATTTTTCCCATACCGCACCAAAATCGAAACGCGTGCTTAAGTATATATTTACAAATGACTTCCAGGGGAGAAAGTACCGATACTCCAGGCTGGTGACGAAAGCATGACGTCCAACAAAATCATCTTCCCGCAGACCATAGAATGAATTGATTCCGCCCAACCGAAATTGTTCCGAAAAGGGCAATGTCAGGTCTGATGTTCCCCAAAAGAGCTTTGGTGACACCGTGTTGCGGCGGCGAAAGGTCCAAAACGAAGACAGTTGGTTTTGCACCTTGAAATAAGAAAGATCGGCGCCGAGAAATTTTCCGGAAGAGACCTCGTAATAGAATTGGTGAAATTTTCCGCTGCGGGGAAAGGGAACCTGGTCGCGGGCGTCGATGGTCGAAATCAAACCCAGGGTGCTGATATTCATTTTTCCGACATCATAGCCCGATCCGGAATGGCTTTGCAATTCGATTTTATTGAAACGCATGAATCCGGAGATGGTGCCCAGGCGCTCGATCTGCCGGCCGAGATTCAAATGAATGCCATGGGTCTTGCGCCCATACTCGCCTTGAAGATTATGGTTTTGATAATAATGATGCATTGTTTCGGTATAAAGCAGGTCGATTCCACCGGTAAACAGGGTTTGAAAAATGCGATCTGCGCGCAAAGTGACGCCGGTTTGCAGATCGCGCAACCCGTAAAGCACATTAAACGACAAATCATTCGCCGTTCCCAAAAAGTTGTCGTCGGAATATTCCGCAAATACCCGGCCATACCGTTCCAGATTATAGGCCATGCCGAGGCGAAAGGAGGTGGACAACTGTTCCTGCAGGTCGAGGCGAATATCCCAACCTGTTTCTGTGGGTATGGGCTTGAGAACAACGGACTGAAATAAACCGGAAGCATAAATGTTGCTGATATTTTCCTTGGCGAGGCCAAGTTGAAAAACCTGCCCACTTTTTATGGTAAAATCGCGGGAAATCACATAGTCTTTGGTTTTCTTGTTGCCCGAATAGACAATCTGGCCGATTCTGCCCTCATCGATTTCCACCGTGGCCGTTCCATCTGTCGGCTCAAAAATGACGGTATCAAGTGCAGCCAAAACATAACCGTTTGATTTGTACATTTTGATCACCTCGAGCAGCGCTTTGCGGCTCGATCCTTGATTGATGTTTTTCTCGAGCAGGGCATTGAAAGGCTGGATCAGAACTGAATCAGCAAAGATGGTGTTGCCGCGAAAGGTGATTTTTTTTATCACCGGATGAAAGGTACCGCGGTAGACCAGGACCGTATCCTGTTCCTCTGCCAGGATGGCTGCGCTCACATCCCGATAATTGCCCGTATGGTAGATCTTATACAGATCTTGTGCGATTTCACATTCACTCAACCGATTTTTCTTGGCAATATGGAGATCCGCGATCGCCTCCTGCGGCACATTTTCCAAGCGAAAATTGGCAAAATGCCAGATCGCGGCATTGGAGCAGCTCTGCTCCTGGTATTTTTGCAGCGTTGCCTCGAGCTCATCGATGACCAAAGATGTGCGCCGGTAACCTTCGTCATAAAGAGTCTGAAAGATTTTTTTAGTTGCTTCCATGGAATTCATCTGCAGATCGCTCAGGCTGACAATAAAATCCGCGCCGGCCAGTTCAGCCTGTTTGATGGGAACCTGCATGATGGTGGTCACTTGATCAGCGACCTCCCAGGGTGCGCGAATCGCTTCTCGTTGCCGCAGAGGAGATGTCGTATCGATGGCGATGACCAGGTCGGCTCCCAGCGTTCTGGTTTCAGAGACCGGGATGTTGTCCATCAGGCCGCCATCCACCAGAAGTGACTGGCTATACTCGACCGGTGAAATCAAGAGTGGAATCGCGACAGAAGCGCGAATCGCTGTGACCAGATCTCCCGCTGCCATCACCACCTTTTTCCCCTGCAAAAGATCTGTGGCAATGATTCTCAACGGAACATGCAGACGGTCAAACTCCTGAGCGTGGTGGGGGGCTCTGAGAATTAAATCGGTGAGCAATTCAGTCAGTTTTTGTCCCGGCGTATAAGCTTCAGGCAAGGTTGGCGTCAGTCCATCCAGGCGTATCTGCAGAATCGGCTGACGGCCTTTTTCTTTTTGCCCCAGGAAAAGCGAGGAACGTTGCGGTCGGTCGCGCAGGATATCGCCAAAATCCAATTGGTTCAGCAATTGCCACAGCTCATCGGGTGTATAGCCAGAAGCATACAACCCGCCGATTATCGCGCCGATGCTGGTCCCGACCATACAATCGATCGGTATGTTTCGATCTTCAAAAGCTTGCAGAGCCGCGATTTGCGCAACACCGCGCAAGCCGCCGCCGCTCAAAGCCAGCCCAATTCGAGGCCGCTCTACTTTTTGTTGTGGAAGGATGTATAGAGGCGGCCGCTCCCAGCCATCAAGAGGCAAGGCGATTGCGCGAAGGCAGTCACTTGCCGTCAAAATCTTCGTGCTGGACAACAGAAAAACGAGGGCAAAAATGACAGCTGTGCAGAGTGGATTAATTTCTTTTTTGTTTTTGGCCAACCAACATCTCTCCTCTAACCCGCTCCAGGGAGATAAATAAAAAGGTGTCCGAATGCGGAACACCTGCAGCAATATATTCATGGTCTTTTATAAATGCAAGAAATATTCCCCAGAGTCGGTGTTAACCGAATCATCAAACATTCAATCGCTTATTCTATATGTGGTTGTGAAAAACGCACTTTCCACCTTTTGCGTATCGCAATCAGGTTGATTTTCTGCGAGATCCGATTCTGTGCACCGAATAGGGCTATTCATTTTTATGGCGGCAAAAAGCGGTTGCTTCAAATGCTGAACTTTTGTAGTTTGCAAAATGAGGCAACCCAATTAAGAGCAAAAGAATGCAGCAGCGTGCCAGATCCTTTATTTTGACGGCGATGTTTGCCACCATGATGGCAGTTTCTGCTTATCTCCACATCCCACTGCCATGGATACCGCTTACCTTGCAGACGTTTGTCCTGGTCTGTGCCGCCAATTTTTTATCGCCGAATTGGGCGGCGGTCAGCCAATTGCTCTATTTGCTGCTCGGTCTGACGGGTTTGCCTATCTTTTCCGGCGGCGGCGGTCTGGCGGCCGTGGTTTCACCTTCGTTTGGCTATCTGCTCTCGTTTCCCTTGATCGCTTGGTTGATCTCGCACAGCCAACATCGCTTTCGTCCCACGTCGTTTGGCGTTCGGTGGACAATCAATTTTTGCGGTCTGATATTGACTCTTATTCTTGGCGTGCTGTGGCTCTATTTTATGGCCCCGATCTGGACGGGAAACACGATCTCACCGCAAGGGGCGTGGATTTATGGAGCGGCGATTTTTCTTCCCGGCGAGATGATCAAGTCGCTTTTTGCCACCATCGTGATAGACAAATTGCGCGATTTTTGATACAAAGGAGAACAACCGATGAAGAAATTCGTAATCGGATTGGACGGCGGCGGAACAAAAACCAAAGGCGTTTTGCTCGACAGCCATGGCGCACTGCTGGCCAGCGCTGAAGGAGAGTCATCCAACATCCAGGCGGTCGGCGAGGAGCAGTTGGAGCGTGTCTTTTCCGGCCTGATCCATCAATTGAAAGAAACGTCAGGAGTCGAGCCGGGAGAGATCGCCCATTTTTATGCCGGATTGGCTGGCGCGGGTCGACCGGCAGATCGCGCACGGATCAGCGCGATCGTGGAAAAGTTGTCCAATGTTCTCCATTATACCATCGATACCGATGCGATGGCTGCCCTGGCTGGGGCCTTTCATGGCGGGCCAGGGATCATCATCATTTCCGGAACCGGCGCCATCTGTTTCGGCAAGAAAGAGAATGGCGAAATTGTCCGCTGTGGAGGCTGGGGCTATCTGCTGGGAGACGAAGGAAGCGGTTATTATTTGGGCCAGCAAGCCATTATCGCAGCGCTCAAAGATCTCGACGGACGCGGTCAACCCACCCGTCTGCGACAAAGGATTGTCGACTTTTTTCGACTCGAGCGCATCGAACTGATCATTTCACCGATCTACTCTGGTGAAATCGATCGTCCAACGATTGCCAGTCTGGCTCCGATCGTTTTTGCCGAAGCCGAGTCCGATGATCAGGTCGCCCAACAGATTGTGCAAACAGCAGGGCATGAGCTGGGAAAAATTATTGCGGCAACTGTGAGAGCGATGGGAAAAACCGGTCAACCGGTGCAAGTGGCTTTGATCGGCAGCATCTTCAAACAACGCGATGTGCTTATTCCCGCCATGCGCGATCAGGCTCGACAATCAACTGATTTGATCGAGTTTATCGATCCCGAGTTTGAACCAGCGGTCGGAGCAGCCTTGCTCGGCTTGCAAAAAGAGGGGATTGTTGTCGACGCAAGCTTGATCCGCCAATTGCATCAGAGCATTCATTGAGGCAAACGCGCTGCTCGCTTGCCTTGTCAAGCATCCTCTTCTGAACTGATCTTTACTCCAGAACTTGTGCCGATTCGACTGGCGCCGGCCGCGATCATCTGCAAAGCCGCTTGTCGATCTCTGATTCCCCCAGAAGCCTTGACACCCAGGCACGAACCCACGGTTTGCCGCATTGCATGCACCGCCTCGACCGTTGCTCCTGCGGGGCCGAAGCCGGTCGAGGTTTTGACAAAGCGGGCGCCGGAATTCCGGGCGATGATGCATCCAGCGACTATTTCTTCGGTTTTCAACAACCCGGTTTCGAGAATAACCTTGACCGGCCAGGGATGTGCCGCCTTGACCACCAGTTCAATCTCTTTGGCGACAACCGCATATTCTCTATTCAACAAAGCTCCGACATGAACAACCATATCCACTTCGCGAGCACCGCAATCGACCACCCAACTTGCTTCCCGCGCTTTCAGATCCGCCCCGGTGGCTCCCAGCGGAAAGCCGATTACCGAACAGACCGGAATTTGGCTGTCCTGCAGCAGGTTTTGACATTCACCAACCCAGACCGGATTGACACAGACCGCGGCAAAACCGTAGGTTTTGGCTTCTCCGCATAGCTTGATCAGATCGTCGCGTCGGGCAGCAGCGTGCAGGAGGGTGTGATCGATCATCGCGGCCAGTTCCGCCCCTGTCAGGTGCGGTAGAACCAGCTGGTGATCAGGCGATAAGGGGACACAGGCATTCAGTGCTGCGGCTATTTGTTTTTCCAGGCTCATTTTGGGGCGCCCATTTCTTGGATTTCTGATTTAAACTTTTGCACCAATTGCTCGGCCGCCTGACGGACAGGCATTTCGGCGATGATGCGGATCAGCGGTTCGGTGTTGCTGGCGCGGATATGAACCCAGCCGTTGTCGTAAACCACTTTCAGTCCGTCGGTTCTATCCAATTTCTCATCCGAATGGCGTTTCTCCAGATTTTTTACCAATTCCTTGGCATTGGTGTCAAAAGAGAGCGGCACTTTATCTTTGATCATGGTATATTGTGGAAGCTCGCGGTGCAGATGCGACAAAGTGCCGCCATGGTTGACACACGCCTGCAAGAGCAGGGCGATGCCGACCGGTGCATCGCGGCCGAGATGCAGCTCCGGATAGATCACACCGCCGTTGCCTTCACCGGCAATTACCGCGCCAACTTGACGGGCACGGCTGGCGACGTGAATTTCACCCACCGGGGTGCGAAAAACCGGTACCTGATAGAGATCCGCCAGGTCTTCGATCGCCCGCGTGGTTGAAGCGTTGATCACAACAGGACCGGGAGTCTTTCTCAGGATTACCTGAGCGGCGATGACGAGGGTATACTCTTCACCGAGAGGCAAACCGCGATCAGAGACAATCGCCAGGCGATCGACATCGGGGTCAACCGCTATCCCCAGGTCGGCTTGATAGAGCCGTACTGCTTCGCATAGATCGCCGAGGTTCTCCGGGATCGGTTCCGGGCTGCGCGGAAACAGGCCAGTGGGCTCCTGGTTGAGAAAAATGACCCGGCAGCCGAGTTTTTCCAGCAACAACGGCAGAATGACGCCGCCAGCGCCGTTGCAGCAATCGGCGACGACGGTGAATTGGCGTCGTCGGATGGCGGGGATATCCAGCATAGCCAATTTGAGGATGGCGTCCACATGTTCCGCAATCGCATTGGAATAGGGCAAAATCCTACCCATGCGGTCCCAGGTCGCAAAATGAAAGTCGCTGTTCTTAACCCGCGCGAGCAATCGATCTGCCTGAACGCTGTCGAGAAAGAGTCCGTCTGGTGCAAGCAGTTTGAGGGCGTTCCATTCTTTGGGATTGTGGCTTGCTGTGATGATGATGCCGCCGGCGTGCTCTTGTTTTTCGGTGAGCAATTCAGTGGTCGGAGTAGGGGCGATGTCGATATCGATGACATCGCATCCCGCGGCCATCAATCCGGACCAGACCGCGTATTTGACCATATTGCCGGTCACGCGCGAATCTCGGCCGACCACAATCTTGCCCGGCCCATACTCGCTGCCATAGGCCAGCGCGAAACGCATAACAACCTCAGGAGTCAATCCATCCCCGACAAGCCCCCTGACCCCGGAGACCGAGATCATCAAGTTTTTAAATTCTGCCATCGAGATTTCCAGATTTAGATTTTTCTTTAAAATTGACCAGCGCCATTCGACATTGAATCCGAAATGGCTCGGTTGTGGATCGCCTGAACAATGATTCCCCCACCCAAAACACAATCGTCGACAAAGAAAACAGCCGATTGACCGGGCGTTACCGCTGCGCGCGGTTGGTCAAAGCGGATAGCAATTCGATCCTCTTCAAAAGCCTCTATCGTTGCGGCAAAACCGGGGTCCTTGTAGCGGATACGCACATTCACCTTCATACCTACAGGCGGTTGCGGAAGCGAAATCCAGTTGGTTTTTTCGGCAACCAGGCCGTCAGAGAGCAGATCAGCTCGATCACCGATTTGAATGCGGTTGCGCTGTGGATCAATATCGACAACATAGGCGGCGTGGCCCAGAGCGATGCCCAGGCCCTTGCGCTGACCTATGGTATAAAACGGATAGCCGCGATGACGGCCGATCACTTTGCCGGAACGGTCGATGATCTCTCCAGGTTCAATGGAAGTGACGGTTTTCCGGATGAATTGTTGGTAATCGTCGTCTTCGATAAAACAAATTTCCTGACTGTCGTGTTTGCCGGCTGAGCTCAATCCCAATTCGGCGGCAAGTTTCCTGACCTCTTCCTTGTGAAAGCAACCCAGAGGCAAAAGAGTTTTCTCCAATTGCGGTTGTGTCAATTCCCACAGCGCATAAGACTGGTCTTTTTGCCTATCGAGGGCCTTGCACAGCAAAAACCGCTTGCTGTTCGGGTCCTGGCGGATGCGCGCATAGTGACCGGTGGCAAAAAAGTCGGCTCCACGGCTGAGGCCGTGTTCCATCAGCAATCCCCATTTGATCTTCTGATTGCAATGCACACAAGGATTGGGCGTCTTTCCGCCCAGATATTCCTGCAAAAATGGATCGATGATCTCTCTTTTGAAATCGATTCGCATGTCGACCAGATAGAGATCGATTTTCAGCTCTGCACTAACGCGTATGGCATCCTGGCGGATCTGTTCCTGTTTCTGACAGGGATCCATCTGCAACATGGTCACACCGATTACCTGATAGCCCTGCCGCTGCAACAGAAGGGCGGCAACCGAACTGTCTACTCCGCCGCTCATTGCCACCGCAACGATTTTTTGGCTTTTTTTCATGATCGGTTTTCGCTGATTTCTGCAGTTTTGAGTCTAAAACGAAACAATGATCCTTCACCGACCCGGCTCTGGACTTCGACCTTTCCCCCATGCGCCTCGATAATATGTTTGACGATAGCCAATCCCAGTCCGGTACCGCCCAACGATCGCGACCGTTCTTTATCGACCCGATAAAAACGCTCAAAGATGCGTGAAAGATGTTCTTCGGGGATACCCCTGCCGTTATCTTTCACGGTTATTTCGATTTCGCCGGGCAACAAGACACTGGATACCTCGACGTGACCTTGTGGCCGGTTGTACTTGATGGCGTTTTCGACCAAATTGACCAAAACCTGATTCAAGCGTTCCTGATCGCCGTGCACCATCACCTTTTTCAAACCCTGTGAATTGGCAAAGCGCAACTGGATGTGGTGTTGATCGGCAATTACCTGCAGATCATCGATTTGTTTTTTCAGCCACTTGACAGCGTTGAAGGCGGTGTAATTCATTTTCATTTCGCCGGACTCGATACGCGAGATATCGATCAGGTCGGTAAAAAGGTTGTTGAGTCGGACTGCTTGATTGTGGGCTTTGTCGATGAATTTTTTCTGTGTCTCGCCATCCAAATCATGCTCATTGAGCAGGGTTTCCAGGTATCCCTGAACCGCGAAAATCGGAGTGCGCAATTCGTGTGAGACATTGCCAAGAAACTGGCTGCGCATTTTCTCCAGGCGCCGCAGCTGGATCACATCCTGACGCAGTTTGGCGAGCATTTCGTTCAGGATATCTGCCAATTCGCCGATCTCATCTCGCGTTTCTTTGGCAAAATGCGCTTGCAAATCCCCTTTTTTGACCAATTCTGCCGTGCGCGACAGGTGCAAGATCGGGGTGGCAATCCGCCCGGCCAAAAAGGTGCTGATCAAGGCAAAGAGCAGCAAGAGCAGACTGCTGGCTAGCAGAATTTTCCACCGCAATCCGCACAAAACCTGCTGCATTTCTACCAGCGGCATGGCCAGACGAACCACATGCACCGTGGGGTGAGAGATCGCCTTGGCGGAATAAAAAAAGGGCTCATCAACTGTCGAACTGGTGCGCTCGCCGCTTCCGTGACCCAGTTGCAACGCTTTTTGGATTTCTTCGCGATAGAGATGGTTTTCGACTGTGCGAATGGAATCGAACGGCACCTGCGAATCAAAGAGGACAACTCCAGAGGAATCGATCAAAGTCAGGCGCAAACCCGCCGATTCGGCGAATCCAGTCAGATAAGAATACTGATCTTTTGAAAATAGGTTCTGCAGTTTCGGAGTGTGTTGCAGGAGATATTCGATGGCCGCCAAATCGGTTGTGAGCTGCTGTTCGATGCGCTGGCGATAGAATCGCTGCACTTCACCAGTGGTCAGGATGCCGGAAAAAATCGTCAAGAACAACAGAAGCGCAACAAAGCTTAGGGTGAATTTTTGCCGCAGAGAGTTTTTCATTCAATCAATCGCCTTTGAATCGATACCCGACCCCTTTGATGGTTTCGATGCGCAGCATATCTTTTGGTCCGAGTTTTTCACGGATTTTGCGGATATGGACATCGATGGTGCGATCGATGACGATGACATCCTGGCCCCAAATCTGATTGAGCAGCGTTTCCCGGGAAACGACACGACCGCTGCGCTGAGCCAGATAACAGAGAATATCAAACTCTTTTTTGGTAAATTCGAGAACAATGTCTTTCTGTTTGACCGTATAGTTCTGGGGATCGATTTCCAGATCGCCGAATTGCAGGGTGTTTTCTTCTGATAAACCGGTGCTTTTGCGCAACACCGTTTTGATCCGGGTCAAAAGTTTCAGGATACTGATGGGTTTGACGATGTAATCATCTGCTCCCAGCTCAAGGCCGATGACTTCATCCATTTCGCTGTCTTTGGCGGTCAGGAAGATGATGGGAAGAAATCTCGTGGCGCTGTTTTGCCGCAGCTCGCGCAACACTTCGCGACCATCTTTGCCCGGCAACATGATGTCCAACAACACCAGATCGATTTTTTCGTTCAAGGCCAAATCGAGCGCCTGTTCTCCGTCCAGGGCTATCAGCGTCTCATAGCCCTCTTTCTCTAAATTGAATTTAAGGAGATCGATGATATCCCGCTCGTCATCGACGATCAGTATCTTTTTGGCCATCCTTGTTACCGTTTTTAGTCCAGCCCCAAAGGGCAAAATAGAGGATTTTTATCTCATTCTCAAGCTCTTTTTCGGCTGCCGCCTTCTCGGCTTCCGGTCGGATGACGACAGGTTTTGGCGGGACGAAAAGATGCGTCTGACTTTGAACTGCTCAATCTTTATTCTTGATTCTCAAATGAATAATCTTTACATTTTTTCTTACAAAATTGCAATTCTCTCACCCGTGTTTGCGAATGGATTCAGATGAAACGTTTGAGCTTGTTTTTCCTGGTAACCAGCGTTTTTCTCTTGGCCGCCGCTTCTCTACAAGCGCAAACCCACCAAAGAGACCGTCAAAACGAACCTCGATCCCCCCTGCGTAAAACCGCCATCGATGATTATTGGCATTACCACAACGTCGGCAATCTGGGTCTGACCATTACCAATTATGGCGTTATCGGCGAAGGATACAACAATCCCGAACAGCCTTCTTGCATGTACAAGCTCTATGCCGATAATCCGCGTAACCAGATCGAGCATATGTCATTTGGCGGTCTGTGGGTTGGTGGAATCGGCGGTGATGACGACGGCGTGCATGTTTCGACGGCAATCATCGACGGTGTATTCGAGGCTGGTGAAGAGGGATTCGAGTTCACCAATTCCGCGGCGGCAGGCGACACGATCCGCATCCGTTCGACGATCGTCACTTCGCCCTATTTCGATCCGCGGGCGGTTTCCCACCAGGATTTTTGCTGCAATTTCACTGACACCAATCTGCGAGTCCCTGGAACCGATTTCGAGATTCCCAACCACTCTCCGCTTGGATTAAGGATCCATTTGGAGTCGTATGCATGGAATTTTTCTTTCACCGACGCCTTTGTCATCCTAAATTATACGATCACGAACATCTCCAACCACCGGATAGATGAACTATACACCGGGTTGTGGGCGGACGCCTCGGTTGGCAACATGAATTACACCAGTATTTATCAACCCGGCGGCGGATGGACCTGGTACGACAACTTGACCGGTTTTGACCAGCCCTACCGCCTGGCGTATCAATACGATGTTGATGGCGATGACGGTTTTGCCCAAAGCCATTTTGGTCTTCGCTATTTGGGTTCTTCGGCCGAACAGGAAGGGATCCAAAGCCATTTTGATACCTGGAAATGGTCGACCTCATCCAGCCTCGATTATCCGGACTATGTGACCCCCATCAACGATGAGCAACGCTATGATGTGCTCAAAGGGCGGCACATCGGCAAGTACAACAACGATCCGGCGAGCGGTGGATTGCCGGTCGATCCGGAAGACGCCGGCAGTTGGATGCTGGTCTTGAGCTCCGGCTCACACGGGGATCTGTTGCCGGGAGATTCCCTCAATGTGGTTTTTGCGGTGGTATGCGGGTTGTGGGCGAATTCGGAGGAAACCGACACCCCTGCCCGGCGTGCCAATTTGCGGTTGAACTCGGAATGGGCACAGATCGCCTACAATGGCGAAGATGTGGACGGCGACGGCAAACTCGATCCCGATGAAGATGTCAACCATAACGGCGTGCTCGATCCCGGCGAAGATGACTATCGACCGGATCTCGACCATAACGGCAACGGCAGATGGGATGCCGGCGAACCGATCTTCGGCGATGGTGACGGCATCCTGGATATCGAGGAAGATGTCTACAGCAATTCTCTCAAAGGCATTGCTGCCGGCAACGGTGAAATCGATCGCTATATTCTGCCGAGCCCGCCTCCATCGCCAAACTTGCTGGTGATTCCTGGCGATGGCCAGGTTACCCTCTTTTGGGATGATATCAGTGAGGAATTTGAGGATCCGATCACGCGGCAAAAAGATTTCGAAGGTTACCGCATTTTCAGCGCGCCCAAGACAGCCAATTCCACGGTTGATCATTCTCTGCTGGCGCAATTCGACCACATCAACAACATCGGTTACGACACCGGTTTTCGCGCTATCGAACACGATACGGTTATCGACGGAAAAACCTATCGCTATCGTTTTATCAACAAAAACTTGCGCAGCGGCTGGCCGGGCGAGATCTGGTACAGTGTGACCGCTTTTGACCGCGGCAACGTGGCCAACCGCCTGCCGAGTCTGGAAAGCTCGATTCTTGAAAACAAGACATACGCGGTTGCCGGATCGCGGCCGCGGACAGCCATGACAAAACGTCCGGTCAGTGTTTTTCCCAACCCGTTCCGAGCACAAGCAGCCTGGGACGGCGACAGCGAGCGGCAGCAGATGCTCTGGTTCATCGATCTGCCCGCGCGCGCGCGGGTGCGGATTTATACTCTGGCAGGCGATTTGGTCGACGAATTCTACCATGACGCGGATACTTATGCCGGGCAGGATGTGCAGTTGATGACCAATCGCATCGGCAGCAACAAAACGGTCCTGCCGGGCGGTATGCATGCCTGGGATTTGATCTCTCGCTATGACCAGGCCGTGGCAACCGGGCTCTATCTTTTCAGCGCTGAAGACCTCGATACCAGCGAGGTCTTTAGCGGCAAATTCCTGATCATCAAATAAGCCGTATCAACCTTAACCAACCGAAAGGGGTTTAACTTTGAAAAAATTGCTATCCATCTGCAGCCTGTTGACGATTCTGCTTATGGCGGGTGCATCCTTTGCTGACGTGACGCCAATCCGCGATATCCAGTACACGGAAGACGCGAGCGGCAATTCCCCCCTGAAAGATCAGATTGTCACCATATCAGGTATCGTCACCGCTGAACCCTATGCGTTCGGCAATGGCTATTATTTTGTCCAGGATGCCAACGAGCCCTGGTCAGGAATCAAAGTGTATGAAAAGAACCGTCAGGTTGCCGAAGGCGACAGCGTAACCGTGACCGGCAAGGTCGCCGAATACTATGGGCTGACAGAAATCACCAACATAACCGATTTCGTTCTGGAAAAAGAGGGCGTTTTCGGCATCGAACCGATGGTGGTCACCACCGGTGAAATCGCCACCGGTGGTAGCATGGCAGAGGCCTATGAGAGCTGCCTGGTCCGCGTGCAAAACGTTACCATCACCAACCCCAACCTCGGTTATGGTGAATGGATGGTCGATGACGGAACCGGAGCCTGCCGGGTTGACGAGGTCGCACCCGACTATTTCGACCCAAGCAAACACACCGAAGTCAAATCGATCACCGGTCCGCTGGAATATGCTTACAACGATACCAAGATCTTGCCCCGTCTGGCGTTCGATGTCGTCGAAGCCGGGCCCTTTACCCGTCTCCAGCGCATTCAGCAGGTGCGCTACAGCGACTTGCTCAAGACTGCAACGGACAATACAAAGGATTTCAGTTACCTGAACGACAGCACCGTGACCGTAAAAGGCGTGGTGACCATGCCCACGGGCTTGAGCTATGCCGGTGCAGGAATCAAGTTCATTTTTTCTGAGCCTGAAGGCGGCCCATGGTCGGCGATTCTCTCCTACAATGCCGATGCGACCTCCTATCCCACCCTCTATGAGGGTGATCAAATCGAAATGACCGGCTATATTTCCGAATATACCACCGGCCCGAGCAACATGACCGAACTGTTCATTACCAGCGGAATCGATATCACCGACCTAACGCCCGTGCCTGAACCGGATTCGATCGCCACCGGCATGCTGCGCTGGCCGACCACGGCCGAGCAGTGGGGCAACGTGATCGTCAAAGTCGGTAAAGCCAAAGTCACCAAAGTCAATCCACAATACGAATTGTTTGCTGTGGATGACGGCACCGGCAGCATTTTGGTAGATGACGATTCCGACAGTTTGCAGGACTATCCCGATCCACCCCTCGGCACGGTTGCCGAATCGATTCGCGGTTGGGTCTACCACCACTACGGCAGCTATGCCGATTCCACCACCTATGTGCTCGAACCGCTCTACAAATCGGACGTCGTGTGGGGAGCAGGCCCGCCATCTATCGAGAACACCCTGCGCCAGCCAGCCATGGTAAAGAGCACGGATCCCGTGACTGTAACCACCCTGGCTACCTCCAGTATCGCCATTGCCCAGGTGGTGTTGAATTATAAAGTCGACGACGGGGACTATACTGCGGTGGCGATGACCGATCAAGGTGAAGGCTCGTTCAGCGGTGAGATTCCGGCACAGCCGGAAGGGAGTTTTGTCAGTTATTTTATCGAAGTGAAGGACAGCCAGGATCAGACCAGTACAGATCCCGCCGACACATCGCTCAGCAATTATGGCTATCGGGTCAAGGACACCACACTGACGATCAGCGATATTCAATACTCCCCCTGGAAACTGGCGGACAGTCCCTACAACGGCTATACAGTTGAAGTCACCGGCACCGTCACTGCCGGCGCCACCTTTAAAAGCAAATACAACGCCTATCCCATTCAAGATGCCAATGGCCCCTGGAATGGATTGTTCATTTTCGGGACCACACCGGAGCTGGCGCCTGGCGATATCGTCAAGGTTGTGGGACAAGTCTCCGACTATAATCCGGATTACCATTACAAGTGGGACAACAACACCCTTATTTTGGCGCAGTCGGTCGAATTGCTGAGCAGCGGCAATGCGGAATTCGAACCGCAGGTTGTCAGCAGCGGCGATCTGGTCAGCGGCAGCGTGGAAGCCGAAAAGTATGAGGGCGTGCTGGTCAAGGTCGAGAACGCCACGCTGACCCGCGTCAACCGTTATGATGTCACCATCGATGACGGCACCGGCGAATGCCTGCTCGATGGCGATGCGTTTGTGGGACGAGATCAGGATCCCAATCCCTACTTCCACATCGACAGCAACAAGGGTTGGTTGATTCTCAACAATACCGATACCTTGCGGGTCGGCGATCAGCTTTCTTTTGCCCAGGGCGTCTTTTTGTTCAGCTTCGGCACACACAAAATTGAAATCCGCTCGATGGCTGATGTGGGCATGACGACCGGCGTCGAAGATGCGGTGGTGGCTCAGCCGCTGGCTTACGCTCTTGAACAGAATTATCCCAACCCGTTCAATCCGGAAACCCGTATCTATTTCGAGATTCCGCAGCGCCATTCGGTCAAGGTGATGATTTACAACATCCACGGCCAGCAAGTCAAAACCCTGGTCGATGAAATGTTGGATGCCGGACGCCACATCGTGAACTGGGACGGCAGCGATCGGGCCGGCAATTCTGTTCCCACCGGCATGTATATCTACCGCATCAAGGCAGGCGATTTTATCGCCAGCAAAAAAATGTTGTTGATCAAATAGGAATCGTCGTTCTGTATTGTGCCGGCAGGCGGCTTTGCCGCTTGCCGGCACACATTGATAAGATGACCATGCGAAACAAATCGATCAGCACAATACTGCTTCTTGTGCTTTTGGCGGCAGCCTGTAGTTTAAAAGACCCGTTTGGCGACAGCCGTGAATCGCATCCGCTCGGCAATCTGCCGCCGGAAACCCATCTTTTCTTGTTGGTGGAACAAGATGTGCGCGTTGACACTTTGTCGACCGGCAAAATCGACACCCTGATCGTCAAAACCGGGCTCGATACCACACCCAGCCGGCAGATTGTGCATTGGTGGGGTGACGATCCGGATGGCCGGGTGGTGGGCTATGCGATCCAATGGAATTACCAGCCAGAGCCCGTTTTTACGACCGCTGAAATGGACACATTCTATATCCCGATTCGATCCCAATATGATGTTTTTTCTTTTTCGGTATGGTCGGTTGACGATCAGGGAGCTCAGGATCCGACACCTGCCGTGCTCTATTTCCCTGTCTACAACACACCTCCTTCGATCAGTTTTAGGCTCAACAGCAATCCGCGCGTCAGCGGCAATCCGAATGTAACCAGTCATACGTTTCCAACCCGCACGTTTGTCTGGGATGTTTTTGATCCTGACGGTCGGGAAACCGTGACCGCCATTCTGTACGCTCTGGACGACACCACTTCCTGGATAAGATTGCCCGGGAATGCCGATCAGGTCACTCTGCGCGATTTGCCCCCCGGCGAGCACCAGTTTTTTGTCAAAGCTGAGGATATATCGGGCGCACAGAGTTCCACCATTTGTTTTCCGGATCCGCGTGATCCGCAGGTTCCCAATCGTTGGGAGGTCAAGCCGATTATCGGCAGGCTGTTGCTGGTCAATGATTATGCCCAAGATCAAACTCTGCTGCAGGGGCAGAATTTTTACGAGTCCATTTTACGGCAATTGCTGGGCGATGACGGCTATTCGGTCTGGCAAATCGGCACGAGTCGAGTGCCGATGATCAATTCCCAGAATTCACTTCCCTATACATCGATCGATATCGAGGCCAATCTGGCCTATTTCGATCAGGTGATCTGGTTTTCCCATCTGGGACGCCCGAATTTGAGTGCGGCCGGTTTGAGCATTACCCGCTTCATCAGGGAAGGCGGCAAAATTCTGATTACCAACGCCAACCAAGAGCTGCCGGATACCACCTGGACCTTTACAGGAATCGATTCGGTCTTTACCCTCAATCCGGACGGACGACTGTTTACTGGCACCCGCATTCTCGCCTCCTTTGGCAGCGGCGATGATGCGGCATTGGATCTGAGCCTCGACAAGTTGGTCGGCAATCGCGTTTCGGCCTTGATTCCGGGCTCTGATGTCGATGTGGTTTATCGCATGGAACCCGATTCGACTGCGCAGGTCAAAGTGCCTTATAAAGGCAATCCGGTGGTCGGCGTGCGATATCGCGTCGGGGCCGGTGAATCGATCTATTTTTCTTTGCCCTTGAATTATTGCAACGGCAACCAGAATCTGGTAAATGTTTTTCGTCATCTCTTGTTTGAAGAATTTGGATCGTGAAGATGAAACCATGGTTCTCAACCTCGCTGGTTTTGGCGATTTTATGCTGCACAGCACTTGCCGCCGGAGCGGGCAAGACGCTCATCCGCGGACGCGTGACCGATAAGGAGACCGGGGAGCCGCTTCCAGGCGTCAATGTGATCGTTTCCGGAACCTACAAAGGCGCAGCGACCGACGAAAACGGCGAGTTCACCATAAGCGGTTTGGCGCCGGGAGATTACGACCTCAGAGCATCGATGATCGGCTATACCGTCCAGGTGCAAACCGGCATCAAGATATCGCCTATTTCGCCTACCACCGTTACCTTTGCCCTCGAGTCGACTGTGCTGGCGCTGGGACAAACGGTACAGGTCATCGGTGAAAAACCGCTTTTTGAAACCGATATCACGGCTTCTCAACAGCGAATCTCGTCAGAGGAAATCAGCCAAAAAGTGGTGGAGAATCTCAACGACCTGGTCGCCGATCAACTCGGCGTGGTGATGCAGGACAACAAGATCCATATCCGCGGTGGCCGCGCTGATGAGAGCATGTACGTTATCGATGGCCAATCCGTCAAAGATCCGTTGTCAGGCTACTCCAATACCCTGTATGTCAATGCTTCGGCCATCAAAGAGCTGAAAGTGATCACCGGCGGATTCAATGCCGAATACGGCCAGGCAATGTCCGGCATCGTCGATATCGAAACCAAAGAGGGCGAGGAAGAGTTTTCCGGCAGTGTCATCTATAAAACCGACAATGCGTTCTCCGGTTTTATCGATGGTTTCAATACCGATATCGCACAGGTCAATCTGGGGGGACCAGAACCGATTTCCACCAACCTTCTCAGAGGGATCGGAATTCGCCTGCCCGGGCAAGTTTCATTTTTTTTCAGCGGCTATACCCACCTGAGCGATTCCTATCTGCCGGGCGCCGACAAACTCTATCCATCAAAGAGCGAATATGAAAAATTTGCCCGACGCCAGGAAAACGATTGGCATCTCCTCGGCAAACTCACCTGGAATCTGCGACCCGGGCAAAAACTCAGTTACTCCTATGACCGCTCGGTCAACATCAATCAAGGATATTTTATTGCCAATATCAGCGGCAACCGGGGTTATCCGTATGAATATGAAAAGATGTTGGACAACTACAACACCTTCACCAAGGAAGCCCTGCTGAATACTCTGCAATGGGTGCATACCTTGAATCCGCGCACCTACTATCGCCTCAGTTTGTCCAGATTTTACACCGGCATCCATTCCGCTGTGCAGAACAAAGAGTGGACGGAATACGAGGAGCGCCTGGATCTGGAGCCGGTTTACTATATCCCGGACAGCCAGGGCAATATTCAGACGCGATTCGGCGATGGTTTTTGGGATACCGGCGATGCAGAAAACTGGTACGATTATTACTCGGATAATTTTTCGCTCAAAGGGGATCTGACCGCTCAACCAAACGAACGCCATTCGATCAAGACGGGGTTCGAATCGCGCTATACCGAGATGCAGGTAATCGATATCAATGCGCCCTGGTTCGGAGAAACCGGCCTGGGAAGGAATTATGACTATTTTCGCGTCTATCCCAATGACGGTTCCTTCTACATCCAGGACCGCATTACCTATAGCGGCATGATCGTCAATATCGGCTTGCGCTACGATTACTGGTTTCCCGGCAAATATGTGGACGATGCGATCGCTGATCCGGAAACCATCACCATCACCGATGCAGCGCGGCAAAAATACCGCGCCGAAACGTTTTCTCTTCTTGGCATGCGCGGCAAAGGCCATCTGAGTCCCAGACTCGGCATCTCCCATCCGGTTACCGACAACGACATGCTCTATCTCTATTACGGCCATTTTTCCCAGCGACCCAACGGCCAATATGTCTATGCCAAACTCAAGTCGACTTCTGAAGCAACCTATCAGCTTTTTGGCAATCCCAATCTCAATCCCACAACCACGGTGGCCTATGAAATCGGCTTGAAGCACCGGTTCAACGCCAATCAGACCATCGAGATCAAAGCCTATTACAAGGATATGTTCGATTATCCGACCTCGGCATCGGTGCGCAAATACAGCCCGCGTTACGGCAACATCAGTTTCCTGATGTATGTCAATATGGACTATGCGCGGGCGCGCGGAATCGAAGTGAGATTCCGCCGCCGCTATTCCAAATATCTGAGCGGCAATGTGGATTTTACCTATGCCCTGGCCACGGGAAAAAGCTCGACGCCGAACACCAATCTGCTGGTCGCTGCCGGCAAGGTCGCGGAAAAAACGCTCGGTGAGAGCCGACTGGCGTGGGATAAACCCTATCGCCTGTCAGCTGATCTCTACTTCGATATGCCGCGCAATGCGGATTTGCGCTTGTGGGGATTGCGCCTGCCCGAAAATTGGGGAGTGACCCTGCGGTGGGAATTTGAAAGCGGCAAACGGTTTCAAAAATTGATCGATGTCGCGAATCATATTTATGAAAAAGATGAATACGGCAGCCTGTCCGATCCCTGGATGCGGACGGATATCAAATTTTATAAAGATTTTTCCCTTGCTGACCGGAAGATGTCTTTTTTTGTCGAAGCTGAAAATGTTTTCAACACCAAGGTTCCGCGCATCATCAATCCGGTAACCGGAAGGCCCTATGAACCCGGAGACGTCATTCCTCTAACCTGGTATGATGATCCAATGGACTTGCCGGCGGACAATCCGGCACGCTATGACTGGCCTCGCAGGGTGATGACCGGTGTGGGAATTCATTTTTAACCGCAACGTCGATTGTCTGACGTATGAATTGTTAACTTTATCGATCAGGGTAGTTTGTGGTGATCGCAAAACGGTATAAAGCCATTGGATTGGCGCTTTTGTTGACGGTTGGCTGTGGGTCGGCGCAATCGTTTCTTCCCCGCCTCGGCGAACAGCGGGCGGGAACCGCGGCTTTGACTTTCCTCAAGCTTGCGGTCGGAGCACGCGCGCAGTCGATGGGCGGCGCCTATGTGGCCATGGCAAATGACGCCGCCGCCCTGCACTGGAATCCGGCCGGTTTGGTACAGATCGGAAACAACGAATTGGTTATGTCCCATCTGGATTGGCTGGCGGATATCGATTTTGACTATATCGGCTATGTCCACCAATTGAACAGCTCTATCGGACTGGGGGCGTTCGTTGGCTTTTTGCACCTGGCCGACATGCCCGTGACAACCGAATACCATCCCTACGGCAACGGCGAGATGTTTTCCTACAGCGACTTGGCAACCGGGATGAGCATTTCCATCCGCATGACCGATCGTTTTTCGTTTGGCGTAACCGGTAAATATGTGCGTGAGGATTTGGCGGGTCTGATCATGGACGGTTACATGCTCGATTTGGGGACCTGGTACTGGACTGGCTATAAATCGCTGCGCATCGCCGCAGCGATGCGCAATTTTGGCACGGATCTCAGACCCAATGGTGTTTACCAACGGCGCACCATCAACGGGATTTCTGAGCGCACCTATCAATCTTTTTCACCGCCGACGGTTTTTACCCTTGGCGCAGCGATGGATGTCTTTTGTTGCCGATATCACAATATCGCCGCCTCCATGCAGATGAACCATCCGATGGACGATCAAGAGAATTTCGTTCTTGGCGGTGAATACAGCTATCACAACCTGCTCAAACTGCGAACCGGTATCAGCACCAACGACGAGAGCAACCGCTGGAGCTTTGGCGCCGGCACCCAGATCAGTTGGTATGGCAAAATTTTCAAATTTGATTACTCTTATGCGGATTATAAATATTTACAAAACACCCAACAACTCACTTTTGCCTTCGAATTCTGAGCCATGATGAAACCATACCTACCGACATTTTTTTATGCGGCCACCATCTTGATTCTGGCAGGGTGCATGCAAGACAAATACCCCTTGCCGTCGCCGCAAAGCGCACCGGTAAGCTTTGGCGCCAACGATACAAGTTATATCGAGCTGCAACCAATTTGGGATGCAGCCCATTTGGCAACACCGCTTTCCTATCCGGTGGACATCGTCAGCGGCCCGGATGGCTTGATTTTTGTTGCTGACCAGAACAACAATCGCATCGTCACACTTTCCAAGGCCGGCATACCAGTCTATGATCGCGGCTTTGACCGCTTGCAAGGGATTGCCCGGCCCTGTGGATTGGCCATCGACAGCAAATTGAACCTGCTGATCGTCAACAACAGCGATACGCTCTACTGCTGGAATCAATACCTCAACTCCGTCGACCTCGACTCGGTTGCAGTTTCGGGTGTTTTTATCGATCCACAAACCGGCAACCCGGTCGAGTTGACCTGGAATCAAGTGGTCGATCGCCTGCTGGCCGGGGAAGCTTTTCCGCGAATCGTGCGGCTCAATTTTAGCAAAGATAACGATTTGATCGAACAGGCGATTGGTATCTACCCCCTGTTTATCGATCCGAATCAATCCGCCGCCTATGCCGGCGTGGCCAGCGGTCCACACGGCGCGGAAACGCTGTTTGTTTCCGACTCTTATTCAGATCGCATTTTTCGCCTAAGACTGGTTCCCCGATTGGTTTTTCTGACCAAAAGCGGCAACACGGTTGTCCAATATCGCGCCGTTTTTACCGGCGACATCGCCACCTATGGATCGGGCGCAGGCACGGTTGATACTCCCGGGGCTTTAGCAGGAGACCGCCAGGGCAATCTCTACTTTACCCAACTTGATGGAAATTTTCTGGTGCAAAAACTCAAGGCGCCTGATTTTTCTCCACAGTATGTTCTCTATCAACACGCAATCATGGACCTCGAGCGATTCAGCATGCCTTATGATATCGCGTTGGACGATGAGGGCGATATTTTTGTTATGGATACCGGCGCCGGCAGGGTCTACAAGTTCGACAATTCGGGCAAAAACGCAGGCCAGGAAATCGATCTGGGCGATCGCGGCATTGCCACCCAGATTTTTACCGATGCGCGCGGCATCATGGCCACCAATAAGGTTGTCTATGTGGCGGAGAGCGGAAAAAACCGTATCCGTCGGTTTCAATATTCGGTCTCCGATGACGATTTGCCGGATGACGACAAGAAACCCTGATCGCGCTGAACAAAGGGCGATATGCCAAATCAGTCTGAACACGACCGCTATTCTTTTTATTACAGCCGCGTAGACTGGAACATGCACGTGACAGCCACCCGTCATGGGCTGCGAGAAATTGTCTTCCTCGAAGATCCGCTTGCCACTTTTGCTGCCGATTTTTACCAGTATCCGGACCCTGTACAACGAATGTTTTCCAACTTGCAAGCTGAACTCGAACGATATTTTAACGGTGAAACTGTTCAATTTACAGCAGCTCTGGACTGGCGCGATCTTTCTGTCTTTCAAAAACAAGTTTACTCCGCCTTGCAAAAAGTGGCTTATGGCAGTGTTGTCACTTATGGGGATCTGGCTCGTCAGATCGGCAGCCCCGGGGCGGCCCGGGCTGTTGGCACCGCGCTGCACAACAATCCTCTGCCCCTCGTTGTGCCTTGCCATCGCGTTGTTTCCAGCAGCGGGATCGGCGGCTTTGCCGCCGGCCTGACGCTCAAGAGGGCCTTGCTGCAGCTGGAAGGAATCTCCGGGTTATGAGTTCTGCTTTTGAGATCCTTTTTGACGGCGAATTTTTTCTCGGCCCCGAACATGTGGAGTGGCGGAATTCTCTCACCCGGCCGCCGGCAATGCAAACCGAAATCCAGGCCTTTTGGCAAAGCTTTGCCCAACCACACCACTTTAACGGCCGCATCGCGCGCCTCGACTCATGGGCCCACATTCGCGGGGAATTGTTTTTAACGCTTAGCCCGAGCGATTATCAGACCTTGATCTACAGCAACCAATTTGTCGAGTCTATTTGCCAACGATGGGGCGAAGCCTATCTGTCAAAAGCTCTGGGAATCAGTTGTGTGCTGGTCAGCGCCGATCACCGCGTACCTCTGATGGTGCGCAGCGCTGCGGTCGGCGAATACCCCGGCGCGACCGATGTCTTCGGCGGTCATATCGACCTGGCTCCTGATCCGCACGAAACCGATATCTGCACCTGTATGGCCGCCGAAATCAGACAGGAACTCAATGTTGACCTGGCTTGTGCGGACCTGATCGGGATCGGTTTGATTTCTACTGTGGAGACGAGAAAACCGGAACTCATTTTTACCGCGCGCACCCATCTTCAGCAAAGCGAGATCGTGCAACATGCCAAAGAGGCCTGCGATCGCGACGAATATAGCCGGTTATTTTTTCTTGCTGGTGAGGAGGTAGACCCTTATATTATGGAAAATCAAGGTCGCTTGACTCCGTCTGCATTGGGTGCATTGACACTTTTTGGCCGATGGCAGCAAAAGTCTTTTTTGAGGAAACAATGAGCGATAATAGAGAAAAAGGGGTCGTTGAAAAGCGGTTCAAAGGAATGGCTTTTCCGATTCTCAATCAGGTGACGGTTGCCGGTGTATTGATGGCTGATCCACCGCTTCGGCAAACTCGCCGTGGTGTGCCGGTGACCAATTTTGTCATCAAAACCATGCCGGAAGCAAGCCATCTTGCCGCTTTAGAGGGAATGGAACGCGAACCCTGCTTTATCAGTGTGGTGGTCTGGGCGCAGCAGGCGATTACCTGCAACAAATACCTGAAAAAGGGCTCTCCGGTCTTGATCGTCGGTGAATTGCAGTCCATGCCCAATGCTTCAACAGAAAGCGCTTATTTCCCTGTGCAGATCAATGCGCAATGGATACAGTATCTGGATAAAGGCGAGAATGCCATCAGTTTGTTCGAGGCAGAGGAGCAGCCTGCAGCGCCAGCCGATAAAAAGAGCGAGCCTGAGGATTCAGTGGGGATGGAAAAACAGCCGGGTGGAAGCAGCGAGCAATTGCCGGTTGAATGAGCTTTTTGTTTTTTTTCATTGCCCCGAAAGGCAACGGCCGTTACCCTTTGACGACGCCAAGGGGGACGAGTTTTGCAACCCGCCTTGAAATATCCGCACCCACGACTGCATCGACGACCTGGGTGACATTTTTATAGGCTTCCGGCATTTCTTCTGCCAACGTGCCGCTGCTGCTCGCGGCCACGATAACTCCCTGGTTTCGCAGTTCCTTTTGGATATTCCTGCCTTTAGCAATTTTAATCGCTTGCGTGCGACTCAACAACCTGCCCGCCCCATGGCAGGTCGAGCCGAATGTCTGTTCTTGAGCGGCTTGCGTGCCGACCAGGACGTACGAACAGCGCCCCATGTCTCCAGGAATCAGAACCGGTTGACCAAACTCTCGATACTCGGCGGGCAGATCCGGATGGCCCGGACCAAACGCGCGCGTCGCTCCTTTTCGATGTACGCAGAGCCGACGGAGTTTGCCGTCGATGGTATGGCTTTCGATTTTGGCGATGTTGTGCGCAACCTCATAGACCGTTGCCAACTCCAGCGTCGAAGAAAAAATCTCCTTGAATGCCTGGCCTGTCCAGTGCGCGATCATTTGACGGTTGCAAAAAGCAAAGTTGACCGCTGCCGCCATTGCCGCCAGATACGCTTGTCCTTCAGGCGATTGGATGGGGGCACAACAGAGCTGCCGGTCTGGAAGGTCGATGCCGTATTTTTCGCTGGCGCGCAGCATCATCCGAATCGAATCGTCACAAACTTGATGTCCAAGACCGCGCGAGCCGGTGTGAATGATCACCGAGACCTGGTTGAGAAACAAACCCAATTTTGCGGCGGCCCGAGCATCATAGATTTCCTGCACAAAACCGACCTCGATAAAATGGTTGCCTGATCCCAGCGTGCCGAGCTGTGGACGGCCGCGTTTATGCGCATGTTCGCTGACTTGTTGCGGATCGGCGCCTGCCATCTCCCCGTGTTCTTCGATCTTGTCTAGATCTTTTTCGCTGCCGTATCCTTGTTCAACAGCCCAACGTGCCCCCTTTACAAGAACTTGTTTCAGGTCTCGAGCCTCGAGTTTAATCGAACCGGTGGAACCGACGCCGCTCGGGATGTGATTAAACAGAGTGCGCATCAGCATTTCGAGTTTTTTCTCGATTTCCGATCGCTTCAAATCGGTGCGCAGCAAACGCACACCGCAATTGATGTCATAACCCACTCCGCCGGGCGAGACAACGCCGGTTTCGATGTCGAAAGCCGCTACCCCGCCGATCGGGAAACCATATCCCCAATGGATGTCAGGCATCGCATAGGAATAGCGGACAATGCCGGGCAGCCATGCCACATTGCACGCTTGCTCGGGGGCCTTGTCGTTGAAAATGGTTGGCAGCATATCTGTCGAGGCGATCAGGCGAACCGGTACCCGCATTTTGCCCGAAGCCGGGATTTCATGCACAAAATTGTTGATGTGCACCAAATGCTCTTTCATTTTCCCTCCTCCGGCAGCAATCGGATAGGCACCGATGCGTATCAAACATCGAAAATGATGCGCGCTTCCCAGCCGGTGGAAATCGGTCGGATGAGCAAATCGTGGTAAGTAACGGCTTTGATCTCGGTATGAATCTGATGGCGTTTTGAATCCAGGCGATCGGCGGAAAACTTGGCGTGCAAAAGCAGCTTGTCGATATTGAGTGCGATAATTTCAGCGACCAAAATTTGTTCGGTTTGGAAAAGAAAATTCAGTTCAGACAACCAATTGACCAACATTTCTTCGAGATCATGACCTTCGACAGACAGCGAATGCTCTTCTTTTTCCAAAATCTCATCGCTGTTGCTGCAAATCAGCCGAAACAGTTCGATGGCCGCGGCTTTGAATAGCTCCTCAAGGGTGGAGGCTTTTAAGGCCAACCCGATATCGGCTGTATGCTGCAATCGTTCGACAGAGATCATGACATCCCTTTCGGCCGCTTAAACCGGTCAATTGTGCAAAGGCGTCAGCCGCAGGGCATGGGCCAGCAACAACACCATCAGATCGTCGTAGCTGATCCGACCGAGGCCGCCGTGACTGCAAGACAATTCATCAAACGATTGCACCGCATCGTTGCGCACGCTCGATGCCTGGATCATCACTGGCACCGGATGCCAGGATGGATGGGCCATGGTGGTTGGCAGGGAATAATCGCCGCTGATCGCCAGCACATCGAAAGAAAAATCTTGCAGGGCGGCCAGGCTGGAATCGATTTTTTCAATAGTTTTGACTTTATCGTAATAATCGCCCTGTCGAGCGGCTTTGGCTATCGCGTCAAAATATACCAGACAAAAATCGAAACTTTTCAATTGTTCGCTGGCCAGGTGCAGCCATGCATCAGAATCGCCGCTCACTTTGGGACAGGCCAGATCGAACAAGCGCGCCATTCGCGACACCAGCGGATTGTCCGCAATCAAGGCTCCGTGCATGCGATAACGCTTGGCAAAAGATTCAACAAAAGTTTTTTGACTTGCGGTTTCAGGTCTTTTCGTCGGTTGTTTCAGATCGCCATACCCCAGCATGCCAGATAATGCATCGATCGGATCCGGCGCTGTGCCGACCGGGCTGGCGGACATCAGACCACAGCAAGCCTTGCGCGCAATGGCGTTCAACTTGGGCTTATGAGCCTGTTGCAGTTCAGTCAGCAGGTTGGGCCCGGATTGAATTCCTCCAACTCCGCTGAGCACAATCAGGAGAATTTTACTGTCGTTTTGGACAAGCTGTTTTTTCAAAAACCGATTCATTCTCATTCTGCCATATCTGCGATAAGCGAAAAGTTGTTGCCGATCAGCCGACTATTTAACTGCGATCAAGGAATCGTCATAATCAGGTACTTTGGTATAACCGAGCAAATTGAGCAAGGTCGCAGCGATGTTGGTGAGTCCAGGCTGCTGCATGGACGTCAGGGTATATTCATTTTGGTATTGTGGATCATAGATAATAAAGGGAACCGGGTTCAAGCTGTGCGCGGTCTTGATCTCTTTGTGGTTGTTTTTTTCGACAAACATGACATCAGCATTGCCGTGATCAGCAGTGATGACGGCAATGCCGTCGAGTTCTTTGATCGCTTGCAGCAGCTTGCCGACGCAGGTGTCGACGGTTTCGACCGCCACTATCGCTGCCTCCATCACCCCGGTGTGACCGACCATATCGCCATTGGCAAAATTGATCCGGCCAAACCGATAGCGGTTTGTGCGCAGCAGCTCGATGGTTTTATCGGTGATTTCATATGCTTTCATTCTGGGAGCTTTGTCGAATTCGATTTTGTCTGACGGGATTTCGATATAGGTCTCCAATGCAGGATCGATGTATCCGGATCGGTTGCCATTCCAGAAATAGGTTACGTGGCCGAATTTTTGCGTTTCTGAAATGGCAAACGATGTCACGCCGTCGGCACAAAGATATTGCGAGACGGTCCGATCGATTTCCGGCGGGTTGACCAAAAAGTTCTTTGGGATGTGCAAATCGCCGTCATATTGCATCATGCCGACATAGAGGACATCGACAAACTGGTGGGGAAACTCGTTGAGCTCTTTTTCTTCAAACGCCCTCGATATCTCGATCGCCCGATCGCCGCGAAAATTAAAGTTGATCACCACATCATCGTTTTCGATACGGCCGACCGGTTCGCCGTTTCCGTCGACAATCACAAACGAATCGAGATACTGATCGGTGATGCTGGGATTTTCATCATAATAGGTCTGCACCGCCCCGGTCGCCGATGCAAACGGCCGGCCGATGCCACACACATGGGCGTTCCAACCGCGTTCAACCACCCGCCAATCCGCATTGTAGCGGTCCATGGTGGTGACCATGCGGCCGCCGCCGGACGCTATGCGGTAGTCCAACTGTCCGGAGTTCGAAAGGTCGCGTAAAAGATCCTCTATCGGCTTGATGTAATCGATGGCTGACCGTTCGGCAACGTCACGACCATCCAGCAGCACATGCAGGCGAACCCGAGGAACTTTGTTTTTTGCACACGCGCGCAATAATGCAAAAAGGTGGTTGATGTGCGAGTGCACGTTGCCATCAGACAACAGACCGAGAAAATGGATCGTCTTGCCCTGTTTGCCGCGCGCGACGATTCGCGCCCACAAGTCGCTCTCAAACAGCGAGCCGCTTTGCAGCGATTGATCAACCAACTTTGCACCTTGGGAAAAAATTCGGCCGGCGCCGATGGCATTGTGGCCGACTTCACTGTTGCCCATATCGTCGTCAGAGGGCAAACCTACGGCGGTGCCGTGCGCTTTGAGTCGGGTGACCAGTTTGCCCTGCATCAGTTTGTCCAGCACGGGGGTTTTGGCCAGGTAAACGGCATTGCTGTTGTCGTTTTTGCCCAATCCGATGCCGTCCATGATGATCAACAGCAGGGGACCTTTGCGGCCCTGAAAATGAGGCAGTTTCTGCAATCGGAGCGCCATCCGGTTTTCCTTAATTTTTTCTTCCACTCAGATCCGGTGCTGCGCATCGAATCCGGGTGGCAGTTGAATGGGAGAGACCATATCGATTAAACATAAAATTACATAAAAATAGCCAAAGAGTCAAATTCAATTTGGTCGCCCAGTTTTGAGGTCTATTCTCGGTACGAATCCTCAAACACGCATTTGTGCACAGATCCATGAAAAGGTGCAGGCATCGAATTGGCGAAGCGCAGTCGGGTTGCGGTCATTTGAATAAGGTTGGGTGGGGCGGCTCTAGATGGCAGCCATCGCCTTAACCATCACTTCGGCGGTTTCCACCGGCGCCATGGCGATGAGCGCGATTTCTTGCTCGATTCCGAGAGCAAGACGGCCGTTTTGAATCGGCAATACAGTGCGATAGGGCAAATGAACGACGTGCCAGGCAAGAGCGGCGAGAGTTCCGGATCCGTGCTCCTCTTGTGCTCCGGCAGGACAGCCGCCAGTGGATTCAGCAGCCTTTTGGCTGTCGATCAGGGTGACGCAAACCTGTTCGGTTTGCAAGGAGATCAGGACCCAGCCTCTCTGAAAACCGCTTCTTCGCACAATTTCTGCGACCTGATCGGTGATCAGCAGAGGTTGCCGAGGTTCTGGAAGAGAAAAATGGAGGTGTTTTACATAATGGGACAAACGCAGGCTCCCGTGACTGGCGACGCGTTTATTGGTTTCTCTGTTCACCAGGCAAACCGGCATTCAGGCAGGGATTGCCGATGAGACAGATCAAACCGCATATTCTGCGATCAGCGCTTCTCTTTCGAAAAGCCCTTGATTGAAAGTGTCGATCAGGTCCTGAATGTGGGCAAATTGTTCTTCTACCTGTTCGATTCTGGTTTGTTGAGGAACAGAATTGATTTCCATGGATAAAAAGGCAATAGAATTCAGCATGGAAAGTTCGTGTTGATAGAGGCGCAGTAAAAGTTTTGCCGGTAGGCGGTCGCGGTTGAAAAACGATTCGGCAGTGTCGCCTTGTTGCTCCAGGCTTTGCGAGAGCATGGACAATTTGCGCCGAACGCTGGCACAAGACTGATCCACCTTTTGCTGCAGCTTGTGATCCGGAAACTCCGGCGGAGTTGCGAGCCGAGTGAGAATGGCCTTCAGATCTCCTCTCAGGTGGGCGCGGAGCAAAAGATCGCTTTGCGAGCGTTCTTCTTTGTTCTCGTACCCTTGATATCCGGAAATGTTCGCCTGCAATTGCTGGCGTTCAGTCGAAGCTGCAACAAAAGCCGGACACATGGGCAACCTCCTCTTGACCGACAAAAGGTACAATGCCTATTGTCAAGTGAACTCGAAAAAGTGATGGTCTCTTCTATTGTTATGGTTTTACCATGGGAAATCTGGAAGTACTAGAGGAAGATGTACTGAATGCAAAATTGATGCTGCACGCTGCCGCTGATCGTGGGGACCGCCTGCATCGTCTCTCATCAGCGTGTTCGAGGCCATGCAGTTGGATATCAACGGATATCGCGTCTATATACCGATAATTGACACGAGTTAAATATAGTTGGAAAAGAGATTCATGTCAACAATTATTGTTTGTTTATCTGCTGTTGCCTTAAGCTTTTTCCGGACGGGCGACTTGTTTGTAGACCTCGGCCTGCACAAAGACATCTAGCAGGTCGGCGTCCAACTTGCCATCTTTTACTTCATAGCCGAGAATTTCCAGAGCGCGACTTTCTTCTACCGCTTTTTTATAGGGGCGATCCCATGCGGTCAGGGCATCGTAGATGTCGGCGATGGCCATGATTTTCGACGGCAGGGGAATTTGTTCGTCCTTGAGGCCGCGCGGATAACCGGTGCCGTCCAGTTTTTCGTGATGGGCGTGCGCGATTTCAGGAACGTTTTTCAAGTTGGATGACCACGGGATGCGTTTGAGAAAGTTGAAAGTATGGGTGACGTGCGATTCGATCTCTAGTCTCTCCTCTTCTCCCAGGCTGCCCCGACGAATCGAAAGGAACTTGAACTCTTGTTCGGTGAGGTAAGGGTTAACCGAGCCATTGTCGCGATAGGTCAAATTGCGCAATTCGGACAGGCGCTCAAAACCCTCGCTGTCGAGAAGTCGGGGTTCGTTGGTCTCCAGAATGAACCGCAGATCGTTATCCACTTCCATCATCTTTTCCTGCAGAAAGCGATCGAGGCGGGAGAACTCTTTTGCTACCTGTTCAGGACTCTTTTTCAACAGCATTTGCATTTTTTTTCTGGCTGTATTCAGTTCAAGAGCCTGGCGAATAAACTGGAAGCGATATTTGATCATATCAATCTGTTCGGGATAGAGCTTTTTGGCTTTGACCAGAACACTTTCGCGCACACCGATTTTGCCGAAATCGTGCAGCAGTCCGGCATATTTGATCTGCTGCAGATCGTCGCGGCTGAAATGAACATCGCGAAAGCGGCCGACTGAAATCTGATCGATTTTTTGGGCCAATCCCAATGACAACTCGGCTACGCGCTGCGAGTGACCAAACGTCGTCGGATCGCGTTGTTCAATGGCATGTACGGAAGCGACAATGAACCCCTCGAACAGCCCTTTGATTTCTTCATAAAGCTTCATATTCTCGATGCTGACCGCCGCCTGGCTGGCCAAAGAAGAGGCCATCTCGACGCTCCGCTGGTCGAACGGCAGCACATGGCGTTGAAATCCGCTTGGGTCAGCCAGTTTGGCCGCGGCTGAAGTCTTGCGATTGATCAACTGCAGAACGCCGATCATCTCCCCGCGATGGCTCTTCATCGGTAAACAGAGCACAGACTGGGTGCGGTAGCCCATTTTTTCATCGAAACTCTTGTTGTGCTGAATCTGACTGTTGCGCGGCAGATTATAGGCATCAGGAATATTTAGGGGTTTTCCGGTGATTGCGGTGTATCCCGCCATACTCGATTTTTTTACCGGCATAACAAACTCGCGATAGCTGGAATTGATCGAGTCGTTGTGCGCCAGTTTGAATCGCAGCTGTTTGTCAGCCCAATAATCGTTTTCGGTCGTTTTGATGTTGTTGTTTTTTTCGATCAGATAAAGACTGCCCGCGTCGGCCGTGGTAATTTCACGTGCTTTGTTGAGGATCATTTCCAATAGAACATCCGCGTCTCTTTCGGCAGATAGCGCAATGCCGATTTTGTTCAGCTCAGTCATCTCCTGGTTCTGTTGCTGCACGGAGCGATGCAGGCGATCGAGCTCGGTTTGTACCGCCAAACTGTGCCCCAACCGATGCAAGGCATGCGCGATTTGCCACCCGGTGATGGGCATTTGAAGGTATTCGACTCTGGCGTTGTAAGGCCGTGGAGACTGGGTGCCGGCTGGCAACAGCACCAGCTGAGCCGCATATTTTTTCGCTATCCGTTGTCCCTGGTGGTCGCTGTCCACAACCAGCACCGATGCCTCTTCTGCAATCGGCAGCCGTTGGTCTGCGCTTCGTATGACGGTCAGACGCCAGCTTTTGACTTTCTTGACGATTTGTTCGACCAGGTCAGCGTGGTCTGAACCCCAATGGACGATATTCAACGAATAGGATTCCATAGACAAGGCAATTCCAATCGCGAAAATTTGACATTCAATCAATGAAAGCCCTATAGTTTATGGTCAAGGGCTCTACATTTTAGTAACAAATTCAAATTGCGGTTATTCCCGCACCTTGATCCACGCCAGGCCTACCCCGAACAGAATCAGCAGCGCCCCGGCTATTTTTTCCAGGCTCAAAGGCTCGTGCAGCAGGAACAGCGCCAACAGACTGGCTCCGACTGGTTCGATCAACACAATTACCGCCACCTGAGTTGCTGAAAAATACTTGAGAGCCCAGTTTAAACTCGTATGGCCGATGATCTGCGGACCGATGGCAATGGCCAGCAACAGCAGCAGAGTGGGCGAAGGATAGCCAAAGAGCGGCTGTTGCAGCAGCGCAAGACAAAAAATGGTGGCCGCTGCAGCGATGGCATAGACCACAGCGACATATTGAGCGGTATCCATCTTTTTGCGACAAATCCGGCCGGCGACGAAATAGCCTGCCGAACCCATGGCGCCAACAACCGCCAATATATTACCGGCGAGACTGCTCTGTTGCCGATAAAAATCGTGGGCGCCGATGGTTATCGCGCCCAAAACAGCCAGCAAAATGCCGAGCCACTGAAATCGCGTCACTTTTTCCTGCAGAATGAAAAGGCTGCCGAAGGCGACAAAAACGGGCGACAGCTGCACCAGCACCACAGAGCTTGCCACCGAAGTCGATGCCAGGGAGGCAATCCAGGCGGCAAAGTGCAAGGCCAAAAACAGACCCGCCATCAGCAGCGCCTTCCATGGCAGATTGGCCAATTGGCGCCGGTTTTTGTGCTTGTCCGCCATTACCCACAGAGTGTAAAAGGCCGCCGCAATGGCCAGACGATAGGCAGCGATAACCAGGGCTGGCGCGTCGCAAAGTTTGATCAAAATCGATGCGAACGACATGGCCAGAATACCCAGTCCAATGAACCAGATTTTATTTGCTCGATTCGGATTCATTGAACCATTCGGCGCGGGACTTGCAGATTTAAATCGTCTTGTGGCAAGAGCACTGCCGGGAAGATGGCGGCGGCGCGTTTGGTCATTGCCTCTTCCTCTTCAGGGGTATAGCGGCCGCTGATGTGCCAAAGCACAAGTTGTTTGGCTCCCGCGAGCCTGGCCAATTTCGCCGCTTCGGTCGATGTGCTGTGCCCGGTTTGGCGGGCGCGGTTTTTATCGGCGGGACCGAAGGTGCTGTCGTGGATCAGCACATCACAGTCCTGTGCCAGCCCGCGGCCGGCAATGCAGGGACGGGTATCCGTACAGAAAACGATGCTGCGGCCGGGGCGCGGCGCACCGACCAGCTCTGCCGGCTCGACTTTTCGGCCGTCAGCCAGAACGATTGCCTTGCCGTTTTGCAGCTGCTTACGTTCGGAGCCGAAAGGGATGGCGAGTTTTTCAGCCTTTGGCGCATCGAAAATCCCTGGTTTTTCTTTCTCTTGCAAACGATAGCCAAGACACGGAATCCGATGCGACAGGGGAGCCGAAGTGACGGCAAAGGGACCGGCTTGACGCTGCTCAACTGCCCCGAGCGGCAACTGCTCGATGACCAGCGGGTAACCGAGGGTCAACAGCTCATGCTTCTGCAGCCAATGAATGTAGGTGGCAAGTTCGGGGGGACCCCATAACGTGAGCGGCTGTGAGCGCTCCAGCATTTGCATCGTCGCCAACAAGCCGGGCAAACCAAAAATATGATCACCGTGCAGATGCGAAATGAAAATATGCTGTATTTTGCCAGGTGAAATCGAATTGCGGCTCAGATGAAATTGTGTCCCTTCTCCGCAATCGCAGAGCAACCATTCGCCGTCCCTTTCGACAGCCAGGCAACAGAGCCGGCGGCGGGGCGAGGGGATAGAGGCCCCGGTGCCGATAAAAACGAGTTGCAGACGGTCGCTCATACGCGCACTATTCTTTGCCGGCAGAGCGTTTGAATCGGTTCTCGGTTCCGGACAACAGGCGTTTGATATTTGAGCGATGGGTAAAGATGATGAGCGCAGCGGCAAAAAAGCCGAAGGCATAGAGAAGATCCGGAATCGTTTTTCCAAAACAGCAGCGCTGCAATGTGAGCACGATCGGAAAAGCCACGGCCGCGGTCATCGAACCGATAGAGACGATTCGGGTGAGGGCAAATACAATGGCAAAGACACCCAGACAAATCAGCAAGGCTTGTGGATAGAGTGCCAAAAGCATACCGGCCGAAGTGCCGACGCCTTTGCCGCCGCGAAAACTGGCGAAAACCGTCCAGATGTGACCAAACACAGCGGCGATACCGGCGATCAACTGCACGGTCGTATCTTCCATCCCTGCCGCTCCAAAAGCGATGCGCGAGATCCAGTAGGTGGCGATAAAACCCTTGAAGGTATCGGCCAACATGACGAACAGACCGGGTTTCCAGCCGAGCACCCGAAAGACGTTGGTGCCGCCGGCATTGCCAGAGCCGTGCTGGCGGATGTCGATGCCTCGCAGTTTCTTTGCCACAAGGATGCTGGTGGGTATCGAGCCCAACAGATAGGAAAGGGCGATCACTGCGATCAACTCGAGCATAACGACTCCTTATTGAAATTAACGCGGTGAACCAGCCACGGCGATCGCCGCGCTGCCGATCCCGGCATGCACGCCAAGCGCCGGAGAGGCGTCCGTCACCATGATTTCCTTGACATCAAAATGCAAGCGGATTTGCTCGCAATACCAATTGGCCAGTTCCGGCGCCAAAGCATGCACCACACTGAATCGGGGCGCATGCAAAGTGTGCGCGTGATCGAGGGCAAGTTGCAGCGTTTTTTTGTTGAGATTTTTTTGGCCAATCACCTTGGCGGCTTCCATGATTTTGCCTTCCGGGCTCAAGGTAATAATCGGTTTGAGGTGCAACAGCGTTCCCAGGAGGGCTTTTTTGCGGGTCAAACGGCCGCTGCGCAACAAGTATTTTAACGTCGGGATAGAGACAAAGAAGCGGATATTGGCTCGAAACTCTTCGATATGTGCAACAATTTCATCCACTGGTTTGTTTTTTTCGATCCATTCTGCCGCCTCGGCTACCAGCATGCCCAGCGCCGCCGAGGTGGTGCGACTGTCGATGATTCGCACCCGGTCTGCATAGGGCTGCCGCGCCATACCACTGCGAGCGGCGCTGATGGTTCCGCTCAATTGTTCCGAGATGTGAATGGAGAGAACCGCTGAATAGTGCGGGGCGATTTTGTCGTACAGGTTTTTAAAGGCGCCGGCGGGTGGCTGCGAGGTGGTCAATCTGCTCTGGGTTGTCTGCAGAATGCGATAAAAGTCGGCCGGCTTCATCTCGATGCGGTCTTGATAACTCTGGTCGTCAATCTGCAGAATAACCGGTACGATATAGATGTTGTGTTTTTCGATGAATTCGGCGCTCAAATCGCAGGTCGAATCGGTGACCAGCGCAATCTCCTGCACATGATGGTCGGCAATGATATTGCGGTGTTGTTTTCGCATGTCGTCTATCTTGCTGGTCAAAAGAGTGCCGTAAGTTTTTGCGGTTGCAACCACGGTCTTGGGATCGTTGGTATGAATGTGAATTCGCACCTTGCGAGGGGTTCCCACGACGATCAGCGAATCGCCAAGCGAGGCAAGCTGTTGCCGCAATTTTTTGCGATCGATCTTTTGGCCTTCAATCAGGCATTCGGTGCAATATCCATAAGAAATCGGATCATCGACTTTGCCCAGATGAAACGACTTGACCGCCTGGGCAATTTGCGATCCGGCCATCATCATGTTGATTTTGCCGGTATCCATGAAATGAACGATGCCTTCCAGCAAATGGACGAATCCTTGCGCTCCGGCGTCAACCACCCCGGCCTTTTTCAGAACTTTGAGTTTTTCCGGAGTTTGCAGCAGCGATTCTTTGGCTTTGGCAAGCGAACCATGCAACAGCTCCGCGATATCGGTCGTGCTGCTGGCCCGTTCGTTGAGATGCACCGCCCAGTCTTTCATCACTGTTAAAATGGTTCCTTCGCGCGGGTTGCTGATCGCGTCTCTGGCGCGCTCGACCGCGACATTTGCCGCCACCGCCAGACTGTGCGCATTGATCCGCCATTTTCCGCGCAATTCTTCCGCCAGACCCTGGAAAAACTGTGCGAGAATCGCGCCGCTGTTCCCTCGCGCACCATCGAGCGCCGAATCGGCTATTGCGCTGCTGATCTGGTCGATCGAATTCGACTGACAGGCTTCCGCACCGCGGGCAATGCTCTGCATGGTGCTGGCCATATTGGTACCTGTGTCACCGTCAGCAACCGGAAAAACGTTGATGTCGTTCAACTGGGTCTGCATCTGATGAACTCGATTGGCAGACGCGATAATGGAACGTTTGAGCCGAACGCCGTCGATGTATTTGATTTTGATTTTCATCTTTTTTCACCGCTTAATGGTCAATGCAAAGCTACAAGTTTTTGCTCGCTGATGACGAAATCTTAATGTTTTGCATGGCGTTGAAAAAACCGTTCTGTTTCCATTGCAAAAGCGCCGCTCATGGCCAGGGCGATTTGGGTTTCGATATAGCCGAGCGGGGTGCCCATGTCGAGACGCTGACCATCCACCTCCACACCGATGGTGCCTTCCTGGGTGCAGAGTTCGGCCTGCGCAGTGGTCAATTGGATTTCATTGTTCTGACGGATATTATTTCGAATGTGGTTCTCCAGGATGGTAAAAATGGTCGGTGTCAGCACATGCATCCCGAAGAAGGATAAAAAGGTGTCGGCCGGCAATCCTTCGACGCGCAGGTGCTCTCGAGCATATTTGACATCCGGTTTTTCGACGATCCGGGTCAACTGATAAGCCGGCGGATCCTGGTCGATCCTTTCCCCGGTGACCGTACCAAACAAGTAGATCAACTCGGCCGGGGTTTGTTTGATGGCGTAAACCGATTTTTGATATCTGCTGAATGCCTGCAACAGCTGCTGGGTACAGGAGAGTTGACTGGCTGAAATGTAGACGTGGTCGCCAAGCATGAGCAGGAAGGGTTCGTCGCCAACCCATTCACGCGCGCAATAGACCGCATGGCCATAACCTTCCTGTTGCGTTTGAGGCAGGTAAGTGATGGAGTCGTGCAATTGATCGAGCAGATCCGATTGTTTAAGCCCCCATTTTTTGTTGGCAAACAGATGTTTTTCATCGGCACCGAGCCCAACAAAATGGGAGCGGAACTGCTTTTCTCCCCCGGGCTGAACAACGATGCAGATTTGTTCGATCCCGGACTGCAGGGCCTGTTCAGCAATGATCTGGATGGTCGGTTTGGTGATGCCGTCGCGGTCGACAAGCGGAAAGAGCTCCTTTTGCACGCTGTTGGTTGCCGGGTATTGGCGGGTTCCTTTGCCTGCCGCCGTTATCACGGCCTTGCGAATTTTCATTAGAGTTCCTCTCTTTTCACAACAGGGGCGGAATCGATGATATGGTATTCCTGTAGAATTTTCTGCAAAATGGGCTCGATTTGGCGATGCAAAATCGCATTGGCATAACCGATCCAGGAAACATCGGTGGTCACATCCAGAGGTTGGTCCAGCGGCCGGCCGTGGATATCGGTGACGATCACCCCGGCTTCGCGGGCGATCATCTCGGTGCACAGATCATAGGGATGAGCGGCCATGACCGGCGGATTGCCTGCCAGATCGGCTGCGCGCATGAGGTGGGCGCGGAAATCGCCGCTGAAGCGGTCATGTCCCATGGCCAATTCGTAAAATTGGCCGCCGGTGCTGATGTACTGATCGTCGAACACATAAGTGGCATCGGCATCATCCAGCAAACCCAGACGCCGCAACAGCTCCTCTTCGATGGCGGCGGTGATCTGCTTGCGGCCCGGGAAAAATTTCGTCAACATGGCAAAGCCGTGTTTCAAGGTGACGGCGCTGCTGGGCCGCGGGTAAAACTCGCTGACCTCGCCGCTGATCAGATTCATGCGCTCGCCTTTGGCGCCGCGGCCCCGGATGGCAAAAAGCATGTCGGCCAAATACTGTTTCGACAGCGGCACTTCGGTCTGTATCGCCAACTCGATGTCGGAAAGACGGGTCTCTTGGCCGCGATTGGGGGCGATGCCGGAGAGAATCCAGGCGCTGCGCTTGTCGTACATGATGCCGCGGGTACCGTCGATGGGATCGAAAATCAAATAAAACTCCGCATCCGCCGGGGATGTGCTGGCGGGAAAGTTCAGCATTCCGTTTTTTCCCAGGCCCTCGGCGATCAGGGTAAAACATTCCTGACGCCCCCACCTCTCACAATGGCTGAGAAGGATGTCTTCGCAACTTTCATCGATGGCATAGATTGTATCCGATTCGCTAACCCGCGCCACCCGGGATAACGCAGTGATATCGTGTGTATGCGCATGCTCGGTGATCGCTTTTTGCATGTCCAAATGAATCGTTTTGAGCCGGCTCAGCGCACGGGTCAAGAAATCGGTATCCACGGTACTTCTCATTCGAATTGGGTTTTGATGACCCCGAGCTGCAGAGCCCCGGGCGATGATTGAAAAAAGAGCGTTGCCGGCAGTTTGGTTGTATCGATATAAAGGGAAACGATGTTCTTCAACAGGTTTTCCTGTCCGTTGGCCAGCAGGACAGCCACCGTGCCGCCGCTGCCGCCGCCGCTGATTTTGGCGCCATACAAGCCGTTCTTTGGCCCCTGGTGAAGAACCAGGTCCACCAGGAGGTCGGTTTCTTTGCTGCCCAGACGGCAATTCTGGCTGTAGCTCAGATGGGATTCGACCATCAATTCGCCTGCCTGGATGATCTGTTCTTCTCCCAGCGATTGGGTTTGCAGCAGACGGATGAATTCACCGACGCGGGCGTTCTCGAGAATCGGGTGTTCCGTACACCGCCGGAGCGAATAGATCTTGTCCGGATCGATCTGCGTGGCGGGATCGTCATGCGAACCGTAGCGGTTGATGAAATCGATGCCGCGCATGCGGCCGGGTATCTTTTTCTTCAGAGTTTCTTGCCAGGTCTGCGGATTGATGTTGGCCAAATATCCGCCGTAAGGAATATCGCCTGCGATCGCCTCCTTTTGGGCCGATTGCAGACACATCTTTCTGCCCATGAAAGTAGCGGTGCGCGCATCTGCATAATGCGATCCGCTGACCGAATGCTTGACGCCCGAGTCGATGCCAGCAAACTGATAGCCTTTGGGACACGGAATCGAGTCGATGATTTCAGCCGGCTGGCAGCGTATGGCCAGCAGTTTGTCTTTATGCCCCAACGCCGAGGTCAATTGATCCATGACTCCACAGGGGGCGCCGACCAGATGGTTTTCGACTTTTTGGCAAAGCAACGGCAGGTCTTCCGGTTTGATCTGCAGAGAAAAGGCATGCTGCAGAGCCAGAAGAGTGGCAACTTCCAGGGCCGCCGATGAGGCAACTCCAGAGCCCAGCGGGATATCTGATTTAATGGCGATATTGGCGCCGACGGAAAAATCAGCGGCAACTCCTTCTTGAATCAACAAAGGGAAAAATCCAACCACATAGGCGATCCAGCGCGACCGCGGATTTTGCTTCAGCTGCGATTGCAGTTCGGCAACGGATTTGAGTTGCCCGTTATGGTAAAAATCATCGAGATAGAGTTCGACCAAATTTTGCATCCCCTCTGTCTCAACACCGAGGCTCTTGAGCAAAATCCGTCGGTCTGTGCGTTTTTGCACGGCAACAATCGTCGCTTCCTGCAGAGTGCCCTCGAGCACCAGAGATCCGGAATAGTCGCCGACACCGCCCATAATATCCAGACGTGCAGGGGCACGAGCGATGCTGATTTCTCGTTTGGGAGCCAACAAGCCGCCGAAATCTCTCTTGATCCGGCTCAGAAACAGCGCCAAATCCTTGGGAACCGAAGCATGATGACTGTTCTCTGGCATGTTTTTCCTCATCTGTAACTGTCCGGATAATCAGCAAAATACTGAATCCGATCCATTTGTTGATAAAGATAGAAAAGAATTCACCAAAAAGCAAACAATCCGTCGGCAAAAAACGCAAGAAACGAATATTGCTGGCTGATCCTCCCCGGCCAGGCGATAAAAGGCTTGAAAAGCGGGCAAGAAAAAGCTATATTGTGTGGTTGTAAACTATGAAAAAACGGCACTTTGAACTTGCCGACGCCATCGCGCAAAACGAGGTGCCGGTGTTGGTCATGCAGCAAAGAAGGAGTGAAAATGAAAAATTCGCGGGTAGCGCTCATCACCGGCGGAGCGCGGGGAATTGGTTTTGGCATCGCCCTCAAGCTGGCAGAATTGGGATTTGACATCGCCATCGATGATGTGCATCCTCCAGAAGCCGTTGCGGAAAACCTGGCCAAACTCACTGAGCATGGGGTGCAGGCCAGCTATATTCAGGCTGATATTTCGCAGGCAGAAGGACGCCGGCAACTGCTGGAAGAGATTCGCGCCAGATTCGGCCGTCTGGATGTGCTGATGAACAATGCCGGGGTGTCTCTCAAAGTGCGCCTCGATATTCTTGAAACCACAGAAGAGAGCTATGACCGCGTCCTTGACATCAACCTGCGCGGACCCTTTTTTCTCACCCAGGCGGTGGCCAACTGGATGATCGAACAAAAGACCGCCCACCCGGAGCGCGATTTTAAAATCATCAATACCGCATCAATTTCCTCTTACACCTCTTCGCCCAGCCGCGGTGAATATTGCCTGTCCAAGGCGGGAATCAGCATGATGACCCAATTGTTCGCCGATCGGCTGGCGGAATATGGCATTTATGTCTATGAAGTCCGTCCCGGCATTATCGAAACCGATATGACCAGCGTTGTGAAACAAAAATACGATAAAATGATCGATGAGGGGCTGCTGCCGATCAAGCGCTGGGGATATCCGGAGGATATCGCCAAGGCTGTGGCTGCCATCGTTATGGGATATCTCGATTATACGACCGGCCAGGTCATCAATGTGGACGGCGGCTTTCATCTCCGCCGGTTGTGATTCACGGCAAACCCGCATGCGGAGGCGAGTTTCGGCGTCGACAACATGGACTGCCGAAAGAGCTTGTGACGGCAAAAGCTTTGCTGAAGCTGCGAGGTTAAAGCCGGATTGACCAGAAATCATCGGAGCAAGCATGAAACAGAGCAAGATTCAAATCGAAGGACTGTCCTTTCCTCTTTATGAGATCGATACCGTCGTTGTCGGTTCTGGCGCGGCGGCGCTCAATTGCGCCGATCACCTCCATTCGTTCGGACATCGCGATATCGCGATCGTTACGGAAAAGATCGGCGGCGGCACCTCCAACAATACCGGATCGGACAAACAGACCTACTACAAACTTTCGGTCAGCGGCAAAGAACCGGATTCGCCCTATGAGATGGCCAAATCGCTCTTTGACGGCGGCGCCATGCACGGCGACCTGGCTCTGATCGAAGCGACCATGTCGGCGCAGGAGTTTTTTCATCTGGTGCAGATCGGCGTGCAATTTCCACACAACAGCTTTGGCGGCTTTGTCGGTTACAAAACCGATCACGATCCGCGCCAACGGGCCACATCGGCCGGTCCCTGGACGTCGAATCAGATGTTCACCTGCCTTTACCGCGAGGTCGGGAAAAAAGAGATCCCCATTTTCGACGAGCACGATGTGGTCGCCCTGTTGGTGGACGAAAATCGCTGTGTCGGTTTGATCGCCATGGACAAGAAGCGGGTTCAGGAGGAGAGCCGCGGCCTGGTTTTCTTCAAGGCTGACGATATCGTTTTCGGCGTCGGCGGCCCGGGCGGGTTGTACCAGACCTCGGTCTATCCAAAGGTGCATATCGGCGCCATCGGCCTGGCGCTCGAAGTGGGCGCGATGGCGAGAAACCTGACCGAATCGCAGTACGGCCTGGCGTCGATCCAGTTTCGCTGGAACGTTTCCGGAACCTACCAGCAGGTGATTCCGCGCTACATCAGCACCGATGCCGCAGGCGGGGATGAACAGGAATTTCTCAATCCCCATTTCCCGACCATGGGCAAGCTGGCAACCGATGTTTTTCTCAAGGGCTATCAATGGCCGTTCGATCCGCGCAAGATTCCAAACTATGGATCCTCCCTGGTCGATGTGCTGGTCTATATCGAAACCGTGGTCAAGGGACGACGGGTCTATATGGATTTCCGCGAAAATCCGCGCGGCGATGACCGGATCGGTGCCTTTTCGTTCGAGGATCTCGAGCCCGAGGCTTTTCGCTATCTGGAGAATTCGAACGCTCTCTTCGGCACGCCGATCGAAAGGCTGGACAAGATGAATCCGCTGGCCATCGAGTTGTATGCCAAAAACGGCATCAACATTCGCCGCGAACCGCTGGAAGTGGCGGTGTGCGCGCAGCACAACAATGGCGGACTGGCGGGCGATATCTGGTGGGAATCGAATATCCGCCATCTCTATCCGGTGGGCGAAGTGAACGGCAGCCATGGGGTCTATCGGCCGGGCGGCTCGGCGCTGAATTCCGGCCAGGTCGGCTCCTACCGGGCGGCGGTGCGAATCGCCAGGGCGGGCAAGGACAAGCCGGTTGCCGGTGAGACCTTTGAGCGCGTTGCGCGGGAACGCGGCGCGCACCTCATCGACCTGCTGAAAAAGGCGGTCACCGCTGAAACAGGCGTGTCGGTGACGGACTATCGCCATGAATTCCAGCACCGCATGACCCAGTACGGCTCGCATATCCGCGCGTTGCATCAGGCCGAGCGAGCTTTGGGCGAGGCGTATGCGCAAATCAAGAGATTCGATGAACAGCGGTTGCAGGACGCGGCAGAGATTCCGGCGTTTTTGCAAAACCGCCATCTCGTCCTCGCGCACGCCGCCTATCTGGAAGCGATCTGCGCCTATCTCAAGGCGGGCGGCGGCAGCCGGGGTTCCTATCTGGTGATGGATCCGGCCGGCGAGCCGGTTTTGGACGATCTCGGCGACGCGTGGCGCTATAAAACGGAAGAGCTCTCTTTGCGCGAAAAGGTGTTGGAGACGGTTTACCGGGACGGCGCTTTTGTCAGCCGCTGGAAGCCGCGGCGTCCGATTCCGCAGGAGGAGAGCTGGTTCGAAAATGTCTGGGGCCGCTATCTGCGCGGCGAGATATTTGAGGAAACCGGTGAGATCTGAAACTTTCGCACTTTGACCTTGGCACTTGCCACTTCGCCTTCTGCTCTTTATTTTCGTATTTGGAACGTGGCACTTTTTGCCTTTTACCTTTTGCCTTTTTCCTTCTAACTTTAGCCCCTCTTTCCCGTTTTGAACCAGGCACGTTCTTCCTTTGTGCGCCTCCGGCTACGGCTTGCGCGCGGATTACCGATAATCTTTTATGTTTTCCGAGTTTTTTTGTTGGTGCAGAATCACTGATTTTGGGGGCGCAAGCCGTGAGCCTCCGGCGGCTGCGCGCGCCTCCTCGGCCGCAGGAGCGGCGGCCTGCGGGGTCGCGCTCCGCTGAATTTAATGAGGCGGGTTGTGCGGGCTGGATCGTTTCCGCCACCGCGGGGCTTGTCCCCGCGGAGCGGTGATTGATGGCCAGAAAAGGAGACCCTAAACCATCCTTTTTGGGGGGGAAGGGGCTGTGGTGCGGCGTTTTTCTGGCTTTCAATCATCATCCCGCAGGGGCAAGCCCTGCGGTGATGCAGCTTTGCCGGCTTTGCGTTCAGGCAGTCAACCCCCATCCCACTGCATCGAGAACACCACGCTCTCGATATCGCACAGATACATCGAATTCAAAAATTGAGGCGGTAATAGCGTGTCAGCCTAGGAGAGCTTTTCAACATCATCGAGATCTTTATGGCGGCCGCTAGCTTTTTTATTCTTGATCAAGTTTTCCAAATCAATGATATCGATGTGAATGCCATCGATGGTATCGACAATTCGCTGTTTGTAGCAGGACTGAAAATCAACTCCAGAGAGAGTTGTCAGCAGCTCGATTCTCAGGGGGACATTCCCCATTCGCAGCACTTTATTCTTTTGCAGAAAAAGGTTCTCATCCACTTCCGGAAGGTCAAAGCCGAATTCTTTGACTACCGCAACCAACTTTTTGGCGTTTCTCGGACTCACACCAACCCAGATGTCCATATCGCCGGTTGCCCGTGGATAGCCATGATACCCGACGGCATACCCGCCGACCAGCAGATATTCAACGCGGTGGGAATTCAGCAATTTCAAAAAATCTTGCAAGTCTTGCGGTAGCGATGGAGTGGCCATAATTGATTCTTCTCATCAGTTCGATTGCCAAAATTCGGTCTTGCGGAGATTGTTTTCGCCAGTATTGGGCATCAGGATCCTCATCCTGCAAGTGGTGAATCGCAAAAAAATTTCGATCGATGCGTTCGCTGATCATGTGATCGTCCTTATTCGCTTAATGGGCTGGATTCGGTGTTCAGGTCCGAATCCGGAAGAGGGTCTCTATTGATCAAGATAGCATAAAATAACCGTTTTTTCAATAACCAATCTTGTGTCGTTTTCTCATGCAGTTTTCAAAGCTTCTGGTTCCCTGCGCGGTTGCTCCAGCTCTATTTTTCGCATTTGGAACTTGGCACCTATTACCTTTAATCGTTCACAGGCTCTGCCTTTGAATGTATCTCGCCGGCTCTGCCGCCCAACAATTCTCAACAGCAAAGATCGACAAATGGCCGAGTCTGAAACTCGTTCCAATCGGTCATTTGCAGTTTCTTTTAACTTTCGCATTTCGCACTTCGAAATTGCAAATTATTTACTTCGCCTCCTCGGCCGCAAGAGCGGCGGCCTGCGGGGTCGCGCTCCGCTGAATTTAATGAGGCGGGTTGTGTGGGCTGGATCGTCTCCGCCACCGCGGGGCTTGCCCCCGCGGACACGAAATCTGTCACTCCCCATTTTTAGGGCTTTTGTCCCAGCATTTAGCAATCCTCAAATGACTCTGATTTAATTAATATAAGAGGTTTCTTTGAGAATAGGATCGATTTAGAAAAATATATTAATCTCTTGGTCTTCAGTAAAATTCTGAATAAAATTAAATCACTCATCCCTTTAACGAATATGACAATAATAAATGACCTAAAGGCACTGAATGACATTGCATTTTTCATCACAACTATATATGTTATCATACCTGTTGGGTACTCTTTGTAGCCATAAATCAGTGAATTCTGAATAACATGGATAGTAGATTCCCTATAGGAGACCGTATGAATAGGTTATTCAAAATGAACTTTAGGACTAAAACACACATCTAGATATCATAAAACGACAAGAAAGGAATCAATTACCATGTACACACGAATTCAAAATATTATGTGTATCTGCACATTTGTATGCTGCACTGCACTTTTTGCTGTGGATACACAACAGCTTTTAAGTGAATTAGAAGCTGAGCGTGACAAGCTTGACAAGAGCAGATTTGAGGAACTAGATACGGGCAGAGTATCAGAAGCAGAGATTAGACAAACGAAACAGAAAATCGCAGAGATTAAAATTCAGCTGGATGAAGTAACTAATGAATTGGACAATGCGGTTTTTTATCGAAATGATGTCTATTTGGATTTAAACATCGATCTCGTTGATTTTTATGTTTATGAATATTCCTCAGGTTATTATCAGGTTCATGCTCTTATTAAAAACAAGAAAGGTAAATATTTAGATTGGATCAAATTAAGATACAATTTGTACAAGAATGGCTCTTTCGTAGCAACCGATTATAGCTATATAGATTATGAATCGTATGGTTATACAGGTATGTCGCCTTATTCAGTTACATTTTTCGAGGCATACCTCGAAAAAGTAGATTTTGATAGTATCGGCTATGAAATTGACTATGATATTGAAGATGGCAGTGGCAACATTTTATGGGATCAGATTTTACAACTGGAATCCGTTGTTCTCCAGCCTTACGGGAGCAGTAACAAATGGCAGGGAGTTGTTCGCAACGACCATAACTATACCATGAAGTTTGCCAAAATCTTTGCCTGCATATACAAAAATGACAGAATGATTGCTACTGATTATACCTATTTGGATGTGCCTGATAATACTATGCCCGCCAATACCTCGGCGGTATTTGATTCATATATCAATTTACCAGAAGATTATGATGAAATTAAATATTATCTAAATTATGCCTTATATTCACTGGAAGGTACTGGAAACCTGCCACCGAATAGGCCAATTTTTACCGAGAGGTCTGCAACCGGGCATTCCCGAATCATCTCGCAATTCGTCGTTTTTGTTATAGACCCTGATAATGACAGCATCGATTTATTTGCAGACTATGATAATGGAGCGGTATCTGCGTGGCTGAAAAATTATACCTCTGGTTATAGTGCAGATTTTGACTATGCCTATCCACTTTCCGGAATTTTTAAAATGCGTGCCAAAGCATCGGACAGAAACCATGAGACTGCTTGGTCTGACCCATTGATTGTTACCATCAATCCGTCCACGTCTCCAAAGATAGCAAATACTGAAATTGGACAAGCGGATTATAAAAGATCTTATCAGTTTCAGTTTCAAAGCAATGGAGGTATTGAACCTTTGTCATGGAAGATCAACACTGGAAATATTCCTAAGGGACTGGTTTTGGACAACAACAGCGGTCTGATCTATGGAACGCCTGCAGAGTCCGGTTCATTCACTTTTACAATTCTCTGTCAAGATGCTGGCCAGCCTCCAGCAGCAGACGAGGCTCAATTTCAGTTTGTGGTCAGAAACCAAAAGCCTGTGCTCTCGTCATCGTCACGATTGAACGCCTTCGCCAGAGAGACCGTAATCTATTCAGCAGCGGCTGAGGATCCAGATGGAAATAGCGTCAGTTTTTCGTATTTGCAGCTGCCATACTGGTTATCGGCTTCCGGCCACACTCTCAGCGGTACAGCACCAAACCAGGTTATAGAGGGCACATTTTATGTGATAGCTACAGATGGAGATCTGGCTGATACTCTTGAGGTCAGTTTTTTTGTTCGTACGCGTCCACTTTCTATCATGACCACGGAACTTCCGTATGGGATTTACCGATGTAATTATGAAACCCTTCTGGCTGCAGAAGGAGGATTAATCCCTTATCACTGGTCGATTGTTGAGGGATCGCTGCCTGATGGAATCGTCCTTGATAAGACAGGAGTGATTATTGGACAGCCGATTAATTCTGGCCAATTTGTTTTTGTTGTCCAAGTCCAGGATTCGGATGCACCACCCCAAACGGATTCACTTTCTTTCCAACTTTATATTAACAACTCGGCACCAGTCATCAATTCTCCATCGTCCATATCCATACAGAAACAGCAGATTCTAACCTATAATGCCTCTGCGACTGATGCTGATCATAATCCACTTCAATTTTATTTCAAGAACTTTCCCAGTTGGCTCGTCTCGCATGATAACATTTTAAGCGGTCTTGTGCCCTTGAGTGCGACGGACACCTCGTTTGTTGTTATTGCCAGTGATGGCGATAAAAAAGATAGTTTGCAAGTCACTCTGACAATAGAAACACCAGAACTAGTAATCGCAACCCAGTCGCTAGACAAAGGCCTCTATCTTTACGAATATGAGGCACAGCTGAGCGCTCAAAGTGGCATCGCACCCTACACCTGGTCGATGGTAGGCGGCCAGCTGCCACCCGGAATGAGCTTCTATCCTTCTGGAATTTTATTCGGCTCGCCCCAAGAATCCGGAAACTTTGATTTGCACATACAGGTAAAGGATAGTGATATCCCGCCCCAGTTTGCGGACATAAACTTGATTCTGAACATTACCAACACTGCACCTAAAATCACATCCACAGATACGTTAACAGCCTTTAAGCTACAGCAGTGCACCTATATCGCAAGGGTAATGGATCAGGATGGGCATGAGATCACCTTAAGCTTTTCAAACCTGCCATCCTGGCTTGATGTAAGTGGTAGCATAGTTTCAGGTTTGGTGCCTTGGCCCGCTTCTGATACCAGCTTTAACCTCCTCGCCACCGATGGAGACCTTTCAGACTCGATAAAAGTAAAACTCTTTGTACGGGCAGTCACCAATGTAGAATCAGCGAATTTACCTGCAAAGTTCCAGCTTGAACAAAATTATCCCAATCCATTCAATGCCAGAACAACAATCAAGCTTGATCTTCCGCAATACACGACCTGTGAATTAGCCGTTCACGACATCCATGGTAAGCTTGTGCATAAATTGTATAAAGGTAACCTCGAAAGCGGCTCACATAAATTCGCTTGGAACGCCAGCACAGCATCATCTGGTATCTATTTTATCCAATTCGCTTCGCCATCATTCAACCAGGTTTTGAAATGTACTCTGTTGAAATGATTTTTATCTTCCAAAGATCCAATGCTCTGGCTTTTTCATAGGACCAATTGAAGAGAAAAAAGAACCACAGGTTACGTCGAGAGCGCAGAAAAAAACTTCTTTATAAAATCTGTTTATCAAGCGTTACGTTTCGTCCTTCAATTCTTTTAATGATTGATGTGATGAACAATGATAAAATGAATTGTGCCCAGCGTTTCCTTGAGTATTATCGAGTAGATCGCTTCAAGTTTTTTCTTATTTCCAGGCTCTGCCTGGGAATGCATCTCGCTGGCCCTGCCGGCCAACAATTCTCAACAGCAAAGATCAACAAATGGCCGAGTCTGAAACTCGTTCCAATCGGTCATTTGCAGTTTCTTTTAACTTTCGCATTTCGCACTTCGCAATTGCAAATTTTTTACTTCGCCTCCTCGGCCGCAAGAGCGGCGGCCTGCGGGGTCGCGCTCCGCTGAATTTAATGAGGCGGGTTGTGCGGGCTGGATCGTCTCCGCCACCGCGGGGCTTGCCCCCGCGGAGCGGTGATTGATGGCCAGAAAAGGAGACCCTAAACCATCCTTTTTGGGGGGAGTTGGCTGTGGTGCGGCGTTTTTCTGGCTTTCAATCATCATCCCGCAGGGGCAAGCCCTGCGGTGATGCAGCTTTGCCGGCTTCGCGCCCTGGCAGTCAATCCCCATCCCATGGGAACAAGTCCCGCGGAGGATCCCGGCCCCGCAACGCAAACAATCAAAAGCGAACGATCAGAATCATTTCCCGCAATTCCTGGTCACGGAACAAAGGCGGGGCCGGAGCCGGAGCGGCCCCCCCCAAAAAAAATCCAGAAGCATTTGAAAAAGGATAATTCTTCCCTCGCCCCGATCGATTCACCCGGATCCGCGGCACCGCAGCGAATCCGGGTGAGTGGAAATATCAATAGGATTTGAGGAATTTCAGGTATTCGCCGTCCGTGCTCAGGATCAGCGTGCTGGAGCTGTCCAGGCTGTTGCGATAGGATTCCAGGGTGCGCAAAAAGGAATAGAACTCGGGGTCGCGCGAAAAGGCATCGGCATAGATCTCTGTCGCCTCGGCATCGGCCTTGCCCTGGATCTGCTGGGCTTTGCGATAGGCTTCCGAGTTGATGCGCTGCAGTTCTTTTTGCATCTGGCCTTCAATCTCCGCTTTTTTCCCCTGCCCTTCCGAGCGATAGAGCTCGGCGATGCGCCGGCGCTCCGAGATCATGCGGTCGAAAACCTTGACCTGCACCTCTTCGATATAATTGACCTGCTTGATGCGCATGTCGAGAACCTCAAGGCCATACTGCGGCGTCAGTTTTTGTACCTGTTCCAGAATCATGCGGGTGATGGCCAGTCGCCCTTTTTCGATGCGCAGCGAATCCATCGAGATCGGCGTTTCTTCTCCTTCGCTGGCGATGGTCAGCTCCCGATTCGAGTTGCGCACCACCTCGATCAGCATTTTTTCCGAGATAAAATCGCGGGTGATGCCGTCGATGATATCGTCCAATCGGCTGTGTGCATTGCGTTCGTTGTTCACCGATTGATAGAATTTGAGCGGATCGACGATGCGCCAGCGCGCAAAGGTGTCCACCAGGATGTATTTCTTGTCCGAGGTGGGGATTTGATTGGGATCGCCATCCCACTGGATGATGCGTTTTTCGAAAAACGTTGCCTTTTGAATAAACGGCATCTTTATTTTCAAGCCGGCGGTGGTCACCGGATCTCCGATTGGATCGCCGAATTGGGTGATGATGGCCAGATGTGTTTCATCGACGATATAAAAGGTATCGCTGAGCAGGATCAGGAGCAAAATGATGACAGCAACAATCACATAGCGGGAGGTTTTCGCGTTCATCACTTCACCTCCTTTCCCTTGAGCTGCAGCAGCGGCAGAAACGATTTCATCTCCTCGTCAACCACAATTTTATTGGGAATCTTGTTCAGGATCTCTTCCATGGTTTCCACATAAAAACGGGTTCGGGTCACATCTTTGGCTTTGCGATATTCCTGCCAGACGTTGATAAAACGATCGGCATCACCGCGGGCGCGATTGACGCGATTGGTGGCATAGCCTTCTGCCTCGAGCACGACCTGCTCGGCCTGTCCCCGGGCGCGCGGAATGGCTGTGTTGTAGGCTTTCCACGCTTCGTTGATGATGCGTTCGCGCTCCTGTCTCGCTTCGTTGACTTCGTTAAAAGCTGGCTGAACCGGTAAGGGCGGATTCACATCCTGCAGATTGACGGTGACGATATCGACGCCGGTTTCATAATCGTTCAACAGGGTTTGCATTTCAGTTTGTGCCTGCAGCGCGATATCCTTGCGGTTGAGAATGATCACTTCGTCGACGCTGTGGTCGCCCACCACTTGCCGCATGACCGATTCGGAGACATCCCGGATCGTGCCCTCCACATCGCGCACGCGAAAGAGATAGGCAACTGGATCCTTGATCCGGTATTGCACAATCCATTCGACCAGAGCGGAATTGAGGTCGCCGGTCAGCATCAGGGACTCACTGCGAAAATCATCCGAAGAATATTCAGAATGGACCCCTGCGCGAACAGTGCGAAATCCGAATTCCTCTTTGAAAACCCGTTGCACCTTGACTTTTTTAATGCTTTCGATGCCCCAGGGCAGCTTCAAATGCAACCCGGGTTCGGTGGTGCGCACGTAGGCGCCGAAACGCTGAATGATGCCCACCTCATCCGCTCCAACAGTGTAAAACGATGAGATGAGAACGATCAAAAGAACGACACCGACCGCCAGATAGAGCAACGGTTTTTTGCCCGGGTCGGGGAGTTCGATCGTTTCGCCTCCAATATTGACAACTCTTTTTTTCATGTTCTCCTTTCTCCTGGTTCGGGTTAACAGAATAAATGAAAAAGAGAGAATCGCTCTGTTGGGGCACTATCGAGCGGTTTCACTTTTTCAACGAAAAAGACAAGCCAACTTATTCCGAATGGTCTCCATTTTGCAAGATAGCAAACTGTGCTGACAATCAAAAGCAATTACTCGACAAGGCCGACCTGCAAAAGAGTGGAATATCGAGGGATAAAGGTATTGACCCAGGGTCAAGAGTTTTATATATTGAAAAAACTGCAACAACCGTCGATCAAAAAGCAGGACAATCGGTTTGAAGGGTGCAAGCCAAGCCGGCGCCGGTTGTCGAACTCCTACTGGTTTTTAGAAAATGGAAAGGAGCTTCCACCATGAAGCCGAAAATCACCATACTTTTACAGGCCAATTCCCAGGCGCCTTATGGTCTGGCCGGCATGCAAAAGACTCTGGATTCCCTGGAAAAACAAGTCGAATCCAATCATGAGGTGCTGCTGTACGGGGACTGGAAAGAGGCTGAAAAAGAAGCGATGAAGCGCGGTCATCGCTTTGTCACTGCCAATTTGAGCACCCCTTCCCAGGCCTTGAATGCCGCATTTGCCGCCGCAGACGGTGACTATCTGTTGATCTGCGATACAGCCCGGAACGCGATCGAATTCAAGAGCGCGGCAACTCTCTTCTATCGGCTGGTTATGGAACGCCACCCTGACGCGGTCATGCTCTACAGCGACTATGATTTGATCGATGCCGGGAAGCATCTCGAGCGCAAACTGCTCGAATTTCATCCTGGCCGGCTCATGGATTCCTGGGATATGGGCTATTGTCTGCTGTTTGCACGGACGTTTCTCAATGCCGTGGGATTCTGCGATGAAAAAATCCGCTTTCATCCGCTTTACGACTTGCGCCTCAAGGCTTTTGAAACCCAGCGCATTGTCCATGTCTCAAACCGTTTTAACGGTGTTCCCTATGTGGTCTACGCAGCGGCCAAGGGCCAGGATGTCTTTGCCTATCTGAAAGCGGGCAAAGCGGTTGCCCAGGAGCTGGAAGCGATCTGCACCGAGCACCTGAAACGGATCCACGCCTATCTGGCACCCGGGCAGAATTACCACTCGGTTGTCTATACCGGGGAAGAAGAAAAGAGTTTTCAGGCGTGTCTGGCGTCTGTGGTGATCCCGGTTTTCAACCGACCGGAATTTATCTGTTCCGCCATCGAGTCGGTACAGGCACAGACGGTGTCGAATATCGAATGCGTGGTGGTCTGCAACGGCGGCGAAAGCGATCCCACGGTCGAGCAGGTGCAGCGCTATATGCCGGGAGGCGATCGCTATCGAGCCGATAAACCGGCGGTGCGAGTGATCGTCCTCGACATGAATAACCTGGGTCTCTGTTTCAATGCCGCGCTGCAAACGTCCAAAGCCAAATATTACGTTCAGCTGGATTCCGACGATCTGCTGTTCGAGGATGCTGTGGAAAAGATCCTTGCTGTCTATGAGCAGGACGATCGCATCGGCATGGTGATCGGTTCCTATCAGGTCTATGAAAAGAAGAGCGGCGGATCGGTGGTACCGGTGCTGGTGGAAGGCAAACCGTTTATCGTTACCCATGACGAATGGACAGAGGAAAACGGCCGCAACAATCTGCTGCGCATCAACGGCGCCGGCGCGCCGCGGTCGATCAAGCTCAAGGTTCTCAAAGAGGTGGGCTGGTTCGGCATGAACGATTCGCCCTATTGCCGCAATTACGGCGAGGATTACGAGTTGGTCAACAAGGTGGCCGAGCGCTATCGAATCGGTCGGGTATGGGATCCGATCTACAAGGTCGTCCGCCACTCCGGCGGCACGGATCACCAGATCGATCAGGTAACCATCGATGTGAATGACAACGCAAAGGATCACATGCGGCTGGAAGCCATCAAACGGCGCCAGGCCATCAACCTCAACGATTGACTCGAGCCAGGTTCTGCCGGGCAACCGGTAACCCGGCAGAACCTGATCCCACCCGACTTTTTGCCCAATTATTTTTCATACCACTACATTTAGTGTTGAATTTCAAATTTGTACGCTATATATTTACATCGGGGAGTATCGAGCACCTGATGGTCATGCAGCGCCAGTGAAATCCGCTTTGTTCGATATCTTTGCCTGCGGTTTGTGGGAGGAGATTGTTATGCCTGACAGTGGAAAAAAAATTGACGGATTTTTGAAACGGAATGGCTTTGTGGTCGAGTTTCATGCCGAAAAGATCGAAAAGGCCATCCAGCACGCTTTTGCTGCCGTTGCCCGTCAGACCGGCGAGCAAGTCGACGACAGCATTGCCAGAACCTTGACTGAACAGGTCATTGCCCAGCTCAATGATCCTTTCAGCGAGTATTATATCCATCCGGATGCAAACGGCCGGCGGATACCCAAGATCGAAGATGTGCAGGATCTCGTCGAGATTGTCCTGGCCGAGAACCAGTTCCCGGTGGTCGTCGCCGCATACAAGCGCTATCGCAAACAGCGTGAACTCGCGCGCCGCAAGATCCGCGTGCGGACGACGAACGGCGAGCTGTGCAAAGATCCAACCGATGCTTCTCTGCTGTTGGTCGAATCTTTGAGCAGCAACAGCACCGACTTTTGGGATCGCGGCCGAATCATCAACCAGCTGGTGGACGAGATCGGTCTCCCCGGCGAGATCGCCATCTCGGTGGCCAAGGCTGTGGAAAATCAGGTTATTGAGAGCAATGTCAGCAGTGTGAACACGGCCTTGATCCGCGAATTGGTCAACAATGAGCTCGCCTTGCGGGACTTGCGCGAACAGCTGCGCGATCTGGAGATCTACTCGGTGCCCAAGCAATACATCGACAGTTTGATGAACACCAAGTCGACCGAGAACAGCAACATCGTCAACAACAATCCAGAGGCGGTCAATCTCGGCATTGCGGAGCTGGTTTTGAAGCAGTGGGCGCTGGATCGCATTTTTTCCGCCGAGGTCAAGCGCGCTCATCACACCGGCATGGTTCATCTTCATGATTTGGGTTATCCACATCGGGTTTACTGTTCTTCGCATTCGGTCGAATATGTGAAAAAATACGGTTTGCAGCGGTTGTTGAACTTGAATACGGTTTCCAAGCCGGCGCGCAGTGCTACGGTGTTGACCGGCCATCTGAACACCTTTCTGGCCACCATGCAGGCCAACTATGCCGGGGCGCTGGGAATCGCCTATATCAATGTCTTTTATGCCCCTCTGCTCGTCGGCATGTCGCCGGTGGAACTCAAGCAAATCGCGCAGGAACTGATCTTTAACGGCTCACAGAACGCCTTTTCTCGCGGCGGTCAGACTCTCTTTCTCGATTTTAACATTCACAGTGGCGTGCCTTCCTACCTCAAAAAAGTGCCGGCGATCGGACCGGGAGGAAAATATTTGCTGCGCAAGGCGGACGGCACGATCGTGCCGTTGACCGAGATGAACCGCGATGAGACCGACGCCCAGGGTTATTCGCTGATGAACCTGGTCGTGCAGGAAGAGGGAAGGCCGAGGCTGGTTTGGAAGGAAAACCACGATCCGAGCAAAGGGATCGCGATCGATGCGCAGGTGGCGGCGGAGGTGGCCGAGCGCGGCGAAAAAGTCATGACCTATGGCGACTATGAAAAACAAGCCCGCGATTTTGCCCTTGCCTTGTTGCAAGTTTGGGAAGAAGGAGATAAGAACGGCAGGGTGTTCGAATTTCCCAAATGCGATTTTCATATCAACGAGGACAGTTTTACTGACCCGGAGCAGCTCAAAATTGTGCAGCGTGCGTGTGAAGTGGCCAGTCAAAACGGTTCCACCTATTTCATTTTTGACCGCGACGAGGTGACGCTGTCCGCCTGTTGCCGCTTGCGAACGACCATCACGGACAACCGCATGCTGCAGCATCCGGAGTCGATGCGCTTTTGCGGATTCCAGAACGTCACGGTCAATGTTCCGCAGGCAGCTTTTCGCGCGGCGCGCAAGAGTCAGAAGGACTTGCCGGGGTTGCTGAACGAGATCGATGCTGCGATGGAAATCTGCGCCCAAGCCCATCTGCAAAAGCGCCAGACCATCCGCAACATGATGGCCGAGCGCGGACAGCCTCTTTATCAGATCGGCCAACCCTCCTGTGACGGCAAACCGTATGTCGATCTGGATACCTGCACCTACATCATCGGTTTGATCGGCGTCAATGATGCAGTCAAATTTCTCACCGGTCAAGAATTGCACGAGTCTGAACAAGCGCAAGAGATGGGGCTGCGCATTGTCGCGCACATGTTTCTCAAGGCCAAAAAGATGTCGCGCAAATACAAGATGAAATTCAGCCTGGAAGAGTCGCCGGCGGAAAGCGCCGCCCGCCGTCTGGCCAAGAGCGATCTCAAATATTTTGCTCCTGAAGCCACGCCGATCGTCAAAGGTTCGATCGATGACGATTCGGTTTTCTATACCAATTCGATTCACCTGGCGGCAGACGCCCCGGTATCGATCGTCGAGAGAATCCGCCAGCAAGCGAAATACCATGGTTTGATCGAATCGGGTGCCATTATCCACGCCTTTGTCGGCGAAGAAAAACCCTCATCGCAATCCATTTTCCAGCTGGTCGAGAAGACTTTCCGCCGAACGCAGTGCGCTCAGCTGACGATCTCACCCGAGTTCACCTATTGTCTGGAATGCCACCAGCAAAGCCGCGGATTGGAAGAAACCTGTCCTCGTTGCGGATCGGATCAAGTATATGGCGAAACCCGGGTGGTGGGCTATTTCAGCAAGATCGAAAATTGGAACAAATCCAAACGCTATGGTGAACTGGTTGCCCGCCAACGCGGTCGCTATCGCGTCGAAACCGCTGAAGAGTCGCTGCCTTCGCGGATCGATTCTTCGATGGCGGTTTCTGCGGGTGATCCGCACTAGCCATTTCAGCACGAGCCGGATTTCGTCAAGGAGACAGCATGCCCAAAAAGTTTCGGATCGAAGTGTTCGGCAAACCCGGGTGCGCCAAGTGCGCCTTGCTCAACAAACGCTTGGATCAGATGCTCGCCGAAAACCGCTGGAAGGATTTTGACAAGTGCTATCACAACGTCGAGACTGTGGATGGGCTGGTCGCTTTCGCTCAGACCGAATGTATGAATCCGTCCCGAATCCCGGGCTTTGTGATTCGAGTTTGGAACGAAGAACGGCAAACCTACGATTTTGTGGCGCAAAAAAGCGAACCCGTCCAGCAGGGCAAAAAGCCCAATAATTTTCTCAGTGTCTACCTGGGGGTGGAAACGGATTACAGCGAAGACGGCAAAGGTTTGCTGTCGCCGAACTTGATCCAGGCGGTCCTGCAAACGGCTGTCGACGACGGCCGATCCTGAGCGGTTTTTATGAGTGATTCTCCGGTCTATGCGGTTCAAAAACAGCCGTCGCTGATCGATTATCGCGGTCATCTGACTGCTCTTGTTTTCGTTTCGGGCTGCAATTTTCGTTGCGGTTTCTGCCACAACGCCTCTCTGCTGCAAAAGCGGCAGATCGGCATCAGTTGGGAGCGCCTGGGCAAACTCTGTCGCCAATTTGCTGACCACTGGGTCGATGCGGTCACCATAAGCGGCGGCGAACCGACCATCTGGCCGGAATTGCTGGATTTGATCGAGTTTTTTAGAGGATTTGGCTTTGCCATCAAACTCGATACCAACGGCTCGCATCCGGAAAGGTTAAAGCAGCTCTTGCCGTTTTTGGATTATGTTGCCATGGATCTCAAAGGCGCGCCGCAGCAGTATGCAGCCCTGACCGGTTTTGACCATCCGGATAGGCTGCAGGCGAGCATCGATCTGTTGCGCGGCTGGGACAAAGAGTACGAGTTTCGCACCACCCTGGTGGAAGGTCTTCATGACGATGAACGGATGGCCGAGATGGCTGCCTGGATTGCCGGCGCCACACTCTATGTTTTGCAGCCCTTTCTTCCCCATCCCGACATTCCGGATCCATCCTTGCGCGACAAGCCAAGAACCTCCGATGCCTTTTTGCATCGCATGGCCAAAATCGCTGAACCCCATGTGGAAAAAGTGCTGGTCATCGGCGATTGATCTTGCACAAAATCAGACAAGAGAGATAATTGATTCGAGGAGTTGCAATGGCTTCTAGCGTTATTCATGCCGGAATTTGTGGTTTCGTCACCCGTGTTGAGGCACACCTGCAAGGCGATCGCTGTCTTGTCGCCATCGACAGCGATTGTCAACACATCCGCAATTTGGCCGAACACATCGTTTCTGTCGATCCTTTTCAGGAAATTTCCTTCCACGGTCAAATGCCGACAATCCTGCAGCAGGCGGCCATTTTTTGCACACATGCCGCCTGTCCGGTTCCTGCAGGAATCATCAAGGCCGTCGAGGTGGCCGCCGGCCTGGCGTTGCCGGCCGATGTCAGCATTCGAATCGCCAATGACCCGCTTGAATGACGCCTTTTCCTGAGGAATATCGTCCGCTTTTCTCCAGGCAAAATTCGCCGTTGCGCATTTCCCGCCGATGCGTTACATTTCATTCCGAGTTCGCAGCACTCGAATCGACTCTGCAGGAGGAGGCATGCCCAGGCTAGTCTTTTCGCTTTTGGTTATCGCTGTTTCTGTCGGCCCGCTGTCCGCGCAGTTTTTGCCGATAACAGAAATCACGGTTCCCGAGCTCTACCAGCACATCGCTTTTTTGGCTTCCGATTCGCTCAAGGGCCGGGCCCCTGGCACGCCCGAGGATTGGGTGGTTACCGATTATTGCCGCCGAGATCTGTTGCAGAGCGGCTGGCAACTCATGGGGGAGGATGGCCGGCAGCCGTTGCAGGTGGTAACCGCAGTGGATACCGGTTCCGGCAATTTTTTTCGCTGGTCTGATCAGACAGTTAAAATCGGCCGGGATTGCATGCCGGTTGCGTTCAGCGCCAACGGCCAGAGATCGGCGGCGTTGCTATTTGCCGGTTATGGGATGGACTTTAGCGAGGACAGCCTGAGCTGGCATGACTATCGCGACATCGACGCGGCCGGCAAGTGGGTGATGGTGTTGCGCGGGGATCCGGAAGCCGAGCAACCCATGAGCAGATACAGCGTCTACAGCGATTTGCGCAAAAAAGCCTTGACGGCGCGGGACCGCGGTGCGATTGGGGTGGTGTTTGTGTCGGGTTCGCAGTTCGATGCCGAAGAAAAATGGCTGCCGTTGACAGCCGACGGCGCCCCGCGTTTGGACGATCTGCTGGTCGTCCAGATCAAGCGCGAGGTGGCCGATCTTTTGTTGCATAAAACCGGGCAGTGTGTGGACAGTCTGGAGGCGCGCCTCAATCGACAACTCCGGCCGGAATCTTTTGCGCTGGGAGTCGATATCGAGGCCGGAGTCGATTTGCTGGAAAAGCAATGCACCACCCACAACGTCCTGGCGATCTTGCCCGGGGCGGATTCGGAGGTCCAGGGTGAGGTCATTTTGTTGGGCGCCCACCACGATCATCTCGGCTGGGGCGGTCCGCACTCCGGCTCGCGCCGGCCCGATACCACCGCGATTCACAACGGCGCGGACGACAACGCGTCCGGCGTTGCGGCGGTGCTGGAAATCGCCGAAAAAATCGCTGCTCGAGATTATCCCCTGCGCCGCAGTGTCCTGGTCGCGCTCTTTGCAGCCGAGGAACGCGGCCTGCTGGGCTCGCGCCACTTTGCGGAAAATGGCCCGGTGGATCTGCACCGCATCAAGAGCATGGTGAACATCGACATGGTTGGCCGACTCGACCCGGACAACCGTACAGTGATGGTGGGGGGAACCGGAACCAGCCCGATTTTTGCCGATTTGATCGAAAAGCAGATTCGTTCGGACCTTTTTGTTGTTTCGATGTCGCCGGAGGGATACGGCCCCTCAGACCACGCCTCGTTTTATGCACGGGATATTCCGGTGCTCTTTTTTACCACTGGCGCGCATGAGGATTATCATACCCCGACCGACGATGCGGAGCGGATCGATCTGGAGAGCGAGAAAGCGATCGCTGACGCGATCGCAGAGCTGATCGTCGAACTTGCCGATACCCGGGAAGAGATCCCGTTTCAGGAGGCTGGGCCCAAAGAGATGCCCCGGCCCCGACGCTTCAAGATCACCCTCAACATCACCCCGGACCACGGGGCGAGGGATGTCCAGGGACTGCGCGTGCAGGTGGTGACGCCTGGCGGCCGCGCTCAGCGCGCCGGCATCCTGAAAGGCGATGTGATTGTTGAAATCGACGGCCGACCGGTTCGCGATATCTATGAATATATGCACAGATTGTCCGAACTCAAATCAGGGCAGCGGAGCAGTGTGGGGGTTTTGCGAAACGGCAAGAAAAAAATATTTATCGTCGAACTCTAAAAATTTTCCAACCATTGGGTGGCAATCGGAGCAAAGTCGCTCTTCGGCATCACCACCACCAGATGGCTTAACAGCCGCCGGCAGCGCTCGGCATTGCCCAGCTGCCAATGGAGCATCGCCGAGCGCAACAAAACATCATCCCGCTTTTCTTCGCTCGCCCCGGGCAAATAAATGGCGAAATCGCCCAGAGCGGCTCTCCTGTCGCCCAGCTGGGCAAGACATTCCCCGCGCCAATACCAGCTGTCCCAATCGCTCTCCTGTTCACAAGAGTTGGTAAAACAGGCCAACGCTGCCCTATAGTCGGCTCGATAGAAAAGCCGCAATCCGCGGGTCATCCACGATTGCTTTGCGCCATTTTCAGGGATAAAAGCTGCGGCCTGGGTGGCCATTTGTGGGCTGGAGCAGGGAAGGACTCGAATCTCGATTTTGCCGTTGCTCTCGGCAGCGATCTGTTTGATGCGCTGCAGGCGGCGATCAAAATCGCGCGCATGGACAGCGCCGGTCCGCATCGGCAGCAGAACCAGCAACAGAAATAAAATTAACCACGAACGAGCCGAAAATTTCATCGATTCATCCTTTTTGGGCGTTCGTTGCACGGTAGACAACCAGACACGCTTTGCTCTTGACATGTTCGAAACAGCAAAGCAAATTTTGCGCCAAATCAATCAGTGCAGGCGATGAATCGAAAATTCGACTCGGAGACGCTGTTGCGTGGCTCCGAGGACATTATTTGATCAACAAAAGCTTGATGCTCTTTTGTGTTTCTCCATTTTTGATTAGACAATAGTAGATGCCTGAAGCACAGTCGTCGGCGGACCAGTTCAGCCGATAGCGGCCCGGGAGATGATGGCGGTCCAGCAATACTTCCACTTGCCGACCGACCCCATCGTAGATCGCCATCTGGATCGACTGGGGTTTTGAAACCGTATACTCGATCGTCGTTTGTGGGTTGAAGGGATTGGGATAACTGTGCAGTTCAAATGATTCTGGAATGGACGCTTTGCCGGCAGGAACCTGGCTTTGAACGATGCCGGGAATGATTCGGCCCGCTTCGAATTCTCCCCCTTTTGTATCTGTCAAATAGGCGTTTACCCAGTCGGGACGGGCCGGGGTTTGCCCTGATTCGACCAGGGACGACCACTCTTCATCGGTCAGCCGCTTGAAATTGTCGGTGATCTGTTCATAATAGGACATCATCGGCCCGACAAAGGCGGTCGGCGTGCCGTTGACATCGGCGAGAACAACGCCCAGATTCAACTTTCCGACTCCCACATGCAACACCCGCCCAACCACTGCACCGGTTTCGTCGGTTGGTTGGGTGTGCACGTCCGCAATCACGTAATCGCCTTCGGCCGCCTTGAGAGGATCATAATAGAGATCCGCATACCAACCGGAGAAGGGCGGCGTGCCGCTGCCGCCTTCGACAAACAACATCCGTTTCAGCCAGTCTTTTTCTTCAGGGCTGAGGGGCTGACGGTCGAGTTGTTTTTGCGCGATAACGGCCAGTTGTGTCGAGACGGTGTTGAGGCGGTTGAAATAGTCCTGGATTCCTTCAATTTGGTAATCCAGATTCGGAATGGTCAAAAAGTAATTGCCGGCGATTTCTGCAAAACCGGCGATTTGCTGAAAGAATTGCGGAATCGGTTCGACAAAGGAATGGGGATAGGAGCAGCCGGTGCCGCCGGTGTAGGATTGTTTGCCGTACAGCAGATTGTCGTGCCGGAGCTGCGCCCACGAGGCGAGCTGGGTGTTGAGCTTTTGCTGCTGCCAGGCAGTGGTCTGCATGAACATGGGGTGAAGGGACAAATCCGCGGGGGGATTCAGGGCGCGCAGCGCCTGCAGCCAGACGTTGTAGAGCGAGCTCTGCCAAAAGCTTTCATCATAGGCATCGGTCAAATAGCGCAGCGCAGCCAACTGGCCTGCATAAGAGTAGCGCTCGAGCTCCTTTTGCAGCAGCGGCAAGGCAGCGTTGTTGCCGAGCACGAACATCGCATCCAGGGGATCCGGCATCGGCCGCCAGATTTTTTGCCCCTGATAGATGATCCGGTCATAGACCACGTTGGAAAAAATATAAGAATCGATGATGAACCGCTGACCGGCGAGGCGATAGGAGACGGGCAAAGGATCCGGTTCGGAAGCAAACGGATCCATGAGGAAAAAATTCGAGAGAATCCGTTGTCCGGCATCGCTGCTGTTGGACAGCGCGTTTTGCAGCCGGTCGAATTGGTCTTCCTGATAAAGCATGGCGGCATCCGCCAACTGCAACGAATCGAGGATATCGCTGAATTCGCCGGGCGTCAGGTTGTCCGATTCGCCGACCATAAAGGTGATGATCCGATCGTTTTCGGAAAGCAGCTCGCTCGCATCGGCCAATCCCAGCAGCTCGTGCAGCAACAGGGCGCTGATGTTCATGCGGCGGATTTCATCCCGCGACCACGGTTGTTCCCAGGGATTATCCGGAGGAGGCGTCAACAGAAAATCGATGCGTCCCAGCCACATCATACAGCGAAAGTATTCCGCCAGGGTTTTGCCGCTGCCCGGGTAGGGGACTTCCTGGGTATAATGGCCGCGGACCGTGAACTGGCTGAAATCCAGGCGTCGATTGCGTTCAGAGAAAAGCGGCATTTGGGTCATCTGTTCCGATTCTATCGCATTCCATAGGGTGCGCAAGTCGGTATCTGAGCAATACGGTCCGGCCGGATGAAACAGCTCGCCCAGAATCAGCGATCTGGCTATGGTGACAAACAGATCCACATCGCCGAGATTGCTGTGCAGCGCCGGGACCTGCTCATATTTTTTCAGCAGCACCGGATAGGCCTGCACCAGGCGATTGCACACCTCGATCAGGTTGGGCTCGAGGAGAGCGCTTTCCAGATCCATCAGCAACTTGTCATAGGAAACATGCAGAGCATGGAGAACCGCATCGGTGGTGATAAAAACCGGCAGATCGTTGATATAGATGTCGTGCAATGCCCGGCCAAAGCAATCGAAATTCAGCCGCTCAGAGACGACAAAATGGTTCTTTTCCAGCAGCGCCAATTCGTCAGCGGTCAGGCCGTAGATCTGGATGATGGAATCGAGGTAAGCGTGTTCTTTAGGATGAGTGGCAACATCAAGTTTGCTGTAGAGCGGGGTGGGCAGGGATTTTTGCTGCTGCAATGCCTGAAAAGTCAGGTTTTCGGTTTGCTGCAGGTATTGGCGATAGGCTTCTGGCGAAAACTGGCTTTGTCCCATCACCCAACCGATCGCCATCAACAGCAAAAGGATTGTGAGTCTGATCTTTCTTTTCATATTCCGTCCCTCTTGGTGGTGTCATAACAGAGGCGCCACCAACTTGGCTTTAATGAGAACAGAAATTTAATCGAATTTGTCTAATCGATACCATGCGAATGCCGTGTCGAGCTATAGATCGTATTGAAATTTATAGCAGGTTTCCAGGCTAAAGTCTGGACATTCGAGAGTCCTTTTAATCCTGCACGGATGAAGAAAATCGACAGGGCTGTGCAGACGAGCAGACAGGCTTTTGCATCCAGAGTGTTATATTGATATTAACGATTCCTCTTGCGAATTTGTTTCTGCAAAATTGCCGACAAGAAATTCGACCTCGGTCGGTTTTCATGCCAGGGATTTCAACTCCTCAGGCGTCAGGCGCAGGCGATTCTGCCGGCGCAGGAAATCCTGCAGCGCCTCCGTGTGTTTCATCTTGGCGGTCAAGTGCGCGGCATGTTTTGTGATAAAGCTTTGCAGCAAGAGGTTACGACTGTGAGTATCGCTTTCCCGCAGGGCCTGTCGATTCACAGCCAGAGCCGCCAGGTTTTTCTGCACACCAGCCGGCACCGACCACCATCCGAAAAGGGCGCAGAGTCCTTGTTTTCGAACGGCGATCCGTCGAAGACAGCTTGGACAGGACAGCACGCACACCGTCTTTTGATAATGAAACAACACCAGGCCGACGGAGAGGCGGGTGAGAGCGGCATTTAACGGATTGGCATGAGACCCGCAATTTGGACATGGCAAGGTGGTCAATCGTTCATAGAGCTGCGCCCGGGCGGTATCGCCGAGGCCGGCGAGCTGAAGATCGATCGCGGCATCGTAATCGAAAGGCCGTTTGCGACGGCGCAACTCAAGGCGCAAAACATCGATCGCATCTGCTGTCAAGTCGCGGACTTCATAGAAAGCGATCTGTTCGAGTTGCTCGATGGCAAAGGAGGCATAGTGCTGGCGCAGATGATCTTCTTTGGAGCCTGTAGCCATCACAATCGTTCTCCTGGCAAAGGCAAACTACCGATCTTGCGGTCAGATAGAAATCCGGCTTTGCAAAGGGCGTTGGTGCTATGGCACGTTTTAGTTTGCGTGTCAGGCCGCTATACGAGGCCGCCTTTTATCCGGATTGCTTTTTCGACTTGTTCAGCCAATTGAGAAAGAGACTCGGTTGCCCGTCCCTGCAGAAAAATGTCGCTCGTTTTTTCGGTAAAGAGAGAAGCGCTGGTGTTGCATTCGATAATCGTCGCGCCGTGGTTTTTGGCCACCTCAGGGATCAGGTTGGCCGGCATCACTTCGCCGGTCGTGCCGACAATCAACAGCACATCGCAGCGCTCGGCAGCTGCAAACGAATTTTGCCAGGCTTCCTGTGGGATGGTTTCGCCAAAAAAGACAAAATCGGGTTTGAGCAAGTGGCCGCATTTTTTACATTTGGGCGGCAGGCTGGCAAAGATGGCCGCTGAGGCCTGCCACAATTCGCCGCATGCCGTGCAGATCAGCCTTTTGGAATTGCCGTGGAATTCGTAGATTTTCTCGCTGCCGGCTTCCTGATGCAGATTGTCGATATTCTGGGTGATGACGCATTTGATTTTACCCGAGCTTTCGAGATCGGCAAGGGCGCGGTGGGCGGCGTTGGGTTGGGCGCGATCGAAATGATTGTAAAATAGCTCTTTGATCACCGCCCACGATTTTTCCGGACAGGAATAAAAAGTGTCGAGGTCAAGGATGTTCGGATCGACTTTGCTCCACAAACCGTCTTCGCCGCGGAATGGGGGGATGCCGCTCTCGACCGATATGCCGGCGCCGGTAAAGGCAATCGCGTAACCCGAATTTACCACTGCGTCGACAGCCCGTTGCATCTTTTCATCCATCTATCGTTCCTTGTGCCGGAGATTGCGAAACAAATTCCTGCTTTAAGTGTATACAATCACACAGCAATTTGCAAGCAAAACTTGGCTCCGGACTCGGCGCAGGGCACCGAATCCGGTTTTCGATCACCAGATTCTGAATCAGCAGGCGGCAGAATCAGGAATAATGGGTTTCGATGCGGATTGTTGGCGGGTCGAGGAGGTGCTTTTTGACCGCACATTGATCGGCGGCGCGGATGACCGCTTCGCGATATTTTTCCGGAAAACCAGCCGGCAAAGCGATGTCGAGGGTCAAGGTTTTGATCATTTGGGTTGCGGGATCGAAATCCATTTTCTGGGTGATGAGCATTCCGTCCGTCGGGATGCTGCGCTGGCGGCAAAACGCCAGCACATAGATGCCGGCGCAGGTGCCGATCGACGCCAGAAACAGCGCGAACGGCGGCGGCACGGTGCCGTCCTGGTTGGTCGGGATGGTGAAGGGTCCGTATTCTGCATCGACTCGCAAGTCGCCGGGGAATTTGACGGTAAGATCCATGGTTTCTCCTTATGTTTTCATTTTTAGATGCAAAAAATGTGCATTGGTTTCAGAGAATTCTGTCCATGAACCCTAAAGATCAAACAGGAGGTGCTATGAAAAAAGCGTTTTTGTGGTTGTTCTTGCTTGCAGGTTCGGTTTTTTCGCAGGAGGAAGCTCGCCTGTTGCGTTTTCCGGCTATCCACGGAGACCGCATCGCTTTTGTCTATGCCGGCGATCTCTATACCGTCGCCAGCCAGGGCGGCGTCGCCCGGCGCCTGACCAGTCATTTGGGTTTTGAGTCGTTTCCGCGTTTTTCGCCTGACGGCACCTTTCTGGCATTCACCGGCCAATATGACGGCAACACCGAAATCTACCTCATCCCCGCCGAAGGCGGAATCCCCAGGAGATTGACCTATACAGCGACTCTCGGCAGGGATGAACTTGACGATCGCATGGGGCCCAACAACATTGCCATGGGTTGGGCTCCCGACGGCGAAAAAATCATCTTTCGCTCGCGCATGCGCGAACCCAACGATTTCCTCGGCCAGCTTTATTTTGTGAACCTCAAAGGTGATTTGCCGGAGCAACTGCCCCTGCCCCGCGGCGGGTTTTGTTCCTTTTCGCCCGACGGCAAAAGAATGGTCTACAACCGAGTTTTTCGCGAGTTCCGCACATGGAAACGCTACCGCGGCGGCATGGCCGATGATCTCTGGCTCTATGATTTCGCCAGCAAAACGACGGAGAATCTGACCGACCACCCCGCCCAGGATATTTTCCCGATGTGGCACGGCGACCAGATCTATTTTCTCTCTGACCGCGATGAAAACAAACGCATGAATCTCTATGTTCTGGATCTGGCCAGCCGTCAGATAAGGCAGCTGACTCGCTTCAGCGATTTCGATATCAAGTTTCCGTCCCTGGGTCCCGACGCGGTGGTTTTTGAAAAAGGCGGCTTTCTGTATCGCTTTGATCTGGCCACTGAGCAAGCGGAGCAGGTGCATGTGGTCATTGCCAACGATCAGGTGACCCAACGCGGCGGTCTCGAGGATGTCAGTCAGATTGTCCGCTACGCGGATCTGTCGCCGGAAGGCAATCGCGCTCTTTTGGGTGCGCGCGGCGAGATTTTTTCGCTTCCGGCCAAAGAGGGCATCACCTACAATCTGAGCCAAACCCCCGGTGTGCATGAACGCAACAGCACCTGGTCGCCGGACGGCCGCTGGATCGCTTTTATCGCCGATCCTACCGGTGAGAACGAAATCTATGTCCGGCGGACTGATTTGCAAAGCAAAGCTGTACAGCTGACCAGCGGCAGCGACACCTATATCTTCGACATCGTCTGGTCACCGGACAGCCGCAAGATCCTGTTTTCGGATAAAAAACTGCGTCTGTCCTTTGTCGACATCAACAGCAAAACCATTGTGCAAGTGGCGCAGGCGGAAGCCTGGGAAATTCGCGACTATTCCTGGTCGCCGGACAGCAAGTGGATCGCCTATACACGTCCGGAGCGAGAAGTGATGAACAAGATCTGCCTCTATGACGTGGATGGCAAAAAGACCATCGAAGCCACAGACGGCTGGTTCAGCGCCTCGTCGCCGATCTTTAGCAGCGACGGCAAATATCTCTTTTTTGTTTCGGATCGCGATTTCGATCCGAAATGGAATGCGGTGGAATGGAATTATTCCTATCAAGACATGCAGCGGATCTATCTGTTGACGCTGGCCAAAGAGACGCCGTCGCCGTTTGTCCTCAAGAACGACAGCGTCGCAGTCAAAACCGATGCGCCCAAGCCGCAGGAGAAAAAGAAAGACGAAAAACCGGCTGCGGAAAAACCGGTCATCGTCCGTGTCGACAGCGACGGATTGCGCGATCGGATCGCGGCCTTGCCGATCAAGCCGGCGGCCTATTCCGGATTGATTTCCATCGGCGACCAGCTCTATTACCGCCGCAACGCAGCCGCAGATGAAAAACCACAGCTCTGCGTTTTTCAGTTTAAAGACAAAAAAGAAATCGAATTGGGCGCCATCGGCGGCTATACGGTCTCGGCTGATCAAAAAAAGATGCTGGTCATGGAAAACAAAAAGATCGCCATCATCGATGTGCCCGCACAAAAGCTGGAAATCAAAGAGTATCTCGATCTGTCCGGTTTGAAAGTGCGGCTGGACCGCAAGCAGGAATGGGCGCAGATTTTCGACGAGAGCTGGCGGCAGATGCGGGATTTCTTTTACGATCCCAACATGCACGGAGTAGACTGGCCGGCGGTGCGCGCGCAATACCAGCCGCTGGTCGATCATGTGGCCCACCGCGCCGATCTCACCTATATCATCGGCGAGATGATCGGTGAGCTCAATGTGGGACACGCGTATGTCGGCGGCGGTGATGTGCCGAAAGTCGAACGCATCCAGACCGGCTTGCTCGGAGCCGATCTCGAACGCGATGCCGCCTCGCGCTATTACCGCATCAAAAAAATCCTGCGCGGCGAGAACTGGACTGCTGAGCGCCGCTCGCCCTTGACCGAAATCGGCGTGCAGGCCCGCGAAGGGGATTATATTCTGGCCGTAAACGGCAAACCGACGAACGAAATGGACAACTTTTACGCCTGGATGCTCGACACACCGGGTAAAACCGTGTCGTTGCTGTTGAACGACAAGCCCGGCATTCAGGGGGCTCGCGAAGTGTTGGTCAAACCCATCGCCGACGAACAGGGTTTGGTCTATTACAACTGGGTGCAAGAAAATATCCGCAAGGTCTCTGAAGCGACCGACGACCAGGTGGGATATATCCACATACCCGACATGGGTTCAGCCGGTCTGAACGAATTCGTCAAGCATTTTTATCCGCAATTGCGCAAAAAGGGGTTGATTGTCGACGTGCGCGGCAACGGCGGCGGCAACGTCTCACCGCAGATTATCGAGCGCCTGCAGCGCCGCGCGGTGATGATGGATCGCGCGCGCAATACGGCTTACAATCCCGATCCCGGAGCCCTTCACCATGGCCCCAAGGTAACCCTGATCGACGAGTTTTCCGCTTCGGACGGCGATCTTTTTCCCTATCGATTTCGCCGATCCGGCCTGGGCAAGTTGATCGGCAAGCGCACCTGGGGAGGCGTGGTCGGGATACGCGGCTCGCTGCCGCTGTTGGACGGTGGGACGCTAAACCGGCCGGAATTCGCTTCTTACGACGTGGAAGGAAAAGAGTGGATTATCGAGGGGCATGGGGTGGAACCGGATATCTTTGTCGACAACGATCCGGCGCGGCAATACGCGGGCATCGACGATCAGCTCAACAAGGCGATCGAGGTGATTCTGCAGGAACTCGAAGGGTACAAAGAGCTTCCTGGGCCGCCGCCCTATCCAAAGAAATGACAAAAGGCTGCTCCTCTTTGGGGAGCGGCCTTTTTTTTGGCACAGAACACCTTGTCCGCCGCGAATCGAATTGATGAGGTATCCTTTTGTCGGGCAACGGGTCGGTGTTTTGGGCGGCCGCAGTCACCCGGTTTTGGATGTTTCGAAAGGGGGTGTTTGCATGGTTGACTGGAGCGATTTTTTTGTTTAAACTCTTTTGCTTTTTATCATCCGCTGTGGAGGGTCGGGTTTGGCGGTGCGAAGGCGCCAAATCCCAGATTTCAGGCGATTTTGGGTCATGGAAAAACGCTTTTTGAGCGAAAGGGCGAAACGCGGTGCAACATCACAGAATCGGTTTTGGTAAAACTCACCAAAGATTGATCGTATTTTGCGCGAGAACGCCATGGCGAACGGCTGTGGTGCTGCTGATGCTGTTGGTATCGATGGGATCCGCGCTGGTCGATGTCGCGGTGGAGACCACCCCTGGAGGGCCGCGGATCGAGGTGAACGGCCGTCCCGTGCCGGCGCGCATGTTCTGGGGGCAGCCGGGATTTGGCACGGTGGCCGCCTTCTATCGATGGACGGAGCAGTCGTTTGAATTCACAGCGCCCTTTGCCGCTCAAGCGACTCTGCACTTTCGTTTCGGAAAGCAAGCCGGCCGGATTTGGCTGGCGGATCTGCGCTTCGAGGCGATCGATAATGGCCAGGCGGTGCTGCCGCACCAGAGCTTTGGCGATGCGGCTTGCTTTGCCGATTTGTGGAATGTCTTTCCGCCCGACGAACGCAACACCGTGGGTGAAGCGCAAATCGCTGATTCGATGCTCTGCATTCAACTCGTTGATCCGCCGGCAGGAGCTTCGTGGCCCGATTTCCACCTCTGGAGCGATGTCAAAAATCTTTCAGCGGGCAGACGCTATCGCTGTTCGTTCCGGGTCAAGGCTTCGCCTGCGCGCACCATCACCCCCACGCTCTATCATACCAGCTCCGGCAGCTGGACGGCGATCGCGGGCCCTGCGGGTCCGTTTCTTCACGAAGTCGAGCTGGCCCGCGATGCCGGTGTGAATTTTATCTCTTTTGGCATTGCCAACTGCTGGGCGCCGCCCGAACAAAAGCCGGACTGGCGCCACATCGAAGCGGTTTTTCGGCGCATCATCGAGGTTCATCCCCATGCCCTGCTGGTTCCCCGGGTCAGTTTGGATGCGCCGGCCTGGTGGAAGGAGCGCCATCCTGATGCATTGATGGTTTACGAAGACGGCAGCGTCGGATCCAAGGCTTCGATTTCGCATCGGCAATACCGTACCGACGCGGCGACGCACCTGGAGCGGCTCTGCCGCTATCTGACGGAAACTTTTCCTGACCATTTTGCCGGCATTCATCCCTGCGGTCAAAACACGGGCGAGTGGTTTTACGAGGGCGCCTGGGGCGCAAACTTGAGCGGCTATGATTCGGCGACGCTGCAGGCCTGGCAGTCGCACCCCGACGGCGGCGGGCCGGTGCCGACCGCAGCCGAACGGCGAACGGCAGCCCAGAGTCTGCTGCTCGATCCGGCTTTGCAGCAACCGGTCATTCGCTTCAATCTTTTTCTGCAAGAGGAGATGGCGGATTTTATCACAGAACTGGCTGCGGCCGCACGGCGCGGAACCGACGGGCGCAAGCTGGTTTTCATCTTTTATGGCTACCATTACGAGTTCGGTCCGGTCTGGAACGGGCCGGCCGCCAGCGGTCATTACGGCCTGTCGCGGGTGTTAGAGTCACCCGATATCGACGTCTTGTGCGGCCCCCTGTCCTACCGCGACCGTCACTGGCTGGGCACCGGTCCGGTCATGAGTTCGGCGGAGAGCATCACCGGCGCAGGAAAACTGTGGTTCAACGAAGACGATACGCGAACCTATCTCAATCGCAATCCGGAGGATCACGCCCGGCACGGCGGTCTGGCCGACCTGGAGCAGACGCAATCCGTGTTGCTGCGCAATACCGCCCAGGCTTCGTTGCGCGGACTGGGCGCCTGGTGGATGGATCACGGCGCCGGCACCGGCGGCGGCTGGTTCGCCGATCCCGCGCTCTGGCAGGTGATGCAGTGGATGCGTCCGATCGATGAGGGGCTGCTCGAGCGAAACACCCCCTTTGTTCCGGAAATCGTTGCCATCATCGACGAAAAGAGCCTGTTGCACCTGGCCGGCGGATCGACAGCCATCGGCAGTGCGCTGATTTCCGACTCGCGTGCGGCACTGGGACGCTGCGGCGCACCCTATGGACAATACCTGCTGGAGGATATACTGGCGGACAGAGTCGATGCCAAGCTGCAGATTTTTCTCGCCGCCTGGTCTCTGACGCCCGAAGAGCGGGGGATATTGGAGGCGAACCGGCCGCCCGGCATCACTCGGGTCTGGTGTTATGCGCCGGGATATATTTTGCCGGACGGACTCAGTGTTACGGCCATGAAATCCGTGACCGGATTCAGTCACCGGCTGGTCGATGCGCCCACGGCTGTAGCCGCGCCGACTGCCAGGGGGCTGTCGCTGGGGTTGATCGATGCCTGGGGGCCGGCGGCCAGAATTCACCCGCTTTTTTCAGCGGTCGCCAATGCCCAGGAAGTGCTGGCCACCTACAGCGACGGTTCGCCTGCCGTGGCGATGCGCAAAAGCGATCGCGGCACGGATGTCTTTGTGGGGACGCCGCAGCTGACGCCGGAATTGATCCGCGCTCTGGCGCATTCAGCCGGGGTTCATCTCTACACGGAAAAGGATGCCGGGATCTGGGCAGCGGAATCGGTTCTTTCGGTGCACGACGTCGGCGTGGGATCGCTGGCGCTGGATATCGGCAGCGACTCGCCGGTTGTCGATGCGCTGAGCGGCGAGATGCTCGGCAAGGGTCCTGTGCTCTATCCGTCGCTGTCAATGGGTGAGACAAGGGTCCTGCGATGGGAGCAGGAGGTAAGAGTCGATCCCCACGCGCATAGCGGGCCATCGAGCTTTGTGCTTTATCCCAACCATCCCAATCCCTTTAATCCTCATACCACCTTGCGGTTCAGCGTACCGGAAGAAGGGCATGTATTGCTGGAAGTTTTTGATCTGTTGGGGCGGTGTGTCTCACGGTTGATCGACGGCAGAGTTAAGGCGGGCGAACACCAGATGGTTTGGCATGCCGGGCAGCTGCCCGGCGGAGTCTATTTTTGCCGGTTGCAAGCAGGTGGGCAGGTCTTGCGGAGCAAGTTGGTCCTGGTCAAATAAGGAAAATTTTCCTAAACAAAAATGAGGTGGGCAAGGATCGGCCCAGGCGGCCGCCTGAGCATATTGAACGAACATCAGCCCCTTTCTTAGACCTTCCTGTCAATCGTGTCTTCAACCGCGTCAGGGCTGGTGGTGCGGCGGCTCTGATTTGTTGCCGTCGGCTGTTGTGCCCCAAATGACCAGGCCGGCGCTGGCCAGCACCAGGTTTTTAATGATGTATTGGCCTTCCAAGGTGGCGGCATAGGGAATCCGAAAAAAGACCTCGTTGGGGAAAAAGAAAATGGGCATCACCGTGCCGACCAATTGGAGAAACAGAAGGAATAAAGTGGTTCGCAAGAACAGCTTAAAGATCAGGCCGATGCCGATGAGGCATTCCCAGGTTGCCAAAAGCAGAATGGAAACATTGCCCGGAATCAGGCCGAAGGAGAGCACATCGATGGTCCGGATCGCCAGATCCTGAGCCGGGCTGAGGCCGGGAAAGAATTTCAGCACGCCAAACCAGAAATAGATCACACCCACACTGATTCTCAGCACGGTTGTGCCGTGGCTGACTGTCCAGTCGGTCACGCGTCTTTCAATCGTTTGGTATCGCTTGTACAGACCGTTCATCCCGCTGCTCCAGCAAAATATTCTTTATCCATTATAACTCTTTCGCCATCTATTTATTCCCGGCCTCTTTTCTCAGGACAAATTTTTGCGCACAAAGATTCGCCCTCTGGGGCTGTCGGTGATGCGGCCGATAATCGCAGCATGGCAGACGCCCTGTTTGTGCAGTTCTGCCAGCGCAGCCGCGCTTTCTTCCGCCGGCACGGCGGCGCACAATCCGCCCGAGGTCTGCGCATCGTTCAGCAACAGCCGGCGGATCTCCGAGAGCGATTCATCATAGTCGGTGCGCTTTTCGGTAAAGGCAAAATTGTCGCGCGTACCGCCGGGGATCACTCTGGCAACCGCCAATTCGGCTGTCTGCGGCAGAAGAGGAACGGCGGCGCTCCACAATTCCGCACCAATGGCTGAATCGCCGAGCATCTCCAGAAGATGACCGAGCAAGCCGAATCCGGTGATGTCGGTGCAGGCATGGACGCTATAGCGCGCCAGCGTTTCGGCGGCGGTGCGGTTCAGTTCCGCCATTCGCCGAATCAGCAGTTCGGCTGTGTCGGAATCGAGCTGTTCCTGCTTGAGCGCAGTGCTGAGAATACCGGTGCCGATCGGTTTGGTGAGGATGAGGTGATCCCCGGGCTGCGCGCCCTGGTTGCGCCAGATGCGCTGTGGATCGATGCGGCCGGTGACCGCCAGGCCGAATTTCGGTTCATTGTCATCCACGGTGTGCCCGCCGATTATGGTGATGCCCGCCTCTTGCGCCTTGTCGCGAGCGCCGCGCAGAATATCGTGCAGCACCGAAATCGGCAGCCGGTTGCTGGGAAAAGCGACGATGTTGAGCGCAAACAGCGGTTGTCCGCCCATGGCATAGATGTCGCTCAACGAATTGGCCGCCGCGATGGCGCCGAAAGCGTAGGGATCATCGACGATGGGAGTGAAGAAATCCACGGTCTGCACCACAGCCAGCGAGTCGTTTAAAAGATAGACCGCGGCATCGTCGCTGGTGTCGGCGCCGACGAGAACCGCCGGATCGCCGGACAGCGGCAGGTCGCGCAACACCTCTTCCAGCAGCTGGGGCCGCAACTTGCAGGCACAGCCCAGTCCATGCGTATAGCGGGTGAGTTTGATATTTTCAGCTGATTCGGCGATCGGCGCGGACGCGCCTTGGGGGCGCAGTCGCTTGACCGCTCCGATGATCCGCTCTGCAGCGCGATCGATCTCTTGTTCCGTGGTCATACGGCCGACTGAAAACCGCAGGGTGCCCATGGCGATCTCCTGCGGCACCGCCATGGCGCGCAGCACAGGCGAAAGCTCGACTTGGTCGCTGTGGCAGGCGGCGCCGGCAGAGGCGGCGATCTCGGTCATCTCGGCGAGCAGGGTCGCGGCATCGAGGCCGGGAAACGCGATACTGGCCGTGTTGGGCAGACGCAACTGCGGGTGGCCGTTGATCACCCGGTCGGGCAGTTCCCGGCCGATCGCCGCCTCGAGCCGGTCGCGCAGTTCGGCGAGCCGGGTTTGCGTTTCATCCAGGGCTTCGGCGGCCAGCGCGCAGGCAGCACCGAGACCGACGATCTCGGGGACGTTTTCGGTGCCGGCGCGGCGGTTCTGCTCGTGGTCGGCGCCATGCTGAATTTTGGCCACGCGCACCCCGCTGCGCACAAAGAGCGCTCCCACACCTTTGGGTGCGTAAAACTTGTGTCCGGCGATGGAGAGCAGATCCACCCCCAATTCATCGATGCGCACCGGAATCTTGCCGACCGATTGCGCCGCATCGCTGTGCAGCAGGATTTTTTGCTGATGCGCAAGAGCCGCGATTTCGGCGATCGGTTGCAGCGTGCCGACCTCGTTGTTGGCGTGCATGACCGTGATCAGGATCGTCTGGAGTGTGATCGCTTTTTCGATGTCGCGGACATCGACGCGCCCAAAGCGATCGACCGCAACCCGAGTGATGCGAAATCCCCGTTTTTCCAGGTCGTTGCATACCTCGAGCACAGCCGGGTGCTCGATGGCAGAGGTGATGATGTGGTTGCCGCGATCGCGCCGGGCCTCGGCGACTCCCTTGATCGCCAGGTTGTTGCTTTCGGTGCCGCCGCTGGTAAAAATGATCTCCTCACTGCTGCAGCCGATCAGGTGTGCAACTTGCTGCCGCGCTTGTTCCACAGCGATTTTGGCTTGCCGACCGAAAAAATGCGAGCTGGAAGGATTTCCAAAGTGGGTGCGCAGATAGGGCAACATGGCCTCCACAACCCGGGGATCGACCGGTGTGGTGGCATTGTAATCGAGATAGATGGGCTGCAATGTTTCTCCTGTCGAGATCGAGGTTTTTACAAACAGCGGTCTTGCGTTGATTTAGAACAAGATCCGCAAAACTTGGAAGAAGCGCAAGGCAAAAAACAGCTGGCCGTGGAAAAGTCTTGACTTTCCGCGGTTATTTTAATATATTCATGTACGTTCACTGTCGATTATAATTAATATATACGCAGAGGTTCATTTTGGAAAAAGGGATCTTTATCCGGGATGAATTGATCGCCCAGGCGGCGATATCGGCCGAGCAACTGGCGGAATGGGAGCAGCTCAAGCTCATCAAGCCGTTGGGAGTCGCCGACGACGGTCAGCCATTTTATTCCGACAGCACAGTCCAGCGCATCGAGCAGATCAACAGCTTGGTGCAGGTCGGCTATGATATCCGCGAAGTGCAAAAGATCATCAAAAAAATCGGGCTGCCGCACAGCGCTCAGGTGGGAAAACAATCCGATTCCGGGCAATATCTGACGGTCGGCGATCTGGCGGAAAAGGTCGGCGTCAGTCCCCGCACCATCAAGCACTGGGAAGACAAAGGCATCATCGATGCGGAGTTGCGCAGCCAGGGCGGCTTTCGCCTTTATCCCGAGAATTACGTCTATATCTGCAAGCTCGTTCAGGATTTGCAGCTTTTCGGTTACACCCTGGAACAGATTAAACTGATTGCCGATGCGTATCGCGAGTTGCTCGCCATGCAGAACAACAGCGCTCTCTATGCCAGGTCAGACACCGAGGTCAAGCTGGAGGCGATGCGGAACGAGATCGACCTTCTCGATAAACGGATTTCGCAGTTCCGCGAGGGTATGCAGCGATGGGAGGATCTGCTCAAAAAGAAGCGAAAAGAGATCAACCAATTGGCGCAGCAGAACAAAAAGCGGACCGTTGCCAAAGCGGATAACGATTGAACAGGTTCTGACTGCTGTTGCCGGTTTTTTACCTGCTTGGGCTGTTGTAACGGCCCGGGTGAATGCAAAGGATTTGTCTGATGGTGCAGAAACGAATTTTGATCGCCGGCGATTCGATCGCCCGCGGTATTTCCTATGATGATGAAAAAGACCGCTATCTGCCGCTGCGACGTTCGTTTGTGAACGTGCTGAGCGAATCGCTGAGCGCGGTTGTGCGCAACAGCGCGCGATTTGGCAACACCCTGCAGCGCGGCGCCGACCGGCTGCGCACCGAGGTCCAGACCTGGAAACCCGATCTCACCCTGATCGAATTCGGCGGCAACGACTGCGATTTCGACTGGCGGGCGGTGGCGGAAAATCCGGCAGGCCGGCACCATCCCTCGACGGATTTCAGCCGTTTTCACTCTCTGTTGTTGGAGCTTGTGCGCGATGTTCGTTCCCTGGGATCAGAGCCGGTGCTGTTGACCTTGCCGCCGCTGGATGCGGATCGCTATTTTCGCTGGATCAGCGGCGCCGATGACGAACGCGGCAACCGGATTCTCAAATGGATCGGCAGCATCACCCGGATCTATTGGTGGCAGGAGCGCTACAATGCCGCGATCCTCGAGGTCGCGCGCGAGACCGAAACGCGCTGTATCGATGTGCGCAGTGCTTTTCTGCACGATGCCGATTATACTCAGCTGATCTGTCGCGACGGTATTCATCCGAATGAATCCGGCCATCAGTTGATCGCCCGCCGCGTGTTGGGTTTTTTCCGCTCCCTGGATCCCGGCTTGCTGCTGCAGCCGTCGCCTACCAACGCTTCTCTGCCCTTGCCAGCCGCCGGTTGATGTCCTGCAGCCCCGCAGCTGCTCGCAGCCTACTGTTTTAAGGTCAACCTGATTTCTGTCTTTTCCCTTTCCAGCTCCAGCTGCCATTCCTTGTCCATACGGCGACAGGAGGTAACGCCGGCGATTTTATCTCGCTCGGGATTCAGGCCGTCGATGCGCAATTCAGCGGTTTGCGACGGCGCGACGGGCAGCACGGCCGTTACCCGCATTCGGCATGGACAGGCGAATTTCAACACAAACTCCCAATCATCGAGTTTCCATTCGACATGAATCGTTCCCGCCGGTGTCGGTACATCACCGCGAGCCCAGGTCAAATCGACCGGCTGTGGCGCGATGTGCACGGCCTTAAAGCCGGGCTCTGCCGGCGAGACGCCGAGCTGGTAGCGGCTGAGAAAATAGGTCGGCGCAGCCGACCAGGCATGGCAGTGGCTGCGGGTAGGCACATCTTTTTCGAATCCGGGAAAGGTTTCCCAGAACGTGGTGGCGCCGGCGTCCAGCATGAAACCCCAGCGATCGCGGATCCACCACAGGATATCGGCCTGGCGATCCTGGTGCGCCAATTCTTCGAGCAGGAAAAAGACGGCAAAAGGACTGCCAAACCGCACCATGAAATCCGGGGGCTTGCTCACCAATTGCTGCAATGCCTCCACATGCTCCTGCGGCACCGCAGAGTAGAGCAGCGCCAGGGTGTTGGTCTGCTGGCTGATCGTGGTGCTCGGCGCACCGTCGGCATGGATGCTGTCGACGTAACAGCCGGCTTTGTTCGACCAAAGATGGCGGTTGATGTTGTCGATCAGTTCGGCTCGCCAGTCATGCCATTGCTGCTCATCCGCAATGCCGAGCGATTTTGCCATGCGGCCGGCCCGGCGAAAGGCTTCGGCGAGAAACAAATTGTTGTGGGCGTTGATGGCATGTTCCGAGTCCATACCGGCCCAGTCGAACATGTTCCAGGCTTCGATCTGCAAAAGCCCCCACGGATTGTCGCACCGTTCCCGACAGGCGAGCAAGGTCTGTTTGACCGCCGGATAGAGATCGCGCACGGTTTGCAAGTCATCGCTATACCAGCCGTATTCCTCGATCATAAAGATCCACAACAAGCTCCAGGCGGTGAGGATGTTCTGCCAGCTGCTCGGCACCTGCGATTCAGGCAGCGGACTGCGGTAGAGCGATTCCGCCGGCAGCTGGGCGCAGCGCTGGGCGAGCGCCCATTCGCCAAAAGCCGCATAACAGACGAGCGCTTCGTTGCGGGCATCGCCGACCCAATAGGTCTGCTCATAGGTCGGACAATCGGTGAAGGTGTCTTCCATACAGCAGAGCAGCGTATGGCGGCCGACCTGCCAGATGCGGTTGAGCCGATCATCCGAGCACTGAAAACTGCCGCGGAATTCCGCCGGATAGGTTGCGAACAGAGTCCGGATCGCGCCGATCTGCACTGCGGCCGGGCGGTTGCGGATGGTGAGGGCGGCGTAGCGGAATCCCCGCCGCCATTCGCTGGTAAAGCGCTGCGTGCCGTCGCGGCTGATGTAGCGAAAGGACGAGCGGTTGCTGTAGGTTTCCTGGCGCACGCCGTCATTGATGGCCTCGAAGAAAAAGAAATCAAAGATAACCCCGGCCGGTGCGGAGACGACAAACTCGGTGTAGCCTATCAACTCCTGACCGAAATCGAGCAAGAGTTCCACATGGTCATCCCCGGCAGGGACAGTGGTCCACCCGGCGTTGTCTGCCAACAGAGCGGTCGGTTGTTGAACCGCCGGTGCACCGGGCAAAGCGGTTTGGGAATAACAGAGATTCCAAATATCGGCGGTCATTTCTTCAGCGCCGGCAGTGGTGAAATTCCACAGCTCGGGATAGGCTTGCCAGCGGCTCGGGTCCAATAATTCGGTCGCCACCTCCCGGGCGCTTTGCGGATCGGGGTCGAGGGGACCGAGAAGCAGCCATTTGCCTGGACCCTTGCATGGCGCGCGCAATTCAACCGGCAACGGCGCGTCGATGGCCAGGGTGAATTCGTTGAAATGGTGTTTGCCGATCAGGTTGGCGATGAACAGGTTGCTGCCGGCTTGCAATTCGATCTCGGTGCCGTGTTTAAAGGGATGCGGAATTTCGCGTCCGTTCAGGGTCCAGGGACCGAGATAGATGGAAAACTGGCGGGGGAGCCGGGCTTTTTGTGCTTTGGGACTGATGATTTCCGTACAGATCAAGCCGCGGTAATCCTGCATATTGCTGGTGCGGTCACCCGGGCGCAGCGTCGATTTGATGTTGACCGTTTCGACCAGACCGGCGGGTTTGACCTTTTGTATGCCGAGAACGGCGATCGGGTATTGGGGGGTACGGCTCAGAAACGGAATGGTTCGCGGACACAGCTCGATCCAGGGTGCTGTGCCGACAGGGCCGATTTCCACGGCATCCGGCCATTGTCTGTCGTCGAATCCAGGCAGCCATGCTTCCGGCGGAAAGAGTCGGGCGTCGTATTGTTCCTCGAACGGCATCTGGCAGCTGATGCGGGGAACCGCGGTCGAATAGGCCGAGAGGGGCAAAATCTTCCAGGTGCGGTCGCTGGAAATGATGAGTTTTTCGCCGCGACGATTTTCGATATCGATCTGGCACAAGACCGCGGCGCGGCCGAGGATATAGTGAAAAGTGCCCTCGCCATAGTGCACGGCGCTGATCGCCACGGTGTTGTCGCCGATGTGCAAATACGGGGCGATGTCGTACAAATCAAACTGCTGGCGGTGCGGAAAACTGCGCGCCGGGCCGTCACCGATCCACTGACCGTTGATCATCAGCCGATAACGGCTGTCGGCGCTGATGGCGAGCTCGGCTTTGACCGCCGGATCGGCGAGCCGAAAGGTCTTGCGAACGACCACATGCATATTGCGCGGCTGTGCATCGCCGTCGATCCAGATCCATTTTGCTGTCCAATTGCGTTTTGGCATCGTTTTCCTTGTGTGCTAGATTCTTCGCATCGAGGATTTGCTGGCCACGCGTCCGGCAATCGAAACCGGATCCCAAACGGGAGCTAGTTGCGGGATGTAGCTCAGATCCAGATAGGCCAGTTCTCGCGCCGTCATTCCGGCGGTCAACACCGCAGCGAGGATATTGAGGCGGTGGCCGCTTCCCGGCGGACCGCTGATTTGGGCGCCGAGCAATTTGTCGCTCTTTTTATCGCTGATCAACGCCACGGTCACGGGACGGTTGTCTGGAATGTATTCGGAGCGATCGGGGTGGGAAATCGCCGTGGTTTGCGGATCGTAACCGGCGGCGCGCGCCTGGTCAGCATTCAAACCAGTGGCCCCCATTTCCAAACCGAAAACGCGCACCAACGACGAGGCGAGCACGCCCGGAAAAGGATCGGCTTTGCCGCCGATGTGACTGCCGGCTGCTTGACCTTGTTTGCTCGCCACGCCGGCAAACGGAGCCCACACCGGTTTCCGGGTCAGCAGGTGAATCGATTCGCAGCAATCGCCGACCGCATAGGTGTTGAGGCGATCGGTTTGCTGATAGCGGTCGACGTGAATTGCACCGCTTTTGCCCAGCGGAATATTGGCTGCTTGGGCCAAAGAGACCTCGGGTTCGATGCCGACGGCGATAAACAGCAAGTCACACGGCAGCGGGGGTTGGTCCTTTACCTCGACCTGGTCGATATGCCCGTCCCGGCACCTGACGCCGGTGACACTGCAGTTGCAGTGCAAGGCGATGTCGTGTTGTTGAACGGTTTGGATCAGAGGCTCGACCAGCGCTTCTGACCAGGCTGCAAACGGTCGCGATGCCTGTTCGACAATCGCCGTTCGAATTCCCCGTTCATGGAGCGCTTCGGCGATTTCCAGGCCGATATAACCGGCTCCCACCACCACCGCCTGTCTGACCGGGTGCTGGTCGAGATAGGTTTTTAGCCGTTCGGCGTCGGCATAGGTTCGCAAAGTGAACAGATTGTCCGCTTTTTCCTGGGCCCAGGCAGGAATTCGCGGTCGCGAACCGGTCGCCAGAACGAGTTTGTTGTAAGGCTGTTCAAAGATCTCTCCGCTTTGCAGATCGCGCGCGACCACCATTCGTTTGACCGCATTGATTTCAAGCGCTTCGCAGCGGTTGCGGATGCAAATTTGGCGCTCCTTTTCCAGCTCGGCGGGGGGACGGCCTGCCACAAGAGTCTGGTCCACCTGGCCGGCGATGTACAACGGCAGACCACAGGAAGCATAGGCGCTGTGGCTGGTGCGCTCGATTACGGTCACTTGCCATTGCGGATCGAGACGTTTGGCGCGGCCGGCCGCGCTGAGACCGGCATCATTGCCGCCGATCACAACCAGTGATTTGCTATGGGTAATTGCCATAATCAAATTCCTTGTTTAGCCTGGATCCGGTGCGCAGCACCAGATCTCACAGGAGATCGATTACTTTGTTTTGCCGCCGTGCTTTTTCCGCAGCAAAGACCATGAGGTGCGACTCGAGCGATTCTTCCGGGCCGGAAAGAATCTGCTTCTGATCCCCGTCGGCGACCGCTGCGGTAAAATGCTCCATCAGACGGTAATCGCCGCCGCCGTGGCCGCCCAGCAGAGTGGCGTGGCCGGACGATACGGGGGTTTTCGACCAGGTGTCGGAAAGAAAATCGAAGCGAGATATGGTTTCGCCGTCGCTCCACATCTCGCCGTGGGTGCCGAAAATCTGGGTTCGCCGGTGTCCGATTTCGGTAAAGGCAGTCATGGTAAACGCTGCAGTTTGCCCGCCGCAAAAATTGAGGATGACCACCTGATGATCGACCACATTGTTATCGCATTCGTAGACGCAGCGTCCATAAGGACCGTTGCGCAAAGCGTCGGCGATCGATTCGACAGTGACTGACGAGGTGAGAATGTCGTGCGGCCAGCCGGTCTCGCCTCTTGCCGCCCGCTGCAAATAGATTTTGCGGGCTGAATAAGGGCATCGAGCTTCCACTTCGGCGGGACAGTCCTGCAGGCAGCGGGTTCCCGCGTTTGGCGGTTTGGCCTGGCGGGTAAAATGAGAAAGCGCGCCGAAGGAAGCCACCGAGCGGCAGGGCTCGCCGACGATGAAGCGGATCCAGTCCAGATCATGGCAAGATTTTGCCAACAACATGAAGGTCGATTCCTTTTCGTTGCGCCAATTGCCGCGCACAAAGGAATGAGCCTGATGCCAGTAACCGACCGGTTCGAGATGCTGCAGGCTGATGATGTCGCCGATTTGATCGCTCAGGATTTGTTCGCGCAAGTTCCGGGTCAGATCTGTATAGCGCAAGACGTGGCAGACACCGAAAAGCACGCCGCTTTTTTTAACCGCATCGATGATGCGCCGGCACTCCTCTTCGGTTGGGGCCATGGGCTTTTCGAGCAGCAGGTGATAGCCGGCGCGCACCGCAGCGATGGCGGGTTCAGCATGCAGGTTATCCTGGGTGGCGACGATGGCGGCATCTGCAAAGCGCGGAACCGCCAGGGCGTCTTCCCAGGTGGTGAATTGCTGCCGGCCGGGAATGGCATGGCGTTCAGCCAAACGTCGGCGAAAAAAGTCGCGCGGTTCAGCGACACCGACCACTTTTGCCTTTTCCGGATGTTCACGGGCGTATTCGGCATAGGTGGTGCCCCGCGATCCACCTCCGAGGATGAGATAGGTGACGGGTTTCATGTGAATCTTTCGTGTGAAGGTTATTCGGGATTGGTGCGGAGTTAAAACTCCAAATCCTTATTCGTTCACTTGGGCCGCTCGAGTCAGATCTGGCGGCAGTTGGCCGTTGGCCAACGCATGAATTCAATAGGCGCCCAGGATTTTGGCAGTATTGACAATGGTGCGAAAATCGTTCAGACTGACGCTCGAAGGCACCGAGTGGTCCGACGAGAAAATATAGCCGCCGTTTTCTTTGAGCGTTGGAATCACTCTTTCCATTTCGGCACGAATCGCTTCAGGATCGTTCCACAGCACAGCGTTGATGCCGCCGTGCAGAACCAGCCGATCGCCGTATTCGGCTTTGAGCTGCAAGGGATCCATCCCGGCCTTGACTTCCAGCGGATTGAGAGCGTCCAGACCGATATCGAGCAACTCCGGGATGAGGGGCCGGATATCGCCGCATGAATGGAGGTGGGCGGGGATACCCTTTTGATGCGCCCAGTCGATGGCCCGCTGGTGGACCGGTTTGAGAAGGTTGCGGTACATATCGACGGAAAAGAACTGATGGCCCTTATAGCCCATATCGTCGGGCCACCAGATCGAATCGAAGTGCAGTCCTGCCTCCCAGACACGGTCGAGCATTTGCAGCTGGACTTCCAGCAGATGGTTGAACATCTCTTTCACCCATTCGGGATTTTCGATCAGCGCAAAGAGAATGCGTTCTGTACCGACAATCCAGGAATGGGTGACATCGAAACCGAACCACAGGGAGGCTTGAATCCAGGCTCCTTGCCGGCACCAGGTTTTGTATCGGCTTTTGAGATTGGGCCAGTCGATGCGCTCTTCGCTGGGAGCCATGCGCTCTTTATGTCGCCGCCAGGTATCCGGATCGGTGATGGTAAAATCGAGAAATTCCGGCGTGGAGGCGGCGTGTTTCCATTGTTTTAGGGTGACTCCCCATTCGCTGGTATAGACGCGGTATTCTGCCGTGTCCTCGAGCACTTTGGTCGGCAAGCGCGGAGAGTTGTCGAGATGGATTTTTTCTACGCGGTCGAGATCGAAAAAATCGACAAAGGAGCGGTCTTTGGGCAAGCCTTCTTTTTGCCAGCGTTCGATGGTGGCATCCCAAGGGTCATCGATAATGGGAATTCGGTCGGCTTCCTGGTGTTTAAAGATACGGGAGAATCTCTCTTTGCTGTTCATCAGCATTGATTCCTGCTAAGCGGAACTTTTTGCCTTCCAACGGCTTTAAGAATTTGAATGTTTGCCTACAATATAACATCGCCGCAGAAACATGCAACAGCTTTCTCGGGTGCGAATCGACAGTTTGGTCGAAACAGCTGCCTATTTTCGTCGAAGAGGCAGGTCGGCGGCAAGGGTGATCAGGTTTTTACGATCGAAAGAGGTGCGATCTGCGGGTAAATCGGTCTTTGCCGTCACTTCAGCGATAAGATTGGTTTTTGGCACGCAATTTGAAGGTTGTCAGCAGGTGTTGTTAAGTTGCCAAACGGGTAATTGATGCGAACAGCTAATTTTACAAGAGGGTAGTCATGATCACTAAAATTTTTCCGATGCTTGTTGCGGCGATGCTCTTTGCGCTGGGAGCAGCATGGGCATGTGAAATAACCGTCACCAATGATGGCGAGGCCAAAGAGTTTTATTCAATAGGTGACCAGGTAATTTTGAAAGTCACGGTGGTTTTAACCCACAGAAATTGCCGCGAAGGCATCGATGCAACCAAGTTTCAACCCGAAGGATTGGAAATTTTGGGAGCAACTCCCTGGAAAGAGACCAACCGCAACACCTATGAGCGGCTGATCAAAGCCGAAATCGACAGCGCTGCCGAAAATGAGGCGATTCTGCACGCGCGCCGGACCTGCAACAAAGAAGGCGGCTATGGAGCCATCAAGCTGTTGATCAAGTAGACAAGGATGGCGATGTGCGATATCGAATCGTGTTTCTGTTGATTGTTTTAATCGTTCTGTTGCCTGCAGCGCCCTACCCGGTATGGTCGCAAGAGGAGATCGAATGGGGGGCTCTGGACGAACAAACCGTTGTCCTCGGTGAGGATTCCAACCCGATCCAACCCGATTCGCGGCACAGCGGTTTTTATTATGCCATCGGTGCGATTGCCGCTGCAGCTCTGGCGGGAGTGCTGTTGCGCTATAGCTGGTTCCGCCGTCTGCGCCCGTTGATCCTGTTGACAAGTTTGATCGTGCTCGGTTTCTTCAATGGCGGTTGTCCGTGCATGATTTCGAGCATGCAGAATTTTGTGCTGTGGTCGTTCGGTGAATCCGTGCGGGTGCACAGCCTGTTCTGGTTTCTCGCTTTGCTTCCATTGACCTATTTCCTGGGCCGTGTTTGGTGCGGCTGGATCTGTCACCTGGGTGCGTTGCAAGAATTTTTGCATCGCAGCCCTTTGTCAAAGTTCCGCAGTCGGCGAAGTCAAAAGATTCTGCGCGCCATGCGATGGATTTTGTTCGTTCTTTTGATCGTGCAATTGGCGATCACCCGCAACAATATTTTTATCCACTATGATCCTTTTAAGGTGGTTTTTAACCTTTTTTCCGCCAACCATCTGGGATGGTGGCTGGTTGCACTATTGTTGCTGAGCTCGCTTTTTATCTACCGGCCTTTTTGTCAGGGTGCTTGTCCGGTCGGTCTGATTCTCAGCTGGGTCAGCCGCCTTCCCGGGGCCTACAAACTGTCCACCAACTGCAAATGCACGGACTGCGGGGTCTGTGCGAGGCACTGTCCCACCGGGGCCATCGCCTCAAATCGCGAGTTCGATTCCGGCGAGTGCGTGATGTGCGGTGTGTGCCTGGATTGCTGCAAAAAAAACGCGATTGAATCCCACCGGTGATGTTTCCGCGCGAACCGCAAGAGCGGAAAAAGTGGCCGCCCTTGTGCGCGGTCCATACAAGATAGCCCAATCCCAACAATTTGCCCGCTGTTTTGCTCTCCGTATAAATGTCGAACCAATTGTGTCCCATCATGGCGCATCATCCAAGTCAGCTGCAACAACAACGGCAAAAATCCGGAGGATCTCGCGGTCAGACGGGGCACTCCGGATGCAGAATAATTGTTTTGTGTCTGGATAATCATTATATTGGACAAACATGGACTCGATCAGAACAACCAGTAACCCCTGGTTTTCTTGGTTATTTTTTTTATGATGCGCATGGCATTTATCGTGGAGACAGGCGATTCATGTGGGCCACTATCAACAATCATATATTTATTACATTATATATTTTATCTCTGTTTTTCATTCCCTATATCATCACGCAAAAAAAGAATCCGGTTTCGGCTTTGGCATGGATCATGGCAACTGTACTCTTGCCGTTGGTCGGACCGCTTTTTTATCTTTTTTTCGGTACCAATCGGATTCGCAATCGGGGTTTGGCAAAGTTGTTTTCCAATACCCGAATGCGCAAGAAACTGCGTGAGATCGAAAGCCGCTCTGAGCCCGACACAACCATTGAGCGGTTTTTGCAGGCGGATTCTGCCATGGCCGATATCATCAAGATCTGTAAAAAATTCAGTTTTTTCGATGCGGTGGCCGACAACCAATTGGAGTTGTTGATCGATCCGGAGGCGACCTATCAGCGCCTTGAGGAGATCATTGCAGAAGCCAAACATGAAATCGCGATCAATTTTTACATTTTCGAAGCCGATCGCATCGGTATGCATTTTTTAACTCTTTTGCAGGAAAAGGTCAAGGCCGGCGTGGCGGTCTATTTTCTCTATGATGCCATCGGCTCGCGGCGGTTGGGTTTTCGGCGCCGGCTTTTAAGGGATTTGCGGCGGGCGGGAATCCAGGTGAGTGAATTCCTCGCGTTGCGAAATTTTTTCAAGTTATGGAATCTGAATTTGCGCAACCATCGCAAAATTGTGGTGGTCGACGGCCAAACAGCGGTGGTTGGCAGCCTCAACATCGGAGCTGAATTTCTCAGCAACGACAAAGAGAGCTGGCGGGAGACCAGTGTTTTGGTCAAAGGGCCGGCGGCAGCACAACTGCGCTGGGTTTTCAGCGAAGATTGGTATACCGCCACAGGCCAGGTTTTAGCCGCTCCACAACTGGGAAAGCACATTAAATATGGCAATTCTGTTGCCCAGGTGGTTGCCAGCGGACCCGACGAGCGCGGTCAGGCGGTTTATCATGCTTTTATCATGGCGCTCGCAACCGCGCAAAAAACGGTTTATCTGACCACCCCCTATTTTATTCCCGATCATGCTTTTGAATTGGCGCTCAAGCTGGCCGCCCTGCGCGATGTGGATGTCCGTTTGTTGGCACCCGGCCGCAGCGACCATCCCTTTGTCCGTCTGGCCGGCCGTTCCTATTACAACGATTTGCTGGAAAACGGTGTGCAGATCTATGAGTACAACGGCGGCATCCTGCATGCAAAAATGATGACAGTCGATGGCTTGCTGACCATCATCGGTTCGGCCAACACGGACATCCGCAGTTTTCGCTACAACTTTGAGGTCAATCTGCAAGTCTATGATCATGACTTTGCCTGTCAGGCGGAGCAGGTTTTTTTTCGCGATTTGCAGCAAAGCCATAGACTGGGTGAAAAATTTTTACAGCGATCTGCCCCTGCCCGGTTTGGCGAAAATGTATTCCGCCTGACCAGCCCTTTGTTATAGGCTGATCAGAGATGTTTCGTCGTCAAATCCGACACCTACAGGGGCCGATCTAAAGTCAGAAGCAAACCCGGGCAGCCTCTGTCCCAAGCCGCCCTGCAGCGTTTTGACTATAAAGCGAGCCAATTTGCCATGCGCGCGGCCGAAAGTCCGCTAAGAGAATTAACGATTGAATGTTTTTGATTCGGCTAACACCGAATCTGAGTCGGAGACAAGCTGGTATGAATTTCAGGACGGCGGCGTTGTTTGCCATGTCGATCATCTTAACGTTATCTTTGCCTGCCTATCCACGACAAACGAAAAGGAGTTCAGAAATGTTGTTGCCAACACCACCGATCGGCCGTTGCCATCGAATCGACAGGCCACTTGCTTTGACCGGCAGAATTGACGACCCCCTGTGGGCAAAGGCTGAAAATTTTGCTCTGGTCGATGCCGTAAGCGCTGAAAGACCCGAACAGGAGACGACGGTGAAATGTCTCTATAGCGACCGCTATCTCTATGTGGCCTTTAGCTGTGAGGACAGCTATATCTGGGGCACCCACACTGAACGCGACAGTCCGATTTTCGAACAGGAATGTGTGGAGGTTTTTATCAACCCTGCCGGCGCACCCCATCACTATTATGAAATCAACCTCAGTCCGAGAAATGTTGTCTATGATTCCCATATCATCAACAACCGCACCCCCGACAATCCCTTTGCAGACTTTCTCGGATTCCCGCAGTTGAACATTGTCGACTTGCACACCGCAGTTTGGATCGATGGGGAGCTCGGTGTTCAAGGCGGCGCCCGCGGCTGGCGTGCGGAATTTGCGATTCCGTTGGCCGAATTGTACGGCGCGCCCCATTGCCCGCCGCAAGCCGGCGATCAATGGCGAATCAATTTTTACCGCATCGACTCTCCGCAAATGAACCAACGCCGCCATTCTGCCTGGAGCCCGACCGGACGCGAAGCGTTTCATCTTCCCTGGCGTTTTGGCACTCTGATTTTTGCCGATTGATCCGCGCTTTACTGCCTTTTCGGAATAAGATTTGGTTCCCTGCTGTTACATTTCTTCGCTTCTTATACAAACGGCCAACAGGAGGATACCATGAACACTCGCTACCGTAATCTGCTCTTTGCTGCCACCCTGATCTTTGCCGGTTCCGGCCAAGGACAGATCCAATTCACTGCTGATGATTTCAGCCAATTCGTCAATACCAGCCACGTCCTGCAGACGGATACAATGGAGACCCGTACTGTGAATGTCGGCTCGGCCGGTGCCAATCAGATATACGATTTCTCTTCTTTGTCCTTATCTGGTCCACAGATGAACACGACTTTTCTCAACGCATCTGCAACCCCATTTTTCGCCATGTTTCCAGGGGCAACTCACGCGGCAAAAATGATGGAAAAAAACGTACCAACAAGTGACCGCTTTTATCATTATCTCAATGTCAGCAACAGCGGCATCACTTCTCTCGGCATGGTCTATGCAAACCAGAATGATCAGCTGCAAGGCATGGATCAGGATGACGAATTTACCCCGGTGCCCCTTGTCTACAACAAACAGTGGCAGACCCAGTCAAGCGATACACTTTCCGCTGGTGGATTTGTGACGATCAACAGCATGCAAACGAAACACCACATCGATGGCTGGGGCAAGATTCGCTTGCCGATTGGCGAACAGAATTGCCTGCGCTGGCGGCAGGACGTTACCATTATTTCCACCAGCACCTATGGCGGGATGACCCTGGCGGCCGATACCAGCGTGACCGTGGATTTCAACTTTATCGGCAAAAATTCGGTTTACTATGCTCTGGTGAGTGGGGTGCCGGACGACGATTACCCCGATGTGCTGATCACCAGCGATGTCAGCGTGTTGGCCGAGTTGTCGCGGCTTACAGATGTGGAAGATAGGGAGACAGTCATTCTGCCGGACGAATTCGTCCTGTTGCCCAATTTCCCCAATCCTTTCAATCCACAAACACAACTGAGCTTTCACTTGCCCAAACACCAGCATGTGCGGTTGGAAATTTATAACAGCCTCGGTCAAAACGTCCGCACCCTGGTGGACCAACCCCTGGCCGATGGTTTGCACACCCTGACCTGGGACGGCCGCGATCAGGAGGGGAACAATCTCGCCAGCGGCAATTTTTTGGTCGTGCTGCAAGCAGCCGATCAGCAGCGGGTGCAAACCATCACCCTGTTGAAATAGAAAGTGCAATCCAACCTGGAGCGCCGAAGGCGGCGCTCCAGGTTGTTCACCTCTATTCCGCCATTTTGCCTAAAAGGGCCATTCAAACCACCTGCCAACCTCTCACTCCATTGTCCCTCCTGAGCAACAACTGCAAAAGAAATGTCATAATAATGCCACACCTGGCAAAAGTCTCAGGCTACTCGTCGGTTTCAAGTGGTTTTTATTCACATTTGCGCATTATTTATTAAATGAAATATAATCAATTATTTAAAAAAAGGAAAATATGCCCAGCACAGCTGTCGATAAACGGTTATGCGTTGTCACTCTTTTGGTACAGTATTTGGATAAAAAAGTTACAACAAGCGCTTTCTCATGAGATTCATCAAGGCACACCGATCAGGCGGGCCGTGGGAAGGGAGAGCGAACATGCTCCGCGTGAACAGCGGAGAACGGATCGACTGATCTGCAATTTATGCGCGGATCTGGCCAACTGTATAAAGGAGCAATAACGATGCGATGGTTAGCCGTTTTGCTGTGTGGGGTCGTGCTGTTATCGACAGGGCAAAGTTTTGCCCAGGCGGTTCACAGCCGTGAAGAATTTTCCCGGTTGCAAATGCTCGCCGACCGCTATCGGCAGGAAATGGATTTGCGGCAGCAGGAAACCGATCGCCTGGCTGTTCAGCGCGGCTATGTTGTGCGTCAGATTTTGTCTGACGGCGGGTTGGTGCGCATCCGGAGAGTGGAGGAGGGATGTCCTTTTTACTACATCACCCACAATCTGAATGCGGCCCAAACGGTATCGACTGACTTGTTGTGGAGCGATGGCTTGTTGGGAAGCGGCATATCAATCGGTTTGTGGGACGGCGGCGATGTCTTGCTGTCGCATCAAGAGTTTGGCGGCCGGGTGGCTGATGCCGACGGTGCCAGCGGTGCGACCGCGTTGTGGCACCCGACTGCGGTGGCGGCCACGATGGTGGCGGCGGGTATGCAGGCAGCCGCTAAAGGAATGGCGCCGCAAGCTCAGATCGACGCCTATGACTGGGATAGCGATATCGCCGAAATGTTGAATGCCGCCGCTGATCCGGGAATTTTGCTCTCCAATCACAGCTATGGCACGGTGGCGGGTTGGTCTTACGGCGCGTATGATCAGACTTTTGGTCAAGGTTGGTATTGGTTTGGCGATATCGACATCGACGACAGCGAATCCAACTTTTTCGGACGCTATGACAGCGAGGCGCAATCCTTTGATGAGATTATGGCTGCAGCGCCGCACTATCTCATTGTTGTGGCGGCCGGCAATGATCGCTATGAAGGGCCTACCAATCAGCCGGTACCCCATTTTGCCCTGAGCAGCACCGCCAGGCCCGGCCAGTATTCCTGGGTAGCTTCTGATGTCACTCGGCCATTGGACGGGGTGATGGACTGTCTGGCCGGATTTGCCACCGCCAAGAACGTTTTGACTGTTGCGGCAGTCAATGACATACCTGATCATTACAGCGCCCCAGGCGACGTCACAGTATGGGGCAATATCACCAACCGCCGCGGCAGTTCAGCCGGGCCGACCGATGACGGACGCATCAAACCAGATCTTGCCGCCAACGGCTTTGAACTCTATACCGCCTCTGAAGCCGGTAACGCACTTTACAGCAAAGGCAGCGGCACATCCTTTTCAGCACCGAACGCCACAGGCTCTTTGGCTCTATTGCAGGAGCATTATTATAAAACCCACGGTCAAACCGCTATGCAGGGCATGACCTTGAAAGCGCTGGCGATTCACACCGCTGACGAAAGCGGACCTGCGCCAGGTCCGGACTATGAGTTTGGGTGGGGGTTATTGAACAGCAAAAAAGCGGCCGATTTGATTGCGGCCGATGCCGAGCACCGCCTGTTGATCCGGGAAGCAGAGCTTTCTACAGGTGAAACGGTGACTTTGCAAGTCTGCTCACCGGGGAGCACGCCGTTGCGAGTGACGCTGGCATGGAGCGATCCGCCCGGTACCCCGGAATCCTTGCATCAGATCGATGCGGCCACACCCATGCTGGTCAATGATCTGGACCTGCGGATTTTATATGAAGGTCAGACTTTTTATCCCTGGACACTGGATCCCAACAATCCGCAGAATCCGGCCAATCGCGACCGCGACAACGCGGTCGATAATGTCGAGCAAGTGGTGATCGATTTGCCGCAAAGCGGCTGCTATACCATTCAGATCACCCACAAGGGGGTTTTGCAGGATGGTTTACAGACCTATGGCTTGATCCTTTCCGGCGCGATCACGGAATTCGATTTCGGCGATGCCCCGGACGAGGCGGATCAAACCGATGATTACCCCACATTATCGGCGAGCAACGGCGCAGCCCACGCCGTGACTGCGGATGTCTTTTTGGGATCGCATCGCGATTCGGAAATAAATGGCCAATCCGACCCGCTTGCCCTGGGCGACGACAATCAGGGCTCGCAGGATGATGAAGACGGCATTCTTTTTATGATGCCGCTTGTGCCAGGAACTTTGGCTGGTGTGCAAGCAATTGCCAGTGTTCCGGGTTATCTCAACGCCTGGTTCGACTGGAATCGCGATGGGGATTGGGCGGACGATGGTGAGCACGTTTTCATCGACCGGCAGTTGAACGGCGGCATCAATAACCTGAACCTGTCTGTGCCCGCCTCGGTCGAGGCCGGCAGCCTGTTTGCACGGTTTCGATTCAGCACTGTTACCGGTCTTTCCTATACCGGCACGGCGCCGGATGGAGAGGTGGAGGATTATCTGGTGGCTATACAGCCCGATTCGGATGGCGACGGCATACCCGATGCGATCGAAGGAAACGGCGATCGGGACGGCGATGGTGTAATCGACGCACTGGATTATGATCCGACCGGGTATTTCTACGATGAACTGTCCGGCGCCATCCTCTCGGGAGGTCAGGTAGCGATCGAGGGTCCGCAAGATGCAGTGGTTCTGTTGCTGCAGGACGGCAGCAACGGTTATTATCAGTTTCAAACCGACGGAACGCCCGGCATCTATACCTTGCAGATCACACCGCCGCCCGGATTTATATTGAACACGTCATGTGCGCAGATGACTCCCTTGCCTTTCGATCCGACCGGCAGCACCAACCCGGTGGTTCTGGGGTCAGCCGAGATCGGTAACACCGGTTATCTCGGAGAGTCGCAGTGTTCAGGCAATCCCTATAGTATGGTGTTCGATCTGCAACCTGGCGATCCGTGGATCATCAACAACAACATTCCGTTCAGCCAGTTAATTGCCATAGAGCTCTCTTCTTTTGTTGCCGAGCAGGTTGCCGGCGATGTGCTGCTGAGCTGGGAAACCCAGTCTGAAACAGAAAACCTTGGTTTCCACCTTTACCGTCGCCATGCCGCCGATCAAGAGTACACCCGTTTGACCGACGAAATGATTCCTGGAGCCGGCAACAGCCAGGCGACCAGGCGCTATACCTTTGTGGACTCACAGATCGAGGTCGGCCAGACCTACCTGTATCAGCTTGAAGACATCGACTACAACGGTATATCGAGCCGACACCAGGTCATCGAAATCACCGTCGCCGCACCTCAGGCCTTTGCTTTGCAGCAAAACTATCCCAATCCCTTTAATCCGGAGACCACCATTCGATTCGATCTGGATTCCGAGGGCTGGTGCGAGCTGTCGATCTACAATCTCTTTGGTCAGCGCTTGCGGCGCCTGGTCGAGGAATACCGATCAGCCGGCAGCCATGTGGTTGTCTGGGACGGCCGCGACGACAGGGGTGCGATGGCGGCGAGCGGAGTCTACATCTATCGTCTCGAGCACAACAGCCGGCAAATCACCCGCAAAATGCATTTGCTGCGGTAATCAACGGCGTTCCCCATTGGGACACCACTATTCGGCAAGATATGCTCTCCACTTGGGCGCTGGGTGAGGTTGTGCTCCCCGGCGCCTCCTCTTTTGCCAAAACCACTCCTCCTTGGCTGGATCAAGCGATTGTGGGCGATCAGACGAATCGGTTGCATCTTGAATGAACAAGTTGTATATTTGAATATCGCCCTGAAATTCGAGCCTACGAATCAGCCATAGCCGGAAAAAGGGGAATCGGTTTCGGTGGATAAACGCAGAAAGAAACAAGCACAGCCGGTTTACCAGTTGGTTCGCCCTTCGCAATTGCCCGCCCACATGCGCACCTACTTGTCTGCTGAATGGCAACAGCGCTGGTGGACCGCAGTCGGTTCTCTTCTGCCTCTGCAACCCAAAAAACTTGCCCTCTTTTCTTCCGTTTCCTGTCCAGGAGATCTGCTGATCAAGAGCTATGATCTGGCGCAGCTGCTGCGGCGGTTCGGCGTTGCGGTGGTTAGCGGATTTCAATCACCGGTAGAAAAAGCCTGTCTCGATCTGTTGCTATGTGGCATGCAGCCGATTATCATCGTACCTGCCAAAAGTCTGAAAAATTTTCGTGTACCGCCTGCCCAGCGCCGGTCGTTGTCTTTAAACCGTTTGCTCTATTTATCACCCTTTTCGCTTGAAGAGACCCGCACCAGTGTTCGTGCCTGCCTGCGGCGCAATCAAATGGTCGCTGCTTTGGCGGAAGAGATTCTTTTTGTTCATGCATCGCCGGGCGGCAAGTCGCAGAGACTGTTCGACGAATTGATTCGCCAGGAGCGAAAAGTCCATGTGGTGCAAAGCGACTTCAATCGCCACCTGGTCGAATGCGGCGCGCAGCCCATCGAAATCGGCGAATTGGCAAATTGGCTCAGCAGCAGCGGCCTGGCTCTGAGTTTGCCGCCGACGCTTCCTGCGCCGGTCACCCCGACCGACCGACAATTCAGCCTTTTCTGATTTTCGTCGTCACCACACCGACCAGAAGCGGGTAAGTCCTATGAAGCCGATCGATTTCCAATTCTATCCCTTCGCTGAGGCGATTGTTCCATCCGCAGTGCAAAAATACGGTCAGGATAAAGCTGTTTTGATTTTCCCAACCGAGAGCAACAAGCGTTTGGCTGTGCAGGTGCTGCAAAAGAGTTGGGATTTTGCCAATGTTCAGCTGTTGACCATGGATGAGTTCAAAGAACGCGTTTTCTATGTCGACCGACCCCTGCTAAAAGAAGAAAAACGCACCATTGCTTTTTATCTTTCGTTGAGTGATCAAGATCGCGCTTATTTCAAGATCAACAATTATTTTCAATCCATTGAATTGGCCCGCAATTTTTTCGACTTGTGGGAAGAATTCGACGAAGAGCGGGTCGGCGATCCGGTCGACCTCGATTTTTTTCTCGCAAACGGCATCGATCTCTCCGCCTGGCAAATCGAAACCTTTGCCCGTCTGCAGCACATACGGAAGCAGTATCGCGATTTTTTACAAAAGCGTGGTTTTATCGACCAAATCTTTGTGGCGATACCGGAATACTTTCATCCAGCTGAACTGGCCGAATACGACACGTTCGTTTTTGTCAATCAATTCTATTATTCTCGATTGGAAAAATGGATCATCGATCAGTTTGCCATTTTGGATAAACAGATTCATGTTCTTTATCAACTGCCTTCCGCTCTGGTGGTTCGCGATCAATTGGACGTCAATCCCTTTTCTCTCCGCGATTTGTTGACCGGCCAGACTCTCCCTTCACTGCAGATTGTGTGCGCCGACGAATCCTTTTCAATGCTGACCGCTTTTTTGCAGCAGCTCAACCAAGAGAATGTTCACACTGCGGTGGATGTCGATTTTTGGAATAAACCCTACGCCAGCTATCTCTCTGCGGAAGCGTTTAAACTCAATTCCACCGTTCCCTTTTCCCGCACCTCGATCTACCGCATTTTCACGCAATTCCATAGGCTGATGCAGGCGTTGATCTATGACGGTCATCGCGTGCTGGTGCCGATGAATGCGCTGATGGCAGCGCTGGTAGCGGATGATTTTTTTCTCTATATCTGTCGCTCTGTCGGCATAAAAGAATGCGCGACTTTGCAGGAGCGCTGTCTGCAAGTTGTGATGCAAAAACTCGACGACCTTTTCAGGGCTGTCGAACTTGCGCCGCCTATCGCTCAGGATTTGGGTATTGACGATCCGGATGTCTCCCGCTGGCTGCAGGGTTTTTACCGCACCGTCAATGCCTTGCGCGATATTTCGACCATCGCCGCCCTGGTCGATTTGATCGACAAAAAAGACGGAATCAAGGTGCACTGGATGATCAGGCCTGGCGATCTTTGGACAACCGATGCTCTGGAAACTTTTTATCGCATGCTCTCCGATTTTTCCGCCATCGAAACTTTTCCGCTGGTCGATTCCTGGGTCGATTTTTTTGCTGCAGGATCACGACCGGCGGCAGCTGCAGCTGAAGTCTTGCGACTTTTCCTTGACTATATGAAGGCCAAACAAGTCCATCTTTCTGAAAACAAACCAGCGAAAGCGGTTGTACGGATGACCGATTTTCTCGATACCCGCAACATGAGCTATCCTTCGGTCGCTGTGCTCAATCTGGTTGAGGGTTCCTTGCCGCATTCCCGCCGCATTCCGTTTCTTTTTACCGAACCGCAGCGAAAGCTGTTGCATCTCAAAACCTATGAAGAGATCAAATTGCGGGAAAAGTACTATTTTTACCGGCTGTTGCTCTCTTCACCGCGCGTCTTGTTGTTTACTTGCGCCAACCAGGAACAGGATATCGAGATGAGTTCTTTTCTCGAGGAGATCCTGCTCGAGTTTCCGGCGGCAGAAAACAACTTTTTTCACCAACGAGAGAGTTGTTACAAAGCGGTTCACAGCGAAATCAGCAGACCCAGAGTTGCACGGGCGCGCTATCGACCTCCGGACAATCCGGAGTATTTTCGTTTGCGCTATCAGAATGATTTTCCTGCGCAGGAGATCCAACTTACCTACACCAAATTTAAACAGCTGAAGAACAACAGCATGGTCTATTATCTTCGGGTTGTCTGCGGTTTACAAGAGCTGCCCGTGCAGGCCGAGGAAGATTATTCTTCTCGCCTGATCGGAATGATCGTGCACGATGCGATGAATCTGGTTTGGCGGAATGTGTTGCGCGATCAACAGAACAAACCCGTTGTGCTGCGACAAGCTGATTTGTCGGCAGCCCAATGGCATAAAGCTTTGCAGACCGTGCTGGGCAGTTCAGACTATGATTTAAAAGTTCCGCACAACTACACAGATGTCTACTTTGCCGAGATTGTCTTGCCGATCGTGGCGGAAAATTGCAGCCGCTTTGTCGATCATTTGACTGGGAAGTGGGGTGAACGGCCGGTGATGATCTATCCCGAGGCAGAGTGGGAAAAACGCCAGTTCAAAGAGATCCTGTCCGCAACAGAGAATGCCCTTGAATGCCGGGTTTGCATTCACGGCCGCGCCGATCTGCGCCTGGAAGAGGTGAATGGCAATGAATTCTATATTGTCGACTATAAAACCGGAGCCTACGACGCTGATCAGCTCAATTGGTACGAAAGCTATTACTATCTTCTCGAACACCCAGAATGGTCGGAAAGAGTGGATTCGATTTTTGTCGTTTTGACCGAAAACAGCGACAGACCGGTCATCAAGAGCAACAGGCGGCAGGGATTGCGCAGCGGTCCGCAGGTGATTAAGCTGCGGCTGCAAGAGATTTTGCAGCACATTGCACAAGATGGCTTTACCGTGCCGGCGCAAAAAACCCAGGCGCGAATTTGGCAGGAGGTCACTCGAGCCGATCTTTATACTCCGAACCTGCGCCGCCAAGGCAAAAATTCGATAGATGGAGATGAGGATGTCGAATAGCGTCAAAAAGGTCATCCGCGCCAGCGCCGGCACGGGTAAAACTTATCGCCTTTCTCTCGAATATATTGCCCTCCTTTTGCGGTTTCGCCGTCTGGGCATCCAGTTCAATGAAATTTTGGTGATTACCTTTACCAAAAAGGCGACGGCAGAAATACGCGACCGCATTTTTGCCCACTTGAAATCGCTGACGCAAAACTCCGACAGCCAAGCGGCGCAAGCGCTGCATCAGAACCTGCTCGCTTTTGGCATTCAACTGGCTGATTTCGATATAGACTATTTGCAGACGATTTATCGCGAAATGCTGAAGAACAAGGATCGCGTGCAGATCAGCACGATCGATTCCTTTACCAACACGATTTTTCACTCCATGATCGCCCCGGTAATGGGTATGACCCATTACGAAATCGATGAGGAGATCCGTCAGCAAAACCTGTCGGAAATCAGCGAGTATTTGTTGCGCGACCCAAGCCATTTGGCGCTGATCAAGAAATTTTTGCAGCAAGGTGCACAACGCAATATCCAGGCCTATGAAAAATTGATCCATTCGATCATCGACAAGCGATGGATTTTTCATTTCATCGACGATGCCGGCATTCGGCGGAGCGATGGAAGGATCGCCGCCACCGAACTGGATAAAATGTATGATTTTTTTTCAGCCACCTATTTGCAGATCATCGATCGCCTGGTGCAATACCTGCATGAAGAACAGAATGATTCACCCGCCGGGGCGCTGTTGACGGCCGATTTTTATGCGCTTTTGCAAAATCGAACCGGCGATGTGCAAGAGTGCTTGCAGGCATTCAAACAAATGGTGCAGGATCCGCAAACCGCGCAGCCGTTTTTCAATTTGGTGTTGGCGAAAAGAACTTTTTGGCACGGCGGCAGGTTGCTGCGCAAAAAGAAAGATGCTGAACTCAAGGAGGAACTGATCCAAAAGATTGCCAAGGCTGCCGGGGATCTGGGCGATTATCTGCTCTTCAGCTGTGTTTTTCCGGAACAAGAGATCCTTTTTGAGTTGGCCGATCGGGTTCTGGCCAAATACGACGAGATCAAGACGCGAGACAGAATTTTCACCCATTCCGATATCTCCTATTATACCTTTCGCCACCTCTATGATCCCGAATTGTCGTTGATCGATCAAGACAGGGTGACCAACTCTTTCTATGAGTATCTGACCAACCGTATTCGCTTTGTGCTGATCGATGAGTTTCAGGATACCAGTGTCTTGCAGCTCAAGATACTTCAACCGATCATCAATGAAGTGACCAGCGGTATAGGGGCGAGACCGTATGGGGGCGCGATCGTTGTCGGCGATGAAAAACAATCGATCTATGAATGGCGCGGCGGAGAGCGAGACCTGTTGCTGCGGATGCCGGCGATTTTGCAGTCAGATGAGGTGTCATCTCTGGATACGAGTTTTCGCAGTTCTTTTATGCTGATCGACTTTTTCAACCAACTTTTTTCTGATGCGGTCTTTCACGAACAGCTCAATCAGCGCGGCATTGAATGGCAATATCAGCAGATAAAAGCTTTTCGCCAGAATGATCCAGGATCAGCGGAAGTGCATCTGCGTGGATTTGGCAAAGCGGCCGAACAGGTTTCCAAACACGAAGTGTTGCACGAATATGTGCAAAAAGTGGTTTTGCCCAAAGTAACCGACCCAAGGGTCGCCGGCAACACGGCTATTTTGACGCGCAAGAACAGCGACTTGCAGGAAATTGCCGCCATTCTCGATGAAGAGCGCATCGATTATGTCCTCGATTCCTCCAAGTCGATTTTGGAGCACAGGATGATCCGCCCGCTTCTCCACCTCTTCCGCTTTCTCGTCTATCGCCAGATGATCGACCTGTTGCGGTTCTTGCGTTCAGATGCAGTGCTGTTGGACAGCGATTCGCTCAAGGCGCTGTCGATCGCATATCGCGATTGGCAAAGCCAAGGACAGCCTGAATGTTGGATCGATTTTCTGCGCAGTGTTGCAGGGATACCGTTTATCTCAATTGTGCTGCAGATTGTTGAAGAATCTGTTGCTGTCCTCGATATCAGCGATCGCAGCGCCAGAGCCCCACAAGTCGGCAGCCGCACGGTGCTCAGCTTTGTCCACACTGTGATCGAACAGTTGGCGATGATTGCCTTGTTTGATCAGGAAAACGATATAAAAAATCTACATGCCTTTCTGGAACGGATCGCCGCTTTTGAACAACGAACAGGCGATTATGATCCGAATCTGGAAGGTTTTTTGCACTATTGCGAGGAGAACAAAAAACACCGGGAATTCGCGCAACAAGGTCTCGAGTCGGTGCAGATGGTGCAGTTGATGACCATTCACAAGGCCAAGGGACTCGAGTTCGACAATGTTTTTCTTTATCTCGATCTCTCTTCCCACGCCGGTTCAGATTATGGCCGCCTGCAGAGTTATTTGATTTACGATCAACAATACAGGGGCGTGCAGGATTATCTGCTGACCTACCACTATGATGCGATTGTGCAGAATAGCATGAAGCGAACATTGGTTGAGGAAAGCGAAAGGCGCGGTCAAATCGAATCGTTGAACGCATTGTATGTGGCGATGACTCGGGCTCGTTTTAATCTGGTGGTGCTGGCGGCAGTCGACAGCAACAATTTAGCCGATTGGCTGCAGACGGAGGATGACGAGAAAAAGATCGAACGGTTGTTGTTGCGCCGTTTGGCTGCTCTTTTACTGGAACAGGATGCAGTGACCTGGGAAAGCGACTCATATCTGCGCGGCCAGCTGGGCGAATATACTTTTGCTGCCGTGGAGAAGCCAACCGAGACCGTTGCGGCACCGTCCGCCGCTCCGAATATCGCCCGTTATATCGATTTTGATCGCCATCGATTGCGATCAGCGGTCACGGCGAAATTTGATTATGACAAGTATCCGGACTATCACACTGCCGCCCGGATCAACATCAACGCCATAAAAGGCAACGTCATCCACTACTATCTTTCGTTTGTTCGCCATGACAGCGAACCAATTCGCCGGTGGGCGGCAGGCCGCACCTTTGCCTACTATGGGAATTTGCTGCCAAAGCAGGAAATCGATCTTCTTGTCGCACGCGCAAACCATCTGATCGATGCGAATAACGATCTGTTTTCGATCGCACAATGGCCGCAGGTGTTCACGGAATGGGCGATGATCGATCCTGAGGGTCGGGAAGTCCGCCTCGATCGCTTGATGGTGAACCCCGATCACAAAGAGGTCTTGATCGTCGATTTTAAAACCGGGGAGGCATACGAGGAGGAGCAAATCGGGCACTATGTGGAGACAGTGCGGGCGCTCGATTTTGTGCAGCAAAACGGCTATATTTGTAGAGGCAGATTTGTCGAGGTGGGTGAGATCTGAAAAAAACAAGCCGGATGCTTACTCTGCATCCGGCTTGCGCAGTACGGATTATTGAGCAAGGGCTTTGCGCCGGCGGCGCCGCAGAAAACCGCCCTTAAAGCGTCCTTTCAAATGTGCGCCAAAGGTTTCCATGCTGGCATAGATCACCGGCACAATGACCAGGGTGAGCAGCGTTGCAACCAGCAGTCCCCCCATCACCGCACGCGCCATCGGCGCCCAGATTTCGCCGCTTTCGCCGATTCCCAGAGCCAGCGGCAGCATGGCAAGGATGGTGGTCAGCGAGGTCATCAGAACCGGCCGCATGCGGACCTTGCCGGCTTCGGCGATAGCAGCATACAGCTCAAAGCCGCGTTCCCGCAATTGGTTGATATAGTCGACCAACACGATACCGTTGTTGACAACAATTCCGACGAGCATGATGATGCCGATAAAACTCATCACACTGATGGTTGTGCCGGTGACGAGCAATGCCAAGGCAACGCCGATCAGCGACAGCGGAATGGTGAAGAGGATGATAAAGGGATCGATCAGCGACTCGAACTGCGAAGCCATCACCATATAGGTCAACAAAATCGAGACCATCATTGCGATACCCAAATAGAAGAAGGATTCCTGCTGCTCTTCGGCAACACCGCCGATGTCATAGCGAAAATCGGGCGGCAGTTCAATTTCTCGCATAATGTTTTCGACGTCGCGGGTCACACTCCTGAGATCGCGGTCGGCGATATCGATCGAGATGCTGACATATCTATCCTGGTCTTCGCGAGTGATTTGTTGCGGCGCTCGAGTGTAGTCGATGGTCGCCAGTGCGCGCAGGGGAATCTGATCGCCGTGCGGGGTGGTGATCAGAATGTTTTCGAGATCCTGCTTCGTTTCGCGATACTCCTCGCCGAGCTGCACCCGGATATCGAATTCATCTCCGGATTCCCGATAGCGGGTAACCACGGAACCCAAAATGCTGGTGCTGACCACCGAACCGATCTGCGCCGTGGAAAGGCCGAGATCGGCGATGCGCTGGCGATCGAGATTGATGGTCAGTTCCGGTCGCGATTCCTTTATGCTGACTTCGGTTTGCACGACGCCCTGGATCTTTTTGACGCGGTCGTCGATCGTGTTGGCAAGCGCTTCAGCAAAGACCAGATCATAGCCGATAAGTTTGAGTTCGATATCGCTGCCGGCAAAGGCGTCGCCCATGCCGCCGCTGGCAAAGGTGGCTTTGACATCCGGAAGTTTGCCGATTTCTTCGCGCAACAATTGTTCGATATCCTTCAGATCTCGATCGCGTTCGCTGCGTTTCGGAAGTCGGATGCTGACCTCGCCTGCTGCCGAAGATTGGGACCCAAACAGTGCCATGATGCCTTCACCCTGGCCAAAGCTGCTGTAGATGAACTCCGCCTCCGGCACGTGCTCCCGAATGATGCGGTTGATCTCGTGAAAGGTTTTTTCCATTTCATCGAGACTGATCCCTTGCGTGCGTTCGACGCGAAATTCGAGATAGGCGTTGTCAGATTCAGGGATAAATTCACCGCCGCGCGCAACCAGAACGACCACCGCGAGAACAAAAGCAATAAAAGTCGCCAACAACACTCTCTTGCGATGCAACAACGACCAACTCAGCAGACCCAAATAAAAAGTGCGGAAATTCTCCAAACCAGTCTGAATCGCATTTGCTGCTTTATTGAACAAACCCTTTGACGAAGACTTTTCTTTTGTTTTATTGAGCAAGCGCGATGACAGCAGGGGGATGAGAGTCAAGGCGACGAAAAGAGATACCGCCAGCGAAAAACAGATCGTGATCGCCATTTCCTTAAAAAGCTCGCCGGAGATTCCCGGAACAAACAGGATCGGCACAAACACGGCAAGAGTGGTGAGCGTCGAGGCGGTGATGGCCATTGCAACTTCACCGGTTCCCTGGGTTGCCGCATCGCGGGATGAAGCTCCTTCCTGCCGGTAGCGAAAAATGCTTTCCAGCACCACGATGGAGTTGTCGACCAACATTCCGACTGCCAGCGCCAATCCTGCCATCGAGATCACATTCAGCGTCAGGTCGGCTTGGTCCATAACCGCAAAGGTCAGGATAATCGAGACCGGAATCGTAACCGCGACGATCAATGAACTGCGCACATTGCGCAAAAACAAGAGAAGCACGAGAAAAGCGAGAACCATTGCCTGAATGCCGTTGCTGCCCAGGTTGGAGACCGACTGATTGATGAATTCGGATTGATCCCAAAACACCTCGATGTTCACGCCCTGGGGAATCTGCAACCGAATTTCCGGCAACCTGTCATTGACCGTTCGGCAGACTTGCACGGTGTTGGCATCCGATTGTTTCTGTACCATCATGACGACTGCAGGGTGGTCGTTTGCCCAGGTACGCGAGCGCTGTTCTTTAAAGCCATCGACGACCTGGGCGACATCGCGGATGCGGATCACTGAGCCGTTCAATGAAAAAATAGCCGTTTCTTCGATTTGTTTCACGTTGGTGTATTCGCCGGCTGTCTGGATGCTATATTCCAATTTCGGAGTGTCGAGATATCCGGACGGGATTTGCAGATTGTTTTGCTGCAGTGCCGACACCACTTGTTGGATCGACAGCCGATGCGCGCGCAATCGGGTCGGATCGATCAACACTTTGATCTCCCGTTCCATGCCTCCGCCGGTAAAAGCGGTGGCTACGCCCTGCAGCCGCTCGATGCGCGGCTCAATGTCCTTTTCGGCGATGTGGCGCAACTCCGCCTGACCGTAAATATCCGAATTGACCGCCAGAAACATGATCGGCTGTTGTGAGATATCAAAAGCAAAAACCAAGGGCTCAGTGGCGTCAGCCGGCAACACATCCCTGATCCATTCCATGCTGTTGCGAACATCGATCTCAGCCTGGTTCATGTCGGTGTTCCAGGTAAATTCGATCACAACCAGCGAAAGGCCCTGTGAAGATTGCGAAGTGATCGACTCAACGTTTTCCACGGTTGCCAGATTTTCTTCCAAAGGCCGGGTGATGATATTTTCCATATCGAAAGGCCCCACCCCGGTATACTGGGTGATCACTGCGATGACCGGAAACTCGAGCTTGGGAAAGAGGTCGAGCTTAAGTCGCAGCAGGGAAAAGAGGCCAAAACCGACCATGATCAAATAGATCATGGCAAAGGTGACACCCCGGCGAACGGCTGTTTCGGTAATTTTCATCAGTCTTCAACCTCCTCAATCACCATCACCTTGCTCGACTCGCTGAGCTTGTTCTGTCCTTCGATCACCACCTTTTCTCCTGTTTGTGCACCTGAAGCGATGGCGATAAACTCTTCATCCATATATTGCACTTGAATGGGTCGCTGGATGACAGAATCGGCTTGGACGACAAAGATCGAATAGGATTTAATGACCTGATCGCGGTTGTCGATCCGTTCGAGACGGGTATTTTCGATAGCGGTATTGCGCGGGATAATCAGCACATTTTCCAGCTTGCCGGTGATGACTCGCACCTTGGCAAACATACCGGGCTTGAGTTGTTGTTTGGGGTTTTCGATCAAAACTTCGACCGTTGCCATGCGCGTCAAGGGATCGAGGACCGGGCTGATTTTGAGCACCTTGCCGCTAAAGATCTGGTCTGGATAACTGCGCACATCGATTTGCGCTTGCAGCCCGACTCGCAAAACAGACAAATCCTCCTCCGTGGCATTGAAACTCACCTTGACACGGTTCATCTGAACAATCGATACCAGCGGCATGGCCGGATTGGCCATATCGCCTTCTTCATAGTAACGTTTGCCGATAATGCCGCTGATCGGAGCGCTGACCGTGGCATCGGCCAATGTGCTTTTAATGCTTTTTAGACCGGCTTCTGCTTGCTGCAAGGAGGATTTCGCCGCTTCAAACTGCATTTCGACGAGGTCGAATTGCTGTTTGCTGATCGCATGCTCCTGGAAAAGGCGATTCATTCGGGAATATTCCACCTCTGTATTGGCATACTGTGCCTGCGCCGCCGCCAGGCCGGCTTCAGCCTGTCGAACCGTCTGTTGTATGGTCGTGGCAAAAATCTCGGCAATTCTGTCACCTTTGTTTACCCATTCGCTCTCATCGACATAAAACTTTTCGATGCGGTCTGGTATTTTAGAAAAAACCTTGATCTCTGTTTCGGCCACAATGTCGCCGCTATAGGTCAGGCTTTTGTTCAAGGTTCCGGGCTGCAATTCGCTGACTCTAACCGGCAGGAGAGCTTCTTTTTCATCGGTCAAGGATTTTTTTGTGCAACCCCAACCGGATAAGCCTACGACAGCGATCAACAGACTCAATAAAAAAACTCGTTTCATCGGATATTCCCTTTCTTGTTTCGCCGGTTTATAAGATTCCTGACAGATCGCCGATCATCTTGCGCAATTGGTAGCGCGCCATCTGATATTCAAACAATGAAGAGATGTGATTTAGTCTTGCTTGTGTCAGGGCCAAATTTGCATTCAAAACATCCAGCTGGGTGCTGACGCCTTCTTCATACATGAGGTTGGCCAGCCGCAAAGCCTCTTCAGCCAGGGCAACCGATTCGCTGGTCGATTGATAGTTTTGCGCGGTCTCTTTCAGCTTGTTATAAGCGACCTCGACCTGTGCATGAATGCCGTCGCGCAGCTGCTGCTCGGTGTTCAGCATGATCTGGTGGTTCAGTTTCGCCGTTTGGTAGGTCTTGGTGTTCTTGAATCCTGAAAAAAGCGGCATCTGCAAGCTGATCGCCGAAGTGAACCCCTTGCTGAAATCATCCTGGCGAAGGTCAAAATCATTGCGCATGGCTAAAAATGAATAATCGGTCACAAAGACGATTTTGGGCATGTAATTGCTGCGGGCCAGAGCGATGCTGCCCTGGCTGATGCGCTTTTGCTGCAGGAGAGCCGCGTATTCCGGACGGTGCTGCAAAGCCTTTTCATGCAATTCAGGCAATGAGGCGTTCAGCAGCGAATCCGGGGTGAAGTCGAGTCGGCCGTTAACTTGAACTGGGGTTTCCTTGGGCAGCGCCAACAGGGTGCGCAGTTGGGTCAACGCCGATTGATAATTGTTGCGCGAGGTGATCACTCGCGGTTTAAGATTGGCCACCTCGACTTCAGCGCGCATCTTGTCAAACCCGGATGCTATTCCGACATCGTATTTTTTGCTGACCACGTCGAGATTGACCTGTGCCTGGTCCAGGGCTTTTTCTTGCACCCGAACGAGTTCTTCAGCCAGCAGCACTTGATAGAACGCTTCGCTGCTGCGATAGATCAAGTTCTGTTTGATGGCGGTGTATTGTTGCTGCGCCGCTTCTCGTCCGGCTGAAGCCATATGGATCGATGCGACTCCAGCACCGCCGAGAAAGAGCGGCTGGGTCAGGTTCAAGCCGTACTGAAAAGTATTCTCCAGCCCAAACGAAAGTTGAACATAGTCTGGCATCATGCTGATTTCCGGAATCAAATCGGCCAAGGGCCCAAGCATCGGCTTGAGAAAGTTGGGAATGGTATTGGTTTGAATATCCCAGGCGTGTTGCACTGCCGCTGAGCCGTTGATCTGCGGCAGAATCGTCGAATACGCCTGCCACACTGCGGCTTGTGCTTTTTTAACTTCCTGCTCGGCGCTCCGGATTTCCGGGTTCTGTTGCAACGCCAACGCCACTGTTTCTTCCAGGGTCAGAACCCGAACCTGCTGTGCGGGTACTGCAGTCGACATGAGCAGCGTCACGATCACCATCATCGGGATAAAGCGCGACATTCTTCCTCCAATTCTTTATTCGTTCAAACCACGGAAATACAATTCGACAAGTTCATGGGTCAGCCATTCGATCGGGTGTTTCTCTTCGCCGTTGGCAAGCCGGCGTATAAAATGCATCAAAATTCCGGCAAAGATGTCGGTGGCCAGAACCGGATTAACCTGGGGTCCCAGTTCGCCGCTCTCTATTCCCTGCCGGATCAAAGTCTCAGTCCTGAGCCGATTGTGACGTTGATAATCGTCGATCTCTTCCTGAAAGGGCAACGGTTCCCATGCGGTTAAACGGCGGATGAAAAAACGCGAGACATCCGGATAAAGCTTGGCGAGTTGAAATCGGGAGAACAAAATCTTTTTCAGTTTTTCCTTTAACGGCAGATCCGAAGCAAAAATCTCCTCGAGTTCGACATCGCCGTTTTTTAACCCAAGATCGATGAGCGCGCGGTAGAGGCCTTCTTTGTTGCCAAAATAATAATAGATGGTCGGCTTGGTCACCCCGGTCTTTTCGGAGATTTCGCGCATGGAGACGCCATCGTAACCTTTGAGGGCGAACAGGTGGGCCGCTATCCGGATGATTTGGGCTTTGGTTTCTCGTGATGAATTGGCGATTTCGGCCATTCGAATACCTGTTTTGACTAGGTTCTATTTTCTACCTACCGTTCGGTATAGAAGAGATAAACGAATTCGTATACTGTTTTATTCACAAAAAGTTTCAGATTTATTGCCTGAATGCAAAATATTTTTCATTTCTCTCCCTATTTGAAGGGCTCAGTGTTTCCCGCTTGAATTTTCCGGTATTTTTGTTTAGCTTACAGCCAAAGCGGGAATCGCTTTTTTTGCTTATTTTCGGAATCGTATGTTAATGTGCGAACGGTTTCTGTTTGACAGTGGAAATCAGAGATGAGCGATTTGTTTGATGATAACTCAAACGCCGCAGGCGAGCGACCTTTGGCGGACCGTATGCGGCCGCAAACTTTGGCCGAGTTCATCGGTCAGAAGCATGTGCTCGGACCCGACAAGGTCTTGCGGCGAGCTATTGAAACGGATCAATTGGTGTCGATGATTTTGTGGGGACCGCCGGGAGTGGGAAAGACCACGCTGGCGCGCCTGATCGCCAACGCGACCCGCTCGCAATTTTTCAGCCTGAGCGCTGTGTCATCCGGAGTGGGTGAAGTGCGCAAGGTCATCGCGCGTGCTGAAGAGTTGCGCCGCACGGCAAATCAACGGACCTTGCTTTTTATCGATGAAATTCACCGGTTCAACAAATCTCAACAGGACGCCTTGTTGCACAGCGTTGAAGACGGTACCTTGTTGTTGATCGGTGCCACCACAGAGAATCCGAGTTTTGAAGTGATCTCTGCACTTTTATCGCGTTGCCGGATCTACAAACTCGAACCCCTTGCAAGCAGCGAGCTCGAACAGATTCTCGACCGTGCACTGGAACAGGATTCGGTTTTTTCGGTTAAAAAATTGGCATTTGCCGATCAGGCCAAAGAGTTATTGATCACCCTGTCTTCCGGCGATGCGCGCACGTTGCTGAACGCCCTTGAATTGGCGGGTAACCTGGTTGAGCCGAACGACTCCGGCATCTATCTGATCGATCGCACTCTGGTCGAACAGGCCATGCAGCGCCGTGCCTATCTATACGACAAGAAAGGCGAATACCATTACGATACCATCTCGGCGTTTATCAAAAGCGTTCGGGGTTCGGATCCCGATGCTGCCATCTATTGGTTGGCCACCATGCTGGAAGGGGGAGAGGATCCCAAGTTTATTGCCCGGCGCTTGATGATCCTTGCCTCTGAGGACATCGGCAATGCTGATCCGCATGCCCTGATGTTGGCGACCTCGACTTTTGATGCGGTCCACACCGTCGGCATGCCTGAGGCGCGCATTATCCTGGCGCAGGCGACCACCTATCTCGCATCCGCACCGAAGAGCAATGCTTCTTACCTGGCAATTGCGGAAGCGGAAAAAGATGTGCAGAACAATCCCGCCGGGGACGTCCCCTTGCACCTGCGCAATGCACCGACCGCTTATATGAAACAGATCGGCTTTGCCAGCGGTTACAAGTATCCGCACTCTTTTGGCGGATTTGTCGATCAGGACTATTTCCCGCCTGAAGCCCGCCATCGAGTCTACTATCGGCCGACCGAAAACGGTATTGAGCAAAAGATCAAACAGCGTTTGCAAAATCTATGGCCGCATCGCAAACGTTCATAACTGAAAGGCCAGCAACTCCATCTGTGGAGTGTGATTGATCGGGTGTTTAACAAAAAGCGCTGTCTTGCTCCTTTTGGCTGCACGTCTGGCGTGGGCACAGCCCGTCGTCGGCGATTCGAGTAAAACCGAACCGCCACAGGTCTTGCGCCGCAGCGATTTGGATACGACGCTGCACTACAAAGCGCAAACGATTCACAATTCTGTCAGCCAACGGCAAACGGTTCTGCTCGGCAATGCAGAGGTTGTCTATAAGAACATCAAATTGCAGGCCGGGCGGATCGTGGTGGATTGGGATGGCAGAGAATTGACTGCCGAGGGGTTGGTCGACAGTGTCTGGGTTTATAGTCAAGATCACCAAGATTCGACTCGGGTGGCTCGCATCAGTGAGGAGCCGGTGTTGATCGACGGCGGCACGCGCATGAACGGCCAACGGATGATGTACAACTATGCAAGCGAGAAAGGCCGCGTTGTGCGCGGTCGAACCGAGATCGAGGATGGCACTTATTTCGGCGCGCAGATTAAAAAAGTCGGCGATAAGACGTTTAACGTTTCGCAATCGGTTTTCACCACCTGTTCCCTGGATTCCAATCCACACTATCATTTCGAGGCGCGGCGGCTGAAAATGGTGGTGCAGGAAAAAGTGATCGCCAAACCTGTGGTTATGTATATCGGCCATATACCGATCATCGCCCTGCCCTTCGCGGTTTTTCCGACCGAACGCGGTCGGCAATCCGGAATTATCGCACCGACCTACGGTCAAAGCGCCAACGAAGGAAGGTATCTGCGAGGCCTGGGATACTATTGGGCACCAAGCGATTACTTTGATGCCAAAACGACCGTCGATTTTTATGAAAAGTCGGGTTGGTTGTTTCGCGGCGGCATCAATTATGCCGTGCGTTACAATTTGACCGGTACGATTTCCGGCAGCTTGACGCGCAAAAATTTTCGCTCGCTGTACCAACCCGATTACCAGGAGCGGCGCTGGGATCTGCGCGTTCAACACACGCAGACGATCGATCCGACATTTCGCATCGCCGCCAGCGGCTATTTCGTCAGCGACAACAGCTTTTATAAAGATTTGAGCACCAACCTCGCCATGCGTCTGACCCAGGAGCTGCGCTCCAACATGACGGTTTCGAAGAATTGGCCGAATAAAAAAATCAGCTTGAGTGCCAATCTGTCGCGAACGGAAAATCTGCAAAACGGCAATGTGACCGAAACGCTGCCGCAGCTGACCCTGCGCAAATCACAGACCCAGCTGTTCAAAAACGCCAAGTCTTCTGCCGGCAGCCGCCAAAGCCGTTCGACCAAGTGGTATGAATCGCTCTATTATTCCTATTCGAGCAATCTGACCAACACCCGCCGGGATTATACGATCGGAAGCGGTCAAAGCGCAGAACAACAGACCGACCGCGATCTCCGCATCAATCACAACTTTAATCTGTTTCACAATAGCCCGAAAAAAGTTTTCGGCTGGCTGTCGCTGAACCAAAACCTCAACATCGATGAGGACTGGTTCGACAAGTCGAACGACTACCATTATGATCCCACTGCTGAACAGCTCAAGACGACCACCGTCAGCGGTTTTGCCGCCCGTCATACTTTCCGTTACAATGCCAGCGCCAACACCAAGATTTATGGTTTGTTCGCGCCGCCAATCGGCGATCTAAACGCCATCCGCCATGTGGTGACGCCTGCGATCTCGTTTAACTATCAGCCCGATTTTTCTAAAGATTTCTGGGGCTATTATCAGGAGATCGAAAAGCCGGACGGCCAGACGATCAAACAGGATCGTTTTTCCGGCACTCCAAGGGGTGAAATCAAGGCAATAAATCTGAGCATGCAGAATCTGTTGCAGATGAAGCGCGGTTCCGGTGAAAAGACGAAAAAAATCGATCTGTTTACCGTCAACTTGAACACCGGCTATAACTTTGCCGCCACATCATATCGTTTGTCGGATTTGCAAAGCAATTGGCAAGCCAATCCCGCCAAAAATTTCAGCCTCAGTGCTGGAACCACCCACTCTTTTTACGGCTGGGATAAGGACAGCCGTTCCCGCGTCGATCGCTATCTTTTTTCCGGCGATGATCTGCGATCGGCCAGGTTGATGCGGTTGACCAACTTGCGTTTGAATTTTTCCTGGCGCCTGGAAAGCAAGGGTGAACAGCCGCGCTCTGAAGCCGACCGCGTGATGACCGATCCACAGGCGATCATGGAGGCTTTGAACCAGGCAGAGACGGAAGCGGCAGCAGAGGAACCGGGAGTTTTGGAAGAGAATGTGCGCGAGCAGGGCGATCGCTTTCAGGATGAATCAAATATCAGCAGGTTATCCATACCCTGGAGGCTCAATCTCACCTTTAATTTTTCTCTTTCCCAAATCGATCCCAACAATCCGGTTCGGCGTTATTACCTCGACATCTCTGGAGCGCAGGTGCAACTGACTGAAAAGTGGCGCATTGGCTACTCCGCTCACCTTGATCTCAAGGAACAAAAAGTCAGCTATCAGCGATTCTCCATCTACCGCGATCTGCATTGCTGGGAAGCGCAAATCGATTGGGTGCCTTCCGGGATCAGCAAACGGATCTATGTGCGCATCAACATCAAAGCGCCGATGTTGCAAGACATCAAATTGGAAAAACACGGTGGGACCGGCAGCGTGCTTGGCTATTGAGCGGAAGCTGGAACGTTAAACCTGGGTGCCGTCCGGGATCACGGCATTTTTCGTCACGATGACGATGCCGTTTCGTATCCAGATGCCTCGTTCAGGGTAATCCGCTTCCTCGATTTCAGCTTCGTTGAAAATGCGAACACCTGAACCGATTCGCGCATTTTTGTCGATAATGGCTTTGCGGATAACCGTATCATGGCCGATGCCAACGGACGGCAATCCTTTTTGCTTATCTGCTTCTTTGGCTTCCCGCGATTGGTAGTAGTCGGCGCCCATCACCAGCGAGTTTTCGATTTGAGAATGCGAGCGAATAATCGAGCGCACCCCGATAATTGAGCGGCGGATGACCGCTTCTCGGATAATACAGCCTTCACAGATCATGGCCTGCTGCACATCTGCTTGGAGAATTTTGCTGGGAGGCAAGAAGCGCTGATGGGTGATGATCGGTGCATGTGTATCATAAAAACTGAATGCCGGATGGACAAAATCGGTCAGCCCGAGGTTGGCCTCATAGAACGATTGAATGGTTCCGATGTCTTCCCAATAGCCTTTGAAAAGATACGCCCGCACCTTGAATGAATCGAGGGCAATCGGAAGAATCTCCCGACCGAAGTCCTGGGTGTCCGGATGTGCCGCGAGCAGATCCTGCAACACCTGGCGTTTGAAGACATAAATGCCCATCGAGGCGATAAAAGGCATCTTGTTTGCTGCCATCGGCTCGAGCCCCAATTGGACGGTATCAACCTGCATTTTTTGTAGCTCTGCACCTTGCGGTTTTTCACAAAACTCGACCACACAGCCCTTGTTGTCAATTTTCAACAGACCAAACTCTGAAGCCTTCTCCATGGTTACCGGAATGACTGACACGGTAATATCCGCGTTGTTCTGCCGGTGCTCGGCGATGAAATCTTGGTAGTTCATGCGATAGAGGTGATCGCCCGAGAGAATGAGATAGTCGTTCACGTTGTGCTCGAGAAAGGAGGGCAAATATTGTCGCACGGCATCTGCTGTACCCTGAAACCAATTTGAATGTTCCGGCGTCTGTTGTGCCGCGAGAATTTCCACGAAACCATCGCTAAACGGAGAAGCCGGATACGACTGTGAAATATGGCGGTTAAGCGAAGCGGAATTGAATTGGGTGAGGACGTATATTTTATGCACATTCGAATTGATGCAATTGCTCACGGGGATATCGATCAACCGATATTTGCCGGCAATCGGTACTGCCGGTTTGGCACGCAGTTGCGTAAGAGGGAAGAGGCGGGTTCCGCGGCCACCGCCCAGAATTATTGCCAGCACATCGCGCATCGAGTTTGCCTCCTCTTGCTGTTCAATTTTTCTTTCTGTCCATTTCAGCCTGCTCGCCGTTGGACCGATTTGTGCGGGTATGCAAGATATCCCAATAATAAGATTCATACTGTGGGATGATTTTATCTTCAGCAAAACGGTCGATCGCAGCCTGACGACCGTTATTGCCAAAAGCGCGCAGTTTTTCTTTGTTGCCCAACAAGTCCAACGCCGCGTCCGCCATTGCCTCGACGTCACCCACCGGCAACAAGTAGCCGTCAACGCCGGAATCGATCACTTCCGGCAACCCGCCGATCCGGGTGGCGATGACCGGTGTTTTGCAGCTCAAAGCTTCCAGCGCTGCCAAACCAAAACTCTCCTCCTCGCTGGGGAGGAGAAAGAGATCGGCACAACCGAGCAGGTTCTCGATGTAATCCTGGGTGCCGAGATAAATCACATGGTTTTGCACATCGAGATCGCGTGCCAGGTCAGTGGCTGCCTGGCGATCGGGGCCGTCACCGACGAGCAGCAATTTAGCCGGCACTTTTCTGCGAATCCGCGCGAGAATCCGGATGGTATCTGGCAGGCGTTTTACCGACCGGAAATTGGAGGTGTGCATCAACAAGAATTCCCCCTCTGGCGCGAAATTCTTTTTGGCGCACAACGTTACCTTGCCATTGAATCGCTCGGGATCGACAAAATTGTGGATTTTTCGTATGTCTCGCGCAATGCTGAATTCTTTTTTGGTCTCGTCGCGCAAATAACCAGATACCGCAGTCACGCCATCCGATTCTTCGATGCTGAATTTAACCGCTTCATAGAAAGACGGCTCTTTGCCAACCAGCGTGATGTCTGTTCCGTGCAAAGTGGTGACAATTTTAAGCCTGTTTTGGCGCATCATCTGTTTGGCCAGATAGGCGCTGATCGCATGGGGGATGGCATAATGAGCATGTACGATGTCGAGATGGTTCAAATGGGCGACCTGCACGATTTTTGCGGCCAGACTCAGGTCGTATGGCGGGTATTTGAATAAAGGATAGGCCGAAACATCCACTTCGTGAAAATAGACATTGGATTGAAAAGCGCGCAGACGAAACGGTGAACTGTAACTGATAAAATGCACTTTGTGACCCCGCCGGGCCAGGCCGATTCCCAATTCGGTGGCAACCACTCCGCTGCCGCCGTGTGTCGGGTAACAGATCATGGCGATATTCAACGATTCTTCCATTCTTTTGTCTCCGGAACAAGCGAGCGAACAAACCGATCAAACTAAAGATAGAGGTGAAATTTTTCCTGATGGAGGATATCCGTGCAATATATCCAATTCCCAAATGGTTGTCAACGAAAAGCTAAGCGTGGTATCGCTGTCAGGTTGAATTGTTACTCATCTCCGCATCCTCCGCAGCCGGAGTCGATCCACCCGTTATAAAAAGATAAAATTCATTGATTATTGCTTGTTTTTTTTGTATTTTTCACGATGTTCGCGATTTATTGGGAAAACAGAATCCGGGCAGAAAAAGCGGGGAAGAAATTCCCCGACAGGTTGTTTTGATCTTGTTGGACAAATCAACGAATCAATCGATATTCGAGAGTGATGAACAGATGTATCATGAAAACATTCGAAATTTTTGTATCATCGCCCACATCGATCATGGCAAATCGACTTTAGCCGATCGTTTGCTCGAAGCTACGGGAACACTGGCCAAATCGGAGATGAAAGAGCAGGTTCTGGACAGCATGGATCTCGAGCGCGAACGCGGCATTACGATCAAGATGCACGCGATTTGTATGAGTTATAAAGGCCGGAACGGACAAACCTATTCATTCAATCTGATCGACACCCCCGGCCATGTGGACTTTACTTATGAAGTATCGCGCAGTTTAGCGGCATGCGAAGGTGCTTTACTGATTGTCGATGCAGCGCAAGGCATCGAAGCGCAGACTGTCAGCAATCTCTATTTGGCGATCGAGAATGATCTCGAGATTGTTCCCGTGATCAATAAAATCGATTTGCCCAGCGCTCAGATCGATCTGGCCAAACAACAGATCAAAGATCTGATTGGCTGCAAAGACAACGAGATCTTGTTGGCCAGCGCCAAAACCGGGCAGGGCATCGACGAGATTTTGCACGCCATTGTCGAAAGGATCCCGCCGCCGAAAGTATTTCCAGACCTTCCCACGCGCGCTTTGATTTTCGACTCCATGTTCAATTCATATCGCGGGGCGGTCGCCTATGTCCGGGTGGTGGAGGGAGAGCTGCGCGCCGGCCAGATGATCAAATTCTTTTTTTCCGGCAAAGTTTTCGAATTGCAGGAAGTCGGCATCCTCCGCATGAAGCAGATTCCTCGCGATGTTCTGCGGGCCGGCGAAGTGGGTTATGTCATTCCCGGGGCAAAAGAAGTCAAAGACACCAAAGTCGGCGATACCATCACGCTTGCTGATCGTCCTGCATCTGCACCGCTGCCGGGATATCGAGAGGTAAAGCCCATGGTCTTCAGCGGTTTGTTTCCTGCGGACGCAGAAAATTATGAAGATTTGCGCACTGCCCTCGATAAACTCAAGCTCAACGATTCATCGCTATTTTTTGAGCCCGAAACTTCGCTGGCACTGGGCTTTGGATTTCGCTGTGGTTTTCTCGGGTTGTTGCACATGGAGATTATCCAGGAGCGTTTGGAGCGGGAATATCAACTGGATCTCGTCACCACGGTGCCCAATGTCGAGTTCCATGTTTATACCAATCAGGGGAAAAAACTGATCGTCGACAATCCGGCGAACTTGCCATCCGCCGGCGATATCGACCGAGTCGAAGAGCCTTATATCCGTTCGAACATTTTGACGCCGATTGAATATATTGGCAATATCATGGGCCTGGCGCAAGACCGTCGCGGGCTCTATATCAATACCGAATACATCGATAAAACCCGTGTCAATCTGCATTACGAGTTCCCCCTGGCAGAGGTGATTTTTGATTTCTATGACCGGCTAAAATCTGTGACCAAGGGCTATGCATCCTTTGACTACGAGGTGATCGGGTTTCGACCGGGCAATGTGGTCAAGTTGGATATTCTTCTCAACGGGGAATCGGTCGATGCTCTATCGGTTATCGTGCACGCTGATAAAGCTTACGAGTGGGGACGCCGGGTATGCGAAAAACTGAGCGATCTCATTCCCAGGCAGATGTTTCAGGTCGCCATTCAGGCATCGATCGGCAGCCGGGTGATCGCCCGCGAGACCGTCAAACCTTTGCGCAAAAACGTGACCGCCAAATGCTATGGCGGCGATATCAGCCGCAAGCGCAAACTCTTGGAAAAGCAGAAAGAGGGCAAAAAAAGGATGAAGCAACTCGGCAAAGTGGAAGTTCCACAGGAAGCATTCCTGGCTGTGCTGAAAGTCTGATCCTTTTGTCGAACTGATTAAGGAAGGTCTGTCGTGATATTCACCGACAACTTGACCAAATTCTTTGGCCAAACCGTTGCAGTCGATTCTCTGCACCTCGAGGTCGATAAAGAACTGTTTGTCTTCCTCGGGCCCAATGGTGCAGGGAAAAGCACGACCATCAAAATGTTGACCGGCTTGCTGAATCCAACGCATGGCCATATCAAAATCGGCGGCATCGATTTGCACCGCGATCCACTGGGGGCCAAACAGCTGATCGGCTATGTGCCTGAGCAGCCTCATCTCTATGAAAAATTGACCGGTTCTGAATTTGTACTTTTTCTGGCCGATATTCGCCGCATACCGCGACGGGAAGCCTTGCGCCGAATGCAGCGCTATTTTGAACTTTTCGAACTGGTCGATGTTTCTGCCGGTTTGATTGAGGAGTATTCTCACGGCATGAAACAGAAAATAGCTCTCGTGAGTGCGTTGATCAGCGATCCGCAAGTTTTAATCTTGGATGAACCGACGGTTGGTTTGGATCCCAAGTCAGCTCATAACCTGAAAGATCTTTTGCGCCACCTGGTCAGCCGTGAGCGTACGGTTTTTATGTCAACCCATATCCTCGAACTTGCCGAGCGCATGTGCGATCGCATCGGCATCATCCACAAAGGAAAATTGCTCGCCGTGAACACCTTGGATGAGTTGCGGCGCCAGGTCGCCTCACAAGCCGGTACCTTGGAAGACATCTTTCTGCAGTTGACTGACGAACAGGAACCGGCTTTGGGTCAGCAGATTTTCAAGGCGAGGTAATCAGGTGTGGAGCTTGCTGAAAATCCGCTGGCGCTGCGTGGTGAACAGCCTGCAGCGCAGCCGCGGCAAAAACAAAGCACGACGTATCGCTCTGCTCATCGCCATTTTATTGCCCTTTTGGTTCACCAAACAAAATTTGGCTTTGTTTTCGGCATGGCAACTGATGCCCATTGACCATGACCTGCTGATCGGCAATTACGTGCGTCTCTCTTTGCTGGCGCTGTTCATGCTCCTCTTTTTTGCTGGTATCTCCATCGCGATTCATACTCACTTTATGGCTAAAGACTTGACGCTGCTGATGAGCCAGCCGATCCCACGCTGGCAAATCATGGCTGCCAAACAAATCGAAACCGCCCTGGCCAATTTTTTGCTGTTCCTATATCTGGGGCTGCCGGCCTTGCTGGCCTCTGGACTTCACCACCAGGCAGGCTGGCTTTACTACCTGATGCTGGTTCCTGCCACTTTGCTTTTTCTGTTGCTGCCTACGCAGCTGGCGATACTGCTTTCGTCACTGATGGTGTCGCTCCTTTCGTATCATAGAGCTCGTCGGTGGGCGATGGCGCTTTTTGCTGCCGTGCTGCTGCTGTTTTGGGGCGGTTTTTATTTCATGCAACTCTCTCGATACGACCCTGAATCCTCCTCATTTCAACTGCGCAACTTGCAAAACCTGCTTGGCTTTTCGACCGGCACCGTACAAAGACTTTTCCCCTCAGCATGGATCAGCGGATTTTTATCGGCCTTCATGCCTGAAGGCTCGCTTTCTTCGCTTTGGCCAGATCTGTTTGCCTTGTTGGGCGGCGTCTCTATCCTGGGATGGCTGGCTGTCCGGGCCAGTCTTGCCGTATGGCACCGCGATCGCCATGTTGCTGTGTCGTCCAAAAACGGAGTTGATTTTAGCAGCCGCATCAGCAGCGCCTCAGACCGCCCCGCCCCGCTCATGCGCTCTTTGTTCACCAAAGACATCACCCTGATCCGCCGCGATATCCGCATCACCATGCAAACCGCCATCTATATAGGCATGCTTTGCGTCTATTCTCTGGTCATGCCGCCTATAGACGAAAAAGGATTTTCGTCGATGTTGCCCTATGTGGGGCTTGGTTCTCTTGCCGGCTTGATTGCTCTGAATTTGAGCGCCCTGCTTTTGCCGTTTGAGGGCTTGTCTTTTATCTATCTCAAATCCGCATCTTTGTCCATGCGGAAAATTGTGACCGCCAAATTGCTGACAGCTGTGGCAATCGCCGGGATTGCCATGACCGCTGCACTCCTGATTCTGCTCTTTCGGCAAAGGATTTCTCTGGCTTTGCTGCCGGCCGTCTGGTCGATCTTGCTGCTGTCGATTTGCAGCGCCTCGGCAATCGGGTTGTGGATCGGCGCTTTTTACGGCGAGTTTAAATGGGAACGGGTCAACCACATGCTCACCTTTACTGGTCAGCTCTTTTCTTTCGTCGGTTATGCGCTTTATGTTTTTGCCGCTGCTTTGATCCTGGCGGGAGGTTTTTATATTGAAATGACCGCGGTGGCGGTTTTTCTGTTTCTGTGTCTTTCAAGCGCGGTGGTGTTCTGTGGAACTCTCAACAGCTTTAAGCGGTTAGACCGTATTGACTGGTCGTTATAGATGGACTTGCATCACACGCCGAATGCTATAAGAGAATGGTGATCTCGAGCTGTTAGTTTGGATCGGCGGCTGGTCGAAATTTTTATTCAGCCTTAACTGAGGAGGCTGTTAACCTGCAGAATGAGGAGCAGTGGAAGAGATGAGCAAAGTATCCAAAAGTCTGATCGGGGAATATGGGCATGCATTTGCGGTTGCCCTGGTCGCTGTGTTAATCTTGCGCGAGTTGGTTATTCAGGCCTTTCGCATTCCAACCGGATCGATGAAAGACACCCTGATGGTTGGAGACTTTTTATTGGTCAACAAATTTATCTATGGTGCGCGTACTTCCAACCATATCCCCTTTACCAAAATTGAGATTCCATCACTAAAATTGCCTGGCTTTAAAGATCCGGAGCGCGGTGAGGTTATCGTCTTTAAATATCCCCAAGATCCTACAGTCGATTATATCAAGCGCTGCATTGGCCTCCCTGGCGATACAATCGAGGTGCGCAAGGGCTTTGTCTATGTCAATGGAGAACCCGAAGGAGAGGTAAGCAAAGCCGCCTCGGAAATCTATGATTCGGAAGACCATGCGCGCATGGATTACTATCGCATCCGCATGAAAGAGGGTCAAACCTATACCATCCGGCACTACAGCCAGGCCATTCTGGAACGGGACAATTTTGGACCTGTTGTTGTGCCGGCCAATCACTTGTTCATGATGGGAGACAATCGGGACAACAGTGCTGACAGCCGAATTTGGGGACCCATGCCGATGGAAAATTTAGTAGGGCGAGCAATGGTGATCTATATGTCATGGGATAAAAATGGGCCCCTATGGAAAATATTTTCCAGGATTCGATGGGAACGCATTTTTGGCGTCATTCGGTGAGCGAATGGGGGAACTCGCCCTCTACATCCATATCCCCTTTTGTCGGAAAAAGTGCATCTATTGCGATTTTTACTCGCTGACCTCCCTGCATTGGCGGCAGCGTTACATCAAGGCTCTTGTACAAGAGATCGACCGACAAGGTCGATCTCTTTGCGAAAAAGTCGCAACGATTCGTTCCGTCTATTTTGGTGGTGGAACGCCTTCTCTTTTGACGAGGGAGCATTTTTTCGCTGTTCTGCAAACTATCCGCAACCATTTTGTTCTTGCTCCTGATGTAGAGATCACCTGTGAGGCCAATCCCGGCACACTCTCCGCCGCCAAGCTCGCCGGTTTGCGCTCTGCCGGGGTCAATCGCCTGACGGTCGGTGTACAGAGTTTTTGTGATGTCGAGCTGGCAACGCTCGGTCGTATCCACAACGCAGACGCAGCCAGACAATCGCTTCGCCAGGCAAGAGAAGCCGGATTTTCCAATATTGCCATCGATTTGATCTTTGCCATACCCGGTCAATCACTGCTGCAGTGGAAACGAAATATTGCAGAGGCGCTGGCGTTCAATCCGGAACATCTATCGGTCTATGGTCTGACGGTTGAAGCTGGCACGCCGCTGGATGCCGAGATCAAGGCCGGACGCATGCATCCCTGTTCTGAAGAGGTGCAGCGCAAGATGATGCTGGCTGCCATGCACCGGTTGCGAGCCGCCGGATATGAGCAATACGAATTGTCCAACTATGCGCTTCCCGGAATGACTTCACGCCACAACCAGGCCTATTGGCAAGGGCTCTCTTATCTGGGTTTCGGCGCATCGGCGCACTCATTTGATGGTCGCCAGCGATGGTGGAATTGCCGCGATCTGCAGCTCTATTGCAGACAAATCGAATCGGGACAGAATGCCATGGCCGAGCGAGAGACGCTGACCAGTCGACAACTTCTTTACGAGATGATCCTGCTCGGTTTGCGGCAGAATAGCGGAATTGACAGCCGAAAATGGCACTCAGCAGCTAACGTCGATCTGTTCGAGTTCGTCCAGCATTGTGGGCTCAGCACCGAAGAGGGGCTTGCGGCTTTCGCGCCATCAGCGGGCCACCACCTCTTGAGTCGTCTTGGTGAGGCACTTGTCCTAAGCGAACAAGGGGTGTTGCTCTACGATTCGGTGTGTGAAAAACTGGTTGGTGGCCTAGCGTGAGTTGTTCCCGCCGCTGTGAGCAAGAGTAAATTTGCAATTCGATAAAAGACCATATTCAGCCGAACTTTTTTCAGGAGTTGTTTGATGGGGCAGACATTTGCAGAAAAAGTGCTGGGGCGGTTGGCCGGCAAACGAGTGACGCCCGGAGAAATCGTGCAGATCTCTCCCGATTACGCCATGAGCCATGACAACACCGCTGCGATTGTTAAAACCTGGCGTCAGATCGGCGTGAAACGAGTCAAACATGCGGATCGCCATGTGGTGATATTGGACCATTGTGTTCCGGCCGCGAATGAAAAGTTTGCCCAAAATCACAAAGAGATCCGCGAATTTGTCAAGGAGCAGGGCATCCGCCATTTTTACGATATCTCCCGCGGTATTTGCCACCAGGTTTTATCGGAAGAAGGCTTTGCTTTGCCCGGCAAGTTGATCGTGGGCAGCGATTCGCACACCACCACTTATGGTGCGTTTGGTGCTTTTTCCACCGGTATTGGCCGCAGCGAAATGGCCGCCATCATGGCCACTGGCCAAATCTGGTTGCGAACCCCGGAAACGATCAAGATCGAAGCTAAAGGCAAAGCGCCGGTTGGCATCTCTGCCAAAGACATTATTTTGCACATTATCGGGGCGATCGGTGCAGACGGCGCTTTATACAAGTCGGTGTGGTTTTGCGGCGAAGCGATCGATGCGATGACCATCGACAGCCGAATGGTGTTGACCAATATGGCGGTCGAGATGGGTGCCAAAAATGGTTATATGGAGCCGGATGACAAAACTCTTGCCTATTTGGAAGGCCGAGCCAGGGCCGAATTCGAACCTGTGCGATCAGATCCAGACGCCGAAATCGAACAGCATCTGCAATATGATATCAGCGATCTGCCGCCGCAGATTGCCTGTCCCCACGCGGTTGACAATGTCTGTTCTGTCGAGAAAGTGGCAGGCAAAAAGATCGATCAGGTCTTTTTCGGCTCGTGTACGAATGCGCGGTTGGAAGATTTTGCCATTGTCGCCAAAGTGCTGGATGGAAAAAAGATCCATCCTTCCACCCGTCTGATTGTGATACCCGCTTCCAGTCAGGTGCTTGAACAAGCGTTACAGTCGGGTTATATCGATATTCTGGTTCGCGCCGGCGCCACATTGGTCAACAGCGGTTGTGGCCCCTGTATGGGCAATCACGAGGGCGTGCTGGCGCCGCAAGAGGTCACTCTCAGCACCTCGAACCGCAATTTCAAGGGCCGTTTCGGCTGCAAAGATGCGGAGATCTACCTGTGCAGCCCCTTGACGGCAGCGGTCAGCGCTTTAACTGGTGAAATCACCGATTTTCGCTCTTTTACCCTGTAATAGCGGAGGAGTATTCATGCAGATCATCACGGGGCGTGTATGGAAATACGGTGACGACATCAATACGGATGTGATTTTTCCGGGCAAATATACCTATACTGTCACCGATCCCGGCGAGATGGCCAAAATCGCTTTTGAAGATCTGGATCCGAATTTCGCCAAACAGGTCCGACCCGGCGATATCATTGTCGCCGGCAAAAACTTTGGTTGCGGCAGTTCCCGCGAGCAGGCAGCCTTTTGTTTTAAATATGCTCAGGTCGGTGCAGTGGTGGCGCGCTCTTTTTCGCGTCTCTATTTTCGCAATTGTATCAATGCCGGTTTGCCAGCGTTGACCTTGCCGCAATCCCCCGATATTTTTCAATCTGGAGAAACGATTTCTGTTGACCTGCAAAAGGGTATCATCCGCTGCACTGCTGGAGAGTATTCTTTCCCACCTCTGCCGGAAGCGGTGTTGGGAATTTTTCTGGAAGGCGGATTGATCCCCTATACCCGTAAAGCTTTGGGGTTCAGCAACACGCAGTCAGCTGAAGAAAAGGCCGGGGAATGATCCAGAACAAAGCTGAAGCCTACAAATGGGCGGCGAAACGGGTGCGGGCGCAAACCAGCAGACAAGTCGATCGCATCGCCACGCTTGCCAATACTGCGGCAATTTTAAAGGAATATCTGCCCAATTTTTTTTGGGTGGGATTCTATTTTGTTCTGCCTGAACAGATGATTCTGGGACCCTTTCAAGGCCCTCCGGCGTGTGTCGGCCTGCCCTATGACCGGGGAGTGTGCGCCGCGGCGGTCAGCGCAAGACGCACCATTCGAGTGGATCATGTTGATGAGTTTCCCGGACACATTGCATGCGACAGCCGTTCAAAGGCGGAGATTGTCGTGCCGGTTTTTGATGCCGCCGGCATGTGCCGCGCAGTGTTGGATGTCGACAGCGAAACCCCGGCTGGCTTTGATTGCATTGACGAGAAAGGGCTGGAGCACATTGCAGACCTGCTCAAAGAGATCTGGGATACTCGATAAAAACAGACGAAAGGTCCAGTATGCAAAAACTCAAAATCGGATTGGTTGGTGTAGGCAAGCTGGGTCAATATCACTGCAACGCGTTGTCGCAACTGGCTGAGGCTGAGCTAGCCGGAATTCACGATACGGATGCGCAGATCAGCGCCCAGATCGCGGCGACCTATCGCTGTCAAAATTTTTCGTCTCTGGATGCTCTGATCAAATCCGTCGATGCAGTCGGGGTTATCGTGCCGACGACGGGCCATCTGGCAGTGGCGAGCCGTGCTCTGCAAGCCGGCAAGCCGGTTTTTGTTGAAAAGCCGATCGCCGCAAATGTCGCGCAAGCCCGCGAATTGGTCGAGTTGGCGGCAAAGAAGAAATTGCCCCTGCAAGTAGGCCACATCGAGCGTTTCAATCCGGCGATTCGCGCGCTGGCGGGAATCGACTTGCAGCCGCAGTTCATCGAATCGCATCGATTGGCACCGTTCGATCCGCGCGGCACGGATGTGGCGGTTGTTCTCGATCTTATGATTCACGATATCGACATCATCCTCAGCATGGTCAACGCCAAACTGGAAAAGCTCGATGCCAGTGGCGTAGCGGTTGTCAGCGACCAGGTGGATATCGCCAATGTCCGGTTGCAGTTTGACAACCGCTGTGTGGCCAACATCACCGCCAGCCGTATTTCGCAGAAAAAAATGCGCAAAATGCGATTGTTCCAAAAGGACAGCTATATCTCTATCGATTTTCTGCAGAGATTCTCCGAGATCTATCGCCTGCAGGAACAGAGCGATTCCACATCGAGTTCAATGATTTTTGGACAGATCGAAAAGGCGAGCAGGCCCAAGCAAATCGTCTATGAAAAACCGCCCGTGCCGGAAACCGACGCCATGCGGAGCGAATGGCAAAGTTTTATCGCGGCTGTGAACAACCGCACCCGCCCGGTCGTCAGCGGCGAAGATGGATTGCGAGCGCTTGAAGTTGCTGCCGAGATTATTCGCAATGTCGAAAGATAGGGGGGCATTGCTCGTCGCATAGGGGGCTGAAAGGGTGTTTGGCCAAATTAGCGGGATATTGCTGTGCCTAAACGTCTGATGGTGATCGCCGGCGAAGCTTCCGGCGATTTGCATGGAGCGGCGGTGGTCGCCGAATTGCATCAAATCGATCCACAAATCGAACTTTTTGGGGTGGGCGGCGATCGCATGCGGCAGGCCGGCGTGGATCTCCTGTTTCATGTCGACGAACTCGCCTATATCGGTTTTGTCGAAGTGGTGCGCCATTATGGTTTTTTCCGCCGGGTTTTTTCGCGGTTGCGCGAGCAACTGCAAGCGCGCCAGCCTGATGGCGTGATTCTCATCGATTATCCCGGGTTCAATTTGCGTTTCGCCAAAGCTGCAAAAAATTTGGGATTCCGCGTTTTTTACTACATCGCTCCCCAGGTATGGGCCTGGGGGCAGGGCCGTGCCCACAAGATGGCCGACTCCATCGATCGACTCGCGGTATTGTTTGATTTTGAGGTTGATTTCTTCTCCCGATATGGCCTGGATACGGTATTTGTCGGTCACCCGCTGGTCGACCAATTGCGCATTCCGCCCCGGGAAGATTTCTATAGACGTTTTGGCCTTTGCCCTGACCAGCCTTTGCTCGCCCTGCTGCCAGGAAGCCGAAATCAAGAAATTTCCCATCTTTTGCCGCCTCTTTTAGAGACTGCTGCGCGACTTCAGGCTCGACATCCTGAATTGCAGGTGGCGGTCGCGCTTGCCGATACGGTGACCGAAGAACGCCTGCGTTTGATCAGCGGTAAACCGATCCAGGCAACCTTGATAAAAAGTGCGACTTATGAGCTGCTGCAACACGCCACCGCGGCGATTGTCGCCTCCGGAACAGCAACGCTGGAAACAGCGTGTTTTCTGGTGCCCTTTATCCTGGTCTATCGGGTATCGCCCATGACCTTCTGGCTCGGCAAGCGCTTGGTAAAAATACCACACATCGGGCTGGTCAATGTGGTGGCGCAGGAAAAAATTGTCGACGAGTTCTTGCAAAACGATGTTCATCCAGATCGCCTGACTGAACCGACGGAATCGCTGCTTTTTGACGAAAAACGACGGGCGGCGATGAAAGCCGAACTCAACAAAGTAAAAAATCGACTTGGCCAACCAGGCGCTTCCAGGAGAACCGCAGATCACATTTGGCGAATTTTTTATTCTTAAGATGGTGTTCTGTGACCCGCCGCACATGGTCGAAACCAAATGCAGCCTATACTAATGCAGAAAGATAAACAAAAAAAGAACCTGAACACGATCGCCACCAAATTGGTTTGGCTATTAATCCTGTTCCTTGGCAAAAGTGCTAGAATTCAACTCGTGAGGCGCGGGACTTGGAATCGGCTGGCCGATAGCAAAAATGGCTTTTTGGCGGTCCTTTGGCACGGCAAGATGATGTTGCCGATTTTTGTGCATCGCAATCTTGGAATTACCGCCATGGTGAGCGAACATCAGGACGGTGAGATGATCGCTTTGTCTGTTCATCGCCTTGGATACCAGACGGTTCGTGGATCGAGTACTCGCGGAGGTACGCGAGCTTTCCGACACATGTTGAAGCACTTGAAAAAAGGGGGGATCTGCACCGTCATGCCGGACGGACCGCGCGGTCCCAGACACCAGCTCAAGATGGGCACGATTTTATTGGCACAACTTTCCGGCTGCCCGATTCTGCCTCTGACCTTTGCGGCGAAATGGCGGATTTCTCTCAGGAGTTGGGATGCGTTTAATCTTTGGTGGCCTCTATCACGCTGTGCTCTGCTCTATGGCAAACCGATTTGGATTCCACGACAGGCAAGCGGTGATGAACTGGAGGAGTGGCGGATAAAGGTAGAACAGGCGCTCAATCGCTTAGAGGAGCAGGCTGACGCATTTTTTTGATCACATTTGGCCCGCTATTCTGCTGTGGCCGCTCTCGCAACTTTATTCACTGGCGATTGACTTTCGCAATGCGCTTTATGATAAGGGAGTCCTGGCGGTCCACAGGCTCAATTGTCGAGTCATCAGCGTGGGTAACCTCACCGTTGGCGGAACCGGTAAAACGCCAACGGTGAGATTTTTGGCGGCATGGCTGCAATCGCGAGGCAAAAGCGTGGCCATTCTCAGCCGCGGTTACCGGAGAGAGAGCCGTGATCTGGTCATCGTTTCCGACGGCAGAGAAATATTGGCTGATTGTCGTCAGGGCGGCGACGAACCGGTCATGCTGGCAAAATCCCTGCCGGCGGTGCCGGTGGTGGTCGATCGGGATCGCGTTCGCGGTGGCCGTTTTATCGAACACAGGTTCAAGCCGGACATCCTGCTTTTGGATGATGGCTATCAGCACCGGCGATTGCACCGTGACCTGGACATTGTCACTTTTCGCGCGGACAAATTGTGGGGAAACGGTTTTTGTTTGCCAGCCGGACCGTTGCGCGAGCGCCGGCATCATCTCAAACGCGCCGATTTGATTTGGCTGAACGGCGATACTGTCGATTCTGACCAACAACAGGCTGCCGGAGGGTGTTCCACGGCTTTTAAGCCGTTTACAACCGACCGCACTCGTCGGCCACTCTGGAGAGCAATCGCTTGTTGTTCTGCAAGAGCAAAGAGTGGCAGCCTTTTGCGGTATCGCTCAGCCCGATCGTTTTCGCCAACAATTGTTGCACCTGGGAGCAACAATTGTCATTTTTCGCACCTTTGCCGACCACCATCGCTATGCACCTGCCGAGCTGCATGCCTTGCAAGAAGAAGCCCAACGAACAGAATGCCGATGGTTGATCACAACCGAAAAAGATTGGCATAAATTGCCGCCGACCGTGGTGGCCGAAAATTGGGTTTTTTTGCGCCTGACGCTCCAACCTGTCGATGCGGAAATTCTATCAGGCCTGTTGCAGTGTTAAGAAATTGAACACGTTGTTCAAGTGTCTCACAACAATACAAAATTTTCTTGCGATTGTGGCAAATATTTTTTAGAATGTAGATACTGCAGCTTGAAGACAAGGCAAAATTCGGTTAGCTGTTTATCGTTAGCCATTCTCTTTTTTAGATGAGAAAATGGAGTCCGATGTGGAAATCAGACAGCCCAAAGCAGTTATTCTGGTCGTTGATGACGACAAGAATATCAGCAAGATGATCGAAGCCACATTGAAAAAAGAAAAGCGCTTCGAAATCGCCACAGCTTTATGCGGCGAGGCGTGTTTAAAAATTATACGAGAAACCATCCCCGATTTGATACTGATGGATATTCAGATGCCAGGTATCGACGGGATTGAAACCCTCAAACGGATCAAAGCAGAAAATTCTCTTATACCGGTCATTATGATGACTGCACATGGAACCATCGAGCGTGCAGTCGAATCGATGAAACTGGGGGCCTACGATTTTCTTACCAAACCGTTTGCCAGGGATCGGCTGCTGGTGACGATCAGCAATGCGCTGTTGAACAGTTCTTTGCGACGTCAAGTCGACGAATTGCGCTCTGAGCTGCGCACCAAATATGCCTATGAAAATATTATCGGTGAAAGCGGGCTTATGCAGGATGTTTTTCGCTCGCTGGAAAAGGTGGTCAACAGCAATGTCACGGTATTGGTCCAGGGTGAGAGCGGTACCGGAAAAGAATTGATCGCCCGTGCCGTCCATTATCATTCGCAAGTGCGCAGCAGTAAGCCTTTTGTTGCGGTCAATTGCTCGGCTTTGCCGGAATCGCTGCTGGAGAGCGAATTGTTCGGCCATGAGAAAGGCGCTTTTACTGGTGCCACCTCACGGCGCATTGGCAAATTCGAACAGGCTGACGGTGGCACGATTTTCCTCGATGAGATCGGTCTGATGAGCCAGGCCACGCAATCTAAGTTGCTGCGCGTTTTGCAGGAACGCGAGTTTGAACGCGTCGGCAGCAACGAACTGGTTAAAGTCGATGTCCGGGTGATCTCAGCGACGAACCGCGATCTGGAAGAGTTGATGAAAACCAACGAATTCCGCGAAGATCTCTATTACCGAATCTCGGTCTTCCCGATCAAACTACCCGCTCTTCGAGACCGCAAAGAGGATATTCCGCACCTGGCTATTCATTTCATAAAAAAATACAGCGATGCGGAGAAGAAAAATATTCAGGGAATCAATGCCGATGCCCTCGAATTGGTCATGGCTTACCATTGGCCGGGCAATGTGCGGGAATTGGAAAACGCGATGGAGCGGGCTGTGGTTCTGGCAAATGGCCCTGAAATTGTGGCCGGTGACTTGCCGGCCGCGGTTCGTGCATTGGGCGAGAAACGGATCTACGAGTCCGACAGCACTCTATCAGGATGGATAGAAAAGCTGGAAGAAGAGGCGCTGCGCCAGGCCCTTCTCGAATGTGAGGGCAATATATCCAAAACCGCAAAAAAACTCGGGATAGGCCGCGCCACCATTTATCGCAAAGCCAAAAAGTATGGATTGCCGATGGTCAAGAGCTGACACCTTTTCTCCTATCACAACACCCACTAGACCCCGATCCGCAAGTACAGGACCGGGGTTTTTTTATGTTTCACAGTGAAACACTGTTTCATGTTGAAACAAATCGCTCGGGATTTTCTTGGCAAGCCAATTCGTTTTGTGCTGAAAAAATAATTTGTTAGAAGCCCTATTCGTCTTTGCTGGAATGGTATGCCTTTTGCCTTGACAAAGGTCGATCGAGAACTCAATCGTGAAAGTTGGCAATGATTTACCGCGGCAGCTGTGGTTTATAAACTGCCAACGTCTAGGCAAGAGATAGACCCGCATAAAGGCCATTCGGGAGAGGATGTCTTGCGCAGTGCAGCAGGGATGGAAAAGGAGAATGCGGGTGGCGAGAATTGACCTTTATGTTGAGAGTCATGCAACCTTATGAACAATCTTAATCTGCGGCAGCTGGTTGTCAGCATTTGTGCGGGCAATTTTTCTCATACCGAATTGATCCAGTTTATTCACCTCGTACAAAAGATTTCCCTGAGTTATCTCAAATTCCAAGAGATCCTCGGCAAGCGCATCGCCGGCGAGCGGATGGAAGCGGATGTAGAGCTTGAAGACCTCGCTTTAGACTGTATTGCCGAGCTTTTCAGCCGGGATGCAAGCGATCAGTTTACCCAACTCAAGCGCTATTTCGAGCCCAAGCTAGAGGAAGAGCCGGGTATCAGCGATGGTGATATGTTGATTCTCATACGGCGTTTGGTGATTCGCAAGACCAAGCAAGAGTTGTCGCGCATTTTTCGCGAGCGAGATCCGGAAGGCGCCAAGATTGTCCGCAACATCAAGGTGACAGTTCGCAATTCGGATAAATTGCACCTGTTCAAAGAGATGGGTCGTGATTTTATTTTTCATTCCAATGGGTTGATTGTCGACGAGACCAATCCGCATGCCAACCCGATACTCGGTTCCTACTTGCGCTGTGATTGTCCCCCGATTCCCGATGATCTCTTGCTTTCGGCATTTATCGACGTCTACGATCCAGCCAAGTCGGTATCAATTTTGATGAAACAGCTGTTTGAAAAGATCCACGGTTACGAGGAATATCAGAATTATATCTCTTTGGATTCGATTGTCAAGTTGGTCCGTCACGTAAAATTTGACCTTTTTAAAGAGAGGTTGGTCGCCGGCGACTTCACCCCTACCCCACAAGATCATCTGGAAAGCAAGGAAATCGAGGGGTATGTCGATGTCGTGATGGGCTCCCTGGAGGAGAAAATCCAAAGCCAATATCTCAAAACGGGTAAATTGTCCGCAGAAAAAAGTGCGATCTATCGCCAAGCTCTGCGCGATGTCCTTTTCGATTTGATCCAAAAAAAGGACAGCTCTTCCTACTTCCGCAATTTAAAGTACTATATCCCCGAACTGACCCAGCAAGAATACCGCCAACAAGAACGCTCGGTTTTTGAGTATCTCGCCAAAGTTGCCAAACGCGAATTCCGCAAACATCTCAAAGAATTATTGTAATTATTTTTCCGTAAAATTTCCCCTTTGCGTGTATGTAATTGGTGAAAGTTGTAACAACACAATACACGTGTCTTGGATTTGAACAAATTGTTGTGTAGCTTATGAGCAAAACATCCTTTACAGATCATAAATGCCCCGGCAGTGCGAAATTCGAGTTGTTGCTGCTGGATGTCGATTTGACGCCGACTGAGCGCAAACGGCTGCAATTGCATCTGCAGCAATGCCCGGCGTGCCAGAAGCTGACCCGCGAAATCGACGATTTCTACAAGGTCTTGTTGCAGGAATTGCGCTTTCCGATCTCGAATAAGGTTCTGCAATTCGCCCAAAACGTTGCCCCCAGGCCCATGCAGTTCGCATTGGTGATCGGCGATCTCATCGAGAACGGCCATGAGCCTGGAGAGCGCGCCTACCGGATGCGGGTGGTCAAACAGAACGCCGACGACAAGATCGCCTCAAACGGCGGGATTGCCGCCGGTGGAATCAAACACGACCAAATCGTTCTGCGCGTGTTGATCGATGCCGAAAAAAATAGCAGATTGCTGTCGCTTTGGTTTGTTGAGATGGATAATTCCAGAGAATGGATTTTGCGGATTCCAGGTACCGACGAAACCTTTCAGTTGAACAGCTGCGGCTGCAGCCGAAGTGCTTCTCTGCAAATAGAAAAGTGGGAGGGTGCCGTCGCCTATCTGTCAGGCAAGAAAAATCCCCCTGAATCCAGAACCCGTTTTTCGCGCATCACCCATGCGCTTGAATGCCTTGCCGAGTAGAGCTTCGCATTTGTACCTGCATTGATCAGCCATTTCTCCTGTTGACCGCTGTTGGGTTAGCTGCAATCGCCAGGTCTCAAGTCCGGATTGAAAATACAAGTTTTTTCTCAGAAAGAGCTTGACTAGGGGAAAATTTTTAAATACGTTAAAGCAAACCGTTTTTCGTTCAAGGCAGCAAGTGTCGGATCATCGACAAGCTCGTCTGGATCGCGCAAAGCCTTGGTCTGAGAAAACGGTATCCACTGCGCAATGCAAACCAACCTATTGATGGTTCTGGCTTCAGTTGAAATTGGGATCGACCGGCGACAAGTCTATTTTCAAAGCGAATTGCCGAGTTGCCTCTATTGAAGGTCATTTTGCAGCAGGGTAAATTCTTCATTGCTGACGCAGCAGTTCGGAACGATTGAAAGAGCAACGTGGATTACCAGGCAATGAAAAATCGCAAAATTCTCATCGTCGACAACGATGACAAAAATTTACGCGTTTTTCACACCCATTTTACTGAAGCCAAGTTTGCGATCGATTTGGCCAAAACAGATCATGAAGCGCTCGACATGCTTTTCAATGAGCGGTATGATGTTGTTTTGTCTGAACTTGCCGCACCCGGGATTGATGGTTACCGCATACTGGAAATTGCCCATCGCAAGTACCTAGACCGCGCTCCGCATGTCATCTTTCTGACTCAAAAAAGCGATGTTTGGCACCGCGTCAAGAGTTTTAAACTCGGGGCTAAGGATTATATCGTCAAGCCCAAACACATCAGGGAAATTGTTGAACGGGTCCGGATGGTGTTGACGCGGGTGGAAAAACGCTCTATTGATCCGACGATTGCGCACAGGAAATTCATCGGCAGGCTCGAAGATCTCAACCTTGGCGATCTGATTCTGGTTTTTGGGCTCGAACACAAAAGCGGCGTGCTCACTCTTTATTCTGAGAGCGGGACACAAGGCCAGGTTTTTTTCCGACAGGGATCAGTCATCGACGCAAATGCTCTTTCGTTGCGCGCAGAGGGTGCCATCTATAAAATGCTTACCTGGCAAAAGGGCCGTTTTACCATGCTGTTCTGCGATGTGGACGAACCCGATCAAATCAGCGTGAGCAATATGGGGCTATTACTGCAAGGAGTCAAACGGATGGAAACTCGTGAAGAATTGCTTAAACAATTGCCATCACTCGATGCGGTTTTGGTTACCACCAGCAATTTTCAAAAAATTGTCGCCTCACAACACCTCGAGCCGGATCTGGAATATTTTGTCTCTCTCTTCGATGGCGTTCGGACGTTTGCCCGTGTAATCGATGAAAGCAATTATGACGAATTGACAACCTTGAAAAGAATTGACAAACTGTTCAACCTCGGCTTTTTACATGTGATCGAGATGAAAAAAGCGGAATCCGAGCCGATAGTGGACCGCTCCTTTAAAGAGAAAATGGATACTTTTCCCAAAGTATCGCTGCCGGCGACGGAGGAAAAGATCCCGGTCGATGATGATCACGACCACGAAGAGGACGATCTCATGTCCGCTGCTGAAGCAGCGGAGCTGGAAAGTGCCAAAACATCGGAGGAACAAGATCCCTTTTCAATTTTTCGCAACGCCTCCGATTCGCAGCCGTTTGGTTCACATGAATGGGTTGAAGCCGATCTGCCTATCGACGAGGAATTGCTCAAAGATACCCGAAGAGGGTTGGAAGAGTCACATCCCCTCGATGCACTGTTAAAAATCAGACCAGATCAAACAGACGAGTCCGAAGAACCGACCGCCCGGCCGCCTGCACGAGCCTCGCTGCCGGTGCCGCCTGTTGCCGCAAATGGCTCTGATAAACGCCGTCGTTTTAAACAAGCGCGTGGTTCGGTTTTGATCTTTTCCGCCAGCCATCATGCCAGCAAAAAATTTGTTGAAGCCCTGGTCAACGGTGCAACCTTTACTGAAAGTCCCAATCGCGCGGACCTGACCGATATCTATTACGGCACAGCCGAGTTCAAGGGAGGCCGGTTGCTCAACATTATCAGCCTGCATCTGGATAAAGAATTCACGCCGTTTGTCGATCTCTTTGCTTCCCGCACAGCGGGCTACTTGATATTGATCGACAACAATCAACTCGATTGGCCCTATTTTCGTTATCTCGTGTCGGGATTGGAGAGCAAGTTGAGCCGGCCCTGGATGGTGGTGGTGCAAGATTCGAATTCGACCCCGGCGGACTTGCAGGCTTTGCGGCAAAAACTCGGTATCCCCGACGACATCCTGATCGATCAGTTGCCAGAGATTAACACCAGGGCTGCGCGCAAGTTGCTCTTTTCGTTGTTCGAAAGCTTTGCCGACCGCACGAAGCCGACAACACCAACAGCAAAAGGCGCCCATGCAAATTGAGTCGATGACATTTCATCCCCAAGGTCAAAGGCATCTGGTTGCAGCGATTGATCCTGAACCGAATGGACGCGAACGTCTGCAACAGATCCTTTTAAACAGCGGTATCGCAATCAAGTTTGTCGACAGCGGCACGGAAGGTTTGGAGCTTATCAAGACTGAAAAACCGCACTTGATCCTGCTGGAAGAGAAACTTCCGGATATGCCGTTGACGCAATTGCTGCAGCAGATTCGCAACGACTCGACCACTCGCCTTCTGCCGGTGATGGTTGCTTCCCGTGAACCACAGGTAGAAGAGAGGCTGCGAATCTTGCAGATGGACATCGATGATTTTGTCGACAAGCCCTTTTATCCCGAGGAAGTCGCGGCGCGAATCGAAATGCTGCTGCAGGAGAATGATCTTTTGCAAGAATCCCTGCGACTTTTCAATCGTGGTTTCAACGGCAATTTGCGCGAAATGTCGCTGGTCGACCTTTTACAGATTCTCGAATTGGGAGGCAAATCCGGTCGCATCGAATTGACACGCGGACGGCAGAGCGGGATGGTTTATGTCCGTCATGGGCAATTGATCGACGCAGAAGCGAGTGATCTACACGGCGAAAAGGCTTTGTTCACGTTGATGGGATGGTTAGAGGGGTATTTTCAGGTGGTTCTGGGGCCGATCGATCGGCCGCCGGTGCTGCACGGCCGGCACGGCGAATTGTTGGCGCATGGCTTGCGTTACCACATCAAATGCAAAGAACTCTCCACCCAACTGCCTTCCCTTTCTACTGTGATGCAAGCCGAACGGTCTGGACCCACCGGCGATCTCAGCAGTGCGGAACGCGAGGTGTTGGCTTTATTCGCCCAGCCGCGGTCTCTGGAGAGTGTGATCAGCGAATTGGCTTTGAGCGACTGGGTCGTTTTGGAACGCTTGAAAAATCTGATTGATAAAAAAATGCTCCGTGTTGTGCGTGCGGGCAAAAACGGAGAAAATCATACCAGCCGCGAATGGATCCAGAGAATCCATCGATCGGTGAATACCACAAAGAACCACTATACCCGCATCCTCTCATTCTTCCTGCGTACCCCCGCTGCCGAACAAAACACACCTGATCTGGATTCAGCGGCCGGTGCCGGTCGAGCAGCGAACAAACCGCTGCGGATTTTTCTGAATCGCAGTGAATTGCTCTTGTTGCGGCAGAAATTAGCCCAACCCCTGACGGCTTTTTGGCTTTGATGTTCATCGATGCCGACTCTTGCCCGGGCTCGATGGTGCGAACTGAAAAAAAGATTTGAATTTCATCTTTTTTTTTGTTTTTTTCTGTGCAATGTGAGTGGCGTCACTTGTGCATGGTTGATAAAAAAGATAGGTTCACCTCAACACGAGATGAAAGATGCCCCTGGTCGATCTTGACTCGATTATGACCACACCCAGAATCGCAGAGATCATGGTTGTCCGCTCTGCGGCATCTGCCCCGGTCGAATTCATCCAGGCGATTTGTCCGCATATCGAGCGGGAACGCACCGATCTGGTCTGGGGGCAATTGCAAGCGACTGAAGATTTGCAGCTTTTTTTGTATGGCCTGAGCATCAGATCCCCCTTTGAAAATTTCGCCTGGGATTTGGTGGTGCATAAAATTTTGGGATTTGTCTTGTTGTTCGATTGGCATCATGAAAGCGCCTGCCAAGAAATCAAAGACCTCATCGATTTTATTCTGCACAAATCTGCAGCACCGATCATCTGTGTTGCAGATGTCGGCAATCAACCGATTCTCTATCGCGAGGAGATCTATCGGCCGCCGATCGTTTTGTCGCGGCGCTGCAGGTTTACCTTTTGTCAAAGCAGCCAGCCGGCCACCATACGCCGCGCCGTCGTTGCGCTGTTGGATATGCTGTTGAACGAAGTCGGATGAAAAGGAAAGCGCTGCAGATGGAAAATCGAACCCCAGTGAGTTTGCCGGAGAGCCTGAAATTCCAGATTCTGTGCCGAATGTTGAAGGGCAAGCGGTTGAGCGTTCTGATGGAACAACTTGACGACGAACAATGTCTGGCGTTGCAGAGTTTTGTGTGGGAAAAAACGCTGGAATTCGGCATACGCGCCAAAGGCCGCCGTTTCTCGCAGGAGGAACTGCTCGGCCAACTCAAGGCAGCCGAAGCAAGGAAAAGCGATATCGTTTACGGTTTCGTTTTTAAGGGACTAAGCCGCTTCAGCCTGCAAAATGACAGCCCTGCATTGATTCGGGCAAAAATGCAGGAGCAAGTCGATCTGATGTGTCGCGTTGCCAACCAGTTCATCGAAATTCAGATGAGCGAATGAACACCTCAGCGACCAGCAACCCAACTACAAGCCGCAGAATTTTCCTCTGGGGCTTGTCTTGTTTTGAGACGTCCGCGCGCAGGATTGTCTGGGGAGCAGCGCTTCAGTTGCTTTTGTTATCTACCGCAACCTTTGCCGACCTCTCGGCTGACTATCAGTCGAAGAGGAGTGGGAGCATTGGAGTCATCTATTCTCCGGCCGACTCTGTTTTGGCGCGAAAAACCCTGTTGTGGACAGAAGAGCTGGTAAAAGAGATGGCTGTGGATTTTCAACTGCCGACAGAGCTGGACACCTTCACTATCTTCATCGCTGCCTCGCAGAAAGATTTTACCCGGATGACCCGGGATTTACCTCGTTGGGTCGCCGCCGTGGCTATCCCTTCCCACCACAAGGTCATGCTCAAGTCGCCGGCCTGGGATAACCAGAACAATCGCTACCGCCAGATCCTGGCGCACGAGTTGATGCACTTGCTTCTCTATCAGATTGTCGGCAACCGGGCGTTGCCGCGCTGGCTGGATGAAGGTTTGGCGCTCTTTTATTCGCAAGATCTGCGCTTCAAAACCCTGACCGCGCTTTCCAAAGCAGCCGCCACTCGATCGCTGCTCTCTCTGCAGCAGATCGACCACGTGCTGCAGTTCCAACCCCTTAAGGCGGAATTGGCATATGAACAGAGCTACAGCGCTGTGCACTATCTGCTTTTCACTTATGACATTGATGCATTGCGGTCAATTCTCGCAGGCATCCGTCAAGGCGGTGATCTTGACGAGATTTTTCAACAGGCGACTGGTAGCTTGTTTGCCGACTTTGAACGCGAGTGGCAACATTATGTCTATGACAACTATCGATGGGTCTGGTTGTCTGACGTCGATGAATATCTTTGGGTAGTGATTCTGCTGTTGGGAGTCTTGGCAGTCTATGCCATCCGCAGACGCAACCGGCAAAAGATGAGCGAATGGGCGCTGGAGCCTGATGCTGAATAGGTTTTGTTTTTCCTGGAAAAATTTTGTAATATTATAAATACACACTCAATGGGGCGCAAGCGCTTGGGGTGATAACCTTGGGCAATCATCCCGGCGAGATGCCTGTCATGCGAAAAATCATCTGGATCGATCGGGATGCGCTGGTATAAAAAAATTCAGAGCGATATAGAATATGATGTGCTTCGGGTGCTGATCGCGTTTTTGCGACTGATCCCGAGGCGCGCTCTTTTGGCGTTTGCCCGTGTTTTTGGGCATATCGTCTATACAGTGGTGCCGATCAGAAAAAAGGTTGCACTCGATAATTTACATCGGGTGTTTCCGCAAAAATCAAAGAAAGAAATTCGTAGAATCGCGCGGGCAGCTTATATCCAGTTTGCCCAAACGGCATTTGAGTTCAGCCATCTGGCCAATATGAAAGCGACCGATTTTGCGCAATGGGTTCATTTTGACAATCCTGAGCTGCTGGACAAATTGTCAGCGTTTGGAAAAGGGGTCATCTGTGTCAGCGGACATTTTGGCAATTGGGAATATCTGGGCGCCGCCATCCGGGCGCGCGGTTTTCCTATGGTTGCTGTTGCCAAAGAGCAGCGCAACAACCGAGTTGATCGCTTGATCAGTGATTTTCGCGTTCAAGTAGGTGTGGAAACCATCCAATTGGGCATGGCATTGCGCGGAGTCGTCCGTTCGTTGCGGCAAAATAAATTTGTCGCGTTGATCAGTGATCAAGATGCACATGAAGAAGGTCTCTTTGTCGATTTTTTGGGTCAACCTTCTTCGACTGCTGCAGGCCCGGCTATATTTGCCCTTAAAACCGGTGCACCGCTCTTGTTCGGAGTGGCAGTTCGCGGCCAACACGGCCACCACACTGTACATTTGCAGCAGATTCCAACCGATGACCTCGATGGATACAGCGACCATGCTCTGCAGGTATTGACCCAGCGCCATGCCTCGGCTCTGGCTGAATACATCCAAAACTATCCGGATCATTGGTTGTGGATGCACAAGCGCTGGAAGACGGCGCCACCCAGCAATGAGGACAGCCAGACGAAATGAAGCAAGACGCTCGATTTAGAAAAATACTTTTGATTCACACAGCGTTTATCGGTGATTTGATCTTGTCGACGCCGCTTGTTCGCGAAATCAAGGCCAATTTCCCCGATTCCAGTTTGTCGCTGCTGCTGACCCCGCAGACTGCACCCTTGTTTCGCAAGAGCCGCTGGGTCGACGAGATTTTGCTCTACGACAAACGAGGCAAACAAAAAGGCGCCGACAAATTCAGCCGATTGGCCATGGACCTCAGGCAGTGTCGTTTTGATGCCGTTTTTTCGCCGCATCGCTCTTTGCGCAGCAGCTTGCTGGCCTATCTCAGCGGCGCAAGAATCCGGATTGGCTTTGATAGCGCCACCGGAGCTTTTTTGTATACCCATCAGGTGCATTATGATAACGGCCAACATGAAATCGATCGAAACCTGTCTTTGCTCAAATCATTTAATTTGCCGGTCGATTCCAATGAGCTGGAAATCGCCGGCGATGCAGCCGATCGGCAGGTTATCGAACGATTGTTGGCTGATGCAGCGGTCGATACAAATCGCGATCTTATCGCAATTGCGCCGGGATCGATCTGGCCGACCAAGCGTTGGCCGGCGGTCTATTATAAGACTCTCATCCATATGTTGCAAGAACGCAACTACCAGGTGGTTTTGATCGGCGGCAAAAATGATGTCGAGCTGGCTTCGTGCTTGGCCAAGCCCGCGGACAAAACGACCATCAACATGGTGGGCAAACTGTCATTAACGGAATCGGCAGAGCTTTTAAAACTTTGCCGGGTGCTGGTGACCAATGACAGCGCGCCCATGCATCTGGCGGCTGCAGTCAATACCTCAGTGGTTGCGATTTTCGGCCCAACGGTTCAGTCCCTGGGCTTTGCACCGCGCGGACGCAATACGGCAATCGTGGAAATTGAATTGTCTTGCCGCCCCTGCGGCAAACATGGTGGGGTTATCTGTCCCATCAAAACCCATGCTTGCATGACGCACATCCATCCGCGTCAAGTTCTTGAAAAAACGATTTTTTTGGCGAGGTCTAAAACGATATGAGTCTGATCAGGATCAATCCCTATGCTCCGGAAGAGGAGCTTATCGGCCAGGCATCTCGTGTGCTGAAAAAAGGCGGAGTAATCGGCTATCCCACTGACACCGTCTATGGCATCGGCTGCAATGCCTTTGATCACAAGGCTGTCAACCGGATCTACGACTTAAAAAATCGGGATCACAGCAAGGCGATGATTTTGATCGCTGCTGATTTGATTCAAATCCAGGATTTGGTCAAAGAAATTCCCGAATCTGCTCAGATCCTGGCCGAAAACTTTTGGCCAGGCCCTCTGACCATCGTTTTCGAGTTGTCCGAAAAATTTACAGCATTGACTGTTGGAAACCGCAATACTGTTGCTATCCGTATACCGGACTCGTTGATCTCTCTTTCTCTGCTCAAGTCATGCGGTTTTCCGATCGTTTCCACCAGCGCCAATCGCAGCGGCCAACCTGAATCGGTAATCGCAGAGCAAGTGCTCGAGACATTTGGTTCAGAGCTCGACCTGATTATCGATGGTGGGCCAACTCCGTCATCCCTAACTTCTACTGTGGTCGATGTCACGCGCCCGAAACCGAAAGTTCTGCGGGAGGGTGCGGTGTCTATTTTGGAAATCAATACGGTCCTGGATATTCTTTGACCAGCAGGGGAAAAAAATGTCGAATTACCGCCGACAGTCGCGTCTTGGTCATCCGCACCGATCGAATCGGCGATGTGATTCTATCGACACCAGTCTTGACGGCGCTTAAACGCCGGTTCCCCACTGTTTTTGCGGCAGTGCTGGTGCGCCCATACACTCAGCAGATCGTCGAGGATCATCCCCATATCGATCAAATTTTGCTGGATCCGATCGAGGACAAACACAAGGGAGTGCGCGGTCTGTGGCGCTTGCGGAATCTCTTGCACCGCGGTCGTTTCGATATCGCGTTGCTTTTGCACCCGACCTTTCGCCTGGCGCTGGCTGTTTGGTTGGCCCGCATCCCATGCCGGGTCGGTACGGCTTTTCGGTTCTATTCGTTGCTGTTCAACCATCGGATCCGCCAGCATCGCCGCACCAGCGGTATGCATGAAGCGGATCTCAATCTGCAATTCGCGGCAGCTGTCGGTGCGCCGGTCGATTCGATCGAGCTCTGTTTTGCGGTACCGGAGAGAGAAAAACAAAGGGCACAGCAATTGCTCGATGAAGCCAAAGTTGTTGGACCCCTGGTGGTGATCCATCCAGGCAGTGGCGGATCAGCCCAAGAGTGGCCGGCCCAGAAATTCGCAGCGCTCGCCGATCGCATCGTTCGTGAATGGGGATGGCAGGTGGTTGTTACCGGCGGTGAGGCTGACCAAAAACAAGTGAACCAAATGGCAGCCGCAGTGAGTGTTCCGATTGTCCGCCTGGACCGCCGACTGGATATCAAGACGCTGGCTGCCTTGCTCCAACGCGCCGACCTGGTTGTCGCCAACAGCACGGGCCCCCTCCATTTGGCTGCCGCCGTCGGCTCGCCGGTTGTCGGACTCTATTGTCCTTTGCCTGCCTGCCATCCGCAACGATGGGGCCCCTATCATCAACCCGAGGGAGTTGTGCTTCCACCCCCGGAGAACTGTCTGGTCGATTCTCGCGGTCGTTGCCGTAAAGGCGAATGCATGGATGCCATTTCCGTTGAGCAGGTCTGGCAGCGATTGCAGGACCGCCGTCAGACCCGTGCTCAAGACCGTTTGAACTCTTGATGCCGGTGGAAAAGATCGCTGTTTTGCCACCAAACTCGACACGACCAATCCGTGGAGATGCGGCATGAAAGAAACCATTCTCAGTATGAATTCGCTGCTCGTCTACGGCGCCCTTTTTGTCGCAGCGCTGTTGATTGCCTATTTTTTTCTCACTCTCACTTCAGGACTGGAAAAAAACGTGGTCAGCAAGAGCAGCAAGAAAAAAACCTCTTCCAAACTCGGTTGCTTGTCCGTCCTCATTCTGTTGTTGTTCGCCTTTTCTCTGGTTTCGTTCACGGCTTATTTGCGGGCCTTCCATGCTTTCAACGCCAAGGAGTTGGTGGCGATAGTCGAGTGTGCTCCTCCGGCTGCCGAGAACACCGATTTTCGCCTGAAATTGACTCCGGTGTTGCATGAAGTGCCACAAGAAGAACAAACATTTGATATGGTGGGCAATCAATGGGCAATCGGCGGTGACATTCTCAAATGGTCAGCGTCGATGAATTTTCTCGGTCTGCATACCTACTACCGCCTCACGCGGCTCGAAGGGCGATACGAAACCGCAGCTGAAACTTTGGAGAAACGCGTCTCTGCCTATTCGCTGGTGGAGGAGGAAAAGAACGCCATCTGGCGCATGCTCTATGAAGTCGGCGACCTTTTGCCGGTGGCGACCTCTGCTTATGGCAATACGGTCTATTCCTATCCCACTTTTGGCGATCGCTATATGGTCTATGTTACGACTTCGGGATTTATGGCGGAGAGGATTCGGCCGTCCACACAGAAAAAAGCCGGCGATTGGTTGGAAGAGGTGCTCGATTACGTGCGGCCGCAGCCTAAAGCCCCCACGCCCCGCTGACCAGGATGTTGCTGCCGCTGGTGTAAGCAGCCTGTTCGCTGATGAGGAAACGGATGGCGGCCACCAGGTCTTCTGCTGTTCCGAGGCGCTGCATGGGAACGGTGTTTTTATCGATTGTCGGGGCTGTTGATCCATCGCGCATGTGGCCCAGAGAAATGCAGTTGGCCGTGATACCCTCTGCTGCCAATTCACGCGCCAGCGATTGTGTGAGGATCAACAGACCGGTTTTGGCGATTGCATAGGGAGTGATTTCCCGATAAGCTCGGATTGCGGCCGCCGACGAAAGACCAATCGTGATAATGCGACCCCACTTGTGTTTTTGCATGATCGGCACAACCGCCCGGCACATCAGGAATGCGCTGGTCAAATTGCTTTCCAGCATTTCGCACCACAGCTTGTGATCCGTTTGCAGCAGCGGTTTTTGCGCAAAGTCACCGACCGCATGGATCAGAATATCGATGCGTCCGGTTTGCTGTTGGATGTCGCTGACCAAACGCTCGACTTCTTGCGGTCGGCGCACGTCGGCTTGCACCAGCAGACACTCTGCACCTTGTGCATGAATTCGCTCGGCGGTTTTTTCTGCTGCAGACCGATTGGTGCGATAGTTGATCACCACCCGCCATCCGTCTTGTGCCAGCGCCAATGCAACATGGCTGCCCAGACCCCGGCCGCTGCCGGTGATGAGCGCCGTTTTGCCATGCAAAAAGTTCATCCCAAAACGATCCTCATCGTGGTCCCTTTGCCCGGGTGGCTTTCTTTGACAAAAACTCTGCCATTGTGATATTCTTCGATAATCCGCTTGGTAAAATTCAAACCCAGACCCCACCCTCGTTTTTTCGTGCTGTACCCGGCCTTGAAAATATCCCGCCGCATTTTGATCGGCATGCCGACGCCGTTGTCTTCGATATCGATAAAGTATTTGCCTTTGTCATGTATGCCGGTTTGAATGGTGATCACTCCGTTTTTGCCTTTCACGGCATCGAGAGCGTTTTTAAGCAAATTTTCAATGGCCCATTCGAGCAGATCGCGATTGATCGGCAGCGGCGGCAAGACGATGGATTTTTTTACGATCTGCGTTTCTTTGCCCATCTGCGGCAATCGCCGCTGGAAATAGTGGATCAGATCATCGAGGATGGGATCGAGCTCCTGCAGTTTGAGATCCGTTTTGGAGCCGATTTGAGAAAAGCGCGCGGCCACTTTTTCCAGCCGTTTGACATCGGTCTCCATGTCTTCGGCCATGATGTGGATCTTATCCGGCTGATTCGCATGCAGCTTGATCATCTCGATCCAGCCCATGAGCGATGAAGTGGGGGTGCCAAGCTGGTGGGCGGTCTCTTTGGCCATGCCCACCCAGATGAAACTCTGTTCGCTCGATTTGATGCTGCTGAAACCGAGGAAGGCGCCGAGGATCAGCAGCCCGAGCGCTGACAAGGTGATGTAAGGCAGATAGACGAGCTGGGTGATGAGCTTGGAGTCGCCGTAGTAGAGATAGCTGATCACGGTTTCTCCATAGGTGATCGCTACCGGATCATTTTCCCGTGCCATGCGCTTCATCATCTTGCGCACTCGGCTCTCGATTTCGCTTGCAGAGTTGTTCTGTGGAAACTCAAAACCGATCCAACTGGTCGGATTGCCCTCGGTGTCGGCGAGGATCAGGGGAAAGTTGGTCTTTTGGATGACATTCTCGAAAAACCATCCCAATCCTTCATCTGCTTCCACATCGCTGGCGATTTTTTGAATGGTCTGGGCATGCAGTTCGACAATATCGCGCGATTCCGAACGCAAGTCGTTGACCAATTTTTGCGTATACAACAAAAAGCCGATCACGATGAAAACCATCAGAACAAAAAACAGACTTTTCAACGTACCGGACAGCAGGTAGAGCTTTTTCTGAAGCGAGAAGGCCATGGGCTATTCTTTCAAGCAGCAGCTGGTTTTATCGATCGTTTCTTCCATTGCAGAAAGGCGAGGATCAGCAACAACCCGATCACCAGCGCCAGGGTTGCGATGCTGATCCACTTGCCCAGAGAAAACGCCGGTGAGCGATAATAAAAGACGATTTCGTGCTCGCCCGGTTCGAGAAAAATGGAACGCAGCAGATAATTGGTTTTGTAGATTTGCGCCGCCTTGCCGTCCACGGTTGCCTTCCATGCTGCCGGATAATAGATCTCGCTCAACACCATGAGGGTTGGCGCCGCCACTGCAGTTTGAATGTGGATCTCCTGAATATCATAATGGGTGATGGTCGCCCGGTTGCTGTCCGAAGGAGCGATGGCAAAAGGCGGGCGTTCCTCGATGATCGCAGTGGTGTGCGGGTCAAAAACGCCGCTTTTCATGCGCTGAAAGATCTGTTGGCGGCCGTTCAGCTGCTCGATGCGGTCGACGAAAAAGACGCGCGGCAGCATTTCCGTGTTTTCATAGATCCATTGATTGCCAAACTCGGCGATCGGCCGAAAGCGCGGATCGCTGAGTGGCAGATGGTTGACCACCAGATATTTGACGTTCAGCATGTCCAGCATGGCATAGTCAAAGCGCAGACGCTGTTCAGGGATCTGCGCCAGCGGCAAGGGTGTCCATTGCGGTCGGTTGTCGCGCATGCCATAGCGCCAATATTTTTCGATGAAGGAGTTGATCTGGGCGCTGAAACCGGTTTCTTCGAGAAAATCCTGATAGATACGCAATTTGGCGGCCGAATAGCCGCCGGTGCTCTGGATAGTATGGTACATGTACCAATTGGCATTTTCACGATCGAGAACCGGAAAAACACGAAAAAGATCTCGATCCTGTTTGATCAATTGCACGGCAGGCGTTTCGGCAAAATAGGTTTTGCTCTCGCGGCTCATCTGCGGACGGCTGATTTTATGGTCAATGAGCCAGAAATCGATGAGCACCAGTCCGGTCAAGGAGAGGACCACCAGCCATTTGTTCAACCTCCAGCGCAGAAAGGCCACTACAATCGCGATTGCGCCTCCGACCAAAAACAGGGCTTTAACGGCATCCCGCAAAGCTGCGTCATAGGCCATCACACGTTGAGCGACAGTCAGATTTGCCCGGCTGTTGGTGACCAGCTTGAGGTAGCCGGATTTGCTGAACAACAAAAACAGAGCCAGGCAGCCGACGACAGCCAGGAAAATCCAGAGATAGTTTTCCAGATGTTTGTTTTTTGCTTCCTTTTTCCGCGGCATTGGATTCTTTTCGCCCCGATCGAGCAGCGCTTGCAGTCCGATTGCCGCCAGCATGACCATCGCGATATCGAGGACAATGTGAATCATGCTCGGAACGCGAAATTTGTCGAAATAGGGCAGAAATTTAAACATCGGTGTATAAAGAATCGGCAGGTGCTTGCCGAACGAGACCAGCAGGGAAAACAGGGCGACCGAGCCGAAAAACCAGGTGGTGCGGTTGCGGCGCAACACAAACGCCAGGCCGGCCAGCAATAAGACGATCACGCCGAAATAGAGCGGATAGTCGGTAAACGGCATCTTCCCCCAATAGGTTGCACCGCCAAATCCCATGAATGACGGGAAGAGAAATGTGACCATCTCCAGCGGATGAAACGACCAGGAGCTGGCATAGTCAAATGACAAGCCACCGCCCTCGCCGCCGCGGATGGAATAGTGTTGGTATTCGAGCACCGGCAGATAGACGATCGCCGCCAATAAAAAGGCGATTGCGATGGAGGCGGCGAGCAAGGCGCCGCCCAAGAGCGTCGGTTTAAGGCTTTGGCGTTTTATCTTGGCGGCAGCCACTTCAAAAAGCCAAAAAACCGCCAACAGCAAAAATGTATAATAAACCACCTGGATATGGGCCCGCATCAGTTGCAGCGCAACAGCCAGAGCGGTCAAAACCACATACAAAGCGTTGCGTTTTTCGAGCAGTTTGTAAGCGAGGAAAAGAATAAGAGGAATCAGCGCCAGAGAGATCAACTTTGAATTGTGGCCGTAGGCGGTAAAGGCGATAAATTGGGGTAAAAAGATTACAGTCAGGCCGGCAAAGATCGCAGCAGGCGGTCCCAGTTTGCGGTTGCGCGCCAAGGCATACATCCCCAAGGCCAGCAACAGATAATTAAAAAAGTTGAACATGAATTGCGGATTGGGAAGAATAAAATCAACCTGCTTCAGTAGCCAGCTGAAAGAGGAGTCGATGATATTGACCAGAGGTCTGCGCAACAAACTCGCATACGAGGGCATCCCGGAAAAGATATAGGGTGTCCATTGCGGATAGACGCCGCGCGCCAGCGCATCTTCAGCAAATGGAACCGATGCATGCGCAGTCATCTGGTCCGGCGAGGTGAAGGTTTTACCTCCCCAGATCACCGGATAGAAAAACAGGAGCAACAAAATCAATGAGAGCACACTGATCAGCGCTACGGGATGCTCGGACAACACATCGCGATGGGCTGGTTCAGCAACGGCGGGCGGTTTTTTCTGAATTTTCTTTTTTGCCACAATGACCTCGTCAGTTAAACGCTGGCATAGGGTTGACTGCTGCAGATCGGCAGAAAAAGGAATCACTAAAAAATAGACAATATTTCCCAAAAAATCCAAAGGTTTTCGATGTTATTTAATCCAGTGGTGTTCAGCCATTTGGCTTTTGCTTTGAAAACCGGCAACATGATTTTGCCATAACAACAATTCCTTGTTGCTAGCGACAAGGGAGTTTTGTACTTTATGGCAATTGTAAACGACAAGCGACCATTTTGATCAGTTCAAGACGGTGGGAAAATAATTGCTAAAGATTCAATCTTCCAATAGATTTTTTATCGACACGCTGAAACTGGGTGCCGGTACAACGATCGGCCAGATTCTCATCGCTTTCTCTGCACCGATTCTTTCACGCCTCTATTTGCCGGAAGCCTTTGGCGCCTTTGCGGTTTTTAACTCCCTCGTCATCACTCTCTCGATGATCTCGGGATTGCGCTACGAGCTCGCTATTCTGCTGCCACACGATGATCGCGACGGTTTTCATCTTTTGAATTTGCAGATGCTCCTGAATCTGAGTTTTGCTTTGGTATTCGGGGTATTGATCGGGGTTTTTCGTCACCCTTTGGCCAGCGCTCTGGGGCGCCCTGATCTTGCCAATCTGTTGTGGTGGTCCGGTTTTGCCATTCTGCTGTTTGGTGTTTTTAACGGGATGAACTATTGGAACACCCGATTCAGGCGCTATAAAATGGTCGGTTTCGCGCGAATTGTCGACAGTGCAGTGATGACGCTGACCCAGATTGCCTTGGCGGTCAGACTGAATCTCGGCGCCGGGGGATTGATCGCCGGTCTGTTGATCGGTAAAGCAGCAGAAAACAGTGTTCACCTGGTGACCATCTGCAAGGAAGATCGGCACTTTTGGAGACTGGAAAATCGGTGGCAGCACAGCAAAGCGCTTATGCACAAATACCGCAAATTTCCCCAATTCAATATGTGGGCGACTCTGCTCAACACGCTTTCATGGCAAGCGCCGGCTCTGCTGCTGACAGCGATGTTCGATCTCAAGGTCGCCGGCTTTTATGCCATCGGTGAACGCGTGATCCGCTTGCCGATGAATGTGATCGGCCGGGCGATTGCACAGGTCTTTTTTCAACAAGGGGCGGAAGCCCATCGCACCGGCAAACTGCGCGACATCTTTTGTCAGACGGTGCGCATGCTGTCGGTTTTGGGTTTGATCCCAACCCTGATCTTGTCCCTGGCCGGCCGCGATTTGTTTACGGTTCTTCTCGGCGCCCAATGGGCTGAAGCCGGAGTCTATGTGCAAATTCTGTCGATCTGGGCGTTCATCTGGTTCCTTTCCTCGCCGCTGTCGACCATCATCACCATAACTGAAAAACAGGAAAAGAGCCTGCTGTTCAACATTCTCATCCTCAGCACTCGACTGATCTCTTTGGCTGTCGGCGGGCTGTTGCACAGTGCTCGATTGGCGATGCTGATTTTTGCTTTGACAGGCATTTTTTCCTACGGCTGGCTGTTGCTTTATACCGGTACAGAGAGCGGTGTCCGGCCGCGGACGACATTAAAACTGTTATTGGCAACTGATTGGCGTTGGATTGTGTTCACGGTTTTGAGCCTGAGCGCATTGCATCTGTTTTCGCTTTCTCCAATCTGGATGTGCTTTGCTGCAATTGCAATCCTCGGCGCTTACAGCCTGACGATCGCGAAACAGTTGACTGCAACAGTGCGGATCAGCCGATCCTAAAAGCAACCGGTTATCTGTCCAGGTTCGGTCGAGTACCGGATTTATAACCGAATCGGTGGGCCGGCGATGATCCAAATGAGAAGGAGCATAAAAAAGTTAGTCGATATTTATAAATTGGGTGCATTTTATTTCGCATGGTACCGAAACAACGACCCATTCATTTGATGAGGCAATGCATGAAAATTGCATGTTTTGGCGCACGGCTGGCGGACAATCTCGGAGGGCCCTCGCTTTTGGTGGCCACCAAATCCGTCGTTGGTGCTTTTCTGCCGGAAGCTGAATTTACTCTTATCGTGCGGGCGAAGGAGATGGCCGGGGATTTAGCTTGGGCTGAACGCTATGGGGTCAAGTTGGAAGCGTATCAGATATCTCCCTGGTTGCCGGTGGCGGTTTATTTGCGCCGATGGTTCGGGTTACAGATCGGCTCTGAACAAATCAAAAGATTGATTCGTGTTCTGGAAGAAGCTGATGCGGTGATGGACATCTGGGGTATTGCCTTTGCTGACAGCCTGGGCTCGAATTCATTCCTCATTCGTCTGACCGATGGTTTGCACTTTTGGCTGGCCAAACGACTCGGCAAGCCGGTGATAAAGTATACCGCTGATATGGGTCCCTTCAAGCAGAGATGGAACCGAATCTTTGCTAGGTATTATTTGCAGCACACCATCGATCTGATATTGGCGCGCGATGAGCGGACTGCTGGAGATATCCGCGACCTCGGTGTGCAAACCCCGACCATTGTCGCAGCCGATACAGCTTTTTTGTTGCCGGCAGAATCCGGCGATGAAGCAAAAAGCGTGGCTTCGATACGACGGCATAAACCCGTCATCGGTCTTTCGGTTAGCTATCAGGCTAAGAACCGGGAAAAGACGGTCGGCTCCTACATTTCAACCATGGTGCACCTGGTCGACCACGTGCACAAATCCGTCAATGGGATGGTGCTGTTGATTCCCAACGAGATTTCCAGCGGTGCCAATGACGATGCGCGCATTGCAGAAAAAGTCCATGAACAAGTTGCCGGCCAAAATTGTCAGATTGTGCCTTCTCCGCGATTGCGCGCTCAGGAGCTCAAGGGGATCATTCAGCAATGCGATCTGGTGGTGGCGGCGCGCTATCACACCATCGTTGCTGCACTGTCGCTCGGCATTCCGACTTTGGCGATCGGCTGGCATCACAAGTATGCCGGTGTACTCGATCGTTTTGGTCAGGAGCGGTGGTTGTGTTCAATCGAGGATCTGCAGGAGCGAGAATTGCTGGAAAAATTCGATGCCTTGTGGGCGGATCGGCAGGCACAAACAGAACAAATCCGCCGCAATCTCGAACCGGTCAAACAGCTGGTTCGCGACGCTGCCGAACAGGTTGGCCGCTTCATTCAGCAACGGACTTTTGCGGATTCGAGATCGCTTCAGTAAAAATCGTCGCCAGTTTTTCGGTCAAGGTTCGTCGCTCGAACGGCCGGATTTTATCGGCAGCCAGCGGCGGCAGCGGCGGTTGGGGCCAGCGGGCGGCAAAATCGCGCAGAACATCGAACACTCGGCGCGTATCTCCCAGGGGAACAACCAGGCCAAAATTGTGCGAACGAATCAAGTCAGCGGCATCACCTTCCGGCGCCAAAGCCAGAATGGGCTTGCCGGCGCCGATATATTCGAACAGCTTGCCGGTAAGGATGCCGCGGTTGGCCGGCGCATCGTCGATAATCAGCAGCGCGACATCGCTGGCCTTGAGATAGGCGATGCTTTCGCCGTGGCTTAGATAGGGCAGGATCTCGCAAAAGCGGCGGATGGGTGAGGAGTTGATGCGCTGCTGAAAAATCGGTGCGATTCGACCGATGAAGCGCAGCCGCAGGCGCTCAGCCAGTTGCGGCGTCTGGCGATCGAGCTCCTCCATGGCCGCGATGAGCGCCTCCGGATCGCGATGTCCATAGAGCGAGCCGGCGTACAAAAGGGTGAGATGGTCGCTCTTGGGCGTGGACGGCCGGTCGAAATCCGCGCTGTCATAACCGTTGGTCAGAATGTGCCAACGCCCGTCGCGCAGATGCGGATGGCGGCTGAGCAGGTCTTCGCGAACCCCTGCAGAAACCGCCAGAACACGAGTGGCGTCGCGCAAGACGCCGCGCTCCATCCATTTTTCAACTGCCCGGCTGGGCAGCGGCCGCCATTGCGGCGCCGACAACCAGCCGATCCACGAATCGCGGAAATCAGCCACCCACGGCAACCCCGTTCTCCGATGCAGCATCCCGGCGATCAGATGCGCGGTGTAGGGTGGAGCGCTCGAATAGATCAAATCGATCTGTTCTCTGGCGATGATTTTTTTGCCCAAAGAAGCCGCAAACGGCAGCCAACCAATACGGGCGTCCGGAACAAAAAAAGCCGCACGGATCCATTCGGAAAATTTTTCCCTGAGCGACAACTGTTGATCAGGATCGCGCGACAGCACGGCGATATCGGTGGGGCCGTTTTTTTGTCCGGTCAAGCGGCGATAGATGGCGTAGGGCTCAGCGATTTTCGAGCGATAAACCGGGGTGTCCTGCGGAATTTCCGCCAGCAACGATTCATCCACCGCCGGATAGTCTGCATTTTGCACAGTCAAAACGACGGGCTGCCAGCCGAATTCTTGCAAATATTTGACGAATTTGAGAGTCCGCTGTACCCCGGCACCGCCAGAGGGGGGAAAATAATAGGCGATCAGCAACACTTTTTTCGTCATCGCCGGGCAATCCGCTTTGTTTGGCGCCAGATGTTCACGGTTTTTTTGCCAGGAGCTTGTTCGTATCCTCGTTCACGAGCACCCAGATCGAGTAGATGCCCAGAGCCGTGCCGATCGGGATATTGAGCAAGTTGATGGCTGAAACCACGAGCACCAACAACCGCGCCCAATTTTTGCGGCGCAAAAGGCCGATTCCGCCAATCAGACCGGGTATCGCGGTGATGATGAGAAAAAATGACGCGATGCTACCGATCAGGGTCAAGACCGTCTGGGCCTGCGCGTCATCGGCGATAAAACCAATTCCGGTCAACAGGACAAAAACAAACAATCCGATAAGCACGGCCATAATGCTCAGACCGATATGCAAGGCCGCAACCAGAGAAAGATGTTTTTCCATTTTGACCTCCTGCGAGAAAAGTTTGCTTTTGAAGGGACCATCTGCTGGAGCTGATTTCCTCAACGCTGCTCCGTGGAGATGCCGATGGTGCGGCGGACCGCAAAGGTGTCGCTGGCCGATTTCATCTCGGTCAGCATCTCACCGAGCAGACCGATTGAAAAGAACTGGATTCCGACAATAATCAGCAAGACGCCGAGAAACAGCATCGGCCTGTTGCTGAGGAATTGATGGTAAAAGATGCGCTGATAGGCCAGGACGATGAGGATAATCGCACCTGCAATCGATGTGAACAGCCCGAGTGAACCGAAGAGGTGCAGAGGGCGTTTTTTGTAGCGAGTCAAGAAGGTGATCGTCAACAGGTCAAAGGCGCCGCGAAAAAAGCGGGCTGCGCCGAATTTGCTGCGGCCGAATTTGCGCGCATGATGAACCACCGGCAACTCGGTGACGCGAAAACCGTTGCCGTGCGCAATCACCGGCAAATAGCGGTGCATATCGCCGTAAACGTTCAGCGAGCGAATCACCTGCCAGCGATAAGCTTTGAGGCCACAATTGAAATCGTGCAGATGAATACCGCTGAACAGGGCGGTAAAAAAGTTATAGACTTTGGAAGTTTGGCGTTTGATCAAGGGATCATGGCGGTCTTTTTTCCAGCCGGAAACCAGATCATAGCCTTCATCGAGTTTGTTGAGCAAACGCGGGATTTCTTCCGGATCGTCCTGCAGATCGGCATCCATGGTGACGATCCTGTCGCCGGAAGCCGCTTGAAAGCCGGCCGCCAGAGCAGCCGATTTGCCATAATTGCGCCGAAACTGAATGAGCTTGCAATTTTCGTCCTGCTGACACAATTCTTCCACTACATCGCCTGAGGTGTCTGTCGACCCATCATCGACAAAGATCACTTCATAGTCCAAACCATTCTTCTGCAGCGTGTGGGTCAGTTGGTGGTGCAGCTCGAGCAGCGACTCGGCTTCATTGTAGAGCGGAATGATAACGGAAACATCTTTGTGGCTTTTGATCTGCAGTTTTTCGTTCATGACAAACAGATCTCCGACTTATCGCGATATCTGCATGGCACTGCGCCCCACCTCAGAGATCGACTTTAATCGCTTTTTCCGGAACGACGATGGTGAATTTTTCGGGATCGATTTTCTGGTTGACAGCAACGCTGTTGTAGAAAAAGGTAATCGATTCCTTTTGTCTGGGCCGTTGAATGCGGATCGTCTTGGGAAGGCGAACGCCATCAAACGTCGAAAACCGCGAATAGTGCGCCAGGAACACGAGTTCATGGTTTTGGTTATACGTTCGAGTTTGGGTGACGACGCCGTTGTAGGGGTCGACAGAATGAACAACCGGTTGATCGCCGTTCTTGCTCAAGAGCAGCAGTTGGTTTTCCTGGCGATGAATGGTGCCGGAAGAGATCGGTTCGGCGGTTTCCAGACCGGAAAGCAGTTGCACCAGTTTTTTATAGCTCAAACGAAACGACAGAAACCGGTCGAGGTTGAAAGAGTCGGCCGGGCCGGTGTATACGGTGTTTTGCATAGGTGTATAGATGACATATCGATGGCGATCGGCAAACAGAACCCCCACATCGATTCCGAAGGCAGCTTCGATTTTGACATAGATCGAATCCGGCTTCTTGAGGTGGATCGTGGCGTTTGCCGTATAGGATGCTTCCGGCGTTTCGATAATGACCTTACCATCGGCGCTAAGAGTGCGCAGGTTGTCGTAATTCTCCTGCAACACCCGCTGCACGGTTTCCCAGCGTGCTTCTTCCTGGCTCAGTTGGGGAGTGGATTTTGTGCCCGCACACCGCAAGGCAATAAAAACGCCGAGCAGGATCATAAGCCGCACCATCGCGGCGGCGATGCGATTGAATTGTTCTATTTTTGCAGCTCCTGAATTTTCATCAAGATGCGCTGGTTGTTCTGATCCAGTTTCAGCGCTTCTTTCCAGGCCGCGCGGGCTTTGGCTGGCTCATTTTTCTGCAGATAAATATCGCCAAGGTGCTCAAATACTTCGGCCGATGGACTGATGGTGAGCGATTTTTCAATATAGGTTTTGGCGAGATCGAATTCTTGCATTTTATAATAGATCCAACCCATGGTGTCGAGATAGGCGGCGTTGTCGGGATCGGCTGCCAGGGCACGAGTGACCAGCTCGAGCGCTTCATCCAGACGAGCCCGATCACTGTCGCGCACGCTCAGGTGATAGGCGAAATTGTTGAGGATGAGCGGGGTCGACGAATCGATTGCCATGATTCTTTCATAGAGCGCCTCTGATTGATCGAACTGGCGCAATTCATCGTAGGTGCTGGCCAGAGTGAGCATGGTTTGCACGTTTTGTGAATCAGCTTTGACTGCCGCGCGCAAAAAGGGCAGCGCTTTGCTGAACTTGCGCTGCTGGTTATAGAGAAATCCGGTGTAATAATTCATCTCCGGATCATCGGGGTATTTCGCAAGGGCCTGGATAAAGTTATCCAAAGCCAGTTGCAGGCTGTCCATGCGCATATAATTGATGCCGCGCAGAACCCATACTCCCGGAAGATCCTGGCGAATCATCAGCGATTTGTCCAGATGGAGAGCTGCCTGCTGGTGGTTCTTGAGGATAAAGTTGTAACGCGCCAGGGTGGTGGGCACCCGCCAGTCATTGCCTTGTTTTTCCGTCAGCTTTTGCACCATTTGCAATGCTTGCAAGGTATCACCTTTCAGGAGGGTGAGGTTGGCGATTTCAATGCTGGCGCCGACAGTGGTTGAGTCAATGCCCGTCAGAGGCTGATACAGAGCGATGGCGTCGTCATAGCGATGGGCTGCACCAAACAAATCGCGCAGCAGCCTGCGGACGGTAAAAAACTCGGGGTTTTGTGCCAATGCCTGGTGGTAGATCGACACAGCAGCGAGGGTATCCTGAACCATTTTGGCGAATTCCGCATGGGCCAAAATCGCTCGTTCCTCATCGGGATGATCCTGAGCAGCGCGGCCAAATTCCTCGCCGGCTTTGGCGGTGTCTTTGCTAAAAAAATAAAACTGCGCCAACTTGAGGCGGTTGTCTAGATTGGACGGATCTTGCTGGACCAAATCGCGATAAATTTCGCTGGCCAGCGGCCAGTTTTGCTGTTTTTCCAGCAGCCTGCGCAATTCGGCTTCGGCATCCTCGAAATGGGGATTTTGTTGCAACGCCTGGCGATACAAGCCGAGCGCAGCAGTTGTATCCTGGCGCAGGATGGCAATGGCCGCCATTCCGAGATAAGGCTCTTGCCGCGTCGGATAAGCGGCGAGAAAATCCTGGAAAATGGTCTCTGCATAGGCAAGCGTCGGCTTTTTGAGAAAAAGCTGGCCGATTTGCAGACGGAATTCCGGTTCGCCCATGCCGGCTTGGAGCAGCGATTGGTAAGAGGCATAGGCTTGCTCGCTGTTACCGGTCAACAGCTGCAAAGCGGTCAGATTGTAGAGGATCTCGATGTCGTGCGGATTGAGGCGCAAGATCGATTCATAGGCCTTTATGGCGTCGGACAGGCGATTGTCTTTTTCATAAGCTGCGGCGAGGAGTTCGAGAGCTTCCAGGTTGTCGGGCGCCAGCCGCAAAGCTTTCTGCGCCAACCGGATGCTTGTCTGGTTTTCACCGAGGAAATAATAATTTTCCGCCAACGATACATAGATGCCCGGCGAGGAGGAGTCGATTTCCGCAGCCTGATGGTATTCGATGATCGCGTTCTGCGGTAATCCCACCAGTTCGGCGATCGCGGCGTCGATGACATGCCGCATGGCCTCGCGATGATAGGTCGGTGTTTTCTGCTCGACTCTTGGAGCTGGCCGACTGGAGCTGCAGGCGGCAAAAAGCACTGTTGCCAGTGCCAGGATTGTCGATAGGGGTTTAGACAAACTTTTTCCTTGTCGCCTAATTTTGGGCCGTTGTTCCCTTGGACAACCGGGAAACCCATGAAATTGCATTGTCCGGAAACTCATGTAAAAAAACAATATATTAACAATTTAAGCCAGACTCAAGGAAAAAATCTTTGAAAATTTCTCGCAAATCGCTAAATTTGTCGAATGCACGGGGGCTGTATTTTTTTAGCCAAACCGTTTTCTGAATAATCAACGCTGGAGTTGTGCGCGTGTTCTCTGGTGCAATTGCCGCGCGTCGAGATGGATTCAATCGGAGCGATCGATGAGCAGTCGTTGGCTGCAGATATTGGAGAAATTGCGCGCCCACCGCTGGCGCGGCGGGATTCTTCTTGGGCTGGGCCTCTATCTGGTGCTGATCAACCAGCTGATTCGGGTGCGACCGGATCACGTCTTTATTGCTCTTTTGTTGTTCGTCTTTGCCTTCAGCCGCGGCCGGCTCAAAACCTTTGCCGTCGATTGGACGCCATGGATCGTTTTCTGGATCTGTTACGATATGATGCGCGGAGTGGCCGATAACCTGCGCGGCGCCATCAATGTGATAGTTCCCTATGAAGTGGAACTGGCCATGTTCGGCAAGTTTTTCGGCGGCATAATCCCCTGTTACGTGATGCAGGATTGGCAACAGGTCATGGATGGGACATTTATCAAGGGATTGCTGGATGCCAGCGGCGGACTTTTCTATACCCTCCACTTCGGTATGCCGCTCCTGCTCGGCTGGGTACTCTGGCATACCACCAGCGACCGCAAGCTCTTTTATATCTTTGTCTGGAGCATGACGCTGCTCAATTTTTCTGCATTGACGACGTTTATTCTCTATCCGGCCGCACCCCCATGGTATGTCTTTAGCTATGGGTTCGATCAACCGCCGCAGACCATCCACTGGGGCCTCGGTGCCGGCGCGCTGATCAACGTCGACCGGATGATCGGGATGAATTTTTTCCAGACCCTCTGGGGAGGATTCAACCCCAACCATTTTGCCGCCATTCCTTCTTTGCACGGCTCCTATCCGGTCGCCATCGCTTTTTTTACCTGGAAAAAATTCCGCAAAGCAGCTTTTTGGCTGGCGCTCTATCCTTTGGGTGTGTGGTTTTCTGCCGTCTATCTCAACCAGCACTATATCATCGATTTGATCATCGGCGCTCTCTATTTTGCGGTCGCCTATTTGATATCCAGCCGTCTGCTTATTCCCCATGTTTTTTCCCGATTTGTGGATTGGGAGTTGCTGCGGCGACGTGAACAGGAAACCGAAATGGCTGAAACGATTAAATAGAAACGCCCCGTTGCCAGAGTTTTAGCTTGACTTTTTTTGATAATTTCGTATATTAAGCTTTACCTTTTGGTTGGCGCTTTAGCTCAGTCGGTAGAGCAAGGGACTGAAAATCCCTGTGTCCCCAGTTCGATTCTGGGAGGCGCCACAAATCCGCCCTTATAATGATGCAATTATAAGGGCTTTTTTTATTTTGGTGTCTAGTTGAGGATTCTCACGGGTGATGGATTTTTATGTCAGCTAATGAAAGCAGCAAACCGGTCAGCCGGCGCCAGGATTTGCATCCCGGACTGCTGGTGGCGATCGTACAGAAGGCGGATCAGTCCAGCGGCAAATTGACTGTCGGGGTGGTGCAAGATATTCTTACCCGCGCCGCGGTGCATTCGCGCGGGATTAAAGTGCGTCTGGAGAGCGGCGAGATCGGCCGGGTGCAAGAGATTCTCGATCTGCGAGCCGCTGAATAGAGCATTAAGCGCCTTGATCCTTTAAACACCATGAGTGTTGGCAATGGCTCTGGATGAGAGACCTTGCCGCAGCCTGCTGGATGCAACGGAGTTTGGGATTGCAGCAATCAATTCAGATCATACGATCCCGATACGGTGTAAAAAATGGCGCTCTCGTAGGGGATAGGCCTTGGCTATGCCGACTTTCCAGGTTTTGGTTGAATCGCATGAAAGAAGGATTGCAAGAGAGGTCGAGATGAACCATTTGTCAGAGTTGCGCGACTTTGCCGTTGCGACCGCCTATGCCGCCGGCAGGTTGACGCTGGGTTATTTTCGTGCCGGGGTGCGGGCAGAGTTTAAGAAGGACGATACGCCGGTTACGGTGGCCGACCGCGAAGCTGAGGCGCTCATTCGGCGGTGCATCGAGAAGCGTTTTCCGGATCATGCGATATTGGGTGAGGAGTACGGCTCTGTCGGCAGGGGTGATGCCGAGTGCCGCTGGATCATCGATCCTATCGATGGAACGAAATCTTTTATCCGCGGTATTCCGCTATATGGTGTGCTGATCGGATTGGAGATTGCCGGTCGAATCGAAGTGGGTGTTGCCTATTTCCCGGCCCTGGATGAATTGGTGGCTGCCGCCACGGGTCTTGGCTGCACCTGCAATGGACGCGCGGTGCAGGTCATCGAGACCGCACAATTGTCGCGCAGCATGGTGGCGTTCACCGACGCCGCCAGCTTTGCCCAAAGCGGCCGCGCGGCAGAATGGCAGCGGATTCAACAATCGACCTATTATCGCCTGGGTTGCCCGGACGCCTACGGCCACGCTCTGGTCGCCACCGGCAGGGCGGAACTGATGCTCGACCCGGTGATGAATACCTGGGATTGCGGCCCGTTTCCGGTCATTTTGCGCGAGGCTGGCGGTTATTTTGGCGATTGGGCGGGCAATGAGACCGTCTATGGCGGAGAAGCGCTGAGCACGACCTCCGCTCTGTTGCCGCAGGTCTTGCAGGCGCTAAAAGGGTAGCTTTCTCTTGGGCGATTGGCGGCAAAGAAAACAAAATAGCTAGAAAGCGCGGTGCAGCACCCCCCGATGCTGCACCGCCTGTATTCCCCCTAGTGGGTGCTTTCGGGCAACCACAATGTATCGCCGACACAGAGATCTCGTCCGCTGCTGAAGCCGCTGAGACCGAGAACAAGCCGATAGCTCACCTGCCAGTCGTTGCAAACGCTGACCAGGTCTTCTCCCGGCTGCAGGACATGGGCGCAACAGACAGTGGTTTTTCGGTGATAAGAACGCAGAGCCCTGGTGCGAATGGCTTTCTTCTCTGTCGGCACCGACTTGAGATCCTTGGGTGGACGTGCAGTAAAACTCGCGCGTTTTTGCATTGGCTGCGGCTGATCGTCGGGTTTTGGCTGCGCAGGCGGCCATTCTGCCTGAAGCTGGAGCGTGGAATACTTTTCAGCAGCGTTGCATGTCATTGACGAATTTTCAGCTGCAGAAGAATCGACATCGACTGTTTTCAGCAGCACAGCAGTTGATGCCGCACCGACCAGGGCTGCACCCAACACGAGTTTCAACAACTCTGCTCCCCATATTCCGACAATCATCTTTTCCCCCTTTCCTTTGCGCCGAACCGGTACAAAATACCGGCACAGCTGGTGTTGATTCTGCGGCAACCAGGGGATCTGTTCGATCGGCATGCTTTAACTCGGAATGGCACGCTCGATTTTCCTGCCACAGTCAGGATCGAAGGATCAAAAACCGCGGCGGTGCTACAAAACCAAAAAGATCACCACCGCCAGGATGACCAAAAAGACCACTGCATTTCCCAGCAAGCTGAGCAACTGATCTAAGGATGTATGGACGATTAACATGTTATCCCCCTTTCTTTTGCTTGCTCTGCCTTGAAAGAGGCAAATCAAGCGGATTCCGTTTCGGGAACCATTGACCATCGGTCAAAGAGCGCGAAGGCTGGAAGCGCCGTGGTGGGCCAGGGACCGAATGATCGACAGGGGAATATTCAGAAGAGTGGAGGTGCCGGTCAGCAGGGAGTCGCAGTCCCTTTTGCCCAACGCGGTATGCCCAGCGGTTGTCTAAAATCGGTCCGCAAGGACACGGAGATCAGAAAAACTTTTTTGTTCATGAGCCATATTGCCTTTCTTCGCATGATTTTGCTGTTATGCAATCTCTCTTTTTGACTGCGTCCTACCTCAAGATAAGTAAATTTGACCAATATTGTCAATAAAAAAATGCAATTAATCATAAAAAATGACTAAAATTTAGCAAAAAAATAGTTTCGGTTATACTGGGGAATTTTCTTATAGTATTTGTTGACAACCTTAATCTTTGATGAAAATTAAGTATTCTTGGCGATATTATCTTAATAGTTTATTTTTAACAGAATAGATGATTTGGCGAAACCAAGATATTTTTGACTGGCGGTGGCGCAATTTGCTCGATGGACGGGTTTTATGCGATCAACTATATTGTGAAAATATTGCCTAACTTTTGCCGCTTTTCGGCAAAAAAAGCTTGATTTGGGCAAAGTTTGTGATTAAATTAAAGAAGAGAGAAAGCAACAATGGGCTCGCCGGTTTGTCCGGGAGCCCTTTTTTGTCTCGCAATCGTTGTGGAGGTCTATGGAACTTCAACAGCGACTAAATCGCTGGCTCGTGATGGTCAGCCAACAGCTGGAGCAGGCGCTGCCCAATCATCAGCGCACCTATTCCGAGGCGGTTAACTTGCCTCACTATCGCCATCTTTCCCTGCAGCTGTTGTTGCGCTTTCAAGATCTCACCTTGGCGCAGGCGGCTTTTTTGCATGGTGTGCCGAGCAGCGAAGTTTCTGCTCATCTGCAGTCGCTCGTGAACGCTGAAATCCTGCAGATCCTTGAAAACCGCGAGTTGCTCGCTTCTTTAAATGGTCTCGACAGCGATGTTGCCAATCAGTTGGTGATCAATGTGCTGCCGGCCCTGCGCGATTGGCGCTCTGTGCCGCTTTTTCTTTTTGACAAATTGCATCATCTCGATTCCGATGGCCATCTCTTCAATTGGACTTTGCGCTTCTACCAGTCGCCTGCCCTTTTCGATGTCGAGCTTTTTCAACCCATGCGCTATACCTGTTCGCTCACCGATCTGTTGCAGTTCAGCGCTTTCACCAGCTCGGTTTTGGTCAAAACAGCCGACTATTTTGGCCTCTGGCATGAACGCAACGTTCTGGAGAATGCGGCGTTGTTGCTGCACGATCAAGCGAGGTTCTGCAACTTGGTCGATTCGGTGTTGGCCGAGGTCAAAGAGCCAAGCTACACCGGGCGGATTTGTGCGGCCATACAGAAAACCGTTGGCTCTCTCGGCCAGACAATGTGGGAATGGCGGCATATCGCAGCTATGGATCGCGAATTAAGCGCCGATGGACACCCGGGCGGACCTCGATCGGTTCCCAAACTCGGTTATGTTGCCGTGCTCTGCCGGGATGCTTCGGTTTGCTATCAAGTTCTGGGATTGTTACACCGCCGCTGCAAACATCGGCCGGCAAAATTAAACGATTTTATCGGTGAGCCTACCAAGAGCGGCTATCGCGCTCTGCACACGGTGCTGCTCGCTCCAGATGATTTGCAGGATTGCACGGAGGTCATTCCTGTCCGTTTGATTCCGATCGATGAGAGCAACAATCGGTTCTTGAATTCGGATGATCAAAAGATAGCCAATATTCGCCACCATTTTAGCGGCGAAATGGATGCCGGCTTGCGGGTCTTTACGCCCGATGGTCGAAGAGTCGATTTGCCGGTGGGCGCTACCGTGATGCATTTTGCCATGACTCTTCATTCTTCTTTTGTCGCTCATCTCAGCGGAGCAACGGTCAATCGCCAGCCTGTTTCCGCTTTCCATCCGCTCGATTGGGGGGATGTGGTCTGGCTGGATATCGCCAAAACGCCGCAGCCGCTGCCGGCCGGCTGGCGGGAGCGGTTGCCCCAGCCTTTTCGCAAGCGGGTCATCCGTCAGTTCAAGCAATTCTATCGGCCGGCGCTGATGGCGGCTGGCCGCACCTGGCTGCGGCAGCAGCTGTTGGCACGCGGACTGCAGGAAATTCCGGAAGATGAAATCCTCGATCTCTTCGTCGAAGAGGTGGCGACAACCTGGCGTTCGCAAAACCGGCATCCACACGTCGATTGCGGCAAGGAAGCGCATGATTGGTGGCTTCAGCAGCTCGGCATTCTCGCCAGCTGCAATCGCGGCATGGATTTGCCCTATGTGTCGGCCATCGACGAGATAAGCGCAGAAGAACTGGTCAGCGATATGCTGCGCACCATCGAAACCGCCAATCTGAATCTGATCCATGAATTGAATGTGCCGCTGCCGTTGCAGTCGCGTATCGACTCTATCGTATTATGCGATCAGTGCCATCCGCAAATTCCGGGCGATAATGTGGGCAAGTTGGAGAACCGCACCCTGCGGGTGCACCGCAAAAGCGCGCCTTGCGGAAAAGGTGGTTTTGCGGTTTTTCGCCAACATCGCGCGAGGCATCCACACTATTTCCTCATCGAGTTCACCAATCGCATCGGCGCTGCCGCTGAAATTTTCGAGGTTTTTAACCGTTTTCATATCGACATTGCGGATTTTGCCGGCTGTCGGCTGCAACGCGGATGGAGCGTAGTGCGGATTTTGGTGGATGTTATGGAAGAAAACCGTATCGATCAGGTTGCCGCCGCATTGGAAAAAATTCAGGGCGTGCGGCGGGTTATCAAGCCAAATCAGCCGGCTGTGCCTCTCCTCGAAAGCGTCTTGCCGCCGCGCGCAGCTGTCCAAAGCTCGGCGCTTTCGACGCCGGCGCCCTATATCTGCGGCAATTGTATCGTCGAGGATGCATACTTTTATGGTATGGAAAGGGAGCTGGCGCAGCTGCGCGATATCTTTAACCGGGTCAATCTCCAAGGCGGCTATAAGGGGTGCTCGGTATTTGTCTATGGGCCCAAGCGCAGCGGCAAAAGTTCGCTGGTGCTCTATTTTTATCGCGAAATCCAACGCTTGCATTCGCAAAAGTGTCTGCTGGTATACTATGAAGCCTCCCGTCGGCAATCGTGGAAAGGCGCAGAAAAAGAGCTGAATCGGCAGATTTGCGAACACGCTGTGCAGATGGCGCCGTTTTTCAATATTGAATTGCCGCCGCTGAGTGATCTCTCTTTGGTGGAAAACATGGAGATTCTGCAGCGGGTTTTGCATATCCCGTTTGTCTTGATCATCGACGAAGCCATCGGATTGCTGCACGAAACCACCGCTGCAGAAGAGATGGAATCCTTGCTCGATTTTTTTGACTGCGTTGCCAAGCTGCCGCAGCGGATGGTCATTTGGGTGGGGCCGGAAGCGCCGGTACAATTTTTACACCCCAAGGTCCGCCGCAAGCTGGAAAAAGCGGAACCGGTCAAGACGCGCAATTTCGAACTGCAGGAGACCTTTGCCTTGTTGCGGGCGGACAAATTCAACTATCGCCATCACATAAAGATTTCCCATTCACTGGCACGTCAGATCCATCTTTTGACCGGCGGGCATCCTTATTGGATTTCCTATCTCGGACGTTTGATGTGGCAATCCGCCCGCCAGGGTGAAATCACCCGATATACGCCGCAGCTGCTGAGCAGAGCCGTGGAAGACATGCTCAATTTGGGGGCTCCGTTTACCGATCGCCTCTATTCAACACTCGATCCCAGCCAATCTTATCACCTGATTCTCAAGCTGCTTGCCCAAAAAGACGTGCCGGAAGAAGGGCTGACGTTGACAGATCTGCGGAGCCAACTGAACAAAACCAATTCTGATTTGGCTGAAAAATCGCTGCGCAATGTTTTGAATATTCTGCAAGCCCAGGGAGCTCTGCACTGCCATTATCACCGACGGCACACGACCTGGAGTCTCGCAGCGCCGCTCCTGGGTATGGCCATTCAATATCATCAGGAGCCAAACTCGATCACAGGAGAAAAGTTATGAAGGATGACTCATCCCTCTTTTTTATTTATGAACAACAATTGGAACAATTGGCACAGGCTCAGCAGATGACCTATCTCTATGGCGGGCGCGGAGTGGGAAAGAGCACTTTTTTGCGCAGATTGGCGCAACGGCTGGGCCCCCAAGATGTGATCTGGATCGAGGGCGATGACTGGTTTGCCGCTCGCCAACGCCTTGCGGAAATCGATCCTGGCGACCTGAAATTATCCAAACATTTGATCATCGATGATCTGGATCGATTTTGTGCGGTGGGCTATGATCGCGAAGGAGATAAATTTGAGGAAATGATCAATCGTCTGGATGAATTGTTCAAACGCTTGACAGCCCCGGACCGGCAAAAACGGGTCTATGCGGCAGGAACCCGGAAACCGCAGTTTTTTATCAATGGCCGAGACCGAAAGCCTGAATCCGCGCAGCGCTCGCCCTGGTGGCAACTGTTTTGGTCGTATATCGATATGAGTTGGAATCATGTGCTTTTCAATCCCTGGGAGTTGGGCTGGAAACAGAACCTGTCTGACTGGATCGAGAAACGCTTTGCTGTTGCCGTGCAAGAACCGGTCTGGCGGTTATGGGCTAAGCTGACCATATCTTTGACTGGCGGGCACCCATCGTTGATCAAGGCGGCGTTGGCGGGACTCGAGCACTTGGCCAGGGGGGAGGAATTGACGCCGGTTGAGAAAAAATTGCGCTCTCCGTTCGATGTCAACGAAAGCGACGAGCGATGGCTGCAAACACGTCACTATCTGGAAGACTGCCTGGTGCAAACCGGCCTGAATCGATTGCGCCGCGCCCTGCAGAGCTTGTGGACCATTTCCCAGTCAAGTCGTCCGGAGGTGGCCGGTTTTCTCACCCGCCTCGCGCAGGATGAACCGATCATTCCGCCCTATGATGTGCGGGAGATTCTCATCGATCACTCGGTAATCTATCTCGATGCTGAAAGCGGCAGCTATCAAATTCCAGGAGATCTGCTCAAAAACGAAATTTTGCATTTATTTCCACCATCGGAAGACAAAGCGCAGATCACGGTCCAACCCGATACCGCCGCACCCCAGCGTCGCGGCACCATGGTATTGCAAGTCGGGCAAACACCCATGCCGATCCGCCTCAACGGCAGCACCTGGCGTTTGCTCTCTCTGCTGCACCAGCAAGGCGGCCAGGTTGTTTCTCTGGATACGCTGCAAAAAAAGCTGAACAAAACAGAATATGGTGTGCGCTCGGCCTTGCAGCGCCTGGAGAATAAGCTCAAAGAAGTCGGTGCAGATCATCTGTTGGAAAATCAAAGAGGTAAAGGTTATCGATTCAGATCGGAGTGATTAATCAAACGTAAAGACACTTGGGTTTGATCACCACTTTTTCTGATTTGCTGTCTGTGATCTCTAGATTAAAAAATTGGAAACGAGAATTATATGTTTGCCGCAGTTTTTCCGTTCTTCAATTTTTCAAGCCAGTTTGAATAGGTTATTAATATTGCGAAAGTTGAATATATAACGCCGGCAATGATATCGACGACATAATGGTCGCCTGAATATATAACGGTCAAGGAGACGCTCAAGGCATAGAAATAGCTGATTTTGCTGTCAAACGCATCGACAATGATAACGGCTATAGAATGTCTCTGACCACTGATTTGGCTCCGCGTGCTCTCGGCTATCGATCTGTGGACAGATTTCACACCAGGATTTACCGTCAACTATTTCGGAATAAAGAAACTTATTTTTTTTTTATGAGTTGAAATCGCCGGAGATTTTATTTATTTTTATACCTCGCTCCTAAAGAACGACAGCAATCCATCCTCTAATCGGCAGAAGTCATGATTGGTTTTACTCTTCGCAACTCTTTCCGCCCTGTCGCTCGTCCGATCAGTGCCAGCCGTTTACAGAGATCCATGCGGATCAGCATTATTGCCGGCTCCATCGGCATTCCATGGGTCTTGACTTTTTTACCCGGATATATACTCAATGTTTTTTTCAAGAATCACCTCGGCGGCACCGCTTTTCAGCTGGGATTGATGGTGGCTTTGATATATATTTCCAATCTTTTACATCTGGGCGCGATTACCATCTATGGCCGGCTTAAGAGCATCAAGTTATACTGGTGGGTGATGCACATCTTGCACCGCTTCATCGGATTGTTGTTGGCTTATGTTTGTGTGATGGTGGTACGGGGCGGGGACCCGGGGATGGGTATTGTGCTGACGGTTTTGGCGGTAACGGTGAGTTCTTTTTTCAGCAACGCGAGTGCCGCAGGTTGGTCGGCATGGATGGCTGATCTGGTGCCGGGGCAGATTCGCGCCACCTTTTTTACCCGTCGCTCAGCGATCCTCAACGCTGTCAGCATGGCATGGTTTTTTGTCGTCACTCTGGCGCTGGATCTCTTTGTGCAGCACGAGATGTCGGTTTTCGCAGTGGTTTTTACACTTGCGGCAATCGGCGGAGTGGTGGATATCTTTATGCATATTTGGATCCCGGAGCAAGAGGCAGCTCAGGCAAAGGATCCACCAGGATGGCGGCTTTACACGGATCCGCTGAAAAACGGCAATTTCCGGCGCTTTTCGCTTGCCTATACCCTATACATGCTCTCAACCAATATATTGGCGCCTTTCTTGGGACCGTACCTGACCGCCCAGGATGGCATCGGTGCGCCGAATATCTGGCTTGGAATCCTGGTTATGAACACGCAATTGGTAACCATCGCCACGATTCGATACTGGGGCGTGGTAATGGATCGGTTTGGCCGCAAACCAGTTGCCCTGATTGGCAGCCTCTCTTTCCTGGCCGGCCTCGGGTGGTTTTTTATCACCCCACAAAACTATGTCATTATCGTGCCGCTGATCGCCTTGTTGACTGGGAGCCTCAATCCGGCGTTTGTCGAGGGCATCAATCAAATGATGTTGTCGATTACTCCGGAAAAAAATAAAACTTCATATGTCGGCTGGTTTCTGACCATCGTCGGCGTGGGCAATGCCGTCGGCGCCCTGGGCGGCGGTTATTTGTATGATCTTTTCGCGGAGTGGCATTACGAACTCTGGAAAGGATTTTTTATCGGCGGGTTTCATCTGGTGGCGCTGACCAACATCGTGCTTTGTGCGCTGAGTTTTCTGCTGTTGTTGCGCATTCGCGAAGGTGGTGAAAAAACGATGGGCTTTGTCTTTTCGCGCTTGGCCACACCGGGGATTTTGCGCACTTTTTCCAACATGGGCATCATCGCCAAACCGCGCAGTTCAGGCCGGGTTGCACAGGCGCTGCGCGAAATCGATGGTTTATCGAGCAGCCTGGCCATCAGTGACGTCTTGCGTCGGTTGGATGATCCAGACGCTGAGGTTCGCGAAGAGGCAGCGCTGGCGTTGGGTCGTGCACGTGCAGAAGAGGCGGTTGATGCGTTGATCGAGCGCCTTCGAGATCCCGAGTCGACCATCCGGATCGTGGCGGCGAAAGCCCTGGGCCAGATCGGCAATCCGCGAGCGCTGCCCTATCTGATCGAGGGATTGGAAAGTCCATCCGATGAAGTGCAGCAGGCATGCGCTCAAGCGATCGGCAAGATCGGCGGCGAGGAGTCGTTGGCACAGCTGTTTCGCTTGATGCGGGAAGGGCGCAGCGAAAAGGTCAGCGCCTTGAGCGCCGATGCCTTGTCGCGGCGCGGTATACTCGAGGCGGCCTGGGAAATTTTGCCCTTTATGCATCAAACCAAAAATCCGGTTTTGCGGCGACAACTCGCTATTGCTATGGGCAATTTGCTCGGCGAGCCCGGAGAATTTTATAAATACTATACCAGTTTGGACGTCGTGCAGGGGAATCGTTTCGATCGGCTCTATCATGAAGCGCAACACACCCTGCTGCAATATGAGAAGAACGGTATCAGGCAATCTTCTGCTGACTCCCTGACCAGGACGTTGCCGTCCGTGCGTGGGCTGATCGAGAGGAATGAATATCGGCAGGCGCTGGTGGCTTTGGCTGATATCCTGCACGGTCTGGTAAGGATTCGTCTGCAGCAGGATATCGAGGATGAAGAGGCTCTTCTCTATTATACCGTCTATCGCGATGCCCGGCTTGGACTGGGTTACTGGGCGGTGCGGGAAATGGTCGCCCTGACGGAAGAGAATCCTTCTGATGAACTTTTGCGCATCGACATTCTGCTGATCCTCTATTTTCTCGCTAATTGCAGCAAAAACGGTTAAAACCTGCGATTATTTGGGATCTTGATCTTGTCCAGGTGCGCTTTTCTTTTGGGCTGGCTGCAAGATCGGCAAGAGCGCATCGATATAATGGAGTGCCTGGCGATGGAAACCCAGGTCGCTCGGGTGCACTCCATCGACCGTTCCTTCGCCATCGATACCCAACTGGTCGCGGGAAGTGAGGTAGTGGAGCTGAGTAAACCCGGACTGGACCAGCTCCTGGTAAATTCGCTGCAAGGTGGCTGCTTTGCGTTCGAGCTGCTCCTGCAGATCAGACTTGAATGCTGCATTTGATGGCCAGCAGCTCTCTACCAATAGAACAGGAGTATCAGGCTGCCTTCGGCATAAGGTCTGGATGAAAGAGAAGGCCCTCTCCTGCAGCAACGAGTCGGTCATGTTGGGAAGGCAATCAATGATAAAGACCTCGGCATCGATCTGGGCCAGGAGCAGCGCCACCGACGGATCCATCCGCCCGTTGCCTGAAAAGCCGAGATTGACGACTGGCCGATCGAGATGTCGGCCGACGATCGCCGGTGACGCCATTCCAGGTCGTGAGGCGCATCCACCCTGGATAATCGAGGTTCCGTAAAACACGAGGGGCCGCTGTTTCCATGCCGGCCGCGGCGGTGCTCCGATCAATTCGGCTTCGGTTGGCACGCCAATTTCGACTGATGCGACACCGTTATAGAGCGGTAAATACAAGCAATATTCGCGTTTTTCCGCTTTCAGACCCGTGATTAGAACATGAGTGTTTTGGGGAAAATTTTTCGGCAGACTGTTTCCCAGCCAACGCCAATTCCTATCGCTATCGCGAAAATAGAGATCCACGCCGCTGACCCCGGTTGCCGGCATATGCGGCATCTCGAGTTGTTCAAAGAGCAGCGTCCAGCGGGCAGCAATGGCAGACGCATCGGTTAGAAAGCGCACACAAATTCCGGCGGAGTGTCGGCCCAATTCCCACAACTTGGTGGAAACCAGCGCCTGGGCGGAATCGGGCAGTCTCTGAAATGGGCTGTTTTGATTCAGCCAACCGGCCCCCTCTAGGGTTAAATCTTGACCGGAGATCCACAGGGTATCGCCGGTAAAACCGCGCTGCGGGATATCGCCTTTCACAGGTCCTGCCTGAACGGCGAAAGCAAAACAGACAGCGATCGCAAATTTTTGCCACTGCATCAGATTTCTCCTCGATTGCAGATGTCGCGGTTAAGCTCAATTGTTTTTTCAGATGAAGGGCATCACCCGCGCAGGGATGACCGCAATTGCAGCACCTCTAAAGATTCTTTGACCAGATAGACTGGATTGTGCTTGCGCAAGAGAGCGGTGCAAACTACGACAATCCGTCAAGTTTATCAAGGAGAATGTCGCCGGCGTTGCTGGGATGGCTGTTTTGGCAAGAGCCAAAGTGCTCGCTTGGCAAAGAGAGATCGGCTGCCGGTTGTCCGGCAGCAAAGCGACTAATGCTTGCGACTCTGGAAAAATTTCTCTACGTTTGATCGCTGCCAGTAACGGATCATCTGAATTTAGTCTTTTGCGATAGAATTGCCGATGGATGTTTTTCGAGAACAATCTCACGACCCTTTTGCTGAACAGCGCCGGAACTGGTTTCAGTTTTCATTTGGACATGATTACCTGCGAATCTATCCGCATCGCGACCAGGCTGAAGCTGATCGCCAGGTGGCTGTTGTTTGGCAAAAGCTCGAGTTACATGCCGGGCAGGCGGTGCTCGATTTGGGCTGTGGCAATGGTCGCCACAGTCTGGCTTTATCGCGTTATCCGGTGCGAATTGTCGGTCTGGACCTGTCGCTGATTTTGTTGGCTAAGGCTGAAGAGGAAAGACGTCGTCACCAACACGGATGCGTTTTTGTCAACGGCGACATGCGGGCAATGCCCTTTTGCACGGCTTTTGATGCGGTGGTCAATTTCTTTACCAGTTTCGGTTATTTTGCGCATGAGGAGGAAAACTTTGCGGTTCTGCACAGCGTTGCTCAGGTTCTCAAACCAGGCGGCTTGTTCTGGTTTGACTATTTGAACCGGGAGTCGGTTTTATCCTCTCTGGTACCCTTTGACCGCAAAATTTGGGGAAATCTGCAAATCGAGCAGCGGCGGCGATTCGATGCTTCGACAAAGCGGTTGGAAAAAGAAATTTTGGTCCGCGAAGGCGAGCTTGTGCGCAAATATGTGGAATCGGTGCGCGCTTATGACAGGGATGAATTGTTCGGTATGCTGCAAAAAGCCGGATTCGCGATACTCGATGTGTTGGGGTCTTATGACGGCCAACCGTTTGCTACCGGGTCACCGCGTCTGATTTTCATCGGACAAAAACAGGAATTGGCTGGGCATGGATAACCATCTGACTTTTGGTTCGACCGCCTTGGTCAACGACTATCTCCGTGGCCGGGCAGAGATCATGAAATTTTTTTCCGGCGATTTCAGAAATCTCGACTCTTTTGCGCGCGTTGCCAAAGGGATTCGTGTTCAGCCGCGCGATGAATTGGCTGAAATCCTGATGCAGCAGAACCGCCACTTTGGCAATGAGGCTGCGTTGCCGGCGATCGCCTTGCTGCGCCGCCCGGATACGCTTGCCGTGGTGACGGGACAGCAGGTTGGCTTGTTCGGCGGCCCGCTGTACACCATTTATAAAGCGCTGACTGCGATCCATCTGGGTGTAATTCTGCAGCAGCAACTGGGTGTAGCGGTTGTACCGGTTTTTTACCTGGTTTCCGAAGATCATGATTTTACCGAGATCTGTTGGATCGGCTGGATGAATGGCGAAAATCGCTATGAGCGCATCGAATACACACCCGAACGATTGTTGGAAAGGCAGCCTGCCGGCGATATCCTTTTGGACGAAAAATTGCCGACGTTGCTGGACCAGTGGTTCGCCAAATTGCCGAGCACTGAATACCGCGATTCGGTTAAAAACCGTCTCTGCAGCCATTATGCCCCGGGAAAGAGTTTCAGCGCCGCGTTTTGCACCTGGTTTGCTGAGTTGTTCAAGGACTATGGCATTGTGCTCCTGGATGCCGCAGATCCCCGGCTCAAACCGATGATGGCGCCGGTTTTTGAGCGTGAATTGCGCGAGCAGATTACCCAAACCGCCATTGGCGAAACCGACAACAGTCTGCACATGGCCGGTTACCACAGTCAGTTGCGGGTGCAAGAAAACCGGCCCGCGCTCTTTATATTGCGCGAAGGCCGCCATTCTCTGCAAAAGGGAGAGGGCGGTTTTCGCGATCTGCATGACGATCGGTTATACACCGTGGAAGAGCTGTTGGATCAGCCGCAACATTTGAGTCCCAAAGCGGCTCTGCGCACCGTGGTGCAAGACACCCTGCTGCCGACGGTTGCCTATGTCGGAGGGCCGGGTGAAATCGCCTATTGGGCGCAATTGAAGAAAATTTACCAGGCTTTCGATTTGACCATGCCGGTGGTTGTTCCGCGTTCGAGTTATGTGCTGGTCGAACCCAAAATCCGCCGTCATATCGAACGCTACGCGGTCGATCTTTCTGTTTTCCTGCGCGATCCGTCCAAAGCCATCCCGGCTATTTTGCATGAGCACCTTCCCGCACCCGGGATTGACCAATTGCAGCAACTGCAAACTCGGATCGATCAAGTGTGGTCTGGCCTGCAGACAGAAGCCGCTGCCTTGGATCCGACCCTGGCAACGGTCTTGGGTAAAAGCCATAACCAGATTGTTCATCTGCTGCGCCAGGTGGAGCAGCGCATGCTCACGGCGGGCACCTTGCGGCAGGAAGCCAGCCTCAGGCAGTTGCAGGCGGTTGCCGAACACCTGCTGCCGACTGGCCAACCGCAGGAACGGCTGCTCAATTGTGTCCCCTATTTGACCAAATTCGGTCCGTCTTTGATAGACCGGCTTTATGACCAAATTGAATGGCCGTATACGGCGACCAAGGTCGTCAACCTCGATTGATCGCCAATGCCATGGTCGGCAATTGAAAATGAGGTAAGCGATGGAGCAAAGACTCGATGTGCTGGCAATTGGTGCGCATCCCGATGATGTGGAATTGATGTGCGGTGGAACGCTTGCCAGGCTCTCTGCCCAGGGATACCGCACCGGTATTTTGTCTCTCACCCAAGGGGAGATGGGAAGCCGGGGCAGTCGCGAGCAGCGAAAATTTGAAGCCCAACAAGCGGCCCGCATTCTCGATGTCGCCTGGCATGGCATGCTTGACATCCCGGACAGCAATGTAGCGGTCAATGAAGAAAACAAGCTCAAGGTGATCGCAGAAATTCGCCGTCATCGACCGGATCTGGTCTTTGCTCCTCCACAACGATCCAGACACCCCGACCATGTCAACTGTTCGCAACTGGTGCGCGAGGCGGTTTTTTTTGCCGGGCTCAGACGATTGGAGACCGATGCCCCGCATTTTCGACCGCAGCGGTTGGCTTATTATATGGAAATGGTTGATTTCGTCCCCAACTTTATTGTGGACATCAGCAGCACTTTTGAGAAAAAAATGGCGAGTATCCAGGCATATACTTCGCAGTTTTATCAACCGGGTAAAGAGGATCGCGAGGAACCAACATTTATCAGTTCTCCAGAGTTCTATCAATCGATTATCAGCAAAGCGGAATATTGGGGACAAAAGGTCGGTGTTCGATATGGGGAGCCTTTTGAAGTGGCAGAGCCGATCGGTGTGGATGACCCGGTAAACTTGTTATGCCACAAGCGCCAAACCAAAGAAGAGCGTCAAGCGCTGGACTGACGTTGCAGCAATGCTTCGATTGCTTCGTAAAGCCTTTCCCAGCTGTATTTGCGCTTTTCTTCTGCCACGCCTCGTTGCAGCTGCGGTGCCATTTGTTCCACAAAGAAGCGGCAGATCGCTGCCGCCAGGGCTTGTGGATTTTGTGGCGGAACGACCAGTCCTGCTTTTTCATGTGGCACAATTTCCGCCAATCCTCCGACATCTGTAACCACCAGAGGTCGGTTGAAATGATATGCGATCTGCGCAACACCGCTCTGCGAGGCGGAGAGATAGGGTTGCACGACCAGATCACAGGCGCAAAAATAGGTTTTAACCTGATCATCTTCGATGAATCGGTCGTGCAACACAATCCGATCCTGCAATTGCTGGCGAGCGATGGTGTCGAGGGTGTTTTGTGGAGAGCCGTAAAATTCACCGGCAATCACCAGTCGGGTTTGGGGCAGGGTTCGCAAGACTTGCGGCATGGCCTCCAGCAACACCTGCAAACCTTTATAATGTCGGATCAAACCAAAAAACAGCAAGACCGGCGCATCAGCCGGCAGACCGAGCAGTTGTCGAGCTTCTTCCTTTGTTTTTGGCTTACCAAAATTGCTATAGACAGGGTGGCCGACTAGGCTGACAGATGTTTTAATGTTCAGCGAACGAATTTCCTCTTTAACAACACTCGATAAAGCGATCAATCCATCGCAGGTGCGCAAAAAATAACGGCTCAAGGCGGCATCACCCCAGCGAGGTTCATGGGGAATGGCATTGTGCACAATCGCCAGAACGCGAATTCCCCGGCGGCGCAGCAGTCGTCCGATCGTGCCAAAAGCTGGAGCAAAAAAGGGCATCCAATATTTAAAAATCACCGCGTCTGGTTGTTCTCGAAGGATATAGCGGGCGGTCTTGCACCACGACCAGGGCTGGATGGTGTCGATCAAACGGACGGCGACAAAGGAATCGGTCGAAGGGTGGGGGACAAATTGGCTCTTTCCTGGAAAAAACAAAGCGGGATATTGACGACGAAACGTAACGGTTTTGACCCGATGCCCGCGTTCGCTCAACCCGGCACTCATAACCTGCAAAAATTGTGCGATCCCACCGCGGTAGGGGTATGCTGGACCGATGAGGAAAATTGATTTCGGCGTTGGTGCAGCAGCCGATAAGCGGTGCAAGTGGGGGGCGGTGTTTTGTTTCACGGTGATTCTCTCCAATGTTGCGCCCGAGATGGCAAACACCTCTCCTCTGCAGAATCGGCGGAAAAGTCAGCCGTCCACCCCACGTTGATATCTCGCCCATAAAACAGGTCAGCAAAAAAACGGCAAGGCGATCCGCTCAACTTGCTTGAGCGGTGGTCAATCCATGCATTTGTGAATGCATTTCATGACATCCCGAATCTGTGGATTTTTTAGCGAGTAGTAGATGTTTTTCCCATCTCGCTCGGAAGCAAGCACGTCGCGATCTTTGAGAATGGATAAGTGATGCGAGGCCACGGCTTGTTCGATGTCGAGGCTTTCAAAAATTTGCGTCACATTCAACTTGGCGCCGCCTTCGAGCAAAGTGACGATGGCCAAGCGCAAGGGGTGGGCCATCGCTTTGAGCATCTTGGATGTCTTTTCCAATTTCTTGTAATTTTGGTTGTCGCGCACAGTTGACTTCATAATCGGCCCTCGAGGATAGTCTGGTCATAAAATGAATTGGGATTTTTAAAAATATAACAAAATCGATGTAGCGCCTATTCCGGGAAAACGGCGAATCTTTCTCTGCAAGAGAATGGCAAAAATCTCATGCAGGAATTCGTTTTTTCAAGACAACGGCTGTGGCGGGTTTTGCCGTGCTGGCATCTGAACAGAGCCGAAGAGATTACATATATCAATATATGTCAATTATGTATATCCGTCAATACTTTTTTTAAAGGTCGCCCTGTTTCTTCAGCCGAATTCACCAAACCCTGAAAGTTGCTTGCTCAGTAAAGGCTGGAGGTGAATTCACCGCGGGCTCTTTTGGGGCGTGTTGTCTTTGGGCTGTTGTCTGCAAGGCAGAGGGGAAGAAAAGGCGGTTTACCGGCATTAAAAAGTATCAGCAAGCATCTGCGGTGGGCGCTGTTTTTGTTAAGACCGTCAGTTTGCAATTGGGTTTGCGGGCGCTTTTAGACGACAGGATTGGCTGGTCGGCCATGCGAGCGGGCGATCGCTTTCTCGATGATTCGATATGCGCCGATCACAGCCAATGTGCATACTACCCCTAGCAGGGCGCCGACGACCACATCAGATGGGTAATGGACGCCGACGTAGATGCGGGACAGACAAACCAGGATGGCCAATGTCCAGTAAAACCAGTTGCCGCGCGGATAAAAAATGGCAAAGAAGGAAGCAGCAGCACAGATGTTGGCCGCATGGGATGAGGGCATGGAAAACGAAGTTTTTAGCCCTGTCAGCATGTGAACACCATCCAGCGCCACACACGGCCGGGTGCGGCGAAATAATTCCTTGAGCACGGAGGCGGAAATCTGATCGCTGAGAAGAATGACCGGGATGATCAACAAGGCAGCGATCCGACCCTTTTTCCCCCCTTTCCACAGCAGCAAAATGTAGGCAGCGATCCATAGCGGAAAGCCGTTTTCTCTTTTGGTGACAAACGGCATCAACCAATCGAAAACAGGATTTTCCCATCCATGATTGATGAAAAAAAAGAGAGCGGTATCGACTTGCTGCAAAATCTCCATGTTGCTCGCGGTCTGTTTAGGGTTGGCGGACAGTTTTAAAAAAAGAGGAAGAAACACCCCGGTTGTTCGTCATCGCTTTTTGCTTTCCATCTTGGCTTCAACCGATATTTCCGTATGCGGGATCGCCTCCAACCTTTCCTTGTCGATCGGTTTTCCCGTCACCTTGCAAATGCCGTAGGTTTTGTTATCGATCCGTTCAAGGGCGCGGTTGAGATAACCGATGTATTTTTGTTGGCGATCGATCATCAGATAGATTTTTTCGCGTTCCATCGCATCAGTACCGGCGTCAGCCATGTGAAAGCTGTAGGCGTTGTCTTTCTCGTCCTGGTCGGCTTCATTTTGCAGCTGATTTCTCATTCGTTCGATCTCGCGTTGAGCTTCTTGCCGCCGCTCGAGGATCAGATTGCGAAAGTGTTCCAGCTCTTCATCGGAGAATGGTGTGCGGATCGGCTTGTCTGCTTTGCTTTTTGACCGAACCGGTTTGGTGACTTTTTTGCTCATCTGCCTACTCCATCCGATACGAGTTGTGTTTGCGGAGATTTAAAATTAAGACTTTCTCGAATTAGAAGCAATAACAAATTGCCCCGGCAAGTCGGAACTTCGCATCGGAAAACATGCCACGCATCAATCAACAAATTGACCGGCTGGAATTCCTCTTTCGATGGTCATAATGGGTATATTGTCATCAATGCGATAGATCGTTTTCCCATCGCTGGTGATCAAGCCCTCAATCAGTTCTTCTTCTACGATGGTTCCGTCTGCGTAGACTGCTTTTTTCCTGCGGATGAGTTTGTTGGCCCGTTCACGCTGCTCATCGGTCAAGACTTGCACCGGGATTCTGGTTTTCGGGCAACAGAGAATATCCAGCAGTTCTTTGCTAATCGGCATTACCCAGCTCCTGATCTTTATTGGAATTCAATGACTTGTCGGTGATTGGTTTTTTTCTTTCCGGCTGTCCAGGATTGGTCTGCCGGCGATTGGGTGCCGTGCATGGCCATTCGATATAAAGTACGATTTCCAGCCGATAGAATCAACTGGATTATCGCGTCACAGCCTGAGAGCAGGTGGGTGGATCCCATTGCTGTTCTGCCAATCGCTATTTTTTTGTGGCCGATTTTTTTCACTTGATTTTTTAGCATACAATAACCACATTGATGGGAACGTATTCTGGAGGATAGATGATGAAAAGGTTCATACTGCTGTTGCTCGCCATGTTGTTCTGTGGAGCGTTTGCCGTTTATGCGCAGCAGGGATTATTTGCAATCCATGCCGGCTATTATGGGCCCAAAGACACCAAGGGCGGATTGTCCGTCGGCGGCATCCTGGGTAAAGCGATCGATGAAGCGGTCGATATCGGAATCGGATTCGATATTTTTCACAAATCATATTCCGATCGCAGTCTGGTTTCCCGAATAGATCAAACGGGATTGAGCGGCGAGATCGAAGAGACCGAAGTGGATTACACCCGCACCATTATTCCCTTGCATCTGTTGGCGCAGATGAAAATTCCCAGCGGACGATATTTTGGTTATCTGTTGCGCGGTGGAGTAGGCTACCAATTTTTAATCAGTCAGGAAAAAAATTACGAACTCGATACCAGCGCAACCCACACTTATGGCGGGTTGGGCTGGCATGGTGCTGCTGGCGTTTATTATTATATCGGCAGCCGCTCCACATTTATTGCTGATCTCTTTTACAACAGCAGCGAGGTTAGCCGGGATATCGAGGAGAGCCAGCGCGGTTTACCGGTGACGGAACGAGTGAATTTGTCTGGGATGGGGTTTCAGGTGGGTGTGGTTATTGATATCAAGTAACCTGCCGGTAAACAAGCGATGAATCGTTTGATTTTGGGTCAATTGGCAAATCGCGGCTGAGCAGCGATTTGCCGGCATTTCGATAGCAGGATCTCTCTTCCCTCGGCCGCGGTCTTTATCACCCCTTGACCAACAACAGCGATTGATGGTTCGAATTGGATGGCCCCAGTCGGCCACGCAGATCGCTTTTGCGTCAGCTCAACCAAAGCGGTTCGCTGATGGGGAAGATGTTAAAGGACAGAACTCATGAGACTCGAACGACGCGTTCAATTCGGCTTTGGCGGCACGATGAGCCCGGTGGTGCGCAAGCTATTGATCGCCAACATAGGCATCTATGCTCTGCAAACAATCCTCCCTTTGCTCGGCTCATCGTTCTTCCTGGAGACCTATTTTGCTCTGCAGCCGAATCAAGCGGTCCACCACCTGATGGTTTGGCAGTTTTTGACTTATGCCTTTTTGCACGGCAGCTTTTTTCATCTTTTTTTCAACATGTTTACTCTATGGATGTTTGGCAGTGAAGTCGAGCGTGCAATGCAATCCAAGCCGTTTTTGCACTATTATTTGTTGACTGCGATAGGCGCCGGGGTGGCACAGGTTTTGGTCAACTGGGGGTCATCGATGATGGTGCTCGGCGCTTCCGGTGCGATCTATGGGGTGTTGGTTGCTTTTGCGCTTTTTTATCCGAATCGCGAAATTTATTTGTTGATTTTTTTCGTGCTGCCCGTTCGCCTTAAGGCCAAATATTTGGTATTGATCTTTGTCCTGATCTCTTTTCTTTCCAGCATACAGCTTGATCTTTTTGCCACTTCGGACAACATTGCGCATATGGCGCATTTCGGTGGGGCCGTGGTCGGATTTCTCTATCTGCGAAGCGGACATCTTGTCGGCATGCTGATCCGCGAATGGCGAGTGCGGCAATGGCAGCGCCGTCAGCGAGCTTTTCTGCAAAAACAACAAGAGATGGAGGCGATTCGCAATAGGGTCGATTCCATTCTCGATCGGATCAATCAAGTCGGCTATGAAAATATCAGCAAAGAAGAACGACAATTTCTCAAAAAAGCCAGTGAAGTCATGGCGAAAGAAAACGTTCACCAATGAGTGGAGTTGGCCATTGTCTGCAATTGGCGGCAGGCAAGGCTCGCCTTGCTGTGGTTGAAAGTCAATCAAGTGTGGAAGATGCTTTGTAAATTCAGAAGAGCCTGTGCACTGACCTGGGGAGATGGAACGATGCGGCCGGGAGGCGGAGTCTGAAAGTTCGTCTACCTTTTTTTTTGTTTCTCGTCTTGTGTTGCTGGCCAGCCCAATTATCGGCGACAACAGAAATTGCGCTGGTTGACTACAGCAGCGGTTTGACGATCGGCAAAATCAAATGCGTAACAATTTTGAGCACTGACTATGTGCGGCTGGATCATTTTATCACCGCACTGGGACTGCCGCATCAGCAGGATGATCGGTTCAAAAAGTTCTGTTTTACGGTGGGCAGCCACTCTGTTTGCTGTTCAGCAGCCAATCCTTTTATCCGCGTCGACGGCGAAATCCGGCAACTGCCGTTGAATATTCTCTATCAAAATGGGCGTTATTACATTCCTCTGATGATGTTTCTATCCGCTGTGCAAGATGTTTGGCCTTTCTCCCTCGAATACCGTCCGATGCAAAAAGAGATCTATCTCGATCGCGGTTACCGGCAAGTTGTCGAAATCGAAGGCAAGAAATTGCAGAACGGATTTCTATTTCGAATCCAGCTCAACAAGCCTGTCGACACCGACGATATCTATACCAGCGAATCGAACGGCTGGTTTTATATCGACCTCTATGGAGCCCAGGTCGAAACCAAAAAACCTATTCCCTGCACGATCGACTATCAAAAAATCCTCGAATTCATCCCTATTCAGCTGTCTGACGAGACCGCGCGGCTTTCCTTTCGCATTTCGGGCGCGATACAAGAACGCAAAGTCATGAAGGGGGACAATGATGCGCAGGTTGTGGTCACTTTGCGCACGGTGGATGAAGTGGCGCCGAATCTGTTGGCAGATCTGCAGCGCGAACGGGAGAAATGGAAAATCGATGTCATTATCATCGATCCCGGGCATGGCGGCAAGGATCCCGGCGCGATCGGTCGCAACGGTCTGTACGAGAAAAAAGCCGTGCTGGAAATCGGCCTGGAATTGAAAAAACAGCTGGAAAACCGTATGAATGTCAAGGTTCTGATGACCCGCGACCGCGATCGTTTTGTGCCGTTGAAACAGCGGACCAAATTCGCCAACAGCAATGGCGGGAAGCTTTTTATCAGTCTGCACGCCGATGCCAATCCGGTACGATCTCTTCGCGGCCATACCGTCTATTTCCTCGGACCGGCAAAAACCGAAGAGGCGCGCATCGTCGCGCAATTCGAGAACTCGGTGATTCAATTCGAGGATTCTCAAGATCACTATAAAGACTTTGGTGGGGCGGCGTTTATTCTCGGCGCTAACGCACAAAACGCCTATCACAAAGAGAGCCAGGATTTGGCAGCCCTGATCGATCAGAAACTGGCTGAGCAATGCAGCGCCAACGGGCACGGAGTGCGACAGTCCGGATTTTATGTGCTTTATGGCGCCAGTATGCCGAATATTCTGATCGAAACTGCATTCATCTCCAACCGCTCTGATGAGCAAAACCTCAGCGACCGATCTTTTCAGAAAAAGATGGCCAAAGCGATCTGCGAAGGTATTGTTGAATTCAAAGAACGCTTTGAGGGGGATATCTAACTCCGCGCGCCTTCCCCTGCCAGGTGTCCTGTTTGACCAATTCCTCTTCGATTGAATTGAGCACTTGATGCTTGTTGGCTGCCCATTGCGGGGCGATAAGCAGGTGCTCTGGTGCCTCGGCGGTCAAACGTTGAATGACCATCTCTCCCGGTAGATATTGAATAAAATCACATGCCCCTCTGACGTAATCATTCAATTGCAAAGCTTTTACCTCGCCGTGCAAATAGAGGGATTCCAACGCCGTACCGCGCAAGATGAGCATGGGATGGATCTTGACTTCGTGAATGGGTGAGTCGGCCAATTTTTTTGCTGTGTAACCGGTATCGTCCAGACCTTCCTCCGGCAGCCCCAGCATGATATGGGTGCAGATTCGCACCGGTAAGGCTGCCAGCTTATCCACCGCCCGGCAATACTCCTCATATGAATGGCCGCGACCAATTCGTTGCAGCGTGCGATTGTTGGCGCTCTGCAGTCCGAGCTCAACCCAGACATCGATTCGCTCGGCGAGTTCCGCGATCAAGCCCACCACACCTGCAGGCAGACAATCAGGCCGGGTGGCGATAGCCAAACCGACAATGCCGGGGTATGCGATAGCCCCGTAAAAAAGTTCGCGCAGTTGCGGCACCGGGGCAAAAGTGTTGGTCGAGGATTGAAAGTAGGCGATAAATTTATTAATCCCCTTTTTTTCGTGCCCCACCTGCACGCCCATCTCAATTTGTTTGCTGACGCTCACTCCTTGTTGGAATTGCAATGAATTGAAACTGTCCACCCGACAAAAGATGCATCCTCCGCTGCCGGTTTGTGGATCACGATTGGGGCAGGAGAGTCCGGCATCCAGACAGATTTTCCAGACTTTCTCTCCGTAACGCGTATGTAAAAACTTGGAGAATTTATAATAGCGGTCAGCCATGCAGTTTTGACTCTTTTGCTTTGCGCAAGCGGTGTCTGTACCCGAGTTATTTATTGGCTTTGTCAGGGCAAAAAAGGTGCAGCCCGGCCAAGTCGCCCGGATAATTCGTGGTTATGCGTCAATCCTAAAATAATGAAAAAGTTTCTGAATCAAAATCAAATAACGACTGACGACGATAGAGTTTAAAAATTATGTTTTATACCAAATGAGAATGCGGTGAGGTGATAGTCATAATAAGGATCGTTGGACCGATTTTGTTGCCAGGATAGGTCGAAGGTAAGAGTGGCTGGGTTCAAGTCAGGATGCGTTCTTAGGGATTTGCGCAGGGAAAACCAAAGCGAAGTTCGGTTGTCTTCGCGGATCCGCTGATCGGCAAAAGCTTCTCCCGCCAAATCGAGAGCCAGACGGTTGGGGTAATGTTTCGCGAGAGCTTCACCGCCGATCTCCATCATCCAGCCATGCAGCAGACGTTTTTTTAATGCGAGTTCAAGACCTTCTGCCTCATAACCGAATGGATCGTCAAACATTTCATCATCGGAATAGTAATAGCCGTCAGCTGTGCCAAGAGTTCTAATCGCATTTGTCAAATTGCGGCGCAAACTCAAATCAGCGCTGAGTCCTGCCGTTGGAGAAAGCGACTGTGCAAGGCGCATTGTCGCCAGCAACTGACGGCTGGCGCCGTCTCCGATACTGATCAATTCTGGAAACCCAGGCACCATTTTGATTGCACTTTGATCGAGATAGTCTTTCTGCAAGGCTTCAATTTGCATGATCATGGTGGTGCCGGAATCGAAAAATCTGCTCAACCGCAAATATCCGCGGTTTTGCCAATAAGAAAACGGCTCGAGTTGAGGATAGGTGCGCATCCTGCCATCCCATCCGAAATAGGCAAAGAGTTGGCTGGTCAGAAGAGCTTTATAGCCGATATAGACTCGGCCTTGACGATATTCGCTCCAATCGTAGACTTTCGAGTTGAGGCGATTGCGGCCTTCTATTCCGGCGCTGAGTTTGTTGTCTTTTTCGAGCCAGCTGTAATAGAAATCCAGTCCAGCGATATGGGTTTGGTTGTTGCGGCTGGGATTCCGATCAAAACGGGTCAATTCAAATCGATAGGCGATCTGTAAACCGGTTTGGGGGTTGACCAGTCGATAGTGTAGTTGTCCAAGAAAATCCTGATAGGTGTCGGGAATCTGTCGATAACTTGAAACGATATTGGAGGCGTATCCCCCCTGGACGTCGAGATTCAGACCCAGTTGAGCATGCAGTGCAATTGGCGCAAAAATTAGCCATCCAGCAATCAGGATCTGACAGAGTTTTGTATTCATGGCATTCGTTTCGCTTTCAGGATTCTTTAGCTATCAAGAAACCGACATCTCAGAGGATTGTCCTCTGAGATGTCGGATGATTCATCTGATCAGTGACCGCCTTTGTTTCCGGGGTTTTTCATGCCTTTGACTGCACGGGCGCCGCGACCAAAACAATCCTCAGGACGCTTCCAATCGCTATCCTGGCCGTTGGGAATGCCATCGCCATCTGCGTCAGGAGCAAGGTCGTTGAATCCGTCGCCATCCTCATCGACAAAGCGGTGCGCTTGATTCCCTCTTCCCAGGCGGTTGCCGGTTTCGAGGCCTTTAAAATCTGGATCCTGACCGTTGGGAATGCCGTCACCATCCGCATCAGGCGCGAGGTCGTTGAATCCGTCGCCATTTTCATCGACAAAGCCTTTTACACCCTTACCCTGGCGGTTTTTAGCCTGGTCGCCGCTCGGTTGATAGTCTGGATCCTGACCGTTGGGGATGCCGTCGCCGTCATCGTCAGCGGCGTTGTCGTTGTAGCCGTCGCCGTTTTCATCGACAAAGCCCTTTGCACCCTTGCCCTGGCGGCTTTTGGTCTGATCGCCGCTCGGTTTATAGTCGGGATCCTGGCCGTTGGGGATGCCGTCGCCGTCATCGTCTGCGGCGTTGTCGTTGTAACCGTCGCCGTTTTCATCGACAAAGGCAGCGGCCCGCTGTTTCGATTGTTGCGCCCAGCTGTTAGCGGTGAACAACAAAGTGAAAGCCGCCAACAGGGCGACCACCATTGTAAAAACACCAAATCGTTGCATGGTAAACCTCCTCTTGTTATGGTTGTGTTTCATCCTTCATTCACTGCTTAAGCAACTCTTGTGCCAAATTCTCAGCCCACTGTCAGGCCAACGGAGCAAGCTTGCGCCGGCCATTTTTGAGTCTAGAGAAAGCTGATTCGACCAAAAGGGAGGTGTGGACGACCAAATGGTCGAGGGCCAGGCTTTTTCGGCAAGCCGCTTTGCGCCGGCCAAGTTTGGCTTAAAAAAGTCGGTCATAACCAAATAGTCCTTGCGATCCAGCAAGGCATCGCTTATACTTGGGGTGAACAGGCAAAAATGTAAAAATTTTATGAGGACTGGAGATGAACCGCTCGCTCGTCGTTGGGTTGATAGCAATCACTCTGCTGCCGCTTTGGTTGGTTTGCAAAGAACGTCAGCCCGATGCGCCAAGGGCTGCAACTGTAACACTGGGCCAACTGGAGATTGATGCCGCCTCAGAATTTGCGCGGCTGGCTATCAATTGCATTCAAAACGAATTTCCCAACAAAACCGGACATGTTCTCAGTTCTTCCGCTGATGCCTGCTATCCCCAAGCTTTGCATCCGGCTTTTTATGGTTGCTTTGATTGGCATTCGGCAGTGCACGGCCATTGGCTGCTGGTGCGCTTGCTCAAACGTTTTCCTGCTTTACCCGAGGCGAAAGAAATCCGCCAACTGCTCGAGCAAAACCTGACCCAGGAGAACATCGCAGCTGAGGTTCGCTATTTTTCTCAGCCGCTCAACCGCTCTTTTGAGCGCACATATGGTTGGGCATGGTTGCTCAAACTGGCTGAAGAGCTGCACGATTGGCCGGATACGGATGCCATGCGTTGGTGCGCAAATCTGCAGCCGCTGGCAGATCTGCTGGTGCAGCGCTATCAGGATTTTCTGCCGCGTCAGACCTATCCGATTCGAACCGGTGTGCACCCCAATACTGCTTTTGGTCTGGCATTTGCCATCGACTATGGCCAAGCCGTGGGCGACAACAATTTTGTCTCTTTGATCACTGAGCGCAGCCGGTCCTATTTTTTTGCTGACCGCGATTATCCGGTTGACTGGGAGCCCGGTGGGGAAGACTTTTTTTCACCAGCGCTTATGGAAGCGGACCTGATGCGCCGGGTGCTTTCTGCGCAGGAATTTTCGGAGTGGTTCGAGGCCTTTTTACCGGCTCTATTCACTGATGAACCGTTGGGATGGTTGGAACCTGCCCATGTTTCTGATCGCAGTGACCCGAAGATTGTTCATCTCGATGGTCTGAACCTGAGCCGCGCCTGGTGCTTGAGCGGTATCGCCAAAAAATTACCTGCTCATCACCCCATAAAAGGAAAACTGCTGGCGGCTGCTGCCCGCCATGCTCAAGCGACCCTCCCGTACATTTCCAGCGGTCAATACGAAGGCGAACATTGGTTGGCCAGTTTTGCCGTTTATCTCTTTCGTGAAGTCAGTTTGGATTACCCTGGCGAAGTCAGCCGTTATCAAGGTTTTAGGCGTTATGACTTTTTGCACAAGGGGCGGGCGGCGATCATTGTCGCTCCGGACTCCGCTGCCGATGGCTTGCCCTGGATCTGGAGAGCGCGTTTCTTTGAACACGAGCCACAGACCGACCTGGCTTTGTTGCACAAAGGTTTTCACCTGGTCTATATCGATGTCGTCGATCTTTTTGGTGCACCGCAAGCCGTGGCGATCTGGAACGATTTCTACGAGTTTCTTACGGGTCGTTTTCATTTTTGTCGCAAGCCGGTTTTGGAAGGATTAAGCCGCGGCGGGCTGATCATCTACAATTGGGCCATTCAGAATCCAGACAAGGTGGCCTGCTTGTACGGCGATGCACCGGTTTGTGATTTGAAAAGTTGGCCAGGGCCAGAGCGCACTGAAATGATGGAAGCCTATAACTTTCGCAACCAGGAAGAATTTTTCGCCTATCCCGGCAATCCAGTCGACAATCTCGCGCCCCTGGCAGAAGCGGATGTGCCAATTCTGCATGTGGTGGGTGAAGCCGATCAGGTGGTGCCGGTTGCGGAAAACACCGACGTGGTTGAGGAGAGATATCGCAAGCTGGGCGGCCGCATGCACGTGATCCGCAAACCAGGCGTTGGTCATCATCCTCACAGTCTGACGGATCCGACCCCAATCGTCGACTTTATTTTGCAGCAGGTCGATTGCCCTTGATCTCGAATAAACCTAAACCCAAGCGGTTTAAACGGTTGCCGTCAAAACTTCAGGCCGTTACACCGACTCTTGCCAACCAGACTGCCGAACCTGCTGTCGCGTTCATGGCCGGTGCTGCAGCGGACCAAATGGTTTTGCAGCGCGATTGGCCTTCGCGACTGGTCGGTCAAGAGACGGTGGCCGACCAGAATGTGCGTCCCAATTGACGAATTCTGTAAATTCTTCTGTGTTTTTGACCGGGAATTTCCTATATTAAAGGCTGTGCTGAACTTTTTTATACGGAGAAACCCGGATTGAAACGCAAAAGCAACATTCGCAATATCGCCATCATCGCTCATGTCGACCATGGCAAGACGACGCTGGTGGACGGCCTGCTGAAACAGAGTGGAATATTTCGCGAGAATCAGGCGGTTGCCGAGCGCATGCTCGACAGTATGGATTTGGAACGCGAGCGTGGCATCACCATCATGGCCAAGAATACAGCGGTTATCTATCGCGGTATCAAGATCAATATCGTCGATACGCCAGGCCATGCGGACTTTGGCGGCGAAGTGGAGCGCAGCCTGAATATGGTTGACGGCGCGCTGCTGCTGGTCGATGCCAGCGAAGGCCCGCTGCCCCAGACCCGGTTCGTTGTTAAAAAAGCCTTGGAAAAAAAATTGCCGATTATCCTGGTGGTCAACAAAATCGACCGACAGGATGCGCGAATTCAAGAAGTCATCAATGCGGTCTATGATTTGTTCATCGATCTCGATGCCACTGATGACCAGATCCAATTTCCCATTTTGTACACGATCGCCAAGCAAGGAATCGCACATTTGCAGCTGGACGATGGGTCAACTCATTTACAGCCGCTTTTCGAAACCATCATCGATTTTGTCCCCGGTCCCGAGGCTGATGACGAGGCGATACCGCAATTCCTGGTGACCAATCTCGATTATGATTCTTATGTAGGGCAAATCGCCATCGGCAGGTTGTGGCATGGGTCTTTGGAAATGGGCAAGACCTACACTCTCTGCGGTGAGCATCAGAATACCACGGGGATCAAATTTTCTGCGCTTTACACTTTTGAAAATTTGCACCGAAAATCGGTGCAGAAAGTTGAAGCAGGCGATATTGTCGCCATTGCGGGAGCGTCCGGAGTGAAAATCGGCGATACGATTGCCTCCTCGACGGATCCGAAACCTCTGCCCCGGATCCGCGTCGATGAACCCACTTTGTCGATGATTTTTTATGTCAACTCCAGTCCTCTTGCAGGGCGTGAAGGTCGATTTCTCACTTCGCGGCATCTGCAGGAACGGCTGGAAAAAGAGATGTTGGGCAACGTGGCGATTCGGATCGAGGCAACTGGTCGTGCGGATGCTTTCAAGGTTTGTGGACGCGGTGAACTGCAGATGGCCATCCTCATCGAAACCATGCGCCGCGAGGGCTATGAATTTATGGTCTCAAAACCGCAGGTGATCACCCGCGAAATCAACGAACAGCGGCATGAACCCACCGAGCTGGTCATTCTCGATATTCCAGAGTCTTACATCGGCGTGGTCACGGAAAAACTGTCGCAGCGAAAGGGCCAGATGACCAATCTGGTCAACAAAGGCAGCGGTCGAGTGCACCTGGAATTCCGCATACCGTCGCGGGGATTGATCGGTTTTCGAAGCCATTTTTTGACCGACACCAAAGGCTCTGGCGTGATGAATTCTATCTATACCGGTTACGAACCGTGGTTTGGCCGCATTCCTCAACGGCAAATGGGGTCGTTGGTTGCCGATCGCCCTGGTTATGTGACGGCATATGCCAGTTTGGCGATGGTGGACCGGGGAGAGCTTTTCGTGCCGGTTGGGACGCAGGTCTATGAGGGAATGATCATCGGCGAGCGCAATCGCAGCGTGGATCTGGATGTCAATATCGCCAAAGAAAAGAAATTGACGAATATGCGCACATCGACTGCCGAGGCAACCGTCACATTGCGGCCGCCGCGCATGCTTTCTCTGGATCAATCGATCGAATTCATCGCTGAAGATGAACTGGTGGAAGTGACGCCGATTAATATCCGTTTGGCCAAAATGGAACGCGACCGCACCAAACGCGCGGTACAGCAGAGGCGAGAAAAGTGGGAATCGTAAAAAGGCGGGCTCTGCAGAGCCCGCCTTTTTTGTTGGTCGATTGTCGCGGCTATTTCCCGGGGTAGGCTTTGCCCTGCAAGTGCGTGATGTACTTTTCAGCCTCGATCGCCGACTGACAGCCGGAACCGGCAGCTGTTATAGCTTGCCGGTAGATCGAATCCTGCACATCGCCGCAGGCGAAAACACCCGGCAGATTGGTGCGCGTCCGCCGGTCGGTCTGGATGGTCCGATCGTCAGCCAGCGCGACCTGAGTTTCGAACAGCTCGACATTTGGTCGGTGGCCGATAAAGACAAATACCCCATCGACTGCAAGCTCGGATTTTTCACCGGTCTTGGCGTTTTTTAAAATGAGTTTTTCAACCCCTTGTTTACCGGCGATTTCTTCTACCACGGTATCCCAAATAAACTCGATCTTCTCATTGTCCATCGCCCGCTGCTGCAAAATGGCATCCGCGCGCAAGCGGTCACGGCGGTGGATGATGGTGACTTTGCTGGCAAAACGGGTGAGAAAAAGACCTTCATCCAGGGCGCTGTTGCCGCCGCCGATGACCGCCACGGGTTTACCGGTGAAAAAGAAACCGTCGCAGGTTGCGCAATACGAAACCCCGCGTCCAATCATCTCTTGTTCACCGAGCACTCCTAGCCGCTTGGGTGTGGAACCAGTGGCAATGATGACCGACAGGGCGTCAAATTCCTGTCCCGCGGCAAAGACTTTTTTGACTTCCCCGCTTAAATCAACACGCGTGACCGTGTCGTAGATGATCTCTGCGCCGAACTTTTGCGCTTGCTTTTCGAGCAGCTGATACATTTCAAAACCGCCCAGACCATCGGGAAAACCGGGATAGTTTTCCAGGTCATTGGTCAGGGTTACCTGGCCGCCTCTTTCTAGACCCGAGATGACCAATGGTTTGAGATTGGCGCGAGCGGTGTAAATTGCCGCCGTCATTCCCGCAGGTCCAGAACCGATGATAATCACATTCCGCATTTCTTCCTCCAACAGATAACTTTTGATCGCTGAACAGAATGGAAACGTGGCGCGCGATCGAGTCGTTTTCGCCTAAAGTTAGATGCTGCAATGGCCGGGATTATGCAAAATCATATCGGGTTGGGCAAATCGATAAACTCGCTCTCGAGCTCAAACTGTGAGCGCAAATAGTCCCCCAAACTTTTGATGCCAAGTCGTTCTGTCGCATAGTGGCCGGCGGCGATAAAATGGATTTTCCCTTCTTTGGCCAGATGGAGCGACGGTTCGCCTGCTTCTCCGGTGATATACGCATCCAGGCCGAGATCGATTGCCAGCGACAAATCCCGGGCTGCACCGCCCGAGCAGATCGCAATTCGACGGATCGACTCAGGGCCGAAAGCAAAAACAGTTGCTTCGCTCTGATAGAGATTTTTCACCTGCTTGATCAGCTCGGCCGGCGAAATTGGCGGACAAATTCCTTGAATGCCCACTTGCGCAAAGTCGTCCAGCTCCTGCAAGTGCAAAGCAGCCGCCGCAACCGCATTGTTACCAAGCTCCGGGTGCTTGTCGAGGGGCAAATGATAGGCCAACAGAGAAATGTCGTTTTCCAGCAACAATTTCAGGCGCTCCTTGTAGAGCCCTTTGACAACCATTCGTTCCCGGTTCCAGAGAATTCCGTGATGGACAATGACCATATCGGCACCCAGATCGACGGCGCGCCGAAAAAGTTCGGCGCTGGCGGATACGCCCAGAACGATCTTGTTTACTTTAGCTCTTCCTTCGACCTGTAAACCCTGAGGGCCATAATCGTCAAAATCGCGAACGGCCAACAAGGTGTCGAGATGGTCGATCAAACGATCTCTTTGCATCACTGCTCTCCAGTTAAAATCGGTGGTCAGCTACACTGCCGGGGCAAATTTCTCCATTTCAATGGCTTTGCCGCAACGAGCGGATTCATAGATGGCGAGTATCAGCTGCAACGGGCGGCGGGCCACGGTACCGCTGACAACAGGATCTCGCCCTTCATCGATGGCAGAGATAAAATCTCTGTACTGATGCACGAACAGCGTGGCATCGATCGCTTTTGGGTCAGAGGCGCCGCCGACGGCCACCTCGGGATCCTTTTGCGGCGGTTGGCCTTCGATCTGCAGGAATGCCAGCCGTTCGCCCTCTATTCTTGCGGATCCACGGGTGCCGTGGATCTCCAGTCGCGCTGGCAACCCGGGATAAAAAGCTGTCGAAGCCTGAATCACGCCGTATGCACCGCTGGTAAACTCGACCAGGACCATGCCGATGTCTTCGACGGCTATTCGATGTGCAGCTGTTTTGCAACGCGCTTGCAGCCATTTGACTGGCCCCATGACCGATAGCAGCAAGTCGATGAAATGAATGCCCTGGTTCATAAAAGCGCCGCCTCCATCCAATTCCCAGGTGCCGCGCCAAGCACCGCTGTTGTAGTATGCCTGTGAGCGATACCATTTGATCGCTGCATCGCCCTGCAAAAGTGTGCCCAGTTCGCCTGATTCCACTGCCCGATACACCTTTTGCACCGACGGGAGAAACCGGTTTTGGCTGATCACTCCAAGAGTGACCCCGTTTTCTCGGCAGGCGGCAATCAGCGCATCGGCCTTTGCCAACGTGATGTCGATCGGTTTTTCGACCATAACGTGTTTACCGGCTCTGGCGGCAGCAATGCCGATGTCCGCATGCAGGCCAGAAGGCACTGCGATGTCGATGATATCGATATTCGGATCGGCAAGAGCATTCGGCAAACGGTCATGGCGCGACAATCGGTGCTCCTGGGCAAAAGCCTGTGCCTTGGCAGGATCGGCATCACAGACAGCGATAACCCGTGTGCGTTCGATGGTCTGATAGGCTTTCAGATGGTAGGGTGCGATGACCCCGGTTCCGATCAGTGCAACCCCTAGAGACTCTTTCATGGCAGATCTTCCCTCTTGTTATGGCCAGGCCAGCGCAATAGATGGGCTGTTGATCAGGTACATTGTCAAAGCTTCTCTCTGCAGCATGGAGCAATAGTCGGGCTGGATGTGCTTTGGTCGAATCAGAATGAGAGGCTGAAATATGCTGAATGCGACAAGAGCTGCGCAATACAGCCTACTCTCTTTTCGGCTTGGACAAAGGTTTGGTGGTCGCCGGTCCAGTGAGTTGAATTATATTTTTTGTGTGTAGTGATTGTGATGCCAAACATCATCGAGCTTGCGTTTCGGCACGTGCAGAACATCATCTGCGTCGAGATAGTACTTGATCGAATCGTTCATTTGTTCCACCACAGGTTGCTCATCAGGATACCCCAAAGCAACGGCGGTGTCGATTTCGCAGTGCGAGGTGATCTGCAGCAGATCTCTCAAAGCGACTCGATCCAGCGATCCGAGCCAACAACTGCCGATTCCGAGTTCCGAAGCTGACAAGATGATATTTTGCATTGCAGCGCCCGCATCGTGTTCGCCTCCCTGCGGTCGAATCGACCGGTTGATCAGCAAAACGATAAAAGCCACAGGTTCCTGACCTTTGGCGGGCCGGCCACGGTTTTGGGTGAGATAGGCTGCCCAGCGGGTGTGGGCAAAGACGGCTTGAACTTGAGTGGGCTCGTCGATGACGATGAATTCCAGGGGTTGCAGGTTGGCACCCGAAGGCGCCAAACGGGCTGCATCGACCAGATCGAGCAATACGGAAAGCGGAATCGGTTTTTGTTTAAAGCGCCTGATCGTCCGACGCTTCCTGATCAAATCGGCAATACCCACAGGTTAACCTCTCTGTTTGCGACCAATAATTCAGCTTGATATTTGGGCTGGATTCTGACTGGCCAGAATCCAATCGGAAAAAGTGCTTTTAATATAACGAGTTGGAAATAAAAAACAAAGCTTTTGTAACCGGGGCCGCGTTTTTTCGTAAAAGAAACAAAAATGAGGCGCAGCCACAGGCATAGAAAACGGCGGTTGAGCTGATGAATTGTGGATTAGAGTCTTGAACCATTTTGTTGTTTTTTATACAGGATTACTTTTGTTTTAAAGGGAGGTGCTATGTCCGAGAACAAAACCGAGCTGGTGGCCAACAAAGCGGATCGTTTTAATGCCTTGTTGTTGGGTATCATTTTTATTTTGGCCGGCGGATTGATTTTTGCTGATCAACACCATTTTTTGCAAACAGGCTGGCTCTGGTGGTTGGTGTTTCTGATCGGTGTATTGCTGTTGACCGCCTCGGTGGCCCAGTTGCTGTTTTCCAAAAAACACAATTTGAGTGTCGCACAAATGATCTGGGGCCCGGTTTTTATCGCCATCGGCGGCAGCAAAATCAGTTTTTTTGCCAGATGGTGGCCGTTGATTTTGGTGGTTACCGGTATTTTGCTGATCATCGTTTCGATCCGAAAACATGAACAATAAAAGGCAAATTATGGATGTCCCACCGAGGAGATGACAGAGCCCGAATCGGAGAATCGTTTCGGTTTCAGATTCTGTGCCCACCGTAAAAAGCTTTGTTAAATTCGTACGGATTTTATATATTTTGCCCTGGTGTGCAGCAGCCCAGCCGAACACCAGGCTTTTTTTTGAAGCTTTTTTCGCTGGACGCTTTTACCATCTGCATGCGAGGAGTAGGCGTTTAGCTTGTTTCCTTAGCCCTTTAGCTAGAGATCTTATAGGAGTCAAGTATGAGGCTTACGGAACTGCTCTCTCCAGAAGTCATTCGCATTCCCCTGCAGAACAACCGCAAAGACCAGATCATCGCCGAATTGGTCGACCTGTTGTACAAAGCGAAAAAGATAAAGAATTTTGAAACGGTGCTGGCTGCGGTGATGGAACGCGAACGCGTGATGAGCACCGCGATGGGCGATGGAGTGGCGATTCCACATGCAAAGACCGACGCGGTTGATGGATTGGCAGCAGCGTTTGGTATTACGCGAAACCTGGTAGATTTTGACTCCATAGATGGCAAGCCGGTGCACATCGTTTTTTTGTTAATCGGCCCGACCGAACAGAGCGGTCCGCATTTGAAAGCGTTGAGCAGAATATCCAGATTGATGCATCGCGAGGAATTCCGCCAGCGGCTTGCTGGCGCCAGCGATGGCCAGGAAGTGTTGGATATCATCCAGGCCGAAGAACGCAAATATTTTTCTTTCTGATCCGTTTGTCCACCGAGAGTCGTCAAGCCATCCAAGAAAATTCGAAACCTTTTTATTGCTCAATAGATCTCCAGAGCGAAGAGCTTTTGTTCTAATTGAGGTGCTGAGGAAGAAAACGATGAAATACCAATCGATCAAAGGAACACGAGATGTTTTGCCAGAAGAACAAAAATATTGGCGCTATATCGAAGAAAAAATTGGCAGTGTGACCAGTCGTTTTGGCTATCAACGCGTCGAACCGCCGATTTTTGAAGAGACGGCCCTGTTTTTGCGCGGAGTGGGTGAAACGACCGACATTGTTGAAAAAGAGATGTACACTTTTATCGATAAAGGAAAGAATTCTTTGACGCTGCGGCCCGAGTACACGGCTGGAATCATGCGTCTTTACCTGGAAAACGGGTTGCACAGCTTGTCTAAGCCGGTGAAATTGTACAGCATCGGCCCCGTCTTCCGTTACGAACGGCCGCAAGCGGGGCGATACCGCCAACACACGCAATTCAATGTGGAGGCTTTGGGGGAGCAGGAGCCCAGTGTCGATCTTGAAGTTATGTCGGTTGCCTGGCTCCTCTATGCCGAGCTCGGCTTCAGCGGCCTTTCTTTTCAGCTAAACAGCACTGGATGTCCAAATTGCCGACCGGCTTATGTCGAAGAGCTGAAAAATTTTTATCGCCGCCATTCCGAGGCGATCTGTGATGATTGCAAACGCCGTTTGGAACGCAATCCTTTGCGCTTGCTCGATTGCAAAGTCAAATCCTGCCAACAGATCAGTGCAGATGCGCCGGTTATTCACGAAAGGCTCTGCGAAGAATGTGCCGACCATTTTGCCACTCTGCGGCTTTATCTCGACACGCTCGGCCGGCCGTACCGAATCAACCATCGCCTGGTGCGCGGTCTCGATTACTACACCAAGACGGTGTTCGAGGTTTGGGTGCAAGGGATCGGGTCACAAAACGCGATGTGCGGGGGCGGCCGATACGACGGCCTGATCGAACAGTTGGGAGGTCAGGCCACCCCGGGCATCGGCTTCGGCTCAGGCATCGAAAGAATGATTCTCGGAATGCGGGAACAAAATATCGAACCGCCCAAACTGCCTGATCCTTTTATTTTTGTCGCGCACATGGGCAAAGCAGCCGATCTTCGGGCTGTTGAGCTTGTTACCTGGTTTCGCGAAGCCGGCCTCTCTGCTTTGATGGCTTTTGGGCAACGCAGTTTTAAATCGCAGATGCGCGAAGCCAATCGGTTGGCAGTCACCTATGCAGTGATAGTTGGCGAAGACGAGATTACCGCCAACCATGCAACCGTAAAAAACCTGGCCAATGGCGAACAGCAAGCCATACCGTTCGACCAGGTGGTCGCGGTTCTGAAACAAGCCTGCGAGAGACAGCGCTGCTGATGCTGTCGTCCATAAACAGGCATCGAGCCAGAGGGTAAAAAAATCGACCAAGCTGCGCTCTCGAAGAATCATCTGCGGGCCCTGTGCACATTGGCCAAAAAGAAGCAGCGCCTGAAAGAAAACAAGGTGTTGTTGGAAGGCAAGCGCCTCTGTGAGGAAGCGATGCACAGCCGCTGGTTCGAACCCATCGAACTGATCATCGATCCCAGCCGCATCAAAGAAGATCTTTGCTTTCAACGGCTCATTCAAGATGCCGAATCGCGCCAGATTCCGCTTTACCGGGCGACAAGCAGCGATTTTGCCGTTTTTTCTGCGACTGAGCACTCGCCGGGTGTCGCTTGTGTCGGCCGGCCGCTCTCGCCTCCTTTGGCGACATGGATGACCACCGCCAGCGGCATCTGGGTGGCGCTTGATTCTTTGCGCGACCCGGGCAACCTTGGTACTGTGTTGCGCACCGCAGCATGGTTCGGAGTGGCGGGTGTGCTTACAAGTCCGACCACAGTCGAGTATACCAACCCCAAAGTGGTCCGCGGCAGCATGGGCGGCATGTTCCATCTTCCTGTATTTACCGAGGTCGATCTTTTCGAGTGGCTCCCGCGTTTTCATGAAAGCGGTTTTCGAATTTCAGCAGCGGCAGTGCGGGGCGGTATTGTTCCTCAACAGGTTTTTCCAACAGACCGCGAATTGCTTTTGATCGGCAACGAGGCATTTGGTCTTGATCCGCGGTTGGAAAAAGAAATTGACCAGCGTTTGACCATCAGCCGAATCGGTGGCGGAGAATCGCTGAATGCTGCACTGGCTGCTGCCATCATTTTGTACGAATGGAGCAAAGAAAAGTGATATGAAAGAATCGCCCGACCAGAACATTCGGCCGTTTGAGGCGGCAACGATTGTATTCATAACGTTTATGATTTTCTTTTTTTCGGCTGTCTTGCTCGGACTGCTGGGAGTGAACAAATCCGCGCTCTTGATTGCTGAGCTGCTCGTAATCCTGCCTGCCCTTTTCTATGTCAAATTGCGCAACTTGCCGTTTCGTTCAGTTTTTCGTTTTTTTTCTCTGACCTTGCGCCAATGGCTTTGGATTATCGTTATGAGTTTTTCGGCCTTTGTTGTTTTGGATGAATTGGATCGGCTCGTGATGAGCTTTTTCCCGATGCCACAAGTGATCTTCGAGGCGATCCGCACCTCCATGCAGATCCATTCGCTGTACGATGCGGTGGTTTTGTTTCTCGCTGCAGTCGTTATGGCGGGTTTGGGTGAGGAGATGCTTTTCCGCGGTTTCTTCCAGGGCGCGCTGGAAAACCATCTCGATCCGGCTCGCGGTATCGTCATGAGCGCCATCGCATTCGCCCTTTTGCATATCAATCCCTGGGGTGCGCTGCAAATCACCGTTATTGGCTTGCTGCTCGGCTATGTGGTATGGAAAAGCCAGAGCTTGCTGCCGGCTGTTTTTATCCACATGACCAACAATTTCTTGTCGATCATTCTCTTCAACTGTAATAGCGCACAACTCAGCTGGTACAGCAGTGAGCTGCATGTCCACTTTCACTGGCTCCTCGTCTCAATTTTGTTTTTCATCCCGGCTTGCCTGGCTTTTAATCGCGAATGCCAGAAAACAACAGGAGGCAACTGAGAGATGTCTGCAAATCGACCACAAGTTCGAATCGGCATGATTCAATCGACCGATTCTGTGCGATTCAGCTGCTCACACGCATTTGCTGTCACCGATTTGAGCGGGAAAATGCTTTTCGTCGGTGAAGCTGATCAAACCTACAACTGCGATATCATCGAAGCGATTCCGGCCAGAATCGATTTCGCCGTTCGTTTGGCGATTCGTGAAGACCATGCCGAGGCTGTGCGCGTGCAACAGGAAATGCATAAAAAGTCACTGCAATGCGAGCTATGGCATCCGGGGGTGGTGTTTCTGGCGGGCGAAAAAAAATTTGACAACCGGGAGTATTGGGTTGTAACCGAGACTTTTGCCTCGTTGGCCGTTGCCGAAGCTTTTGCTCGTGATTATGAAGCAGTCGGCGAAGCCACAGTGGTAAAGAAAGTGATCGAACCGGCGAACGGCACGGTAAAGATCGGTGATTACCGAGTCAACAGCGGAATCCGGATCGAACCTCAAAATGGGGGTACCATTCGTCTTGCGGACGTGCCGGTCGGCATCGAATTTCATTGGCAGCACACACGCACGCAACAGCTCCCCGGTGTCCTGGAAGTGGGGGTCAACAACAACGGCAAGTTGTTCGCGATCAACGAGTTGGATATCGAAACTTATTTGGTTTGCGTCAATTCCTCCGAAATGACCGCTGAAAATCCCATCGAACTGCTCAAAGCGCAAACCGTTGCAGCCCGCAGCACCATTCTGGCAACCATGGGCAAGCACCACTATGATTCGGCTTTTCATCTTTGTTCAGACGATCATTGCCAATGCTATCATGGCTTGGCCAACGTTTCGTCCGTTTCACAGAAAGCTGCTGACGACACTTGTGGCGAGACACTTTTTTATCAAAATCGCGTATGCGATGCGCGCTATTCAAAAATCTGTGGCGGGGTGATTGAAAACTATGAGTCGGTCTGGGATCATCGCCGGATTCCTTACCTTGTTGAAGGAATTGATGGCAAAGCACAAATCGATTATCCGGCAAACAGCGAAGAAAAGGCGCGCATTCTGATCGACTCTTCCCCGGATGTTTTTTGCAATACGCAAAAATATCGGATTGAATCGAGTTTGCCCTATAACTCCACCGAGCTGTTCCGCTGGGTGGTCAGTTACGAACGCGAAGAACTGCAAGTTTTGTTGCGGCAAAAGATTGGTCCCGATTTCGGTGAGCTGATCGACCTTTTGCCAGGAGAGCGCGGAGCAAGCGGCCGGCTGATCTATCTGGATATCATTGGCAGCAAACAGAAGATTCGTATCGGAAAAGAGCTGGCCATCCGCCGGGCGCTATCCACCAGCCATCTCTACAGTTCCTGCTTTTATATCGAACGCGATTTTTTGGCTAATGGCATGGTCAAGGCTTTTCATTTGCACGGCGCGGGTTGGGGCCACGGAGTCGGTCTTTGTCAGGTCGGCGCAACGGTGATGGCACAGCTGGGCTATTCATATCGGCAAATCTTGGCTCATTATTATAAAGAAAGCGAACTGGTCAAAGCTTATCGCTAATCCTTTCTCTTGTTCGGGATCCCGGGGCAGCGGTTTTACGTCTTGTCTGCAAATACGCGTACGCAAAAGCAGGCGAGTGCGACTATATTGATTACGATCAAAGGCGGCGGGCATGGTGCATTTGAACGGACTGTTGCCGCATGGGACAAAGCCTGTTGCAGTCTGATCAAAACGGTTGCGGCAATAAGACAGGCTGAACACGAGCAAGAGCTGCCGGTTTATGAAGATCGTTATCCTCAACGAAGAATTGCGTTCTGAAATGCAGATCTATCTGGCTCTGGCGAATCATCACGAGGTTGAGATCGCTGCAGATGTCAATGATCTCTATCGTTTGATGGACGAAGAGCCAGCTGACTTGGTATTTCTAGATCTCGACTCCCTGATTGAAGACAAGACAAAGCAAGAAAAGGCGTGGCAGACTTTTCGCCAGATTGAGAACAAATATCCCAAAGCAAAAGTCGTGGCCATCTGCGATCGATCAGATTTTAAGCTCTGTGGTGGTGCCGCAAAACAGAAACTCGAACACCTGTTGACGCGGCCGATTCGACAGCGCGAGTTGTTGGCGGTAGTTGAATAGAAATAGCAACTTAATTATTAAAGGCTGCAGCAGGTATTTTTTGCTGCAGCCTTTTTTTTAGAAAGATATTGCTTTTATGCCCATTTTCTGTTAAGTTGAAAAAGCTTGGCGGTACCACGCGGTCATTGACCTGCACTTGCACAGAGGCATAAGGATGGTGGTTGAGACAGACTTTTTGGTGATCGGCAGCGGGATGGCCGGTTTGAGCTGTGCTCTAAAGCTGGCGCGTCAGGGAACTGTTGGGGTTGTAACCAAAAAGGAAAAAGCTGAATCCAACACCAACTATGCACAAGGTGGGATTGCCGCGGTTATCGATCCTGCCGATTCTTTTACCAAGCATGTCCAGGACACCCTTGATGCCGGCGACGGCTTGTGCCATCGCGAAGCTGTTGAACTGATTGTGCGCGAGGGGCCAGGGCGGGTCAAGGAGCTGGCAGAAATCGGTGTGGATTTTACCCGCAAAGAAAATGGGCACCTGGATTTGGGCAGAGAAGGCGGGCACCACATCAACCGTATTGTCCATGTCAAAGATCACACCGGCCGCGATGTCGAAAACGCTCTTTTAGAGGCGGTAAAAAATGAGCCCCGAATCACGATTTATGAGAACCACTCGGCTATCGATTTGATCACTGAGCACCATCTTTTTACTTCCCTCGAAGCAACCGATCAGCTCCATTGCTGGGGCGCCTATGTTTTGGATGATCAAACCGCAAGGGTAAAGCGTTTTATCGCGCGAGCAACGATCCTGGCGAGTGGCGGCTGTGGCCAGGTCTATCTCCACTCGACGAATCCGTCCATCGCCACCGGCGATGGAATTGCCATGGCTTATCGCGCGGGCGGCCGCATCGCGAATATGGAGTTTATGCAGTTCCATCCCACCTCCCTTTATCACAGTGAGGCCAATTCTTTTTTAATCTCTGAAGCTGTGCGTGGATTCGGCGGCCGACTGGTGACGCAAGACGGGCAGAGTTTTATGGAAAAATACCATCCGATGGCCAGCCTGGCGCCACGCGATATTGTCGCTCGTGCGATTGACACAGAATTGAAAAAAAGCGGTGCGCCGTGTGTCTTTCTCGATATTACGCACAAGAATGCCGAGGAAATCAAAAATAGATTTCCGCACATTTATCAAAACTGTCTGAACTACAAGATCGACATTACCCAGGAGCCGATACCAGTGGTGCCGGCGGCGCATTATATTTGCGGTGGTGTTCAAACCGACCTCGATGCAGCTACGAGCCTGTCCGGTCTTTTCGCCTGCGGCGAGGTCACCTGTACTGGCGTACACGGCGCCAACCGCCTGGCTTCCAATTCCTTGCTCGAAGCCGTGGTTTTTGGCCATTTGGCAGCCGAGTCGGCCATGCGCTTTGTGGCAAATCAGGGCCGAAAGTCCCCGGCCATTCCGCCTTGGGACGACAGTGGCACGTTTAACAGCGAAGAATGGGTTCTGCTTTCACACGATCGCATGGAAATCAAAAATATTATGTGGGATTATGTCGGTATCGTGCGATCGAACTTGCGTTTGGAGAGGGCTTTAAACCGCTTGCGTTTGATTGGCCAGGAAGTGGAGAATTTTTATCGGCGCACACGGGTCACGACCGAGCTGATCGAATTGCGCAATCTGGCGACTGTGGCGATGTTGATCGTTCGTTCAGCGCTGTTGCGCAAAGAAAGTCGCGGTTTGCATTACACAACCGATTATCCGAGGCGTGACGATGAACATTTTCAAAGCGATACCGTCCTCGAAAAGCAGGTTATCTGATCGTTCGGCGGGAGTTCGTTCGCGCTGATGCCGAACATAGCTTGTTGCGCAAGCCGAAAAGTTAACGTGTTGAGGGTAAAGGATGATAGCGACCAAAGTAAGTGTGCGGGCATTCAAGTCGATCTATGAACTTGAAATGCCTCTTGATGGGCGCATGAACGTCATCATCGGCGCCAATGAGAGCGGCAAGACCAATATCCTGCGCTCGCTTTATTCGTTTTTACCTGAAGTGCCGTTCGATGTCAGTCTGACCTGCCAGTATAGCAATCACTATTACATGGGCAAAAGCCCGGAAGTGACGATCGAATTCGGCGGGTTGACCAAAGAAAACCGCACTCAACTGATGCAGATATCAGAAATTTTTAAAGATATCGAGTCGTTCCACGTGCGGCGCGACGGCCCCTCGCATAAAGACTACCATCTGTTGATCGGCGACTCGGAAGTCGACAATATCGATATCCGCCATTTCCTCAAACTGCTGCCCAAGGTCCTCTATTTCAGCGATATTTCTTTGCTTAAAAATCGCGTCGATCTTGACAGCCTTCTTTCCAACAACGTCGAATACAACACCGAGCGCAATCTGTTGAAAATCGGTGCTATTGAAGACTATGGAATCATTTTCGAGGACAGCACTCGCGGTCGCCGGGCGATGGACGAGGCCAGCCGAATTATCACTGAACAGATACGCCGCGCCTGGTCCCAGGAACCCAGCATTGAAATTAAACTGAACGTCAACGGCTCGACGCTTTATATCGACTTTTCTGATGATACCACTGTTTTCGATACCCCCGAGTCGCGCAGCCTGGGCTTTCGCTGGTATCTCTCTTTCTATGTCAATTTTGTTGCCCAAACTTTCGAAGCTCGTGCGAATGAATACATCTTTTTAATCGATGAGCCGGGTATTCATCTCCATCCCGGCGGTCAAAAGGATCTGGTCAACGTTCTCGAAGATCTGTCGTTGAAAAATCAGCTGATCTACACCACTCATTCGCCTTTTATGATCAACCGGAAATATCCTGAACGCGTCTATCTCACCATCAAAGACAAAAACGGCACCCATATCGATCTTAAGGCCTATCGCGACAACTGGAAAGCTTTGCGCAAAGAGATCGATATCATTCCAGGCGATCTCTTTTTCTTCACCACTCCTGTGGTTGCCAGCGACAGTCAGGAGAAAAAACGCGCTGGATTGCTGCACAAGCTCAAAACCAATCCCTGATCAGCAGATTCGCGCATCCGCTTTGGATGATCGCGCTTCGTTTCTGCTTCACGCCGGATGATGCCCGTCCGGATTTTGCATCAATAAATGGATCAACACCTTGGCATCGGCAAGTGTCGATGAGATCAATGCCCATTCATTCGGCTGATGCGCGGTGTCTTCAACAGTCGACCAAACTGCAGTGGGAAAGCCTTTTTCGCGAAAATGGGCGGCCACTGTTCCACCGCCGATGCCGATTGTTTCGGCTTTTCTTCCTTTGACCGCATCGATGGCCTGGCTAAGCGCTTTAATCACTGGCGCATCAGCCGCTGTCGGCGGTGCCGCGGTTACTTCCTGCATATATGAAATTTCAACTTGCACGCCGAACCTTTTGCCAATGCTCGCTGCGATATTGTTAACCTCGTTTTTAACCTCCGCCAAATCATAGCCGGGCAATATCCGACAATCGAGATAAAAAACATCGTCCGCTGGAATGGTGTTGATGTTGGGCACATTGTTCTCTTTTTTGGTTGGTTCAAAGGTGCAGGTCGGTGGATCGAAAACCGGATCGAGGCGGTCAAAGCGCTCATGCAAAGATTCCAATTGCACGATCAAGTGGGCAGCAGCTCGATGCGGATTGCGGCCAAGATCTGGCGTCGACGCATGGCATTGTTTGCCAATCAGGTGAAACCGAATCCACAAGATGCTTTTCTCCGCCACCTCGATCAAGCGGCCTTGTGGATCACCTGCATCAGGCACAACAATCCAATCATGGGGGTGAAAGAGGTCTGGCCGTTTGTGCAAAAGGAACTGCAAGCCATAGTTGCTGCCGGTTTCTTCATCGGCTACGATCGCCAATCCCAGATTTTGCTCGGGTACAATTAAGAGTTCCTGCAGCGCTTTTGCGGCCATCATCGCCGAGACCAGACCCTGATGGTTGTCCTCGACTCCCCGACCGATCAGCCGATCGCCATCGACGGTCAATTTGAACGGATCGCTTTTCCATTGCGACAATTCTCCTGCCGGCACCACATCCAGGTGAGCCATGATCCACAAAGTCCGATCCTTTCGCTTGCCGGGGATGCGTGCAATCAGATTCGGCCGAAAACCACACTCCACGCGTTTGTCAGGCGCCTGAAGGGTTTCGATATCGCTTATTCCCAGACGCCGCAATTCGCTTTCGACTGCCTCGGCTTTTTCTTTCTCTCCTTGTCCACCGTTTTCAGGTCCCAAGGCTGGAATGGCGACCAACTTGGCCTGCAGATCGATGACCGCCTGGCGATAGCTGTCGACTTTGTCAAGCAGCGATTGTAAATCAGAAAGAGCAGACATGGGTTATTCCTTTCGATTGGTTTGCCCATCGATCAGGGGGGCGACCGCCTCGGCGATCATTAACCGCCGGCTTTCGGGACCCAAGTTAAAGAGTGCATCCAGGACCGTGCATTCAATAAAGGGTCCGAAAAGCTGCGGATAGGTTTCGGGCGTGGTTTTGATTTCGCGAGGCTCGATGCCCAAGTTGGCCAAACGGTGCAAATCGAAAAGGCCGGCTTCTTCAGGCCGATAAAGATAGCGGTCGGCTTGCAAAGCGCGACTCCAGGCGACGATTCGTTCGGTTCGATTGTCGACCCGCTGTAAGTCGGCTGCCGAATGGGTTGGTTTGTTTATCCCCAGGTGGCTTTGGCAAAACTGCCAGCCGGCCAACAGCAAATCGCCCAGTCGCAGCCACTCCCGGTTGAGCAGCTCTTCGAGCTCGTCCCAATAAGCATAAAAATATGGCGCGTTGTGATAATTGAGGTGGAGCGCCCGCAGATGGCTCTTTTGCCACGGCTGATGACCATCGATTAAAGTTTCTGCAACGTTTTGCGGCGGATTTGTTCTTTGCAAAACCGGTACCGTAAGCCATTGCCGCCCGGCGCGGGTTTTTATCGCCATCCGATGCATGCAGGTCTGTTTGGTGAAGCGAAAGCTTTCCGCCCAGATCAATTGATCAGCACAGGCAGCCTGGGCAAAAGCCGCCAGGGGCGGGAAATAGGCCGGAGTCAGGACCGTGACAACCATCAGCTAGACCTCGGAATCGGCGCGCGTCAGTTCTTCATAGAGCCCATAGAGCTTGCTGACTTCGTTTTGCCAATTGTAGTTGTTTTGCACAAATAAACGGCCTCGTTTTCCCATCTCTTGGCGCAGCTTTTCATCGTCCAGCAACCGTCCGATAGCCGCGGCATGGGCTTTGGCGTCGTCAGGGGGGACCACAAAACCGCACTCTGCCTGGTTGATCAGCATCCGCAAACTCGGCAAATCGCTGCCGACAACGGGCAGTCCACAGGCCATGTATTCAAACAACTTGTTGGGGAAAACCATTTTGAGCATTTGCTGGTTGGCTTGCCAGGGAATCAAACCGATAAGCGAATGCACGAGATAGTCGGCAACTCTTTCATGCGGTATGAACCTCTCATAGATGAGCTGATCCTGCAGTCCGCGCTCCTTGACCTGAACTTTGATCTCTTTTTCAACGTGCGGTTCATTGAAAGGGCCGAGACAGAGCAGAGAGATATTTGGATGACTGTTTCTGAGCTGCGCCATGATTTCGATCATCACAGCCGCGCCGCGAGCGCGTGAAAGACCACCGAGGTAGATGAGCCGCGGTTCAGGCGTTTTGCGATTGGCATAGGCATGGTCGAAATTTTCCAGCTCAGGCAGGTTGCGCAACAGAATGGTTCGGCAGCCGTGCGAATCGAATCTTTCCTGTTGATCAGCGACGACACAGATGACGGCGTCCAACCGCCGGGCCAGCGCCGGCTCAAGCCGTGAAATCAGGCGGAAAAGGAGAGGTTTCAGCCACTCGGGGTACCAGACTCGTTCATAGGCAGTTTGCGGATAATTTTCATGGCAGTCATACAAGACGATTTTTTTGGTGACCCATTTGAGCAGCACCGAGACCGGCAACAGTTCGATATCGTGAAAATGATAGACTTCAGCATTTTCCCGCCAGGCGCGCCAGGCAAACCGGAAGACACTGAGCAAGCGAAAGAAGCGATTTTTTGGGCGCGGAATAGCCTTCAGCAAAACGCCATCCCGCATTTCTTCTGTAACATCGGCGTGGGCGAGCAAGACGACCTCATACCCATGCATCGCCAGACTCTTGGCTTCGCGATGAAAGACTCTCACATCATCCGGGCGATGGACCGTTGTATAGATGCAGACCTTGATCATGTTGCATTCCTGTTCTCGTCTGGCTGCTGCTGACAGAAAAGCCCATGTGCTTTGCGGGCCGCAAGCCGATCAATCGAGCACCATGCTCAGACCGATTCTGCCGCGCTCTTTGTCGATCGATAGCACCTTGACATCGACAATGTCGCCGACAGCGACAACGTCGAGTGGATTTTTGACATATCTTTTCGCCATGCGACTGAGGTGGACCAGACCATCCTGTTTGACGCCGATATCGACAAAAGCGCCAAAATCGACCACGTTGCGAACCGTACCTTTGAGGATCATGCCCTCGGCCAGGTCGTCCATGCTCAGGACATCGCTGCGCAAAATCGGTTTGGGCATTTCATCACGCGGGTCGCGATTGGGCTTTTCCAAGCTGTTGATGATATCGATCAGGGTTTCTTTGCCGCAACCACAGAATTGGGCCAGGGCGTCAAACGTGACCGCGGATTGTTTGATTTTTTGGCTGACCAACAATCCGTTTTTTCGCACCTGCTCGAGGTCGAGCTGCAAATGGTTTAAAAGTTTGGTCGCTGCGTCATACGACTCGGGATGCACGGCAGTGGCATCAAAAAAGAGATCGCTGTCCGGAATGCGCAAAAAGCCGGCTGCTTGCACAAAGGCGTTATCACCCAGGCCTTTGACCTGTATCAATTCGGCGCGGGAAAGAAACCGGCCGTGCTCTTCACGGTATTTGACGATGTTTTCCGCTACCCGCGAATTGATGCCGGCGACATATTGCAGCAGTGAGGTAGATGCCGTGTTCAGATCGACCCCGACCTGATTGACTGCTGATTCCACCACTTCGTCGAGCGCTGCAGCAAGCTTGATTTGATCGACATCGTGCTGGTACAATCCTACACCGATCGATTTTGGGTCGATTTTTACCAATTCCGACAGGGGATCGAGCAGGCGCCGGGCAATGGAGATATTGCCGCGCAATGAAGCCTCCAGGTCAGGAAATTCTTTTTTGGCCACAGGAGAGGCCGAATAGACCGACGCTCCGGCTTCATTGACAATCACGTAATGGATGGATCGCTTCTCTTCGGCGATGACTTCAGAAGCGAGTTTTTCTGTTTCGCGGCTGGCTGTACCGTTGCCGATGGCGATGACTCCGATCTGCTGTTTGTCGAGGATCTCATGCAGAATGGTTTTCGCTTCTTCCCAACGATTCTGCGGTGCATGCGGGTAGATCGTCGCGCCCTCCAGGTATTTGCCGGTTTGATCGATGGCCGCCACCTTGCAGCCGGTGCGAAATCCCGGGTCGATGCCGAGGATTTTCATGCCCCGCATCGGCGGGGTCATCAGCAGAGCGCGCAAATTTCTGGCAAAGACGGCTATGGCATGCAGATCAGCCTTTTCTGTGAGGCTGTTGCGCACTTCGCGCTCAATGGCTGGCGAGATCAGCCGATGGTAGGAATCGGCGATGGCCGCCACCAGCTCTTGATGAAATATCGACCGATTGTTCTTGATCACATGTTGTTGAATGTCGAGGTTTCTGTCTTCGGTTGCAACCTCGATCCAGACACGCAGGATGTTTTCCCGCTCGCCGCGGTTGATGGCGAGAATCCGATGCGCTGGAATCGTCTGTACCGGCTCGCTAAACGATTTATAGATTTCATAATCAAGGCAGTTTTGCGGATCGCGCGCTTCAGAAGCGAGCAGACCTTTTTCCCATACAGCGGCACGCACTATCTGGCGTATGTCTGCATCGTCGGACAAGATTTCTGCGATGATATCCCGGGCACCGGCAAGCGCGTGTTCGGCGCTTAAAACCCCTTTTTCTTCATCGATATAGGTCGCGGCAATGGCCGCGGGATCGCCCGAGACGGTTTCTTGTGCCAGGATAAGATCAGCCAGCGGTGCAAGCCCTTTTTCACGCGCAATAGTCGCCCGGGTGCGCTTTTTGGGGCGATACGGGAGATAAAGATCTTCTACCTGCTGCAACTTGGTCGCCGCCAGGATTCGCTCCTGAAGCTCTGGTGTCAACTTGCCCTGTTCCTCGATGCTTTTCAGCACGGTCTCCTTGCGTTCCTGCAAATTGCGCAGATAAGCGATGCGCTCACCGATCGCGCGAATCAATTCTTCATCCAGGCTGCCGGTCATCTCTTTGCGGTATCGCGCGATGAACGGCACCGTGTTGTCGGTGTCCAGCAACTCGATGGTGCTTTTGACTTGGCTCCAGCGCAGATTCAGTTCTTCTGCGATCAGGGTGATCATTTCAGACTCTTGCACAGTATAATCCTTTTGGCTTGCGGTTGGTTTGCGATAGTTCCGAATTGGTGCGCCGCACCGAATCGGAATTGCGAAATCGGCCGTCAATATAGCCGTTGGCGCGTTTATAATCAATGTTTTTTGCGCTCTAAAAGGGCGACGGCTTCGATATGAGCAGTGTGCGGAAACATATCCACTGGCGTCACCTTGATCAGCTGATAATCCGTTTTGCAGAAGATCTGCAGATCGCGCGCCAGAGTGGTAGGATTGCAGGAGACGTGCACAATGCGTTCGGGCAAAAGACGAAGGATGGCTTGAACGGTTTTGGGATGCATGCCGCTGCGCGGTGGATCGATGATCATCACATCAGGCTTGCCGTGTTGCGCGATTTGTGCTTCCGTATCTGTTAGCAGGTCTTTGAGGTCACCGCAGACGAATGCGCAATTGCTGACGTCATTGCGGATGCAGTTGCGTCGGGCGTCATCGATCGCCGCCGGAATCGCCTCGAAACCGGTAATATGGGCAGCATCGCGGCTGAGATAGATCGAAATGGTGCCGGCGCCGCAATACAGGTCATAGACGGTTTCCTGTCCGCGCAATCCAGCGTCCTGCCGGACTTGTTCATACAGCTTTACCGCTTGCAAGCTGTTGGTCTGCAAAAAAGAATTGCTCGAGATCTCAAAGATCCAATCGCCGATTTTTTCGTCGATCGTGGCTTTGCCAGCCAGAACAGTCTCATGTTCTGAAAAAGCGACTGCAGCCTGCTTGCTGGTGGTGCTCAACAACAAACTGCTGATCTGCGGAAAACGGTCGGTCATCCATTTGGTAAAATCAGCAGCGATTTGTGCTTCATACTCACGGGTGATCAGATTGACCATCCATTCGTCCACCTGTTTGCTGCGCCTAATGATGAGAAAACGGTAAAATCCTTGATGATCGCGGGTGCTGTAGGCGGGGCGACCGCTTTGCCGGGCAAATTCACGCACTGCGGCGACCATGTCGTTGGCTTGTGGATCGAGCAGTCGGCAATCAGCGATGTCGATGATTTTATCGTAAAAACCTCTGGCATGCAAACCCAGGAAAAGCCCTTCCTTTTGCAGATCGTTATCGGAACCCATCTCACTTGCCTTTAACCAGCGACAGCGGGAGAAGCTAAATTCCATCTTGTTGCGGTAAAATTGCAGCTGGTCGGCGGGAACAATCGGTGCCATGGGCACATCCATAAAACCGCCAAGGCGTTTGAGTGAATCCTCGGTTTGCCTCTGCTTGGCAGCGATCTGCTGAGCATAGTCCAGATTTTGCAGCGCACATCCGCCACACTCGCCAAAATGGCTGCACATCGGTTCAACTTGATGCGCAGAAGCGGCTATCGTTTCGATAACCCGCGCCTGCAGATAATTTTTGCGCCTTTTGCTGATTCGCGCGCGGACCGTCTCCCCGGGCAACGCCTGGTCAACAAAGACCACCCAGTTGTTCAACCTTGCGACTCCCTGACCGCCAAAGGCGAGGTCCTGGATGGTGATCTCGATTTCCTCACCTTTTTTCAAGGGCATTTCACCGGCCATTTTTCCCATCCATAATCCTTTTGGCACCGACAAAGTTTTCTGCATAAGGGGAATCGGTCAAACGCGAAAGCACCACTCCCTGGCTGACCGAGGCGTGCAGAAAAAACCGATTGGCAATATACAAACCAACATGATCAGGCGCACTGCCTCTTTTAAAGCGGAAAAAGAGCAAATCTGCAAATTTCAGTTCCCTGGGTTTTACCGCATCGCCGACTTGAAAGAGCTGCTGGGTGCTGTGCGGCAAATTGATGTCCGCCGCCCGGCGGTAAATGGTGCGCACCAGACCCGAACAATCTGTTCCAGCAGGGGAAGCACCTCCCCAGAGATAAGGGGCAAGATAGAATCGCTGGATCTCCTTGCGAAAGCGGTCAAACTCCTCGGCAGTCAGGTGGGAAGGAGCAGTGATTTCCCGGGCGGCCGGTCTTTCTTCTATGGGCGCCGCGTGGTCCAACTGTCTGATATTCTCCTTGCGCGGAGAGACAACCTGCGCATTGCGCGGCGCGGGTCTCCAGGTGCAGGATGTGTGCAACAAAAGAGCCGTGCCGCATGCGATGCTCAATACCGCTTTTGGTAAAATTCGCACCCGTTGTCCCCTCGCTCGGTTTTATTCAATTATCGTGTTTCGCTTTGCTTCGAGTTGTGGCTTGTGCATGGCTGCGACTGAAGGTGCTGCGCCCTTGTAGAAAAAGATAACGACTTATGCCAAAAGATTCAACAAGTAAATAACCAATGACAACAGCGTTTGGACTCGGATTCCCATTCGGCAGGATCCCGATCAAAACAAACCGTTGGTTTTTGCTGTATATGGGCCACTGTTTTTCGATTCCGCACACAACACCGATTGCCGGCGCCAAGAATTCGGATGGAACTCTATTCAGGCGGAAACACAAGATACGGGTTTCGCTTGCATTTGGCGGCGGCATCAAATACCTTTGATCACTTGATCATTTGCTGACTCTGGCGATTTTTTTGGTAGGAAATTTGCAGGAACCTTTTGTTCTGTATGGAATTAGAAAAGTGGTGTCCGGCGGCGGTCACGCAGTTTATTGTTTGCATCGCCGGAGTGTGTTGGCTTGGGAATGACCTGTACCAGCCAGGTAAAAAAGTGCTCTGGATTATCCATCGTGCATAAAGAAAAGAGCTTTAATATAAATAAAAACAATATTTTATTATGCCGGGAAAATTTCGCAGCTTATCCAAGCCCGGCATGCAATATCGAATAGACCAATGTGGGAAAATCGACGGGTCTGCAATTTTCAGAGGATGAGGACTACCGCGACGGGTTGCTCATGGCCGCGGTATGCCTTTGCCCCATTCAGGCCCCAATCGGTGGAGGAGCCGATGTCCAGAAAAGGTTTTTTGTTGCACCGTGCGAGCACCTGTTTGCGCCTGGCAAAATTTGTCTGGGCCATACTTTTGCTCTTATGGTCTGGTGCGTCGGCTGAGGAGCCGACAATTCGGGTTACCTTTCTTTTTTCTTTCGGCCGCTTCGGCGAAGAAAACGGATGTTTCAACCAGCCTGGCGGCCTATCTGTTGATCCGGCCGGCAATGTCTATGTCGCCGACACCGGCAATCATCGCCTGCAAAAATTCACCGGCAACGGTGCTTGGCTGGCGGCAATCGGCGGTTTCGGTTGGGACGCTGAACAATTCAACCGCCCGCTGGATGTTGTAAGCCCCAACGGTCTCGATGTATTTGTCGCTGATTACGAGAACAATCGCATCGAGCGCTACGATCGGGACTTGAACTGGATTTTGACCATCCGAACCGATGAGACGATCGAGCAAGGAAAACGGTTTGCATTGCCGCGTTCTCTGGCAGTCAGTTTGCACAGCAATTTGTTTATCGTCGACAACGAAAACCGCCGAGTCTTGAAGATGAACAGCCAATATATTCCGACCACAATTTTTGCCGATTTCAACTGGGGCGATGGAGAGCTGTTGCGTCCGGGGCAGTGCGCCCTGGACCGCTCGGATCGGCTTTATGTATGTGATGAACTGAGCCGGAAAATAATGATCTATGATTATTTTGGTAATTTTCTCGATTTCATCGACCATCCGGAGCTTGGCGTGCCTTCAGGGATTGCCTTGTGGCGTGACGAGGTGATCGTCGTCGGCAATCGAACGACCGACCGGCTCATTTTTCTCTCGCCGGAGGGGAAAATTTTTGGACAATTCGGCGGTTCTGGCGCCAAGTTTGGCGCTTTCCGGCATATCAGCGATCTGGCTGTTACGGGAAACCGCCTCTATGTCAGCGACATGGAAAATCATCGCATTCAGGTTTTTGAACTCGACTATGACCGTCCCTAAATGGACATTTCTGCTCTGCCTGCTGGTCATCCTTTTTCCCGTCTATCTGGGCGGGCAAACGGTTGGAAAAATCAGCGGCATCAGCCTGTATGAGAAGGATTTGCTCATCCGAGGCGAAAATCGCCGGGGGCCCTATTTTCTGCCCGACAGTCTGATTGTCGATGGCTCTGAAAAAGTCACTATCGATGGCATTTCTCTGCCTGCGGGTGCATACGAGTTGAACGCTCTGGCAGGCGAACTGCGGTTTCAGCAAATCGTTTCAGATCGATCTGAAATTCGGATCGTCTACAAAAAGCTGCCGATTGCTGTAAAGCGGAGTTATTATCGCAATCCTCTGGTTCAGAGGATGAGCGGTGCGCCAACTCAAGCGATGACACCGCGAGATGTGTCTGTGCCAACAGAAATCGATTACGCTTCACAGCTGCAAAAGAGCGGCAGTATTACCCGCGGGGTCACGGTCGGCAACAACCGCGGGCTGAAACTCAATTCCAGTCTGAATTTGAATCTCAGCGGCAAGGTTGCGGAGCAGGTTTACGTGAATGCAGCGCTGACCGACCAGAGCACTCCGATTCAACCGGAAGGGACAACACAAAATCTGAAGGAAATCGACAAGGTTTTTGTCGAGATCAAAGCCCCGCACCTGACAGCGACCTTGGGCGATTATGTGCTGAATCTGCAGGAGAATGAGTTCACCCGCTACAGCCGCAAATTGCAGGGTGCAATGGCGGAAGTCAGCAGCAATCAACTCCGGCTGTTGGTTTCAGGGGCGGTTTCAAAAGGCAAATATATTTCCAAACAGCTGTCCGGGAGAGAGGGTTATCAAGGTCCCTATCAATTGACTGGCGATCAGGGCCAACTCGATATCATTGTGCTGGCTGGCACGGAGCGCGTTTATATCGATGGTGAGACCATGGTGCGCGGTGAAACCCATGATTACATCATCGATTACGCAGCTGCGCAGATCACTTTTACCCGCCGGCGGTTGATCACCAGCGATTCGCGAATTGTCATCGATTTTCAATACTCCGATGAGCTCTTCCGCCGAGATCTGTACAGCGCTCGCTTCGAATCTAACTTGTGGAAGGAGCGTTTGCATTTTTCCGCCACTTTGTTGCACGAAGCCGATGATCGCGACAATCCTCTCGGTTTTGCGCTCTCTGAAGATCGGATGCAGGTCCTGCAGGCTGCAGGCGACGATCCGAACAGGGCAGTTGTCGATGGAGCGGTATACGTCGGCTCCGGGATGGGGCGGTACAATCGGGATGAGGCCGGGATCTATGTTTATGCAGGGCTGGATTCAGGCTCTTACCAGGTCACCTTTTCCGATTTGGGCAGTGGCAAGGGCGCTTATCGCTACAAGGGCGAGGGGGTGTACGAATATGTCGGCGACGGCTTTGGAAGGTATGCTCCTTTGGTTCTGTTGCCGACGGCTACCAGTCACGATATCATCGATTTTAGCGGTAGCCTTCGCCTGTTGCCCTATATGCACCTGGGCAGCGAAACCGCAGTCAGCCGGTTTGACAGAAACACCTATTCCGGGTTGAACGACGACGACAATCAAGGGGTGGCGCAGACCTGGTCGCTGCGGATTGAGCCAGACTCGCTGCGCATGGCTGATCTAAACTTGGGCTCTCTGCGATTTGTCGGGCGCCTCCGAAAGATCGATGACCGATTTCACGACATCGATCGGACCACCTCGATCGAATACAACCGCCAATGGGATTTGCCTGTCGAGAGCGGTCGTGGGGAATCGGTGCGTGAAGCACAGCTGAATTACCTGCCGCGGCCTGGTTACCAATTCAGCGGTGAATACGGCAGAAACCAAAAAGGCCATGATTTTTTATCTCGCCGCTGGCAACTGCAAACGCAGATCAACGATCCGCATGTGCCACGCACCCAATATCGAGTCGAGCGTATCCGCACCAACAGCGGCAGCCAGGACCGCCTGAGCAACTGGCTGCGACAAAAGGGAGATATTCGTTATCCATTATGGAAAATCACTCCCTTTTTTACCTATCAAAATGAAATCAAGAAAGAGAACTGGAGCGATTCTCTTTATACAGGCTTCAAGTTCGATGAAACAGCGAGCGGAATCGAATTTGCCGGCGGTTCTCGCCTTTCGGCTTCTGCGCAGGTTCAATGGCGCCGGGATGAAAATTATGTCGCCTTCGAAAGCTGGAAGAAACAGTCGGACGCGCTGACCCAGACTCTGCAAATCCGCCTTCAGCAGCTCGGCTTCTTGTCCGGCAATGTGGCCTTTACCCATCGCGAAAGGCGCTATGCCGATCCGACTCAGGAAAACACGCGCAGCGAATTGGCAGAGATGCAGCTCGCGTTTTCACCCTGGCGACGCGCTGTGGCCGGCGAATTGAATTACCAAATTTCCAACACCGCCACCGCACGCAAAGAAAAGGTCTATATCCAGGTGAGTCAGGGGGATGGCAACTATCGCTATGATGAAGAGTTGAATGAATACGTGATCGACCCATTGGGCGATTATATTTTGCGCATCCTGGCAACCGATGAATTTGTGCCGGTCGTCAAGTTGAAAGCGAGCACTCGTTTGCGCCTTGATCCGGCTCTCTATTTCAAACAAACCGGAAAAGCCTCCAAGACTTTTTGGCAGCAGGCACTGTCGTCAGCCTCGACCGAGTCCTATGTTGCGGTGGAAGAAAACAGCCAGGAATCGGATGTGTGGGCGATTTATTTGATGGATTTCGCTAAATTTCGACAACCGGAAAAAACAGTATTCGGTAACCTGCAAGTGCGCCAGGACCTGTTTCTGTTTGAGAAAAGTCGGGATTTTTCCATGCGTTTGCGACATCAACGCCGTGATGAGCTGAGCAATCAATATCTTGAGGGCGGGCAGCAACGCTTTGAGCGCGAATCATCAATGCAGATTGTAGCCAGATTGCTAAAACAGGTCAGCGTTAAAATGAATCTCGGTCGCGAGCGCGTCAGAAGGTTCTTCTATTTCGCCGGTCAACAAAATCGCGATATCGTTGCCAATAAATGGGAAAACGATTTGTCTTTCCGCCCGATCCCATCGCTGGAATGCGCTTTGGCGACGCGCTACTCCCGGGAGGAAGATCGGGCCTATGCTGATCCGACGCGCCTGAACGCCTATGCGCTGGGACCGGGCATGAGCTATTCCTTTCGCGGCAAGGGCCGACTGCGCGCCGATCTGGAGTGGAGTCAAGTCGACGCCAAACCGCAGGGGCGCTTGATTCCCTATGAAATGGCCGCTGGCCGCAGCCTGGGAAAGTCAATGCGCTGGGATTTCCGTTTCGATTATCGGATCTCCGATACAATCAATGCGACGTTTTCCTATACCGGTCGTCATGAACCACAGCGCGATCGCACCATCCACACCGGCCAGGCGCAGGTTACGGCGGCTTTTCGGTGAGAGTCGAATGGGCAGGACTGTAGGAACTCTATGTTATATCGTATGCTGACAATCGGTTGTTTTCTGCTGCAATCTCTTTTCCCTGCGCTGGTTGCTCGTGCAGATGGGGGCAGCCCGCAGACGAAATTGCTGCTGCATGAGATTCGTTTCCACGGTTTGCAGCAAACCGGATCAGAACAGGCGATGAAATGGATGGAGATGCGCCTGTCCCAGCCGGTGCTTGTCGAAGAGTTGCCGCAGAAAATCGAGAAACTGCTCACGGGGTTGGCTGGAGAGAGGCGCGTCTATAGCCGAGTCGACTCGTTGGTTTATAAAGTTTCTTCGGACAGCGCTTTGATCGAATTGGACGTCTATCTTTTCGAGGCACCGCGCTTGCACCTGCAGGAGTTGTCGATCAGCGGTGCTGATAGCTCCCAGATCGATGACCTCAAGGCGCGCTTTGATACACGACCCGGAGGAGCCGCGGATGCGCAGACTCTCGAAGCCGATCTGCTGGATGCTGCGGATCGTTTGGCCAGTCGCGGCTATGCTTTCAGCCGTTTCGATTTGGTTAAAAGCACACTCGCCACAGAAAATTTTGAGCAGGCAGGACTTGTGCTGGGCTTTAATTTGGCGCTCGGCCCGGCACTTGTCATCCAGGATATCCAGATCATCGGCAATACTCTGACCAAAAAAGAAGTGATCTTGCGCGAAGCGCGACTGCGGCCGGGCATGTCCTTTAATCAGAAAACCGTTGATCGAGCGGTGAGTCGATTGATGCGCACCGGCTATTTCCGCCAAGTGCTCCCGCCGGTGGTCTTTCTCTCGGAAGGCGATCAGGGCGGTCTGCTGCTCACGGTTGAAGAAGGAACGACCAGCCGTTTTGACGGGATTCTCGGCTATACTCCAGGGGTTGAGAACGAGAGCGGCTATTTCACTGGCTTGCTGGATATTTCTTTGGGTAATTTGCTTGGCACCGGCCGCTTCCTGGCCGCTCATTGGCAGAAACGCGATCGCAAAACCCAGGAGTTGGAATTCAGGTATCGCGAACCATGGATTGCTGGTTTGCCGGTTTCAATCGGCTTTGGCTTCGAACAGCTGATACAGGATACCACCTACGTCGACCGCGCCATCGACCTCGATCTGGATTTGCCGTTGTTGGAAAATCTGGTTGGCAGCGCCGGCATAAGCCGGCGCGATGTTTCACCCGATTCCCTCGGCAGCGCTCTTTTGGGCTTGCCAAAAAGCCGAACCTGGACAGCCAAGCTAGGTTTTGCTCTCGACACCCGTGATGATCTCGTCAATCCGCGAACCGGATTTTATTACCATTCCTCAGGAGAGGTGGGAAAGAAGAAAAATCTCGGGCCGGAGAATCTGCTCGCTGAATTGAATCTGGCGCAAGATGTCGATATCAAACGCTTTACATTGGATGTCGAGTGGTACGTGCCCCTCTTCAAACGCCAACTCGTTGCCCTGTCATTGCATGGCCGGCAGCTCAAGAGCAATGAAAATCCGATTCCCTTGCCCGATTTGTTTCGTCTGGGCGGCGCCAAGAGCATGCGCGGTTATCGCGAAGATCAATTCCTGGGCAGCAGTGTGGTCTGGAGCAATTTGGAATTTCGCTATTGGCTGGGAAGACGATCACGGGTGTTTGTGTTCCTGGACGGCGGCTATTACAGCCGAACCGCTCAAAACGTCAGAACCGAAGCCTTTCGATCCGGCTATGGCCTGGGATTCCGTTTGCAGACCGGTTTGGGAGTGATGGGTATCGATTATGGCCTGGGCAAAGGGGATGATCTGATGAACGGCAAATTGCATATCAGCCTGATCAATGAGTTCTGACGTGTGGCTGCAGTCGGTGTTTGGTCCCGATCGGCATCGACCGGGACCAAACTGCAAAATTAGCAGGCTCTATTCAGCGGGGATATAGAGGTAGCGTTTGACTTTATTGGTCGGGGTTTTTTCGAAAGGCTCGGGATATTCGATCCATTTGTTGATCGCCGAGAAATTCGGCAACGAGCGATTGACGTTGAGACGCTCTTGCTCGAGAATCGATTGCACCAGATCCGTCGCTTCTTCTTCGGTAAGGTTGTTATAGTGGTGTTGTTGATCGATAAAATCGTAATCGAGATAAACCTTGGCCACCATTTTGCCTTGCGCTTTGTAGACCACCACTTCCTGGATATAGGAGGATTTTAGGATCTCTTGTTCGATCAGTTCCGGATAGATGTTCTCTCCCGACGGGCCGATGATAACGTTCTTTGAACGCCCCTTGATAAACAGATAACCTTCTTCATCAAAATAACCGAGATCGCCGGTCATCAACCAACCGTCCGGCAGAAATGCCGCTTGTGAAGCCTGGGGGTTTTTATAATAACCCGCCATGGTGATTGGACCACGGATGATGATCTCACCAATTCCAGTTACCGGATCGGGTTGGTAAATCTTCATCTCGATACCCGGTATCGGCTGGCCGCAAGAGCCGATTTTGACCTTGCCAAAGGGGTTGATGGTCATAATCGGTGAGGTTTCGGTCATACCATAGCCGGTCGAGTACGATATTTTAGCTTCGCATAAAAAGTTTTCAACATCCTCATTCAGTGCTGCACCACCGAACATAAAGAATCGCAGTTGGCCGCCAAAGGATTTGAGCAGTTTCTTGCCTGCAGTTTGATGCAAGAATTTGCGGAAAAAGGATATGCGATAGGCGCGATTCACCACCGCTTTGCCCTGCAGCTGTGGCAAAACTTTTTTGCGATAAATCTTGTCGATGACCAACGGGACAGACAGTACAGCAGTTGGTTTCACACTTTCCATGGCAGTCATCAACTTCTGTGGAGTGGGCAAGCCTTTGAGGTAATAGATCGAACTGCCGGCGCTGAGTGGGCAGAGCATGCCGCCGGTGGCCTCGAAAGTATGCGACAGGGGCAAAATCGATAGAAACCGGTCGTGATGGTCGAGCGGAAATTTTTCGAGGCTGTTCACCACATCGGTGACAATGTTGTTATGAGTCAGCATCACCCCTTTGGAATGTCCGGTTGTACCGGAGGTATAGATGATCGCTGCCAGGTCTGCAGGCTCGGGTTGTGGAAAGGAGTCGATCCGTGTCGACGCCTTAGGCAAGCGCTGTTTGGCGTCGAGATAGTCCTCTTCAAAACGAGAGCTGTCACTGTTTTCCAGGTCGAAAATCGCCTGTAAGGTCGATTGCTGCAGCCCTTCCAACTTGCTGACATATTTGTTCGTCACAAAAGCAGCGATACATTCCGCGTTGCGGATGATGTGGCGGGTATCCATGTCGGGAAAGCCGGTCAGAATTGGAACAGCTACTATACCAACGGTTGTCAGGCTGATGTAGGCGATCACCCATTCCGGGCAGTTGTCGCTGATGATCGCCACTCGATCACCCGGTTTGATGCCGCGCGCCAGCAGAAGAGATGACAGCCGGCGGCTTTTTTCCTGCACTTGCGCAAACGTTAAAGTCTCACCATCCACCGCTCCAAGTGCCGGAAAATTTTGGTGGTGTTGAAAAGCGCGGTCAAAAAGCGCTGCAATCGTGTTCTTTGGCAACTCGATCAGCATATTCTACCCTTGCAGTTATTTATTATTTGCTTATTTTACAGTTGATGGCGATGCTGTACCAATGTCTATCCTGACAAGCCCATCCAATCGATCAGGCGCTGTCGGGTCATCTTTTCAGGAAAAAGTATTGCCCCTCCTTCAATTGGGTTCGGCAGCCACCGGCGTTGCAGCGCCGGAATTGTGATCGCGCAGTTGTCTCACCTTCTGGTAAAGACCAAATTGCTGTTGCTGTTGATGCAGCAGCCTGGCCGGTGTTTCGAACCTTGCTGAAGAACAGAAAATTTGCAGTTATTTTGCAATCGGCCTGGTATTCAAATACAGTGTAAATACTTTTACTTTCAAAAAAAAGAGAAATTTCTGCCGATTTTTGCTGATCACTTTTTTTTGCATGCATCACCCCCGATAATTTTTCGGGTTGCAGGGGAATGAGGCAGATGATGGATCTCTATGACCTGTTTGAAACCATTTTTCAGTCTACCCGCCTTTCACATCCCGTCGATGAAGAAGAGCGAATAGGATACACGCATGAAGGATGGCCGATAACAGCCTATCGTTTTGGCCGCGGTCCCTTGCGAATCAGCCTGCTGGCAGGATGCCAAGGCGACGAACCGGTCGGGCCGATGCTTTTGGAAAAACTGGTCGCTTATCTGCATTCCTTGGCTGCCGATCATCAGATGCTGAGCGATTTTAATTGGTCGATTGTACCGAACATCAATCGCGATAGCCAGCTGGCCAATGCCGCTTGGACACGGGATGCAGAAAGCGCGTTTGATCCGATCAAGTATCTGCGTTTTCGCAAACGGGACGAACCAGCGGAAGACATGGAATTCGGTTTTCCTTTGTCTCCTGACGATAACGAGGCGCATCCAGAAAATTCGGCGGTCTATCTCTGGTGGAAAAAGCAGGAACAACCGTTTCATCTGCATGTTTCCCTGCACAATATGGGTTTTGGAGCTGGCCCCTGGTTTTTGCTCAGCCCACAATGGTCGCAGAGATGCCCGCTGTTGATCCAACTCTGTCAACAGGCGGCCAAGGATTTGCGATACCACCTGCATGATGTCGAGCGACTTGGCGAAAACGGGTACAATCGCATCGGCAGGGGATTTTGCACCCATCCGATTTCCATGGCTATCCAGCATTTTTACATTATTCGCGATGATTTTGCCAGAGCCAAAAAAATACGGCTCAGCTCGATGGAATGTGTCCGTTCGTTTGGCGGCGATCCGCTGACTTTGATGAGCGAAATCCCTTTGTTTATCACCCCCGGAGTAGGAGAAATACTCGGGCCGCCTGATCCGCGGGCGGAGATGTGGAGAAGAAAACTGCACGAGTGGAGCGAAAGAACCAAAACCTGGGATCACCACACCATTGTTCGCGAAATGAAGGCCATGGGTTTGCGCGCAATGCCGATTAGGCATCAGATGCAAATGCACTGGCGTCTGGTGACTGCAGGAATCGAACAGCTTCTATCTTTGTTGTAAATCAAAACAGGAAAGTGAATCAATGGCGCAAAACGAGTTGAAAATAAAGGTTCGAGAGGCGGTGGTTGCTCTCAAAAAAAAGACCACCCTTTGGCCAAAGGTCGCAATTGTCCTTGGTTCAGGATTGGGCGGTTTTGCCGACTCGTTGAGCGATCCGCAATCGATATCCGTTGAACAAATACCGCATTATCCGCTTCCGACTGTTCCGGGCCATGCAGGTCGCTGGGTTTTTGGCTCCATCGGATCCGCACCGATCCTGGCCATCGAGGGCCGGGTGCATCTCTATGAAGGCTATACACTCGAACAGGTCACTTTCCCGGTTCAAGTGGCTGCAGCCTTAGGTGTGCAAGCTCTGGTGGTCACAACGGCGTGTGGTGGTTTGAATCCAAGGTTTTGCGCCGGGGATTTGATGTTGATCCGCGATCACATCAATTTTGTCGGCCGCAATCCGCTGCGCGGTCGAATCGATCAGCTCTTGGGTTCTCGATTTGTCGACCTCGGCGAAAGCTATGACCGGGAATTGCTGCAGATCGCTCGTCAGGCAGGCCAAGCGTGCGCAGTACAATTGCAGGAAGGGGTGTTTGTTTGGATGAGCGGTCCGAACTATGAAACCGCTGCCGAGGTGCGCATGCTGCACGCTCTTGGCGGGGATGCGGTATCCATGTCTACCGTGCCGGAGGTGATTGTCGCCCGCCAGCGCCACCTGCGGGTGTTGGGAATCAGCTTGATTACCAATCTCGGAACCGGCCTGAGCGCAGAGCAATTGCGCCATGAAGACGTAACCGCGTCGGCAAAACAAGCGCAGGAGCGTTTTTCGGCACTTTTGCATGTGATCCTTCCGCGTGTCCACGCACACTTTTCACCGGCACTCTAAAGAAACGAGAGGCATCATGCTGGAAAAAAGAATCCAGGCCGCTCGCGGCCACATCCCCTGTGATCTCGTGCTGCGAAACGCGCGGGTGGTTGATGTGTTTTCTTCTGGCTTGATCGAAACCGATGTGGCAATTCTGCAGGATATGATCATCGGTCTCGGCAGAGAGTATCGCGGTGAGAACGAAATCGATCTAAAAGGACTCTATCTCGCACCTGGATTGATGGATGCACATGTGCATATCGAGAGCTCGATGGTCGAAGTGCCGCAATTTGCCCGGGCTGTGGTGCCGCTTGGAACCACCTCTGTGATAACAGACCCACATGAAATCGCCAATGTACTCGGGTATGAAGGCATCCGGTACATGATGGAATCGAGCAAGCATAATCCTTTAAATGTTTTTTTTATGCTGCCCTCTTGTGTCCCTACCAGTCAGCTCGAAACAGCAGGTTCAGAACTGCGGGCTGCCGATCTTTTCCCTTTTCTAAGCGAGAGATGGGTGGTTGGATTGGCAGAGATGATGAACTATCCGGGCTTGCTAACCGGCAACTCTGCGGTTCTGGACAAGATCAAGATTGTCAAAGGCAAGCGCATCGATGGCCATGCCCCCGGACTCAGCGGCCAGGACCTCAACGCCTATATCGCTGCCGGCGTGCAATCCGATCATGAATGCACAACGGCTGCGGAAGCGCAGGAAAAGTTGCGCCACGGCCTCTACATCATGATCCGCGAAGGTTCAGGGACCAAAAATCTGCTCGCTCTCTTGCCATTGGTCAACCAGAAGAACGAGAGGCGCTGTCTTTTCTGCACCGATGATCGCCATCCCCATGATATCCTGACAGAAGGCCATATCGATTCCATGGTTCGCCGCAGCATTCAGGCAGGCCTCGATCCGTTCATCGCGATTCGAATGGCGACTTTGAATACCGCCGAATATTTCGGTTTGCACCAACTGGGTGCAGTCGCTCCGGGACGGCGTGCGGATTTGATCGCTTTTGCGGACTGGCATGATTTTTCTGTCGATCAGGTTTTTAAAAACGGCGAAAAAGTGGCGGAAGCGGGCAAAGCCATCTACACTCCGCCGCAACGGTCAACAGCTGCAGTGCGCGGTTCGGTCAATATCCGCTGGCTGGAAGGCGATGAATTCCGCATTCCTGCCAATGGCCGTCAATGCCGCGTCATCGGCGTGGTGCCGGATCAAATCGTCACCGAGTCGCTTTGTCTCGATTGTCCACAACGGGATGGCTTTGTGGTGTCGGATCCGCAGCGCGATCTTTTGCGCATTTTTGTGATCGAGCGCCATCAAGCCAGCGGCCGCATCGGCAAGGGATTGATATCCGGATTCGGACTCAAACGAGGCGCGGTGGCGACAACCATCGCGCATGACAGCCACAACATCATCTGTGTGGGAATCGATGATGCCGATATCATCAAAGCATTGAAAACGATCAACAAAATGGGCGGCGGGATTGTGGTGGTCAACAACGGCGCAGTCATCGAATCCTTGGAGTTGCCAATCGCCGGATTGATGTCCGACCGGCCGCTGCAGCAGGTGAGCGAAAAAGTCAAATCCCTCAATCAGGCTATCCGCGATCTTGGCGCCCGGTTGGATGATCCATTGATGACTCTTTCGTTTATGGCGTTGCCGGTCATCCCACAACTCAAACTCACCGACCGCGGATTGATCGATGTCCAGCGATTTCAACCGGTCGATTTGTTTATTGAGAAATAAAGCCCACTGTCACGTCTCGCCCCTTTCAGCGTGACCGCTATCACTTTCTTCTTGCAAGCCCGGCTTTGCACAGTAAAATCCATGCGCACGATTTCCGCTTTGCCAGTATGTTAAGTCTGCAGGTCAATCCGTTGATACAGGCAAAAGGAAATCTCCATGAAAAAGTGTTTTGTTGTGTTGTTGTTCGCTCTGGTTCTGTTGCCCTCATTCTGCCGGTTATACGCGCAAACGCCGCTCTATTCTGATCCACTCGACGATGGTTCGGCCCCTTCGCTGGGAATCCTGACCAATCGAAACGGCCAGTTTATTTCCGGCAAGGGCTGGAAAGCCACCTCAGTGACCAGCCAGTTGATGATCACCTTGCCATCTGGATTGCCGGAGCAGGGGACTTTTACAATTGATGCGACCAACTTTGATCCGGTCAGCCAAAATGCCGACGTCAAGCAGCAAATCATCAATCTCTATTCGCAAGCCAATGGCAGCAAGGATGTATTCTACAACGGCGGATCGTGGTGCAACATCCGCACCGGCACCGGTTACACCACCGGTCCGGGAGTCGCCGGATTCAAATTTCTTGCATCTCCGGATGGTATCGATGCCCGCAAAGAACAGCGCTGCATGGAAAGCTCGACCTGGAATCTTGCCGCCACTTATGAGTTTAAGATCACTTGGAACACCCGCGAGATCTCGGTCTATGTCGATGGACAACGCCAGGCAACGCTCGCTTTCAGCGGCCAGGCAGAGCCGTTTCGCTATATTTTCCTCGGCACCGACAATGTCTATCAGGGACAAGCCGGACCGATTTATTCGAATTTGTGCATCTATGGCTCGGGGGTGACCCCTCCACCGCCTCCCCCACCGCCTGCTTCGGATGTCCGGTTTACCGATATCACTGCATCGGCAGGTATTTCCTCTTGGTCAACTTTCGGTTACAGCCATTCAGCAACCTTTGCCGATTTCGACGCTGACGGCCGCAGTGATTTGATGATTGGCAATGCGACTGTGGATGCGTTGACCCCCATGCAGCTGTTTTGCAATCAAGATGGGCAAAAATTCAGCGACTGCACTGCGGTGCGCGGATTGGATGAACCGGGCATGACGACCGCCATGGTGAATGCCGATTTCGACCTTGACGGTGACCTGGATCTGTTTCAAGCCCAGATGATCTATGCCGGGATTGGTTTCAGCGGCCCCAATCGCCTCTTGATGAACAACGGCGCAGGCGCAGTCCAGCCGCTGCCCAATCCGGGTTTGGTGCAGTCAGGTAACAACACGCGCGGCGCCCTGGCTTTCGACGCTGACGGCGACGGCGACCTGGACCTCTATTGCGCCAATTGGGGGCAGGATAATGAATTGTATCTCAACGACGGGACCGGCCGCATGACCCGGGTATTTCAGGGTGCCGAGGGAGCAGGAGCGTCGGCGGATTACGGCGAACTCGGCGTCACGGCTGCGGATATCGATAACGACGGCGACATCGAACTCTATATCTGTCGCCGGCCGGCAGCCGAGCAAGAAGCTGCAAATCTGTTGTTTGTCAACGATGGGGCCGGCCGGTTTTCTGAGCAAGCCACCAACCGCGGAGTTGCTTGTCCTGGCCGCAGCCACGGCGCCGTTTTTTGCGATGTCGATCGCGACGGTGATCTGGATTTGTTCGTGGTCAATTATGCTGAACCTGACGGCCGCTTGCCGCTGCTCGGGGTGTTTTTCAATGACGGCAGCGGCCATTTTGTTGACCGCAGCGCCGAATTCAATATCCGTGTCAGCGGGTACCATCTGATCTTTGCCGATGTCGATAACGATGCCGATCCGGATCTCTTTCTGATTCGCAACCGCGACAAAGAACCAGGCGCGCATGCTGAGCTGTATCTCAATGACGGGAGCGGCAATTTTACCCTTGAAAGTGGAACCGGGTTGGAAATCAGCGGTGAAGACGCCCGCGGCGGAGCAAGTGCCGATTTCGATCGAGACGGCGATGTCGATTTTCTCATCGCTTTTCGCCAGGGCAGTCCGGTTTTGCTGCGCAATGAAAGCGATAACGACAACCACTATCTGCAATTTCTCGCCCGCGGCTGCCGCGGCGATTACGGCGGCGTCGGCGCAAAAGTGACGGTTTTTGAATCCGGCTTTCTCGGCGATTCGGACCGCATTCTCGGATATCAGCAAGTCGTAACCAATTCTGGCTATCTCAGCCAGAACGATCCGGTGCTCCATTTCGGCCTGGCCCGGCATACCCAATGCGATGTGCGGGTGGAGCTGACCGACGGATCGGTACACGATTTCCCGGCGCTTGCCGCTGATCAGCTCTTTGTGATGCCAGCCGTCCCTCGACTGTCTCTATCTCTGCTGCACGGCGACAACCAGAGCGGACTGATCGGTTCTGAACTCAGAGATCCGCTGGTCGTGCGCGTGCGCGATCAGTTGCAGCAGCCGGTCGCCGGTGTTGCCATCACTTTTACCCTTGTCGCCGGGAAAGGCGAGTTCATCGGCCTAACTCAAGTGGCGACCAATGACCAGGGCTTGGCTTCGGTTCGTTTCCGTTTCGGCCAACAAGCCGGACGCCACCTGATTCAAGCCACTATGGCCGGGGCAGATTCGCCGGTCGAATTTTCCGCCACTGCTGTATTGCCACCGCCGACCGCCGTGGCCATCGGCTCGGGGCAGACCGGCACAGCCGGAGCTGATCTGCCCTTGCTCGTCGGCGTGCTGGTGGTCGATGCCCTTTTTAGTCCAGCGGAAGATTATCCGGTGCGCTTTATCACTACCTCGCACTCGAGTCTGATCGACGGCGCAAAAACAAGCGACAAGGTAACTGAGAGCGATGGACGGGCGCTCGCGATCTGGACGCTCGGCACCAAATCGGGGCGCGATTCTCTGTTTGTCGTTGGCCAGTTTAGCGGCCCGGACACCCTGGTTTTGACGGCTCAGGTGAGCAACAGCCAGGCAGCGCAGTTGCGTCCTCTAACCGCCGCTCCCACAGATCCGAAGGCGCCGGGATTCACTTTTGCCGATCCTTTTGCTGTACAGGTGGAGGATGGTTTTGGGAATCCGGTTGCCGGGCACCCTGTTCAATTTTCTATCCAGGCCGGCGGGGGCAACCTCAATGGCGCCCAACAGCGCACAATCGTGAGCGATCAAGCTGGACAGGCACAAGTGATCTGGACTCTCGGGCCTTATCGCGGTCCAGAGCAGATTCTCTCTGCCGGCAGCGAAATAAACGGCACGGCGCTGGAAAATTCGCCGACTCTTTGGCGCGTGGTTCCCGAACGGATTCCCGATTGCGGGCACTCGACTCTGAATGTTGCTTCGCCGGTGAGCGCAGACGGATTGAGCACTGCCCGCCTGGATGTCGTTTTGCTCGACGCCTCTGGCCAGAACGTCGGCCCGGGATACCGGATTCGATTCGACGTCAGCGGTTCGGACAACCGCATTGCTTTTGTCGATTCCTTGAGCGACGCGGAAGGCCGAGTCACCGCTTTTCTCTCATCCACCGTCGCAGAAGAAAAGAGCGTACGCGCATGGATTGTGGGGATGGACCTTTACCTGACTGCAAGTGCAGTGGTCAGGTTCGAAGAGGCGATTCAGGTTCCGACTGCGTTCAATCTGATCTCCGGCAACGAACAGATCGGCATTGTCGGAAAGGATCTGCCGTCTCCACTGACCGTCCAGGTTCTGGGCAGCAATGGCGCTCCGTTGAAAGATCATCTCGTTGTCTTCCGACTTCTCTCCAACCAGGGTGAGTTGTCCGGGACGCAGAGCGCATCGATGAGAACGGACCAAGACGGAATTGCCATCGCGACTCTGACTTTGGGCTGTCGGGCCGGAGAATACAACCATCGGGTTCAGGCTTTTGCCGCCAACTCGAGCGATACCTTGCTCTTTATCGCCAGCGCCCTTCCCGATGTGCCGGCACAGATGATGACCGTCAGCGGCGACAGCCAGCGGGTCGAGGTGAGCAATCCGTTGCCGCTGCCGCTGGTGGTGCGGGTGTGCGACCGTTTTGAAAATCCATGTCCCCAGACACCGGTTGCTTTCAGCGCTCTGGACGGCGGTTCCATTCTTACCTCACAACCGATACTGACCAGCAATGAGGGATTGGCTTTTTGCCAGGTCGCTGCCGGGACAGAGGAAAAGCAATATCTCTACGAAGCAAGACTGGCGGACGGACTTGGCCGGCAGTTTTTCTGTTTTGCCAACGCAGCTGTCAACCAGCCACCGCGGATCCTCGTTTTTTTGCCAGCCGATTCGGCGATGGAGGTCAGGGCCGGGGAAAGTATTAATTTTTGGCTGAGTGTGGTCGATCCTGACGGCGACACATTTCACATCGAATGGTTCCTAAACGGCGGATTGGTTGCTGAGGGGCCCTATTACAACTTGATGATTGCTGATGGCTTGCCTGCTTTGACCCAGATCGAGGTGCGGGTCAGCGATGCCAATCATGCCGTATTTAAAAGATGGAAGGTGGTTGTGCAGGCAACAGCAGTGGAATTGAGCGATTTTCGCGCTCAAGTGCAAGAATTCGGCAATGTCGAACTGCATTGGCAAATTCGCAATTCCACTGACATCAGCGGTTTTTGGCTGCTGCGCAGCACACAGATCAGTCAGGGCTACGAGCGGCTCCACGGTCAGCTCTTGCACGCTTGCATGGCCAAGGACGGCTATCTCTTTGTCGATCAAAGTACAGCCCTGGCAGGCACCACGCTCTATTATCGCCTGGAGGCGGTCGAGCATGACGGCACAGTACAGGTTTTCGGTCCAATAGCTGTTCAGATCACGGCACCGATCCATTTTGTCCTGCAGCCCAATTACCCCAATCCGTTCAATCCGACGACAACTCTGTCCTTCAGTGTGCCAGAAAGTCAGGAGATTGCGCTCTGTATTTATTCCATCCGCGGCGAACGGATACGCACTCTTGCCTGCGGCCAGGTGCAAGCCGGCGTTCATACCCTGATGTGGGATGCTTGCGACAATGCCGGCGTTCAGGTCCCATCGGGTATCTATTACGCAGTTTTGGAGAACAGCAACCTGCGCCAGATCATCAAGATGACTTTGCTCAAATGATCGGCACACCTGGTATAAAAAAAGCCCTTTTCACTGAAAAGGGCTTTTTTATTAGATAGACAGAGGTTTATTGTGCCTTGTGGCAGAACCACCAATCGAAACAATCCTTGCTGCCTTTGCGAGCTTCTGCATCTTGCACGGTCTTGGCGGGCGGAATGATCACGTGGTCGCCGATCAGATCGTTGTTCGGCCAGTTTGCGGGGACCGCGACCTTTTTGTTGTCGGCAAGCTGGAGGGCTTTAACCGCGCGCAGGATTTCATCCATGTTGCGGCCGATTTCTTGTGGATAGTAGATTACCAGGCGGACTTTGCCCTGCGGATCGCCTATGAAGACGGCGCGCACCGTGTTGGTGCCTTTTCCGGGGTGGAGCATGCCCAGCTTCAAGGCAATGGCGTCATTTGCAGCGATCACCGGGAATTTGATTTCCACTTTCAGGGTTTCCTTGATCCACTGCACCCATTTGATGTGCGAGAAGACCTGGTCTACGGACATGCCGATAAGCTTGCAGCCGATTTTTTCGAATTCGTTGTAGAGTTTCTGGAAACCGACGAATTCTGTGGTGCAGACCGGGGTAAAGTCCGCCGGATGGCTAAAAAGCACGAACCACGATCCTTTCAGATCGCCAGGGATATTCATGGGACCATGGGTGGTTTGCACAGATATTTCCGGAAAATCATCTCCGAGGAGAGGCATGTTCAGTTTGTTCTCTTCCATTTTTGTTTCCTTTCCTTATTTGATTAACTGATGACATATATATAGCGAAAAAACTATAATTGCAAAAAAATCTCTTCACTTCAACTCTGAATTCCTGCACGCCGGGCATCTGCCAAATAGTTCAATAACGATACGGTCGATGGTAAAATCTTTTCCGGGTTTTATCCAGCGATTGATCTCGTCATCGGTGGGCATTTTCATGTCAATAACTTTACCGCATTTGTCACAGATCAAATGGCAATGCGGTGTCAGATTTGCCTCGAACCGGTCGGATACACTGCCGACGTGGATTTTTTGTAAATGTCCCTGTTCGACCAGAACGTGTACATTGCGGTAAACAGTTCCCAGGCTCAGCCTGGGGAATTCTTTTTTCAGCTTTTCGTAGAGCCAATCCGCGGAAGGGTGGCAATCGGTCTCTCTCAACAGCTGCAGGATGCGTTCGCGTTGGCGGGACCGGCGATATTTAACAGTTTTGATCATAACCTTTACCAATAATAGTAATCGTTATTGATTATAATATAGCCTTTTTAACCTTCTTTGTCAACGCTTTTTTATTGTTTTTTGCTTTGCAGGGAATTGGTATCTTTCTATTGTTCTTATCAGCCGCATGCAGGCGGAGCAGCGCAGAAGCATGAGCTTTTTTTACCCCTTTTATCTTTTCGTTACTGGGTGGTAAATTTTGACACCAAAATGCACTGCATGCGAATATTTAAAAGGCAGGATACAACAAAATCGATCCATCTGCCACAGGCGGAGAAAAGGTGAGTGTTTGTGGGTGAGGTAGATGACAGGAGTTACTTGCAGGAAAAATTGGCAATTTTCTTTGCGCTGGAATTTGATGGCCGCCATCTATAGCCCCATGCGGCGGATCTGGCCGTTGTCAGCGATTGTGTCGGCTGAAGGAGCTCAGTTGCGGCGGTTGTTGGAAATGACCGATGTGGCCCCAAACAGCCGTTGTATCGATCTGGGGTGCGGTGTGGGTCACAGCCGCGAACTGGTGCCGGCAGAAGCCTGGGTTGTCGGCGTCGATCGCTCGCCCCGCATGGCCAGGCATGCCGCTGCAGCCGGTTATCGCGCGGTGGTGTTGGCGGATATTGGTCAATTGCCCTTTGCCACGAATTTCGATTTTGCGCTCTGTATCGGAGTTTTGGAGTATGTGGCCGCAGTTGACCTTTTTTTTCGCCAAGTCGCTGCGGTCTTACACGAAAACGGTTATTTTTTGTGCACGATTTCGCCGAATACAAAGATCACCGCGCTTCGTCGACGATTCGGGCCGTTGCTCTATTTGCATCGGCCTGAGCAAATGATTCAGTGGGGAGAAGATGCAGGTTTGCGGCTGGTGGCACAAAGATATTATCTGACCCAGATTAGCTTTTTGTTTTCCAAGCAGTGCGCCGCGGATTAAAGTGGATTCGAATGCTATGCCCTGCATTCGAATCCACTTTCGATGGTCACGATCAAGGTTGCGGAGGATTCGAGCTGGGTGTTACAGAAGCATCCCTGCGATGGTTGCTGTCATCCACGATGCCAGTGCGCCGGCAAACATGGCGCGCAGAGCGACTTTCGAAAGATCTGATCGCCGACCCGGCGCCAGGGCACTGATTCCGCCGATCTGGATACCGATCGAAGAGAAATTGGCAAATCCGCACAACGCATAGGTGGCGATAATCTCAGAGCGGAAAGAGAGATCAGCGGCGGTGATGTGGTGTGCCAATTCGCCATAAGCGACGAACTCGTTGGCCGTGATTTTGATCCCCAATAAATTTCCAACCTGCATGGTTTCGCTCCAGGGAACGCCCATCAAAAAGGCCAGTGGCGCGAAAAGGGTGCCGAAAAAAGTTTTCAGACTGCCGGGGAAAATTCCGGCATATTCGCCCCGCAACGGATTCAGTTCTCTTCCCAGCAAGCGGGCGTCGACCAGACGGTCGAAAAAGCCAAGCACGACATCAATAAATCCGATCAAGGCGATAAAGGCAACCAGCATGGCGCCCACATTGACAGCCAGTTTGAGACCGTCTGTCACTCCCTGTGCCGTGGCATCGAGAAGGTTTTCAGCTTTTTTCACCTCTGGAATTTTTACATCTCCGGCTGTTTGCGAATGCTCGGTTTCCGGATAAAAGATTTTTGCCAGCACCAGCGCCGCCGGTGCAGACATGACGCTGGCAGCGATGAGATGTCCGGCGTTGACACCCATACGGATATAACCGGCGAGAACGCCGCCGGCGATGGTGGCAAAGCCACCGACCATGATCGCGTGCAGTTCCGATTTGGTCATGCCGGGAAGAAACGGTTTGACCAACAGCGGGGCCTCGGTTTGCCCGACAAAAATATTGGCCGAACACGACAGAGTTTCAGAACCCGAAGTGCCCATCGTCCAACGCATGAAGCGTGCCATCACCTTGACCAAAGCCTGCATGATGCCGAGATAATAGAGAATCGACATGACAGCCGAAAAGAAGACAATCGTCGGCAGGACTGAAAACGCAAACTGATAGCCAAATAGATCCACGTGATCTTGGCTGACCAGCTTGCCAAATAAAAAGGCGCTGCCCAGATCGGAGAGGCTGAGAAATTTGGCGACCATTTCGCTGAAAATTCGCATCAAATCCTGCCCGGTTTTTCCCTTGTAAAACAGGATTCCCAAACCCAGCAACAGCCAGCCGGCAAAAAGATAGCGGTGGATCGCCGCCTTTTTCGCAAGGTGAACCGGCAGATGCGCGAAAACGAGAATCCCAAAGAGGGCAACCGCGATTCCGAGTGTGCTCAGACCATAGCCGAAGGCACTGACCACAGCCATGGCGGCGATCAGGATTGCCGTCCGCCAGACGTTTGTTTTCCGGTCAGAGCCAATCACGCGATCCTCAAAAGCATACAACAAAATCATCGCCGCCAGGACAAACAGTCCTATCCATGAAAGCCAGGATTTGCCGAGGATAATCGCAGCAAAGAGGAGCTGTAACGCAATTCCCCAAAAAACAGTTCGCAAGTTAATCGCTTTGCGGTTGGTGGAAAACAGCACGGCGATGGCGACGATGGCCAGCATTCCGGCTGCGCCGATGAATCTCATACACCCTCCTTGGAATCGTCGATTTCGTGGCAATGTCTGCAGCGGGCTTCATAGATGTCGGCGGCGCCGACGACCACCCGGTTGGAGTTTTTGTTGAGGCGCTGGGTTCGGTTGGCCGGATTGCCGCAGCGCGTGCAAATCGCCAGGGTTTTGGTGATGTATTCGGCCACCGCCAACAACTGCGGGATCGGTTCAAACGGTCGGCCGAGGTAATCCTGATCCAGTCCGGCGACGATTACACGTTTGCCTTGATCCGCCAGCCGTTGGCAGACATCGACGAGAGAAAGATCGAAGAACTGGGCTTCATCGATGCCAACCACTTCTGCATCGGCCGCTTGAGTGAGAATGTCCTGCGGTTTGGCAACCGGCGTGGATGGGATTCTCTGGGCATTATGTGAAACGATGTGGTTGGCGGAATAGCGGTCGTCGATAATCGGCTTGAAGATTTTTACTTTTTGGCGCGCGATCTGGGCGCGCCTAATTCGGCGGATCAATTCCTCGGTTTTGCCGCTGAACATGGAACCGCAAATCACTTCAATCCAACCGGTTCCTTTTGGTACAATGCTGAGCATGGTCGGAAATCCTCCCCTTGCCGGCGTCGATAATTCCGGTCAAAGCGGCCCTGCGCCGGAATCCAATTGCCTGGATCAAGTTTGTTAGTTTGTCGCCATTCTGAACCGTTGAAGAATCATTTGCACATTATGGGCGCTATCCTCTTCGCCGGAAACCGTGAGATCAGCCTGTTTTTGCGACGGCTGGACATACTCGAGGAACATCGGCCGTACGGTGCGCTCGTATTGTTGCAGCACGGATTCGATATTTCGCGATCTTTCGCGCATATCCCGGCGCAAACGCCGAATCAGACAAATATCGGCTGGTGTATCGACGAATATTTTATGATCCAGAAGACGGCAGAGATCGGGACGGCTGAGGATCAGGATGCCCTCGAGAATGACGATCGATTGCGGTGCATAGTGAGCCGTCTGTGTTTGTCTGAGATGGGTGGAAAAATCATAGACAGGATGATCGATGTCTCGCCCTTTTTTGAGCTGCTCGAATTGGCGAGCAAGCAGAGCAAAGTCGATTGCGTCGGGATGGTCAAAATTTTCTCGACAGCGCTCTTCGTAGCTCAAGTGTGAAATATCGCGATAATAATGATCTTGCGACAGAACCTCACCTGCTCGAGGCTGCAGAGCATGGCGCAGAGCATTGGCCAGAACTGTTTTGCCCGATCCCGAGGCGCCGGCAATGCCGATTGTGATTACAGTTCGAGGGGAATCCATAAAGGGTATCGGTTTTTATGATTTTGTTGCCTTGATGCGGAGATCTGTGTCGAGTTTTCTATTCAGGCAGATCGCTGCGCTCAAAAGCCTGTGGCAGCAGATCCATCAATTTTATTTGCTGCACAGGTTGATCGTTTTCGATCAAGATGACGTCGATATTGCCAGCAAGGTCCCACAACATCTGGCGACAGGCTCCGCATGGCATGCACTTTTTTCGGGTGGAGGAGGCGATAGCGATGGCGTGAAAGATTTTTTCTCCTTCAGAAATCGCTTTGCTCAAGGCGACTCGTTCAGCACAAATCGTCAATCCCAATGAGCTCGATTCGATATTGCATCCCGTGTAGATAGCACCGTCGCCGCCCATAAGCGCAGCGCCAACGCGGAAATTGGAAAAGGGTGCATGCGCATTTTCGCGCGCCTGACATGCCTTAAGGACCAATTGGGCAATCGGCATCGACTGTCTCCACAAAAAAAAGTCCGAATCCCTTGCAGCAAAGGATTCGGACGCAAAATAACAATTCGCCGTTTAAGAAACAACATAGAAGTTGGTCTGTTAAAACGGCAAATCGTCGCTGTCTTGCGCGCTCGGTTCGGCAAACTCGGCTGGTGCTTCATCCGCAGACGGAGGTTGAGCATAAGAGGTGTCCCGATCACCGCGTGTGTCGAGCAACTGAATCTGGTCGGCAAGCACTTCGGTCGTATAGCGCTTGTTGCCGTCTTTGTCGTCCCACGACCGGGTGGTCAGCTTGCCTTCCACGTAAATTCGGCTGCCTTTTTTGGTGTATTTGGATACCACTTCTGCGGTTTTGCGCCAGACCACCACGTTGTGCCATTCCGTCGACTCTTGCAGATTTCCATCTTGCCCTTTCCAGGATGTGTTGGTCGCCAATCTCAGATTGAGCACCGCTGCGTTTGCCTGGGTGTACTTGAGCTCTGGATCAGCACCCAGACGACCGATGAGAATCACTTTGTTCACGGTACCTTTGCTGTCATAGGCCATGGGAAAATCCTCCTCCTGGTAAAAAAATAAAGTCTAAGAGTTATTTAGCAAAAAATAACGAAAAAGTCAACAAAAAAAGCGAAAAATAGAGAAAAAAGCTTCTGCCTGTTCAAATCCTGTTTGCAAATAAGGCGCAAGTTGTTTATACTTGCTGCGGTCGAGATTGTCAAAGGAGAACGAAATGTTCAAGCGCGAATTCCGCCTGCTCGAGCAGCAAAAGCTCGAACTGGGCGATCAGCAATTCTGGGTCAACAATCCGTTGTCCCCTGCGCATCTGGAACCGTCGATCCGCCGATTGGGTCTTTTACATCCCCTGGTGGTTCGATCGCGCGGCACAAATTTTCAAATCGTCTGTGGTTTCCAGCGGGCTAAAGTCGCTCAACACATTTCTCTCGAGCATTTGCCCTGTTTTGTCGTCGAAGCATCCGATGATTGGCAGCTTTTCCTCTACTCCCTGGAAGACAATTTAACAATTCGCTCTTATAATCCAATTGAAATTTCCACCATACTGCACAAGTGCGGTGCGCAGTTCAACCGCTCTGATCAACAGATCTTGCAAGAAATTGCTCCGCGGCTCGGATTTGGCCAAAATCCGCGCATTCTCGAGCTCTACTCTCCTTTGCAGCAATTGGATCCGCGCTGGCATCAAGGTGTAGCTGACGGCAGCTTTTCGGTCGAGGTGGCATCGCAAATAGCCGGTCTTGACCAAAGCGCTCAGCAGGCCCTTTTCGCGGTCTATGATCAGTTGCGCCCGGGGAAAAATCTGCAACATGAGCTTTTACAGTTCTTGCAGGATTGCGCCAGGATCGGGAAAAAAACGATTGCCGGTTTGTTGGCAGAAGGTGAGCTGGCCGACAGCTTGCAGGATGATGAATTGACAAACGCTCAACGCCTTGATCGCTTTCGGCAATCGCTGCGGCGCAAACGCTATCCGCGATACAGCCAAAAGGTAGAGGATTTCAACACCATTCTCAAACAGACCAAATTGCCGCCGACCATACAAATCCGCGAAACTCCCTTTTTTGAACGCGACCTCTATACCTTGCAGTTCCAATTCCGCAATCAAGGCGAATTCGATGATGCCCTTGCGGTGCTCGGCAATCTGCGCGATAACCGTTTGATCAAACGCCTGGAAGAGTTACATGGATAGCGCTGCAGTTCCTTGTTTTGTGCCTGAAGAGTTGATCGTCGAGAAAGCTGTTGAGCATACTGATCTGGCTCAACGAATTCTCACGCGCTTTGCCGATGTCCCGATCGCCCGGGTCGAGGATGCCCAGCAAATCTGGCTGCAAGCCCAACACGCTCGCGTTCGTCATGAATGGCAGGGAAAGGTGCTGCTGGCGCGGCAACGAGGACCTTTCTTGCGCCTGTGCCCGGGGACCAAAAAGCATATTTGTTGTCTTTATCAAAACTTGGATGTGGCTGCCGGCTGTGATTTAAATTGCACCTATTGTATTTTACAGGGCTATCTGCAATCCTCACTGGTCACCTGGTACTGCAACCTGGAAGATCTCTACCAGGAAGTCGATCGCGAATTGACTTCACATCCGGAGCATTTTTATCGCATCGGCACCGGAGAATTGAGCGATTCGCTGACCTTCGATCCATGCACCCATTTGGCCGTTGACCTGGTGCGCTTTTTTCGCACCAGACGCAACGCCATTCTCGAGTTGAAGAGCAAAAACACCCACGTGGATGAGCTTCTCGAAGTAGACCATGGCGGGAGGACCGTCGTCTCCTGGTCCTTGAACGCGGCGCCAATCGCTCGCAGCGAGGAGGCTGCAGCTCCGGATATCGAAGCGCGCCTGCGGGCCGCTCGCAAAGTGCAGGAGGCAGGTTACTGGCTGGGATTTCATTTCGATCCGATGATCGATTACCCCGATTGGCGGCAGGGCTATCGCGAAACCGTGGACCGGCTGTTTTCCGCGATTCGCCCCGAGCAGATTGCCTGGATCAGTCTTGGCGCCTTGCGCTATCCGGCGGCAATGGATGAAGCGATCCGTAAAAACTATCCAGAGTCGACGATTGTCCTCGGCGAATTGTTGCCGGGAATCGACGGCAAATACCGCTACCTGAAGACGATGCGTCTTGAAATGTTTCGCGAGATGGTTCGCTGGATTCGCGGCTATTCTGCGGCGCCCGTTGTTTATTTGTGTATGGAAAGTGATGAAGTGTGGCACAAAGCATTTGGCTGGTCTCCCGGATCGAGCGCTCGTCTGAAAGTGCTGCTCGATGACCGGGTGCGCTCAGCGCCAAAGTGATCGAATCAGCGCACGAGCTGGGAAACAGGGACGAATTTGATGCCGCGGTCTTCCAACTGCGGGATCATTTCTTGCAAGATTTGCAGGGTGTTTGGCCGCACATGGCCGATGGCGATCACTTTGCCTTGCGTGCTGGCAAGGGTGGCCAGACGCTCCATTTGCGAACGGATAAAGGCTTTGTCGTCTTTGGCGTCGAGAAAAAGCTGATTTTCTTCTACCGGCAATCCCACTTGTTTGCCTATTTGCAGACCGATGCTGGAGGGATGCGTATGGCTGTCGATGAAGAATTTGTCAAGACTCTTTAATTCCTGCAACAAGATGCGCATGACCGCTTCATCCGCGGTAGCGCGTGAGCCCTGATGGTTGTTCAAACCGACGGCGTGCGGCAATTGCGAAAAAGCGCTTCGCGTCCGCATCCTGATCAATCCCGCATCCTGGCCGGCCAAAATGGTAAATCCCAGGTCATCAAACGGTTCATTCAGCGGTTCCATCGGCATATGCACAAGATAGGTTTTTTTCGCCAATTCGGCATCGCGGGCGATGGTGCGGCTTTCGCGCAGTCCGGGGATGATCGACAAGGTAATGGCGTGCGGAAAAGAGATAAAAGAACGCACGAGGTCGTTATGGGAATAACCGAAATCGTCGATTATGATCGCCGCATAGCCGGCGATATTCGACAGCTGGGCATTTCGGATCAGACGCAAGTGTAGCGCTTGCTGGTCATTTTTCCCGATGGTGAGCAAAATCCCACTGCTTGGGATATTCTCCTGACAGGAGAGGATCGCGGCATTTTGGCCTTTCAGGCGATTCTGCAGATCGAGATAGAACTGATGAAACTTGAATTTAGGCGGGATCTGCACCTGCAGTTCTTGTTGACGGCGTTGGATCCAGTTGGCACTGATGTGATAATTCGCCAGGGTTTCAGTGGTCAGCGATTCGAGCAGGGGGTCCGACGATTCGGCGATCTTTTTCACTTCACCGTGATCGCGCCCACGTGGGGGAAGGACCACAAAGTTGACCAGCAGGAGAAGGCCGGCCAGGATGGTCAATGCGATTATCCAGATTTTCGAACGGCCATCCGCCTTTTTTTCAGGCTGACTGCTGCGTTGCTTGCGTTTCATGGTTTGCCTGTTTGTTTTATTTGCCAAAATAGGCGCGCAATTGGCTCCAGGTGGGGGTCTCACCCGACGAACGGTCAGTCCACTCGACAATCGCCCACAGGCTCTCGGTGTTGCGGCCGAGGATGAGCTCGCTTTGTCCAGCCATGAGGCGCGGACAATCCGTTTCCTTGCAGGTATGCCGGACGTCGAGTTGATAATCTTGAACCAATGTGATCCGGTTGATATCGCCGATATCGATCGATTTGGATGCCGACAGCGTCAATTTGACGACTGAATCGGGTTTTAAAAAAAGCATAAGTTGATTGACATAATTGGTTTCTGATAATTTGTTCCAACGATCGAACAAATTGGGATAAGCATTGGCAACCGATGGATCGGCATGATAGCGAAAACTCTGTCCGGAAATACTGGTATCGGCAAGACAGCGCAGATAGTTGGTGCTGTTTTTTTCGGCCAGCGCATTTTTTAGATTGATCAGCACATATTCGGGAGCAGTCGGCTGAATCCAGCTCGATTGAGTTGAACTCGGTTTTTCCGGATCGCGGGTCGAAAACGGGAATTGGCAATTCAGCCAGAGCATACTCAGCAAATAAACGAGAATGTGGAGATTGCGTTTCATCAACTGCTCAAAAAGATTGCGATTTGTGATAATAGAGCAAGGAATTGGGCTGTACCGGACATTCTTCGGCAATGGCAAAGCCTGCAATGCGGTTTTGGCTGCGCAATTCAAAAAGGCGCGGCACCAAATAATCCCGCAATTCGGTCAGTGACATTGGATTGACATAAATCTTGGTTCCTCCCTCAAAGCCTGCCGGAATATTGATTCGCCACTTGATCAAAACATGCCAGGGTATGCTGACGATGCTATCCCGTGGCATATAGTACCATTCCTCATTGCAGCTGATCTGTGTCCCTGTAGCTGCGTGCACGGCATGCACGATATCGCTGAACCCGCGCAATTCGTCAGGGCTGTGTTCCGCAGGCCGGCAGTTGAGGCTTTTTGAATAGATCGCAATGGTTGGATGGCGGTGGCCGGGCTCGACAAAGGCAATCGCATGGCTGTTTTCGCAGATCACATAGTTGTTGTAGCCGGCATAATTGGCAGCCGCCTCGTTGTAGATGTTGGGGTTTTTGTTGGCCATGTCGAGTTCGCGTTGCAGAGAAACACCCCACTCATCCAGAGCCACAAGCTGTTTGTGCAGATGATCAAAGGATGCACCTGCCTCTTTGCGCCAATTCTGAAAAATGGCAATGTACCTCACATAGCGATTGTTTTCGAAAATATCTTCCATCGATTGGATAACAAAATGGAAATATTGAGAGTGTTCATCCGGCCTCATATCCCCTGATGAGAAAAGCTGCGCATCATTGGAAGCACTGTCGATATAATGCCGCCGCGGGATGATCAGCTCATGTCCACCGCCAAAAAACGCATCCGCCCACTCCAATTTTTCGTCCGCTGAAAATCGAAGGATTTGCTCAGCAGAATAGCCCAGGTAATTCAACTTCATGTCCACAATGGCGAGCACATGATCGCGCCCTGCTTGAGTGGAGAGATAGCGCTCTTTCCAAAGGCGATTTTTTGCGCTGAGGCGATAGGAATAATTTTTTTTCCAGTAATTGATCGTGACGATCTCGAAAAGATTGGGTATGCGGCGGAACTCTGCGGTTTGTTGAAAGATGGCAGGCGGATCCAATCTCTCTTGTATAACGAAACCATTGTTTGCCTGAACGACCCGCGCTTTTTCCGGCGGCGTGTTAGGGTATTTTGCTGCACAAAAGTTACAGTAATCCTCCGGATCATGCCTCTCGAGCGGACGGCTGGCGATCTCTTCCCGCAGCGGCGTCGGTCGATTGCGGCGACCGGGAATAAACCACACTTCAGTGCCGGTAAACGGATTGATATGCTTTTCCGTTCCATCGGGCATGATGTGAACAGCACCCCGGTCAACACGATTCATTGGCGTTTCCCTTGCATTTTATAGCATGACAAAAGCGGATACTCAAAATTGCCGATCTGATTATTCTTGGTTTTTACCTGGGCAGAGGTTGTTGCGTGCTCCGGATCTTTATCTCAAACACAACAATATTGAATTTTGTTCTCAAATACAAGGCAAAAACTTATCTGCCTGGGGCTCAACAGGTTGCCCAAAAGGCAATTTTCGCTGTTGGCAGGGGAGTGGCGTGCTGCGGGATTTTCCTTGATTATTCTTAGAAAAATCAGTAACATTTTGCCGTGTCTTGCGGTGTGAATGATTCGTATGAATTTGAGATTGATGCTCTATTCACTGATATCAGCCGCACTTTCCCATCTGTCAGGTATCCGGGAATAGGGTTACAACTCGGAGTGGTTCTATGGCCTGCTGTCGCCAGGATTGGTGGCGAACCTTTTTGTCCTACCGACTCGCTGTGCTGTTTTTCTTTGTCACAGCAATCGGAACCAGCAGTCTGCGATGTGCTCGCCAATCGCATGGATCCTTCCCGCAGACAGCAGAGTTGTCAGCAGGAATGCTTGTCAGCCGTTTGCAGCAAATCGATCGTGTTGTGCAGCGGGCGATAGACGATGGAGATATCCCGGGCGCGGTGGTATTGGTCGGCCGAAACGATCGGGTGGTTTTCTGCCGCGCATATGGCCAAAGCCGGCAGCTGCCCACTCCTGCTCCGATGCGCACTGACCTGCGTTTTGATCTGGCTTCTTTGACCAAACCAGTGGCGACCGCGACCTCTGTTTTGCTGTTGATCGAGAGAGGCGACCTGCGCTTGACAGATCGGGTGAGCGATTATGTCCCGAATTTCAGCCGAATTTTTTTACCTGATGGTTCTCCCGGCGAAGAAGCCAGAATTCAACACCTGTTGACGCACACGTCCGGTCTTCCCGCTTACACTTCGTGTCAATCTGCCGCCGATTCCCTCGGACAACCATGCTCAACTGCCGATCTGGTGCACTATATCGCTGCTTTGCCCAAAGAATATGCACCTGGCGAACGAACGCTTTACAGCTGCTTGGGCTACATCACCCTGGGGTATATCATCGAAAAGATTTCGGGGAAAAACCTGGATCAATTCAGCCACGAGCATGTTTTCGCCCCATTGGGCATGCTGAATACCGGATTTGTGCCCGCTGATTCGATCAGGTATTTTTGTGTACCAACAGAAATGGTCGGCGACACCGCTCTTCAAGGTGTGGTCCACGATCCTTTGGCGCGCTTGCAAGGCGGCATCTCCGGCAATGCCGGATTGTTTTCCACAGCTCAGGATCTTTGGCGTTTTGCACGGATGGTCTTGAACGGCGGGGAACTCGATAGCCAACGTGTTCTATCACCCATGACCATCAATCGGATGGTTAAAACCAGCGGCGCTTCCCATTTGTCGCCGCGCGGCTTGGGATGGGTGGTCAAGCAAGGGACCTCATGGGTTGGCGGTGATCTTTTCCCGGATGGCGGTTACGGCCATACCGGTTATACCGGCACATCGCTGTGGATCGATCCCACGAGCGAAACAGCTGTCATCGTTCTGACCAATCGCGTCCATCCGCAGGATGATGGATCTGTGGATTGGCTGCGATCATCGATTGCGAATATTGTTGCCGCAGCGATTGTACCATTCGATTTTTAATGAACCATCCCAGCAGCAGCCCTAATTCGCACCGCTTTGCGCAAGCAATGGAAAGAGCAAAATGAAAAAGAACAACAAAGAAATCCATGTTGTCGGCGATCGCGTGCTCATCGTGCCGGATATGGGAGAAGATCGCACCAATGTTGGCCTCTATCTGCCGAAATGGGCGCTTGAAAAAGAGACTGTGCAAGGCGGCCGAATCGTGGAGGTTGGTCCAGGAACGCCTTTGCCGGCGCCGACCGACATCGAAGAAGAACCCTGGAAAGAAAAAAAACACGACAAGAACTATATTCCGCTGCAAGCGAAAATCGGCGACTATGTTCTGTTCTTGCGCAAAGCTGCCATTGAAATCCGTCTGGATGACCATCCCTTTCTGATTTGTCCCCAGGCGGCGCTGTTGGTTGTCATACGCGAATTGGCGAGCGTGCAAGATAACTTTTAATGATTTTGTATCGGTTATCGCTTGATTCGCGATTGTGATGAGGTGAAAGCGACCTGCCTGTTGCCTGTCTGTGGATCAAGTCACTAAAGGGTGCCGGCAGTGTTTCGTCATCAGACAGGAAACCTTTGTAAAGATCAATTGTCTTTGCAACTCGACACGAGATTTATTGGGTGCCGAGCAAATCCAAACGCCCGGCTGATCAAGGATTGAATCAAATAAAAGGATTGCGGATGGCGAGAATATGTCTTTGTCTAAACGAGGTAGCCAGGTTGCGCGCCATGAATCGCGGCAAGGAGCCCGATCCGGTGGCCGTGGCGATCGCAGCGGAAATTGCCGGTGTCGATGGAATTGTCGTGCATCTGAAGGAAGATCGCTCCGATATTGTTGATCGCGATATTACCATCCTGAAAGAGGTTGTGCAAACGCATCTGAACGTGGCGATACCCCTGCAGCAAGACTTGGTCAAACGCACCATTCAGCTGCTGCCGGATATGGTGACTCTGTGTGCGCCCGCTGTCGAAGAGCCTGGTGCGCAAGAAACCCTGAATGTTGCCGAGCATTTGGAGTATCTTGAGGATGTGGTTTCAGAATTGCGGGCCAACACCATTGTCGTCTCTGCATTTATCGAGCCGGATACTCATCAACTCAAAGCAGCCGCAAGAGCCGGCGTCGACTATGTGCAGATCAGCACCAACCGGTTGGCTCAGGTTCAGGATCTAGCTGTTTTGCATGACCAGATTGAGCTGATCCGGTCTATCGCCATTGCGGCCAACAAGTTGGGGCTGGGTGTCTCAGCAGGTCGAGCGCTCACGTTTCAGACCATCCATGATTTGATCGAAATTCCCTATATCGAAGAGTACAATATTGGTAGAGCCGCAATTGCACGGGCCATCCTTTTGGGCATCGATCGCACCATCAAAGCTCTCAAATCGATCAAAGCCTGAACCAAGAGTGACGGTCTTTGCCGAATTTTCGCCAGAGGAGATTGTTTATGCAAGAGGAACTGATTGCCCGAGTTCCCGAGTTTGTTTCGATCAAAGACCAAAAGATGCGGCAAAAAGCGATTGCCTGTTGGCTGGAAGCCATGGCAATTGGGGGATGGGAAATCGATGATCTCGAAAAAATTCCATTTACGCTGCTGATCCCCAACACGCGCATCAGTTTTCTCGCCCATACCCGCGCTGTCACTCAGGTTGCTCTGCGCTCAGCGCAGGTCCTGCAGGACTTTTATGCCCGCGAATACACAATCGATTGGGATGCACTGACCGCTGGCGCTTTGTTGCACGATATTGGCAAGTTGCTCGAATATGAGCGTGTAAAAGGCGAGGTTGTTAAAAGCGAAAGCGGCAAATTGCTGCGCCATCCTTTTAGCGGCGCCGGTTTGGCTGTCAAGAATGAATTGCCGGATAAAGTCGTGCACATCGTGGCAACCCACGCCAAAGAAGGTGATTCCGGGTATCGCTGTCCCGAAGCGGTTATTGTCCATCATGCTGATTTTATGAATTTTGAACCGCTCAAGTCTCTTTAGCTTTTAGCGCGGCGTCGATATCCTTCAGGTCCCCATGTACATCCCATAATCGAAAGCCCAAAGAGGGGTAGAAATGGAATTTCCAGCTGAACCGTTTCGCATCAAGGTTGTCGAAAAAATCCAAAAAACCACTCGCGAGGAGCGCGTCGAACTCTTGCAACAGGCAGGCCTCAATCTTTTCAATTTGCCTGCGGAAAAGATTTATATCGATTTGCTGACCGACAGTGGCACTTCAGCCATGAGTGACAACCAATGGGCAGGCATGATGGTGGGAGATGAATCCTATGCCGGCTGTAAAAATTTTTTTAATTTTGCAAGAGCGGTTCGCGACATTGTCGGTTTTTCCCATATCATCCCAACTCATCAGGGCCGATCGGCCGAAAATCTGCTTTTCTCTGTGATTCTCAAAAAAGGCGATCTGGTGCCCAACAATACCCACTTCGACACCACTCGCGCCAATGTTCTGCACAATGAGGCAATTCCCCTAGATCTGGTGATCGATGAAGGACACGATCCAAATCTGGATCACCCCTTCAAAGGCAATATGGATGTTGATAAACTCGAAAGATTGATCGCTGATAAAGGCAAAAAACGTATACCCCTGATCATGATGACGGTGACCAACAACAGCGGCGGTGGGCAGCCGGTCTCTATGGCCAACCTTCGCCAAGTGCATCGGGTGGCGAAAAAGCATCGAATTCCTTTTTTTCTGGATGCCTGCCGGTTTGCAGAGAATTGTTTTTTCATCAAAGAACGCGAGCCTGAATTCGCCAGCAAGAGTATTCCATCGATCGCTCGCGAAATGTTCTCCTATGCCGATGGCTGCACGATGAGCGCCAAGAAAGATGGACTGGTCAATATCGGTGGCTTTTTGGCGATGAACGACGACACTTGCTATCGCGCAGCAACCAATTTGCTGATCTTGTTGGAAGGTTTTCCCACCTATGGCGGACTGGCTGGACGCGATCTGGAAGCGATAGCGCGGGGATTACAGGAAGTTCTGGAAGAGGATTACCTCGCTTATCGCATCGGTCAGGTTCGTTACCTCGGCGAGTTGTTGAGCCGAAGCGGGGTGCCGATACTAAAACCGATCGGCGGCCATGCAGTCTATCTCAATGCCAGAGAATTTCTTCCGCATCTGCCACAGGCGCAATTTCCTGCGCAAGCGTTGGCGGTTGCACTTTATCGCGAAGCCGGGATTCGAACGGTAGAGATCGGCAGTTTGATGTTCGGTGAAACCGATCCCAAAACCGGCAAAGAGAGCTATCCGGAGCTTGAATTGGTGCGGTTGGCCATTCCGCGAAGGGTCTATACCTCAATGCACATGCAATATGTGGCTGAATCGATCGCACAGCTTTATCGCCAACGCCAGTCGATCAAAGGTCTGCTGCTGGTGTATCAAGCGCCGCTCTTGCGCCATTTTACCGCCAGATTGTCGGAGGTGGAGTGAAAAAAGCGCTTTTGTTTGATTGCGATGGTGTGGTCGCAACTACCTTTCCCTTTCATTTTGCCGCTTGGTGTGCGGTAATGCCGCCAGAGATCGAGATCGCGGAGGGGGTGGTCAAAAGGAATGAAGGCGCTCCCGCCTTTCGGATCGCCCAGGAGATCTATCGGGCAAACCATCTCGGCCTCGATGAAGCGCAAGCGCGGTTGTTTGCCGAGGCGAAAAACCGCTATTTTCGTCAGCATCATTCAGCTTCGATCTATCCGGAAATCGAACCCTTGCTCGACATCGCTGAAGCGATGTCGTGCCGCCATGGGTTGGTAACGGGCACCGTGCTGGAGAACCTCCGCAGTTTTATGCCGGAGGAACTTTTACAGCGGTTCCACTGTTTGGTTAAAGACAAGGATGTGGAACAGGGAAAACCGCATCCGCAGCCCTATCTGACCGCAGCCAATCGTTTGCAAATACCGGCAGCCGACTGTCTGGTGGTGGAAAATGCACCCCTGGGTATCCAGAGCGCTTTGGCGGCACAAATGACCTGCGTCGCTTTGACCACCACCTTGCCGGCTGAAGAGTTGACGGGCGCCCATTTTATTTTTGCCGATCATGGTGAACTTTTAGCCCGCTTGCCAGATCTGCTCGCCGGTGCTGCCATCTGATCGCTGTAGCGGTGAAAAAAGTCTTGCTTGTTGCAATCGAGTTGCATAAATTTTTAAAACAAGTTTTTGGAGAGCTGTGGGCATAATTTTTGTTACTCATTTTCACACCTCGATTTTCCCAATCACGGGGTGAAAAATGCCCGGCCTCCTCTGAAACCGAGTTGGAGATTATTGGGCTCGGTTTTTTTTTGTGCTTGCCTGGTGAGAGGCTCCACCAAAGATAAAACGCGGGCAATGGCAATCGAGGCGGGCGGAACGCTTTTGCACAGGATAAAGAAAATGAAACAAATGGCTTTGCCGGTTTTGGCCAGGGCAGTTGTCGGTTTTGGGCTTTTGTTATTTGCCTGCGCTGAGCGCGAGATGCCGCTGCAAAATTTTACAGCAGGAGCGCCGGTGCTGAGCGATTTGTCTATGCCGCAAATCTTCAATCCCAACCGCTACCACCCGATCACCGTGCGCGTCGAACATCCCGCCGGCCCCAGGGCGGTCCATTCGGTCAAGTGCCGGGTTTTGCGCACCGCCGATGGTGTGGAAACAATGAATTTTTCACTGTATGACGACGGGGCAGCCGAACAGCCCCAGGACGGCGATGTGGTCGCTTTTGACGGGATTTTCAGCCAACAGCTTTTTTGGGACCAAAGCGTCGATTCAGAGCAACTGTATCGCTTTGTTTTTCAAGCGACTGATTCGGATGATTTGTCAAGTGATCCGCTCGAACAAACAGCGCGAACCGCTCGTCGTTCCGCACCGATTCTGTTGGCCGTCACTTTGCCCGAAATGTTGCCGAGCGGTTTTGCCGGGCAGAAGTTATTGACCGCCGCCGTGGCCGATTCCAACGGCATTCAGGATGTGCAAAAGGTTGTGGTCAAGGGGTTGCTGCAAGAGGTGCAGGCGTTTTCCTGGACACTTAACGATCGCGGCGTTTTGGGCGATCTGACTGCGGGCGATGGTTTGTTCTCCCTCGCTGTTGACCGCAGCGCCGGCGCCGGATTGCAAGGCCCTTACCAGCTGCAGGTCGTTGCCGAAGATTTATCTGCTGCCCAGAGCCAAATTTATGAAACCCAAATGTTGATCGAAAACCATCCGCCGACGATTTCAGAGGCTGTGGCGCCGGACTCGGTGCTTCGTCCCGCCCCCGGCATTTTCGATGTCTATCTCGTTACCGTCAAGGTGGATGATCCGCAAACCTTGGCTGATATCCAAACCGTTAAATTCAAATGGGTCAAACCGGACGGCAGTTATGCCAGCAGCGGCCCCTATTTCGAAATGTTTGACAACGGGCTGCCCTATGATCTGTCCCGCTGGGGGCAGGGCTATCGCGGCGACCAACTGGCAGGGGATGGGATTTTTTCAACGGTGGTGATTTTTGGCGCCCGCCCGGAGGATGAGCAGCCATTGCTGGGCAATTATACTCTGACCTTTCAAGCCGAAGATAAAGTAGGTCAATTGAGCAATGTCCTGAACGCGATAATCAAACTCAAGTGATGGAACGATCGATGCGAAATCGAATTTCAATACTATGGCTGCTCTGTGGTTTTGCTCTGGTGACCGCCAAACCGATTCATTTCTACCAGGTGGGAGAAACGACCCCACCCAAGCCAGGTTTGGCCGGCAATGGCATTACCGACATTCGTGCCAACTCAACCCATCTCTGGTTCGGTACAGGCCACGGCTTGAGCCGAACAGCCAATTCTGGAGATTCTTTTGCGAGCTTTGACCAGAAGCACGGACTAGGCCGAGGCAGCATCTCCGCTCTATGGGTGTCTGGCGATACAGTCTGGGTTGCCACTGCCGATGATACTCTGACTGCCGTCAGCGACAGTTATCTGGATATGGGAACAGGCTTAAGCGTATCCGTCGACAATGGACAGACCTGGGAACATTATCCACAGCCGGGTGTCACACCCATACAAAACTTGACTTATGATATTGCCGTTTTCCGCAACACCCTCTGGATCGTCAGCTGGGGGGGCGGTATATGCAAATCCAGCGATTGGGGAGAGACCTGGCAAGAGGCTGCGCCGGACTCGATGCTGTTCAATCCAGGCGCACGGCTCAACCATCGCGGATTTTCTGCTGTGGCCACCGAGGATGCCATTTGGATAGGCACCGCCGAAGGGATCAACCGATCGCGCGACAATGGTTTGACCTGGGCACATTTTACCCATACCAATCAACAACAGCCGATTTCGGGCAATTTTGTCGTTGCTTTGGCTTATCAAAAAACCGCTGACCGGCGGATTATCTGGGCGGCGACGTGGAAAGCCGAAGGTGAAAGTGAAACCTATGCAGTATCAAAAAGCGAGGACGACGGTCTGTCCTGGCAGATCACCCTGCAAGACGAAAAAGCCCACAATTTTGCTTTTGATGATTCGGTGGTCTATGTGGCGGCCGACAACGGCTTGTTCAAGTCGATCGACTATGGTCAGACTTGGTATCGGTTTCCGGAGATTATCGACCAGCAGAGCGGCGAGCGCATCTATAGCCGCGACATGTATTCAGCTTTTGCGCGCGACAATGAACTTTGGGCGGGCACGGCTGACGGTCTGGCGCGCACAATCAACAACGGCTATACCTGGAAAATCTTTCGCGCTTTTAATCCAGCCGGTGTCGATGACCAACCGCGAACTTTTGCCTACCCCAACCCGTTTTCTCCTTTTCGCCACAATGTTTTGGGTGAAGATGGGTATGTGAGAATCCAATACAACGCGCTGCGCTTTACTCGATCGACCATCCGCATCTATGACTTTGCCATGGATTTGGTCCGCACCCTGGTGCAAGGCGAACCGGTTGTCGGGCCCGGTGATTTTACCGAGGTGTGGAACGGCCGCAACGACTATGGCGATGCCGTAGCCAATGGCGTCTACTTTTACAGCGTCGAACTCGAAGGCGACGGGACCTATTGGGGCAAGATCATCATCCTCAACTAGTGGAATGGAAAGACTATGAGAAAAAGTTGGCTCGTCGTGCTGAGTGCGGTGATGATTTCCACGGCTTTTGCCGAAACGGGTGACGGCGGCTATGCAGGAGCATTCCTGCGGATGGGAGTCGGAGCACGCGCAAAAGCCATGGGTGACGCGCTGACCGCGCTGCCGTCGGGAGCTGCCAGCGGAATCTACAATCCCGCTCTGCTCCCGCATCTGAAAAATCGCGAAGTTCAGGTCTCCTTTGCTTTTTTACCCCTTGATCGCAATCTCGATTTCGTCGGCTACGCGCAGCCGCTGCATGCCGAATCCGACAGCAGCAGCGAACGCCCAATCAGCGCAGGTTTTGCCCTGGCCTGGATTCATGCCGGTGTCGACGAGATCGACGGCCGTGACTTTTCCGGCAATCGAATCGGCACCTTTTCCAATTCTGAGCACGCCTTCGTTCTTTCTTTTGCCATTAACCCGTTACCCTGGGTCTCCGTTGGCCTGAATGGCAAAGTCGTTTACAACCGATTTCCCCATCTGGGACGCGATGATGAAGCTGTCTCTGCTCAGGGTTTCGGCCTTGACATCGGTGCCTTTGCCAATCCCCTGCCTGGCTTGATGGTGGGCGCGGTTTTGCACGACAATTTGTCGAAATACACCTGGAACACCGACAAGGTATGGGACAAAGGAACGAGCACAATCGATGAATTTCCCAAAATTTCGCGCTTCGCCGTAGCCTATCGCATTCCGCAACAATGGTTGCTTTTGGCGCTCGATGTGGAAGACAGCCAATTGCAGAACCCTCGCTACCACGGGGGCATCGAATTATCTGCAAAAGAGCTGGGGGCCTTGCGGATGGGTTTGGACGACGACAAGCTTACTTTTGGCCTCGGATTTCAAGTAGACCTGTTCGGCAAGCAAACCCGCCTCGATTATGCATTTGTGGCGGGTGGCGCTGCGCCGCATGCTGACCATATTTTTAGCTGGGCTTTTGTGTTTTAAACACAAAAGTCGACTCCATCGATAACCCGCGGCACAGGGTGCGGAACAGAAATTTTCTATTTTTGAATGGCTGAATTGAAAAAACAACAGTGTTCGAAAGTTCAGCGTTGAATGGTTACCCGAATCGGAGAGTGCGGGATGTTAAAAAAGTATTTGATCGCCTTTGTCCTGGTCACGGCCTCTTCGGCGGCAGCCGCGGGCCGATCAGGACTGGCCTTTCTAAAAATTTCCACTGATGCCCGTTCGGCTGCCATGGGATCAGCGGCTGTGGCTGGAGGAACCGACGCTGCAACTGTTTTTTGGAATCCCGCCGGATTGGCCTGCTTGACAAAACGGCAGGCCACCCTTTCCTACAGCCACTGGATTCAAGATATCGACCATTCCGTGGCGGCTTTTGCCATGCCAACCCGTTTCGGCCATTTCGGTTTGAGCGCAATTCTGACTGAAGTCCCAGGGCTCGAACGCCGCGATTCGGCGTCAGCAGTTCCGCTGGCGGAATTTTCCGCCCAAGATTTCACGATCGGTTTGGCCTATGCGCGAAAATTCAGCCACCTCTCATTTGGCATTCAGGCCAAATATCTTTATGAAAAGATACACGTAGAAAGCGCTGACGGCTTTGCGGTCGACATGGGAGTGCGATATCTGCCGCAAATTGAAGGACTTGCCTTTGCAGCCTCTATGCAAAACTTGGGTTGGATCGACGAACTCAGCAACGAACGCATCGACCTGCCGCGCATCGGGCGCGTCGGCGTGACCTACTCGCCAGGTGGGATGAACGGCTTTCGCTGGGCGCTTGCTTTGGATTTCGTTAAAATAGTCGACGAGGAATCTCATGTGCACGCCGGTGCAGAAGTACAGCTGATGGAAGTGCTTTTCTTGCGGACCGGTTATGGAACTGGCTATGATGAGAAAAGCTGGAGTGCCGGTTTGGGCCTGGGTTGGGGAGCGGCACGTGTCGATTATGCTTATGTGCCTTTTTCTTCTGATCTGGGCAGCGCCCAACAGTTCAGTTTAACAGTTTTGTTTTAATCAGATTCTCACATGCTCTGCTCTGTTTTCACGGCAGGTCGCAAATCAACTGATACGCAAAGTGGCAGGAGAAAATACAGCATAACAGGCCTTCCTGCTCCTGCGGATGCTTATCGTTCATCATGCATCGATTTTTGAAATCAAACGAGAGGGTGGAAGAGATGGCCAAGTATCGTATCGCATGGCTGCCTGGCGATGGCGTCGGCAATGACGTCATGGAAGCCGCTCGAATTGTTCTCGACAGTCTAAATCTGAACCTTGAATTCGTACATGGTGATATCGGTTGGGAATTTTGGTGCAATGAAGGCGACCCTCTGCCGGCTCGAACAATCGCTGTATTGAAACAAACCGATTGCGCTCTTTTTGGTGCGATCACCTCCAAGCCCAAAGAGGAGGCTGACAAGGAACTGATTCCAGCGCTTCGCGGCAAGGGATTTGCCTATTCCAGTCCGATCGTCCGTTTGCGGCAAGAGTTCGATTTGCACACCAATCTGCGACCTTGCAAAGCTTATGCCGGCAATCCTCTCAATTACCGCGACGACATCGATATTGTGGTGTTTCGCGAAAATACCGAAGATCTCTACAGCGGAATTGAATTTCACCCTGTACCGGATAGCCTGCGCAAGACGCTCGCAACTGAACATCCAAAGATGAAACGTTTTGCCGGCGTCGATTCCGCCGATATGGCCCTGACGCTGCGCATCATCACTCGGCCTGCCTCGCAGCGAATCATTCGATCCGCATTTGCCTATGCCAAAGAAAAAGGTTATAAAAACGTAACAGTAGTGGAAAAGCCCAACGTGTTGCGCGAAACCAGTGGCCTGTTTATCCGTGAAGCCAGAAAAATTGCCCAGGAGTATCCAGGTATCGAGCTGTGGGAAACCAATATCGATGCCATGTGTATGTGGTTGATCAAGAATCCACAGAATTATGGGGTTTTGGTCACCAGCAATTTGTTCGGCGATATCATTTCAGATCTTTGTGCTCAACTTGTTGGCGGGTTGGGCTTCAGCGCCAGCGGCAATCTCGGCGATCGCTATGCGGTCTTTGAACCGACGCATGGGTCGGCTCCCAAGTATGCAGGCCTGTATAAAGTCAATCCCATTGCGATGATTTTGACCGTTAAACTTATGCTCGAGCACCTCGGCGAAGAAGAAGCGGCTGCAAGAGTTGAAAACGCGGTCAAAGCAGTCTTGCAAGAAGGCCTGGTTCACACTTATGACATGGGAGGTACAGCATCGACTCTGGATATGGCCAAGGCGATCAGCGCAAAACTCTGATCGCTGTGGCCGCCCGGCACGATCATGGGATAGACTGTAGAGGCATATCATCAATCCGGGAATGGTGCTCTGCTCACCAATGTGTGCGCGACACCGGTGCCAAAACGATTGTTTGGCGAACTGAAAAGAGTAATCTTTATTCTCTCACGCGGAGTCGTCTTTGAATACGATCAATTTGGTGATCGGACTGCACAACCATCAGCCTGTCGGCAATTTCGATTTTGTTTTTGAGGAGGCCTATCAACGTGCCTATTTGCCATTTTTGCAGGTGTTGTCAGCGCACCCTGGAGTGAGGACGGTTCAGCACTATTCCGGTATTCTCCTGGAATGGATTTTGTCTCATCATCCCGACTTTATCTCTCTCTTGAGTTCAATGGTTTCCCGAGGTCAGATTGAGATCATGACCGGCGGATATTATGAGCCGATTCTAATCGCGATTTCAGATCCGGATAAAGTCGGACAAATTCGCAAACTCGACCAATTTTTGCGCAAGCATCTCGATTGTAAACCCAGGGGCATATGGCTGGCAGAACGCGTATGGGAGCCGCAGTTGCCTTTGCCGCTGGTCCAGGCTGGCGTTGAATACACCGTTCTCGATGATTCGCATTTCAAGCATAGCGGGCTATCCGGTGCCGATCTGCAGGGCTATTTCATCACCGAAGAGCAAGGCGCTCTGCTTAAAGTTTTCCCGATCGATGAAAAGCTGCGCTATTCCATTCCCTTTCAGCCTCCGGAAGAGACGATTGCTTATCTGCAGTCATTGGCCGACAGTTCCGGCGACCGCATCGCGGTGTTTGCCGATGATGGCGAAAAATTCGGGGTCTGGCCAAACACCTATCACCAGTGTTATGAAAACGGCTGGCTGGAAAGCTTTTTTTCTCTGCTGGAGGAAAACCGGGAATGGATCCGGGTGCTGACTTTTGCAGAAACACTCGACCGCTTCGCGCCCCGAGGCCGGGTGTACTTGCCGACTGCTTCCTACCGGGAGATGATGACCTGGGCTTTGCCGGCTGCAGCTATCCCGGAATACGAAAACATGAAGAGTTGGCTCGAACAAGCGCCGTTCAAAGAGGTCGACCGGTTTTTTCAGGCAGGATTTTGGCGCAATTTTTTTGCCAAATATCCGGAGGCCAATCAAATGCACAAGCGGATGTTGCAGGTTCGGGATGACTTAAAGAGGTTGGAGAGCGATCCTGCAATGCAGGCGGCTCCTCTCGAGCCGATCCGCGATCTGGTCTATGCCGCCCAGTGCAACTGTCCCTATTGGCATGGCGTTTTTGGCGGTCTCTATCTGACCAACTTGCGCTACGCAATTTACAACCATTTGATCCGCGCCCAGGTCGCTATCGATCGCCTCATCTATGGAAAAGAAGCAATTGCCCATGGGTGGGTCCGAATTGAACAAAAGGATGTGAATTGCGATGGACTCGAAGAAACCTTTGTCGATACCGATCGCATGCGGCTTTATTTTGCCCCGGCAAAAGGAGGTACCCTCTTCGAATGGGATTTCAAACCCTGCGCCATCAATCTTCTCGACACTCTGTCTCGACGTCCGGAAGGCTACCACCATAAATTGTCTGAAGCAGGTGGCCAGCAGGCTGACCAAAGCGCTGACTTTTACACCATTCATGAAAATATCCGCAGCCAAGAAAGCGGTCTGCAGGATCTTGTCGACTGCGATTCTTATCAGCGCGTGGCTTTAATCGACCATTTTTTGCATCCCGAAACCGATCTCGACGGATTTTCCCGCACAAAATACCGCGAGCAAGGCGATTTTATCGAACAGCCGTATCAGGTGCAGGTGGAAAAGACAGAAACTAGCGCCAGATTGATGTTCAGCCGGGAGGGTCAGGTGCAAGTCGACCATGGTAAAGTTCCGATGCATCTGGACAAGACCATCGAGATAAAAGCAGGATCAGATTCTATCGGATTGACCTATCGCCTCCACAATCGCAATAACCGGTCAATCGAAATATGGTTTGCCGCTGAATTGGCATTCAACCTTCTCGCAGGCGAGGCCGTTGATCGCTACTATGCTGCTCACCAGGCAGCGATTGACGACCGCTGCTTGCGAAGCCGTGGTTCGATTGCAGATCTTGCCCAATTTTCTTTGGTCGATGAGTGGCTGGGTTTGCATATCAACCTCGATTTTGCACCGCGGGCGGAGGTCTGGCGTTTTCCGATCGAGACGGTTTCAATGTCAGAATCGGGATTTGAACGTATCTATCAGGCGTCAGTGGTGGTACCCAATTGGAAAATCTTATTACCGCCGCAGGCATCAAAACAGATGGAGATCCAAATCGAACTGCACAAACTGGAGTAGGATGAAACCCGGATTCGGTGTTGGCCGAATCAATAAACAGTCCACCTATTGTTTTTTGTGCAGTCGCAATGGCGTCTCGTCGTCAAATGGGATACCGCTGATGCAGTAGCAGAAACGAACTTTTTCATACTCTGTAGATTGCAATTCAAGTCATTCTCTGTGAGATCAGGTGCTTGGCGCCGACTCGGAGTGAAATTCCTTTTTTTTGGGTAAAAATGAGAGTCAAAAAGATGAAAACAAAGAGTTCAATTGCTCTGGCCGTGGGGTTGGCTGTGCTGCTGTGGTTGGGGTTGCAGAGAATCGGTTCCACTCAATCGTCTTCCAGAGACAATATCCGTTCCCAGTTGGACCGTTTTGCCGAAGCTTTTTCTTACGTCAAACAATACTATGTGGAGCCAGTGGAGAGCGAAAACCTGATCACCGGTGCGATTCAGGGCATGCTCAGCGAGCTGGACCCGCATTCGGTCTATATTCCACAAAAAGAAGTTGAAAAAGTGACGGAAGAAGTCGAGGGTTATTTCGAAGGAATCGGCATTGAATTTATCGTGCAAAACAAGATTTTAACGGTGGTTTCACCGATCGTCGGCGGGCCATCGGAAGCGGTCGGATTGCTGCCGGGCGATCAGATCGTGCGGATTGACGGTGAATCTGCCTACGGGATTACCGAGTCTGAAGTGATGAAAAAACTTCGCGGCCCGAAGAACAGCCAGGTGCAATTGACCATCAGGCGTCCCGGGCAGCCGGAAAATTTCGATGTGGTGATTACCCGCGACAAGATTCCCATTTACAGCATTGTTGCCGCTTTTATGCTTGATGATGGGGTTACCGGCTATGTTAACCTCAGTCGGTTCGCCAAGTCAACCGCAAAAGAGCTCGATGAAGCGCTCACCAAACTGGAAGCGCAGGGAATGCGGCGGTTGATTCTCGATCTCCGTTTCAATGTCGGCGGCCTTTTGGATCAAGCGATTGAAGTCGCTGACCGTTTCATCCCGGGTGGTTACCGTTTGGTCTACACGCGCGGACGGGTTCCTGGATCAAACGAGGAGTTTTATTCCAGCAACCGCAGTGCCTTTCGGTCCTATCCTCTGGTGGTGATGATCAACCATGGGTCTGCCAGCGCGTCAGAAATCGTTGCCGGTGCGGTACAGGATCTGGATCGCGGCTTGTTGGTCGGCCAGACCAGTTTTGGCAAAGGATTGGTGCAGAACCAACGCCTGTTAAGCGATGGTTCTGCCATGCGATTGACGGTTGCCCGCTACTATACCCCAAGCGGTCGTTTGATCCAGCGGCCGTTCGACAGCGGTGTGATGGATTATTATTTGGAAGCCTATGAAGATGAAGAACAGGCCCAACCTGCAGACAGCACACGAGAGATTTTTCTGACTCTGGCCGGACGAAAGGTCTATGGCGGCGGCGGCGTCACGCCGGACACCATTTTAACGGATCTCAAGATCACCCGTTTTACCGGTGAGCTGATTCGTCAGCGCATCTTTTTTGAAATCGGTTCAGCAGCGGACAGCCGTTTGCTGAGTGCGCTGAAGGATTTTGATTCCTTTTATCAGCAATACGAGGTGGAGGACAATCTGATCGCTCAGATTGCAGACGCATGCAAAAAACATGATATTCCATATAGCGCCGAGGCTTTGGAAAAAGACCGGGACTATATTGCGACGATGATCAAAGCGGAGATCGCCCGTCATCGTTGGGGAAGTGAATCCTATTATCAAGTGCGCATACTGGCAGATTCTGAAGTGCGCGCAGCCAATTCTCTATGGCCGTTGGCTGAGCAAATCTACCAACTGCATGATTGGCCTGTTCCCCGTGTTAACCGTTAAACGGCTGGCCGGGTAAAAAACAAAAAGATGTTGACTTTTAGGACAAAAAATACTAAGTTTTGTTGACAAAGTAAAAATCCTGTCTAATTAAACGTTTACAAACACCTTTGGAGGAAAGACCAGCATGGTTGAGATGTTCATCAACGGTGGCCTCTTTATGTGGCCGATTTTAATTTTGTTGATTCTCGGATTGGCGATCAGCATCGAGCGTCTGTGGACCTTGACCCGTGCCGGCGTCAACACGCGCAAATTCCTGGATCAAGTAAAAAGTGCTTTGAAAGAAGGTGGTGTCGAAAAGGCATTGGAAGTCTGTTCAACCACACGTGGGCCGGTGGCCTCCATTTTTCACGCTGGTTTGATGCGGGCGGATCGCGGCGTCGAAAGTGTTGAAAAAGCCGTGACCAGTGCCGGTTCAATCGAAATGGCATTTCTGGAAAAGGGTCTGGTTTGGTTGGCGACGATCATCAGTGTTGCGCCGATGCTCGGATTCACCGGTACGGTTCAGGGCATGATTCAGGCCTTTGATGCCATTGCCGCCGCTAATGACATTTCACCGACCATTGTGGCAAGCGGTATTTCTGTCGCTTTGTTGACCACCCTTTTTGGCCTTGTGGTGGCCATGATCATCCAGGTTCTGCATAACTTTTTTGTCTCTCGTATCGACAAGCTGATCATTGACATGGAAGAGAGCTCCAACGAACTGGTCGACACGCTGGTCGCAAACGAGAAAAAGTAATCAAGGGAGAAGGCCTTCATGGCGCTAAAGCGAGATCGAAAAGTACCTGTCGAGCCACCAACGTCCTCGTTGGCCGACATCGCGTTCCTGCTGTTGGTCTTTTTTCTGGTTACCACCACGGTTGATGTCGATAAAGGACTCTCTCTTTCCTTGCCTGAGAAAGGCCAGGTCACCGAAGTCCGCAAGAAAAATATCGCCAATTTGTTGATCAATGCGACAGGCCAGGTTATGTTGAATGAAGAGCCGATCGAATTGAACATGGTGCGAGAGCGGGCCAGGCTGATGATGCAAGAGAATCCTTTGATCATCTTTTCGGTAAAAACCGACCAGAAAACCAAATATGATGTTTACATCGATGTGATCGACCAGTTAAAGCAGGCCAACGCAACGCGTATCTCTATTGCTGAACCCGAGTCTTAGGAACCAATAAAGTCTCCTGGGCGTTGAAACAAGTAGGAGTCTACGTTGAAATTCGCAAAAAAGTCCAATGTCAGATCGGGCATTCCGACTGCATCACTGCCGGATATCGTGTTTATGCTGATCATCTTTTTTATGGTATCAACGGTATTCAAGGAATCATCTGGATTGCCACTCACTCTGCCGGATGCGAAAAAGATAGAAAAACTCCCCGGCAAGCGAAACGTTGCGGTCATTTGGGCGGATCGGGCCGGCAATATATCGATCGATGATCGTATGGTGGATATTTCGAGCATCCGCAATATCATTTACACAAAAGCCGCTGACCCTCTACAGCCGTTGAAGCTTGTCTCTCTGCGGGTTGACTATCAAGTCGAGATGGACCGTGTTACCGCAATTCAAGAAGAGTTGCGCTCGGTCGGCGGTGCGGCTCTGAACGTCAATTATTCAACGCGTACTGCAGCAGATTGAGGTGATTGATTATGTTGATCCGACAAATCCCCAAGTACAGTCTGCAATACCACTCCAAAAAGGTATTGGAATTGGGGTTGATCCTCGCATTGGGTATCCTGATTCTATTTTTCCAAGCCTTCAAGCGGTTCGATCGCAATATCGAGAAGGTTGATAAGGTAGATGTGGTTATCAATGTCGATGAAATCCCTCAGACTGAACAAGAACAAAGGGCTCCGGCTCCCCAACGACCGTCGATACCCATTGAAAGCGAAGACGAGGATATCCCTGAGGATGCCACGATCGAGAGCACAGATATCGATCTGAGCGAACTGCCACCCCCGCCGCCTCCTCCAGAAGAAGAAGTCGACGAATCCGCCATGGTTTTTATCGCCTATGATGAACCACCACAGCCGATCGGCGGTTTTGAAGCGATCCAAAGAAATCTGCGCTATCCTGAAATCGCCCGCAAAGCGGGTGTTGAAGGACGTGTCGTGGTCAATGTCTTGATCGATCAAAACGGCAATGTCATCGATACGCGGATTCTCAAATCACTTGGCAACAACGGTTGCGATGAGGCCGCTATCGCTGCCATCAAATCGGTCAAGTGGAAGCCCGCCAAACAACGCGACAAACCGGTTAAAGTTTGGGTGGGTATTCCTGTGGTTTTTATGTTGAAGTGAGAACTGCGACCGATCGAATTTGTGAGAAAGCGGTGAAAGAAGTTTTCACCGCTTTTTCTTTTTTCCCCCAAAGGGTTTCTTATCTGCGCGAGTGCTTTCATGAAGCACATTATTCTTCTCGGTCTTGTCATTCCATTTCTTTCCTGTCTAAATCCGTTCGCTCCATCTCTCGACCGCGGAATGGAAACTGGTTTGGTTCTAACCGAACAGCAATCACCTGAAGAGGTTCTGGAAAACTTTACCTATGCCTATAACTTGAAAGATTCGCTCGTCTATGCCGAATTGCTGGACAGTTCGTTTGTTTTTGTCTATTTTGACCCCAATCTGGGTACCTCCGGGCGTTTTATCTCCTGGAATCGCGACACGGATCTCAAAACGACCGGCCGGCTTTTCCGCAATTTTCAAACCATCACCTTGACCTGGAACCATACCATCTATGAAGACCGCGAAGAAGATAGGGCTGAACTCTCGAAAACGCTGAATTTGAATCTGTTTGGCGAAGGCGGCGATTTTGCCCTGACCGGCAGTGCGATTTTCAATTTTGTCAAAAGTCCTTATGACCATCGCTGGCGCATCTCCCGCTGGAAGGATGAATCGCATATATAGGTTCTTTGCCTGATTTTTTCGGCAATACCTGCTGAAATCCTGTGCAAAACAAAGCCGAACAAGCATTATCTGTTGTCTCTTAATTCCTATATTCGTATCTTTAGAAAAAAAGCGCACAAACCTCATATGCCTTATGGATAGTCTTTCTCCAGCACAAAAAGATCTTTTTGAGCAAGTCGCATTTGAACATATGGATTCTCTCTATTCCACTGCATTGCGCATGACGAGAAATCCACAAGAAGCAGAAGACCTTGTGCAAGAAACTTATATGCGCGCTTTTCGTTTCTTTGCGCAGTTCCAACCCGGCACCAATTTTAAAGCCTGGATTTTCAAAATCCTCACCAATACTTTTATCAATCGCTATCGAAAAAAAGTCCGTGCCCCGCAATCCGTCCAATATGACAAAGTTGAATACACCCTTCAAGACAACACCCAGGAATCATCCCCTGTCGAGTTGCCGGACGCCGGCGAAACAGACTATAAGAAGCTCTTCGATGATCAAATCGCTGCCGCGCTCACCAAATTGTCGGATGAGTTTCGTATGGTCGTCATGCTGGCAGATGTTGAAGATTTTTCCTATAAAGAAATCGCTGACATGCTCGATATCCCTATCGGCACCGTGATGTCTCGCCTTTTTCGCGGTCGACAGTTCCTGCAAAAACAACTCAAGGAATACGCCAGCAGGGAAGGCTATATTCAGCGAGATCCCGATTCGATCTAGCATCACTTTTTGCCTTCATCTGTGATTCAACCTTATACCTCTGAATACAAAAGCTCCTATGGTCGATCTAGAGAGGATCATGCAATGGAAAACCGCTTTGCTGTCATTTTGTTGTTTGCCCTCCTTTCAACAGGTTTTGCCCAATTCGGCAATGATCCACAAATTTTGCAAATCGAACCCTCTGCTTCAGTCGATCAAGTCGTTCCCGGAATCGATTTCCAAATTTCTGTGGTTGTTCATATTCAAAAGGGTTACCACATCAATTCTCACACCCCTGCAGCCGACTTTTTTATCCCGACTCGCCTGGAATTCAAACCACAGTCCGAAGTGGAGATATTGCCGGTCCGCTATCCTGAACACAAGCTGGTAAAGTTTTCGTTTTCTGAAGAAAAATTGGCGGTTTATGAAGAGACGATAACCATTGCCGCTGGCATAAGAGTCGCAAGTCGGTTTGTTCCGGATTCCTTGCGGATCGAAGGAAAACTCGAATATCAGGGGTGTGATGACAAAACTTGCTTCGCCCCTTCTTCAGTTGCCTTTACGCTGATGTTGCCCATTGCCGATGACCAAACTCCTGGAGAGGACCCCGGTTTGTCTGGCCTGCACAATAGCGGCGAGTTGCCAGACACTGATTCTGTTTTGACGGCGAATGAGCGCCGAGCGCAAGATATTTTGTCCCGGGGTTTGCCGTATGCGGTTATGGCCTTTTTTCTGATCGGGCTTGGCCTCAATCTAACCCCGTGTGTTTATCCCATCATTCCGTTGACGGTCAGCTATTTCGCCGGACAAAAATCCACCAACCGATTTTCAAGCTTTCTCAATGCCCTGTTCTATCTGTTTGGAATCGCACTTTCATTTTCGCTGCTTGGATTGCTCTCTGCTCTCGCCGGCAAACAATGGGGATTTTTGTTTACCAGTCCCTGGTTTGTAGTAGCCATTGCCCTGATTATTCTGTCGATGGCCGCAAGCCTCTTCGGTGTTTTCGAAGTCTCTGCTCCCAGTTGGCTGCTGAGCCGGGTCGGCGGCACCAAAGGCGGAACTCTGGGTGCGCTCTTTATGGGATTAACGGTTGGCGTGGTGATCGCTCCCTGCGCAGCCGGGATGATCATCGGATTGGTCGGCCTGGTGGCGAAGATGGGTCTGGTTGCCCAGGGCACACTGCTCTTTTTTGTTATGGGCATCGGCCTTGGTTTGCCGTATTTGATACTCGGTACCTTTTCCGGTCTGCTGTCCAAACTTCCCCAGTCCGGCATGTGGATGATCTGGGTGCGCAAATTGTTCGCTTTTGTTCTGATCGGCGTTGCCATCTATTTTCTCTTGCCACAGCTCGAACGCGTTGCGGATTCTTTTGCATTTGCCACCGGTTTCCTGGCGCTTTTCAGCGGCTTGTTGCTCGGTTTCCTCGATCGGCAACCCGGCTATACCCGCGGTTTTAAAATCGGCAAGGCTGTGTTTGGTCTTTTGCTCATGGTTTATGGTCTTTTTGCAGTCGGACAAGCAATTGAAAAGAAAGCGCAAGTTGCACCGACTCAGAGCGCCATCGCCTGGAATGTGGGCTCGATCGGCTCGATTGAATCGGCCTTGGTTGCTGGAAAACCAACGTTTATTGATTTTTATGCGGATTGGTGTGCTCCATGTAAGGAGTTGGATCAAAAGACATTTGCGGATAGTGCGGTAGTTCGGCTGGCCAGACAAATCACCATGATCAAAGTCGATTGCACTCGCTCGACTGAGGAAAGCGAACGGCTGATGAAACAGTTCCAGGTCAGCGGCATGCCGACATTGGTGTTTATCGACAGAGAGGGGAATGAACTCACCGAATTGCGCGAGATCGGTTTTATCCCTCCTGCGGCAATGGCTGAAAAATTTACCCGGTTGTTGACTGAACAGTAGAACCATCTGGTTGTTTCATCTCAAGCAGCTGGGACAGCTTTGTTTGCAGCGCCTGCCAATTTAAAAAGTGTTGTATTGGATGTGCGATATCGATATATTTGCTAAAATCCACCATAATTGGCCCCCTGCCGTGGCACTGGGATTCAATCGGAACTTGAACTGCAGATCGACTTTTTTTGCTGGAACGGTTGAGTGGAACTGAAGCGCGTTAAATTTGTCCAGAATCCGAAATCGGGATTTATCAAAAGCCCGATCTTTATTCGCAAAGTCGTTGAACTGGCTTTGGAAGATGCCCCTTTCGAGTTTGATTTTGTTGAAACTCAATACCGCGGGCATGCGCACCAAATCGCGCTGGAGTGTGTCGAAGAAGGCTATGATGCAGTGGTGGTGGTTGGCGGCGACGGTACAGCCAACGAGGTGGCCTCTGCTCTGGTCCACACCCCCACAGCTCTGGGGATTATTCCAACCGGTTCGGGCAATGGCCTTGCGCGCGGTGTGAATATCCCGGTTTCGGTAAGGCGTGCCGCCCGTCTTTTGCTGACCGGCCGCATTCAACAAGTTGATGCCGGACGCCTCGAGAACCGCTACTATTTTGTCGTCGCCGGGGTCGGTTTTGATGCTTTGGTGGGAAAGCTTTTCGATGACAGCAGTTTGCGCGGACCGCTGCCCTATTTTACCATTGGTTTTCGCGAGTTTCTCTTTTATAAACCTGAAGTTTTTATCTTGCGCTTTGACGGCAAACAAGTGGTTGCCCCCGCTCTCTTGATCGCAGTGGCCAACACCAAGCAATGGGGAAACGGCGCACTCATCGCCCCGCACGCCGAAGTCGATGACGGGTTGCTCGACGTCTGTATCCTCCACCGAGTCAAACTGCCTTATGCGCTTTACCATTTTCCAAAGCTCTTTACCGGCCAGATCGATAAAATCCGCAAATATGAGCGCTACCAGACAAAAGAAGTCGAGATCATCCGTGAAACACCCGGCCCTTTTCACGCTGACGGCGAACCAGGCGAAGGAAAAACCTCGCTCAAATTTTCCATCGAACCACGTGCGCTTAAAATCATCACTCCCTCTCATCGGTAATCAGAGCTCACCTGCCACAACAACCGTCTGCACCTCCTCCTGCAAAAGCTGCTGATCGCGGTCAAGAACACGCAAGTGAACGATATAAATCCCCATCCGGCATTTTTTACCAGTCCAGTCTTTGCCATCCCATAAGACACTTGCGCAATGCGCACTTTCCGCGTGGCTCAGCAGAGAACGGATCAACCTTCCGGCTGCATCATAGATTTTTACATCGATCCTCGCAACCGGTTGAGGTATTTGGCACTGAATGACCGTTACATCTTCATACCCATCTCCATCAGGCGAAAAGATCTTTGGTGTTATCGCAAGGGCAACCTTCTGCGAAGCGATCGGTGTATAGACACTGTTTTGCCTGCCCAATGTATGGCCGGACAGGTCAACCGAAGCAGCCCAATTCTCTGCTGCTGCACTGCTGATGAGCGGGGAAATCCGCTCCAACGATCGGCCTTTTAAATCATGGTCAAAATCGACTCTGTCCATCATGAAACCGTTGGGGTCGAACAGACAGACCGCGTCCTGGCTGGCGAGTGAAGGAAAACGATCCAAAAGGCAAAACCGGGTCAGGCTGTCAGGCGACGTGAAATGAACGGGAGAACGGCTTAAAACCAACAGACTTTGACCGGCAAGCGGCAAGAGAGAATCCGCGAACAAAAAGTGTTGACTGGTATCGGCATCGCTGATCGACCATTGGCTGAGGAGAAATTGCTGCTCAGTGCGATTGACCAATTCAATCGCTTCACTTTGCCGGGCATCGGGATTGTTCAAAACCTCGTTTATGACCAGTGGCGTTTGCGAATAGCTGATAAATGCAAAAAGATGTAGGGAATCGTTTTCGCAGATCTCGTCCTCTGCACAGTCAAGGCTGATTGTCGACTGAATTTCTCCGGCGATGATGTTTTCCCATCGCAAAGAGAAAATTGCACATTCCTGAGGTTTTAGGTGGCGGCGTATTTCCTCTGCCTGGCTATATAAAGATTTGGGTGTCTTTGGGGTGACCACTTCGAGAATCAGGCGGAAATGGTCGATGTCCAGCAAACCATTGTTCTCAACAGCGACCTGGATCTCTGCGGTTTCTCCGGCCATTGGATACGGGCAAATCCATTTTGACAGCTCTTTTCGGATCGCCAGATCGCGGTCCCTGGGACTCGCGCTGTTGTAACGCCCGGGAGTGCTGCCGCTGATGTCTAGAGAACAGCACCAGTTCTCCGCGATCTCTCCTGATTGTTGCCAGCGGATGCGTTCCAGGGATTGCCCGATCTCACAGCCCATCTTTGCATCGTATTCTGCACGATCGATGAGATTGCCGGTCTGATCGCGCAATTCGATTGCATCACCTGAATTGTTCAATTCGGGTAAGGTGATGACCATTTGCTGATCGGTTGGCAACTGCTCGTGCAAGCGCCGGGTCAAAAGTATAAACCCATTTGGTTGTACAATGAAAGCGGGCAACTCAACGCTGCGAACGCGATCCTGGATTGACCAATCAGCCAAGTCAACGGGCCAGGGATGTGGATTTGCGAGTTCAATCCACTCCTCGGTCGAACTGCTGGTAAAGGCTTGAATCTCATTGATCACCAAGTCACTTGGCTGCCCCTCCACTGTGACCGCTAGAGTACTGCGATTGTCGTTGGGATAGGTGTCCATCCCATCCAATTCGATCAACCCTTTTTGCTCTCCTGGGACAAGGATTAACCGGCTGAATCGGCCGACAAAAGAATCGCCAGGCGATAAAGCTGGACACTCGCACTGATCCAGCCACTCGATTTGATCAGCGGCAGGATCCATTCGTCTAAATTGCAGCAAACAAGGCTCGCTGCCCTGGTTGCTGAGCAAACGATTCAAATAATCGATCTGCAGAATTTCTCCGCGGTTGTGATCCGCGGCACGCGGCTGGAACTCTTTAGTTTCAATTGCCAAGTCGGTGTATGATGCTTGACAGGCGTTTCGTTCACCGCGGGTCGCGCCAGCCGGGTGCGGACAGGCGAACCAATGGTCAGCCACAAATCCCGCGGACGATGGCTCGAGCCTTTCCAGGGAGCAAGTTGAGTTGATCTCCGGACCAAGACATGAATCAACGGTGATTTCTCGATGTCGAAGAAGGATAGAGGATTTTCCCCCATGCTCAAGCGGCAACTCATCGCATGGATACCAAGGCACACCTATATGCCTGCAAACGGCGGAATTAGTGATCCTGGTGGTGGACTGCAAACCGAGGTTGCTGCAGGCACAGAAAAGCTTACAGTTGCCATTTGTTGTCGGATGAGCAGGCAGGATTCTCAGCTCGACTGTCTCACCTCGCGTATTGGCCAGGCCGTTTTCACCCAGTTGTGCTGCATCGACCACAAAAAGGGGGGGTAGGGGAAGAATGAGGCTGTTATAAAGGGAATTGTTTTCGAAGTAGCGGGACGGAAAGATAGTGCCATATTGCCCGGGATGCAAAAGGCTGGTTTCGCCAAATCCATGGATCGGACTGCTCGGTCCGTCAGACGCCAAGTGCCACCCGGCGAGATCAAGGGTATGCGGCCCGAGAGTAAAGATTTCGACAGATTCCTTGTCGCGCTCTTCGCCATCGGGATTGAACATAATCTCCGACACCACCACCTGTGCTGCCAGTGGCGCTGCCAGCAAAAAAAACAAACCTAAAATGCGATGCAAAACACACCTGCAGGTTAGCCGTCCAGTTTTTGTTGGCTTGAAGGTGTCATCCTGTTCCGCACCAGGTTTTGAATCGTGGTCTGGCGAAAGCCGGTTTCGAGTTTGCGGTCAACGCGTTGCTGAAATCGGGCAACTGCTTCGCTGACCGGTTTATCCTGGCAAATCGTGCACTCGGGATCTATCCCCTGTCTGCGCAAGGCCAAAATGATATCGATTGGTTTCAGTTTGTCGAGACTGATGGCAGGCACAAAACGAGATTTGCTTTCGTCTGTGGCATGCAGGAATGCGAGCTCTTTCAATCGTTCGGTCACCGTTTCGATATAAGGGGTAGGCACACCGAATTCCTGGCCGAGCTCCTCTGTGGTCGGCGGTTGTTCTCCCCGGTCGAATCGGCTGCTGCAGCGCAGAACGATTTTAAGGGCGATATTTTCCAAAAACGATTGGCTATAGAGCTTTTTATCCTCATCGACGGTCAAACGGCTCAAGTTTTGATTGATAAAAGAAATTTCTGCGCTGATTAAAATGATCGCCCAATTCATGTACAGCCAGAGCAAAAACATCGGTAAGGTGGCAAGACCCGCATAAACAGCTGCCTTGGGGCCATATTGGTACGAGGTCACGGCAAATCGGGCAAAGAACCAATTTGAAATTTGCCAAATCGTACCGCCGATGACGGTCGCGACCAGGGCGCTTTTCCATTTGACTTTGGTATTGGGAATAAAGGTCAGAATAAAGAAAAAGAAAATCCAACTGGCGAGCAGGGGCACAGTTTTGTTAAAGAGAAAACTGAATCCTGGAATGGAGTTTATTTTTTGTACCAAGGCGATGCTTTGCAACGAAGCGGTCAGACCGATGATGACCACCAAAAGCAGGGGAACCAGAAGAACGACGCTGATATAGTCCGTTATTTTGCGGTGCAAGGGTCGAGATTTTTTGATCTGCCAGATGTCGTTGAAGGCCCGTTCGATATTGTTGATGATGCTTAAAACCGAAAAGAGCAAAACCAGAACCCCGATCCCGCCGATGACGCCGAAATTGATGTTGTTGACAGATTGGATAATTGTCGGTACGATTTTGTCGACAGCGACTTCTCCCAGCGGCTGAAAAAGCTGGTTGAGCGCTGGTTCCATCTGTTGGGTAAAGCCGAAGGCATTGAGCAAGGCAAAGCTCAATGCCAGCAGGGGGACGATCGACAAGAGGGTGTAATAAACCAGAGCCGAGGCGCGAGTCAGGAGGCGATCGCGAAAAAACGCGCGAAAGACAAAATAGAACAGTCGGATCTGCAAAACGAGAAACTCGGTCAGGCGGGAAAGCGTGACGTCAGGGTGATTGATATCCTCGCGCGCCAATTCGAGCAGGCGATCGACAGAATTGCGAATTGATCGCAGAAAAGTCATCATATCTCACCAAATTAACGCTAAAACCGCAAATAACTGCTTAAAAATAAATAAAAATTCTCTTCATGTCAAGGAGAAAGATTGGTTTTCCCACTTTGCCGATTTGGGCGTTTGTCATCACCTGCTTGTCCGGGCGGCGCTGATGTTATGGCTGGCTGAATCGATCGGCCGCCGGCGCTCCGATCAGCTTTTCTTGGATTCTGTCGATTTGACGATGGTCTGATCGCGGCGCGAGCCGACCGAAATAATTTCGATCGGCGTCTCGGTCAGTTCTTCAATGCGGTGTATATAAGCGCGTGCATTTGCCGGCATCTCGGCGAACTGACGGGCCTCTTTTGTGCTCTGCAGCCAACCCGGATGAACTTCATAGATGGGCTCGGCTTCCTCTTGAATATAGATTTCAGCCGGATAATTGCGGATCGTTTTGCCTTTATAGCGGTACTCGGTGCAGATTTTAATCTCCGGCAAAGTGTCCAACACATCCAACTTGGTCAAAACAAAAGACGATAGACCGTTGATGCGCACAGCATGGCGCAAAACCACAGCATCCAGCCATCCGCATCGCCGGGGACGACCCGTGGTGGCGCCGAATTCCGCCCCCAGACTGCGGATGGTTTGACTAAAATCCGTGTCGAATTCGGTCGGCATCGGTCCCATGCCCACGCGGGTGGTATAAGCTTTGGCGATGCCGATGACTTGTTCGATTGCGGTTGGACCGATACCCAGACCGCAACACGCCCCGCCGGCGGTCGGATTCGAAGAAGTCACAAAGGGATAGGTGCCAAAGTCGATATCCAACATGGTCCCCTGTGCCCCTTCCACCAGGATTTCTTTGCCCCGGCGAATCGCATCATTGAGATAGACCGAAACATCGGTTACATAGTCATCGATGAGGTGGTCAAATTCAATATAATCCTGAATGACTTTGTCCACATCGATTTGGGATGTGTTGTAAATACGCTCAAGGACTTTGTTTTTTTCTTCGATGTTCTTGCGGATTTTTTCGCGCAAGACATTTCGATCGAGAAGATCGACAATGCGAATGCCGGACCGGTTGTATTTGTCGACATAGGCCGGCCCGATGCCGCGCCCGGTGGTGCCGATCTTTTCGATGCCTTGTGCTTCTTCGCGTGAACTGTCGAGAAGATGGTGATACGGCATGATGAGATGAGCTCGGTGGCTGATGAAGAGCCGACCGTGCACGTCAAATCCCTTCTGGGTCAAGAAATCAATTTCCTGCATGAGGACAATCGGATCGATCACCACTCCGTTGCCGATGACACACGCGGTGTTTTCATGCAGAATGCCAGACGGAATCTGATGCAAAACAATTTGTTCTTCATCGATGACCACTGTATGGCCAGCATTCGGCCCCCCCTGGTAACGCGCGACGATATCCACTTTTTCGCTGAGGTAATCGACAATTTTGCCTTTACCTTCATCGCCCCATTGGGCTCCGACAACGATTTTAACAGCCATTTTCGTGCTCCCAAAAAGTAAAAACTCCGAACTGGAATCGCTGTTCGGAGTTTGCACACCTTCCAGACATGCAAAAATTTTGGCTAAATCTCAAGCGCTTTTTGCACCGAATCGTAGATTTCAAAAATCGTATGCAGTTTGGTGATGGCCAGCAGACTGCGGATGCGGTCGGTCACGCCGGCCAATTTAAACTGCCCACCGGCATTTCGCACCGTGGTCAACCCGCTGATCAAAATGCCCAACCCGCTGCTGTTCATCAATTCGACCTGCGAAAGGTCGACAATGATCTTTTTATGGCCTTGTTCCAACAAGGTGTGCAACTGGTCATTCAGCATGGTCGCGTCCGGGCCGCCCATAATCTTGCCGGACAGGTAAAAAACAATGTGAGTATCGATGGTGGATTGTTTCAGCTCCATGAGAACGACTCCTATCGCTATCAATGGGCAGTGCGCACGGCAACTTTTTTCGTTTTTTCGTTTTCCTGCCGGCGGTGCCATTCGTATACAATGGCGCTGGCGATGAAGATCGATGAGTAAGTACCGATGACGATGCCGATGATCATGGCGAAGCTGAAATCGCGGATGACTTCGCCGCCGAAGAAATAGAGCACCACGACCACCAACAGAGTGGTCAACGAGGTGATGATCGTGCGGCTGATCGTTTGGTTGATGCTCGTGTTGATGATCGTATAAAGCGAATCGCGGCGCATAATTTTGAGATTTTCACGGATGCGGTCGTAGATGACGATGGTGTCATTCAGAGAATATCCGACAATCGTTAAAAAAGCAGCGATGACGGTAAGGGTGATCTCGAGACCGAGCAAAGAAAAAATACCCAAGGTGATCAACACGTCGTGAAAAAGAGCGATGACCGCCCCGACGGCGAATTTGAATTCAAAGCGCCAACTGACATAGATCAAAATGCCCAGCAGCGAGATGAGGATAGCCAGAATGGCTGAACGGCGCAATTCCCCGCCGATTTTCGGCCCAATTTCGTTAGCCGATAAAATCTCATACGCGTTGTCCGGGTAGTCAGCGCTGATTTGATTTTCGATCATCAACGCGCTATCAGATCCTTCTTCCAACTGTTCAGTGCGAATGAGATATTCATTCGCCGATTTCATACCGATCTTTTTTATTTCTGCGTTTGCCATGTTGATTTTTTGCAGGCTGCTGCGCAGATCGCCGGCAGCAATCGGCTTCTCAAAAGCGAGTTGCAGCGATGTGCCGCCGGTAAAGTCGATGCCGTATTCGATGCCTTTGTGCAAAAGCATGGATACCAGACCGATCACGATTAAAGCGATCGAAAAAATGGCAGCGTATTTGCGCGCTCCCAGAAAGTCGATAAAAGTCTCATGGAAAAATTGCATATCTATTCTTTCTCCTCAAGAGTTTGAGTGGAATCGATCAATAATTGAACACTTTATCCAGATTCATCTTGTTGGGCAGCAGGTCAAAAATCAGACGCGTAACGACGATGGCGGTGAACATGCTGGCGATAATGCCGATGGACAAGGTCAAGGCAAAGCCACGAATTGCGCCGGTGCCGAAGCTGTAAAGCGCAATGGCGGTAATCAGCGTGGTGATATTGGCATCGAGAATGGTGCGGAAGGCACGGCCATAACCGTTGTCGATGTAACCGCGTGGGGTCTTGCCGGTGCGCCGCTCTTCGCGGATGCGCTCGTAGATCAGCACGTTGGCATCCACAGCCATACCGACTGTCAGAATGATGCCGGCAATGCCGGGCATGGTCAGCGTGGCCTTGAAACTCGCCATAATGGCAAAAACAAAAATGATATTGAGAAGCAATGCAATATCTGCAACAACTCCCGGCAGACGATAGTAAATGATCATAAACAGAACGACCAGCGCCAAACCGATTACCGCGGCATTGGTGCCTTTGGTGATCGAATCCTGTCCCAACGATGGTCCGACGGTGTTTTCGGTGATGACATGCACCGGCGCTGGCAGAGCACCGGCGCGCAGAACAAGCGCCAGATCCTGAGCTTCAGCCATGGTACCGATGTTGTCGATTCGCGCACTGCCGCTGGGGATTTTTTCTTTGATGTTCGGCGCCGACGATACCTTGCCGTCCAGGACGATGGCCAGTTTTTTGCCCACATTCATACCAGTGGTTTTGGCGAACAGCTTGCTGCCTTCGCTGTTGAGTTCCATGTGCACTTCAGCAGCGCCGACGTTGAGATCATCACTGCCGCTCGAGATGGAGACATTGGCGTTTTTCAACAGAGCGCCGGTGATCTCGGCTTCTTTTTTGAGCAGATAAAGGGTGCGATAAGTGACATCTCCATAGCTAAAGGTGTCTTTGCCCCATAAAAATTCAGCGTCTGACGGAATGACTTCCTGAATGCGGGGATTTTGTAGCCAGCGCTGCACCGCATTGACATTTTGTTGCGGCACCGAGATCACATCGGCATAACGGCCGCCCGTCGCGCGCAGGAGTGCTGTAAAAGGCTTTTCTTGAAAGGTATTCTGGTCGACCAGAATAGAAGTATCCGCCTCAGTGGCAGTCGTCGTTGTTTGTCCAAACACTTCACTGATAGGGATTTCGGTGTCTGTCGATTTGCTGCCCTCGGCGATTTCGAGCGAATCATCTGCCGGGGTAACCGCAGTTGTGACCTCCATTCCGCGTATCTCTGCTTTGGCGATACGGTCGATGTCGTTGAGCACCGACTGAATCAGATCAGCATCTTTAACCAGCTTGAATTCGAGCAGTGCGGTGGTGCCGATGACATCCTTGGCGCGCTGAATATTGGTGATGCCGGCCAGTTCGATGATGATGCGGTGCGCACCTTGTTTGGTGATCGACGGTTCAGAAACACCAAATTCATCGACGCGGTTGCGCAGAACCTGAACAGTGCGGTCAATCGCATCAGCTGCTTCTCGTTCCAACTCGGCCATAATATCCTCGTCAGCCTGGCCTTTGCGGCCATAATAGCGATTCAAGCGGATATTGCGGCTGGCAAAGTTTTGCTGCAAAGCAACAAAAAAGTCGGTTCCATCCTCGGCCACCATCTGTTTCGTCGCTTTGACAATGTCATCAAAGCGCTCGTCTTTGTTTTTGGCCAAATCGTTCACCAACTGCGGCAAATCGACCTCATAGACCAAATAGGTACCGCCTTGCAGGTCGAGACCCCGGCGGATGGCACGGTCTTGCACTTTGTCGATTTTGTTGCTGAGCTGAATCAATTTGGCGCTCTGCTGCAGCGCCACAGTTTGGCTGTCACCGATGGTGGTTTGACGAACCAGACTCTCCAAATTTCCCTGGGTAACGCCTGCCATGACGGTGCCAGGATCCAGCCGGGTCAGCGAAACAATCTTTTCGATCAGTTTCGTCTCTTCTTCCTGAAGATTGTTGAGCTGCACGGTGGGCACCAGTGCAAAAAGCGAGAGCAAGACAAGAACGGCGACCAAGACGACTTTGAACACCTGATTGCGTTGCATATAACCACTACCTCCACGGAATAAAATTATCTTCGAATATATCTCGCAAATGTAGTAAATATAAAGAAAAAAGTCAATTAAAAGTTCACCTCAGATTCGGTGTTGAGCGAATCAAAAAACAGGCAATCTCTTATTCTTGATGCAGTTGCGATTATGACAAGTTTCACCCTTTGTGTACTGCTATCGAATTGATTTTCTGTGAGATCCGTTGCTTTGCGCCGAATCCGGATTCACCTTAATCTGCACATTCAAGTGTTCTCGAACGGCCGGTTTCCGCCGCAGGCTAGGACCGCACGATGCGTTGACGAACGGCATCGATGATCGAACCGTCCCGAAATTCGATCAACGCCACCACGCGATCCGTGAATTCGGGTTTTTGCGGTATGCCGGTCATTTGCATCGCCCGATGATGCAATTCGTCGATGGAACAAATCGGCAGCGAACTCTTTTTTACCCGTTCGAGCAAATCGTGGCGCCGCGGATTGATTGCGATTCCGTATTCTGTGACCAGCACATCGATCATTTCTCCCGGTGCGGTCACGGTCGTGACGGAGTCAACCACAATCGGCACGCGATTGCGCACAAGCGGGGCGGTGATGATGGTGACGTTGGCATCCGCCGCATCGGTGAAACCTCCGATACCGTGCAACAACCAGCCGTCAGAGTGGGTGTTGACGTTGACATTGAATTCCAGATCAACCTCGGTTGCGCCGAGCACCGAAACCTGGACTCGTTGTGCAAAACAGCCTTTGGTGTGATAATTGTAAGAGACAAATGGATTGGTCTCGATGTGATTCGGGTTCTCGCGCAGCGAGCGTACACCATCGAGATCAAAACTTTGGCCGTCGAGTATATATCTGGTCATCCCACTTTCCAGCATCTCCACCATATACTTGGTCGATCCGCCCCGCACAAAATCGGCAACCACCCCCTTGGCGGCCATCATGTCGCTCATGTATTTGACAAAGGCGAGCGACACCCCGCCGGCACCAGCCTGAAACGAAAAATTGGGTTCGGTCATGATGCCGCTGTCGCGCACGAATTGCGCGGCATATTCAGCAATGAGCAAGCGGGTCGGGCTGCGGGTAATGCGAGTGGTGCCGGACATGATCTGCGCCGGATCGCCCAGGGAATCCACCTGCACCACAAAGTCGACATGGCCACCCTCAATGCTCCATGGATAACAAGGAAAGGGCACCAAATTGTCGGTGACGACCACCACTCGATCGGCCCACAGAGAATCTGCCAAAGCGAATCCGAGCGGGCCACATGCGGAGGGTCCGTTGAGTCCATTCGCATTGCCATGGCTGTCGGCACACGGCGCCGCGATAAAAGCGACGTCGATCTTCAGATCGCCATCCTGGATGGCGCGAAATCGGCCGCCGTGCGATCGCAGAACCGCGGTTTTTTTCATCTTGCCAAGCGAGCAGGCTCTGCCGACCGGCCCGTTCATCGATCCTTCGACATGCGAAATGACTCCCCGATCGATATAGTCAACCAATTTTTCATGCACCGGGAACAACGCAGACGGCGCCAACACCAGATCTCTGAGTCCTCTGGTGGCGAGTTTCTCCATCACCAGGTTGATCAGCAGGTCGCCGTTGCGAAGATGGTGGTGAAAACCGATGGTCATGCCGTCGCGGATTTCACAGGCATCGATTGCCTTGTCAATGGACGATAAGAGCTTGTTTTTGTAATCGCTGGCGGCCCGGATCAACGCGCCGGCTTGGCGTCCACCGCCTTTGTCTGCTCCTGCACCACGAAAGGGACGAAGCGCTCTGCCATCGATTTCTGCAGGCACCATTCGTCCGACTGCATTTTTTATCCAATTCATATCGCCTCATCCTTGTTGCAGGTTTTGTCCGAAAGTTGGAACCTCGACAATTAACAGGTTACCATGCCCGATGCGCACAGTTCCAGCCCCGTTGTTCCGCTGATAGCTGGACAATGGTGTGGGCCTTGCGAAACTCGGCGTGTCGGCCGTGTGATCGATCGGTTGTGCAAACATGCTGATCGCTTCGGTTGTGCAGTTGTTATTTTTCTTCTCCCTCGTTCAACAATCCGACCGCCCGCGCCATGGCCAGCACTTTTTGCGCGCGCGCGACCACAGGAGCATCGATCATCTTGCTGCCCAGACAGGCCACACCTGAACCTTTTGCGCTTGCTTCTTCAACAGCCTGGATGATTAACCGTGACTTTTCGATCTGTTCGACGGTGGGGGTGAAGATCTGATGAATAGGCTGTATCTGCGATGGATGAATCACTCCGCGGCCGTCGAAACCGAGCTGCAGAGATTCGCGTGTGCTCGCCAGCAAGCCGTCGATATTTTCAACGTCGGCGTAGACTGTATCCAACGCATGCAGACGAGCGGCTTTTGCCGCCAGAACGATAAGGCTGCGGGCGACCAGGCTCTCTTTGCCCTCCTGACTGCGTTCGGCGCCGATATCCGCAGTAAAATCTTCGGCTCCAAAACAGAGAGCGCAGTTGCGCTTCGATGCCAGGGCGATCTCCCGCGCATTCAAAACACCCTGTGCCGTTTCGATCAAAGGCATCAGTTCGATCGGCCTTTCGATGCCATGCTGTTGCTCGAGTTCCTGGACCAATCGTTCGACCGCCTGCACATCGGCCACTTTTTCGCACTTGGGAATCAACAGGGTGTCAGGTTGTGCGGGTACGATCTGCTGCAAATCCGTTTCGCCCTCGGACGTGGAAAGCGGATTGATGCGCACGATTCGTTCGCTGCGGCCAAAATCGACCGCCATCAGGGTGTTGCGCACCAGGATGCGCGCCGCTGCTTTATGCGGTGGAGCGACCGAGTCTTCCAGATCGAGAATAACCGCATCAGCCCGAAAAAGACCGGCATTGAGCGCCAGATCGGGTTGGTTGCCCGGCAGATACAGCCGCGAGCGGCGCAAACGGGTCGCCTGCTTGGCGGGCAGATCGACAGGCGCAGCCGGCAAAAGACGCTTGTCGATGGCCGGTTGTGCTGTACGAACCGCCGCTTCGACCCGGGCTTTGATGATATGGTCGAGCGCCCCTTGATCCCTGATGATCAGCTTGCAGTGGTGGATGCTAAAAAAATCCAATGCGGTTTCCAGACAGTGCAAAATCTGATCGCCGAACAGCTCTCTGACCGAACTGTTGATCTCGATCACCCGGCCGCCGGATTTCGCGAGATGCAGCTCGATGAGACAATCGCTCTTTTCTTCACGCCCGACCGTAATGATTTGCGCTTGTGCGGATTGGGACATGTAAATTTACCTCATCTATGTTCAAAAACAGGCTCTTGGGATGGTTTGATCGGCCCTTTAATATCTGCCAGCGAAAAGTTCAACACAACTTAAAAGTATACTTAACTTGGAATGAATAATCAATAGAAAAAGCTTTGTTTCGCTGCTGCGCTTTTCATTGGCATAAAAAAATCCCAATCGTTGCATTTTTATGTTGATTTTGTTATCATGTGTTGTCAGCGTCTGCTCAGCGGCAAACGCAATGATGTGCCGAATTTGCGAGATCTGACAGCGGTGATGCATGGCCTGGAATACACCATCAATCCAGTCTGGTTCGATAGAACTGCCTCAAAACGGGGCTGATCTCCCAACTATCAGCAAGGAGAAACCGACCAATGGATATCCAAAGCCCTCGATCCGCTGCACTTTGGCAATCGCTCATCCCTGTGGTTTCCTTGATCTTTTTCCTTGGCATCAATATTTTTCTTTTCGCCGGCAGCCCGCATATTCCGCTGGTCCTCGGCACAGTGGTCGCTTGCATCGTCGGCCTGTTTCTCGGCTTTTCCTGGCGTCAGATGGAGGAGAGCATTGTACAGGGAATCATGGTCGCCATACAAGCCTGCCTCATCCTGCTGGTGATTGGCATGTTGATCGGTACCTGGATCCTCAGCGGTATTGTTCCCTTTATGATCTATTGCGGCCTCAAGCTTTTGGCACCATCGCTGTTTTTGGTCACCACCTGTCTGATCTGTTCTCTGATCTCTCTGGCAACCGGCTCATCCTGGTCTACTGTGGGGACAGTGGGAGTCGCCTTGATCGGCGTGGGGCAGGGTTTGGGGATACCGCTTCCTATGGTCGCAGGAGCGATCATCTCCGGCTCTTATCTCGGGGACAAGATATCGCCGCTTTCCGACACCACGAATCTGGCGCCGGCAGTGGTCGGGACAGACATGTTCAAACATATCCGCCACATGATGTATACCACCATGCCGGCCTATGTTGTTGCTTTGCTGCTCTATGCGCTGCTGGGATTGCTTACCGCGCAAAACCGCGTCGAGGGCACCGAAATTTACGCCATTATGAGTGCTTTGCAGCAGAACTTCAACCTCAATCCTCTCCTTTTATTGCCGCCGTTGTTGGTGATTTTAATGGTGCTTTTCCGCATTCCCGCTCTTCCGGCTCTCTTGGGCGGTGCTGTAATTGGCGGCTTGTTTGCGCTCTTCTTGCAAGACACCTCTCTGCAGCAAGTGATGACCGTTGCACAAAGTGGTTTCGTTTCAACAACCGGGATAGATGCCGTCGACCAACTGCTGACCCGTGGCGGCATGGAAAGTATGCTATCGACTGTTGCCCTGATCATCTGTGCGCTCGCCTTTGGCGGCGCCATGGAAGGTACCGGCATGCTCATGGCTATTGGCGGCGCGATTCTGCGTCTGGCACGCAGCATCGGCACGCTGGTTTTGGCAACCATTCTGACTTGCATTACCATGAATGTTATCGCACCTGACCAGTACCTCTCTATCGTTGTCCCCGGCCGCATGTATCGCGAAGCTTTCCGTCAGCGCGGCCTTGCCGCTGTCAATCTTTCCCGTTGCCTCGAAGACAGCGGCACCCTCAGTTCTCCGCTGATACCCTGGAACACCTGTGGTGCCTATATATGGGCAACTCTGGGAATTTATCCATTTGCCTATCTCCCGTTTGCCTTTTTGAACATCCTCACCCCGCTGGTATCGATTTTCTATGGCTTTACCGGCATTACCATTCGCCGACTTGACGACAATGATCCGGAATCAAGACCTGTTTGAAATATCTTTCTTTGCAGAGGTGTTAAAAAAAATTACCAGTGTCCCGTCGTCAGTCGGAACACTGGTTGGGAAACCACTGAAATAGAATCATTTTAACAGGGTGAATGCTGCTGTCCCTATTGCTTATGACGGATGATCGTGATTGCAGGATAGAAATAGATGAAGGAGACATTATGAAAGTCAACGAAGGCACTGTTGATCGCATCGGGCGGGTGATTGTCGGTCTGGCGTTGTTGATCGTGGCGCTGCTGTCTTTACAAGGCGCAGTTGCCTGGATCGTCGGTACCGTGGGAGTGATGTTGTTGATCACCGCAGCCAGCGGTGTTTGCGGTTTGTATGCTTTGCTCAAGATCAGCACCGTTAAAACGAGACAAACTTGAGAGCAACCTTCCTCGTCATTTTTTTCAATTCGACTTCCTGGTTCAGGAAGATCGGAGCGCGGACGCCGGTGAAACGTTTGTACGGCTAGCCGCCAACTCCTCTGCCAGATATTTGCCTGTATAGGATACGGAATTCTGCGCGATTTCTTCCGGGCTTCCCTGTGCAACGATTTGACCACCCCTTTCGCCGCCATCCGGACCCATGTCGATGACATGATCAGCGGTTTTGATGACGTCGAGATGGTGTTCTATAACGACCACTGTATTGCCGCGATCGACGAGGCGGTTGAGAACAGTCAACAGCATTTTGATATCTTCAAAGTGCAGTCCGGTGGTGGGTTCGTCCAGAATATAGAGCGTTTTTCCTGTGCCCCATTTGGAAAGCTCGGTTGCCAGTTTGACGCGCTGGGCTTCACCGCCAGACAGCGTGGTCGCCTGCTGCCCGAGGCGGATATAGCCCAGTCCAACATCTTGCAGGGTCTTGAGTTTTCTCTGAATAGAAGGGATATTTTGAAAGAGATCGTGCGCCTGCTCGACGGTCAGTTCCAGAATATCGGAGATTGATTTGTTGCGATATTTGATCTCCAGCGTCTCCCGGTTGTAGCGTTTGCCCTTGCAAGCTTCACAGGTGACATAGACATCAGGTAAAAAATGCATTTCGATCTTGATGATGCCGTCACCCTGACAGGCTTCACACCGTCCACCCTTGACGTTGAAGCTGAATCGCCCGGGTTTGTAACCGCGAATTCGCGCCTCGGGCAATTGAGAAAAGAGATCGCGAATCGGGCTGAAGAGCCCGGTATAGGTGGCAGGATTGGACCGGGGTGTGCGGCCGATCGGCGACTGATCGATATCGATCACCTTGTCGATATTTTCCACGCCTTCGATCGCTGCAAAGGGCAGCGGCGTGTCTTTGCTGTGATAAAAGTGGCGGCGCAAAATTGAGTAGAGCGTTTCGTTGATCAAGCTGCTTTTACCGCTTCCCGAGACGCCGGTGATGCAGATCAATTTGCCGAGTGGCAGGCACAGGTCGACATTTTTCAAGTTGTTGCCGCAGGCCCCGCGCAAGATCAGCTGCTGACCATTGCCATTTCTTCGTTGGATTGGTGCTTCAATTCGACGACGGCCTGCGAGGTAATCGCCGGTAATCGATTGCCGGTTGGCGGCTACCTCCTGAGGGGTGCCCTGCGCAACGATACGGCCTCCGTGCTCGCCGGCGCCGGGGCCAAGATCGAGCAGGTAATCCGCTTCCAGCATTGTTTCCTTGTCATGTTCGACCACGATGACGGTGTTGCCCAAATCGCGCAGAGTTTTTAAGGTGTCGATGAGTCGCCGATTGTCGCGCTGATGCAGGCCGATGGATGGTTCGTCGAGAATATAGAGCACCCCGACCAACTGCGATCCAATTTGGGTCGCCAGGCGAATCCGCTGTGCTTCACCGCCTGCCAAAGTGTCGGCATTGCGATCCAGAGTGAGATAATCAAGACCCACATTCACCAGAAAGCCGAGGCGTTCACAGATTTCTTTTATGATCTGTTTGCCCACCTGGGCGTCGCGGTGGTTCAATTCGAGAGATGTGAAAAACTCCAGACATTGGCGGATGGAAAAAGCAGTCACCTGTTGAATCGGTGTGCCGTGGATTTTAACAAACCGTGCTTGCGGTTTGAGCCGTGCGCCGCCGCACACTTCACACCCCACCGAATTCATAAAGCTCTCGATCCACTCACGGATGTTGTCCGAATCGGTCTGGTGAAAACGGCGTTGCAGGTGATTGATGATCCCTTCGAACTTGTTGTGCACCAAACCTTCGTGACTGCCGGTTCGCGATCTGTAGTGAAAGGTCAGCTCCTTGTCGGTGCCATAGAGCAGCGCTTTTTGGCATTCTGCGGAGAGATCGGCGAACTTGTCCTGCAGCGTGTGACCGAATTGTGCAGCAACTCCTTGAACCATGGTCCGATACCAGCCATCCTCGAGTTTGCCCCAGGGAACAATCGCACCGTCGACGAGCGCCCGGGCCCGGTCGGGAATGACCAGATCGGGGTCGATCTTCATGGTCACGCCCAGCCCTTTGCACTCCGGGCAAGCTCCATATGGCGAATTGAAGGAAAATAACCGGGGCTCAAGTTCTTCATATGAAATTCCGCAATCGATGCATGCATAACGTTCGCTGTACAGATGCTCGCTCTGTCCAAGGTGATCGATCAGCACAATGCCGGAGGCCAGGTTGAGAGCGGTTTCCACCGAATCGGTCAAGCGGCCTTGAATCTTGGGTTGCACCACCAGCCGGTCGACGACGATTTCAATATTGTGCTTTTTATTCTTGTCGAGAGCGATGGTTTGATCCAGCTCATAAATTTGTCCGTCCACTCGCACCCGAACAAAGCCGTCGCGCTGCGCTTCCTGAAAAATCTCGCGATATTCGCCTTTGCGGCCGCGGATGATCGGCGCCAATATCTGGATTTTGCTGTTTTCCGGCAGGCTGAGCACCTGGTCGACGATTTGCTGAACGGTCTGACGTTCGACCCGTTTGCCGCAATTCGGGCAATGGGGAACACCGATTCGAGCAAACAGCAAGCGCAGATAGTCGTAAATCTCGGTCACTGTGCCGACAGTGGAACGCGGATTTTTACCAGCTGAACGCTGTTCGATCGAGATCGCCGGCGACAACCCTTCAATATAATCGATATCCGGTTTTTCCATCAAGCCGAGGAATTGGCGGGCATAGGCCGACAGAGATTCCACATAGCGCCGCTGCCCTTCGGCATAGATGGTGTCGAAAGCGAGCGAAGACTTGCCGGATCCCGACAGACCGGTGATGACCACCAATTGATTGCGGGAAAACTCGACATCGATATTTTTTAAATTGTGTTCGCGGGCACCGCGGAGGATGATTTTTTCTTTCTCGACCATCACAACTCTTGGTTCAATCCTATGGGAATTTCAGTTTTAAGATCGGCTTTGGGCACAGTTAGATGACATCGAATTGGAAATATAGCGATATTTTCCCAAACAGTGAATAAAAAATTGCTAGAATCTGTTGCCGAACAACCTCGATAGTGAACGCAGTGCGCTCTCCTGACTTTGGCGAACAGCGCCAAATTTCCAATAGATTCAATATGATATTTGCACCACCAGGGCGGCAGGGAGGATGGCTGCAAATGAAATTAAATTAAAAAGATACTTTCTATTCGGTTCTGTATTAACAGATTCCAGGTCTTTTCTTTTTGATTGACATTGATTGGATAAAACAATAAATTGCAACTAATTTCTGAATTCAATTCAGCTGCATATTTTCTCAACAATCGGTTGCACGTTAACTTTCGCAAGAGTGGAAAGGATGAAAGCATGAAGAATCTGCTGTTTCTGTTGTTGTGCAGTGTGGCGATGCTGTTCGCACAAGAGGCCGCTCCTGATTGGATGGCTATCGGTAATGCCGCCTACGAATCCTTCGATGACGCCAAAGCCGTGGCCAGCTACGAAGCCATAATTGCCGTTGACAGCAACAATTGTGAAGCGCTGTGGAAAGCCTCGCGCAGCCATGTCATCGTCGGGGAACTCGAGGGCAAAGCAGCGCAGGAAACGCATTATCCGAAGGCCGAAAAATTAGCCCGCCGTGCCGCTGTGCTTTGCCCTGAAAATGTCGATACCCAACTCAATCTGGCTATTGCAGTTGGACGTCTGGCCATTCTGCGCGGCGGCAAGACCAAAGTCGAATTGTCCAAGGAAGTCAAAGAGCGCGCCGAAAAGGCAATCCAGTTGAATCCCCAAGAGGATATCGCCTATCACGTCCTGGCACGCTGGAACCGCGAAGTGGCGATCCTGAGTGGCGTGAAAAAGGCTTTGGCTAAAATCATCTATGGCGGACTGCCGCCTGCCAGCCGTGAAAAAGCTGTGGAGCTTTTTCAACAGGCCATTGCCATCGATCCGAATTATATCATCCATCATTATGAACTGGGTTTGACCTACGAAACCCTGGGAAAATGGGCAGAAGCCAAATCTGCCTACGAGCAAGCTCTCCACCTCACAGCGGTTTCACCGCGGGATAAAAAATACCAGGCTGAAGCAAAACAGCAGCTTGAAAGAGTCATGAAAAAGCTCTAAAACGATATGGGCCGGCCAGCCTTTGGCCGGCCTCCTTTTTTCCCCGCTGTTGTCTTGCTCTATCCCTACTCACGACGAGATCGAAAACAATTGTTTTTCCAAACAGCCATGCAACCGTTCGGCTGCCAATCCAGAAGTTACAAAAACCGTCTCGCCAAGCCGCAATGAAAGCGAAGGTTTGACCGGGAAAAAATCTCGATTGTTGTTCTGGGGGTTTACTTTTTCGTTTCGATTTTGTATCTTGTAAAATCAAAAAAACAGGCAGATAACCAACAGAGGAACGGTAATGAACAAAATGATTCGAAACACCTGTCTGCTGCTGCTCATGGTGACAATTTGGTTGCAGGCTGGCCAGAAAAAACCGCTGGACCATACCGTTTATGACGGGTGGAAAAGCATCAAGGCGGAAAAGCTTTCCGTAGACGGAAAATGGGTTTTATATGGCCTCGAACCGCAAGAGGGCGATGGTCAACTGATTATTCGCAATTTGATGACCGATAGCACAATCGTGGTGGAACGCAGCACTGAGGGTGAAATCGCACGCGATATGCGCTATGCGGTATGCAAGGTTCAGCCGTTTTTTGCCCAAACGCGCCAGGCCAAGATCGATAAAAAGAAAGAGGACGACATGCCGGCAGATACGCTGGCAATCGTGGATTTGCAGACCGCGGCAGTGACCAAAATACCCGGCTTGAAGAGCTACAAATTGCCGAAAGAAGGCAGTGGCTGGCTGGCTTACACCATGGCTCTGCAACCTGCAGCACCCGATACATCCAAAGCCGCTGCACCGGACAGCGCCAAGCCAGAAGGCAAAAAAAAACCAGATAAAAAGAAACTCAATCTCGTGATTCGCCGCTTGAACGATGGCCGCGAGTTTTCCTATCCTCGCGTCACTTCTTTCGAATTCAGCAAGGACGGCCGTCGAGTGCTTTTTGCCATTGAAGAGTCGGACAGCCTGCGCACCGCTGGCGTCTATGTGTTCGACACAGCAGAAGAAAAAGAACACGGCTTGAAACTCGGCAAGGGCAAGTTCAAGATGCTTGCCTGGGACGAGCAGGGCGAGCAGGCTGCTTTTCTGGCCGATCAGGATACCAGCAAAGTGAGGGAACGGTTTTTTTCGCTCTACTATTGGAAATCCGGCATGGATTCGGCCACAGTCGTCGCCGATACGAGCAGTGCCGGTGTCCCGGATCGTTGGATTGTCAGTGAACACGGTGCGGTCCATTTTTCCGACAACGGCGGACGTCTTTTTTTCCGCACTTCGCCCCGACCGGTGCTTGAAGATACAACCTTGGTCGAATTCGAGGTCGCCAAGGTCGATGTTTGGAATTGGAAAGATCCCCTGTTGCAGCCGCAGCAGCTCAAAGAGCGCGAGCAAGAACTGAAGCGCTCTTATCTTGCGGTATTCGATCTCAAGAAACGGCGAATTGTCCAGCTCGGCCGAACGGAAATCCCCGAGATCGTTCTTGCCGATAAAGGCAATGCAGATATGGCGCTTGGGAAATCGAATCTGCCTTATCGCCGGCTGCGCTCCTGGGAAGGTGCCGAGTATGAGGATGTGTTTCTGGTATCTGTTAAAGATGGCGGAACCAGGCCGGTATTGAGCAAATACCGCGGTTCACTCGCTCTTTCGCCGCAAGGCGATTATCTCTTTGGTTTTGATGAAGAGGCCGGCCATTGGTTCAGCCTCTCGAGCAAAACAGCGGAAAAAGTCTGGTTGAGCCGGAACGTACCGGTTTCCTTTACCAACGAACTCGATGACCATCCCGATCTGCCCAGATCGTATGGTCATATGGGCTGGAGCCAGGACGATAAGCACCTTTATCTCTATGATCGTTTTGATATCTGGCAGGTCGATCCGCGCGGCAAACAAGCGCCGGTCAATCTTACCGCCGGTTTTGGCCGCGAGCGATTTCGGCAATTGCGGGCTGTCAATCTGGAGAAAGAAAAGCAATTCTTTTCCACTGATCAGGCTGTGCTGCTCAAGAGCTTTGATGAAAAAGACAAATCCGCAGGATTTTATCGCTTGCGCCTGGATCAGCCCGGCAAACCGCAGGAATTGATCCACGAGCCCTATTCATTCAGCAATCCGGTCAAGGCTGAAAACGCGGATGTGTTGTTGTTCACCCGCCAATCGTTTGTCGATTTTCCGGACCTTTGGACCAGCAACCTCGATTTCCAGGGCCGACACAAAATATCCAACGCCAATCCGCAGCAAGCCGACTATCTGTGGGGTACCGCTGAGCTGGTGCACTGGCGGTCGGATGATGGTGAACCCTTGGACGGCATTCTTTACAAGCCTGAAGACTTTGATTCGACAAAAAAATATCCGATGATCGTCTATTTTTACGAACGCACCTCGCAAACCTTGCACTGGTATCAGACGCCGCGGCCGAGCCCATCCACTGTGCGGCCGTCATTTTATGCCAGCCGCGGTTACCTCTTTTTTATTCCGGATATCGTCTATCAGGACGGCTATCCGGGTGAAAGCGCTTTCAAGTGCATTATGCCCGGGGTAATGAAGCTGATCGAAAAAGGCTTTGTCGATGAAAAGCGCATCGGTATCCAGGGCCAGAGCTGGGGTGGCTATCAGGTGGCGTATCTGGTCACACGCACCCGACTTTTTGCCGCCGGCATGGCCGGTGCACCGGTCAGCAATATGACCAGCGCCTACGGCGGCATCCGCTGGGGCAGCGGCCAAAGCCGCATGTTCCAGTACGAACACTCGCAAAGCCGTATCGGCGGCAGTTTGTGGGAAAAGCCTTTGCAATATATCACCAATTCGCCGGTTTTTCGCGCTGATGAAGTGCAAACGCCTTTGCTCATGATGCACAACGACAACGACGGTGCTGTGCCCTGGTATCAGGGCATCGAGATGTTTGTCGCGCTGCGCCGCCTGGGCAAACCAGTTTGGCTGCTCAATTACAACAGCGAAGAGCACAACCTGATCAAGCGGCAAAATCGCAAGGATCTCTCTATCCGCATGCAGCAATTCTTCGATCACTATCTCAAAGGCGATCCGGCACCAGTCTGGCTTCAGGACGGCATCCCGGCGACGATGAAGGGCAAAACATGGGGCTATGAATTGACGCAATAGGTGGCCGGCCTACGGATTTGCAGACCTGCCGACAGAGTCGCGTCTGTCGGCAGGTCTTTTTGTTTGCAAAGGCCACCACCCAACTTGTGGTGTTCGTTGAACTTTTTCCCACTACCCACTTGAAGGGGATGGTGAGTTGTCTGTGCAGGAATTCTTGCGCATCGGCACCTGCAGCTGGAAATACGATTCCTGGATCGGCTTGATCTATACCGAAGCCGGCCGGCATAATTATTTGCAGGAATATTCACAACACTATTCAACGGTTGAAATCGATCAATGGTTTTGGTCGTTGTTCGACGGCAAGAAACCGGTTCTGCCAAACCCAAAGACCGTACAGGAGTATGTCGATGCAGTTCCCGACCACTTTGAATTCACGGTCAAAGTGCCGAACAGCATCACCCTGACTCACTATTACCAGTCGGCAAATGGGCATTCGCTGCAAGCAAATCCCTATTTTTTATCGAATGATCTGTTTGAAGCTTTTCTTGCGAGCCTGGCTCCGATGCATCAGCAAATCGGTCAGCTGATGTTTCAGTTCGAGTATCTGAACAAACAAAAAATGGCCGATCAGCTTCTTTTCATGCAAAGATTCGGCGATTTTATTGCGAATTGTCCGGCTGGTTTCCCCTATGCCATAGAGATCAGAAATCCGCACTATTTGAATGAGAAATATTTTGCCTATTTGCAGTCGAAAAACCTGGCCCACGTGTTTTTACAAGGTTACTATATGCCCTCCATCGTCAGCGTATTTAATCAACACAAAAGCCATATCGAGAAAAACGCGATCATCCGATTGCATGGACCAAACCGCAAGCAGATGGAAGAGATGACAGGAAACCAATGGAGCGAAATCGTCGCTCCCAGGGATGCTGAACTCTCAGAGATCGCGAGAATGGTGTTGGAAATGATCGAGAAAAAGATTAAAATTTTCTTTAATGTCAACAACCACTATGAGGGATCGGCTCCCAAAACGATTGCCAGATTCGAAGCGTTGCTGCAGAAAGCAAATGCACAAGATCGCAAAGGGTGAGACAATAGCCGAACGATTTCTTGACAACCATCTGGATTCTCATCAGCAGAAGCCGGTCCCGATAAAAAAACTCCTCACAAAACGTACCACTATTGGGAAGACAACAGTATGACCGGAATTGAAAACTATCGCCGCGCCATCGAATTCAAAAAACCAGACACTGTTCCGTGTGACATCGGTGTCGATCTCGATTGGATGCAGGAAAAAGATCCGAAAAAGCGGGCCAGGATCAGAGAGTTGATTGCGCAGTTCCCCGACGATTTGCTGCGCTGGTTGAACACCGCCCGCAATGCAGTTGAACCTGAATCTCAGGACGGCGTCGTTCGCTGGACCGATGAATGGCAGACTGGCTGGGTGGATGACGGCTATGGTGCAAAAACCGACCGCCACCCTCTGATCGACGGGTATGAGGCTTTCCCCGGTTCGATCATTCCGGATCCCCACGTTGCCGGCCGATTTTCTGCGGTTGACGAAATATTGCAGAATCGCAAGGAACGCTATGTGCAGGCGGCAGTCTGGTTCACTCTTTTTGAACGACTGTGGATGCTGCGCGGATTTGAGAACATGCTGATGGATCCCTATGTGAATGAACGGTCATTCTGCATGTTGCGCGATCAGATCGTCGACTACGACCTGGCGATCATCGATGCGTGGCTTGCGCGCAGAGCCAACGGGATTTTTTTCTCCGATGACTGGGGAAGCCAGAAGGGCCTGCTCATCCATCCCGACGATTGGCGGAAATTTTATAAACCATCCTATAAACGCCTGTTCGACCGGGTGCACTCCGGTGGGGCGCATGTCTGGATGCATCTTTGCGGCAATATTACGGCCATCCTCCCCGACCTCATCGACATCGGCCTGAATGTATTGAATCCGGTACAGCCGCAAGCGATGGACCTACAGGTGTTGTCGCGAGAATTCGGCGGCAGCCTGTGCTTCTACGGCGGCATCGATGTGCAGGGCACCTTGATTCACGGCTCAACCGAAGAAGTGAAACAGCAAGTCCGCGATCTTATCGACTTGTTCGGCCGCTTTGACGGCGGTTATATCGGCGGCACCAGCCATTCGATCATGCCCGAAACGCCTCTCGATAACATCATAGCGATGTATGAAGCTTTTCTTGAATGTCGGTAACAACGTTTGACCTGCAGGAGGAAAAAACATGATCGTCGCAAGAAATCTACAGGATGTACCTGTTCTGGAAACCGCGCATAACGTCGATGCCCGCAATGTCTACAACACCGAGAACGCGGTTGTTACAATCATTACCCTGAAACCCGGGCAAGAATTAAAAAAACACATCACGCCTGTTGATGTGGCATTTTATATTTTACATGGAAAAGGCATTGTGCAGATCGGCGACGAAAAGATCGAGGTATCCGAGAATACCCTGGTGGAAAGCCCGAAAGACATCCTGCACTGCTTGTTCAACCAGGGAAACGTGGATTTTGTCTTTATGGTTATCAAAGCCCCTCGTCCGCAGAAAAAGACAGTGTTCGTTGCTTGACGCAGTGAGCAGCTCCAATCACAGGCGTACGCTTATTTGCCTATTACCACTGAGGTTGATCTGATTGGCAACCTGCATAATCAACTGCAAAAGTTGAACGACTTTACCTTTTCAGATATGGATGGGGAGAAATTTTTTGTCAGCGGAATTTTACCATCTCTGGCAGTTGCTTTACGCCAGTGTACCGATTTTCACAATTGCGGGGAAATTCCCATGCGACAACATCAAGACTACCTGATGCGAATGATCGAACAACTGAGCCAGGCTCTTGCTGGTGTTCTGAATCGGTTGCTTAAAGGAGAGAGCGCCCAATCGGCAGCGGTCGATGCGGAGCTCAATGACATCGCTTCACGGGCAGGAATCGATTTGGAACTTGCACAAGCTATCGGTATGGAAAACCTGCTGGACCTGGTCAGCGCCGGCGGTGCGGTGGACAACTGCAGGTGTTGGTTGTTGGCGGAACTCTTGTATCTGAAAGCTCTCCAATCCCAGCAAATCCTCGACTCGAATAAGGCTGTGGAAAATTTTGCTCGTTCTCTTTTTCTTTACCGCAAGGTCCCAAACGAGGATAAAGACTCGTATGGTTTGCCGGCGCCGGACGCTCGCCGGGAGGAGATCATGGGCAGGATGACCGAATTTCCACTCGGCGATCCGGTTGATATTGAAAAAATGCAACAATTGCTCGGATTGCGGAGGCAGTGATAAAAAGATGACCACAGGTGCTCCATCCGAACGGCGATTCAGCGGAGAGGCTGCCAGGCTCAGATCTGCAGAACGCGTGGCCAGGCTTGAACCCGAACGCGTGGTGGCGTACAGTTTGCAAAACCTTCACATCACCAGCGTGCTGGACATCGGCACCGGGACAGGCTTGTTCGCAGAGGCGTTTTCAGCGGCGGGGACAGCGGTTACCGGCATCGATGTCAGGAGTGACTTGCTGGCAGTTGCACAACAACATCTTCCAGAAGGTCGATTTGTCAATGCTCTGGCCGAATTCTTGCCATTTGATGACAAGTCATTCGATCTGGTTTTCCTGGCGCATGTGTTGCATGAAGCAGACGACCTTTCGCAGGCTCTGCGTGAGGCTGCCAGAACCGCACGGCGCCGTGTCGTAATCGTTGAATATCCCTATAGGCAGGAAGAATCGGGGCCACCGTTGGAACACCGTCTGCCGGGCGATCGGATCGAAAGCCTTGCTGCTGCTGTTGGATTGTATGATCGTGTAAAAGCGAGTTTAACCCACGTCGATCTCTATGCCTTCAGCGCTTTCTAGCCTGTTCAGTACAAATTCAAACAGGTAAATTTTTACTGTTGCCTGAGCGCGAATCAGAGAGGCGAAATTTCAGGAGCTCAACCCGAGAGTGATATGACTCGAGCCGTTCCTGGCTCTGCAATTCGGCGGCATCGGGCCTCTGGTGCGTCTATGGCACACAATCCAAGCAGAGGAATTCAATATGAACCGACAGAGATTTCACATCAAACCAGTTGCTGTTCTGCTGCTGTGGTGTTTCGGCATGCTTTTATCGGTTTCTTGCAAGAAACAGAATAACTCGGATGCGGATGCCACTTTTATCGCCACTCCTGCCGATCTCAAGGCCCGCATCCCGACGCAATTGCACATTACCAATCCCGACTTTATCGTCTTTGTGCCCAGGGTAACCGATGAAAGCGTCAACGACACCGGCAACGAGCACTTTCTCGTATTCGACGGCCCGGACGGCTCGCTCATGGCCGTTTGGACGCAGAGCTCTGCCGAATCGCAACCTGACCAGCACATTGCCTTCAGCCGCAGCGACGACGAAGGCAAAACCTGGAGCCAGCCGCGCACCATCGCCGGCCCGCAAAAGCCCGGCGATGGCCACATCGCCAGCTGGGGATATCCGTTGGTCAGTAAAAGCGGTCGTATTTATGTCCTCTATAGTCAGAGTATCGGGGAGTACGACACCTTTCCGCATATCACTGGTTGGTTACACGGGATCACCAGCGACGACAACGGCGTCACCTGGTCTGAACCGCAGAATGTGCCGCTGCGGCGCAGCACTCGCGACAATCCCGATCCATCTGTTCCTCCCAACATCATCTGTTGGCAAAAACCTCTGCGCCTCGGCAAGGACGGCAAATACCTGGCAGGTGTCAGCCGCTGGACCAGCTTTTCGGTTACCGAACAACCGACCGAATCTTGGATGTCGGCCGACGCCCGAGTTGAATTCATGCGGTTCGAAAACATCGATGAAAACCCCGAACCGCAGGAAATCGACATCACCTGGTTCGCTTTTGATGAAGCGGCGCTGGCGGTACCCTATCCCGGCTACCCCGAGATCAGCGCTTGTCAGGAGCCCTCAATCGTCCAACTTCCCGATGGCCGTCTTTTCTGCGTCATGCGCACGGTTGCCGGCAGTCCCTACTGGAGTGTCAGCGCCGATGCCGGTGAAACCTGGACCAAACCCCTGCCGCTCCTGCGGCGGGATGGCGGCGATCCGCTTTTCCACCCTCTATCTCCCTGTCCGATCTACGACGTGGGCGGCAATGAAGCGGGCAGCGGACGCTATGCGCTTTTTATCCACAACCACGACGGTCATTATCAAGGCTACAAACCGACCGATTCGAGCTTTCACCGCCGGCCGGTTTACATCGTCCGTGGTGAGTTCAACGCAGGCGCCAACCAGCCGGTCTGGTTTGATGAGCCGGAATTCTTTTTCGATCACAACGGCATCAGCCTGGGCAAACCCGGAACAGCGGGCCGCCTCGACCTTGCCCTCTATGCCAGCCTGACCGTGCGCAATGGCCTGGCCGTGCTCTGGTACCCGGACCGCAAGTTTTTTCTCCTTGGTCGCATCATCACATTGGGCGACGAGTGAAGACACCGGGATAGTCCATACCTGGCTCAAAAGCCGGTTTCCAGTTTTTGATATCAGACAGCTCAATGTCTGTAAGGCTGACAATTTCAACCATTCCCGGTTCTTGCTCCCCGGTTGTTTATTTGGCTGGCCGCGCCCGCATGGACGAGCGGGCTTTATTTTTAAGTTTGTGGAGAGAGGATTGAACCGTCATTCGCCGATTTACGGCCTTTTGGTTCAAGACCTTATTTGTCACAGCGCCGAATTCTTAGGAAAACCAGTGAATGACACATGAGACATCATTTATTGAGATAGCAGCAATCCTCGGCCTGGCGACCCTGAGCGGAATCATCGGGCAAAAATTACGACAACCGTTGGTCATCATGTTCCTGGCGACCGGTATTCTGGCTGGTCCTTCGGTGCTCGGCATCATCAACAGCTACGAGCAGATCGAACTGTTGGCTCATATGGGCATTGCGCTTTTGTTGTTTATCGTCGGCCTCAAACTCGATCTAAAGCTGATCCGCACCACCGGCCCGGTCGCTTTGGCGACAGGATTGGGGCAGATCATCTTTACCTCCCTCATCGGTTTTGCGATTGCCCTTAGCCTGGGCATGTCCGCTCTCAGTGCGGCCTATGTGGCGGTCGCCCTTACTTTTTCGAGCACCATCATTATTGTCAAGCTTTTATCAGATAAAAAAGAGATCGATTCTCTGCACGGCCAGATCGCCATAGGTTTTCTCATTGTTCAGGATATCGCTGCCATCCTGGCTCTGGTGGGCTTGACCACCCTGGGATCATCGGTTGCCGGGGATGGACCGGCTTATATCTCCATTCTGATGATGGGCGGAAAGGGATTGGGCTTGTTGGCGGCGGTCGCCATATTGATTAAATATGTGATTCCAAAACTGACTCAACGTCTCGCATACTCGCTCGAATTGTTGACGCTTTTCGCCATCGCCTGGGCAGTTTTGCTGGGCGCTGTCAGCGAAAGCTTGGGTTTCAGCAAGGAGGTCGGGGCGTTCCTGGCCGGTATTTCACTGGCGTCGACAGCCTATCGAGATTCAATTGGTGCGCGCCTCACAAGCCTGAGGGATTTTCTCCTTCTCTTTTTCTTTATCGACCTCGGAGCGCGTCTGGATTGGTCGATGATCGGCTCGCAGTTCGGAGCATCGCTCTTGTTCTCCCTGTTTGTTCTCATCGGCAATCCGCTGATTGTCATGACGATCATGGGATTGATGGGCTACCGCCGGCGAACGGGATTTCTCGCCGGACTCATGGTTGCGCAAATCAGCGAGTTTTCTCTTATTGTGGCGGCCCTTGGTTTGAGCCTGGGTCATATCTCGAATGAGACCATGGGGTTGATCACCCTGGTGGGAGTCGTGACGATCTTCATGTCCACCTATATGATCCTCTATTCCTACCCGCTTTACCGCATTCTTTCAGGCCCGCTGAAAATATTTGAAAAGCGCAACCCCTATCGGGAAACGAACATCGACACCCACAAGATACCCGCGACAGTGGATGTGATTCTGGTCGGATTGGGCAACTATGGAAATGGATTGGCGGAGTATCTGTTGCGGCGCAAGAAAACTTTGTTGGGAGTTGATTTTGATCCTGGCGCGTTGGACAAATGGCGCAAAAGGAGTGTGCCGGTTCTCTATGGAGATATGGCAGATCCGGAGATGAGCGAACAACTGCCACTGGATCATGCTCAATGGGTGATCAGCACGATTCGCTCAAAGGATTTGAACCTCGCAATGATGCAAAATCTTAAAAACATACGATTCGACGGCAAAGTGGCGCTGACAGCGAACAACAAAGATGAAGCTCATGAATATGAAATCGCAGGAGCTCATCTGGTCTTTCGGCCGTTTCTGGATGCCGCAGAGCAGGCAGCCGATACGTTGGCTTATGGTATGGACTTTCTGCCAGAGAGCATAGACTGGCCGATGTCTTTTCTGGAAGTGCGTATTCGGTCAGGTTCTTCTATTGCAGGACAAACCATAAGAGACCTTCCCCTGTCACTGGAAGGAATAGCAATTCTGGCGGTTAGTCGGGGCGGCCAGGTTTACTATGAACCCAAACCGAATTTCATGATTTTCCCGGCTGACATCCTTCTCCTCGCCGGTCCTCCGGCCGGATTAAAAAAAGCTGAAACCATTCTCAATCAACTCGAATACCAAATAGGCGTACAAGCGGCCGACCGTTTTGCCATCGCGGAAATTGCGATTGCAGAGGATTCGCATATTTCTGGTCAATCTGTTGCAGATCTGCAATTTCGCCAAAAGTATGGCGTAACGCTGGTCGGCATCCGGCGAGGCCAGCAACAGATCACAGCGATTAATCCGTCGGAAAAGTTGCGCGGCGGTGATTGCCTGATCGTTATCGGTAAATCTTCAGCCGTAAAAGAATTACAAGAATATACACCCTTATAAAAAACTTGAATGAGCGCGGAGTGGAGCATCCTTTTTTTAATCGGCTGGCAACAACTGCCTGCGAGAAGGAGGTGTCATATGTTTACCTCGTTTTTTTTGAAAATGTTGAACAAGGAAGCTCTGTCGCTGAAAAACAACGCCCGGGAGATCATTGCCAGTCTGGGGTTGAAAAAGGGAGATCTTGTTGGAGATTTTGGCTCGGGCGGAGGTTACTTTGCCCTGGAATTTGCCAAAATCGTCGGCCCCACAGGTCAGGTCTATGCTATCGATAACCAGCAGAAGAATTTGGACTTTGTAAAGAAACGATCCAGGCGCGAGGCGCTGGACAATGTGGCCTTCATCCAGGCGGAAACGGAGATGAACAAAATTGCTGAAGGGAGTCTGGATTTGCTCTTTAGCCGAAATGTCATTCATCATCTTTCTGATCCGGCAAAACACCTGCAAAATCTCAAACGATTTCTCAAGCCGGACGGAAGATTGGCGATCATCGATCACAAGCCCAAGAGGGGTCTCAGTTTTGTTGCGCTGTTCAAGCACCACACTCCCTCCGCTACCATTCTGCAGGAGACGGAAAAGGCCGGTTACACCCTGATGAAATCTTTCGATTTCTTACCCGAACAGACCTACAACGTCTTTAGAGTCAAATGAGTTGCCTGCTGTTGTGTTATCCCGAGCAGCGATCGGCTGGTGGTTGTTGGCAGCGGCGATTGCTTTTTTAATCGCTGAATAAGGTGACAGCGGCTTCGACCGTTTTCAATCCCGAATATCAGGTGGTCAAATATCCATCGTTGGGTTTGACCGTGCACAGAAGAGATCGGTTGTACTTCCCCAAGCGCCACTATTCTCGATGTCGGCTGCGGCACCGGCTATCATGTCGTCGAATTGGCGAAACGAGGATCTGCAGTGACCGGGCTAGATTTGACCGCCTAAATGCTTTCCAGATCCGCTGATGGGGTGAAAACGGCAAAGCCGAGGCAAAAGAATTACAGGTTCAGGAACGCAGTTCATGCGCATATGGAAAGAGATGCAGGACAGGTCTAAAACCGGTTCGATGGTTTTGGCTTTTATCGCTTTTATCGCACTGGGGATGCCTGATGGTTTGCTGGGAGTGGCCTGGCCTTCGGTGCGGACGAGTTTTTTGGTTCCGATGGATGCGGTCGGTTTGTTGCTCTTGGCATCGATGATCGGCTACATCACCTCAAGTTTTTTGAGCGGTCCTTTGATCGGACGGCTGGGTGTCGGCCGGGTGTTGGCGACAAGCTGTGCTCTGACCGGGACAGCTCTGGTTGGTTACACTCTGGTTCCTGTCTGGTGGATGGTCGTGGTGCTCGGTGTGGCTGCCGGGCTGGGAGCGGGTGCCATCGACTCGGGCCTCAACGCTTATGTTGCGGCGCATTACGGGGAAGGTGTGATGCAGGGCCTGCATGCAAGCTATGGAATCGGGGTGACGATCGGACCGATGATCATGACTTTTGCACTGACGACCTTGCAGTCCTGGCAGTTGGGATACCGCGCGGTGGGGGGATTGCAGCTGGCTTTGGCGGTCTGTTTTATCTCGACTCTGCCGCTGTGGAACCAGAAAGGGACAATTCCCGGCAGCCAGGGGCGCAAGAGGTTGACCGATTATCGAACGCCTTTGACTGAAACCCTGCGACGTCCGAGAGTGTGGTTGAGCGCCATGCTGTTTTTCGTCTATACAGGTGCAGAGGTCGTCGTGGGAATCTGGGCCTATACGCTGATGACCGAGTCACGCGATATTCAACCTTCGACAGCAGGAGTGTGGGCAGGCGGATATTGGGCTGCTTTCACGGTGGGGCGGATGACAGCTGGCTTGTATGCCAAACGCGCCGGAGTCAATCGCATGGTCCTGGGGAGTCTGGTCGCATCATTGCCCGGAGCACTGCTTTTATGGTGGAATCCCGCGGAATCAGCGAATTTGATCGCGCTGGCCTGGATCGGCTTTGCCATCGCGCCGATTTTTGCCTCGATGACATCCGGAACCAGCCGACGAGTGGGGGTGCCGTATGCCACCAACACCATCGGTATGCAAATGGCTGCGGCCAGCTTGGGTGCGGCGATGATTCCGAGTTTGGTGGGGATTCTGGCCCGCCGCATTTCGCTGGAAGTCGTTCCCCTTTGCTTGCTCGTGTTGTTGGCAGGGTTGATCGGATTGTATGCCGCAGCGATGCGGGGCAGGGTACAAGATTCGGGCGATTAACTGAGCCAATTGTTCGGCGATGAAGATCGAATTCGATTTGTTCATTTTTTTAGTTGATTTTGCTATTGTAAATCTGGAATATCGAGTGCTCTATCGCCAATCAAATAGTCTCCATTTTATTGGAAAAAGAAGAACTGCTTTTAACTGTTACCGCTGCTGATTCAACAAACAGAGCCGATTTCCCCCAATATGCTTGTTTTTTAATCCGAACAGATTATTTTTGAGTAGTAACGAAAGCCCGAATTTAGCACGAGTAAGGCAAGTCATAAGGTTTAAACGGTTACCAGGGATTTGCCAGATCTTACAAGCCATCTTTTAAAGCGGGCTTCCTAAACTCGAATACTATTATCAATTCCTCCTGTAAAACAGTGTTAATTTGACAATTCAATTTTTGACAATAAAACAGTGCAGCCCAATCGATAGAGAGACGTAGCCTGTAGGGTAAAAAAATATTTTGTCTCTCTATTCTTATTTTTTCTAGACATGGAGAAGAAGTCATACAGGTCATGATTTAGTTTTGCATTTGCAGAGCTTTTAATGCATACAGATTATTGAATTTATACAATATGCGATGGATCAGTTACTTCTCTTAATTTGGCACTCCACAATTTTTGCAGCCGTTAGGGGCAACGAAACGGTCGCAATGTAGAGGATCAAGTACTTGATAGAACCACATGATCGGTTCTATCAAAGGGAGATTCTGCCATGACTAGCAAATTAAAAGAATTCATTTTCACAATATCCATATGCATGATCGGGCTGTTCTCTGTTTCGAGTCAAGCCGTCTCGCAGGATGCGACAATCTCAGCGGAAAAACCTTCAACTGAATTAAAGCTCCAGGATATTCGTTTTGGTACCTCGTTCAGTTTGTGTAAATTGCTTGTTGCAGATAATGTATCCAGACCCAGCAGCGATACCTCTGAAATGATGGTTGGCTTCACGTTTGGAACTTTGCTCGCCGGCGAGGACGGCCGACCTTGGCTGATAGACATAGCACTTCAATTCGGTTCAGCTGATCGATATTTTTATGGTTACTATAATAACGGAGTTCTATTCAGCCTTGAAGCTTTTGGCGGTATGAATTTTGACCTGGGTGATGGTATACTATTTGTGCATACCCTGTTTGGTTTGAATTTTCTGCATATTGGCGCATCTGATTCCTATGTACAGCAATTCCAAAATGACATTTATTACTATGGCACAGATGGTCTCTCCAGCTTAATGGCCTCAATTTTTAATTCATGGAACCAAGCAAGGCAAGTCTACGTAAAAGGTTTCCCTGGTCATTCCCGACTTGCTCCCGCACTTAACTTCGGTTTAGAAATTCGCATTGGTGAGATCATGGCGTTGATGTTTGATTATACCCCCCTATATGATAACCGAATCCGCAATGAGTTTCGTTTTGGTTTTGCGTTTATCTTTGACGTTGATAATTAATCATCGCAGGTCACTCGTGTCCCATCGTCAGGTGGGACACCAGTGATCGCAGGTATCTTCGCAAACTGACCGATGTCATCTTGCGGATTAGCTTTATAGTATTCAGTCAAGCCTATTGAATTTGCTCCACGAAAGTTAAGATAGAATTCAAAATCCAGATGCAAAATTCGAGGGTGTACGCAACTCATCTAATCAAGGAATTATGCGGCAAAGAACTGCAGGGGATTAAGTAGTGTGGTTTAGAACAGAAAAATACATCAACCCCATCAAATTGATTCTGGCATTTAAAATGGCCGACTTGACAGACATCTTGGATTGTGAGACAATCGCGGCCAGTGCACCTTCATAATATGCCTTAAATTTACCCGCGACAGATGCATCGAAGGATACAGGTAAAAAATTGGCTTGAGCGGATAACTCAGCCGCTCTTTTCAAGAGCCAATACTCTGACATGAGCTGAATGTCGCCGCTTCGGGATATGCGGATAATCTTTATCTCATCATGACGGTTCTTGTCTTCCAATTCCAATACGATGCTCACCAACGCAACAAGATACTCTTCTGTTTCATTGGCCATCTTGGGCAATAGCACCACTTCTCCATTGATCTCCGGTTGCTGCCAGTAGCTGATCAAAGCATCGATGAGAGGATGGCCCAGGCCGAAGAACTCGATACGCCTCTTGCGCATGGCTAGGTCGCGATCAAAGGTTCCATTCTCATATCGTGGCAAGATGTTCGGATAATGCGATAAAGCCTTGGGCACCTCGATTTTGTACCCTTCACCATTCGGCAAAATGCTGCCGCCCATTCTCAAGAAGGCTTTCTGCGAAAACTGCTTCAGGTCCTGGAGCGAAATCTTGTTTTCCAGCGCCTGATAATCGCTCAGGCTAAAGGCATTGAGGTCCTGGGTCAGCTCCTTCAGGGCATCGCTGGCCTGGCGCGCTTTTTCCATGGCTTCAAAGATTTCCCTCTTGGTGCGCGAATAATCCCGATCGATCAATGCCCGATTGTAGAGATCCTGATAGTTCGGCGAAGAGCCGATAAAACCGAGAATGTCCGAACGAAAATCTTCTGCCGGCTCGCCGGTATTCTGCTCAATTTTACCGATCTGGGCAGCAATCTCTTTCAGCTTGCTTTCTAAAATATGATAGATTTGCGCCTCGACCGTATCCTCGGCGACCAGGTTATAAACTTGCACGGTATCGTACTGGCCAAAGCGGTGCACACGACCGATGCGCTGCTCGACTGCCATGGGATTCCACGGCAGATCGTAATTGAACAGGATATGGGCCACCTGCAGGTTGATACCCTCTCCACCGGCTGACGTGCTGACGAGGAACTGTGCGCCGTTTTCCGCCCAGATTTTTTCCACGGCTTCCAACTTGTCCGCGAGCGGGCCGCCTTTGATTGTGACCACTCTGGCTTTGCCATAAATCTGTTCGAGTTCTTCGCGTAAGAACTCAAGCGTTTCCCGATATTGGGTGAAAATAATGAATCGTTCTTCCGGATGATCAGCGCGAATGCCGTCTATGGCGCGCAATAACGTATCAAATTTCCGGTCCCGTGTGCCTGGGATGATCTGCAGCAGATCCCGCACTTTTGAAATTTCGTTGGGTATGTCAGAGGCGGCATAGATGGAGCTTTCATCATCATCCTCGCCTTCGAGCGCCCATTCCGTGGTATCCTCATCCAGTTGATATTTCTTGCTGATTTTTTGCCGCATCTGCGCGATATAGGCATCCAGATCGACTTGCCTGGCCGACGGATTGTGAATGCCCAAAATTTCCGCCGCCACCTGCCTCATTTCATCTTGTACCCGCATGATGTTTTCAGCAATGCCCTCAGCCTGAGGTCTTGAACGCTTTTCCACCTCTAACGTGAAATGCTGCCTGATCAGCAACCAGCAGTCCAAATCGAATCGCCAACGCAATCATCTCTGTGCGATCCTCTTGTTATCTTTTATCCCTCTTTAGCGCAATTTCTATTGATTTTCAGCTCTTGAACAGATATTTTACATTTGGCCATCAAAGGCACGTCGTTTCATGCGTCCTCTGCACAAGGCACTGATTTTTTCCTCTTGCTGCATCAGCGCATGTTCACAAGCAGGTGCTATGGTTCACTGCCAAATATCGGTCACTCCTCCAGAATGCCACCCGCTCTGATAAAAGATTATCAGCCACCGCCCCTGCTTCGATTTTCAGCGTTCTTGTGATGCAGATTTTAGGGATGTTCTTGACGGGAGGAGTCGGCTGATGAAGACAACACTGGCAAAAATTGTATTTTCTGCAGCTCTGATCCTGCTGTTGGCTCTTTTGCTGAATTGCCGGGACGATAAAAATCCGGTTGCGCCGAGCGGATTCAACTTCGACCCCAATCAGATCCCCAGATTTGTCCGCGCCAACTATATCGACCCAACCCGGATGAAGCGGATCTCCAAATTCCGCTCCGCGATCGGATCAGATTATTCCGACGATTTTGAAAAATGCCGCAACATGAAAAATGCTTTCGAACCCCGGAGCGATTGCGATTGGTCGGCACTGGATATTTTTTCACCTCTCGTCGGAAAAATTAAAGAAATTATCCCGGGGGCTAGCGGATCAAAAATCAGCATCCAATCGCAAGAATTCCCTGAATTTAGTGTCCATATCTTCAACGTCCGGTTGTCCGACTCGATGGCTGTCGGACAGCCGCTGACTGCTGGAGAGAAAATTGGCACCCATTTCGCTGCAGGTGTGCTGTCGGAAATCGCAATCAGCGTCAACACGACCAAGGGGTGGAAGCTGATATCCTACTTCGATGTGATGACCGATTCAGTCCTCTCCACCTTTGCCGCCTGCCAGGCTTACAGCCGTCTGACTTTCATCATCAGCAAGGAGGAGCGGGATAGCGACCCGCTCATCTGTAACAACGGAGCCTTCGCCGGCGAAGGCACGCTGGAAAATTGGCACTCGCTGAACTGCCACTATGACGTCGACGCATGGGGGTGTCCCCGTTTTGTCGATGTCAATTACGTCGAGTTCGACCGCATCTGGAAAATCTCGAAATTTCGTTCCGCCGCGGGCCACGACTATTCAGATGATTTTGAGGATTGCCGGAGCATGAAACACTATTTTTGGCCGGATGATCAACAAGACTGGGCGACCATACGCCTCTATATTCCGGTTGATGGAGTCGTGTCGTGGCGATTCGAAGAATTTATGGGAACGCAAGTATGGATTCGATCGGACGAGTACCCCGATTTTCAATTTGGCATTTTTCACATCAGATTGCAGGACTCGACATTGACCGAGGGACGGGTGGTCAAGGCCGGGGAACTGCTGGGCACCCATTTCGCCTATCTCAATCCCAATTGGTCAAAAACGTTTTCCGATATTGCCGTCAGTGTCGACACCAATCACGGGCGAAAACTGATTTCCTATTTCGATGTGATGACGGATGACCTGTTTCAGCGCTATCAGGCACGCGGTCTGGCCAACAGAAGCGATGTGATCATCAGCAAGTCAGAGCGCGACACTGCACCTCTTACCTGCTCGGGCGAGTCGTTTATCGCCGGAACGGGCGTGCTCGAAGACTGGGTTACGTTAGAGTAACCCATGAAACTCTGGTGCCGCAAAATTCCGCACTTGTGTAATGAGGATAAATCACTCATACATACGCTGAAAATCTCGCTGGATGTCGCTTTTCGTATTCCGCAATCTGGCTTTCATGGCGCAGGATATAACCCAGCTGATCGATGCCTTCGAGCAGGCAGGCTTTGTTAAAGGAATCGATGGGAAAGGTTACGACCTCACCGGCAGGCAGGGTCAGCGTTTGTTCGGCCAAATCGATGGCCACAGTAACTCCTGGATGTTCGTTGAAGTGCCTGATCAGTTTTTGCATCACCGGTGAAGCTACGGGTACCGGCAGCAAGCCGTTTTTATAGCTGTTGCTGCAAAAGATATCAGCAAAGCGAGTGCTGATAACGGCGTGGAACCCGAATGCCAGCAGCGCCCAGGGTGCATGTTCGCGGCTGGAACCGCAACCGAAATTATCGCCGGCGACCAGGATGCGGGATTGGCGAGCGAGCTGTTGATTGAGGATAAAATCGGGATTCTCCGATCCGTCGGATTGATAGCGCCAGTCGTGGAAGAGATTTTTGCCCAACCCCACCTTGTCGGTGATTTTCAGAAACCGCGCCGGTATGATCTGATCGGTGTCGATGTCCGGCATCGGCAACGCTACGTAGGGGCTGATCAGGATCTTGAAAGGTTCCATCTCTGTCTCCTTGGCAAAAAGTGTCCTGCGGCTTATAAAAGAGTACGGACGTCGGTTACCGTGCCGGTCACCGCAGCGGCCGCTGCGGTGATGGGGCTGGCCAGCAGAGTGCGGCCGGCTTTGCCCTGGCGGCCTTCGAAATTGCGGTTGCTGGTGCTGACCGAGATCTGCCCGGGTTGCAGTTCGTCGCCGTTCATCGCGATGCACATGCTGCAACCGGACTCGCGCCACTCAGCGCCGGCATCGATAAAAATTCGGTGCAATCCCTCTGCTTCCGCCTGTCGCTTGATCGCTTGTGATCCGGGTACGATCAGCACGCGAACTTGCGGCGCAACTCGGCGACCCCGCAAGATGCGGGCGGCATCGCGAAGATCAGCCATCCGGCCGTTGGTGCAGCTGCCGATAAAAACAACATCCACCGCTTTGCCGAGCAATCGATCACCCGGAGCGAATTGCATGTAGCGCAGCGCTTTGTACAGCGCTTCGCGTTGATCCGTTTCCGACAGAACCTTTGGATCAGGAATGGTGCCATCGACGGGCATGGCCATGGCGGGATTGGTGCCAAAAGTGATCATTGGCGCGAGATCGCCGGCGTCGAGTGCGACTTCTTTGTCAAAAACAGCCTCAGGGTCGCTCGGCAGAGTTTGCCATCGCGCCACCGCCTGCTCAAAAGCACGACCTTTCGGGGCATACGGCCGGCCTTCGAGATAAGCAAAGGTTGTCTCGTCCGGGGCGATCATGCCGGCGCGCGCTCCCGCTTCGATACTCATGTTGCAAACCGTCATACGACCATCCATGTCGAGAACGCGGATCGCCGACCCTGCATATTCGATCACATGGCCCGTGCCGCCGCTGACACCGACTTTGCTGATCAGCGCCAGAATAAGATCCTTTGCCAATACCCCGGATTTGAGGCGACCATCGATGGTGACCCGCATGCTCTTCGCCCGGCTTTGCAGCAGCGACTGGCTGGCCAGAACATGTTCCACCTCACTGGTGCCGATACCGAACGCCAATGCGCCAAAAGCGCCGTGTGTGGCTGTGTGGCTGTCGCCGCAGACAATGGTCATGCCCGGTTGTGTCAAGCCCAGCTCTGAACCGATCACATGGACGATTCCCCGCTGCGGCGAGCTGCGGTCGAACAGGGTAATACCGAACTGACGGCAGTTTTCTTCCAATTTGCTGATCTGGGCCTCTGCCAAATCATCCGCAATCGGCAGCGAGGGATCAAGAGTCGGGATAGAATGGTCGACCGTGCCGAACGTCTGTGCCGGACGGCGCACCGCCATCTTTCTCTTCCTCAAACCATCGAATGCCTGTGGCGAGGTGACTTCATGAATCAGGTGCAGATCGATATAGAAAACCGCCGGTGACGCCGAAGGATCGCCGATGATATGGTCTTCCCAGATTTTTTCGTACAGCGTTTTGGCATTTTTGCTGTTGTGCTCTTGGCTGCGGCTGATGCTCATCGTTTTCCTTTAGCTCGGTTGTTAGGATGTTGGAATATGGCTTCGGCTCAACGCAATACAGCACCGTTGCAGGCCTGGGTGACGTGGCGGACATAGCGCGCCAGCCAGCCTTTTTCGATTTTCGCTGCAAACGGCGGCAGCGCTTGCAGCCGGTTCCTGATCTCCTCTTCGCTCAGCCGCACATTTAGCGAGCGGCGGTGGAGATCGATGTCGATCAGGTCGCCGTCTTGCAGAGCGGCGATCGGTCCGCCAGCGGCGGCTTCCGGGCTGACATGTCCGATACAGGCACCGCGGGTGCCGCCGGAAAAACGGCCGTCGGTGATCAACGCCACCGATGTACCAAGTCCCATGCCCATGATCGCTGAAGTGGGAGACAACATCTCCGGCATACCCGGACCGCCTTTGGGACCTTCGTAGCGGATCACCACGACTTCGCCCGCCTGGATCTCCTGGCGATCAATTCCCTGCAAACACTCCTGTTCGCTGTTGTAGACCCGCGCCGGGCCGGAAAAACGCCACATCGCCGCCTCGACTGCTCCGGTTTTCACCACCGCACCAAGCGGCGCAAGATTGCCAAAGAGCATTGCCAAACCGCCATTTGCAGCATGTGGCCTATCCAGCGGCCGAATAACCTCAGAATCGAGAATTTTGCTCGCGGCGATATTCTGCCCCAAAGTTTTTCCTGTTACGGTAAGGCGATCGAGGTCGAGCAGTCCCGGTATTTTAGCCACCTCGGCGAGAATGGCCGAGATGCCGCCAGCGCGATCGACATCCTCGATGTGCACCATGCGCGATGCCGGCGAAACTTTGCAGAGATAGGGAACCCGTTCGCTTAACTGGTTGAGCTCATGCAGATCGATATGGATACCGGCTTCCTCGGCAATGGCCAGCGCATGCAGAACCGTGTTGGTCGATCCCCCCATGGCCATATCGAGCACAAACGCATTGGTGAAAGAAGTGGCAGTTAAAAGATCACAGGGCTTGATGTCGCGTTGCACCAACTCCATAATCCGCGCACCGACCATCTCGGTCAGACGGCGACGCTGCGGATCGACGGCGGGGATGGTGCCATTGCCCGGCAGCGCGATACCCAGCGCTTCGCACAGGCAGTTCATGCTGTTGGCAGTGAACATGCCGCTGCAGCTGCCGCAACCCGGACAGCCGTGATCTTCCAACACCTTCAGCTGTTGGGTGTTGATTTTTCCCGCCTTGATCTGACCGACACCCTCGAAAATGGTGATCAGGTCGATCTTTTCACCGGCAGGTGTTCGACCGGCTTTCATTGGACCGCCGGAAAGAAAGATGGTCGGGATGTTCAGACGAACTGCGGCCATCAACATCCCTGGAATGATTTTATCGCAGTTGGGAATGCAGACCAGACCGTCCAGACAATGGGACTCTGCCACGGTCTCTACACAGTCGGCGATGAGCTCGCGGGAAGCCAGGCTGTAGTTCATCCCTTGATGGCCCATGGCGATACCATCGCAGATGCCGATGGTGTTGAACTCAAAGGGGACTCCTCCCGCCTGGCGTACCGATTCCTTGACCTGGCGCCCGATCTCCTGCAGATGCATGTGGCCTGGAATCAGATCCGTATAGGAATTGCAGATGCCGATAAACGGCTTCACCATGTCGCCGTCGGTCAAGCCAATCGCTTTGAGAAGACCGCGATGTGGCGCACGATCGATGCCTGTTTTGATTTGATCCGACTTCATATCAATTCCTCTGTATATTTTAGCCTTGACAAAATTCAAAGTGCGGTATGCCGGACTGCAAAAGGATACGAGCTCTGTCGGACAAGCGATCGGTGTCGTCCGGCATTGCTCGCTGGTAGGAATAAAACGAGGACGGGCGGACAAAACCGCAACAGCGCAAATTTTTGCAGCTGCAATCGCTCCGCCTGCAGGCCGGCAAATGGGGCATTGCCAACAGCCATCGCTTGTGTGCCCCGTTATGCGCAAGTCGACTCTCATCGACAGCAGGACCAGTATGTCTGTCGCTGTTACCAGAAATACAAATAAAAAGGTTATTTACGGTAAAAATAAAATAAAAATGACCAAATGCAAGTTATAAAATAAAACAATTGATAATATATTGCATTTTTGCTTAAATTATTAATATTTTGATATCGGATTTTGTTTGCTGGCCAATTTGGGCAATTGTTGTCGCTCGAACGAATTGCGGTTTTTTCAAGTCGAGAGCGGTTTCGGCCAATTCGAAGAAAGAATAATGACAATTGATTTGATTTTGGTTTTATATCTTATTAACATGAAACCCAGATTCGTTGTTAACCGAATCAAAAACCATTCAATTGCAACTTCTTGATGCGGGTTCGAAGAAGGAATTTTTCACCCTTTGTGTACTGCAATCAGATTGATTATCTGTGAGATCCGGTGCTTCGCACCGAATCCGGGTTACCCTTTGTGTGCTGCAATCAGATTGATTATCTGTGAGATCCGGTGCTTCGCACCGAATCCGGGTAAAGGGAACAGCCCGCTTTTTGTGTTTACCGGGTCCCAGAACAAAGATACCATTTTTCGATTCTCATAATCTGGCGGATGGGTTCATGTCTTCGAGCAATCGCGGGATGAAAGAAAATCAAGGATCAGTCGGCCTGGTGCAGAGGAAAATTTTGGCCTTTGCGGCTCCGCCGGACGAGATGGTTCTGGAGAGCGGTGCCCGTTTGGGCCCGGTCACCCTGGCCTACGAAACCTGCGGTTGTCTCGACAGCCAACGCAAAAACGCCATTTTGATCCTGCATGCGCTTTCGGGTGACGCCCATGTCGCCGGCTACCATACGCCGGACGATCCCAAACCGGGGTGGTGGGATTGGATGGTTGGGCCGGGCAGGCCATTCGATACGGATCGCTATTTTATCATCTGCTCCAACGTGATTGGCGGCTGTCAGGGCTCTACCGGGCCGCGTTCGATCAATCCTGCCACCGGCAAGCCCTATAATCTCGATTTTCCGGTGGTGACCATCGGCGACATGGTCGAAGCGCAACGCCACCTGATCGATGCGCTGGGGATCGATCGGCTGCTTTGTGTGACCGGTGGTTCAATGGGCGGCATGCAGGCTTTGGAGTGGGCCATCCGCTACCCGTCACGCGTGGCGTCCGCCATTCCCATTGCCACTTCCTGCAGCCTCAGCGCACAGGGCATCGCCTTCAATGAGGTCGGGCGCCGCGCCATCACTGCGGACAGCCGGTGGCAGGGCGGCAATTATGGCCCCAATCCGTATGAGATTCCGGCGGCAGGTCTGGCCGTCGCGCGCATGCTCGCCCACATCACCTACCTCAGCGAACAAGCCATGCAGGCCAAGTTTGGCCGAAGACTGCGCGCCAAAGATCGCTATGGGTACGACTTTTCCATCGATTTTGAGGTCGAGAGCTATCTGCACCATCAAGGCGAGAGTTTCGTCCGCCGTTTTGACGCCAACAGTTATTTGTATATTTCCAAAGCCATGGATTATTTCGATCTCTATCGACAATACGGATCGCTGGAACAAGCATTTGCTGCAGTGCAAGCCCGTTTTTTGCTTCTTTCATTTACATCCGACTGGCTCTTTCCGACGCCGTGTTCAAACGAAATCGCCCAGGCTCTGCTGACGAAGGAAAAAGAGGTGACTTTACGCGAAATTTCTTTGCCGTATGGGCACGATTCTTTTTTGATCGAAAACGACGAGATGAAACACATCGTTTCCGCTTTTCTGGCGCGTATCTACGCTGCACTATAAAACCAGCCTTTGAGTTTGCCTTGAGGTTTGCCGAATGCGGGGTACCGGTGGCGGTGGGGCAGACAGAGCTCGAGTCAGCATTGCATCGTATCCTGGGCAACTCCTTTGATCTGCTCTCTCTCGATTGGCCTTTGCAAGCTCCATGCCGTCCGGATCGATGATCTCCAACCCTGAATCTGTTCGAGCTGCATTGATCGGCTGAGCGAGCTCAAAGATAGGGTTTTCTCGAGCTCTCTGGCTCGGGCAATCCGGTCAGAGACATTCGGCGTTGCGGCAATGGATTGCCGTTGCCGGTCTCAACGTCAGGGGGAATTGCGGACCACTATTTCGCCGATGGCGAATTTTACGTAGGGATAGTTGTCTACCAGTTGATGGTTGACCTCGACCACGGCGATCAGGTAGGTTTTGTCGGCGATGCGAGTGATTTCCGTTTGTTTGCGATAGATGCTTCCCGAGTGGCAAATTTCCCCATCACCGTCGATCAGCGAATAATGTGAATAATCGCGACTGAACTCGTGCACTTGCAGCTTGAAGGGCAGAGGTTCCAGAGAATAATTGACCGTGCCGGGCGGCAAGCGGTCGGTAACCAAAAAGTGCTGCAGTTGTGGAGCGAGGTTCAAAGATGCGCCAATTCGCTCGAGTTCCTGCTCGGTGAGAATTCCCAACGGCAGGGCGGCTTCTTTTTTTGCCCGAATGATCCAGCCCTCCTGCTGCGGTTCAGCGGTGAGTCGGATGTCTGCGAGTTCCTCTGCTGCCGGCAGAGGCAGAGTGCCGATTCCGCGAACCCGGATTTCGAGAGGTCGGCCGGTGTTTTTTTCGACCGCAAACCAGCGGTGGGCTTCCGGTTCAAAAAGGCGGTCGAGCGAGTAGCGTGTTTGTTGTTCCAGGGTTTGATTGATAAAGTAGGCGCATCCGATCAGCGCTGCCAGGGTACCGCTGATTTTAAAAAGCCCAAAGGCAAAAGAGGTGGTGGAAGCGATGCCGCCGAGGAAGCGGTAGACCAGCGCCGCAATAGCCGCCGCCAACAGAACGGCCGTTACAATCGGAGGAAGGGGAACATCGAACAAATAGAAAAACAGAGTACCGATAAAGCCCAGGAGCAAGAGTCCAAGGATTACGCCGTCCTGCAGCGATAGATGAAAACGGGGCTTTGATGAGGATTCAGAGTCGAGTGCCATAAATGACCTCGATGTTTGGAATTTATCTATTCATACAGAAAAACGTCACACCTGCGCAAACACGCAGGTGATTTAGGCCGCAGCAGGCAGTTTTTGCCTTTTGTTCGGCAATTGCCACCACGGCGTTGTCGGATATTCGTGGTGTTCCCAGTGATAGCCAAAGTGATAGCAGGTGAGAAAGGAGAGCCAGACCGGATAGTCATTGCTGTGCGAGCGGTGCGGATTATCGTAACCGCCGGCAGGTTCGCGGTGCGGCAGAAAAGTGCCGAAAGCGAACAACTGCACCGTGCTCAGCAAAGCCGGCAACACCCAAAAGAGCAGGATATTCGGCAACGGGACACGAGCCACGTGCAGCAACAAATTGAACAACACGGCCATGCCCACCAGTTGTTCGAGCTTTAAATAGCGTCGCATAAAACGGCCATACCAGGGCCAGAAGCCGCGGTGTTTGCCGTCGTGGTAATCCGGGTCTTGTTCGCTGGCTGGAAACTGGTGGTGATAGCCATGCCGGCTCAACAACCACTTGTAAGACATGAAGGCATAGGATCGCACCGCGATTTGGCCGATCAATCGGTTCAGACCAGGACAGCCAGGTGCCACACTGCCGTGCATGGCGTCATGAGCGGTGATAAACAGGCCGGTATAGAGAAAAGTCAGCAGGACCACCAGCAGAGCCGTTGCCGCGGCAGGCAGGATTGCGAACGGCTGCGACAGCGCAAAAATCAGCGCGCCGAGCCAGCTCAACCAGATGACAGCGGCGATGAGTACGCCCTTGCCCGGCTGGCAAATTTGCTTTTGTTTTTCAATCATCGGATTCCTTTCGCAAAAATCACAAGTACAAAGTAAATCGCCTGGGCGATGTAGGCGTGCAGCCACAGTACCGGAAGGCGTTCGAGTTGTTTGATGGCTCGCGGCCTCAGCAGCAAAAAGAAAAAGCCCAGAACACCCCAGGCGAGGAAATTTTGCCATGGCACGATGTTGTCCTGCCATTCCCAATACTGCAACCGGATTGCCGCCGGTTCCAGCAGGCGGTCAAAGAGCACCATCATGGCTGCTGCGCCCAGGGTGAAAAGCAGAAAATTTTGCCGATCCCTGAACATTTTCCACAAACGTTGAGCAACGGCCAGGGAAGCGAGTGAAATGCCGATCCAGGAAAAACCGATGGCCACCGGCACTCCGGCGATCTGCGGTTGCAGGACTTGGCTGTAGCGATAGACGCCAAAAATCAGGCCGGTTCGGCTGCCAAGCCACTCGACGAAAAAGCCGCCAATTCCCACAAAACCTGCCCACCACACCAACGTTTGGCGTTCGCCGGCGGATAGAGCAATCCAACCTTCCATGAGCAGCCAAAGATTGAGTGCGATGAGAAGCGGTCCCGCGATCAAGGTCATCACAGTCTGAAACCAGCCCAGGACGTGCCACAGTCCACCGGCAAGCAGGATAAAATAGAGCAAGAAAATTTTTCGTGATGCGAGCTCCAGCGGTTTTCTCCTATTGCATCGGAACGGCTCGGCCTTTCCAGTCGATTTCTCCCTGTCGGTGTTTGACAAGCGAATTGACGCCGATGGCCAGGGTCAGGGCCACCGCCAGCGGATGGAGGACGATGCTGCAAAAAATCGGTTGTTTGAATTTGATCGCCGTGATGGCGCGGATTACTAGATTCATTCCCACCGCAGCCAACAGCAGTTGGTTGTGCGGCCAGAGGATCAGCCCCACATAAGGCAAAATATAGATCGCGGTCAGCATCACGAGCAGAGCGATAAAGGGAACGGTTTTAAAGGCAACCAGGCCGAAAGCGTTTTTCGAAAAGCCTTGCCAGACCTCTGGCCAATTTGTGTACATGCGGCCGAATACGGCGTCGCGGCCGGATGCAGTGATGATCTTACACCCCAGTTTTTTCATCAGGCGGCTGAACTCCACATCCTCGACAATATGGTGCCGAACGCGGTGATGACCGCCCAGCGCCAGATAGGACCGGCGGTCAAAGGCCATCCACTGGCCGTTTGCCGCCGCCAGGGAAGCAAAGCGCGTTCGGTAGGTCAGCTGCAGCGGCAAAAAACCATAGACAAACAGGTCGAACATGGGCACCACGAGTTTCTCCCCCCAGGTACGGGTGATCTGTTGGGGAAAACAGGAAAACAAAGCCAGTCCGTATTTCTGCATCCACCCCACGGTTTTCGCCACTGCGTCGGCAGAGATCCAATTGTCGGCATCGGTAAAGATGAGAATATCCGCATCGGATTGCTGGCTCAATTGGTGGCAAGCCCAGTTTTTGCCGGTCCATCCTTCCGGCAGCGGTTTGCCCTCGATCAGGTGGAACCGGCTGTCGACGGCGGCAAACTCGCGCACAATTTCAGCGGTGCGGTCGGTCGATTGGTCGTCGAGAACTGTTATTTCCAGTTTTGTGTACTTTTGCTTTTGCAACGCCGCAAGGCAGGTGTGGATCTTCTTCTCTTCATTGCGCGCCGGCACCAGGACCGACACCCTGGGACTTGCAGTCGGCAGAGGCCCGTTTTTGACCAGCGGTGCGCTCAAGGCATTGAAGAACACCACTGCCAGATGGATCAGGAGGATGACCAGAATGGTCGTCAATGCCAGAGTCATCTTGCTTGTCTGCTCTTCCAAAAGGGGATTTGGCGATTGTTGATCGACATTTGTCCTTGCAGCAAAAGCTGCCGGGGCTCATTGCCCAAAATGGCCTTATCCAGGCGATCGAGCAGCTGTTCATGGCTTTTTTGTAAATTCAACAAATCCAGTGGAGCTCCTGCGTCGGTTATTTGCGGCTCACCGCAAAGGATAAAGAGCTCGGGGCGCTGCTGCTCGAGAAAAAGCGGTTTGACAGCCAGTTGCACCCATTGCAGCGGTTGAGGGCTTCGCCGGCTCAGCAAGTCGACGCCGGGTCGATACCGGATGTTTTTTTCAACGCTGGCGGTCAATTCTCCCTGTGGAAAAAGTGCGATCAATGGATTGCCGTTTAACAGCGACAGGGTATAATCGAGCGAGCGGCGAATTCCGCCGGGAGATAACGGATCGATGGAATAGGCGCCGACGCGGGTGAAAAAGCGATTTTTTCGCAATTGCTGTTCGAGCATCATCAGATAGAACGGCCTGCGGAACAGGGAGCGGTTCAACAGATAGGCAAAGAAACCATCCCACCAGGTGTGATGATTGGGCAACAAGAGCACCGGTTGATGATCGTTTAGTTCAGGTACTTGACCGACCAGCCAGATCGCAAAGAAATGGCGGCGCAACAAGCGGCGCAGATAGGTCCAAAACAAACGGTTCGCCCATACAGTTGGTCGAGCTTTAATCACAGCGCTCTCCCCAAAGAGGAAACACGTTCTCGCGCAAAAGGCTCATGCGCGTGCGCACGACATGCTGCAGGAGAATGGCAATTTTGGTCGATTTCGGAACAACCACCCTCCCAAGAAATGGATTGTAACCCTGCTCGGCGATTTTATCGAGAATGCGGCGATAGATTTTGCTGGCTGCATAGATGGCAAATTGGGAGTCGGTATCCAACATTGGGATGCCATTATTTGCTTCATCGTAATAGGTGTTGGCCCGGGCGACCTGAAATTTCATCATCTCGATAAACCGGTCGCTCAATTTTTCCTGCACAATATCTTGTTCTCCGAGGCCGAATTGGGCCAGTTCCTCTTGTGGCAGATAGATCTGTCCCATATTCTTGTCTTCTTGCAGGTCGCGCAGGATGTTGGTCAACTGCATGGCAATGCCCAATTTTTCAGCGAACACAAAGGCACTGTCGTTTTTATAACCGAGAACATGGGTCATCATCAGGCCGACCACCCCTGCAACGCGATAGCAAAAGAGATAGAGGTCTTGAAAAGTGTTGTAGCGCTGGATATCGGCGTCCATGCGCACGCCGCGCAAGAGATCGAGCGGATAGGTTTGCGGAATACCGGTTTGCAGGGCGACATAGATAAAGGGAATGAGCACCGGGTGTTCCGATTCGCCGGTGCGATAGGCGATCTGGACCTCTTCCGTCAGATAGTCGAGTTCGCGGATCAGTTCGGATTTGTTGCGGTTTCGCGGTTTGTCGATCAGATTGTCCACATAGCGGCAAAAGCCATAAAGGGCAAAAGTTGCCAGCCTTTTGTTGTGGGGCAAAAACCGAGCCGACAGATAAAAACTCTTGGCGTGATGCGCGGCGATCTGTCGCGAGTATTCAAACGATGCGCGGTCGATAGGATTTCGCAACAGTGTTTTCATCTGATGCCGTCCTGGTACAGCGAATCGAGGTGCAGATCCTGCAAAATGACTTTTTCGGTGGTTTCGGCCGTCAGCATGACACCCGGCAATCCGGCGCCTGGATGGGTGCTGGCACCGACGATATACAGACCCTGCACATCTTCACTGCTGTTGTGCGGGCGCAGGATGGCGGTTTGGGTCAGACGCGGCTCCACTCCCCAGGCGCTGCCGAGGTGGGCATTGGTTTTCTTTTTAAACTCCTCCGGTGTAAAGATATGCAAAACTTCGATATGGTCTTTAAAACCCGCCAGACCGAATTGATCCTGTAAAAACGTCAGGACGCGATCAGCAAAACCTTGTTTCTCTTTATGCCAATCGATATTGCCGGCCAAATTGGTGACCGGGATCAGGACATAGAGGCTTTCGCATCCGGCCGGCGCCATGGATGGGTCGGATCGCGTTGGTGCATGAAGGTACAGGCTGAAATCCTCTGGCAGGATGTGGCGATCAAAGATATCGCGGATCAGGCCTCGGTAGCGCTCGGACAGGATCAAGGTATGGTGCAACAATTCGGGATACTGTTTGCGCAAACCGACATAGAGAAGAACCGCACTCATCGAATAATGCAGGCGTTGCAGCCGGCGATCATGCCATTTTCGGCGCGCTTCCGGCCGAATCAAATCCCGGTAGGTGTGAACAAAATCGGCATTTGAGACCACCACATCCGCGGGCAGCTCTTCGCCGTCGATGCGCACGGCCACCGCTCGTCCATCCTTGACCACGATCTCGCGGGCTTCGGTCTGTACTCTGATTTTACCGCCAAGACCGGTAAAGGCTTCGGCAAAAGCGCGGACCAGGCTGCTCATGCCGCCGATGCTGTACCAGATACCCTCCTTGCGTTCGAGGTAGGGTATCATTTGGTAGACGGCCGGAGCGCGAAAGGGATTGCCGCCGATGAAGAGCGGATGAAAGGAGAAGGTGAAGCGGTGTCGCGGATCGCGAAAATAGCGCGAGGCAAAGGTGTAAGATGGCAGAAAGGCCTGCAACCGGATCGCATCCGGCACAAAGGTGAGCATGGTCTTGACATCCATAAAAGGTCGCGATCCGAGTCCCTCTTCGATGACCGCTTCATAGATGCCGCGCGAAATGTTCATATAGCGCTCATATCGGTCTGCGTCACGGCCATCGAATTCTGCCATCTGTTTTTTCATCGCCAGAGGATCGGAAGTGTAATCGATGAAAGTGTGATCGTGAAAATAGATGCGGTAGCCTGGTTCCACACGCACCAGGTTCACAACGTCGTTCAGCTTTTTGCCGGCACGGTCGAATATCCGCTGCACAATCGACGGGGCGGTGATGAGCGAGGGACCCATATCAAAAGTATAGCCTTTATCGCGGAGCTGCACTGCATGTCCGCCGACCTGGTGATGTTTTTCCAGCAGCGTGACTGCAAATCCCTGTGACTGCAAACGAATGGCGATGCTCAAACCACCAAAACCTGAACCGATAACAACCGCTTTTTTCATTGTGCGCACTCCCAAATTCCTTCCTCATTGCATAATGCAGGGATCATTGGCTATCCTGCGGGTTGCTGTTGTTGTCCTCCGGTGTGCCGAGCGATCAGGTCGGCTGCCATCTTGGCGGAAAGCACCACCAGGGGAATACCGCCGCCCGGGTGGGCGGACCCGCCGGCAAAATAGAGGCCGGACAAACGCTTGTTGCGGTTGGCCGGCCGCCGAAAGGCTGTCTGTCTGCTGTTTGAAGAGATGCCGTAGATGCTGCCGCGATTGCTGCCATAAAGGCGATAAAAGTCATCCGGTCCGATCACCTGTTCGTGGCTGATATAAGGAGCGATATCGATTCCCGCTTGCGCCAGTCGCGCAAAGACGGCCTTCCGAAGAGCAGCCGCCGCGCCGCTGTCTGCCGGTCTGGTGTTGTCCAAATAAGGTGCATTGATCAGCACGAACCAGTTTTCCTCTCCGGGCGGCGCATCAGCCGGATCAGTCTTGCTGGTGATGGCAATATAGATCGTCGGGTCGCTCGGCAAGGTTTTTTCAACAAAAAGCTGATGGAATTCACGCTGATAATCTGCAGAAAAAAAGATGTTGTGATGGGCCAACGTTGCATGGCTTTTTTTAACTGACCACAAAAAAACGATTCCCGACAGCGAGGGCTCCAACCGTCCGAGTTTTCGGCGCTCCCGCGGAAACCCCTCGATCAGATTTGCATAGGTCTGCACCACATCGGCGTTGCAGAGCACCGCATCGGCTGCATGCCCGTCGCCGCCGACCTGTACACCGGTTACGCGGTGGCGGTCATCGTACAGGATCTTTTCCACCCGCTGGCCTGCATGGATGATCACTCCCAGTTCCTGGGCGATTTGCTGCAATCGGGAGACCAGTCGATAGATGCCGCCGTGCGGATAAACCGCACCGAGAACGAATTCCACATAGGCGATGATGTTGAGAGTAGCCGGTGCTTGAAAGGGATTGGAACCGTTATAGGTCGCATAGCGGTCAAAGAGCTGGACCAGGCGGGGATCGCGGAAGAAACGGCGCACGCTCTGATCGACGGTGTGAAAAGGATCGATTCGCGGCAGAGAAAAAATCTTTTTCAGCGTCTGCAACCTGAGCCAGACTGTGGTTTCATGGATGGGTGCAGTGAGGAAAATATCTGCAGTGGCGTCATAAATGCGTTTGCAATAGGCAAGAAACCGCCGGAATGCTGCACCTTCTCCCGGTGCAAATGCTTCGATCAGGTTTTGCATGCGTTCAACATCACCAACCGCATCCAGTTGGCTGCCGTCTGGCCAAAAATAGCGGCAGATGGGATCGATTTCGAGCCAGGGCAAAAGAGCAGAGCGGTCAGCACCGACCTCGCGAAAGAGATCCTCGAGCACAAACGGCATGGTGACCAGTGATGGACCGGTGTCGAAGCGAAAACCATTTGCGCGTATTTCTCCGGCTTTGCCGCCCAGCTGTTCGTTTTGTTCGAACACCTCGACCTGGAAGCCGCGTTTTCGCAGGTAGATGGCGCCGCTTAGTCCGGCCAACCCGGCACCGATGACAATGACTTTTTTATCCGACAAGGAAGGACCTCATTATTCTTTCCATTCCTGGCCAACGGAAAGCTGAACTCGCTCAGCGATGCCTTGCCAACAAATTTTCATAGACAATCAAGACCAAAAGGATATGAGCGCTGCCGTAGATAAAATCTTCGATGGGGATCGTCAAAATGCGGAAGCCGAGCTGATAGGCCGAATCATAGATCACCACCGGCCGTGCAGTCAGATAACCGTTGCATACCAGCACCATCAGCCAGTAGAGGATGAAAAAACGGCCCGTGCGTTTCTGCTGCAAAATGTTGCTTTTGACAATTCGATCCCCGGCCACGGCCACGCCAAAGGCCAACAAAGCCAGCCCGGTATATTCTTTGCCAACGACAAGGAGAACAACCGCAGCCGGCACAAACAATCCGGACAACAAATAGATTTGGCTTTGATCAATCCATTGTTGTGCGCGATTCTTGGTTTTGAGAATTTCCCATACAAAGAGACAGGCAAAGGGAACGGTAAGGAAAAACAGCCATTCTTCGATCGGCAGTCCCAGCAAGCGGAAAGGCAGGGTATGTTCTGAACTGAATTGCCAATGCCGTCCGGTTACCGCCGCATCCCAAAACAAAAAGATCGGCGCGACCAGTGCTGCAGCGGTCAGCGCATAGCCCCATTTGTTGTGGTAGTGGACCTGTCGATCAAAACTTAAAATTGCCGGACCGACGGCAACCAATAGATTGAACAACAGATACTCACCGGCCATATCCCAATCCTCTATTGGATGACAGCGGCAAGTGGTTTGGCAAAGAGATCCGCAATGTCGGAGAGCTGCAGTCGGTCTTGGATTTGGGCTATAGCGCTTTGTTGTTCGGCGGTCATCGGAATTTCGCGCTGCAAAAAGCGGATCATGTTGTCCACCAGTTTGTTTTCATAAAAATGAAATTGCTCGGGCAGCAACCGCATCAGCAGCTGGAACGATCGTTGGGCATCATCCTTGCGGTTGAAGAAAAAGGGCAAAAAATGACAGGTCGATCCATGAATGAACAAGGCCTCGATATTTTCTGGGCTGGCCGCCAATCCGGCATCCATTATGGCCAGACCTTGTTTGGCATAGTGGAGCTTGCTGTGCGGCCAGGGGGTGTGAATGGCTTTCATCGCCGTTAGAGCGCCGATATAGGTTTGCGCCACTCCGAATTGGGAGCTGTCGACCTCACTGAGCCTGGAAAAGAGCGCAATCGCTCGATCCAGCGATGCTTTGTCTTCAATTCCCTCGTAAAACAGCAGGCGGCCTTGCTGCAAAAGAAAAGTGTTTTCGCTCTCTGCATCTGCCGGCAGTGCGATTAAGAGGACGAGAGCCAGCATAGCCAGACAAGTCGTCGACCTTGAACCAAATGTCATTGATTTCTCCTGCATTTCACAGCTGTAACCAGAATGAGCACAAAGGGTATGATTCGGATTGATTAGATGCACAGACCGCCAGTTTGATTCATTTTTTTGCATGAATCGGCCGCGCATGACCGGTCATGGGCTGGCGAGGGGCGGCTAAACTGGCTCAGGATCTTAGCGGGCCACCGAGGCCAGAGCCGCGCGATAGGTATCGATTGCCCGCTGCCGTCCGATCCGGTGCTCGACAATCGGCGGTGGATAATCCGGGGTATCGAGTTCCGGAATCCATTTTTTGATATAGCTCCCCTGCGGATCGAATTTTTGTGCCTGCAGAAGTGGATTGAACACGCGAAAATAGGGAGCTGCATCGCAGCCGCAGCCTGCAGCCCACTGCCAGTTGCCGTTGTTGGCCGCCAGGTCATAGTCGAGCAGTTTGGCGGCGAAATAGCGCTCGCCCCATAGCCAATCGATCAACAGGTGCTTGGCAAGAAAACTCGCAGCGATCATGCGCACGCGGTTGTGCATAAAACCGGTTTGATTCAGTTCGCGCATGCCGGCATCGACAATGGGATAGCCGGTTTGGCCCTGACACCAGGCATCGAATTGATTTTCATCGTTTATCCAGGGAATCGCAGCATATTGTTCTTTAAAGGGCTGTTCAACCACGCGGGGAAACCAGGCGAGAATTTGCATGAAAAATTCCCGCCAGATCAATTCATCCAGCCATGTCTCGTTCATCTGTATTGCGGCTTCCACGCAGCTGCGGATGGAAACAGTGCCAAAGCGCAGGTGCACTCCGAGGCGACTGGTTCCCTCCACCGCGGGCAGGTTGCGCTGCAGGTGGTATTTCTCAATGATCTCAGGACGGATCTTTCTTTCCGGGAATGGCATTTGGCCAGGGCGAAAACCTATCTCCGCCAGGGACGGTATCGGTTTTGCGTTCTGCTCGAGGAAATGGCCGGTGGATTCGCTCGGCAACTGGGCATAATGGTGCGATTCCAGGCGATTGCGCCAGCGGTTGCGAAAAGGTGTGAATACAGTATAGGGCTTGCCATCATCCTTGACCACCTCCTGGGCATTAAAGATGGTCTGATCCTTACACAGATGGAAATCGATTTGTTTCGCAGCCAGCAACAAGGTCACTGCTCGATCGCGTTTGACTGCATAGGGCTCATCATCGCGATTGGCATAGACAGCTGAAATGCGGTACTCTTCCGCCAATTGTTGCCAAACCATTTCCGGCTTGCCGATCCGCACATCCAGGGTGCTGCCGCGTGCGACGAGGAGTGCTTGCAGTTCCTCAAGAGCGTTATGGATGAATTCGACCCGCCGGTCGAGCGGATCTTCCAGCTCATCCAGTATTTGGGAGTCGAAAATGAAAATTGGTACCACCGGCAGACCGCGCTGCAAAGCAGCATGCAGACCGTGGTTATCCATCAAACGCAGATCGCGCCGATGCCAAAAGAGAACCACCTCTGGTTGGTGTTCGTCCACTAGAAGACCTCGCTGAGCGGTTGTGTGTCGCCCTGGTGTGTCGTAAAATACGGCACTTTCATTAAAAATGACTAAATGCGGGATTATAATGCACCCTCAATTTTGTAAAATAAGGTGCGAATGCGACAATCACAACAGAAATGTCGGTCAACCTACCAGAGGTGTATCAATGAAAAAACTGCTAATTTTGGGCGGCGGAACAGCGGGCACAATTATGGCGAACAAACTGTCACAGCATCTGAACCTCGATCAATGGACGATCACCCTTGTGGACAGCGATCCTGTGCATTATTATCAACCCGGTTTTCTGTTTATTCCGTTTGGTATCTATGGCCGCAATGATATTGTCAAACCAAAGCGAGATTTTATTCCTTCTCAGGTTGAATTGATTTTATCGGAAATACAATTCATCGAACCGGAACGCAACCGGGTGAAATTGGCCAACAATCAGGTCTTGCAGTACGATGAGCTGATCATCGCGACAGGCTCGCATCTGGCGCCTGAAGAAACAGAAGGATTGGTCGGCGATGGCTGGAATAAGACAATATTCGAGTTCTATACCAGCAAGGGCGCCTGCAATCTGCAAAAGTTCCTCAAACATTGGGCTGGTGGCAGGTTGGTGCTCAATGTGGTAGAGATGCCGATCAAATGTCCGGTGGCACCGCTGGAATTCCTTTTTCTCGCGGATTGGTGGTTTACGGAACAGGGTATTCGAGATAAGGTCGAGCTCACGTTTGTCACCCCCTTGCCGGGCGCTTTCACCAAACCCAAAGCTTCGCAGATTTTGGCAGATTTTTTAAGCAAAAAGAATATCCAGTTGGTGCCAGAGTTCAATATCGAAAAGGTCGATGCTGATAAGAGCAGAATTGTCAGCTATGACGGCAAACACGTCGACTATGATGTTTTGGTGACCGTGCCAACCAATATGGGCTCGGAAGTCATCGGGCGTTCTGGCATGGGAGATGAATTGAACTTTATTCCCACAGACAAGCATACTCTGCAATCTCGCAAGTATGAAAATGTCTTTGTAATCGGAGATGCCTCTGATTTGCCCAGTTCCAAGGCGGGTTCAGTAGCACATTTTCAGGCGGATATTTTAACGGAAAATTTTCTCCGCCATATCGAGGGTTTGCCCATGGTGGAAAAATTCGACGGTCACGCCAACTGTTTTATCGAATCGGGGTTTGGCAAAGGCCTGTTGATCGATTTCAATTATGATATTGAACCGCTGCCGGGGAAATTCCCGTTACCCGGTATCGGGCCTTTCTCCCTCTTGCAAGAGACACAGATGAATCATTGGGGCAAAATGATGTTCCGCTGGGTTTACTGGAACCTTCTGCTCAAGGGTGCGGCATTGCCTATCGAAACGCAAATGACCATGGCCGGTAAACAGCGCTGACCGCCTGGTTGGACCAAGGTTTCTCGCAAACGAATCCAGGGAGTTATTAGATATGAATAAAGATCTCGAACTGCTGCATCAAAAAGTTGATTTTCTGACCGAGCAGGTCATGCAGAGCCAGCGCCGCCAGCAGGATTGGCTGGAGCTCAAAAACGATCTGACCCCGATCGCCAATGATCTCTTGCGGTCCATAATCGCCGAATTGGAGCAGATCTCGCCCTATTTCAGCAGCGATGATTTGCTTTTTCTTCTAAAAAAAGTTTTGCGCAATACGCGCCAATTCATCACTCTGATTGAGCAACTGGAAAGTGCATCGGATTTTGTTCGGGATGCGGTTCCTATCAGCAAAGAGGTTTTTCAGGTTGCCCTGCAAAGGTTGGATGAACTGGAACAGAAAGGATATTTTCGCTTCATCCAGCAGACGCTGAGCCTGCTCGATCGTGTGGTGCAACATTATGCTGCACCGGAATCGCCGAAACAAGGCGACACCATTGATGCGCTTCTTGGCACTGTGCAGCAACTGACCCAGCCGCATATGTTGCAGTTGGTGCAGAATCTTCTCGCTGTCTTTGAGGCTTTGCCCGACCAGGCGCCGAGAAAAAGTTCCTATTGGGCTCTCTACAAGCAACTGCGCGATCCACAAGTGCGGCAAGGAATGGCTGTGGCACTGGATCTTTTGCGCGCTTTTTCGACGACCACGGTGCAAAGCGATCGCCTGACCGGTGATGCACCAACCCAATAAAGCGCGAACGTATTTTCGCTCGTCAGATAGATCAGCCAATAAAAGATTAACGCTTTGAACACCGATATCAGGAGGTCCTATGCAAACAAAGGAAATTGCTGGCAAACAAGTGCAAGTCGATGAAGACGGGTTTTTGGTCAACCCGAATGATTGGACCAGGGAAATCGCTCAAGCCCTGGCCGCAGAACAGGGAATTGATGTGCTGACTGAAGCACATTGGCGGGTGATCGAGTTTATGCGGGCGGACTTTGCAGAAAAGGGTGCGGTGCCGACCATTCGCCGTCTCTCCAAGGTGGGTGGAATTGAGACCAAAGAGCTGTACGAGTTGTTTCCAAACGGACCGGCAAAAAAGGCAGCCCGGATTGCAGGCTTGGGAAAACCACAAGGGTGTGTTTAATCCAGTCGAGGAGAAGAGCATGAAAGAGTCCCCGGACGCAATAAAAAAAGTCTCGATCATCATTTCCAAGGGCTCACTTGACGGTATCTATCCCGGCCTGATCATGGCCAACGGCGCCCGCATGGAAGGTATTGAGGCGACTCTCTTTTTCACATTTTTCGGTCTCGATGCAATTTTGAAAAAAAGGGTAGACAAATTGACGGTCGCAACAGTTGGCAATCCAGGCATGCATATGCCGACACTTCTCGGTGCTTTGCCCGGCATGTCCGCTTTTGCCACTGCCATGATGAAAAAGCAGATGGAAAAATTGGATATACCGCCGGCCGGTGAGTTTTTGGAGATGATCAAAGACGCGGGTGCTGGCATCTATGCCTGTCGCGCGACAGTTGATATGTTCGGCTTGAGCAAAGACGATTTTATCCCGCAGGTCGATGGGATCATCAATGTCGGCGAATTTTATGAGCGATCCGCCGGCGCCCAGATCATTTTTACATGATCTTGGCGGATTCAAAAAAAAAGGAGGTTCCATTGAACGCTCCTTTTTTTTTGGCTTGTCGCCAACGATTTTGGCTTAACTGTTTGATTTATAAATAATCCTCGATGGGCGGACAGGTGCAAACCAGATGGCGGTCGCCGGCCGTGTTGTCGATGCGCCCGACCGCCGGCCAGAACTTGTTATCCCGCACATACGGCAGCGGAAATGCAGCGATCTCACGGCTATAAGGATGCGCCCAATTGTCGGCTGCGCAGACCTGCGCGGTGTGCGGTGCGTTTTTCAGCGGATTGTCTTTGCTGTCCATTTTCCCATTCTGGATTTCCATTATCTCACTGTGGATCTGCAGCATGGCGGCGCAGAACCGGTCGAGTTCGCCTTTGTCCTCACTCTCGGTCGGTTCGATCATAAAAGTGCCGTGCACCGGAAAAGATACGGTCGGGGCATGAAAACCATAATCCATAAGTCGCTTGGCGATATCTTCTGCTTCGATGCCGGCTGATTTGAAGGGCCGCAGGTCGATGATCATTTCATGTGCCACGCGGCCGTTTTTGCCTTTGTACAAGACGGGGAAATGGTTTTGCAGACGGGCGGCGATATAGTTGGCATTCAAGATAGCCATCTCGCTGGCGTGCTTGAGACCCTGGCTGCCCATCATCTGGATATAGCCATAAGAGATCAGCAGAATACTGGCGCTGCCATAAGGAGCGGAAGCGACGGCAGGTATCGCGGAGTTGGACTGTCCGGATGCAAAGACATGACCTGGCAGAAACGGGATCAGGTGTTTGGCTGCGCAGATCGGCCCGGCGCCAGGCCCGCCACCACCATGGGGGATGGCAAAAGTTTTATGCAGATTGAGATGGCAGACGTCAGCACCGATTTTGGCCGGGTTGGTCAATCCGACTTGAGCGTTCATATTGGCGCCGTCCATATAGACCTGGCCGCCCATCTGATGCACAATGTCGCAGATCTCGCGGATGCGGGATTCATAGACTCCGTGTGTCGAAGGGTAGGTGACCATCAAGGCAGCCAACTGATCGCGGTGCTGTTCGGCTTTTTGTCGCAAATCGTTGACATCGATGTTCCCCTGATCGTCGCAAGCAACCAGCACCACCTGCATGCCGGCCATGACTGCGCTGGCGGGATTGGTGCCATGCGCCGAGGTCGGAATCAACACAACCTTGCGCTCTTTGGCGCCTTGTGCGATATGATAGGCGCGGATCACCAACAGCCCTGTCAATTCGCCCTGCGCGCCAGAATTGGGCTGGAGCGATACGCCAGCAAGTCCGGTGATTTCGGCAAGTGACTCTGCCAAATCAGCAAAGATCCGGCGGTATCCTGCACTTTGGTCGGCGGGAGCGAAGGGATGCAAATTTGAAAATTCGGGCCAACTCAAAGGCATCATTTCGGTGGCGGCATTGAGTTTCATCGTGCAGGAGCCGAGCGCGATCATCGAGGTGTTGAGCGCCAGATCGCGGTTCTCAAGCTTTTTGATATAACGCAAAATCAGCGTTTCCGAATGCAGGGTGTTGAAAATCGGATGGGTCAACACCGCGGACTTTCTTTGCAACTCGCCGGGGATGATCTGGGGTGGATAAGGCCGATGCCAATCGATTTCTGGCGCCGGCTGGTCGGCGGCTTCCGCAAAGATGGCCAGGAGATCTTGGACGTCTTTGGGGCGAACGGTTTCATCCAGGGAAATGCCGATGTGAAGGCTGTCGATCAGGCGCAAGTTGATACCGGCACTGCGGCTCAAGTGATGGATTTTTTCCGCTTGTTCGGCTCTTTTCAATTCAATATGCAAAGTGTCAAAATAGACAGAGTTGTTCTGGCGATAGCCGAGTTTCTGCAAACCCGCATCCAACTGGCGGGCAAATCCATGAATCCTTTCCGCCAGGGCGCGCAATCCCTGCGGTCCATGGTAAACCGCATACATGCCCGCCAGGATCGCCAGCAGCGCCTGCGCGGTACAAATGTTGGAAGTCGCTTTTTCCCGGCGAATGTGCTGTTCACGAGTTTGCAGCGCCATACGATAGGCGGATTTGCCGGTCGAGTCGACTGAAACGCCGATGATGCGACCGGGCATTTGCCGAACCGCTTCCTCGCGGGTGGCGAAATAGGCTGCGTGTGGACCGCCGAACCCCATGGGCACTCCGAAACGCTGTGATGACCCGACCACTGCATCGGCACCCATTTCTCCTGGGGGTGTCAGCAGCAGGAGACTGAGCAGATCTGCAGCGACAACAACCTGAATGTTTTGCTCGTGCATGCGCGCGATAAAATGATGGTAGTCGTTTACCTGACCGAATTGATCAGGATATTGCAACAATACGCCAAAGAAATCGTCGTTCGGCTCAAACTGCGCATAATCGCCAACAGCGATCTCAATACCCAGCGGTTCTGCTCTGCCGATAACCACCTGCAGCGTTTGCGGAAAGACATTTTGGTCGACAAAAAAAGTGTTGCGTACGGCGTTGCCGGCGCGGTTGCTCAAGCGATGCAACATGGTCATCGCTTCGGCCGCAGCGGTTCCTTCATCCAACAGCGAAGCGTTGGCAACCGGCATGGCGGTCAGGTCAGAAATAACCGTTTGAAAATTGAGCAGCGCTTCCAGTCGGCCTTGCGCGATTTCGGATTGATAGGGTGTATACTGTGTGTACCATCCAGGATTTTCGAAAATCGTGCGTTGGACGACGCTGGGCATGTAAGTTCCGTAATAGCCAAGGCCAATATAGGAACGAAAAAGTTTGTTGGTGACGGCGATGGAGCGCATTCTATCGAGATATTCCTGCTCGCTCTTGCCGGTGGCTGCTTTTTTTTCGGCAATGCGGATATCTGCTGGAACGGTTTGTTCGATCAATTCTTCCCGGGAAGCAGCCTGAACGGTTTTCAGCATCTGCTGGATTTCTTCGGCGGTTGGGCCAATGTGGCGATCCTCAAACAGGTGTTCTGATGTCATATCATTCCTCGGCTTCATAAGACACTATCTTTAGGGAAATGTCGTTTCATTTTCCTGAATGTACCCTTCGCGTTTGGCATACCGCCCCAGTGACCGCTGCAAAATACGCCGCCCCCGAAACAAGCGCGACATCACCGTGCCGATTGGGATATTGGCGATTTTAGAGATCTCTTTGTAGGATAATCCTTGAATGTCTGCCAGCAGTATGATCATGCGAAATTCATCCGACAACTTGTCGAGAGCGTATTGAATGTCGTCGTCGAACATATCGTCAAACGAAGTCTCATCATATTTCGGTACCCAGGTGTCCGGGCCTTTGTAATCCGGATCGTTTTCCAAACCGAACGAGACTTTTTCCAGCTCGACTTGCTGTGGAGAGCGGGTTTTTTTGCGGTAATTGTTGATAAAGGTATTGGTTAAAATCTTGAAGATCCAGGCGCGAAAGTTGGTGCCCTCTTTAAACTTGTCGAAAAACCGGAAAGCGCGCAAATAGGTGTCCTGCACCAAATCTTCGGCCTCCTCTGCATTGCGCGTCATCCTCAAAGCCGTGCTGTATAGGGCGTCCATATGCACCAAGGCTATTTCTTCAAAAAGCCTCTTGTTGTCCTGCTTGGTTGCCATGGGTGATCTCTCGTTTAAAGGGACAATTTACGTACAGCAGTTTTCCTACAGGCCTCTGTTAGATGATTCTCGACTTGGCGAGATTCAAAAGATCAATAAAAACTGCAATCAGTGGTGTCCCGCCGTCAGATGGGACACTGCTGAATCGCAATGATTTTTAAATTTGCTGATGATTGCTTTAATAATATAATAAAAATATTCAATAGATCAATAAGAAAACCGTCAGCACTTGTTGAGCAGACAACCATCGGCTTGGTTGGATCTGGTTTCCCTTTGTCAAACGATACAAATGAATTTGTGTTGCAAAGTAGCGCGGGATTCGATACCATTAAAAAAGAGCTTTTGTAGGTGGATGAACCGCAAGGTGCAGCAAAGATCTCAACAGGGGAGGATGAATCGATGCCCAAAATAAGCAAGTGGGTCTGGTTGCTGGCAATCGCCGTTTTGTTGCTCGGAGCTTTGCTGATCTGTAAATTGCGGCAACCTCAGGCGGTCTATTACAAGATGAGTGTTGAGGAGATCGATCGCGATATCCGGCAGGTCAGTTTGCAGTCGTGGTCGGCCGCAGAACGGGTTGACTATTATTCGAGCAAATTTTTGGGTGCGCCTTATGAACTCTACTGCCAGGGCGATGGACCTTATGCGCGTTATGATCGATTGCCGCTGCTGAATCTTCGCGAAATCAACTGCATGACTTTTTGTGAAATTGTCATGGCGCTCTCCTTGTCGGACTATTATATCGATTTTTTCAACATTCTCCAGCATATCCGCTACGAAAATGGCATTATCGGCATGGCAACCCGCAACCACTACACCATGGCGGATTGGTTACCAGCCAATAGCTGGTGTTTGGACGAGGTGACGGCACAAATTGGCGGTGAAGATTGCCGCTCCTTGACCCGAACCATCAGCCATGCAAATTTTTTTGCCGGTAAAGGAATAGATGACATACCAGTGATGCTCCCGGATCGCCAAATGGCGATCGATTATTTGCCTTTTGCGGCGCTGCTGAGCCACGAACAAGATTTGCACTCCGGCGATATTGTGGCTTTGATCATGGACGGTCAGGCAATTTTTTCTGCCCACATGTTGTTGTTGATCAAAAACGGCGACAGCACGGTTTTTCGCCATGCCAGCATGAGTGCCGGTAAAACCGTGGACAGCCCTTTTGCTGAATATATCCGAGCCGTGCAGGAAAATCCCAAGTATCTGGGTATGAGTTTTATGCGGCTCAAGGACCGCATTGATTGGGACAGCCACAGCAGCCGGCATGGCAAATTTCGGCCGACCATTCGTCCGATCAGCCGTTGGGAATGGCAAGCTTTGCCGGCGCGCGCGACCGGAAGGCAACACGAGATCCGTTCGGTTGTCGTGCATCACTCGGGAGTCGAGTATACCGGCCAGCCTGATCCCAAAACCGTCATCCTTGGCATCCAGCGCTATCATCAGGAAGAAAACAAGCGCATCGATATCGATTATCATTTTCTGATAGACCTCGAGGGGCAGGTCTACGCCGGCCGACCCGAAGAATGGGTGGGAGATACCGAAACCGACTATGATCCAACCGGTCATCTGCTGATCTGTGTGCTTGGAAATTACGAAGTGCAAAAGCCCAATGAAAAACAAATTGCCTCTCTTGCCGCTTTGATCGCGGACAAGTGTTTGACCTATCGCATCGATCCGGCCACGATTCGCGGCCATCGGCAGTTGACAGAGACCCTCTGCCCGGGGAAGAATTTGCAGGATTGGATCGACAATGGCGAGCTGCAACGCTGGGCCAGCGAGCGGATGCGATGGATGCAGTGATGGATCGATGCGATGCAGAGACTGCCCTTCGCCGCCCAATCCACCCTCGGGTGCAGGTGGACGGCGCTGAAAACCTTTGCATTGCGACCACGGATTGTTTACATTTAATGGTCGGGTCAAACTTGACATGCACAACAAGGCAACGTCCAGACTGTTCGACAACGAGCCGTACCATCTGAAATCGGTCGCCGTTTTACGGCAAAATGTGCGCAAAAACGGCGGAAGTGAGGTCAGCGGCTCTGGAGTCGCAAGAGCATCATCAGAGTGATTTCTGTCAGGCAACCAAAAACTGGATACATGAGAAGGGGTTTGCACCATGAAAACGATGGCTCGGCTTTGTGGACTGTTCATGGTGGGAGCGATTGCGCTTCTGCACGCCAATCCGCTTGACTATGGCGGCGGTCCGCTGAATGTCATCCCTGCCTGGAACCTGCCCCGGGGGCAGGTAACGGTCGGTTTGCATTCGCGTGCCTATTTCAACGACGATGTAGACGTGACTGCTGGTGATGGCGATGTCGCCATGACTTATTGGGATATTCAGGGCGGCATGGCCGTGACCTATGCTTTTACCTCCCGATTTCAACTGGGATTGAATCAAATCATCTATCAGGACAATCACAAAGGCGGCGACGGCTACAATTTGCCCGACGATCTCTATTTTACGGCAAAACTGGGTTCTATCGGCCGGCGCACCGGATCGATACGCACCGGAATTCAGCTCGATCTTCGCTTTCCCCTGGCAAAAGAGCACAACCTTCTCCTCGAGCCCTATTCTGCCGGGCGTATCGGAGTAGGAATTCGAGGGCTTTTTTCCATCGTTTCCGAACCGCTTTTTCCTGAATTTGGTATCAACATTCACGCCAATTTTGGTTTCTTCAACCACAACGATCTCGGCCTTCATATAGTGGAAAATTCGAGCGACACCGTATCGGCAAAACAGAACACGCAGGAATTGTTTCTCGGTGCAGCTTTTTCCACCGCTGTCGACCAATTTATCCTTTTTACCGAGCTCTATGGCCGTACTTTCTTGCAAAAACCGCCTGAACCAGCCTATGGGCGAGAAACCAGCCTGTATTTTTCACCCGGACTCAGCTATGCAGTCAATTCATGGTTGCGGCTGCGGGCTGCTCTCGATTTTCGTTTGCTTGGCAGCGATGACGAAACTGTCTACAAATCAGGCGAAACCCTGTACTCGGTTCTGCCTTGGAAAAACGTGCCGAACTATCCGAGCTGGAGGATAACAGTGGGGGCGACAGCGGCATTGCGGCCGAGCATCCAGCCGATGATTTTGGCGAAACAGATCGAAGAAGACATGCGCCGCGCCCGTGCGGCCGACCCCGATGTGATTGAACACCTCTCCAAGGAGCGCCAGGAGACCGAAAAGGTCGAAGCCGAATTGGAACGAATCCGCCTAGAACGGCAGCGCATGGAAGAATTGCTGGAAAAATTGCGCACCATTCTCGAAACCCCGCCACAGCCCAGCAGTCCACAGGAATAGAAAACCGCCTGTTGCATAAAACCGGCAACAGGCGGTCATTTGGTTATCGGCATAACCGCCGGCAGAATTTATACCGCTTTCAACCCTCAATTTTGTCCAGCAAAAACAGGCGCAGGGACTCAATCTTGACACGTGTCTGTTCCATGCTGTCGCGGTCGCGGATCGTGACGGTCTCGTTCTCCAGCGTCTCTGAATCGACGGTGATGCAATAAGGGGTACCGATCTCGTCCTGTCGACGGTAGCGCCGCCCCACGGCGCCGCTGACGTCCATATAGACCGGATAATGCGGGGAAAGCAGATTAAAGATTTTTTCCGCAATTTCCGGCATGCCATCCTTTTTTACCAGGGGGAAAATACCCGCTTTGATGGGCGCAATCGACGGCGCCAGATGCAAAACCACACGGGTGTCTTTTTCCAATTCTTGTTCTTCATAAGCATCCACCAGAACGGTCAACAACGTGCGATCGACGCCGGCGGAAGTTTCGATGATATAGGGGATGAAGCGCTCTCGGGTGGCGTCGTCGAAATAGGTCAGATCTTTGCCGCTGAATTCTTGGTGGCGCCGCAGATCAAAATCGGTGCGGTTGTGCACGCCTTCCAGTTCTTTCCAGCCAAATGGGAATTCGTACTGGATGTCATAGGCGGCTTTGGCATAATGCGCCAGTTCGTTTTTGTCATGTTCATGAAATCGCAATTTTTCTGGCCGGATGTTCAGATGATAATAATAATCGATGCGGTTCGCTTTCCAGTGTTCGAACCATTCTTGGTCGCTGTTTGGTTGAACAAAAAACTGCATCTCCATTTGTTCGAATTCGCGGGTGCGAAAGATGAAATTCTCGGTCGTGATTTCATTGCGGAAAGCTTTGCCGATTTGGGCAATGCCAAAAGGCACTTTGAGACGGCTGGAGTTCAAAACATTGAGGTAATTGACATAGATCCCTTGCGCTGTTTCCGGCCGCAGATAGACGACATGCGAGGTGTCCTCAACCGGCCCCATGAACGTCTTGAACATCAGGTTGAATTGCCGCGCTTGGGTTAATTCACCGCCGCAGTTCGGACAGACGGCAACGCTTTCCAGCAAATCGGCACGAAAACGCTGTTTGCATTTTTTGCAGTCCACCAGCGGATCGGTGAAACTCTCCACATGGCCGGAGGCTTCCCAGATTCTCGGCGACATCAGAATGGCAGAATCCAATCCGACGATGTTGGCCTGTTTCTGCACCATCCAGCGCCACCAGAAAGCCTTGATATTTTTTTTCAGTTCGGTGCCAAGCGGACCGTAATCATAAATGCTTGTCAATCCTCCATAAATTTCACTGGATGGAAAGATGAATCCTCGGCGTTTGCACAAGGAGACCAGTTTTTCCATCATTTCTTCGTTTTGATTCGCCATACAAGATGTTCCTTCCGCATTTCTCTATAAGGGTTGTTCGGTTTATTCTTGTGCATCCTTGGGCAGTGTATCGCGCAGCGATTCGACCAATTGCAAACTGGACAAATTTTTCAGTGTCTCCACATGGTAACGCATGAAAGTCAACAGCAGGAAATCGATCTCTTTTCCCAGCGTGCCGCTGATCTGTGCCTGATCGGATCGGTCGAGCGCAATTTGGTCCAACCAACGAAAATATGCCAGGGCTTTGCCGCTTATAGGCAGCAGCGCAAGGCCGGGTGGTGCACAAGCCAGGCAGGCCAGCCCGCCCTGGTCGATCAGCAAGGTGTGCTTTTCCTCGATTGCTGTGTTGCCGCATTGCAGACAGCGGTCCAACCGCGGTTTGATACCCGTCAGTTCCATATACTGCCATTCGAAACAACGGATGATATTGCGCAAGCCGCTCTCTTTGTTTTCCAGACCTTCCATGGTTTGTTGTAAAAGATCAAAAAGCCGGGAATTGGGGTGTTCGCGCTCCTCCGCTTTTAAAATGATCTCGCAAGGAATCGAGGCCAAAACGGTTTTGCCGAGACTGTTGTGAATCTTTTTATACGGATCCTCGAGATCGACTTGTTGACCGTAATGCAGAGAGCGGTTTTCGCGATGATAAAAGACCAGTTGAACTCGACTGAGCGTTTGTAGCGCTCCCCATTGCTTGCCTTTGATGTTGTGCGCGCCCTTGACCATCAGGCTGATGGTGCCAAATTGGCGCGTATAGAGCAGTAAAATTTTGCTGGTTTCGCCCTGTTTTTGACTGTGCAGGACGATCGCTGCTGTTTTGTGTATCGCCATTTTGGTATTTGCTTCTATCCCGATGTGTCTGCATGTTCTGCTGTCGACCGGGTCAGAGTCGCCTAGTGGAAATAGCGAATATAGCCCATGGTCAAGGTTAAATAGATCAGCAAACCGAACACATCGTTGGAGGTGGTGATAAACGGGCCGGTGGCAATGGCCGGATCATAATCATATTTGTCCAATACATAAGGGACCACAGTGCCGGTCACCGCGGCGTTGACCATGACGATCAGCATAGACACGCCGATGACCAGACCAAAGAGGGGATCGTCCGTAAAAAAGACATTGACCATCAGCGTCACCAGCAGCGCCATAATCAATCCGTTGAACAAAGAGACTTTCATTTCCCGCCATAACCGTGTCCAGCGATCTGATGAACCCTCCACGGCAATGCTGCGGACAACGATTGTGCTCGCCTGAATTCCAGAATTGCCACCCATCGCCATAATCAATGGAATAAAGAAAGCCGTGGCCACAATTTGTTCCAGTGAGGCTTGAAAACTCTTCAGAATGAACGCTGACACCACTTCGCCACAGAAAGCGATGAGCAACCAGGGGAGACGAAACCGCGAGATTCGAAACGTCGACATCTCCTGGGGAATTTCGTCCTCATCAATACCTGCCATGCGACTCAAATCTTCATTGGCTTCTTCCTGCAACACATCGACGATATCATCGATGGTGATCCGGCCTACCAGGCGATTGGCATGATCGACCACAGGGACAGAGACAAGGTCGTAACGCCGAACGATAGTGGCCACATCTTCCTGGTCTTTTTCTGCTGTCACTGAAATCACATCGCGGTTCATGATATCGCGGATCAGCATGTTGTGTTTGCTCAGAAGAAGTTTTTTCAGCGATAATACGCCGGTCAATCTGCGCGCCTGGTCGGTAACATAAACCGTGTAGATTTCATCCACTTCCTGCGCCTTTTGCCGGATCTTTTGGATGGCCTCGTCAACCGTGTCGGTTTCTTGCACGGTGACGAATTCGAGAGCCATGATGCCGCCTGCGGTGTCTTCCTCATGGACAATCAGCTTCTCGACTTCAGCGCGTTCTTCGTGGTCGAGGCGGAAAAGCACCTGTTCAGCGGTCTCTTTTGGCAGTTCCGCAAGGATGTCGGTCGCATCGTCCGAGTCCATCTCCACAACAATGGAAGAGAGACGGTCCAAACCCATACTCTCGACCAGTTCGTTGCGCGTGACTTCGTCCAATTCGATCATGACATTGGAGGCGGTTTCCGATTCGAGCAAACCGAATAAATAGTTGCGCGGCTGCTCTTCCATTTCGCTCAGAATATCTGCCAGATCGGCCGGATGGATGTCGACGATCAAATTTTTCAATTTGGCGGTGTCGCGAACCTGGATCAAATAGCTGAGGTTTTCCACGATTTCTTTTCGATCCTGACTTTCCATATAGACCTCGCATCGACAAATCAAGGCCGGCCTTAGACGGTGGAGTTCAACTCGCTGCGCGGGTCATCTGGCACCACTTTTGGCATGGTTAAAAAGTTCTGTTGGATCGCTCGATTGACAAAATCGATCCACTCCTGAATGGACAGCTCTTCCGGTCGTCTTTGCATCTGCTGATCGGAAAAATCGGCGTTCAACATCACATTTTTAAGCGATTTGCGCAGCATTTTACGCCTTTGATTGAATGCCGTGCGCACCAAAAAACGAAACATTTCCACATCGAGCAACTGTTTTTCTCGGCGATCGGTAAATTGCCATCGCACCAGGGCAGACTCGATTTTGGGCTGCGGTCGAAAAACCGTATGCGGCACACGCATGAGAATATCGACATCCGCGAAGGTTTGGCTGATAACCGACAGAATGCCGTATGCTTTGCTGCTGCATTTGGCAACGATCCGTTGCGCAACCTCTTTCTGAATCAACAGCGTCAGTTCCTGAACCAAAGCCCGGCGTTCGAGCACACGGAAGAGGATCGGGCTCGTGATGTGATACGGAATGTTGCCAAAGATGCGCCATCGTTGGCCAGGCGGCAACTCGGGCCATTCATAGTGTAAAAAGTCGGCGTGTACCACCGTTACCCGCGGGTCGTTGCCAAAATGTTCTTGCAGCCGCGTCACGCAACGCTGGTCGATCTCGACGGCATGGAGGTGCGCGACCTGTTGCGCCACGGTTTCGGTCAATGTGCCGGTGCCGGCGCCGATTTCGATCGCATAATCAACCGATTGCAGGCCGAGACACTCGACGATTTTGCGGGCGGTGTTGGGGTCGATCAAAAAATTTTGTCCCAAACTCTGTTTGGCGCGCAAACCAGTCGGTTTCATCTCACCCCGCCAGATTGAATAAAGCCATCGCGTTCAGAGTGGTCTGCCGAGCAACTGTTTCCCAAGTCAGGTTTTTGCCTTCTGCGATTTTTTCCGCAATTTTACGAACATACGCCGGCTCGTTGCGCTGTCCGCGATAGGGAACTGGCGGCATGAGAGGGCTGTCTGTTTCCAGCAACAAGCGCTCCAGGGGCACCGATTTCATAACCGCAAACGTATGAGAATTTTTATAAGTGATGTTCCCTGTAAAGGAAAGGTGAAATCCCATCGCCATCGCTTGTTCGGCTTGCTGTGCGTCGCCGCCGAAACAATGAAAGACACCTTGCCATCCGTTCGGGCTCAATTGGTGCAAGCAGGCAATGACCCTCTCCTCAGCCTGTCGGGTATGCAAGACAATCGGCAGGTTGCGGTCCAAAGACCATTCGAGAAAGCGGCGGAAAACCGCCATTTGTTGTTCCGGCGGTGTTTGCTGGTGGTGGAAATCCAGGCCGATCTCGCCGATCGCCACCACTTTCGGATGGCTGAGCAAATGGTCGATTTTTATCAGATCGCCATTTTGCATGGCGGCAGCGTCGTTTGGGTGGATGCCCACCGCCGCATACAGCTGTGGATAGTTTTCCGCCAATTGCACACATTGAATCGAGGTCTGAACATCCACTCCGATGGTGATCATTTTCGTGACCCCGGCATCGCCGGCCCGACGGATCACCTCGGCAAGATCTGTTTCATAGTCGGCAAAGTAGAGGTGAACATGCGTATCGATCAGATCGAAAGTCATCGCACTTTGGCCCCGCACTGCAACGGGCGATCCAGGGTCAGAATACTCAGAGAACCGGTTTCATCCTGAGCGGCCAGCAACATGCCATTGGATTCGATGCCGCGGATGGTGGCGGGTTGCAGATTGGCGACAATCACGATTTGTTTGTCGATTAAATCCTGCGGTGCATAATGCTCAGCGATGCCGGCGACTATCTGGCGCTCTTCTTCGCCGAGCTTGATCGTAAGTTTGAGCAGTTTGTTCGCTTTTTCCACTTTTTCCGCCGCAACAACCTGTGCGACGCGCAATTCGATCTTGCCGAATTCATCGATGGCGATTTTTTCGATTTTCTTTTCCTCCACAATGGGTGCGCTCTGCTTGTTGGGCGATGACAGGCGCAACCGGTCGATTTCCGGTTGAATTTCTTCGTCTTCGATTTTTCTGAAAAGAATTTCCGCCTCACCCAAGCTTTGCCCTTCGACCAGCAGTGATTGGCCAGCCTCATCCCAGCCGGCGTCGGCCAGGTCGTTGGGTAGAGCCAGGATTTTCCATAACTTGTGGGCGGAAAACGGCAGAATCGGCTCGATTAAAATCGCCAGAGTTTGCAGTGCGTGTAAACAGATGTTCAGGGTGGTTCCGCATTTGTGGCGGTCGGACTTGACTGTTTGCCAGGGCTCTTGATCGTTAAAATACTTGTTGGCCTCGCGGGCAACATCCATCATCGCCGCCGCCGCTTTGCGCAATTCGAAATTTTCCAGCAAATCGCCAACCTGTTGCGGCGCCGCAGCCAGCACAGCCAACATGCGGCGGTCCAGTTCGTCCAATGCAGCCCGGGGCGGCACCCGGTTGGCAAAAAATTTGGCGGTAAAAGTGAGCGTTCGGTTGACGAGATTGCCGAGAATGTCCGCCAACTCACCATTGCTGCGTTGCTGAAACTCTTTCCAGGTAAAATCGGCATCCTTGGTTTCCGGAGCGTTGATCGCCAGGTAGTAACGCAAGGGATCAGGCGAAAAACGCGCGAGATAATCCTCCAGCCATACCGCATAATTGCGGCTGGTCGAGAGCTTTTCTCCCTCCAGATTGAGAAATTCATTGGCCGGCACGTTGTCGGGCAGGATGTAACCGCCATGCGCCATCAACATCACCGGAAACATGATACAATGAAACACAATATTGTCTTTGCCGATAAAATGGATCATCCGCGTTTCCGGATCCTGCCAATATTTTTTCCACAGAGCCGGATCGCCCTTTTCCTGAGCCCATTCCTGGGTCGCGGAAATATAGCCGATCGGCGCATCGAACCAGACGTATAACACTTTGCCGGCAGCCTCATCCAGGGGAACCGGTACTCCCCAAGACAGATCCCGGGTCACCGCGCGATCGGTCAGCCCGGCCTGCAGCCAACTTTTTACTTGTCCTGCAACATTGGTTTTCCAGTCCGTTTTTTCTGCCAGCCAGCTTTGCAGCTGTTCCTGCCACTCGCCCAACGGCAAATACCAATGGGTGGTCTTGCGCAGAATCGGCACTTCGCCGGTCAGAGCGCTCCTCGGTTCCTGCAGGTCAGCAGCGGAGAGCGAGGAGCCGCATTTTTCGCATTGATCGCCGTAGGCACCATCCTGGTGACAAATCGGGCAAATGCCTCTGACGTAGCGATCCGGAAGAAACATGTTGGCTTTGCGATCAAAAAGCTGTTCTTCGGTTTTCTTTCTAAATATGCCTTTGGCCGATAGGACTCTGAAAAAATCCTGGCTGGTTTGGTGATGCGTTGCCGAACTGGTGCGACCGTAATAATCGAAGGACATACCGAAAGCGCGAAAAGCTTTGATGTTGCGAAAATGAAAGAAATCGACAATTTCTTGCGGGCTCTTTTTTTGTTTTTCGGCGGCAATGGTGATGGGCACACCATGTTCGTCAGATCCGCAGATATAGAGAACATCGCGTTTCTTCTTGCGCTGATAGCGCACATAGACATCCGCAGGCAAATAGGCGCCGGCCAAATGGCCCAGGTGGATTGGGCCGTTGGCGTATGGCAAGGCGCTGGTGACCAAGATTCGCTGGTACTTTTTCATTTTCTGTTCCATTTGTCTGATTTCCGCTGTAGACGGGAAAGTCGAGTGACGAATTTTTTTGCTCAGCCTTCCAGGGCCAGGGTCTCCTTTTCATCCTCTTCTTTGGAGCTCGATTTTTTCATTTTCACCAGATTCAAATCTTTCAGCTCCTCCAGACCAAGGATTTCGAGTTTTTGCTCGGGGGTCAAGAGGGTAGCGGTTTCGTTGAAGACGTTGACCTGAATGACCTGCAAGTCGCCGGTTTTGCCGCGGTACACTGCACCGATCGCCGGCAGCCGTTGCATCTGGCGGCGATAAAAATTTCTTTCGTACATCAAACAACACAAAAGTCGTCCGCATACGCCGGAGAGCTTTTGTGGGTTGAGCGGCAAGTTCTGTTCTTTGGCACATTGCGTGGTGATCGGCTCGAACTCAGTCAGGAACGTCGTGCAACACAACTTTCGTCCGCAAATGCCATAGCCGCCCACTCTTTTGGCTTCGTCGCGAACGCCGATCTGCCGCAATTCAATGCGAACCTTGTAAACTCCAGCCAGATCTTTGACCAATTCGCGAAAATCGACCCGCTGATCAGCCGTGAAATAAAAGGTGATTTTGTTGCCGTCAAATTGATATTCCACATCCACCAGCTTCATGTCCAATTGGTGTTCGCTGATTTTTTTGCGGCAGAGGTGGTAAGCTTTGACTTCTTTCTTTCTATTTTCTTGATAGCGTTTTTCATCGTTTGGCGTCATTTTGCGGATGATGGTGCGGCACTCGCCTTTTTTGACCTTGCGCTCGAGAACGGGGCCGATCTGATTGACAACACCCAGGTCTTCACCCTTTTCCGCCTCCACTACGGCAAAATCACCGACTTTAAACGGAAACTGCATCGGATTTTGGTAGATCTCTTTGCGTTCACCCTTGAAGAGAATTTCTATCATCATCTTGATCTCTCAAAATTGATTAAAAAAGTTGCTGTACAATGGACTTTTTACCGTTTCGCGGCCGAATCGCAGAACTGCATGATTTTAACCTCTCCCATCCAGAAGAGGACTCTAGGCCTCAGGTACATATTGTTTGAGCTGAAAATGGGACCTGAGGCGGTGCATCAAGGCCATTATCACAAGTGTCAGATTTGCATTGCGGTCGATCTGTTCGATTGCTGTCTCGACCTCTATGAGACATTGCGGAATATCGATTTCATCAAAGGCGCCGACAAATTTCTGCAGGGTGTCGAGTTGATCGAAATTGGTGATCGGCAAATTCGCTTTCGTTGCAGGTGATTCTATTTTTACCATCAGGGCGTCGCGGAGCCACAACAAGATCAGTCCCAGCACGTCCTTGAGTGCGCCTTTATCATAGCGCGTGGTGAATGCTTCGACCAATTGCAATTGCGCCATCGGATCTTTAAAGCAACAGCGCAACAAATCGACGGCATCCTCACGCTGTTGCGCCAGATCTTCTTGCAGCCAATCCAGGGCCCGGCGAAAACTTCCCTGTGCAATACGGGCGATTTTTTGCGCTTCGGCTGAAGAGAGTCCGTGGCTGTCGATCAATCGTTTTTCGATCTCGGCGTCGGCCAGAAAACCAAAGCGGCATCGCTGACAGCGCGAAACAATGGTCGGCAACAACGCATTGATATGGGCGGTGCACAAAATCAAGTAGGTATAGTTTGGCGGCTCTTCGAGCATCTTGAGCAGCGAATTGGCCGCTTCTGCGGTCATCCGATCGGCTTCCGCGATGATGATGACTCTGTATTTTTCCATCGGCTTCAGGGCACCTATCCGCCGCAGTTCGCGGATTTTATCGATGCTGATCGTTGGATTGCCGGCAATGGGGGTGCGGCAATAGGGCTGCTCCATTAGACTGTCCAAAACCGCACGTTCGTTTTCCACAGTCACCGACTTGTTGCTCGGAAAGAGAAAGAAAAAATCAGGATGGGAAAACGAGCCGATTCTCCGGCAGGCTGAACAGGCGTTGCAAGGTCGATTCTGCGATGCTTCGCAAAAAATAGCCTTGGCGAACTCGATCGCCATTGCCTCTTTGCCCACGCCGTCCGGTCCGGCAAACAAATAGGCATGGGCAATCCTTTTTTGTTCGATCGTCTGCAAAAGAATGGTTTTAATCGTCTCTTGGCCGATTATTTGGTCAAAACTCATCTGCCCATCCAACTTGAACGGCGTCGTCTAACTCAACCAGTCTTCAGGATTGAGATTCTGTGTGTTTTTCCAGATCTGAAAATTCAATACCGGGCCATGCAGCGATCCAGATTGGCCGACAGTGCCAATCTTTTGCTGCCCGGCGACGTCCTGATCCACATCGACCAGAATTTCCTGCAAATTGGTGTAAACCGTGTAAAAACCATCGTCGTGGCTGATGATGACGATGTTGCCGCGTCCACGTTGCCAGGTAATGGCCTGCACCCGACCATTGCCGACTGAAACAACCGGCGCACCTTCGACGGCCTGTATCTCGATGCCGAGATTTTCGGTGACGGTCTTTAATTGTGGATGCTCATGACGGCCGAATTGACTGATCACCCGACCTTGCGCCGGCCAGGCCAGACGGCCGCGCTGCGCAGCAAACGGTTGCTCGGATTTTTTGCCTGAATCGCTGCTTTTCCGGGTCCGGCTTTGACCCAATAACCGCTCTTTTTCGGCATTGGCGATCAGCGAGGTGATCTCTTTTTCAGCTTCGCGGACTTGCCGCAAATGTTGCTCGATCGCTTTGACATCATTGCGAATCGTCGACAAATAATCTTGCCGTTTGCGCTGGGTTGATTTCAGCTGCGTCTCTTCTTGGCTCCGCAATCGCATTTTGCGCTCGCGCTCAGCGATCTCCAGTCGCAACATCTCCTTGTTGCGCTCCAATTCGCTTTTTTTATCGGTCAGCGATTGAAAGGTGCGTCGATCGTTTTCAAAGATCAATTTTTGAAATTTTAACCAGGTTTTCAACCTGGCATACGAAATCTGATTGAGCAACAGCGCATACCGCTGTGACCGCTCATATTTGTAGAACTGCACCATGCGCTTTTTGATATAGACGCGCAAGCGCTCGATTTCGTCGTGCAGCCGCTTGATATCGCGATCGTATTGGTTGATCTGTTGCGTCAAATCACCGATCTCATGGCTCAAGTTGCGAATATAGCGAATTGTCAGATCGATATCCCGATCCAGACTCGTTATAAGATGTGAAGTTGCTGTTTCGCGCGAACGGGCTTGCTCCAGCTCTTTTTCATATTTGGTTATTTCCTGGCGCACTGCCTGCAATTCGCGTTCAGGTTTTTGTTGACTCAACGCGGGTAGATTGAGCAGCAGGCAAACGCTCAGTGAAATCAACGATAAAGAGCCTTTTTCGAATAATTTAGGCATAAACATAAAGTAAGATTTTAAGCAGAGAAAATCAACAGAAATCAAAAGCAGTTCGCTACAATTGGCATCACCAGCCAGGCGATTTCTTCTTGCGTGCCTTGTCCGGAATCTCTATATTCTCATGGCTGTGACTCGAACACAACAAGGTGCAAAAAGTAACTCTGGCCGATGTTGCTGAGATGCGCAGAGGTTACAATGCGAGGCAGATGTGATTAAATTTTTTGCCAATTTCGTACGCTTGCAACACCACCATGGCGATGCTTTGCAGGGAATCGATTTGTTTGCCGGTCTGACCGATCAAGCGCGCAATGCAATCGCCGCCTATCTGCACCAGCGGTCATTCGCGCCTCAGGAAATGATTTATCGACAAGATGCCCCGTCAGGCGCCTGCTATTTTATCCTGCAGGGATCAGTTGAGCTCTATCGTCGCGGCCCTGAACAACAAGAAGAGAGGTTGCGGATCGTCAAAAGCGGCCAGAGTTTTGGTGTTGATGCGCTTTTCCCGGTTCATTCGCGCTCTCACGGCGCCCGAGTATTTGAATCTTGTCAGTGTCTGACTCTCACATCAGCCGATTTCGCCGCTTTGAAGCAAAACGATCCCATAAATGCCACTGAACTGTTGCTGTGCCTGCTCGATGAACAGTTGTCGGTGGCCGATCGTTGCTGCGATGAATATCTGTCGTTGACGCGCCAGCTGATCCATGCCAACATCATTGTTTAAGCGGCTTTTTCCGGCTGCTGGCTGCAAAATACCTGGTTTTTACGGGCAATATGCGTGTGTCCTCTTTTTATCAGAGATGCGCGGTTGCACTCTCGGCGTTTTTTTAATAAAAGCCATTCTCGGTCAGTTGAACGATCCAGTCCAAATCACACCAGCCGCAAAGAGCAAAAGTGTCGCAAACTCTAGCCAATCCCATGCTTGAAATACAGCGGTTGCCGTGTCAGGCGTTGCGCACGGCTCTGGCACTCGCCTTGGCAGCGCTAGCGGTTAAGGTCGACGCCTTGGTGGCACCGCTGCTCGTCCTCTTTGTTGTTTTTCATATTGGTGGGAATCTGGGGGTGACAATCCATTCGACTCTGTCGCAGCCCAACATTGCGCGTTGGGCGCGCCCTGCCGGCTGGACGTTGGCACTCTTTTTCGGTTTGCTGCTCAACAGCGGCATCTCCAGGTGGGAACAATCCCTGCAATTGGCAGCAACAAATCCAGGATCTGCCTTTCGCTCCTGGTTGCTCTCGCAGACAACCGCTTTGCTCCAGATTTGCAATCCATCGCCGTTGTTTTGGATTCTGGTTTGGTCGATCGTTTTGGCTGGCTGGGTGTTCCGGCCTTGTGCACCTTCCTGCTTGTGGCGGGCGATTCCCAATCGTTTTTTCGAGCCTGTGGCGGCGGGTTTTTCTCTCTTGCGCGAAACAGGTCAACATGTCGTGATGACGCTTGCCGGAGCAGCAGTTGTCCATCTGCTGCTCTGGGCCGTTGGGCTGCGGTTGCTTGGATTTTACGATTCCACACCTCTTGCTCTCCTCCTGTCTTTGCTCTCTTCTTTGGGTTGGTGGGGTTGGTTGATCGGCTTTGCCGTGCTGACAGTCGCTGTCTGCAGCCAGAGCTTGGGATGGACGGCGTTCGCCGGCATTTCGATTATCGGAGCAGTGATCTGGTTTGTCCAGTTCTTGCTTTTCGAGAACAGCATGCGGCGCGTTCGCTGTTTGCGTTTGCCACTCCACTCTTTGCCCCTCTTCATCATCGGTTATCGGATCGACGGATTGCTCGGGGCAGTGGTTTTGACTCTTCTTTTCAACCTTTTTTTTGCAGCCTCCTTGCCTCTTGGCCAATTTCTTCCCGGCTTTGGTTTTTCAGCTGAACATTGACAGCTTTTTAAGTTTTTTGCTAAAATAAGCGCACTTTTGAATTTTCTTGTACCGAATCGAATAAATGATTAAATTCGTGTTTATCAGTCGATTCGGATAGTCGATTGCCGGGCCGTTTGTGTCCGCCAATTGATTTCAACCGGGGTGATTCGATTTTTGCCAAAGGCAATCACTTTGTCCAACGATCCTATTAAAAGTAGTTCTGGTTATTTGCCGGCGGACGCTGTGGTGGCTTTCCAGGGCGCTCCGTACGCTTTCAGTGAAATCGCTATCAAAAAATACTTCGATTCATCTGTGCGCACCCTGGGTTGCCGATCCTTTGAGGAACTGTTTGCCGCGGTGGATAACGGCGAGGCGCTTTGCGGTATGGCACCGATCGAAAATTCACTGACCGGCAGCATACACCGCAATTACGATTTGTTGCTGGAAAGCCAGCTTAAAATAGTCGGTGAAGCGATCATGCCGATCGAGCAATGTTTGATCGCCAATCCGGGTGTTCGCCTTGAGGATATTCGCCTGATCTATTCGCATCCCCAGGCTCTTGAACAATGCCGCCAATTTCTCGTCTCGCTGCCGGGGGTTGATGCGGTGGCCAGCTATGACACTGCCGGCAGCGTGATCATGATCCGCGACCGGAAATTGCGCGACGCGGCGGCGATCGCCGGCAAGTCCGCAGCCCTTGATTTGGGCATGCAGATCCTGCGCGCCGAGGTTCAAGATTTGTCGCCGAATTATACGCGTTTTTGGATTATTGCCAAACAAGAGAACCATTGGGAAACGCCGACCCGAACGTCGATCGTGTTTTCGATGAAAAACATACCCGGAGCGCTGTTCAAAGCTTTGAGTGTTTTTGCCTTGCGCGATATCGATCTGATCAAGATCGAGTCGCGGCCGTTGCGAAACCGCCCATGGGACTATTTGTTTTATTTGACTTTTGCCGGCACCTTGCAAGACGAAAAATGCCGCAATGCGATCAGGCATTTACAGGAAATCACCTTCTTTGTCACCCTGCTCGGCTCATATGCTTCTCGGCATTTGGAATTTGATGAATCGGATAAATTAAATTGTGCAACCCCATCAATTTTTTAGGCGTACTGAAAATGGCGCAGGAGAGTAAAATGAAGAAAGAACAAGGGGCTTTGGGAATCCTGGTTGGCGGCGGTCCCGCTCCAGGTCTGAATGGTGTCATAGCGGCGGTGACGATCGAGGCGCGGCGGCACAATCTCAAAGTGTATGGCATTTATGACGGTTACAAGTGGTTGGCGCAAGATGACCCCAAAAAGCTGAATGAAAATGTCCGGGAGTTGCGAATCAGCGATGTCTCGCGCATCCATTATTCCGGCGGGTCCATTTTGCGCACTTCCCGCACCAATCCGCTGAAAGTGCCGAATGGCATTAAAAACGCGGTCCAGAATTTGCAAAAATTGGGCATTCGCTATATGGTCACCATCGGCGGCGATGATACCGCTTTTGGCGCCAGTTCGATAGCCAAGGCAACCAAAAGCCTGGTCAAATTCGCCCATGTGCCCAAAACCATCGACAACGATTTGCCCTTGCCCAACGATTTGCCGACCTTTGGGTATGAGACGGCGCGCGATCTCGGCGCGGTTTTGGTCAAGAATATGATGGAAGAAGCCCGCACCACTGGACGATGGTATATCGTGGTGGCCATGGGGCGATATACCGGACATTTGGCGTTGGGAATCGCCAAATCGGCTGGTGCAACCCTGGCGATCATTGCGGAAGAGTTCGGCAAGCAAGGCGATATCCCGATCAATCACGTTGCTGACGTTCTGGAGACCGCCATCATCAAACGACGGGCAATGGGCCATCAACACGGGGTTTTGGTGATCGCCGAAGGAGTTGCCGAACGCTTCACTGAAGCCGATCTTTTCAAGGCAGCCGGGCACGCAGTTGGCAAAGACTCTTATGGCCATATCTTGCTCGCCGATGTCGAATTGGGAAAAATCATCAAACGCGAAGTCGAGCAACGCTTCGAGGATCGCCAGGAAAAGTTCCGCATGGTGGAAATCAATATCGGCTATGTGCTGCGTTGTGCAGATCCCATTCCCTTTGACCAGGAATACACCCGCGATCTCGGCTACCATGCGGTCCACTATCTGCTCAGCAACAGAGCCGAGGATCAAGCCGATGCCTTGATCTGCGTGGAAAACGGCCGTCTGACACCAATTAAATTTGAAGATATCCTCGACAGCAAAACCGGAAAAACCGCAATTCGCTATGTTGATATCAACAGTGACTATTACCGCGTGGCGCGCAGTTACATGCTGCGCCTGGAAAAGCGTGATCTCGAGGATAAAAAATTGCTCGCCCTGATGGCAAAAGAGATGAAAATGACGCCCAGCGATTTTGCCAAGCGCTTCAAATATCTGGTCGATTGATTCTCCCCCTGCCTCAAATAAAAAAGGAGTTGACGCACTCGAGCGACAACTCCTTTTTTTATTCCTTGCCTGGATGGCGATTCCGCTCGTCAGGTTCCCATCTCCCAGGAAGCGAGATATTGTTTCTGTTCTTCCGTTAGAAGATCGATTTCTATATTCATGCTCGCCAGTTTGAGTTTTGCGACCCAATCTTCGATTTCCCGCGGCACATTGTGCACTTTATTCTCCAACTTGTCCGCCTGTTTAACCACCCATTCAGTGGAAAGCGCCTGGGTAGCAAAGCTCATATCCATAACCGAGGCCGGGTGGCCTTCAGCCGCAGCCAGATTGATCAAACGGCCATCAGCCAACAGATAGATGTGATGATTGTTGGCGAGCGTGTACTCGTCGACAAAGTTGCGCACTGCGAGGCGCTCGGATTTGGCCAGCTTCTTCAGCCCCGGGATGTCGATTTCAACGTTAAAATGGCCGGAATTGGCGATAATGGCGCCGTCTTTCATGCGTTCGATGTGCTCCGGGCGAATGACGTGAATGTCGCCGGTCAAAGTGCAAAAGAGATCGCCGATCTCGGCGGCTTGCAACATCGGCATGACACGGTAACCATCCATCGCCGCCTCGAGGGCGCGGATCGGATCGACCTCGGTGACGATAACGTTGGCGCCCATTCCCTTGCAACGCATGGCAAAACCTCGACCGCACCATCCATAGCCGGACACGACGACGTTCTTGCCGGCAAGCAGAATATCGGTTGCGCGGATAATGCCGTCGACAGTCGATTGACCGGTTCCGTAGCGGTTATCGAACAAATTTTTGGTGGTGGCGTCGTTGACTGCAATCACCGGAATTTTCAGCGCACCATCTTGCGCCATTGCGCGCAGACGGATGACGCCGGTAGTGGTTTCCTCCATGCTGCCAAGAATGTTTTCGGCAATCTGTGGATAGTCGAAGTGGATGGTCGAGACCAGATCTGCCCCATCGTCCATGGTCACCACAGGTTTATGCTCGATGGCCGCCCGGATGTGATCGTAATACGTTTTGTCGTCCTCGCCCTTGATCGCGAAAACTGCAATTTTGTATTCTTCCACCAGAGCTGCGGCTACATCGTCCTGGGTTGAAAGGGGATTGGAAGCACAGAGCACCAGTTCGGCGCCGCCTGCTTGCAGAGTTCGGCAGAGATTGGCGGTTTCAGCGGTGACATGCAGGCAGGCGGACATTTTTTTGCCAGCCAGGGGCTTTTCTTTTGCGAACCGTTCCTTGACCAACCGCAAAACGGGCATATCGCGCTCTGCCCACTCGATGCGCTTTTTGCCGTGTTCGGCCAAATTTTTGTCTTTGATATGAACTTTCACGAAACCTCCCGAGTTATCGGTGTTTAAAGATACAGGTCATTCTTTATGGTCTAGAGCGCTTTTTTCAATTCAGCGACCTTGTCGGTGTGTTCCCACGGCAAATCCAGATCCGGACGGCCAAAATGGCCATACGAAGCAGTTTGTTTATAAATAGGCCGCCGCAGGTCAAGCGAATCGATGATACCCTGTGGGGTTAGATCAAAATGTTTGCGAACCAGCTTGCTGATCTCGCGATCGTCGATTTTCCCGGTACCGAATGTGTCGATATTGATCGAGACGGGTTCGACGACGCCGATGGCATAGGCGACTTGAATTTCGCATTTGGTCGCCAATCCGGCGGCAACGATATTTTTGGCGATGTAGCGCGCTGCATAGCTTGCAGAGCGATCGACCTTGGTCGGATCCTTGCCCGAAAAGGCGCCGCCGCCGTGCCGAGCATATCCGCCATACGTATCGACGATAATCTTGCGTCCGGTCAATCCGGCATCGCCCTGCGGTCCGCCGATCACAAAACGGCCGGTCGGATTGATGTGAATCGTCGGACCGTTGGCCGGCAAAAGCTCGGCCGGAATTACCGGCAAAACCACTTTGTCGATCACATCTTCGCGGATTTGCTTGTTGCTGACATCTGGATCGTGTTGACTGGCAATGACCACGGTATCCACGGCAACCGGTTTGCCATCGATATATCTGACGGTGACCTGCGATTTGCCGTCTGGCCGCAAATAAGGCAATATCCCTTCTCGCCGAACCATGGCCAAGCGACGGGTGAGCTGGTGCGCCAGAGTGATCGGCATCGGCATCAACTCAGGGGTCTCATCAATGGCAAAGCCGAACATCATGCCCTGATCTCCGGCGCCGAGGCGATCGACACCCATGGCGATATCTGCTGATTGTTGATCGATGGTGGTGATGACGGCACAGGTTTCATAATCAAAACCAAAATGAGCATCGGTATAGCCGATGTTTTTAATCACATCCCGCACCAGACTCGGAATATCGACATACGTCTCAGTGGTGATTTCACCGCCAACCAAAGCCAGACCGGTGGTGACAAAGGTTTCACATGCCACCCGGCCCTTTCGGTCATCGCGCAGCACACTATCGAGGACGGCATCCGATATCTGGTCGGCAATCTTGTCTGGATGGCCTTCGGTCACTGATTCAGAGGTAAACAGCATTTCGCGCATGAATTCAATCTCCTTTTATCTATTCCACAATCGAACGATGATTTGTTGGTTGATGGGGCGGATCGCTTGGCTGAGCGGCCCGGTCCTTGGAAAATCATCTGCTGGCCAGACAGCCAGATGTTCTTTAAACCTACCGGCATCGAGGCGCTGGTGCGTAAACAACCGTTAAACCCCGGGTGAATTCTTCGGCCGTTAATCTTGGTTGGTTTCCGCAATGATCTGGCAGTAGAGCAAATCTTCAAACTTTTGTTTCAGGATGGTCCGCAGGACCGCTTTGACTTCCTCAACCGATTGGCATTTCAATACCGTCTCTGCCAGGCCTTCACATTCCGTATAGTCTACTCGGCGGATAATTTCTTTTATCAGCGGTATTGAAATGGGGCTGACGCTGAATTCGTCCAATCCCAGACCAATCAAGATCATCGTTGCCAGTGGATCGCTGGCCATTTCTCCGCACATGCCGACCCATACCGTTTGTTGATGGCCTTTTTCGATCACTTCGCGGATGAGGCGCAGTATTGCAGGATTGTAGGCTTGATAGAGATAGGCAAGATTTTCATTGCCGCGGTCGACAGCCAGGGTATATTGGATCAAATCGTTGGTCCCAATGCTGAGAAAATCGCATTCCGCAGCAATGATATCCGCGATGATGGCGGCCGACGGCACCTCGATCGTCGCACCAACAGGCAAATTTTCCTCGAACGGAATTTGTCCTCGGCGCAGATCTTCCTTGACCTCAGCCAATATCTCTTTGCAAAACTTGATCTCTGAAACCGTGGTGATCATCGGCAAAAGCAGTCTCACCTGACCTTTGGCGCTGGCGCGCAAAATGGCTCGCAGCTGGGTTTTGAAAACATCGACAAAGGGGAGATAAAGCCGCAGTCCGCGCACACCGAGAAACGGATTGTCTTCCGGGGCGATCTTGATGCTCGTCGGCAATTTATCCCCGCCGACATCGAGCGTGCGGATGATAATGGGCTGATCTCCCATAATCTGAACAATGCGAGCATACTCTCGATATTGCTCCTCTTCACTCGGCAGCTCTTTGCGGGTCAAGAAAAGATACTCGGTGCGGTAAAGACCTACCCCGTTGGCGCCGTCTTCGCCGATGGTTTGTGCTTCTTCCGGGAATTCTATATTCGCAGACAATTCGATTTTTTTGCCGTCGCGGGTTTTGGCCGGCAGATCGCGGATATGCCCCAATTTGGCCTGATAAACCGCAAATTCACGGCGCTGTTTTTCGTAAATGGCGATCGTCTGCAGCGAAGGGTGGGCAATCACCCAGCCTTTGTTGCCGTCAACGATAACCTGGTCGCCGGTTTCTAACGCTTGCAGGGCTGACCCCAAGCCAACAATCGATGGCACCTTGAGTGAACGCGACATGATGGCGGCATGCGAAGTGCGGCCCCCAAGCTCGGTTGCTGACGCCAGGATTTTATCCCGTTTGAAATTAACGGTATCGCTTGGCGTCAATTCCTGGGCAACCACAATGACCGGATTCTCAAGCAGGGCAAAGGAAAAAACAGGTTTGCCTTGAATGTGACGGATCACGCGGCGTTTGATATCGACCAGATCACTGGTTCGAGCCCGCAAATATTCATCTTCGGTATGCGCCAGGTATGACTCAAATTGGCTGACTGCCTGGAAATAGGCGTTATCAGCAGTTTCCAGCCTTTCGCGGATTCGCTTGATCGCTTCCTGAATGATGAGATCATCATCCAGCATCAGGTTGTGGGTGTCGAATATCTGTGCGTCTGTTTCACCGAACGACTGTTCCGCTTTTTCCCGCAGTTCGATGAGGTCGATTTTCGATTTTTCGATCGCCTGCATCAGCTTGGCTATCTGGGCATCGATCTGATCAGGGGTGATGGAATTCGAATCCACTTTGATCGAATCACCGCTGAGCACAAGAACACTGCCGATAGCGATCCCCGGCGAAGCCGGGATGCCTTTGATGCGGATCTCTTTATTCGAACTGCTGGGCTCCATCCCTGTGCTCTTTCCCTATTCTTCACCGAACTGATTTTTGTCGATCAACTCCTCCAAAGCTCGCAAAGCTTCGAATTCATCCTCGCCATCGATGCGCAAAATAATTTCGCTGCCATACCCTGCTTCCAGCATCAGAACTCCCATAATGCTTTTGGCATTGACCTCATTGCCGTTTTTCGACAGGTAGATCGACGCAGAAAAACGTGATGAGGTTTTGACTATTTGGCCGGCCGGCCGTGCATGGATACCGAGTTTGTTCTTAATCTTTAAGGTTTTGGTGATCATCGTCGCTCACAAAGTATGAGTTGCCTGTTTCCGCTTCGACCATGTTTGTCGAATCAGGGCACAATCATGAAATTTGCAAAAAAGATGCCGATAACCAATGCCAATCCGATTGCCACAAATGCGGCGAAGGCGATCGACTTTTGTCGCCGCATGAGAAGCACCGAAACAGGAATCGACAGGAAAAAGGCGATTCCGTTTGCCAGTGAACTTTGTCCGCTGCGGAATGCGGCAACGGCAACACAAAAACCGGTCATCAGCAGACCAATTCGTTTGGCCAGAGAAAACCACTTTTGAAAACGCCGGACCGATACAGAGGAAACGATATCGAATCCTTTTTCATAACTCAACAATAAACCTTTGATGCGAACATAAAAATGTGGCACATTATAGACAACCAGAAAGATCGGTATGGCAAAAGCGCCGAACAACAACGACAGACCAACCCCCATTGCCGCGCTTGCCGGTTTGATGCCGTTCCAGAACAATTCATCGCCGATCAATCCCAATGGCCCCATCAACCGGTCTTTGAACAATTCGATCGGCCGTTGATCAGACCATTGTTTGTGCAGCGCTTCTTCTTCCAAACGCGCCACAGCACCCAAACACCACGACGAAAAATAGGGGTGCAAATTGAAAAATTGCAGATGCCGCTGCAAAAAGTTTTGCTGCTTTTCCTGTTCTTTAAACAATCTCCGGGCGATGGGAAGGGTGCAGTAACAAAACCCCAACCCAAGCATGCCCTGAAAGCTCCAGGAACCCTGTATCAAAAAAGAACGCCACAGAATTCTGAACAAATCGGATCGCTGGATCCGCTTTCGTGCCATTTCGTTATTCCTTGCTGCGCTAGAAAGCAACCAACCAGATCGCCGATGCTCCCAGAACCAATCCGATCAGCAGCGATGCGACCTCTTTGCGCGTATAAAAAAGGGACAAAAGAACCCCGCAACCCAAACCTAACAACGCCGACCCCAAAGGCTGCAGCCAAATATCCATTGCCACTGGGATGCGATGCACCACCATCGGCAAAAGGTGAATTCCCAACAACCAACTGCTGAACAGGGTTAAAATAAAACCCATGACGAACATCAGCGCCAGTCCGCTGAGGTGGCTGCGGGTGACCTTTTCAAAGTTGACCTGTTCTTCGCGAAGCAAAGCGCCATAGCGACTGCCGTTGATGCGGCGGATTAAAATGACGCCTTCACCGGCCAACAAAGACAATCCAAGAGCGAGCAGGATCGATAAAGCAAGGGTCGGAGACTGGCGCAGCGTCTGCTCAGTCGCTAAAATTGCTATTGCCGTCCCTGCAGTAGCGCCGATATTGCCTTCCGCTGTATAAGTGGCTCCAGCCGGAATCTCAGCCAGCCACATCAATTGGAAGACGATACCGACCAGCAGTCCCATCGGCAAATTGCCGAGGATCAGGCCTGTGACTGAACAGGCAACCAGCGGCTGTGATATCATGATCTGCAACGCAGCTGTCGTATCGAGCGCGACCATCCCGCTCCACAAACTGACAGCAAACAATTTTAACCACATATTGCACCAGACTAAATCTATGTTTCATTTCAAACAAACAAAAGGGAGCAAAAATTTCTTTGCATGCATGCCCGGCGTTTCGTCTGTGCAAATGAATCGATCAAAGCCACAGATGGCCGGTGCAGGTACAGTCCCGGGTTCGGTGCGAAACACCGAATCCGGGACTGTAAAATAGTCTATACAATTTCTTGAAAATAATCAACAAAAAAGATCGCTGCCGCCCGCAGAAGAATACCCCACATGGCTCCGCCTGTAGATTTGGAAACGGCTGATTGGAAAAAGACCTTGCTTTTTAGCACATAAGAATCTACATTTCATGGTTATACCAAAATCACTCGAACCATGTAAATCCAAGTTAGCAATGAGGGCACGTTTATGGCCATGATGAATCGAATGCGAGAAAATACCAAGACGATTTTGATGATCCTCGTCTTCGCATTCATTTTAACCATCATTATCGACTGGGGAATGGGCGGTTTGTCCAGCGGTCCCAGCCGAGGCGTCATCGCCAAGGTCAACGGGGACGAGATCACCTATGATGAGTTTTACCAGCAATACGAAAATCAGTTGCGCCTTTACCGCGATCAAACCGGCATCGATGCCACCGGCACACAGCTGACCCAACTGGAAAATCAGGTCTTTGAATCTCTGGTCCAGCAACGGCTGGTCAACCAGGAAATCAAGCGGTTAAAGCTCAAAGCCACCGATAAAGAGGTTCTTGAAGAGATCTACAACAATCCGCCCGACGTGCTGCGCCAGGAGCCCGCTTTCCAGGATTCCAACGGTGTTTTCAATATGCGTTTATATCAGCAGGCGCTTGAAAATCCGCAAATGAACTGGATGCCGATCGAAAATTATGTCCGCATGACCTTGCCTTACAGCAAACTGGAAAATTTGCTGCAAGTGGTCGCTACGGTTTCGAATGAAGACGCCTGGCTCTATTATGCAAAGCAAAACGCCAAGGCCAGGGTCGATTATATCGCCTACAACGCCGCTGCTTATGTCGACCAGGTTGGTGAACCAGACGAAAAGGAAATCAAAGACCATTACTCCAAGAACAAGGAGCAATATCGCTTGCCAGAACGGCGCCAGTTGGATTATATCCTGCTCGAAACCAAAGCGACTGCAGCGGATACCCAGCTGGTTCATTCGCGCATCGAAGAGATCCTCAACGATCTGAACAGCGGCAGCGATTTTGGTCAGATGGCGCAGATCTATTCTGAAGATACCGGATCAGCAGAGCAACAGGGAGATCTCGGATATTTTAAACGAAGCGCCATGGTTGCTCCGTTCGCCGATGCCGCTTTCAATGCCAAAGTCGGCTCCATCGTCGGTCCAGTCGAATCGCAATTTGGCTTGCATCTGATTCAGGTCTTGGACCGTAAAGTTGAAGCCGGCGAGGATCAAGTTCATGCACGTCATATTCTGCTGAAATTTGCCGCCTCTCCGGCCACCAAAGAGGGATTGCGCGAAGAAGCCGCCTACGTGGCTGAATACGCCAAAGAAGATGATTTTCGCAAAGTTGTCGAATCGGAAAACCTTAAACTCCAGAGCACACCGCCTTTTGAAGCTGACGCTTTTATCCCTGGCATCGGCATGCAGCCTTCTCTCAACCGCTTCGTGTTTCGCGGCAAGGTCGGCGATGTCACCCCGGTGATCGAAACCGAAGCTGGATATCTGGTGGCGATGATCAGCGATGTGATCAAAGAACACATCCAGCCGTTGGAAGAGGTCCGCAATCAGATCATCAGCGAGGTCAAACAGGCAAAGAGCAAAGATTTGGCGCGCGAAAAAGCTGAAGCCGCCTACAATCGCCTGCAGCAGGGAGCGGCTTTCGACCAAGTCGCGGCGGACGACAACCTCACGGTTAAACGGTTGGAATCCTTTATGATGACCCCCAATGTCCGGGGTTTGGGAACCGAACCCGAATTCGTCGGCACCGCTTTCAGCCTGGCTGAAGGCGAAATCTCAAAGCCGGTGGAAGGCAGCCGCGGTTACTTTTTGGTTCAAATGCTGAACAAGGTCGAACCGGATCGGGATACATTTGAACGACAAAAAGATGCACTTAAACTGCAGGTGCTCAAAAGCCGACAGAGCCAGACTTTTGCTCTGTGGTACAATCAGCTGAAAGAAAAGAGCGATATTCAGGATTTTCGTCAACAGTACCTGTAATTTTGACTCGGTGCGAAGCAGCCAATCGCCCAACAAGACCGCACCTGTCGTTTTGTGGTGGCAGGAAGTCGATGCCATCTCCAGGATCCAAAATGACGAAAACGATGATTTGATTTTGAATTCCGGCAAAACACATACCGGATTTGCTGCTTATCCAAGAAAAAGGGGCTGTCCATAGAGGGCAGCCCCTTTTCTATTGCCGGTCGATCGCAAAATCGACAGAGATCTGAAGCCGTTCACCTCCGCTGTCAACGCACTCAACCAAATCCTGGCGCTGCGGCTCGCGGCTGGCAATCGGTTCTGCCGGACTCTCTCTACAATTCTCCCTTCAATCCCAGCGTAAAATGGCGCATCGGCATCAAATTGCTCTCCATCGGTGCATAATTGTATTGCAGGATATTGTATACTCCCAATTGCACCGAGTAGTCTCTCCAATAATAGGAGATGCGACCGTCGAGAAACTTCATCGCCACCCGATCGTTGATCGGATAGACTTTGACGGCTTCGATTTTACTGGCATAGCGATAGTCGATTTCGACCTGCAAGGCACCGGTTTTAACCGAGGCTTTGACCGACCCCAAAACCGGCGGCCGGTAGGGCAGCGGTTCCTGCCACTGCCGATCCTCGTGTTGCATGGCCGTCAAACTCAGCTGCAGCGCCGGTACCCAGTTCCGTCCCACCCAGTTGATCTCGGTGCTCATATTGCTGGTTGCTTCAAGGCCGCGGATGGTGGCGCGGGGAATATTGCGGAACTGGATCTGGCCGCGGATCAGATCCAGATGCGCCTCGACCATTTCCCAGTACTCATTGTCAAACAACGAGATGTCGATGTTCCAGTTCGGGGTGATGTATTGGCGGAAGCCCAAATCATAAGCCCACGAGCTTTCCGATTTTAACTCGGGATTGGCGATGACCTTAAAGTTCATCACGGACAATTCGAGAAACCGCTCGACGATGGTGGCGGCGCGAAAGCCGCTGCCCACCGAGGCGCGGAAGGTGGTGGTTGACCAGGGTTGCCAGTTGACTCCCAGCCTGGGACTGAAAAGGTCCTCTTTCTGGCCATTGATCAGCTGGTAGCGGTCATAGCGCACCCCCGCAGTCAGGCGCACTTGCTCGCCGAGCTTCCATTCATCCTGCAGATAAGGGCCAATAAAATAGCCCTTGTGGTCGCCGAAATATTTGGTGCTGCCGGCGTCCAGTTGCACTTGCACCCCGGCTGTCAGTGTGTGCCCGGTGACCGGGATCCAGTCGGTTTGGACTTCAAAGCCCTGGCCGATCGCCGGATTGAATCCGGCGCCCTGGCCGAATTGGTTGCCCATCAGAGTGCGCACAAAGGAGGCGCGCAGATTGACGGCAAATCGCGCCGAAATGGGAATGGCCAGTTTGCTATAGGCGGAAATTTGATGGGTTTTGGCGTTGTTGTCGAGGTTCTTCGGATCGACCTGATAGGGATCGTTTTGTCCGAGCCACTGGACAAAAAAGCCGCGGTCGATGTGGCTGTAGGCGACATGGGTCGTCAACTTGATACCACCGCTGAAACGGTAATCCACTTTACCGGTCAGGTTGGTCTTTTGTGCATCACCGAGTTCGGTGTAGCCGGTGGTGACAAAGCGGCCGGCTGACAGGCGCAAACCCAGTGACTTGAATCGCCGGCTGTAGCTGATATCGGCGCGGGTATAGTGCAGGCGATCGGGATCGGTCCATTGCCATTCGCCAAAGGCCGGCTCATCATAGCGGCCGATGGAGGTGGAAAACATCAGCTTGCCCGTGGAACTCGGATCTTTGGTGATGATGTTGACGACCCCGCCGAGTGCGGAGGACCCCCATAAAGTGGACCCCGCGCCTTTGAGGACCTCGATCTGTTCGACATCCAGGGGCGGCAGCATGTCCCAATTGAATTCACCCGTATCGCTGGCGTAAACCGGTACGCCATCCATGAGCAGCAACACTTTGTTGCCGGCGCCGAACGTAAAGCCGGTGGAGCCGCGGATGTTGATTTGGCTGCCGATGAAATGCACACCGGGCGCGGCTTCCAGCGCTTCCTGTAAATCCATGGGATTGCGGCGCTGGATTTCGGCGGAGGTGACCACCGAAAGCGATACCGGCGCCTGGTCCAGACGCTGCTGCATCTTGCCGGCCAGCACCACGATCGGATCGAACTCGATCGGCGTCTGTTTGAGCGCAACCGTCAATTCGACGGTACGGTCTGGCTGCACACTGATCTTTTCTTTGGTCTGCGAACGAAAACCGATCATGCTGATGCGCACCGAATAGACGCCGGGCGGAATGCGGTCGATGGTGAAGCGGCCCTCGGCGTCGGCGGATGCGCCGCGCAGCGTGCCGATGATCTGGATGTTGGCGCCCGGCAGGCTTTCGCGCGTGTCGGCGTCGATCACCTGACCGCTGATCGTTCCTTGCAGGGCGACCGCCGGATAGGCGGTCAGCATCTGGATCAGGAAAAGCAAAAAAAACAGGATTTTTGGCTTCATGTCGGCTGCTCTATCGATTCCATGGTGGTAAACAGCGAGTTATTGGATCAACGACCAATCCGCTTCGATGTTGACGCCGGAAGCGATATCCCCGGGACTCAGAAAGATCTGGCCAATGCGCTCCGGCCGCCGCGGATCGCGGTAATATCCGAGGGTCTTGAAATCGGTGAGCGCGGCGCGCTCCTCCAGCCAGAAAACCGCGATATAGCTGACCATGCCGCTGGTCACCGGCAAATCGAATTGGTAGGGATTGGTTTCGATGCTAAAGTCGATCGATTTCAGAAAGATCAGATAGTCGATCGAATCTTCCGGTTTGACCTCATAAGCAGCCACTGCCACCGCTGCGGTGTTGGCCGGGAAAGGCCCATTAAAAGTGACCGTGCCCTTGATCCGGGCGTTGCGATTCACGGCTCCCCAGGAGGCGGTCAATCGGGTTTCATAGACCGGATTATCGGGCGTCAAGTCGAAATACTCGGGCTGCTTGCTGGTCAGGTCGATCGACATGGAGAGAATATCGGCCAGATTCGACTTGCGGTCAATGCTGTACCACCACAGCATATAGGCGTCATAGTGACCGTAGGGCAGGTCGAGCTCTGCATAGACCGTGTCGCGGTCAAACGCCAGACTGTTCGGGCTGTGATGGAGTTCGTTGATGGCGTGCGGCGGGAACTCGGGCGCCACCACCAGATAGACCCCCTGGGTATCGGCCGGCCTTTCCCCGCGATAGACGACCCGGACGCGCAGCTTGCCGGGCAGGGGCTCGATGCCCTGATCGACCGAACACGCCGCCAGCAGGAGCGAAAATACGGCGGCACTCCGGCACAGCCGTTGGATTGCGGTTTTGCAATTTGTTTTGCTCATTTCAACAGCACCATCTTTTGCGTTCGGCTCTGGTCGGCGGTTTCGACGCGCACGACATAGAGTCCAGAGGAGACCGGTTGACCGCTGTCGTTGCGGCCGTCCCAGCTCAGCTCGTGCAGACCAGAGCTGTACTGCCGGTCTGCGAGCCGGCATACCACGCGGCCGTGCAGATCAAAAATGCGCACAATCGCCCGCGCGTGGCGATCGAGGCGGAATCGAATCGTGGTGGACGGGTTGAAAGGATTGGGATAGACCGGCAACAGCTCAAAACTGTGCGGTTGGCCGGCTGTCGACTGCCCGTCCACTTCGCTGATCAGGCGGCGGTCGACGTTCACCGGGTTCTGGATCCAGCCGACAATCTTTTCGGCGAGCGCCGGCTCGGCGTTGGCGGCGAGAAAATAGGCGGTATAATCGAGCTCGAGATTGACCGGGCTGTTGGGCGCCAGAGAGATAAACGAAATGCCGTGATCGCCGTAGGAAAGCATGTCGCCGCTGTCGGAAATTTCTTCACCTGTTCTCCTATCACCTACAACAAAGTCTTCATCAGCCACACCGCCGGCCTGATTGTCGTGATAGTAGAGCGACACGCTTTTCCAGTTGGTCTCATCGAAACGGGTAAAACTGATCATGGTGCCCTGGTCGCCGGTGAGCATCGACCATTCCTCGATGGGAATGTCGATGGTGGTGTCCGGCGCGTCAGGCACGCCGTCGACCAGCAGTCCTTGCAGGTTGTTGCGGTTGTAAAAGCGCATGCCGCTGGCGGCCGGGCTGAAATCCCACGACTGGCGCATATAATCGAAGGTGACGTAAATCTCAACGCCAAAAACCCTGTACAATTCCTGCGGATCCAGGCCGGCTCCGCCTTCGATGGTGCCGCCGTAGGGATAGAACTTGGTGCGCACATAAAAGGTCAGCGGATCGTACTTAAACAACAGGGCATAGCGGCACTCGCGCACCACTCGCACCACCGGATCCCGGGTGTAGGAGAGGTAGTCATCGTTTTCGTAGAGAATAAAGGCATCTTCCTGGGCGGATTCCGTGGTCCCACTGCCAAATTTTATTTCGCTAGGGAGGTTTTCAATATTAAAAGAACCATTAAAACGCATTTTTTGCCGGTCAAAGATGTCGACCCCGCTGCCGAACGGCGGCTTGATAACGATGTCTTTCACCAGGCCGTTGGCTTTTTCCGACACTCCGATGGCGGCGCCGGCGTGCAGGGTCATGCTGTAGGCGTTGCTCTCGGCAGTGTGGGTCAACGGGTCAAAAGCCATGCCGTATTTGTGGCGCACCTCGTCCGGCATCTGCAGGGTGGAGGAGCGAAAGAGATAGACATAGGCGCTGCTCTGCGGGTCGAGCGGATCGCTCAGCTTGATCTCCAGACGGTCGTTGTCCCGGGCTTCGGGATCGTCGATTTCCGATCCCTCAGGTGCCTGATCGCCCATATCGCCGATCATAAAGACGAGCTCGTCGTCGATGTCGAACAGGGTCACCCAGTCGCCGCTCTGGTTCTGCACCATATACAGGGTATCCTGGAAGCTGTAATCGCCATAGACATTGGTGTTCTCGTTGATGTAGAAATGGCGGAGTTGTCGTTCTTCCTCTCGTTTGCCGTAGGGAAACGGATCGCGCAGACGAATGCGCTCGTCGATCTGGAAGGGGATCATCTCCCAGGTATCGGTTGCCTGGCGGTAGGCAAAGACAAAGATTTCGTCGACCGGCACGTTGAGAAATCCGCCGATTTCGCCGCCGTTGCGCACGAACGGCTCGTGAGGCCTTTCCTCGTACAGGGGAGCGGCCTCGATCGCTGCGGCCAGCAAAAGCAGCAGCAGACTGAGCAGGGTCGTATATTTTTTCATGGCTTGTCCTTTATGCGATCGAAAATTTTTCATTCTTTTTTTGGGGGGGATGATCTTGTTGATGATTGGTCTCCCTTTTCAATATACTCGCAGCAGTCGAAAACTGCGTGATCAGGATCACTTGCGCCCTTCAACGGTTGCGGCCTTCGATCGGGCTGCAGGGATCTTCGATTTCGCCCTCAGCCCCGATGCGGACGAAATACTCCCACAGATTGACGGTGGAGCAGACATGGCGCGGAGCGATCAACACATAGTCGCCGAGTCGAACGCGGCTGCTCTTGTCGATTTCGACGACCGTGTGTTCCTCGCTCCAGCGCACCAGACGGCCGCCCGCCAAACTGATGCGGTCCGGCGCTCCCTGGTCGACGGAAAACCGCTTGTGGCCGAGGTTGAGGGTGACATGGTTTTCGTCAATGCGGTCCATAATCCGGGCCAGAATCAGGGCAGCGGGCAAAAAAGCGCCCGGCATCAGCGCATCATAGGTGGTGTCGTGATAGATCCAGGTGCCTGGAGAGATCGCAATCCTGGCCTGCGGGCGCAAGTCGACCAGGTTCTGCAAATCGAGCAACGCGCTGGGCGTGCCGCCGACGACGAGTTCCGCCACTGAGATGCCGGCGCCGCGGAATTGTTCTGCCGTCTGCAGCAAGTTTTGCATACAACGAGCCGATTCGGCCTGGCGTGTCTGCGGATCGGGATGGTGGATATGGCCGTCATAGGCGTGCAGGCCTGCAAAGCGCAATCGATTCGATCGCTGACACTGTTGCCAAATCTCCAATGCGCGATGCGGCGCGATGCCGGTGCGGTGCATGCCGATATCGAGATCGATCATATAATCCCAGCAAAGTGCAGAGTTCTCGAGGATCCAGGCGACATGTTCGGGTTGCGAGATTTGTACCACCCAGGCTGTATGGGGATGGCTTTCGGCCAATTTGCTCAGTTTTTTGACCAGATGCGGCAACGGGGGATAGGCGACCAGCACGCGCGGGGCGCCGACTCGAGCCAGCATCTCGATTTCGTTGGGCGTGGCTTTAAAAAAAGAGACGCCGTTTTGCATGAGCTTGTGGGTGACCCAGGGCGATTTATGTGTTTTGACATGCGGACAGAGCAGATCGAGGCGGTCGCTGCCGGTGATCTGGGCGACGGCCCGGCGCATGCGCGCAATGTTTTCTTCCACGCGGTCGTGAAAAACCAGCAGCCGCGGGGTTTCAATTTCATCGGGCCGGGAAATTCGATAGGTTCCGGCGATTGCGGGCAAGTCAAAAGTCATCTTCATTCACCAAGACGAGTTCGGCGCTGAAATCAGCGCTAAAACCGGCAGCGACAACGATCGCCATCGGCATGAATACGGCCCGTCCGCGATCGATGCCGTCGGCAACCCATTCCGTCCACCCCGGTAGATCTACCAGCGGGATGTTTGTCCCGACTGCGGTGGTGAGATGGCGATAATCCAGGCGGCCGAAAACAAAATCCTCGGCGCCGACATCGGCCGGCACCCAACCGTAATTCGGCAAGAAACATTCGGCCCAGGCATGCTCCGTCAACCGGCGGCCGTCAGCGATGTGAATTCCGCTGATCACTCTGGCCGGAATACCACACGTTCGGCACAGCGCCACAAACAGAGTGCTGTAGTGTCGGCCGTCACTCTGCAAATCGGCTTCTGAAACAGCGGTGTCGCTTTCAGTCGGGGTCGGCATCACCTCCTCCTGGCGCCGCAACCAATCGGCTATCGCTGTGGCTTTTTCAAGCGGGTTTTCTGTGGTCTGGCTGATTTCAAGAGCAATCGCGCGCAGCTCATCCGTCTGCTCCAGTCCCGGCTCTTCTTGAGTATAGAATTGATAGAAAGAGTTGTTTTCATAGAGTCCGACGTTTTCCGGCAGCAGATCCGTTTCGAGGGTGTAGGCGCGATAGCGAAAACGGCGGATCACCTCGATCGTTTGGCCGTTGGCGAGCCGGCTGGAAAGCCCCCAGTGGCGAATGCGGTTGCCGTGATAGCGATCTTCATTGGTATAAAAGTTGGGAGGCTCGATCTTTTGATAATCGATCAGGCGCTGGGTCGGCCGTTCGGTCGGATCAGCAAACCAAACGGTCAAGAATGGCAGGACCGGCGGTGCAATGCCGAGCGAATCAGACAGGGTATGCAACGAATCAGCCGGGAAAATCCGGATATCAGCGGCTTTCCAGCGCAATTCCACGGTGTAGATCTTGCCTTCGATCAGCGCCGGCCGATAGCGCACACCCGCTGCTGTTAACGACGGCAACTGACGAACAGCAGTGGTATCGAGAAGGGCGCTTCGCTGCAGCTTTGCCGCACAAGCGAGCGAAAAAAAAGCGGCAATTAACGTCAACCTGCAAATGCCTAACATGCGATGCGAAAGATTCATGATGTTCAGGATTCCTTCTGTTTCTGCTCAACAAACAGCGGGGGAGCAGTGCCGTCCTTATCCTGTCCCATATAGAGCGTCAGGTGCGGAAATGGAATTTCGATGTTGTTTTCATCAAAGATTTTTTTGATGCGGCGGTTGAATTCCCGCCCTACCCGCCATTGTTGCCCCGGCCGGGTGGGGATAAATCCCTTGACAACCTGTGCCGAATTGGCCAATTGCTCGAGGCCGAGTATCTCGGCCGGCTGCAGGATATCTTCGCGAAAATCGGGATCGTTGCGCATGGATTCATCGACCTGTTTGATCAGCTCGATCACTTCGTCCACGTTTTCGCGGTACGCTATGCTGAGGTCGAAAACATGGCGCGAAAAATTTTTGGTCGAATTGGTCACCGTGTTGATCTGGCCGTTGGGGATGAAGTGGACTCGGCCGTTGAGATCTCGCAAAATTGTCAGTCTGAGATTGACTTTTTCGACCAGTCCGGACTTGCCGGCGATTTCAACCACGTCGCCGACGCGGATCTCGTCTTCCAGCAAAATGAAAAAACCGTTGATGACATCTTTGACCAAACTCTGGGCGCCGAAACCAATTGCCAACCCCACAACACCCGCCGTGGCCAGGAGAGGGCCGATCTCGATCTTGAGCTCGCCAAGAACCATGACAATGGCGACCAACATCAGGGCGACCGTCAGAATATGGCGGATAACCGCGCTCAGCGTTTCAGCGCGTTTTTGCGATTCTGTATCATCGGTTCTGCTGGCGATTATTTGGGTCAGCCGTTTGGCCAGCATGCGCACGAAGCGCAAGCCGACAGCGGTCAAGACGATGATCAGGCCGATATGGATCGCGCTTCCCAACAGACTTGTAGGCAATTTGCCCAACAAATCAGCGATTTTGTCCATCCTGTAACCCCAATGTTTATCAGTAATATAGCGAATATTTTATTGCGATGCAACTCCTGTAGCTGTTTGGCCAATTCCGCTGCTCATCCCCAAGGTTCACCGCGAAATAAGAACGTCCGAGCAGCAGGTATTCCTGTTGCTGCATGGCTACGGTGTCAGCAGCAAAATCTTGGCGGTCTGTGTTTGGCCGAGGTGCGCGGCCCACACCAGGTAGATGCCGCTGGCCACCCGGTGCCCTCGCTGATCGGTGCCATCCCAGGCCACCACTGTCGCCCGCTCGGTGCACTCGCGGACAAAACGGCGGATTTCACATCCCCTGATATCGGTGATCACAATTTCGATCGGCGCCGCCGGCCCGCTGATCGCCAGGGAGAGAATCGAACGGCTCGGATCAAAAGGATTGGGATAGGCCGGTTCGAGGGCAAAAGCGGCCGGAATCGCTGATGCAGTTGTTACGGCCGTCGAAGCAGTTTTATGCTGCGTTTCCGCACTGATTTGCAGGTCGTTGTCCTCCCAGGTCACCAGATTTTGCGCCAGTTCCGGACCCTGCCAGGCTGCGGGGATGAAGTAAGTGGCAAAATCGAGGGTGATGCGATCGGATACGAGGACCTGGTTTTGTTCTTGCGTCTGAAACAGCAAGCCGCTGTCGCAAAAAGAGAGATTGTCGCCGCTATCAGCGGTACCGTCGGCAGTCCCGCCGTCGCTGCGGTCGGCATAATAGAGCTGCGCTGGTGCTCCCTTCACATTTGGCAGGCGATAGATGGACACCACACTGCCAAAAGCGCCACTCACCATCATCCACACCGGGTCGCCGATTTGCTGACCCAAAGCCGTTGTCAGTGCATCTGGTTGCCCGTCGATGGCAATGGCGTCCGAGGTGGTCGAGTCGGAATAAAAGCGCGCGCCGGAGATGGCCGGGCTGAAGTCGAGCGATTGGCGCAACGTTTTTATGCCGAAAAGCGCAGACAGGCTGCTGTCTAATTGATCCTCAGGTACAACCAGTTTGTAGCTATACGGATAATAGTGCAGCTTGTAATCGACACTCAAAAACTTTGCTCCGAAATTTAATGGATTGGTGATCAAGGTCTCCTGATCCTGGAAAGAGCGCACCGGCTTGACCCGCACCGCCGATTTTTCCCAGAGCATCACATCTTCCGTATAGGAATAGGCGGAATATCCCGGCCAACCGGGCTTGCCGGCCAGCCGCAGCTTGAGGCGGTCGAGAATGTCGAGCTGCGGATCGAGGCTGAGAGCCACAAAATCGATCCAGCCGTTGGCGCTCAACCCCAGAGTATAGGCCGGGGTATGCCACCAGTCGGCCGCGGGTTGTTCGGCCGATCCCGGAGTGTGCGAAAAATAGCCGTTGGGCGGTTGCCAGGTTTCAGCAGTGACCGCGAAGAGATAGATCCAGGCCTGTTGCCCGTCTAGCGGATCGTGCAGTGCAATTTCGATACGCGGCAGCACGCTATCCGCGGTCGCCGGCCAGAGATCGGTTGGTGCGCGATCGCCGAGATCATGCGGCATCAAGAGCAGTTCATCTTCGGCGTCGATGCGGTCGTTCTCCGCTTCGGCTTTGTTGTATTTGCGCACGTTGTTCTCGATAATGATATCATCGACCTGCCAGGGGACAGCTGTCCAGCTGGCGTCCACAGCTGAAAAGGCAAAGGCCGCCAGCTGGCTGGTCGGGGTTTCGACGGCGGGCAATTGTTTGCCCAGCACCGTTATTGGCACATAGCGCCGATTTAAAGGGCTTGCCTGCACAGCCAACACCAGGGTCAGGGCGCTTAGCAGGATCCATTTTTTATGGGACATGCAGTTCCTTTCTAAAGTTCTCCACTGAAGGCCAGGGCAAAGCTGCGGATTTCTCCGAGCACGCGTTCAGAGACGGTATAGTGGTAATTCAGGGCATTTTGCACGAGAAGCTGCAGTCGGTAGTTTTTCCAATTGTACCCCAGGCGGAAATCCCATACGCGCATGGCGATGCGTTCGTCCAGCGGGTAAACAGCCACCCGTTCGAGGCGGCTCATGTAGCGAAAGTCAGCTTCGGCAAAATAACCGTTCCAGGAAAAACGCGGCGAAAAGAAGCCGATCCACTCGGGTCGGTAGAGGAGGATCTGTTTGGATCCCTGTTCGCGTGGATTCATCCAGGTGGCGGAAGCTTCGATGATCAGCCGGTCTTTCCAGATGCGCCAGCGCAGCAGATTTTCGATGCCCAGGATGCGGGCTGCGGGAGTGTTTTTGAACTGTGCGGTCAGATCCGATGCCAATGTCGGTTCGATCAGGTGTTTGTAGTAGCTGTAAAATCCGGTGATTTCTGCAGAAAGGATTTCGCCGACCGATTGGCGCACGCCGATGTCGATCAGGGTTGAACGCTCGGGGATCAGGTCCGGATTGGGGAGGGCGCGAAAATCCTTGGATCCGGCGCTGATGAATCTTTCCACCACAGTGGCGGCGCGGAAGCCACGGCCGAAGGATGCATGGACAATGGTGCCGTCGATCGGTTGCACGCTCAAACCGATTTTCGGGCTGACTTGAAACTCGACCGAATCGCCAACCAGGGTGTAAGTGTCGAGGCGCAGGCCGCTGTCGAAGTGCAAGCGGTCGCTGAGATGCCAGACATTTTGCACATAGGGTGAGATGCCATTGGCGCGCCGTTGGCCATAGTATTCCGACTCGACCCGGTCGTGGCGATAGTCTACGCCAAAGGAGAGATGGTGCTGGGGATGCGGCCGCCAGTTGCATTGCATTTCGCCTCCCAACCCAAGCGCCGGGGCAAAGGCTCCGGTGATGTTGAAAGGAACGCCCACGAGTTGTTGATTGAACGACATCCGGGCGCGCAAAGAAAAGGTCGGCGAAAAGAGTTTTTCATAGATCAAATAGGTCAAATAGCCGTCCAATCGGTAGCGATCGCCGACTTCCGTCGGCGGCACCAGCAAGGCATGGTTTTGCTCGCGCCATTGCAAAAAAAGCTGGCGGTCGTCGCTCGAAAAGGAGCCGAATGCGGTCAACGTGGAGTGATCGGGCAGATTCCAGCGCGTTTTTGCCGTCACATACCAGCGTTCGAATTCGCCGTTTTGGCGATCGCCTTCTGAAGCGTGTCTGGACAGCGCCAGGCGCACGCCGACCGGCCCGAAGCTTTGCGAATAGCTGAGATCGGTTCGGTTGTAGGTAAGCAGCTCCTCTGTCCATCTCCATTCCGGTACCGCCGGTTCATCATAAAAGCCGGCTGTTTGTCGAAAAGAAAAAGCCGGCTGGCGCTCCGGTAATTTGGTGAGGATATTGACGACACCGCTGATGGCCCCGGAGCCATAGATGGAGGAAGCGGCGCCTTTGAGGACTTCGATGTGCGCCACTTCCGTAATGGGGACGATGTTCCAATTGACTTCGCCCAGATCGCTGGTCATGATCGGCACGCCGTCCAAAAGCACCAGCTGCCGATGGCCGCCCAGACGGTTATAGCCTGAGCCGCCGCGAATGTTGACATAGTCGCCGACCAGGCTGACTCCGGGCAGATTGACCAGCGCCTGATCGATGCTCATACTGTTGCGCCGCTGAATGTCGTTCTGGGTCATCACCGCAATGCTCGCGGCTGCGGCGCTCAAATCCTCAGGCAATCGCGAACCCGTCACCACAATCTGGCTCATCTGGACAAACGAGGGCTCCAGTTCGATCTGCAGCTCGAGTCTGTCCGTTTGCACAGTCACGGGAATGCGCCTGGGTTTATAGCCGATATAGGTGATTTTAAGGGAGTAATGGCCCGGCGGGACCCTGGGGATAGAAAAACGGCCGTCGCCTCTGCTGCTGGCACCGAGATAGGTGCCTTCGATTTGGATGTTCGCCCCGGCCAATGGCTCAGAAGTATCTTGTTGGCGGACGACTCCATTGATGGTGCCAGTGATGTCGGCGCTGGAAAGGCTGGCCAGCAGGCACAAAAGGGTGCAGACCAAAGTGCCCAGGCGCGTCGCAGGACGATGCCAATTCTGCAGCCAGGGGTTTTTTCGTCCGCTCAGGCCGCCGAACTGGGCGGTCAGCACTGATTTGTGGTTAATCGGTTTCGTCTGTCGCACTCGCGTTGAGGTGGTTGCCGACCAGCCGCCAGTCAACCAGAATATCGATATGTTGAGCAACAGGCTGGCTTTTGGACAAGGTGATCGGCCGGTTTTCGACTGTGAAATTGACTGGATCAAATCCGTAAAAGCTGAGAATGTTGGAATAGTCCCAGGACCTGCCTTTTTCTTTCCAGATTGCGGCTACCAGCTGATACTCGGCCAGCGGTGCCGGAATTTCATAATACGACCGATCCCGGCTGAGATTGACCGACGAGTTGGTGAACACCACATCGCCGAGCGATTCAGGCGGGACGCGGACCGCCGCCACCACGCGAACGGATTCGACCTTTTCCGGCTGTTGTTCGGGATTCAGGAAAAGAATTTCTCCGGTAATCATGGAATCCAGGGTGCCCAGGCCATGGTCGATATCGCAACCGCCAAGCCACAATATGGCGGCGGGGATGGCAGCGATGACCCATGTTTTGCAATAGACAAGCTTCACCGTTTGGCCGCCCGCATCTGATATTGCTGCAATATCTTTTGTGCGCCGTCTTTGTGCAGCAGGACAGCGAGGATTTTGAGTTTGATATAATCGGCGTGAAAGAAACTGTAGCCGGGAAATTTGCCCTTGAATGCGGTTGCTGAAGAATCCTTGATCAAATACCAGTCCTCGCCGTCGATGCGGGTGTAGCCAATCAAGTGAACACCGTGATCGTCGGTGGAAGAACGATTGTCGAAGCGGAACTCCCGTGCCTCGGCATCGATATAGGCAGATGGAATGTCGAAAGTCGGCACAACAGCCAGATCCGCTTCGCCGTAGCGGCCGGGTTCACTCACATCGCCCGCAATCGCCACACTGAAACCGTTCTTGATCGCCTCTTTGATGGTCTCGGTGAACTGCTCCAGGGGGATGTTGTAATACTCCTTGCTGTTCCACCAGTTGTCCGGCACCTTGTAAGCGTCCTGCGTCCAATAGGGAACAGCTTTGAAGGACATCAGCGCGACGTAATCCTGCAGGGGAAGTTGCAGCACTTGTTGCAAGAAAGCCATCGGCGTCATCCATTGGCCATCGATCTGAATGGAGTCGGGAGGAGCACCCATGTATTTGTCGAGAATCAGGCGTGTGCCGGCGATGACCTGTTCTTCCTCCCAGATTTGCTGGCCGGCGACATAATCGAGATAGCCGGTAAGTTCGTCGAGGAGTTTTTCCTGGTTATAAGCCTGTTGATCGCCGATCAACCCGGTGTAATCCTGGCTTCGCACAGCACCGTATTGTTGCATGCGCTCGATGACCGCATTGAATTGCGATCCTTCGGCGACCAGCGAGTTGCCCTTTTCGCGCACGAAGCGGCGCACTTTTTCCACATATTCCCAATAAACCGTATACATACGCGAAAGGGTGATCTCGCGTCCCGACAGCCGTTTGATTTCGGATTCCAGGAGGGATGTGGTGGCAAAACACCAACAAGTTCCGGTGGTATCCTGGCGAATCGGCGCAGTATGGAAGACCGGATTGCAGGCCGACGGGGCCGCAGGTGGAGAAAAGCGCTTGATATCAAACCGCAATACGGTTTTTTCCTTGCCGTAAAAACTGGTTTCAGTTTGATAAACAGCTTTATCGCGCGGTGCAGCCGTTATTTGTGAAGCAATGAACAGGAGAATGCCCCATCCTGCGATCACTCTTTTCATAGCCGATTTCCTTTCCGCTGGTGCGTTTTTCCTTTGAATGCGATGCGAGCCGGCAGACCGGTTACTCTTCTGTCCGGGGATTTTTTCTTTCCGGGAATTCACCTTCTATGGCTGCCGCGATAATCGAAAGGGTCGCCGGACTGAAATCTTTTTCCGCCAACCATTGCAGATAGCCGATATCGTTTTCTTGCACCCAGGATAGGGAGCGTCCGCGATGCTTGCCAAAACTGAAAACCGCTTCGGAATCTTTCCAGTAGAACTTGCGGTCCGGATCGAGCCAATCCGCGGTTCCGCCGGAGGCCAATCGGTGCAACGCAGCGACAGTGTGGGGCAGATCGGTGTAGCGCTCGAGTTGGGCATGAAAGACATCGACTGTCGCCCGCACATCGCCGAGCGCGTCATGGGCTTCGTTGTGTTCTTTCTGGCAGTAAAACCGGAGCGCCGCGGTCAAATCGCGGGGTTCTTTTTTGTGAAAAATCACCTGGACATCGATCAGGCGTATCTTGTCGATTTCGAGCGGGCATCCACAGCGGTTCAATTCGGTTTGCAGAAACGGCACATCGAAACGGGCGATATTGAATCCGGCCAAATCGCTGTCGCGCAGGAAAGCGACAATCTGCGGCGCAAAATGGCTCATGGTCGGCTGGTCGGCGACATCCGCATCCGTGATGCCGTGCACCTGAGATGCGGCTGGCGGAATTGCGATCTCCGGATTGACCAGAGCGCTCCACTCCTGTTGCGTACGGTCCGGCTTGATTTTGATGAAAGCGAATTGCACGATCCGATCCTGCTGGAAATCGAGTCCGGTTGTCTCCAGATCGAAAAAAACCAGAGGCCGATTGAGCTCCAATGGGGCAAGAAGGGCCGAGGATTCAGCTTCATCAAACGGGAGCGATTGTTGCTGGGGTGTTTTCATGCATTTTCCGCCTGCTTGCCGTTATCAAGTCGATGATGTAAACCTGGTTTGCCTTGCCATAAAATAGGAAACCCCACGGGAAATATCAAATGTTAATTCACATGCGTGAAAACGGCAAAAAAAAAGCCCCCGGTCGATTCATCAACCGGGGGCAGAATCAACTCAACAGTTGTTTTACATGCGTTTGATGATATGATAGCCGAATGGGGTTTCGACTACTTCCGACACTTGACCGGCTGTAAGCGCAAAGGCCGCATTCTCAAATTCAGCAACCATTTGTCCAGCGCCAAAGATTCCCAGGTCGCCGCCTTTATCGCCAGAGGGGCAATCGGAATATTGTTTGGCCAATTCAGCAAAATCGCCACCCTGCTGGATTTGGGTCAAGACTTCAGTCGCCAGCACCAATGCTTCTTCTTTGGTGCGGGTGATTGTGCTATCGGCACGCTCTGCACCCTGGTACATGATCAGGATATGCGCCGCATGAATTTCGCCCTCGGCAGGTTGTTGAATTTGCTCTGTTTCGGTCGCAGGTGCAACCTCTTCTTGTTTCTTGGCACATCCCAGGACAACGGCAAACACAACAAATGCTGCCAGCAAAAGGACGGCAATTCTTTTCATTTCTTCCTCCAGGTTTTTCTACACCATATCCGTTGTTCTATTCCGGTATGTTTTACCGGTTACACTATATGGTTTTTTGCGCAAACGAGAAAACACCACCATGAAAAATTACAACATCAAATATAATAAAAAAAATTGGAAAATACAACAGAATTTATCATCGCCTATGTACAACGCATTGACTCATAAAAAAGGTAACCATGCGCCTTTGGCATGATGTTCGTTGCCTCATAATTTATGTAACCATGTCACTAAATGGAGACATAAATTATGAGTCCAGGATCAAAAAAAGAGTATGCC